>ENA-UOJV01000040-UOJV01000040.1-human-gut-metagenome-genome-assembly--contig:-C82-NODE-40-length-203510-cov-40.230513_pt1 | contig 203510 bp, 152 predicted proteins | sample MGYA00242356_ERZ723903 | MGnify/ENA metagenome assembly ERZ723903
CTGCAAATGGCTGCAAGCAAATTTGGGCGATCGGAGGCCATGAAAAGGCTGGCCTCGCCGGGGGTGATGGCTGCCGCTGAAGTTGCTCGCTGCAAATGGCTGCAAGCAAATTTGGGCGATCGGAGGCCACGAAAAGACTGGCTTCGTCGGGGGCGAGGGCAGCCGTTGAAGCCGTTCTCTGCAAATGGCTGCAAGCAAATTTCGAGGGCAGGAAGTCCCGAAAAAACTGGCCTCGTCGGGGGCGAGGGTAGCCGCTGAAGCCGCTCTCTGCAAATGGCTGCAAGCAAATTTCGAGGAAGGTGGCTCAAAACACTGACGTCTTCTGGCTCACATCACTGACGCTTTGCGGCGCACCCCTCGCAACCAGGGGCTTGGTGCACTCTCTCATTTCGCTTGACAGTCAGACGAGATGCTCCACCAGAAGAGGGCACTTCCAACCGTACGATTTTTTCGCACATTTATCAGCGGGTCAAAATAATTTATCCCCTTTCGTTGCAGTGCGATCTGTTGCTTCGACTCACAACTCGATCTTCAGGGCTAACGGCATAAATTGCGCCAGTGTTATTCTGGAAAAACGTTTACTAACAATCGTCAGGAGTGGTGGAAATGTGGAATTGGATCAGAGGCATGTTTGGCCTCGGCACTGACGATGACGTCAATACCGGAGTGGCATTTGACGATCATGACACGGATCCGGCGTTTGCCTATGAGCCGACGAATATTTATCACGGAACATCAGTTGATCCGACAAGTACGCCGTTTGATGACTCGCTATCAAGTGGAACCGCATTAGATTTTGGCGATTCCTTCGGAGACTGCGACGGGATCGATATGGGGTCTTCTTTTGATTCCGGCGGTGGTTTTGGCGGCTCATCCGGTTTCGGCAGTGATTTCTGAGCACTCGTCGTCGTGAGGGGGCGACAAGTGCGATGATCGTGCCTCTCGGGGCTGTCAAGGGTCAAAATTATTTGCCCCCGCAACGGATCAAAAATAGTTGACTTCCTCGGCAGGTGCGGACGATCCCGACGGACGTGCGGGGATGCGCACCTGAGCCGCGGGCATAAAAAAGCACGCCGCAGAGGGCGTGCTTGAACATTCTGGTGCCCCAAGTCTGACTCGAACAGACGACCTATCGCTTACAAGGCGATTGCTCTACCAACTGAGCTATTAGGGCATAGACGCGGGATTTTAGCCGAAGGCTACACCTTCGTAAAGACCGGCAAATCGTCGTCGTCGTCGGACTTCTGCGGGGCCTTTTCCTCGGTTTCGTAGACCGGGAAATAGCTCACGAGATCGGTGTTCTCACGCGGATAAACCGCCGCGACGCGGCCGAGCGGAATGTAGATGCGGCGCACGGCCTCGCCGAAGCGGGCTTCAAACGTCACGGCCTCGGCCGTGATCTCGAAATCCTTGGTCGCTTCGCTCGAAACGCACAGCACGATCGTGTTGTCCGGGTTGAGGTATTCGCGCGGGACCTCGGTCGCGTCATCGACGCTCACGAGCATGTAGGGCGTGTAGCCCTCGTTTTCGCACCAGTCGAGAAGCGACTGCAGCAGATAGGGCCTGAAGCTTTTCTGCGAAAGCGGCAGAACGATCATGCTGTTGTTGTTCATGAGAGCCTCTTTAGAGCCGTCGATTAGCGGCGCATCACCTTTTCAGAGGGCGTCATCGAGTCGATGAAGGAGTTGCGCGAGAAGACCGTCTCGGCGTACTTCAAAAGCGGTGCGGCGCTCTTGGGGAGTTCAATGCCGTAGATGCCGAGGCGCCACAGCAGCGGAGCGAGCGTGACGTCGAGCATCGTGAACTCGTCGCCCATGAGGTACTTGTTCTTCGAGAGGATCGGCGAGAGCTGCACGAGCTGTTCGCGGATCTGCTCGCGGGCGATCGCCTTGCGGCGTTCGTCGGCGTCGCGCTTTTCAAGGTAGCGCACGAAGCCGAAGAGCTCGCGCTCGAACGTGTAGATGAACAGACGGGCACGCGCGCGCATGATCGGATCGGCAGGCATGAGCTGCGGATGCGGGAAGCGCTCGTCGATGTACTCGTTGATGATGTTGGACTGATACAGCGTCAGGTCGCGTTCGATGAGAATCGGCACCTCGCCGTAGGGATTCATGGCATCGATTTCCGGCGGTTTGTTGTTGGGATCAACATCCACGACCTCGAAGTCGCCTCCCTTTTCATAGAGAACGAAGCGGCAGCGGTGGGAGAACGGATCGGTCGAGCCGGAATAAAGAATCATCATGATGCAATTTGCCCCTAAGTCAAACAGGCGTCCATGCAGGGAGCCGTTTTTCGCCCCAAAAACAACGCTCAAGACGACGGCAGGCCATGGACGGCCAGCAAATACACTAAGATATGCAATTTTAGTGAAAACGACCGAAAATCTCCCGTTGGTCGTTGTAATGCATTGAAATTACAGGAAAAATAGACAGTCATGAGAAAGTTCATCCAAGAATTCCAGGCCTTCATTTCGCGCGGCAACGTGCTTGATCTGGCTGTCGCGGTGATTATCGGCGCCGCCTTTTCGTCGATCGTCAACAGCCTTGTCAAGGACATCATCAATCCGCTCGTGGGCTTTTTCGTCGGTCGTCCGGATTTCAACAACCTTTTCATCGTTCTGCGTGCGCCCGAGGGCTACACCGGCCCGATGACCTATGAGGCGCTCACCAAGGCCGGCGCGACCGTCTTCGGCTACGGCGCCTTCCTCACGGCCGTGGTGCAGTTTCTTCTTTTGGCGTTCGTGATCTTCTGGCTCATCAAGGTGGTGACCACGGCGCGTACGCGTCTTGAAGCCGTCCTCAAGCGCGAAGAGGAGCAGAAGAAGGCCGACGAAGCCCAGAAGGCGCCCGTCGTGCCCGAGGATGTCGCGCTGCTGCGTGAGATCCGCGACCTTCTCAAGGACCGCGCCGCAAACGACGCCTCGGCCAAGTAGGCTATTCAGAGTCTGCGGCCCAAGGCGCTGCTTGAACAAAAACGCCCTCGACGACGATGCCTTTTTGGGGCACCTCCTCGAGGGCGTTTGCTTTTCGGGCTTTGCGAAAAAGCGCCTTGCGCCTTATGCCGGGTTGTCGATGTCGACGAATTCGACCTCAAGACCCTTTTCGCGGGCAAGCCACTCGCCCAGGGCCTTGATGCCCAGCCGTTCGGTGGCGTGGTGTCCGCAGGCGAGGTAGGCGATGCCGAGCTCGCGCGCAAGGTGCGTGGTACGCTCGCTGATTTCGCCTGAAATAAAGCAGTCGGCGCCCGCTTCGGCCGCGGCCTCGATCATGTCCTGCGCCGCGCCCGTGCACCAGGCCACGCGCTTGACGCGCTTGTTGGCCGGACCCACGAGAAGCGGCTCGCGGTCAAGGTGCCGGCGGATGCGCTCGGCAAGCGAGCGCACCGGCAGCTCCTCTTCGGGCTGGCCGATCCAGCCCAGGTCGTCTTCGCCAAAACGGCCGTCGGCGATGAAGCCGAGCGTGCGGCCAAGGAGCACGTTGTTGCCAAGCTCGGGGTGGTCGTCGAGCGGCAGGTGATAGGCCGCAAGACTCATGTCGGCAGCAAGAAGCGAGGCGATGCGCTTGTAGCGCACGCCCGTGATGCGCACGTCCTCGCGCTTCCAGAACCAGCCGTGGTGCACGAGGATCATGTCGGCCGAGCGCTCGCGCGCGGCCTTGATGAGATCTAGGCACGCCGTCACGCCCGTGACGATGCGGCGCACCTCATGGCGCCCCTCGACCTGTAGTCCGTTGGGGGCGTAATCGTGGTACTTCTGCGGCTCAAGCAGCGCGTTGAGCGAGGCGATGATGTCGGTGAGTTCCATATCCGTTTCCTTGCGGCTGCCGGCATCAGACGATTTCGTGGAAGATGCGCTCGGCGCTCCAACGCGACTTCGGGCGCGAAGCGTTCGAGTCGTCGGCCGCACGGTAGCCCAGGCTCACGGCAAAGCAGCTTCTGAGCCCCTTGGCGCGCAGGCCGAGGATTTCGTCGATCTTGTCGAAGTCCGCGCCTTCGATCGGCGTCGAGTCGATGCCCATGGCGGCCGCGGCAAAAAGAATGAAGCCCTGCGCGATGTAGGCCTGGCGCATCTGCCAGCTCAAGCACTCCTCGGTGCTCACGCTGTGCAGCCCCACGAAGTGGCGGCGTCCTGCGTCCTGTCCCTGAGAGGCTTGCTTGTTGGCGTAGCGGCCGTCGGCCACTTCCTGCGCAAGCAGATCCTGCAGGTACTGCTCGTCGAGCTTTTCATGCACGGCAAAGACGATGAGGTGGCTTGCGTCGGCCACGCGCGCGCGGTTGAAGTCGGGGATGGCGGGCATGAGCTTGTCGCGGGCCGCAGGCGTGCGGGCGATGAAGAATTCCCAGGGCTGGGAGTTGACCGACGAGGGCGACAGGCGCAGCACTTCGAGCAGGGCGTTGAAGTCCTCTTCGGCGACGGCCTTGGCCGGATCGTAGTGCTTGGTCGTGTAGCGGTTGCGGACGATGGAAAGAACGTCGTTGCGGTTCATCTCGATGAGCTCCTAGAAAAACAATTTCAATTCCATGCGCGCCGCGCAAAAGGTTCCGGCAAGGGCTTCCGGCAAGAAGCCTTTCACTCTAGCCCTTGTCGTCTTTTTCCTGCCGCGCGGCGCAGTTTGAGCGAGTTTAACGCAGCGCATCGCAAGGCTTTGCGCTCATACCCCTCAGGCGTTTCTCTCCCGCGGCTCCGGAAGCGAGAAGGCCGCCGCCGCGCAGAGAACGCCGATGCCGGTGAGGATGTACATCACCGACTCGATCCCCCAGGCGTCGGCCGCAAGGCCGATGAGCGGCGTAAAGATCCCGCCCAGGCTTGCCGAAAGCCCGAGCGTGACGCCCGAGGCTAGCCCCACGTTGCGCGCGAGGTAGCTTTGGCCCAGCACGACGAAGGCCGCGTAGGTGCCGTTTAAGGCAAAGCTTGCGAGGATCATGACCGGAAAGATCCAGCCCACGGAGGGCGCGGCGAGAATGAGCGCAAAGGCGGGCGCCATGGTGAGGTAGCCGAGCCTGCAGGCCCGTACAAGGCCCAAGCGGTCGGTAAGCCAGCCGCCGGCGACCGTCATGACGGCTCCGGCAATGCACAGAAACGAGATCAGGGTGCTTGAAAAGGCTTCCGAAATGCCGAAGCGATGAATGCAGAAAAGCGGCAGAAACGCGAGAAGCCCCGTGAGCGCGACGCTGCGGCAGAAGATGACGACCGTGAGCCTTGCAAAGGCGTGCCAGTCGTTGTCGCCCGTGCGCTCGGGTTGAACTTTCCCAGAGGCCGCCGACGCGCTGTCCGCGCCCTCAAGGCGGCGAAACTGCTGCGGCACGAGCCAGAACATGACAAGCGCCATGGCGACACCGAAGACGGCAAAGACAAGGGTTCCCGGTGCGCCCCAGGTCGTCAAGGCCGCAGCCGCCAGAAGCGGCGCAAGCCCGAAGCCCGCGTTGCCGCCCACGGAGAAAATGCCCATGCCGGTGGCGCGGCTTTCGCGCGCGGCGCGGTTGACGATGCGCGCGCCCTCGGGATGAAAGAGCGAGGTGCCCACGCCCATGACGGTGATCGCCGCAAAGATCGCCCAGTAGTTCGTAAAGAGTCCGGTGAGCCCGAGCCCCAGGCCGCTCATGGCGATGCCTGCGCCGATGAACCAGTGCCGCGAGCTCTTGTCGGCCCAGTAGCCGAACACGGGCTGCAGCACTGAAGCAAGGCACGAGGAGGCGAACATGAGGCCTGCGACCTCGGTGTAGCTGATGCCGTTGTGCAGGACGAGAAAGGGAAGGATGGCCGGAAGCGCGCCGGGCGCAAGATCAACCGCAAAATGCCCGAGCGAGACGAGATAGATGAAAAGCTTGTGCATAGGAACCCCCGGCCCGAAGCGGCGCATAAACGGACGCTGCCGGATGCGGGCTTCGAACATTGTCGCACCTTCGACGACGGGCGCGAAACCGCCCAAGGATGCCACGCCCGGAGATGATGGTCCGGGGACGCGATGGGCGTTTTTCGAGGGGGCTTTATGGAGTTTTTTTACGGGCGCCGTCTGCCGCCCGAGACGCGGTCGTTGCCCGCGAGATCTTGGACGGTGCGCACGTCTTCAAAGCCCGCTGCACAGAGCATGGCGCGCACGGCCTCTCCCTGATCGTAACCGTGTTCAAGTAGAAGGACTCCGCCTGCGGCAAGGTGCTGCGGGGCGCACTCGATGATGGCCTTGAGATCCTGCAGTCCGTCGACTTCGTCGGTAAGCGCCCCGCGCGGCTCAAAGGAAAGCGCCGCCATGTGGCTGTCGGCGGGATCGATGTAGGGCGGGTTGGAGACGATGAGATCGAACCTTTGCGGCGCGCCCTCTTGCGCCAGGGCGTCAAACCACGAGCCCTCGTAAAAGGAAACTCTCGCACCGAGCCTTTGGGCGTTGCCGCGCGCAACCGCCAGCGCGGCAGGACTTTCATCGGTGGCGAAGACAGTTGCCGACGGCGCTTCAAGCGCAATCGTCACGGCGATGATGCCGCTGCCGGTGCCGAGATCAAGAACGTTTTCGATGCCTTCTCGCGCAATGAGGGCGATCGCCTCTTCGACGAGGGTTTCGGTGTCGGGTCTCGGCACAAGCACGTCGGGCGTGACCGCAAAGGGCCTGCCGTAGAACTCGCGCACGCCCGTGACGTAGGCAACGGGGCAGCCGCGCGAGATTTTTTCAAGCGCCTCGAGATAGGCCGCCTTCACCTCAAGGGCGACCTCCAGCTCCGGGTGCATGATGAGGCGCTCCTTCGTCGTTTTCAGAAGGTGCGCGAGCACCAGGCGCGCGTCGCTTCGCGGGGCGCGCCCGGCTGCGGCGGCAAGAAGAGTCCCGACGGTGTCGGTCATGCCTTACTCGCCCATGGCCGCAAGCTGCTCGGCCTGATGTTCGCTCGTGAGCGCGGTGATGATCTCGTCGATGTCGCCGTCCATGATCGAGTCGAGGCGATAGAGCGTGAGATTGATGCGGTGGTCCGTGACGCGGCCCTGGGGATAGTTGTAGGTGCGGATGCGCTCGCTTCTGTCGCCGCTGCCGATGAGGCTCTTGCGGGTGCTCGCCTCCTGGGCGCGCTGCTTTTCAACTTCGGCTGCATAAAGGCGCGCGGCCAAGACGGCCATGGCGCGGTCCTTGTTCTGGCGCTGGCTGCGTTCGTCCTGGCACTCGACCACGAGGCCCGTGGGAAGGTGCGTGATGCGCACGGCCGAATCGGTCTTCTGCACGTGCTGGCCGCCCGCGCCCGAGGCGCGGTAGACGTCGATGCGCAGATCGGCCGGATTGATCTTTACGGCCTCGACCTCGTCGAGCTCAGGCATCACCGCGACCGTGCAGGCCGAGGTGTGGATGCGGCCTGCGGCTTCGGTGGCGGGCACGCGCTGCACGCGGTGGCCGCCCGACTCGAACTTGAGCCTGGAGTAGGCGCCCTGGCCGATGATGCGGCAGATCACCTCGCGATAGCCCCCGAGGTCAGACTCGTTCTTGCTGACGATCTCGACCTTCCAGCCCTGGCGCTCGGCGTAGCGCATGTACATGCGAAGCAGGTCGCCCGCAAAGAGGGCCGACTCCTCGCCGCCCGTGCCGGCGCGGATTTCAAGGAACGTGTTGCGGTCGTCGTTGGGGTCGCGCGGCAGCAGCAGCACTTCGAGGTCGTGCTCGAGCTCAATGAGGTGCTGCTTGCCCGACTTGATCTCGTCGGCGGCAAAGTCGGCCATCTCCGGGTCGTTGAGCAGCTCCTCGGCCTGGCGCATGTTTTCTTCGGTCTGCGTGTACTCACGCATCTTGATCGTGACGGGCTCGATTTCGGCGCGCTCCTGCGAGAGCGAGCGGAAGCGGTTCATGTCGTCGGCGGCGTCGGGGGCGGCAAGCGTGGCGTCGATTTCTTCAAGACGGCGGCACAGCCCCATCAGTTTGGCTCGAATGCTTTCTTTCATGACAAGTGTGGCAGTGGTGGCGCGCCGGCCGCCGTGGGCCCTCATGGCTTCATGGCCCTTTCAGCGGGCTTTGGGGCGGTGTGCGGCGCGCGGAGAGTGTGATCGGAGGACGGCATCAAAGCGCCTTCGGCTTGCTTTGCCGCAATGGTCCGATCACGAAAGATCTTCGGAAATAATCCTGCAAGGGAAAAAGTTTAGCCGCCCGCGCTCATTTCTGAGGAAAATTGAGGAATTCTGAGCAATGCCGGGAAAAGATTTTCCGCGGCAGGCGGCTTTTGCCGCGGGACGTCGAAAACGTCATCGGCGCCCTGAGCGCGCCTTCGGAATGCCGAAAAAGGAGGCTTGCGATTCCAAAGGCGGCACAAAGGTTGTTGGGGGATTGGGGGCCGCCGCAGCGGCTAGTAGCCGCGGCTTTCGAAGAAGTGGCCCACGATCGTCGTCATGTGCTGGCGCTCCTCAAGCGTGAGCCCTTCGGCGTCGCGCAGAAGCACGGTCGGATCATGGATGAGCTTGTGGGTGAGCGTCTTGGTGAGCTGATCGAGCACTTCGTGCACGTCGGCGCCGCGCGAAATCTGGTGCTCGGCCAAGGCGACGAGTTCCTGGCGCATGTGCTCGGCTCGCGAGCGGATGCGGCTGATGGCGGGCACGGCCGCGCGCATGGCAAGCCACGACTCGAAGGCGTGCACGCGCAGCGTGATGATGCTTTCGGCTTCGATCACGGCGGCCTGGCGGCTTTCGCGGCCGGACTGCACGACGGCGCCCAACTCGTCCATCGAGTAGACGTAGACGTCGTCCAAGCGCGAGACCTCGGCTTCGACGTCGCGCGGCACCGCGAGATCGACGATGCAGATCGGACGGTGGCGGCGCTCCTTGATCGCGCGCTCGATCATGCCGAGCCCGATGATGGGCAGCGCCGAGGCCGTGCAGCTCACGATGATGTCGTAGCTGGCGATCTGCTCGGGCAGATCCTGCAGGCGGATCGCCTTGCCGTTGAAGCGCGCGGCGAGATTCTGGCCGCGGTCGATCGAGCGGTTGGCCACCGTGATCGACTTGGGCGTCTGCGCCGAGAAGTGCGCAAGGCACAACTCAATCATTTCGCCTGCGCCCACAAAGAGGATGTTCGACTCGGAAAGCCGGCCGAAGAGGCGCATCGACAGACGCACGGCCGCGGCGGCAAGGCTCACCGAGCTTGAGCCGATCGCCGTCGTCGAGCGCACCTCCTTGGCGACCGTGAAGGCGTCCTGAAAGAGGTGGTTGAGCATGAGCCCGAGGCCCTTGGCCTCGCGAGCCATCTGCACGGCCTTCTTGAACTGGCCCACGATCTGCGTCTCGCCAAGCACCATCGAGTCGATGCCCGAGACCACGCGGTAGATGTGGCGCGCGGCCTCGCTTTGCACGTAGCGGTAGGTGTGGGGCTCGAACTGGGCGGCCGACACCGACTTCATCTCCTCGATGAGACGGCACAGCTCATTGCCGGCGGTTTCCGGGTCGCTTACCGCGGCATAGATCTCGGTGCGGTTGCACGTTGAGAGAATCATGGCCTCCGTCAGTCCGCCGTGATCGGCAACGGCCAGGCGCTCCTTGATGGTTGCAATGGCGCTTTCGATCTCTTCGGCGCCGAAGGCGACGCGTTCGCGCACCGACAGCGGAGCGGTCGTGTGATTGAGGCCTAGGCAAAGAAGCTGCATGACGGAAGACGTTTGGGGTACGAGAAAAACGCCCGGGGCTTGAGGCGGCACAAGGAACGACGGCGCCCGAAAACGGGGGCGCGCATCGAATCGGCAGCAGGCTTTCGCGCATGCCGATGCCGCCTCCGGCCGCGAGGACGGAGGTTGCGTGAAAAGCGAATTATAAAAAATGTAAGGTTTTGAAAATCTTAAGGGTTGCGCGAATGCCGACAGCGTGCCCAAAAGGGGGCAATGCGGGGTGATTCATGAGGCGTCTTTTCCCCCCTGGAGGCGCCTCAAACGCCCAGGGCGCTTCTTGCGCGCCCGGCGGGAAGCGCCTGTGCGGCAAGCGACCAAAGCGGCAGAAGCCACACGTAGAAGGCGTAGAGAAGGCACGAGGCGGGGGCCGCAAGCGTCTCAAGCGGCACGGAACTCGCAATCGACCAGGGCACGAGCCCGGCGATCACGATGCTCGTGTTCTCAAGCCCGATCGCAAGCCGCTTGCGGTCGTAGAGATCCTCGCAGAGATCGCGCGTGAGCATGACGCCAAGAAGCTGGTTGCAGGCAAGCATGGCGGCCCCGGTGGCCGCCGCAATCATCGCGCCCATCGGGGAGGCGACGCGGGCGAGTCCCGCGACGTGGCGCTTGAAGGGCGCCAGAAGCCCGGTGACGCGAAAGATGCCCGAAAACGAGGCCGAGACCGCAGCGATGCCGCACACGGCAAGCATCGAGGTCGCGCCGCCGCCGTTCATCATTGCCGCTAGCTGCGCGTCGCGGGCGCTGTAGCCGGAAAGCACCGCCGAAAGGAAGGCTTCGGCCGTCAGGCCCTCGTGCACGAGGGCGACTGCGGCCGCAGCGGCAATCGACACGAGCATGACGATGGGCAGCTTGATGCGGCGAAAGGCAAGAAGCCCCAACGCGGCCACCGGCAGCAGCGACCAGGCCGAAAGCGAGAATTCGCCTGCCATGAGCGCGCGCACGGCGCTCGTGTCGACCGTCTGCGGATGGTCGAACATGCCGATGAAGAAATACGCAAGGCTTGCCGCGGCAAACGGGACGGCGCCGGTGAGAAGCATCCGGCCCAGATTCTCGTAGAGCGAGGTGCCGGTGACGGCCGCCACGAACACGGCGCTCGAAGACATCGGCGAGCAGCGGTCGCCGAAGTAGATGCCCGAGACGATGGCTCCGGCCATGATCACCGGGTCGGCGCCGACCGCATGGCCGATCGACATGAACACCACGCCCATGATGCTCACGGTGCCGAACGACGTGCCCGTGAGAAAGGACATGAGCGCGTTGCACCAGAAGGCAAGAATGAGAAGCCACTCGGGGCTCACGATGCCCGCGGCCCAGGCAACGATGCAGGCGATCGTGCCTGAGGCGCGCCAGGCGGCCGAAATGATGCCGATGAGCATCAGGATCACGATCACGGGCCAGACGAGCCTGACGCCCGCAAAGGCGCTTGCGGCAAGCTCGCGCACCCGGCAGCCCCGCCACAGTCCGTAGAGCACGAAGAGCACAAGCCCGGCGCACATGGCCAGAAAGACCGATTGGCCGGCGGCAACGCACGCGGCCAGAAAGACGCAGAAAAGCGCAACGACGACAAATTCCATGTTCGCGCCGGCAGAAGGGTTGACGACAGGGACTGCAAAAAAGGGGTGAAGGGTGCAAAAAGGGGAGTGTTCCCGGCACGCCCGACAAATTGTAGGCAAGCGGGCGAGACGGAAAAAATGAAGAAAAGAAGAAAAAAGAAAAAGGGACTTGCCAAAACGAAAAAACGTCGGTATAGTTCCGATCTCTCGCGTGGCTAGGTAGCTCAGTTGGTAGAGCAGCGGACTGAAAATCCGCGTGTCGGCGGTTCGATTCCGTCCCTAGCCACCATTTTTTTGCCCGCGAAAAACGCGAGGCAGCCGACGCAAGACCGCGATGTTCGACAAGAGCTCGCGGTTTTTTGTTGCCTTGCGTTTTTGTCCTCGTTTTTTGTCGGAGGGCTTCGACGGGATCGGCGGCCTGCCGCAGGCCGCAAATCGGCAGGTCGGCAAAGAGGGGGAGCATCGGTCGGAGAATGTCGAAAGAGGGAGGGCGGCAGAGGCGGCGGGAGGTATGATAAGACCATGGGCCTGATTGCCCGCGGTCAAGGGGGGAGCTTATGCCGAAGAAGCCGTACACCCGAAGTGCGCCGACTGCACCAACTGCACGACGTGCGAGGTTTTGCGCAGTGCTCGTTCTGGCCGCCTGCGGCCTTCAGGCGCCGCAATTGTCCGCTCAGGTTCTTCCCACGAATCTTCCCGCGCGCGAGCTGCGCCAGCTTCAGGACGACGTCGAGCGCGGACGCCTGCGGCAGGAGCTGCGGGAGATGGAAAGCCGCAAGGCGCAGCCGACGACTCCCCAAAAGCAGGAGGCCGAGCCGCCCGCCGCAGGCTTTCGCCTGACGGTGAACTCAATCGGGCATACGCCAAGCCAGGTTCTCACCGACGACGAATTCAACCGGACCGTGGCGCCCTGGATCGGCCGCACGATTGAGGCCGCAGAAATCGCCGACATTCTCAACGCCGTCAACGAGGCCTACCGCGCACGCGGCTACGTCGTCTGTCAGGCCGTGGTCAAGCCCCAGCGCATCCGCAACGGCCATCTTGAAATCACCCTCATCGAAGGCCGCACGTCGAAAACCTCGGTTGCAGGCAACGACAGCACGAACGAAGACTTCATTCTCTCTGCCTTTGACTTTGAAAAGGGCAAGGTCGCCAACTACCGCGACATGATCGATGCGCTCGTGCGCTTCAACATGACCCACGACGTCGCGCTCAAGATCGACATCAGCGCTGGCGACGAGCCGATGAGCACGGCCTACCGCATCGACGTCACGGAGCCCCCGCGCTGGACGGCATCCATCTTTGCCGACACCGTCGGCAGCAAATCGACCGGCAGGCCCCGTGCGGGCGCAAGCATCACCAACCGCAGCGTTCTGGGCCTGCGCGACAGCTTCACGATTCTGGGCCTTGCAAGCGAAGGCAGCAAGAGCGCCATGGCCGCCTATGCGCTGCCCTTGAACGCCTACGGCACGAAGCTTTCGGCCTCGATCAGTTTCGGCGACGTGGAGGTCGTCGACGGCCCCTCGGCCGACTACGACGTCTCGGGCGACTCCTATTTGGCAAGCCTGCGCCTTGAGCACCCCGTCTACGTGAGTCAGAACGCGCGCTTCACGCTCTGGGGCGAATGGGGGCGTCAGGGCTCGAGCTCGTCGATGTTCGGCGACGTGACGATCTCGGACACCGACATTGATCTCTACACCGCGGGCGTCGATGCGCTGGTTTTCTCCGATCGCGCCTACGCCGCGGGCACCCTTGCCCTGTCGCGGCACCGGGTCGAGGAAAACGTCTTTGATCTCTCCGGCAGCTACAGCCTTCTCACCGGCAGCCTGAGCGCCCGGCAGGCATTTTCGGGCGGCGCCGCAGTTTCATTCAACGCCCGCTGGCAGGCGACATTGGGCGGCGACGCGCTCAACTCGACCGACTACTTCTATCTCGGGCACGCCTCGGGCGTGCGGGGCTACGACAACGACCTCATTGCCGCCGAAGAGGGGCTGACGGTGAGCCTTGAGGCGGGCTACCCCATTCTGGGCGAAGGCACGTGGCTTTTCGGCTTTGTCGACTACGGGCGCCTCTGGGGCAGCCGCACGAGTCTTGAAAAGAGCCTCGCCTCGGCGGGCTGCGGACTGCAGTGGCCGCTTTTTGATGGGGCAAGGCTCGCCTTTACCGCCTCATTCCCGTTAAAGCGCAGTCTTGCCGACGACGTTCACGTCAATTCGGCACGAGCCGACCTGCAGCTGGTCGTCACCTGGTAGTCGGCCGGGCAGGGCGACAACGAAAAAATTTTGATTTTGCGGAAAAAACATGCGCCGATGAGAGGCCAACGGCCAAAAGCCAAAGGCTGACGGCGCATCCGCCTTCGGGCTTCACCGATGGTGAAGAAGGATGAAGACGTATGAACAAGATTTATAAGATCATCTGGAATCAAGTTCGTGGTCAGCACATCGTCACGGATGAAGCCCATCGCAACCGCGGCAAGGGCTCGCGCGTCTCGGCTCTCGTTCTTTGCGCCCTTTTCGGCACGCTTCTGGCCGCGGCAAGCCCCGGGCTTGAGGCGGCCGTCACCGTGACAAACGGCTGGACGCACACGAAGATTTCAACCTCGGGAAACGTCGCCGACATCACGACCGGGAAGATCGTGGCCGACGGCAAGATCGGCGTCAACCGCTTTGCCGAGTTTGCGGTCGCGCAAAACCACATCGTCAACCTCAAGCTCCCGGGGACGGTCGGCAACCTTCTCAACTTTGTTGAAACGGGCATCGAGGTCAACGGCACCGTCAACAGCGTCGTCGGCAACGCCGTGGGCGGCAACCTCTTTTTCGTCACCCCGCAGGGCATGACGGTGGGAAAAACGGGCGTCATCAACGCGGGCAGCCTCACGGCGGTCGTGACCACGCAGGACGCCTTCAAGGAGTGGACGGCGGAGTCGATGGGAACGCTTCCCAACGTCACCACCAAGCTTCTTGACAAGATGCAGACGGGCGAGGTTCCCATCAACCCGGCGGGCGTCATCACCGTCGAGGGCAGCATCAATGCGGGCAACCGGATCGTGCTTGCCGCTTCCAAAATCGATGTCGGCAAGGACGCGCGCATCAGCAACGTGCACGCGGCCGGGGATGATTTTTCCAAGCTCGTCAACATCACCGACGAGAGCGGCACGATCGTGACCGCCTCCGGGGTCGATGGAGGCCTCGTTCTTGAAGAAGCCTCCGACGGCTCGGGCGACATCCTGCTTCTTGCCCGCAGCGACGGCTCGGGCCAGACCATCAATCCCACGGTCAACGCCGAGATCACCGTAGCGGGCAGCATCACGAGCCGCGAGGATGCCGACGTGCGGGCCCTTGCGGGCGCCGGGACCTACGACCTCGACAAGGAGCTTGAGGCGGGCGAGGGCAGCTTCAAGGAAAACGGCAGCCACAACATCGCAAGCGTTACGGCCAAGGTTACGGTGACCGGAACCGTTGAGGCCGCAGGAAACGTCAACGTCGCGGCCGAGGCGCAGAACTACTTTGGCGAGAGCGGCGTCATCGAGCTTGCCAAGGACGGCGCATTTGAAATCCTCGGCTCGGTCACGCCCTTTAACTTTGACTTCGGCTTCGGAAACCTCACCACGCGCGCCGAGGTTGCCATCGAAAAGGATGCAAGGCTTCAGGCGCAGGGGTCGCTTACCACCACCGCCACGGCCGACACCTACCTCAAGGTGGGCACGAGCACGTCGACCTTCAAGGTCTTTGACCTTCTTTCGTCGCTCAACGGCAAGATTCCGGCCGCGGGCGTCGTCGTGGGCTTGGCCGACAGCAGCGCCAAGGTGACGGTCTCGGGCACCCTCGCGGCGGGCAAGAGCCTCGAGGTGCGCTCAAGCGACAAGCTGCGCGTTGATCTTGCTTCAAGCGCGAGCACGGCGCTTGACAAGAGCTCGCACGTCGCGCTCGTGGTAGGCCTTGTGAAGGGCGACTCCGAAGTCGAGATCGCCTCGAGCGCAAACGTCGCCATCACGGCGCCTGCCGATGAGGCCGCTTCCGAGGGAGCCTCGACCACTGCCGAGTCGGGCGATGCGCAGCCGCAGCCGCGCACGATGCGCATCAAGGCCGAGCACACAAGCGACATCCGCACCTCGGCCGAAGCGACCACCGAGCGCGAGGCGATGGGGGCGCTTGCCTTCAACTACACCCAGCACGACTCCGACGCGAAGGTCTCGGTCAACGCCGCCCTCAAGGGGGCCGACGAGCTTGAGGTCGGCGCAAAGAACGAAACGCTCACCGAGCGCATGACGGCCACCACCTATGAAATCCGCCAGAGCAAGAAGCTGCAGCTTTTCGAGTCGCTTGCCGCGGCCTCGAGCAACTTCGTCTCCGCGCTCATGGGCAAGGCGGGCGGCGGCATCGACAAGAGCTTTACGGCGCCCAACTTCCAGTTGGGCGGCGCCGTGGGCGTGATCACCGGCACGCAGAGCGCAAGCCTTGCGGTTGCACCCGCTGCCGAGCTCTCGGCAGCCGAAAAGCTCACGCTTTCCTCCTCCTCGGTCAAGGACGACCATCACTACGTCGTCACCGCCTCGACCAACGGCGCCAGCGCCGGGGATCAGCAGCAGGGACAGACCAAGGGCACGGGGTCGCTTGCGCTTCTCGTGGCCGTCGTGGGCGACGACAAGGATACGAGCGTCGAGTCGACCCTTGCGATCGGCGACGGGGCAAAGCTCTCCGTTGGGAACGGCCCCGTCGTCATCGACAACCGCGCGCAGATTCTCTACACGCGCGTCGACGTGCTGGTCGACGAGCTCATCAAGAAGATCGACAGCCTCAAGGCCTACTCGAAGAAGAACAACGCCTTTGCGCTGCAGTGGGAAAAGGTCGATGCGGCGACCGAGGAATTAAAGCGCGTCTGGAACGCGTACGAAGGCGTCGAAGCCCTCACGAAGGCCATGGCCAACGTCGGGACGGTATTGGGCGAGGCCTTGGGGGAACTCGGCGAGCTCGGGGGCCTTGCGGGCGACCTCAAGAGCTTTTTGGACGCATCGCTTGACTTCATCAAGGCGAGCAACTACGCCACGAGCTATGTGAACGCAACCGGCACGGGTTCAAGCGGCGCCTGGACCGCCGCGCTTTCCGTGGGCGTGAACATGCAAAAGACGAGCTCGCTTCTCACCATCGGCAAGGGAGCGAGCATCACCGCGGGCGGCACGGGCGACGTCGGGTCGGTGTCGATTACCGGCGCTTCGCGCAACGACACGGTTCTTCTGGGCGGCAATCTGAGCTCACTGAACTCGATACTGAGCATCCCCGCCCCGGTGACGAGCGACGCCAACCCCGTGGGCGCGGCGCTTTTGTGGCACGCGGTGGATTCGGACAACGCGGTGATCCTGCGCGAGGGCGTCGACATCAAGGCCGGGGCGCTTGCAAGCGTCACGGCAGCCGACGAGTCGAATGTTCTGACGATCGGCGCGAGCGCCGACGTCTCCAAGGGTTCGGCCTCGATCGAAGCCAATGCCGCGATCACCGATCTCGCGCTATCCAACAGCCTGCAGGTCGACGATGAGGTCGCGATCCGCGCGGCGGGCGTGGCGCTTAACGCCGCCCGCGAGGACAGCGTGCAGACGATTACGGGCGACGCGGCCGTGGGCACGGGCGAGACGGCTTCCAACAACGTGGGCGCGGGCATTGCGCTCAATCTTGGAACCATTGACAACGACTTGTCGATTGCCGACAACGACGTGCTTGCCGAGGGCGAGGCGAGCCTTTATGCGTTGTCGGGAAGCCTCACGGCAATCGGCTTGATCGCGCCCGAAGAGACGCCTTCGACGCCTTCGGGCTCGGGTGAATCCGGCGAGGGCGGCTCGGCAGAGGGCGGCACCTCCGGCAGCGACGCTGCAACGACGGGTAGGACAGCGGGCACGACCGAGGACGAGACGACGCACCCGGTCACGGGCACGACCATCGAGTCGGTTCTCAGCGCGATCCTCAGCTCGAAACCGACAATCGACACGAACAAAGAGTTCAAGCCCATTTCCGGAACCGTTTCCATCACGGCCGACGCCGATCTCGACATGAACGCCATCGGCGTGGCTGGCGCCGTGTCCTCGACGAGTCAGGGCGGCGACGAGCCCTACAACCCGGCCGAGCACAACAAGGTCTTCAACAAGCTCCACGGCTGGTACACCGCCGCCAAGGACGGCCTCAAATGGGCGGGCGACGGGATTGACGCGAAGTTCAACAGCCTTCTGACGGACATTGAGAGCTACGGCACCTCCCTAGGCGGCGACCTTCGCAGCGCCGCTCAGAGCGTCTTCAAGCAGAACAGCACGCAAAACGACGCGATTGACGCCAACGGCGGCAACGGCGCCGATCCGCAGAACAATCCGGCCGATGCGGTGGGCGAGGGCGGCGCCAATCTTGCCAATCCGCAGGCGCCCGATCCCCTTGCCGGACAGCAGGCGCAGCGCTTTCAGCTCGGGCTTGCGGCAAGCGTGGGCGTCAACGCCGTCGATAGCGACAACGCGCTCTCGGTAACGGCCTCGAACTTCACGATCGATACGGTCGACTTGGCCGCCCAGGCTGTCACCGACAAATGGGTCGGCGCCTGGGCGGGCGCGGCGGGCCTTTCCTTTGTGAGCGGCACGTCCGTCGAGCAGACGGCCGCCGCGGGCGGAGCCATCGCCGTCAATACGGGAACCTCGGGCGTTTCGCTTTCAATCGGCGCACCTTCGTCGTCGTCTGCCGCCGGGCAGAGCGCCCTTGTCCTCACCGACAGGGTCAGGCGGGCCGACGTCTATGCCGTGAGCGACGGCACGACCATTGCCGAGGGGCTTTCGGCTGCGGTTGCCAAGGGCTCGGGCCAGGGCTCAAGCTCGCAGTACAGCTTTGACGCCAGCGTGAGCGCCAATCTCGTGAAAAACACCGTCACGAACACCGTCTCGGATGTCCTCCAGAAAGCGGATGCGGGAGCCTCGGGGTCCTTTGAATGGGATCAGGCCGCCTGGAGCGGTGAGACGCAGGTCACGGGCGGAACGGGCTTCGGGCTTTCGACGGCTCCGACGGGATCAGGCCGCTCGGCCTCCTTCGGAGCCCTTGTGGCCGTGGCCGACATCGACAACACCATCACGGCGAGTCTCTCAAAAGCCAACTTCGCCGCGGCGCAGACGATCGACGTCAGGGCGCTTTCGAGCCTCACGCAGGTGACGACCGCCGTGGGCGCCAACGTCGCGTTGGGCGACTCCTCGCTTGCGTTTACCGGGGCGGCGGCAAGCGCCGCGCTTACGAACACCGTCTCGGCAAGCCTTGAGAGCGTGAATGCCGCGCTCTCGGATACGGGCCTCTTGCAGGTTGCCGCACGCGACGCAAGCGGCTCGGAGCGCGAGTACTTTGATTCGGTAAGCGACCGCAACTGGTACCCGGACGCTTCGGGGGAGCTCGACAACAGCGCCTTCTACAAGGACGTGTATCTGCAGACCGAGCAGAATCAGGACAAGAACGATGCCGCGCACGTCGCGGACTTCCTCTCGGGCAAGGGTATGGTGCAGACCACCGTGGCCGTGTCGCTTGGCGTCAGTACCGAAGACAACGCGGGGGGCGCGGGCATCGTCGTCAACGACATCGACAACACGTTCAAGACCGACGCAAAGGGCGTGACGCTACATACCGCCGACGGAACTCAGTCGGGCGACAAGGGATCGCACTACACGCAGCGCGCAGAGTCGGGCGTCGTGAGCGTTGCCGTGGCAACCGGCGTTGCGGCTAGCGGCGGTGGAGATCACACGCACTTTGCCGCAGCTGGTTCTGTCATCGTGAGCAACGTCGATCAGAAGGCCGAGTCGACGGCTGAAAACCTGAGCATCACGGCCGACAATACGGCCGTCGAAGCGGGCAATGCCGCTACGACCGTGAATGTGGCGGGCAACGTCGGCGTGTCGCTGGGCGAGTCGGGATCGGCCGCAGGCGCCGCTGTCGTTGTGATGAATACCAACAATGACGCCAAGGTTGTGCTCAAGGAGAGCAATCTCACATCAGGCGTGCTTGCCGTGCGCAGCCTCAACAAGGCCTCGGCCTGGTCGGCCGCAGCCGATGCGACCGTTGCCGGAAGCTTTGCGCTGGGCGGCTCCGTGTCGGTCAACCGGGTGATGAACACCGCGCACAGCACGGCGCAAAAGCTTGGGCTTGACGCACTCACCAAGGCCGACTTTACGGCCGAGGATGAAAGCGAGCTCTGGAGCCTTGCGGGGGCGGTCGCCTACGGCGGCCAGACGGCGGGGGTTTCGGGCGCCGTTGCCTATTCCATTTCCGGCCGTGAGGCTAGTCCCGGCACGCAGGTCGACGTTTCGGATCTCACCGTTGATGGGGCGTCGGGCACGGACGTCTCGGTGCAGGCAAAGGCTTCCGACAAGGTGAAGACGCTTGTGATCGCCGCGGGCGTCTCCCGGGGCGCGGTGGGCTTTACGGGCGGCGCGGGCGTCAACGAAATCAAGCGCACGGTCTCGGCCGAGCTGAAGAACGTGACGGCCGCCTCGGGCGCCTTGAAGGCGCTGAGCGTGCAGGCCCAGGAAACCGCGAGCATCGGCAACCTCGGCATTGCCGGCGCCTACGGCGCCAACGCGGGCGTGGGCCTTGGTATTGCAGTCAACCGCATCAGCACGAACACGACGGCAACGCTCTCGGACGATCGCGCGCAGCCTGTGGAATTCTTTGCGCAGACGCTTGAAGTCAAGGCCAAGACCGCCAACGACATCGAAACGATCGCCGTGGGCGGCGCGGCGAGCCAGAACACCGCCGTGACGGGATCGGTGGGCGTCAATCTCATTGACGACAACACGACGGCCAAGGTCGACAAGGTGCATGCGGCGGTCTCCGGAGCGCTCCTTGTGGATGCGCAGAGCGACGACGTGATCGGCGCCTATGTGGGACAGGCCGCGGGCGCGTCGACTGCCGCAGCGGGCCTCTCGGTGCTCGTCAATGAGTCAAGCGGCAAGACAGAGGCTGCAGTCTCTGGCAGCACGCTCACCGAAACGGGTGAGAGTGAGAATAAGCTCACGACGGCGGGCGCCGTGGCCGATTCGGCCGTCAACGACGAAGTCGCCAACGACGTCTCCATCAGCGGCACGCTCGAAGACGACCGCGGTCAGCGTACGGTCTCGGGCATGCTCGTGTCGGCCACCGGCACGACCACCTTCAAGTCGCTCGTACTCAACGGAGCGGGAGCAGGCACCGGAGCGGGCACGGGCACCGTGAGCGTCACGTATCTCGGCGGCACGACCAAGACCGAGGTCACCGGCAGCACGCTCAACGCCAAGGACGCCCTCGACATCTTTGCCGCGCACTATGCCAATGTGGACAACATTTCGACCACGGCGGCGGGCGCCGGTACGGGCGCGGGTGCCATTGCCGTCAACGTGGCGACGACCGAGCGCGCAGTAAGCGCCGCTCTTGACGGCGGCAGTCTTGCGTCCGAAGGCGACGTTTCAATCAAGGCCGAGGGCAAGGAGGGCGTTTCCTCGCTTGCGCTCATCGGCGCAGGAGCGGGTACGGGCGCAGGCGTGGTGCTTGCCAACGTCACGCGCGAGCTCTCCGACGTCTCAGTTGATGTCGCGCGCACGAACGCAACCACGATCAACGCGCAAAGCCTTGCGATTGCGGGCGACTATCTCGGCCGCTACAACGCCCTGGGCGTGAGCGGCGCGGGGTCCGGCGCCGCAGCGGGCGCGGTCAACGTCAACGTCAACTACGGCGACAACGATGTCGGGTTCTCCGTCGGCAAGCTTTCGGCCGCTGTTTCCGAGAAGGCCGAGATCGAGGCGCGCAGGCGCACGGAAAACAGCGGCATCGCCGTCAATGCCTCGGGCTCGCAGTACGCCGCGGTTTCGGCGACGGTGCTGGTCAACACTGTCGAAGGGGCGGCACGGACTGAGATTAACGACGCCGACATCGACTCCAAGGAAGGACGAGAGGCCGCCGTTTCCGTTCGCAGCCTCGGCAGCGACACGATGAAGCTTGTCGACGTGACGGCCGCAGGCGCGATTGTGGGCGGCGGCGCCGCCGTGATGGTCAACCGCCTCTACGGCTCGTCCCTGACGACGGTCGCCGACTCGCGCCTTGCGGGCGGCAGCGTCACGGTTGCCGCCGAGCAGAACCGCTTCGTCGACGCCACCAACGTCTTTGCAAGCGCGGGCCTGGGCGCACTCGGGGCCAACGTCGTCTCGACCTTGATCGGCGCCGACGGCGATCCGTTTGCAAGCGAGCAGACGTCTTTGGGCGGCACGCAGAAGCAGATCGACGAGTATCTCTCAACCTATGCGGGCTCGGGCAGCACGAGCGATCCGGGAATCTTTGCTTCGGCGCTCGGACAGACGAACGGCGTTCTCACCGATGACGAGAAAAAGACGATGATGCAGGCCGCCGCCCAGAGCGCGACGGCCGACGCCCCTGCGGGCGCAACGCACGTGTCGGTGACCGGCTCGACAATTGAAGCCGGTACGGTCTCCGTTGAAGCGCGTGAAGACGCAGCCGACGGCGCCGGGGTCGACGTGACCGTGGGCTCGGGCGAAGCAGGCGGCGCGGTTCTTGCCGCTTCGGTGGCGACGCTGCGGCAAAACCGCAATGTTTCTCTCGACATTTCCAAGAGCAAGATTGTCGCGCGCGAAGGAGGACGGATCGGCGCGCGGATTGCGGGCAAGACCTCGGTAGAGACCTATCAGGCGGCCGTCGCGCTTGCCAGCGGCATGGCCGCCTACACGGATGTGGAGGCGACGGGCGGCGCGGCGGTGCGCGTTGCCGACAGCACGCTTACAAGCCAAACCGCGGGCAAGACGCTTGCGGTTGCCGCGCGCGACGACTCGGAGATCGAGGCCTTTACGTTCGGGCTTAATGTCGCGATCGTGGGCGGAGGCGGCACGATTGCCGACCTGCGCGATGCAACCAGTCTTCGTGTCGACGTCGACAACGCAACGCTTGCCGGCGACACGGCCGTCGAAGCTTTGCGCGGCATCAAGCGCACGGTGCATGCCCGCTCGGGTGTGGGGGGTGCCGTCAACGGCCAGGCTTCGCGCGGCTCGATCAAGGATTCGGGCGGCGCTGAGGTCTCGGTGAGCGGTTCGAGCGTCACGGGCGAGTCCTTCGTGATTGAAGCCAACAATCGGCCGCAGCTTCTCGCCAAGGCCTATCAGGGCTACGCCTCCGCGATAAACGTCGGCGTTTTGACTGCCAAGGTTGAGGAAAGCGGCGCAACGAGCGTGACGGTAAAGAAATCGACGCTTGCGGCAAAAATCGTGGAAATCGATGCGGCCTCGGGGCGCCTCGGCACGGATGCCGATCCCGACGCCGATGCCATGAAGCTTCAGACAAGCGTAGAAAGCTACGGCGCCGCCGTGATCGGCGGCGGCACGACCAACGACGCCGTCGTGCACAACACGGCAGAAACGACGCTCTCGATTGCGGACAACGACTACGGAAGCGAAACCGCGCTGCGCCTTGATGCGCAGGGCTATGCGGTCTACGAGACCGTCTCCGATCTGGGAACGGGCGGCGTGGTCGCCGGCGGCAACAGCCGTGCTGAAGTCAATCACGAGGCGCAGGTCTCGGCCGACGTCAAGGGGAAGGAGAACACCGCCCTCAAGTCGCTTGAGCTGAGCGCCGCCAACCGTGAATCCGCCGTGCTCAAGGCCTACAGCGCGGGCGGCACCGTCATTGAAGTCTCGGAAAAGGCCGCTGAGGTGAGCCACGTCGACGGCTCGAACACGACCGTCAACGTCTCGGGCTTCTGGAAGACGAGCGAGGGTGCGGCCATTGCCTCAAGCTCCGGTCATACGCTTCGCTTTGAAGCACAAAACACCAAGGGCGTCGCAGTCGGCGGCTCGAGCGTCCTGCTGCAGAACATGATGAAGGGCGCGAGCACGCTGACCCTTGCCGGCACGATTTCGGCCGACGGCGGCCTCACGGCAGGCTCGCGCACCGACATCGACATCAATTCCGTCAAGGAGGACGGCTATGCGGTCGACGCGGCCGTCTACGGCGCCGTTTCCGGCGCCGAGGGGCGCTCGGAAAGTTCGATTGATAGAACTTCCAAGGTGAATGTGGCCAAGGATGCGCAGCTTTCTTCGGGCGGCGAACTGGCGCTTTCGGCCTACACTGACGAAGACAATACCCTGCGGGTGCGCGGCCGCACGGCGGGCGCGGCCGCGGGCGTGACCGCCTACAACAACAATACGGAAACGATCAAAAACAGCGTTGACGTTGCCGCAGGCGCGCGGATTGAAAACGCCGACGATGCCCAAAAGCTCTCGATTACGGCCTCGTCTTCGGAAAAGCGCCGCTATGAGGCGATCGGCGATCTGCAGGGCGCGGCCGTGGGCGGCGCCGGTGCGAAGTCCACCAACAGCATCACGCACGCCAATACGGTGACGCTTGCTGAGGGCAGCAGCGTCTCGGGCGCAGGCGACGTCTTGATCGGCGCCGGGCGCGACGCTCTGGGCAGCCATGCCGAATTCGACTACACCGGCTACACGCACGCCTACGCGCACTCCATCGGAGGCGCTGATAGTGCGCTGAAGTCGAGCTTTGACATCACCGACAGTCTGACGGCGGCCGGAAGCGTCACGGCCGTGCGCAACATCGAGGCGGCGGCCGACGTGGGCGACTGGTCGATCAAAGAGACGACCCGCTATTGGGTGATTACCGCCGCAAGCGACGCGGGCAACGTCAAGATCGCCTCAAGCGGTGCGGGCAGCAGCAATCCCGACAACTTCAATCCGGTTGATTCGATCACGGTCGACGGCTCGCTTGTCGCGGGCACCCAGACCTACGCCAAGGTCGGGATCTCGGGCGTGGTCAACACCGACGAGCGCATTGAGATTGAAGGCGCCGCCTCGCAGCCAACCATTACCACCGAGGGAGTCGAAGGGCGAATCGATATCGGTAGCGAAGACATCGCCAACCTTTACTGGGAGCGCTACCAGGCGTTGCAAAAGCTTATCGCCTCCTACGGTGACGCCGGGGATGCCGAAACGCGCGCCGCGCTCGTGGCGTACAAGGCCGAGGCCCGGATGCTTCTCAACAAGATGATTGATTCGGGGTATGCAGTTGATGACGGAAACGGCAACATCAGTCTCATTGCCAGCGACAGCCGAGGATTTGCGTCCGTCTCCGACATCGTCGTCTCGGGCGGCGACATCAGCCTTTCGACGGGATCGGTCAAGGGCAAGGGCACGATCAGAGCCAATGCAGCCGAAGGTATTGAGATTGAAAACACTTCCAATTTGGCGCTCAAGGTCGAGAATGTGCGCATCCTCGACAAGGGCGGCAACCTGAGGTTCAATTCTGGCCTTGTCGGTTCATTGGCTGGGTTTGAGGGCGTTGTGTCAAGCCAGACGAGCGCACCCGATCCGACGATTCGCATCAGCTCCGACATCGGCCGCTCGATTGCAGTCAAGGACAAGGAGAACGGCACGACGCGAAGCATCAGGCCCGACAACTCGATCGTCATGAGCGGAGTCGTTGCCAACGATGCAGGCTCGCTCGAAGTGAAGACCTCCGGAGACATTTCGATCATCGCCGAGCGCGTGGCCGCTGCAACCGACCTCAAGCTAGAAGCTCAGGGCAGCGTCATGCAGTCGCACACGAGCGGCCTATTCAACGTTGGCGGCGATGTTGAATCGCTATACGCCGACGAAGTCGACAAAACCAATGCAAACGGCACCTATGAGTCGGATGTTCTCAAGACCGCCGGAGGCGTCATGGTGGCGGGCGGCGATATTTATCTCAATGCCGACAACGTCAATCTCAACGGTCTGGTTCAAAGCGGCTACGCCGTCTGGAGCGTGGATCTTGACGACGAAGCGGCGCAAGGCCGCATTGAGGCGATCCGCAGCCAATGGCTTGCCGCCGGTGCGCCGAGCACGATTGATCCGACGACTGCGGCCTACCTCATCAGCGAGGAAGGAACGTATCAGACGGCCGCAGGAACCTACGCCAAGCGCGTTGCGGCCTGGTACGACCCGGTCAACGACCGCATCATCGTCGACGACATCGCGCCGGCAGGCGGCCACATCTACATCACTGGGCGAATTGCGAGCACGGGCGGCGGCAAGCTCTACGCCGCGGCGGGCTCGGTCGACGTTTCCATTGATGCGGGCGCAGCGAGCGTGCTGCTCGGAAACATCAACACGGGCAACACCCACGGCGTGATCGAAATCACCGACACGTCCTATGCAGGCCAAACGCGCGGCGACAAGACGGTCGACGCGCTCGTGACGCGCTGGAGCAACAGCGGCTCGGGCACGGACGTCGTCAGCAGCTGGCAGTACAGCGATGCAACCTCGGAAGAGGTCAGCGGCGCGAGCACGGAAAGCTATCAGCCGCTCTCGGGGCAGGTCTACCTGTGGTCGACGGGAACGCACAACGGTACGGTGTCGATCATCGACAAAACGCAGGACTTCACCGTTTGGGGGCTTTTTGACTGGGGCGATCCGTCAACGTGGAAAGCCGATCGCGTGACGACGGTCGAGGATGCCAGCCTCGGGTCGGGCGCCACGATCGGAAAGCGTCCGACAGGGACATCGGAGAGCATTTTCGTCGGACGAACCGATACCACGCCTTTGACGATCGGGGAGTGGAAGTACGAGCCCTGGACCACGTACACGAACTGGACGCACTTTTCGGGGACGCACCACCTGTACGGCGAAAAGCACGACACTTCGACCACGATCCGCACCTATATGGTCAAGGCCGACCAGGACGTTGCCGTCGGCTTCCTGATGGGGACGAATACGATCAACGTGCAGTCCGAGGCCGACATCGGACTTTCGGGCGACCTGACGGCCGCCGGCGGCAGCGTGACGCTCAATGCCGGAGGCGACATTTTCAGCGCCAACAATGCCGCGGCGATTCACGGCGCGCAGAGCGTCAGCCTCACGGCGGGCGGCTCGATCGGCGACGAAATGTCGGCGTTGCGCCTGGCGGGCTCCACGGGAACGGTCAAGCTCAGCGCCAAGGCCGGAGGCGACATGCATTTTGACGCGTCGGCTCTCGCACAGGGGGCGTCGGTGAACGCGGCAAACCTCAGTGCCAACGGTACGATTGACATGATCGTGCGCGGCGCAATGACGGCCGATGTCGTGAGCGCTCGCGACATGCGCTTTGAGAGCGCCGAGGGGGCGCTCGTCTTTAAGAATCTCAAGCAGCTTGCTTCCGAGGACGGTTCGCAACGCTTTGACGCCGCTGCAACTGAGGGCAATGTTGAGATTCATGCCGTCGGCGACCTCGGCATCGGCAAGGTGCGGGCGAAGGACAAGGTGTCCATTGTTGTAGAGGGCGGCAGCCTGTCTGACGCCATTGCGCGGGAGGACCTTGACGAGCGCAATGCCGAGGAGCGCATCCAGAGCTGGATTGATGCGGGCATCCTCGGCGAGGGCGGCGCCGACAACGGCAAGGAGCGCTGGGAGGCCGACGTCCAGGCGCAGACCGACATTGTGACGGCCGACTACAACCGCTACGACGCTTACCGGAAACTTTCGGCCGACGATCAGGCGAAGCTTGAGGACGAGCAGAAGGCTGATTTTGCAAACCTCAGGGAGCGCTTTGGCGAGACCGCGAGCCTTGAGGCGGCGATCAGCGCCGAAAAGGCCGACGCCGACAGCGCTCTGGCAAAGACCATTGCCGCGAAAGACAACTATGGCTGGACCAAGGAAGAGCTTCTTTATGCCGTCTCCGAGGCCATCGTGAACCCGGATCCGGGCGCATCGCCTCAGGCGGGCGAAGCCAACATCGAGGCGGCCCGCGTCGACATCGACGTGAACAATGCCGGAAGCATCGGCAACGAAGTGGATCAGACGACCTACAGCTTCGACGATCTTGACATCTCGACGTCAAAGGGGCTTGAGGCCTACAAGATGCTCTCGCGAGCCGATGTGAGCGACGTCGTCTGGGATGCCGACAACAAGACTGTGACCGTAACGCTCAAGCGTCCGATCAGCATCAAGCTCTCCGGCGAGGATGCGCGCATTGACGCGCAGGCGCCGGGCAATGTCTTTGTGGCAAGCGACGACGCAATTCCCGTCGGCGTGGTGACGGCGCAGGGCGCCCTGCGGTTGACGAGCCAAAAGGGCATCCTTGCCGCAGCAAATGATTCGATTCTTTCGGGCGGCACCGTGACGCTTCGCGGCGGCGCGGGCGGACTCGGCTCGGCCGAGCGGGCTCTTCAGGTCAATGTGACGGGCGCCGATGGGTGGCTTGCGCTTACCGCGCAGCAGGGCGTGTACGTGACCGAGACCGATGGCGTCATGCGCGTGTTGTCTGCCGCGACTAATGCCGAAATGGTGCTTGCGGCTGATGCCGGTGTTGAGATGGCCGAAGCAGACGGAGCGCTGGCGCAGGGTGTGATTTCGGCCGAGAGCCTTACGATTTCCGTTGGCGAGGGCGGATCGATCGGTACGAGCGAGACGGCCTTGCGGCTTTCGGGAGTTGAGAGCCTGACGCTGACCGAGGGCGACATTCAGGGACTTTACCTTGACGTTGCAGGCGGTCAGGACTTCACGCTTGCACAGGCGATCAATGCCGGCGAGGGCGTGGGCGTACACACCCAGGGCAGCCTTGTCGTTGAGGACAATATGTCTGCCGGTACCGGCGGCATTGAGCTTCAGAGTCAGGGGGCGATCAAGATCAATGATCAGACGTCTTTGGATTCCGCAGCCGATTTGTCGCTTACGGCAGGCGCTGATCTTGCGGCGCAGGGTGCAGAGCTCTCGGGAACAGCTGTTGCGCTGAAGGCCGAGACAGGAGCCGTTGCCGCGGGCAGTGCGTCCATCACGGCAGCCAAGGGGCTTGAGGTTTCGGCGCAGGAAAGCGTTGATCTTGATGCGGCACAGTTGAGTGCCGAAGAGGCACTGACGCTTACGGCAGGCACTGATCTTATGGCACAGGGCGCAGCGCTCTCGGGAGCATCTGTTGCTCTGACGGCCGAGACAGGAGCCGTTGTTGCCGGCAATGCGTCCATCAAGGCAACCACCGAGTTGGATGTTTCGTCCAAGGGAGACATTGGTCTTGCGGGTGCGGCGCTCTCGACAACGGGAGCGGCAGTGAGCCTTTCTTCTGCTGAAGGTGCGGTGGATCTGTCGGGCGGATCGTCGCTTGAGGCGCAATCGCTGACTTTGGCTTCTCAAGAGGACATTGATCTTGGCAACCGCACAATCACGGTGACGGGGGCTACATCGGTTGAATCTGGCGACAGCGTGACGGTGCAGGGCGCGATGATTCAGGCGCAGTCGCTGCAGCTGAAAGCTGCGCAAGACGTCAACGCAGAAAATGCGAAGCTCACGGCGACAGGAGAGATGACGCTTACGGCCGGTGCCAATCTCAAGGCAGAAGCCGCGCAGCTCTCGGGCGCAAGTGTTGCGCTGACGGCCGAGACAGGAGCCGTTGCTGCGGACGGTGCGTCCATCAAGGCAACCACCGAGTTGGATGTTTCGTCCAAGGGAGACATTGATCTTGCGGGTGCGGAGCTCTCGACAACGGGAGCGGCAGTGAGCCTTTCTTCTGCTGAAGGTGCGGTGGATTTGTCCGGCATGCAGACGCTTGCAGGCAGCCGCATCGCCATTGAAGCCGGCGGCAAAGTTGTCTTTAATGAGAATCAGACCGTGACGGCCTCGGACGGCGATCTTGCGGTTCAGGCCGGCGGTTCGATCGCTGCCGAGGGAATTGCGGCGACCGCAACCGGGGCGCTCACGCTTTCGGCTGCCGGCGGAAACAACCTTGCCGGAGCAACGCTTTCCAACGGCGGCGCACTCGTGCTGCGGGCGGGGACGGTGAGGGAAGGTTCAAGCGAAAACGAACTCAACCTGACCGGAGTCGTCAACAACGGAGCAGCTCCCGGTACCTTCTCCGGCACAAGTGTGACGCTTGAAACAAGCGGCAGTCTTGTGATGGGTACGCAAAACGCTGCCACGGTGAAAGCCACTGCGGGCGATGCGCAGGTGCTTGCCGATCGCGTTGACTTTGCCGACGGTTCGTCCATTACGGCAACGGGCGGCGATGTTCGCGTCGATGCAGTCACCAGCCTGAGCGCCGGAGAAAACTTTCTTCTTGAGGGCGACAACGTCTCCGTCACGGGCGGCAGGGAAGGCTTTGCGGTGGAAAGCGGTGCGGCCTTCATTGCCCGGGCCGGACAAGTCGAGGTCATCGGCGACGCTGATCTCACGTTGGGCGGAAGACTTAGCGTTGACGCGCAAAAGGGCGCATCGGACGATCCGACGGCAGGCAGCATCACGATCGGCGCTCACGGCGTCCTGTCGGTAACTGATGATGCGCTTGAGATTGCTGCAAAGAACGGAAGCGTCACGGTTTACGGCGGCAAGGGCATGTCGATTCGCAACAACCTGACGGTTGTCTCGCAAACCGACACCGTGCTTCTGACCGAGCAGGGAAGCCTTTCCATCGGCAATGGGGCCGTCGTCAAGGCCGGAACGCAAAGCGGACTTGAGGCCGGGAAATACGGCGGCATTCGTCTTGCGGCCGGCGATGCGTTCGAAATCGGCGAGTCGGCGACGGTGCTGGCCGATGCGCTTGCGGTTGAGGCCGCAGGCGACATCACCTTCGGCGACAGGGCGACCCTCACGGGCGCCACCGACGGCGTGACGATTGCCAGTGCCGGTGGGTCGATCTACATGGGCAACGAGCTTACCGTTGAATCCAATGCGCAAAAGACGCTCTTTTCGGCTCAGAAGGGCGACATCGTGATCGGCAGCGAGGCAAAGCTCACGAGCAGCAACAGTCAAATTGAATTTAAAGCTGGTCGGAATGTCGTTTTCAACGAGGACTTCGACGTTCATGGTCTGGGCTTTGTTGTCAATGCCGGAAACAACGTCACGGTGGGCGACAACCAAACGGTCGAAACCTTCTTCTCGGAAGGCGACTACCACACGTCGGTGACGGCGGGCAACGACATCGTGTTCGGCGACAAGGCGCAGTTTCACACCACCGAACTTGTCCTGACCGCCGAGAGGGGCGGCGTGACGTTCGGCGACGATTCCGTGACGAGAACTTCGGTTCAAGGCATTCGCGTGACGGCGAACGACGACGTGGCCTACGGCAGCCGAGCCGTGTTCGGGACGTTTGAAGATGCCGAAAATGGCGCTATCTCGATTGAGTCGCTCTCTGGCAGCGTCCTTCTCGGCAACGACGCGACGATCTTCTCCGGAGCAAGCACGAGCATTTCGGCAGCCGAAGGCGTCACGTTGGGCGCAGAGAGCATCATTCTCAGTACGCCGAAATCCTCGGATTCGCTTGTGAGCATTAATGCAGGCAAAGGCGACATCGAGATCGGGGCGCTTGCGCTCATCGAAGGCTATGAAGCTTCGCTCAAGGCCCAAGAGGGCAGTGTTCATCTCGGCGACAAGTCCGTCGTGATCACGAGCAACGCCTTTCAGATTGATGCGGCCCGAGACATCCGGGTTGACGGCGACTTCACCGTCCTTGATGTCTCTCTTGGTGATGCCGCGGACAAATTGGTTCGCTTTGAGACGACCGCGGGCGACATCGCCTTTGCCGACAACGCTTCGATGCAGACGCAGGGATCCGTGCAGATTGTCTCCGGCAACGATGTTCGATTCGGCGACAACGCCTACATCGTCACCGAGGCGGAGGATTCGAATTACCCCGACGACGATGCGCCCCATGATGTGAACCTGCAGGCATCGGGCTCGGTTGCGTTTGGAGAACATGCGCAGCTGCAGACGAAGGGCGCCATCGCGGTTGCGGGCGTTGAGGGTGTGAGCTTTGCCGCCGATGCGCAGCTTGGCTCAAGCGCGGGCTCCGTGCTCATCGAAAGCGCCGAAGGCAGCATCGCGTTTACGGGCGGAGCAAACGCCTATGCCGAGGAGTCGCTCGTCATTTCCGCAGGCGAGAGCGTGACGCTTACGGGTGAGTCGTGGCTTGACGCCTTTGAGGAACTTTCCGTGACGGCCGAGCGTGGCGACATCCTGATGACCGACAGCGTGCGTCTGGGCGGCGTCGACGATTCTTCCAACGTGGCCACCAAGGAGATGACGCTTGCGGCCGCCGGCAGCATCAGGCAGCAGAACATTGCCGCCGACATGGGCCTTACGGCCGAGCACCTCACGGTGACTGCCGGCGAAGACGTGCTTCTCGGCGCCGTCGACAGCGGTGCGGGCGAAACGGGCAACTCGATTGCTTCGGCCGACATTCAGACCGGCGGAGCGCTTTCGCTTGGCCTGGCCTACATCTCGACGGATCTCAAGATCAACGAGGCCGACGGCGGCCGCGTCAACGGCTCGGTGTCGATCAACGCGACGGATTCCGGCGTGACGATCGGCAACGATCTCGCGGTTTCGGGCGACGTGCAGATCTACGGCAGCTCGATTGCGGCGCAAGGCATTGCAGCGGGCGGCAAGCTCGTCATGAGCACCGCGCCCTACGACGACGCCGCGGGCGGGGGCATTGCGGCGCAGGCGCTTTCGGCCGAGTCGATCGGTCTGATGACAAAGGAGGGCTCGATTTCGGTGTCTGATCTTCATGCCGAGACGACGGCGAGCGTTTTGCGTACGGGCTCAAGCGTCGGAAGCATTGACCTCGGCCACGGGCGCTCTGAGAAGACGGCCATGATCTTCAACGCCAGCGGTGCGGTTTCGGGCAGCATCAGTGCGGCCGAGAGCCTTTACGTGATCACCGGACGCAACGCCGACACCACGTCCCTGATTCTCAGTGCCGACAGCGGGCGCGCGGCCCTGATCGGCAACGCCCAGAGCCTCGCGAAGTACCTCAAGGCCCCCGATGCGGCGGGCATGCACGCGGGCGACATCGACATCAACGCCTTCCCGGTCATCGACTTCTCGGCGATGATCGAGGGGCTTGATCGGGAGCCGAGCCTCACGCTCAGGCGCACGAAGCAGGATGTCGAGTCGCAGATGCGCTTTGCGGTTCCCGAGGCGGGAAATCCGGAAGAGGCCGTCACCGACCGCTGGAGCAAGGAGCTTGAGACCAAGGGCTGGTACACGGTCAAGCACCCCGCAAGGCTGAGCGTGAGTTTCCGCGATTAGTTTGTGCGGCCCAACATGGCGCTTTTCTCCCGGGTCTGAGGCCTGATGGCTTGAAGCTCCCGGGGGTCCCGGACAAAGGGATGCCCGACGACGGTCGGGCGTCTCAGCGGGGTTTCGTGCGCACAAAGGAAGTGCCGCGCCCCGCGCCAAAAAAGCCCGGACCGAAGGCGGACCGGGCTTTTCTCTACAGGACGTCTGCAAAGGATCAGCGTTCGGGCCAGACGTCGCTTGCGATGCGCTTCACGAGCCGCACCTTGGCCCACTGTTCGTCTTCGGTCATGACGTTGCCTTCCTCGGTCGAGGAGAAGCCGCACTGCGGCGACAGGCACAGGCGCTCGAGCGGGACGTACTTCGCCGCTTCGGCGATGCGCGCCTTCACGGCTTCGGCATCCTCAAGCTCGGGGAACTTCGAGGTGATGAGCCCGAGCACCACGGTCTGATCCTTCATGAAGCGAAGCGGCTCAAAGCCCCCGGCGCGGGCCGTGTCGTACTCAAGAAAGAATCCGTCGACGTTGCAGTGCGAAAAGAGGATCTCGGCCACCGGCTCGTAGCCGCCCGAGCTGAACCAGGTCGAGCGGAAGTTGCCGCGGCAGATGTGCATCGTCACCGTGAGATCGGCGGGCTTGGCCTCGAGGATCTTGTTGATGCAGGCGACGTAGGCGCGCCCGATCGAATCGATGTCGATGCCGCGCGCGGCATAGGCCGCACGCTTTTCGGCCGAGCAGAACTCGCCCCAGCTCGTGTCGTCAAACTGCAGGTAGCGGCAGCCGCGCGCATAAAGCGCGAGCATCGCATCGGTCCAGGTCTGCGCGAGATCCTCAAAAAGAAGTCCGGGATTTTCCTTGTAGGCCGCAATCGGCTCGTAGTGCGCCTCGCGCACGCAGCAGATGAGGTGCAGCATCGAGGGCGAGGGGATGGTGAACTTCAAGGGAACCCCGTCGCCTGCGATCGCCTTGAGGCGCTCGAAGTGCGTCAAAAACGGGTGGTCGGCGGGAAAGGCGAGCCTGTCCTCAATTCGAATCGTCTCGGCCTTGGGCTGCACGCCCTTGAAGGCGACCGACCAGGCATCGGCCTTGACGTGCTCGATGCCCTTTAAGGCGGCCATGAAGTCAAGGTGCCAGTAGGCGCGGCGGAATTCGCCGTCGGTGACCGCGGTAAGCCCGTTGGCGCGCTCGTTTTCAACGAGCGCCCTGATCGCCTCGTCTTCGACCTGCGTGAGCTCCTCGCGGGTGATCTCACCCTTGGAAAACTTGGCGCGGGCCTCGATCACGGTCTTGGGGCGCAGGAAGCTGCCGACGACGTCGCAGCGGTAGGGAGGATTGACGTGAGCCATGGGTAGTGTCCGTCCTTTGTGTTGGATGAAAGGGCAAAGAAAAAACGTCCCTGCATTGTGCCGCAGCAGAGCCTGCGGCGTCAGCAGACGGACGCGGCAATACGACAGATGTTCGGAGAATTCGTGCACAATCGACGCATCGAGAAAAGCATTTTTTGGGAGAGACTCAAATGCCCTTCATCACGATTCGCGTTACGGGCGGCAGCGAAGCGCCCACGACCGAACAAAAGCAAAAGCTCATCGCCGGCGCCACGCAGCTTGTGGTCGACGTGCTCGGAAAAAATCCCGAAACCACGCATGTGATCATCGAGGAGGTGCCGCTGGACAACTGGGGCATCGGCGGCAAGTCCTGCACCGTGCGCCGGGCGCAGAGCGCAAAAAAGTCCGCCGCATCCGAAGACGGGCGGACTTCCTGACGGCGCTCAAGCGCGCACGCCTTCCTAAGGCGCTTAATCGCGCTCAATCGGGCGCGGCGCCCGCAACGACGGGCTTGACGCCGAGCTCGGCGGCCTTTTGCGCCAGGGCGACGAACGCCTCAAGGGGAAGTGCCTCGGCGCGGGCGCCGGGATCGATGCCGCAGTCGGCGATCGCCTCGGCGGGCAGGAGCTTGCCGAGCGCATTGCGCAGCGTCTTTCTTCTCTGCCCGAAGGCGTGGGCGACGATGGAGGAAAAAAGCGCGAAGTCGACCGCGGGCACCTCGTCGGCCTTCTTGGGCGTCATGCGCACCACGGAACTTACGACCTTGGGCGGGGGATTGAATGCCCCGGGCGGCACGTCAAAGAGCTTCACCATGCGGTAGCGCCACTGCAGCATCACCGAGAGCCTGCCGTAGGTCTTGCTGCCGGGGGCGGCCACCATGCGGTCGACCACCTCGCGCTGCAGCATGAAGTGCTGGTCGGCGACGTTGTCGGCGGCCTGCATGAGCGCGAAAAGTAGCGGCGAAGAGATGTTGTAGGGGAGGTTGCCGACGATGCGAAGCGGCTTGTCGGGCGACTCTTCGGCCAATGCCTTCCAGTCAAGCGATAAGGCGTCGGCTTCGATCAGCGTGAGCGCGTCTTCGGAAAACTGCGTTCTGAGCCAGGCGGCGAGGTCGCGGTCGATTTCGACGGCGCTGATGTGCCCGCAGTCGCCGATGAGCTCGCGCGTGAGCGCGGCCTGGCCCGGGCCGATTTCAATGATTCGGTCGCCGTGACGGGCGTCGACGGCCCGTGCGATGCGGCCGATCCAGTGCGCGTCGTGCAGAAAGTTCTGTCCGAAGCGCTTGCGTGCCTTGTGTCCTTGTAGCCCCTGCTGCATGCGGCGCTCCTATGGGTCGGATGGGTTCAATGGTTTGGATGGGCGGGATGGAGAAAAGAAGGCGGAAAAATCACAAAGGCGCCTGTTGCGTCCGCCGTCGATCGTGACGGTCCGGAAGCGGCAGGCGCCTTCGTGCTGCCTTTGTCCGGCCTAACGGGCATCCCTTCGTGGAAAGCCCGCTGCACAGACATCAGAGCGCGTCGCGGCGAATTTCCACGTAGGCCTTGTCGCGCAGCTCGCGCTGCCAGTTGTAGACCGCCTCGGCGAGCTTTTTCTCGCGCAGCGCCATGCGGGCCGCAAGACGCGAGCGCTCGGCGTTGGCCTGTGCGGTGCGCCGTTCGATCACCTGAATGAGATGATAGCCGTACTGCGTGTGAATTGGCTCGGAAATCTCGCCGGGCGAAAGCTTGTTCATGGCCGCCTCGAACTCGGGCGAGGCCTCGCCCGGACCGATCCAGCCGATGTCGCCGCCGCGGGTGGCGGAGTTGTCGACCGAGGTAAGGCGCGCCATCGTCGCGAAGTCGCTCTGTCCCGATTCAATGCGGTGCTTGATGGCGTTGAGCTTGGAGACCACCTCGCTTTCGGGCGAGATGTCGGAGACGAACATCAGGATGTGGCGCACGTGGGTCTGCTCGACCGGAGCGCCCGCGAGCTTGGCCTTGACGCCGTCGCGGGTGTCGACGAGCTTTAAGACGTGCCAGGCGCCGCTAGAGCGCAGCACGGTGACAAAGCCCCGCTCGGTGCGGTGCTCCTCAATGGCCTTCCAGAAGATGCTCGGAAGTTTGCTGGCGTCCATCCAGCCCAGGTCGCCGCCCTTCATCGCATCGGAGGCCTTGGAGTGAGCCGCGGCAAGCTTGGCGAAGTCTTCTCCCTTGCGGGCCTCGTCGGCAATGCGCTCGGCCTCGTCGCCCACATCCTCGGCCTCGCTGTCGGTGGCGCCCGACGGGATCGGCAGCAGGATGTGCTGCACGCGGTACTCCTGCGTGTCGCCGCTCGTAAAGCCCGCCTGCTCGGCGAGGTAGGCGTCGACTTCGGATTCGGGAATGGTGAGCTTGCTGTCGACCTCGCGCTCGCGCAGGCGCTGCGCGGAGATCTCTTCGCGCACCTGATCGCGGAAGACGCCGAAGCTTACGTCGTCGGCCTGCAGCTTCTGCCGCAATTCCTCGACGGTGATCTTGTTGTTGCGGGCGATCTGCTCAATGGCGGCCGTCACCATGCGCTCGTCGACGCGGATGCCGAGCTCGCGCGAGCGCTGGTCGATGCACTTTTCCATGATGAGCCGCTCGAGCACCTGGCGGCGCAGCTCGGGCATCGGCGGCAGCTCAATGTTCTGCTCGCGCAGGTTGATCGCCGTCTGGCGCACGCGGTTTTGCAGTTCGTATTCGGTGATGATGTCGTTGTTGACGACGGCCACGATGCGGTCGATGAAGCGCAGTTCGGACTGACCGACGGACTGAACATCGCCGGCGGCAGCCGCTGCCGCGTCAACGGGCGTGCCGTTGACGACGCCCGCGGGATGCGCCTTGGCCTTCTGGGGCTGGGCGGCCGCGGCGGGCGCCTCGATGCGCTCGCGCACGGTGTTTGGGACGTCGGCTGCAGCGGCCGCTTGCGAGAGGAAAACTGCGCAGACTGCGGCAACAATGGCCGCCGGGCGGCGATCAATAGTAGTAGTCATAGGTTCCTGCCTTGTTCGGCATCGGAGTGATCTGCTGATAGCCTTGGATGCTGCGCTGCAGCTCCGAGAGCGGGTTTGAGCCCACGGCGCCAAGGCCGGTCAATTCTAATTGCAGGAAGAAGGTTGTCTGCTCGTTCTGCTCGTCGCGTGTGTAACGCTGTGCAACGGCGCGCAGCGTCCAGCAGTCGGACTGATACTCAAAGCCCACGAGGCTTTCGATGAACTTCTTGTCGTAGAGCGAATAGTTCTGGCGCGCGAGAGCATAGAGGCGGTCGGTGAGAGGCCACTGCACCGAGAGGTCGATCTGATCGATGTAGTCGTCGCTGTTTTGCTCCTCGGCCCAGTTGTAGCGGTAGTAGAGGCCCACGACGCTCATCGGGCGCGGCTGCCAGCGCACGCCCGCGCTCACCTTCTGCATGCTGCTGCGCTCCCACGACCACTGCACGGCCGCCGAGGTCTGGATGGTGCGCGTCAGGCGCGCGCCGATGCTTGCAAGAAAGTCGCTCTTGCTCGGCTGATCGATGCGCTTGCCGCTCCAGCCCACGGTCTTGTCGTTGAAGTAGTAGCGCTGGCCGATCGAGGCGCGGATCCATTCAAGACCCGACGCGTCGTCGATAAGGCGCGTGGTGAGCGTGCCGCTCACCTGATTGGTTTCGGCGTAGCGGTCGTACCCTGACCACGTGTTTTCCGAATACATCTGCGCAAAGTTGAAGTCGGCAAGCGTCGAATCAAAGATCGGGATGTCGGACTGATCGCGGTAGGGCGTGTACGAATAGAAGATGCGCGGCTCCAACGTCTGCAGGATGTTGCGCGAACCAAGCGTCGTGTTGCGCTCAAAGATCAATCCCGAATCCAGAGAGTAGATCGGAAGCGTGAGCGAGGGGCTGTCGTCTCGGACGTCGCTTCGGTCATAGTCAAGTTCGTAGTGCGTGCCCACGAGCTGCAGCTTGGGCGTCACGAACCAGCCCGCGCCCATTACCGGATAGCTCACGTCCTGCATGAAGACGAAGCGGTTGCCGTTGATCTTGTTTTCCCACGGGTGCACGAAGCGCGTGGCGTCGACCTTGGTGTTGAGCTCAAAGCCGTGAAAGTCCGCAAGGTACGCCGACCACGTGAACTGCGGCTCGCGCTCGTAGGGCTTTTCGGTGTCGTTGATCGTCTGGTTCTTGGTAACGCGCAGCGCCGCCGACCAGTAGGTCGTACCGTACGTGAGCCAGTAGTCCTGCGGCAGGATGTCCTCGGTGTTGTCGCGGATGCTCGAGGCAAAGTCGTCGAGGAAGTCGTCGTCGGAGACCTGGTTGTAGTTCAAGCCGTAGCCGAAGCCGTTCCAGTGGCCCTGAATCTGCGCCTGCACGCTGTAGCGGTCGGTGCCCTCGATGCGGTCGTGCGGCATGTAGTTGGCGTAGATCTCGCCTTCGATCGACTCCTGCTTGAAGCGCAGCTCGTTGCCGAGCACGAAGCCGCGCTTGGAGAGCACGCGCGGGGTGAGCGTGTAGTCGTAGTTGGGAGCGAGATTGAAGTAGTACGGGATCGCCAGATCAAAGCCGCGCTCGGAGTTGTAGCCCACGGTGGGGGTCAAGAGGCCCGACTTTCTGCGGGTGCCCATCGGGAAGGTGAACCAGGGCGAGCCGAAGACGGGCACGCCGCCGAGTTTCAGTACGGCGCCCGTGCCCTCGCCCGACTGCTCGTACTCGTCGAGCGTGAGCTGATCCATCTCGATCCACCAGCTGCGGTTGTCCTTCTTGCAGCTTGTGACCACGACGTCGTCAAGTTCCGTGACGCCTGCCGACTGAAAGCGTGCGCAGCCCGCCGAACCCTGCAGTCCGCGGGGGCCGTAGTCGTACTCGATGTTCTCGGCCTGACCGGTCTCGTCGTCGAGGTTGTAGGTGAATTCCGGCGCGGTGAAGAGCGCCCCGTCGCGTGCGACGCTCGCGTTGCCGCGGGTCGTGACGTTGCCGGTCGCCTGCGTGTAGACGATCTCCTCGCCCTTGATGACGGTGCCGGCGCGGCGCACTTCGGCGTCTCCCCGCAGGGTGAGTTCGGTTTCGGGCGAGCCTTCGATCACGTAGGCCGAGGCAATCGAGGGGGCGTCGTTTTCGTTCTTCGGCGCCGCGAGCAGATTGGTCCAGGATCCGAGATCAACGCCCGCGGGCGCCGCCTCGGGCCGGGGGCTTTCTTGGGGCGCGGCCGCGCGGGATTCGACGTCGGCTGCCTGGGCCTGCACGGCGGGCAGCATTGCGGCGCAGGCCGCCGCTACCGTCGCTGCAAGCCGCAGCGGGGTCGGGCGCGAAGCATGTCGTAGCATTTGTTTGTATATTGTGCAGGGTTGATTTTGGAGGATTATAGGGAACGGGACTCGGGTCTCGCTTCCTTTGCTACAGCGCATCATGAAGGACACAACAAAAATGAGCGTCTCACCCGCCGCTGCGGGCGCCGATGAACGACTCGCGGCCGTCAAGGCATGGCTTGCGGGACTCACCGACGTCGTCAAGGGCCTTGATATCGAAACGCTTGAACCCGCAAGCGCCGACGCGAGCTTTCGGCGCTACTTTCGCATTGCGGGCGAGGGACTTTCGCCCGACGCCCCCGCAACCTACATCGTCATGGATGCGCCGCCCGAGCGCGAGTCGATTGCGTCCTTTCTGAAGGTTGACGCCCTGATGGCCGAGGCGGGGCTGAACGTCCCGAAGATTCTTGCCGTCGACGAGGCCCGGGGCTTCATTCTCATGAGCGACCTGGGGCGGCAGACGTATCTTGACGTTTTAAACGAAGACAACGCCCGCTCGCTCATGGACGCGGCTACCGATGCGCTCGTGCTCTGGCAGAAGGCCTCGCGCCCGGGGGTGCTCCCCGACTACGACCACGCCGTTTTAAAGCGCGAGATCGAGCTCTTTCCCGAGTGGTACGTCAAGGTGCACCGCGGCTACACGAGCACCGACAAGCAGCGCGAGATCGTCGAGCGCTGCTTTGAGCGCATCATCGCCAACAATCTCAACGAGGCGCGCGTCTTCGTGCACCGCGACTTCATGCCGCGCAACCTCATGGTGAGCGATCCGATGCCGGGCGTGCTCGACTTTCAGGATGCGCTGATGGGGCCCGTCTCCTACGACATCGCAAGCCTCATGCGCGACGCCTTCATCAGCTGGGGCGAGACGTTCGTGCTCGACACCACGATCCGCTACTGGGACAAGGCCCGCAAGGCGGGCATCCCCGTGCCGCAGGACTTCGGCACCTTCTGGCGCGACGTCGAGTGGATGGGCATGCAGCGCCACCTCAAGGTCCTGGGCATCTTTGCGCGCATCAACTACCGCGACGGCAAGCCCAAGTATCTGGCCGACACGCCGCGCTTTATCGGCTACGTGCGCCAGTGCGCCAACCGCTACGCCGAGCTCAAGCCCATCAACTGGCTGCTCGACTGCTTTGAGGAAGAAAAGACCAAGGAAGCCTATTTCTAGGCAAGCCCTCCGGCCAACGCGGACGGTCCCAACCGGACATTTTTCGACATGCGAGCGATCATTCTTGCCGCCGGCCGCGGAAAGCGGCTGCGCCCTTATACCGACGTTGTCCCCAAGCCCCTTCTTGTCGTGGCCGAGGGCGATGCGATGCACCCTCCCGTGCGGCTCATCGACTGGCAGATCGCCGCGGCCTGCCGCGCCGGGGTCGAGCGCATCGTCGTCAACACGGCGCATTTGGCCGACGCCTTTGAGCCGTTGCCTGCGGAGCTTGCCGCGCGCGGGGTCGACATGGTGATCAGCCGCGAGGGCGACTGCGCCGACGATGCCCTTGAAAGCTTGGGGGGCATCGTCAAGGCGCTGCCCCTTCTGGCGCCCGCCGACGATCCCCGCCTTTGCGACGAGCCCTTCTTCGTTCTTGCGGGCGACGTGGTGCACGCCTTTGACCTCAGGCGCTTTGACGCGGCGGCCGAGGCGATGCGCGCGGGCAGAATCGACGCGCATCTTGTGGCCGTGCCCAATCCCGACTTTCATGCCGCAGGCGACATGACCGTTGCGGCCGACGGAACGATCGTCCCGGGGCCGGGGCCGCACACCTACGGCTGCCTGATGCTTGCAAGTCCCCGGATTTTCCGGCCGTTGACGCCCAAGCCCGCCAAGCTCTTTCCGTGGCTGTGGGATCTTGCCCGCGCCGGCCGTGTGACGGCCGAGGTCTATACGGGCTTCTGGGACAACGTGGGCAGCCCCCGCGAATACGAACGGCTCAAGGCCGACGCGGCCGCGCTTGCCTGGGCGCGCTACTAGCAATTCTTTCGGGAAAGGAAACACTTCTGCCTTCTTCCTTTCGCCGCAACGACGACAACAACAACGATTCATCACGATGCGCTTGATTGAAACGATTCAGGAAAGAAACAACGTGCTGGCCGCGCTTTTGGGCGTGCGGATCCCCCTTTTGAATGCGCCGATGGCGGCAGCCGCCGGCCCCGCGCTTGCTGCCGCGGTCTCAAACGCGGGCGGTCTGGGCGTGCTCGGAGGGGGCCTCATGAGCCCCGCGGAAGTTGAAAGCGCGGTGCGTGAGACCAAAAGCCTCACCGACAAGCCCTTTGCCGTCGGACTTCGCGTGCCGGCGGTAAATAAGGACGCCGACGCGCAGGCCGAGGCGCTTTCCCGCACGCGCGCCATGGCGCATGCGCTCGAAGACCTGGCCGTTGAGCTGGGGTTGGACGAGCACTACCCTTGGGCGAAGGTGCCCGACGAAAAGGACTTTGCCGAAACGATCGACGTGCTTTTGGCGCTTGAGGTGCCCGTGGTCGTTGTGAGCTTCGGGGGCCTGCGCGAGATCTATGCCGAAAAGCTTGAAGCCCGCGGCGTGACGGTGCTGGGCGCCGCCACGACCCTGCGCGAAGCCAAGGTGCAGCGCGCTGCGGGTGCCGCAGGCATCATCGTGCAGGGCGTTGAGGCGGGCGGCCCGCGATTGAATTTTGAGCAGGAGGACATCGCCTCGCAGGTGGGGCTCATGAGCCTCATCGGCTCCGCGGCCCGGGCAACGGGCCTTCCCGTTGTTGCCGCTGGCGGCATCGCCGTCGGCTCGCAGTGGGCTGCGGCGCTTGCGGCCGGCGCCTCGGGCGTGATGGCAGGCACCGCCTTCCTGCGCACCGAGGAGTGCGCGGCGCCTGCCGTCTACAAGGAGCAGCTTGCCTGGGCGACCGACGCCGGTACGAGGCTTGTGCGCACGTTCGAGGGGAGGCTTACGCGCGTCGTCGTGAACGGTTTGGTTGAAGCGCTCGAAGACGCGGGCGTGGCGGCAGGCGACTATCCCGCGCAGTGCGCCATGATGCGGCCCTTGATCGAGGCTGCGGCACGCGCCGAGCGCGGCGACCTTCTGGAACTCTCCGCAGGCCAGAGCGTGGCGATGACGCGCGCCGGCAGTGCGGCCGATGTCGTCGGCCACCTGTGCCGTGAGCTTGAGGCGTGCCTTGGGACGACGCTCTTTTAAGGGGCGGCAAGCCCACGGATAAGGATTTTCTTTAGGAGTGAGCAGATGCTCTCAAACAAGCACCAACAGGAATTTCAAGCGCAGGGCGCCTGTGGTACCGCCTGCGCCTGCGGCACGAAGGGCCTTGCGCACCCTGACGGGGGCGAGGGCGCGCGGGCAGCAAAGCGCGCGCTCATCGTCGTCGACGTGCAGAACGACTTTCTGCCGGGCGGCTCGCTTGCCGTGCCCGAGGGCGACGAAATCATCCCGACGGTGAACCGGCTCATCGCCAACTTCGAGACGGTGGTGCTCACCGCCGACTGGCACCCCGCGACGCATGCAAGCTTTGCGGTCAATCACCCGGGGCGCAGCGTCTTTGAGACGATCGAGATGCCCTACGGCGAGCAGGTGCTCTGGCCCGCGCACTGCGTGGCGGGAACCGCCGGGGCGGCGTTTGCGCCGACTCTTGCGACCGACGCCGCCTCCCTCATCGTGAGAAAGGGCTGCCGCGTCGACTGCGACAGCTACTCGGGGTTTCTTGAGGCCGACCGGGTGAGCCGCACGGGGCTTGCGGGGTGGCTCAAGGACCGCGGCGTGACGGAAGTCTTCGTCTGCGGCCTTGCGCTTGACTTCTGCGTGTCGGCCACGGCCGTCGACGCCGCCCGCGAGGGCTTTGCCACGACGATCGTGGTCGATGCGTGCCGCGCGATCAACACCGCGCCCGAAGCCATCGAAAAGCTCGAGCAGCACTGGGCCGGCGAGGGCGTGGCGCAGGCCCTGGCAAGCGAGCTCGTGCACTGCGCCTGATGATGACTCCATGATGTCCCCATGACGGATCACCTACGCCGTCCGGGGCGCTTTTTCTCGTTCTTTCCTCGTTCTTTTTGAGACTTTCGCGAGCTCCTCGCAAGTCCTTAAAATAGCGGCCAAGACGGCCTGCGGCGTGCAGGTTGACTTGTGACCTTTTTTTCTTGACGTCCTTTGACGCCGCCCCATGCCCCTTGTGACGAAGAGCATCCCGAACGCAGCCGCCGACGAACCGGTCGATGAGCGCTCCTATGCGATCGGCCCCTACCGCGTGGCGGGCGCCGTCGTGCTCGCGCCCATGGCGGGCTTGAGCGATGCGCCCTTTCGCAGCATCTGCCTTGAGTTGGGCGCGGGGCTTGTCGTGGGCGAGATGGCTTCAAGCAGCGCGCATCTGGCGGCAACCGACATGACGCAGCGGCGCATGACGGTCGACCCGGACGATCCCCTGCCGGTGGTGCAGCTTTTGGGCGCCGATCCCGACGAGATGGCGCGGGCTGCTGAGGCCGCCGCAGGGTTTGGCGCCAAGGTGATCGACATCAACTTCGGGTGCCCGGCGCGCGTCGTTTGCGGCAAGGCCTGCGGGTCGGCGATCATGCGCGAGCCCGAGCTTGCGCAGGCGATCATGCGCTCCGTCGTGGGTGCGGTGGCCTCGGGCGGCGTGCCCGTCACGGTCAAGATGCGCTCCGGGTGGGACGAGGCCGCAAAAAACGCCGTTGAGCTGGCGCAGATGGCCGAGGATGCGGGCGTTTCGGCGCTCACGGTGCACGGCCGCACGCGGGCGCAGCGCTTTACGGGCGCTGTGAATCCGAAGGACATCGCAGCCGTCGTGCGCGCGGTGTCGATTCCGGTCGTTGCCAACGGCGACATCGCCTCGCCCGAGGGTGCGCGCAGAATGATTGACGCGACGGGCGCCGCAGGCGTCATGATCGGGCGCGCCGCGCGCGGCAATCCCTGGCTTTTGGGACGCGCTCGGGAGGTTTTGGCAGGCCGCGCCGATCCGGGTGCGCCGACGATCGACGAGCGCCGGCGCGTGGTGCTCAAGCACTTGGAGCGCCACCTTCGCTACTGGATGCGCGAGGGCAAGGCCGAGCGCTATGCGCTGCAGAGCTTTCGCACGCATCTGCGGGCGTACCTGCAGGAGCCTTTTGAGGCTCTTGAGAAAGAGCGCCGGGCACAGGCCGCGCAGCTTTGGGCGCAGCTTGTGCGCGACGAGAGCGCAGAAGCGCTCAGAGAGAATTTGGAACAATTTTTTTGTACGGTGAGAAGGACAAATTGACGCAGACCATGGACAATAAGGAAGCGCAGGAGAATCAGCAGTCGCGGTTTCTTTCCGTCGAGGAGATTCTTCGTCCGGGCGTCAATATCAACGAGGCCTTCAGCGCGCTCGTGGTGCGCCGCGTCGAGAGCTACATGCGCGACCTCGAGGGCGTCAGAGGGCTGCCCATTTACGAAATGATCGTCACGGCCGCCGAGCGGCCCCTTCTCACCTGGGCGATGGACAAGTGCGGCCACAATCAGAAGGCCGCGGCACAGCTTTTGGGAATCAACCGAAACACCCTGCGCAAGAAGCTTCGTCTGCACGGGCTTCTGAACGGGGATTTTTGATAAGGAAATTTGAACCATGAAGAAACAAGCTCTGATCAGCGTCTCCGACAAGACCGGCGTGGTTGAGTTCGCGCGCGGCCTCGTCGAGCTGGGCTACCACATCCTCTCGACGGGCGGCACCGCCAAGCTTCTCACCAAGGAAGGCATCGCCTGCCAGGAAGTGGCCGACTACACGGGCTTTCCGGAGATGCTCGACGGCCGCGTCAAGACGCTTGATCCGCACATTCACGCCGGCATCCTCGCGCGCCGCACGGTGCCCGAGCACATGAAGGCGATCGCCGACCACGGCATCGACCCGATCGACATCGTCTGCGTGAACCTCTATCCGTTCGAGCAGACGATCGCGCGTCCGGACTGCACCTTTGAGCTTGCCATTGAAAACATCGACATCGGCGGCCCCACGATGATCCGTGCGGCGGCCAAGAACCACGAGTCGGTGGCCGTGATCGTCGACCCGGTCGACTACACGCGCGTGCTCGAGGAAATCCGCGCCAAGGGCGAAGTGACGCCCGAGACGCGCCTTGCGCTCGCCAAGAAGGTCTTCTGCCACACCGCGCGCTACGACGCGGCGATCTCGAACTACCTCACGAGCCTTGACGACGAAAAGAAGAAGACGAAGTTCTTCCCGGACGTCTTCACCCGTCAGTGGGTCAAGGTGCAGGACATGCGCTACGGCGAGAATCCCCACCAGAAGGCCGCCTTCTACCGCGAGCACTTCATCGCTCCGGGGCTTCTTGCGGGCTACACGCAGCTGCAGGGCAAGGAGCTTTCCTACAACAACATCGGCGACAGCGACGCCGCCTGGGAAGCCGCCAAGAGCTTCCAGACGCCTGCCTGCGTCATCATGAAGCACGCCAATCCGTGCGGCGCGGCCATCGGCGCCAACGCCCTCGAGGCCTATCTGAAGGCCTTCAAGACCGACCCCAAGAGCGCCTTCGGCGGCATCATCGCCTTCAACCGTCCGGTTGACGAAGCGGTTGCTCACGAAGTCTCCAAGCAGTTTGCCGAAGTCGTGATCGCGCCCGAATTCACCGACGGCGCCCGTGCGGTGTTTGCGGCCAAGAAGAACCTTCGACTTCTGACGGTTGCGCTTGGCGACGCGCACAACGACTTCGAATTCAAGCGCGTGGGCGGCGGCCTCCTCGTGCAGACCCCCGACAACCAGCTCTGCCCGGAATCGGCCCTGCGCGTCGTGACCAAGAAGCAGCCCACGTCGGCCCAGATCGCCGACATGATGTTTGCCTGGAACATCGCCCGCTTCGTGAAGTCCAACACGATCGTCTATGCGCACAACGGCATGACGCTCGGCGTGGGCGCAGGCCAGATGAGCCGCGTCGACAGCGCCCGCATCGCCGCCATCAAGGCGCAGGAAAGCGGTCTGTCGCTCGTGGGCAGCGCCGCCGCGTCGGATGCGTTCTTCCCGTTCCGCGACGGTCTTGACGTCATCATCGACCAGGGTGCGACCTGCGTGATCCAGCCGGGCGGCTCGATCCGCGATCCGGAAGTGATCGCTGCGGCCGACGAGCGCGGCATCGTCATGGTCTTCACCGGCGAGCGCCACTTCCGCCACTAAAAAAGCAGAACCGACAGGGGTCGAAAGGGTGCGCGGGATCAATCAAGAATCCGCGCCGAACCTCCAGGCCCCGCGGCACTGTTCGCACCGCACTCCCTACGTAAGGGGAAGGATTTTTTCCTCGGGCGGCGCAAAATCTGCCGGCGGCCGCGCACGCGGCGGCCGGCTTTTCAGGTATAAAGGCTGCAGCCGGATGCTCTTTTGTTCGTGCGCGAAGGCGCAAAAAACTGCTCTCTAGGGGCAGAAAACAGAGCATTCGGAACGAGTTTTTGAGCATTTCTCTAGGACAGGTTATGAGCGTATCTCTGCAACGGCGGCGGCTTCTGGCCGCCGCGGGCGCGGCCTGCACCCTTGGTGCAGCACCGGCCTTTGCGCAGCTCAACATCGAGATTTCCGGTGTGGGCGCCAACCAGATCCCGATCGCGCTGCAGCCCATGGCCGGGACCGCGCAATACCGCATGGATATCCTGCGCGTCGTGGCAAGCGACCTCTCGCGCACGGGCGACTTCCGCATGATCGACGCGCCCGCCGAGGCGGGACTTGAGGAAAACCTCAAGCCCGACTTCTCCGCCTGGCGCTCCAAGGGCGCCAACGTGCTCGCCACGGGCTCGCTCAACAAGCTGGCCGACGGCCGCTGGGAGGTGCGCTTTTATCTTTACGACGCCGTGCAGGGCTCCAAGCTCGACGAGTGGGTGGCCGCCGCGAGCGAACAGAACCTGCGCATGCTCGCGCACCGCATCGCCGATCGCATCTACGACAAGCTCACGGGCTTCGGGGGCCTTTTCTGCTCGCGTCTGGCGTACGTCGTGCAGCATTCCTCCGAGAGTTACGAACTTATCGTCGCCGACAGCGACGGCGCCAATCCCGCGCCTGCTCTCAGAAGCCGCGAGCCCATCATTTCCCCGGCCTGGTCGCCCGACGGGCGGCATCTGGCCTACGTGAGCTTTGAGGCAAGAAAGCCCGTCGTGTACGTGCACACGGTTGCGACCGGGCGCCGGCGCGTCGTTGCCAATTTCCGCGGCAACAATTCGGCTCCGGCCTTCAGCCCCAACGGCGAAAATCTTGCCGTGGCGCTTTCGCGCGACGGCTACACGCAGATCTTCATGATCAAGACCGACGGCTCGGGCGTCAACCGCTTCTCGCGCTCGCTTGCGATCGACACGGAACCCGTGTTTTCGCCCGACGGCCAGTGGCTTTACTTCGTAAGCGACCGCGGTGGGTCGCCGCAGATCTACCGCCAGGCCCTGCAGGGCGGCTCGCAGGCCGAGCGCGTCACCTTCGGCAGCGACTACGCGGTGAGCCCCGCGATCAATCCCGCGGGTACGCACATGAGCTACATCACCCGGCTCGACGGGCGCTTCAGGGTTGCTATCATGGAACTCGCCACGGGACGTGAGTCGATTCTCACGGGCAACGGCTTTGATGAAAGCCCGAGCTTCTCGCCCAACGGGCGCATGATCGTCTTTGCAAGCGAGCGCGACCGCAAGGGCGTGCTCGGCACCGTGAGCGTCGACGGGTCGGTTTCGGCCTGGCTTTCGACTGCCTCGGGCGATATCCGCGAGCCGACCTGGGGGCCGCTGCTCGCCTAGACATGTTTTCAAACCGCAGGGGCTCTGGCCACACGTGGCGCTTGGCCCCTGACACACTGACAAATCGACCATTATCTTTGGAAACAGCAATGATCCAGTCTGTGTTCAACCGCGCGCTCATCGCTGCGGCAGCCATCTCCACCTTGGTTCTTTCCGGCTGCTCGAGCGTGCCGCTTGACGAATCCGTCAAGGCGGGAACCACGCGCGCCGAGGCCGATGCCGCCGCCGGCGCCGGGCGCGACGCCGCCGCTGCGGCCCTGCAGCAGAAGTCGATCTACTTCGACTTCGACTCCTACAGCGTCAAGCCGGTGTACCTGCCCGTGATCGAGGCGCACGCTCGCAACCTGATCAGCAACCCGGCCATGCACATCGTGATCGAGGGTAACACCGACAGCCGCGGCAGCCGTGAGTACAACCTCGCCTTGGGCCAGCGCCGCAGCGAGGCCGTCAAGCAGCGCATGCAGCTTCTGGGCGTTCCAGCCGATCGCATCGAATCGGTGAGCTTCGGGCGTGAAAAGCCCGTGGCGCAGGGCGAAAACGAAGAGGCCTGGGCAAAGAACCGCCGCGCCGACATCGTCTACCGCTAAAGAAAAACGTTTGACACCGCTTTAAACCATGCGCGCTTTCAATCAGTCCGCTTTTGTCGTCTGCCTTGCCGCGACGCTTCTTGGCGCTGCCGCGCCCGCTCATGCGCTCTTTGGCGACGATGAGGCCCGAAAGGCCATTCTTGATCTGCGCCAGCGCGTGGATGCGTTGCAAAACGCCCAGCTGCAGCTCGTGGGGCAGCTTGAGCAGTTGCGCGAGGCCAACGCCCAGCTCACCGGGCGCCTCGAGGAGCTCACCAACGATCTTGCGCGCCAGCAGCAGTCTTCGCGCGACCTCTTCTCGTCGCTCGATGCACGGTTGGCGCCCTTGTCCTCGGCCAAGGTCGAGATCGATGGCGCGAGCTTTGAGGCGAGCGCCGAAGAGCGGCGCCGCTATGAGTCGGCTCTGTCGCTTTTCTCGCAGGGAAAGTACGAGGACAGCGCGACGCTGCTCTCGTCGCTCGTTGACGACTACCCCACGACGGGCTACATGCCGAGCGCGCTCTATTGGCTTGGAAATGCGCTTTACGCACAAAACAAGCTCACCGCCGCGCTTGCCGTACAGAATCGCCTTATCAAGGACTTCCCCAAGCACCCGCGCATTGCTGATGCGCAGCTTTCCAAGGCCGCGGCCTTGGTCGGCCTTGGGCGCAAGTCCCAGGCGCAGCAGACGTTGCGGCAGGTGATCAAGGACTATCCCGAGACGTCCTACGCCGAGCTCGCGCAAAAGCGCCTGACGACGCTCGGCAAGTGAGCTTTGTCGGTTTTTCCGTAAAAAAGGGGACGCCTTGTGGGCGTCCTTTTTTTACGGTTGTTTTGCAAAGAAATGTGCACGCGATCGCAAAAAAGGACCTTCCTGCGGCCAGAGCAGAGTCCGCCGAAGGAAGGTCATGCAAGAGGCGGGCTGGTTGCACGAGCCCGCTTGTAGGGGGGAGAAGAGATTGTGTTTGACTGCGTTAGATCTTTTCAACTCTCACAGGAATACCGGTGCGGCAGTTGCCTCCCGCCCAGTAGTCGTTGAGCATGGCGGTCTTGCCCTGTCGGGTCGGGTCGTGCGGCACCATCTGGTTGATGGCTGTACCGCCTGCTCGGGACTTGATGCCGGCAACAACCTTGCCGTCGATCACGCGGTCCTCGGCGCCATAGGCTGTGTGTCCGTAGGCATGAGGAACGCAGACCGCCCCCGGAATGACGCCTTCGTCACAGTGAAGCACGCCTTCGGCAGGACGCCCGTTGGCGCTCACGATCCGAACTTTGTCGCCGGTCTTGAGCCCCTGCTTGTTGGCGGTGCTTGTATTCATGTAGATGAAGTTTTCGGGAGAAATCTCCACGCACCGTTCGAAAGCGACCGAGTAGTTGCTGCGCAGGATGGGTTTGAAGCTTGTAAAGAGCAACGGGTAGTTCTTTTCGCTCCAGTGCTTGCGCCACGTGTCACCATTGATAAAGCGCGCTTCATCAAGAACCGGCACGCCCGGGTAGGCTTTGCCTGAGTAGCAGTGACGCAGAGCCGGCATTGCCGGGTTGAAGAATTGCAGACACTTGCCGCCGCCGTTTGCCATGAAGTTGCCTGCGTATCGATCGGCACGGTCGTAGTAGCCGCCGCGCGAAAGCAACGCCTCAACCTTTGTTGCCTGTGCCTTGGTCAGACGCGGAGCAACAAATTTCATGGCACGGTCGAGGCCGGCAAACGTACGGTCTTCGTCGGTGACCTTCGGAAGAGCGGTGCACTGTTCTGCCACGTTGCTCAAGTAGCGCGCGTACCAGTCGTCAAAGCAGAGAAGGTCGACGGGCTTGTCGTTTTTGACGGGAATGGCTCCCTTGCCGAAGCCGGGAAGCTTCAGTGCGAGTGCACAGTCAATCAGGAACTCCTCCATGCAGACATGACGGCCTTTCTTGTTTTTTACCGTGCGAGGTTCAAGAACGGGTACGCCTGCCACGACGCACTGATGGTAGTTGCCCCAGGTGCGGTCGCAGGCGTATTCCTCGTACATCACGCGGTCAGGAATGATGTAATCGGCAAAGCGGTTGGTCTCGTTGATGTAGCTGTCAATGCCGACGATCAGGGGAAGATCCTTCGGATCGGCAAGACTCTTTTCAACACGCGCGTCGACGGAGGCCGCGCTGTAGAGCGGATTGCTGCGCCAGTTGAAGAAGGCTTTAGCCTTGAAGGGATCGCCGTTGGCATGCGCGACGAGCATTTCGGCGGCGTTGCCTGCGATGTAGCCCGGGTTCATGTTGTGGTAGACATGATCAGCGGGGTAGGGGTTTTTGCCCGCCTTGACCTTGTTCTTGTACTCGGTCGAATCTTCGTAGGCGCCGTTGCGGCACATGTTCATGGCGCCGGTTTCGGTTGCGTCGGCAACGGTTGCCAGATCGTAGGTGCCTTCAAAGCCCATGAAGGCGCCGTTGCCGTAAAGCGCTCCGCCCTTGGCGTCGTGAGCCGCGGCAAGCGTGTTGAGAACGCAGATGAGCCAGCCTACCATGATGGCGTCGGCGTTGTTGTTGCCCGTGTTCGAGACGGCGGCGACGCGGCGGTTGTGACTGGTGAAGTCGCGTGCGACTTCCTTGATGCGCTCGACGCTTGCGCCGCATTTCTTGGCGTACTGTGCCAGGGTGAACTTCTTCGCTTCACGGCGAACGAGTTCAATGCTTGAGACAAGCCGTACGGACTTGCCGTCGGCGCGCTTGAATTGACGATCCACGAAGAGCTCGGCATTGTCGACGTTCTTGGCGCCGGCAAGCTTATCGTTTGCAAAAACGATCGGATCATCCGTCTTGTTGATGCCGTAGTCGCTCGCCTTGGCAAGCGTATTCGTTGCGGGATCAACAAGCCAGGTGGCGTTCGTAAAGTTGACCTCGCCCGCCTTCTGCGCGGCTTCCTGCGAGGGAAGAGAAAGGAACTTCGCCTCGTAGCTCTTTGCTTCAAAGATCGCGCGGATGACGCCGAAGAGGAAGGCTGAGTCGGTTCCGGGAAGAATCGGCATCCACTGCGCTTGGGTGTTGTTGGCAACCACCGTGCGCAGGATTGGATCAACACAGACGTACTTTGCCTTGCGTTCGACGCGTGCGTCGGCAACGCCGCGGCCGAGGCGGTTGATGCTCGCGCCCGAAGCGCCCGGTGCCGTACCGATGAAGATTGCGTATTCAAAGTTGTCCCAGTCGCAGTCGCACATGGCCGCCGAGATTTCGGGACCCATGCCGAGCGAATAGCCGATGCCGACGGCGGCGCCGCAGTAGGCATGCTTGGTGCACAGATTGGTCGTCCCGAAAGCGCTCGTCATGAAGCGACTGTAGAAGCTGCCGCGCATGGTGTCTTCTTCATTGAAGGTCGCCATGAGGCGGTTGGCGGCCGAGCCGAATTCAGGGTAGCCCTTGACGGCAGGCGCCTTGAGGTTGCGGATGGCGCGCAGGCCGTCGACATGACCTTCTCCGAAGAGGTTGCCGCCCTCGACGATTTCCTTGACGGCCTGTTCGTAGGGGATGGTCTTCCACTTGTTTTCGCCGCGCTTGCCGGCACGCTTGAGAACCTGCGTTACGCGGCGCGGATCGGTTGCCGATGCGATGCCCGAGGCGCCCTTGCCGCAGCTGGTAGCGCGATTCTTGAGTCCGGCGTCGCCCGTGAGCAGCTCGTAGGCGCGGGCAACGGGCGTGTTGAGATCCAAGGGATCACCGCCGGTGACGACTTCGCAGTACGGGTTGCCGGCAACGCGCGTGACGGTATTTGTGGCTTCGTCGACGCGGTAGCGCAGGCCGCACATGTTGTTGCAGGTGAAGCACTTGGTAAAGCCCAGCCGGATGCCGTCGCGAATGACGAGTTTGCCGTTTTTGCGAATGAACTCGGGTGCCGCGGCAAAGCCGAAACGGGGCGTTTGTTTTGTCTTTTCAGTCATGAACCGCTCCTTTTAACGCTGCCAGTCGGTGGACTTCAGTTCGAGTGTGGCTTTGTCGTCGAACACTTCGGGCAGTCCGATGTAGTAGATGTTGGGTTCGGTACCGAATTTCGGCAGCAGGGCATAGACCTTGTTTTCCTTGACCAGCTTGTAGATTTCGCTCTTGGGGTCGTTGAGGTCGCCGAAGACGCGTGCCTTGCCGATGCAGCTTTCGACGCAGGCGGGCAGGAGACCCTGCTCGACGCGGTGGATGCAGAAGTTGCACTTTTCGGGCGGGTTCTTGCGTTCGGGGTCAATCTTTCGCTCGCCGTACGGGCAGGCGGAGACGCAGGCCTGACAGTGGATGCACTTGTCGTAGTCGATGACGACGATGCCGTCCTCCTTGCGCTTGTAGGTGGCGCCCACGGGGCAGACCTTGACGCAGGGTGGGTTCTTACAGTGATTGCACTGATGCGGGAAGGCGACGACGGCGTAGCCGCGGTCGGACTTTACGGTCATCTGGTTGACTTCCGTGCGGGCGCGGTGAGCGGGTGTGTTGTTTTCGATGGAGCAGTTCACCGTACAGGACAAGCATCCGGTGCAGCGGCGAACATCAAAGACCATGGCATAACGTTTGCCCGGCGTCGCAGCCAGCAGTTGCGCACTCGGGACGACCGTAAAGACGGCGCCTCCGGCGGCCATCTCAAGAAACAGGCGTCGATTGATAGGCATAGATGGTTTCCAAATAGAGTCGATGGGTTCGTTTGCCGGGACGACAAACCGCGGGAGCTTTCGCTACAAGGAGAGCGCCTGCGGTCAGCCTGAACCGGCGGGATGAGTTGCCAGGCTTGTGCCCCCTTGAGGCAGGCGTTGCGTCCGTCTCAAGGGGGAAGGAGCCTTTGGAGCTGATGGCGTCGGCGCCCTTTACTTGCCGCTCACCTTGGCGTACCAGAGGTTGTGGTTCTGGCGCGCCCAGTTCTCATCGCACTTGCCCGAGAGCATGTTCTCAATGCCGCCCTCGCTCATCACCGCACCCATGTAGATGTGAACGACGCTGAAGGCGCTGAGGATGATGGCGCTCACGATGTGCAGAATCAGGGCAAGCTGCAGCGAATTCTTCGAGGGATCGCCGAACGTCTCCGGATAGAGCATCATCAGGCCGGTGACCATGAGAATCAGGCCGAAGATGGTGAAGCACCAGAAGAAGGCCTTTTCACCAGCATTGGCAAAGCCCGCGTCGGGGTGCTTGCCGCTGTGGCCGACATAGCCGCCCAGACACGCGAACCACTTGCCGTCGCCCTTTTCAGGCAGCTGTCGGGCGCACCACTTGATCATGATGAGTACGCCGCCCACGATGAAGAAAAAGGCAAAGAAGTTGTGGAACATCACGCTCGCATTGGCAAGCGAGGCGAAGTGATCCGGCGTCATCAGATCGGCAAGCCAGAAGCGGCCGGCGCCGATGACAAGACCCGTGAGGATCAGAATGACGCCCGGCACGGCGGCAAGCCAGTGCAGGAACACGTCAAGCGGCGACCAGCGGTTGATCAACTTTCCGGAGAAGCCGTTGTCGAGCTTTGCACGGCCGTTGATGAGGACGAACACGGCAAAGAGAATCGCCACGAGGACGACGGCTGCGAAAATCACGTTGCCGATCGTTTCGGCGGCATGCAGGAACGAAAGGTAGCCTGTGCTCACCGCATCCGGATTGTAGGAAGCGGCATAAACCGGCTTGTCGGCAAAGCCGAGCAGCTGGGGGATGTCGTTGTTGATCGCGTGCTCGGTCACCGGCGTCCAGATGTCGGGGTGATGCACGGCAGTTTCAGCGGTTTGCGCTGCCCCAGCGGCAAGCGAGGCGAGCGACAGGGCGCAGAAGGAGAAAAGCTTTTTCATTTTGAATCCTTTTTTTCCGTCTTTGACGCGGGCGGGGCGACAACGGCCTCGACACCGGTCATGTGGTTGGAAAGAGCGATGCCGACGGTGAAGTCCGAAAGCCTTGCGTTGAGCTCGTGCGCCCAGGCGCGCCAGAAGGGGTGCCGGGCGTCGGTTTCGAGAGCCGAGAGAAACTTCGCAGCCCAGTGCCCGAGGTGCTCAGCCCAGAAGCGGTTGAACATTTCGACGAGCGCTGCGGCGTTTTCGGTTTCCCCTGCGTCCTCGTTGCTCGCGGCAAGCGCCGCGGCGCAGTACATGAACTCGATTTCGTAGGCAAAGAAGTCGCAGGGCTCGTTGAGCGAGCGGGCTACGGTCAGCCCGAGCTCAGCGTAGGAGTGCTCGACGGCGGCGCTGAAGCGGTTGTTGAGCATGCGGCCGGAGGCGCGCCAGACGCTCTCGTAAGGCGGAACGCTGAGGCGGTAGGGGCCGATGCACATGCGGTTGAAGTCGGCTTCAGCCTCATCAACGTCGCCGGCAGCTTCAAGCGCAGCGCTGCTGAGCTCGGCGTTGCCGTGGGCAGTGGCCCAGTCGGCGACCTTGCGGTAGCTTTCAGGTTTGCCGGTGGCAAAGAGCACGTCCTTCATTGCCGAGAGAAACTCAGCGCGGGACTTCATCGTCAGCTCGGGCATTTAGCGGCGCTCCCGGATGATGATCATGTTGGGCTTGTTGGGACCGTCCTTGTAGCCGATGCCCTGACGCGAGGCGCTCTTTTTCTGCGCGAGCACCTGGGTGACGTTGCCCACTTCAAGACACTTCACCGGGCAGCCGTCGACGCAGGCGGGATTGAGGCCCGCGTCAAGAAGCTCGACGCACATGTTGCACTTGGCGGCGCGACCGTCGATCTTGCTGATCGTGATTGCGTCATACGGGCAGGCCGTCTTGCACAGGCCGCAGCCAGTGCAACGGTTGCGATCAAGGACAACGATGCCGTCGGGGCGCTGGGTGAAGGCGTTGGCCGGGCACACCGCCATGCAGGACGGGTTCGAGCAGTGCATGCAGCTGTGTGAGAACCAGACGTCGCGTACACGGCCGCTCGCGTCGGTGACTTCGTAGTTGTCGACCTTGCGGAAACGCACGTCTTCGGGCAGCTCGTTGTGAATCTGACAGGCCACCGTGCAGCCTCCGCAGCCCACGCAGTTTTCCTGACGGAAGATGAAGCCTTTTTGCAGTTTGTTTTCCATGATTTATCTCTCCTGATCAGGCCTTTTGCACATTCACGCGGGTGGAGTGGTAGGCCGAGCAGCCGCCCATGTCGGTGAGCTTTGAGGTGGTGAGCGTGTTCGTGTTCGTGCCGCGGCCATAGGGGTTGGTGCTGCGCCAGTTGCACTTGGCGGTACGCACGACGCCCGGAGCGACGCGGGTGGTGACGCGGGCGACGAAGAAGGCTTCGCCGCGCTGGTTGGTCAGACGAACGCGGTCGCCCATCTTGATGCCGAGCTTCTTGGCGTCGACGGGGTTGATCTCGCATTCATAAGCGTTGAAGGCGCGGATGTACTTGACGTTGTAGAACGAGGAGTTCACGCGCTGCGGGATGCCGGGCGAGAGCATGCGGAACGGAAGCTTGCGTTCGACTTCAGGCATTTCCTCTTCGCAGGTGCGCAGGTCAATGACCGGGTCAAAGCCAGCCTTCTTCATGATCTCGGAGTAGAGCTCGATCTTGCCCGAGGGGGTGCCGCACTTGCCGCCGGAGCGCACCGGTACGGAAGAGCCCAGATCGAGGTGGATGAATTTTTCCTTCTGCAGGCGTTCAAGCGTGATGCCCTTGTAGTAGGGCGTATCCGCGTCAAGGAACTGACGGATCATGTCGAGCGGCGTGTCGCGGAAGGCCTGTTCGGTGAAGCCCATGCGGCGGCCGTATTCGGAGAAGAAGTCCCAATTGGGCTTACTCTCGCCCAGAGGTTCGATCACCTTTTCGCAGATCTGCACGTACCAGCAGTGGTAGTCGCCGATCACGTCGTCGGTCTCAAACTGCGTCGAGGCGGGCAGCACGAGGTCGCAGTACTCCATGCTGTCGGTCATGATCATGTCAAAGCCCACGACGAAGAGGTCGTCGCGCTTCAAGTTTTCAATCACCTTGTTGACGTTGGGCGAGACGGCGACCGGGTTGCCGTTGTAGAAGACCAGCATGTGAATCGGCTTGATCGGACGGCCTTCCGTGGTCGGATTCTTCGCGAGCAGCGCATGATCAAGGTCGGTCATGTTCACGTGCTGCGGCTTGCCCTTGACGAGGTAGTTACCGCGACCGATGTTGAGGTTCATGCCTGTGATCGGACGCACGTTGTCATAGATGATGCCGCAGCCCGGCTTGTCGAACATGCCGCGCAGGGCGTGCATGATGCCGATGGCGCGCGTCATGCGGGCACCGTTGTAGTTGCGCTGCATGCCGTAGCCGCCGCGGATGATGCAACGCTTGGACTTGCCGTAGATTTCGGCGAACTTCTCAATCTCGGCGCGCTTGACGCCGGTCACGCGTTCGATGTCCTCCCACTTCACCGAATCAACCTTCGGGAAGACGGCTTCGGAACCGATGCAGCAGTTCTTGAGGAAGTCATGATCGATCATTTCGTCGTGCGCGAAGAGATACTTCATCACGCCCACGGCGATCCATGCATCGGTGCCGGGATAGGGCTGCAGCCAGACGTCGGCCTGCGAGCAGATCGGCGTGCGGTTCGGGTTGACGGCAAGCACCTTGCCGCCGTTGTCGCGGCACATGTTGATGTACTTGATGCCGTGCACATTCGAGACGGTTTCGTTGAAGCCCCACGAGATGTAGCAGTCGCAGGTCGGAATTTCCTCGGGATCAGGACCGTCGGTCGTGCCCTGCACGGAGCCGTAGCCCCAGACGCCGGCTTCGGTGCAGACGACGCGGTCAAGAATCGAGGCGCCCAGACGGTTGAAGAAGCGGTCGGCGCCGCGCATGCCGATGGCGCCGTAGTTGCCCGAATACGAGTAGGGCAGAACAGCCTCGGGGCCGTAGGTGTCGACCACTTCGTGCGTCTTCTTGATGAGCTTGGCCCAGGCTTCTTCCCAGGTGATGCGGCGCCACTTGTGCGAGCCCTTGGGTCCGATGCGTTCCATGGGGTGCAGGATGCGGTCGGGGGCGTAGGTGTACTCAACATAGGTGAGACCCTTCACGCACGGGCAGGTGCCGGTCTTGAACTGCTCCTCAGCACCCGAAACGTAGGTCATGCGGCCGTCCTGAACGCGGAACTTCATCAGACAACGGTCGGCGCAGTTGCGCAGACAGCTGTGATACTTCAGCGTGCCGGCACGCTTGTTGAGGAGGACAGGATTGGCACCGACGGAGTTCATGGCCTGCGCTGTACCCGGAATCAGGCCGGACAGTGAGCCGACGACGGCGGAGGCACCAACGCCCTGCAGAAAATTGCGGCGAGAAATGTTGGGCATGTGTTTTCTCCTGATTTAAGTGATATGTCAGACCTTTTTCTGTCGCGCAAAAAAGCGCTCCAGCAGGCCTGATCTCTCTTTTTTTCGACGGGTTCTCAACTTAAGAAGCGGTTCCGAACCTGTCTTTATGAAAATTCGTACGTTCTTGTTCTTTTGGTTGTTTGCTACGGAGTCTCTTCAATCGGGTACTTCTTTTCCCGGGCGGAGGAGAGTGCCTCGACCCAGGCTTTCTTCAGTCCCAGTACGAGCTCGTCGCGCACCCAGCGGAAGGCCGGGGATCGGTTCGTGTTGCCGAAGACCACATAGTTGCCAATGGGGCGCACGGCGCTGCGCATCTGCTTGATGCGCGCCATGATCTTCTGCGGCAGCCGAACGTAGTCGAGATTGGGGATCATGTCGGCAAACTGGCGCGTGAACTGGTTGCAGACCACGGCCACTGAGTCCGAGTCGGCGATGATGCGAAAGGCAGAGGCGACGCTTTCGGTGTAGTCGGACACCTGCATGCTTGAGCCGGACTCGTTGCAGACATCAACGAGCAGCGGGCAGGACAAGTCGCGGTAGTTGTCGATTTCAAGCAGCGGATACTTGGACAGATCGGTTGCTGTAAAGTCAATGCCATTTGCAAAGAGCGGGTGGTTGCGGCGGCACAGCAGGTAGATGTCAGAGGTGCGCGCAAAGCATTCGTAGTTGAGGCGGCTGTCGTCAAAGCCCTCGTAAACGATGGCAAAGTCGACCGTGCCGTTGACGAGTTCGTTGAGGCAGTCGTAGGAAAGCGTGTGCACGTTGAAGTGCATGCGCGGCGCCTGCGGTCGAATCAGACGGTCGATGACCGACTGCACGGGGTAGTTGAACTCGTCGTAAACAAGAATTTCAAAAGTGCTCTCGCTCTTGGCTGGGTCGAAAACCGCCGAGTGCCGGCCAAGCTGACGAAGATCATTGACTATCTGCTCAATGCAGGGCGCGATTTCGACGGCCTTTTCCGTTGGAACGAAGCCGTTGACCGTGCGCACGAACAAGTCGTCGGCAAACATCGTGCGCAGCGCGGACAAGCCGCGGCTGACGGCCGAATTGGTGAGCCCCAGTTCGGCAGCCGCTCGGGTTCCGTTGCGGTGGCGATAAACCGCAAGAAAAATCTTGAGCTGCTGACAGCAAAGTTGGTCGAGTGACATACGAGTACACCTTTTGGATGAGATCGAGTTTATGTAGAGGAGTTGTTTCAAAAACATGAAACTGTTGCGAAAAATCAAACCCCGAGAAATTGCGTAATTTGCAAATACCGTTTTTCGAATTTCAAAAAGATCCTGTAAATAAAGGGGTTTCCGAGATATTTATTGTGGATCAATATTTGATCCTTTAACGTGTCGTTTGGTGTTTTTTTTGCGAAAAGCAAGATGATTTGCGGTCGATATTCAAAAAATGAATAACTCTTGTGTGAAAAGGCTTACGTTTCAACGGCCTCAGGACTAGGTCGATGGGAGAAGGCTGTTTACGGACAAGGTATCCGCAGAAATCCCTATGCATTCAGCCGGGCTTTTAGGGAGACAAAACAACGCGGAAATCGGAGTAAAAACGAAAGCCAGTGAGTGAAACCGAGGGGAAACCCGTGGACGGCATGCCTTGCTGTAGTTGTTTTCAGGATGTGCAATGAAGGGATGAGCTGCGTTTCTATCAAGAGGTGTTTGTTTTGGCCGTACCCAACACGCCCCGATCTCATGCGACAATGAGGCCGCCCGGCGGATTTTGTCCGCCATCCTTTTTCACGTTTCTCCACGCTCTTCATGCAGCAGGACCAGAAAGCAGACGCAGATGCTGATGCGGTGACCGGCCCCGAAGCGCCTCGTGCGGAGGCTTCGGAGGACCGCGCGCAGGCGACTCATCATGAAGCCGCTCATGATGCGGCGCATGACGCCGCGCATGCGCATCAGCCGACGCTCGAAGACATCGCCCGGATGCCGGACGCCGCAACGCCCGATACCGTCGACGGCGTGGCGTTTGCGCGACTTTACGGCGAGCCGCTTTTTCAGGTCCCCGACGGGCTCTACATTCCGCCCGACGCGCTGAAGGTCTTTCTGGAGAGCTTTGAAGGGCCGCTCGATCTGCTTCTTTATCTCATCCGCCGGCAGAAGTTCGACGTGATGGAGATTCCGATGGCGCTTGTGACCGAGCAGTACATGGGCTACGTCGAGCTCATCCGCAAGAGCAACCTTGAGCTTGCGGCCGACTATCTCGTGATGGCCGCACACCTCATGCAGATCAAGAGCCAGCTGCTGCTGCCGGTGACGAAGGTTGACACGGGCGAGGAGGTGGCGGATCCCCAGGCCGAGCTCGCCCGCAGGCTTCTGGAATACGAGCGCATGAAGATGGCCGCCGTCGAGCTCGACCAGATCCCGCGCGTGGGCCGCGACTTCTTCAAGGCCTTCGTGCTCGTCGAACAGTCGCAGGCGCGGCTGCTGCCGGAGGTCAACGTCGATGATCTCGTGGCGGCCTGGCACTCCATCCTCAGGCAGGCTAGTCTCACGACGAGCCACAAGATCTCGCGCCAGGAGCTCAACGTGCGCGAATTCATGAGCGCGATTTTGAAGCGCCTGGCCACGGCGCGGTTCATCGACTTTGAAAAGCTCTTTGATCCGCAGACGGGCCGCGCGGGCGTGATCGTGAACTATCTGGCAATTCTCGAGCTTGCCAAGGAAGGGCTCATCCGCATCACCCAGGCCGCGCCCTTTGCGCCGATCTACGTCTCGGGCGTGAGCCCCGTCGACGAGGACGATCCCGGCGCGCGAGGCGAGCTCGAGCCCCAGGTTCTCTCATAAGGTTTTTTGATTTTCACTTTTTGCCATGGCCTGCAAGTACTGCGCACAATACATCGCCCGCGCCGAGCGCGAGGTGGAGCACTTTGAAGACGCCTGCCGCGCGCTGCGCCTTGATCCGAAGCATTCGCGCGATCACGAGGCGATCGTGCGGGGGCTCACGAACATCGGACAGTTCGGCACCATTCGTCTGGCGCGCCGCTATCCCTTCGTCACCAACGAAGAGGAGTTCCGGATGGTGGCCGACGTGGGGCTGCACTTTTACTGGATGACGCTCGACTTCTGGGAGGAGATCCGCGCCAAGGAAGCCGCCGAGCGCGGCGAGGCGCCTGAGGCGACCGCCGCCGGGGCAAAGGGTGCGGCACGCCGCGGCGTCCGCTAGGGAAAAAGCGAAAAGAAGTCGCAAAAAAAGGATTCGTCGGGAAACGACCTGACGAACCCTTTTTTCGATTGAAGCGCGGACTCGTGCGCTACTCGATGTTTTGAATCTGCTCGCGCATCTGATCGACCGAGAGCTTCAGGGCGAGCGCCGTGTCGGTCATCTCGATCGAGGCGGCCTTGCTGCCCAAGGTGTTCGACTCGCGGTTCATTTCCTGGGTGAGGAAGTCAAGCCTGCGGCCGGCGGTGCCGCCCGCGGCAAGCACGCGGCGCACTTCGGCCACATGCGTTCTCAGGCGGTTGACCTCTTCGGCGACGTCCATGCGAAGCGCGTAGAGCGTGACCTCCTGACGGATGCGGTCGGCCACCTCTTCCTTGGTGAGGGTGCTCGCCTTCGTGAGCGCATCGTCAAGTGCCTCTTCAAGACGCTCGGTGAGCTTGGCGCGCAGCTGCTCGTGAATCTGCGGGATGCGCGGCACGAGCGCTTCGACTGCCTCGGAAATCTTGTCGAGGTGCCGTTCGAGCACCTTGGCAAGCGCCGCACCCTCGCGGCTGCGGGCGCCGTCAAAGGCGTCCATGGCCGCGGTCATCGCCGCGCGCACGGATTCTTCAATCTGTTCGGGATCGACATTGACCGGCGCGACCACGCCCGGGTACTCAAGGATGTCGGCCATCGAAAGGGGCCGGGCCTGGGGCATGACGGCAAGCACCTGGCGCTGAAGCTCCTCAAGGTTTTTGAGCGCGGCGGCGTTCACCGTCGGGGCCGTGGTGCTCGCCGTAAGAAAGCTGATGCGGCACTCGAACTTGCCGCGCGCCACGCGCGACTTGACGACTTCCTGCAGCATCGGCTCGCACATGCGCAGTGCATCGGGCATGCGCATCTGGATGTCGAGAAAGCGCGAGTTGACGCAGCGCAGTTCGATATTGATGAGACCAAGCGGTGTTTCGCCCTGCGTGCTGGCAAAACCGGTCATCGAGTGAATGTTGGGCATGAAGGAGGTTCCATCCGTATATCTGAGGCGCTTTGCCTGCCGGTGGGCTGCAGGCCGCGGGCGCGAGGATCGACGCGACCGCCTTTGAAGCCTCAAGAAGCAGGAAAAAGGCTGTAGGATTATGCACGAACAGGCCGCCTCCGGCGGCCGACGGGCGCGCTTTACCCCATTGACGAGAGGCTGCGAGAGGCTGCAAAAGGCGCGCCCGGATGATTTCAACAGGACGACTATTGCTATGACCAATCGACATGACGGGCGCGCATGCGACCAGATGCGCGCCTTGAGTTTTGAGCGCGGCTTTACCTGCTACGCCGAAGGCAGCGTGCTCGTGAGCGTGGGCCGCACCCGGGTGCTGTGCAACGCGAGCGTGATCGAGGGCGTGCCCAAGTTTCTCAAGGACAAGGGCGAGGGCTGGGTGACGGCCGAGTACGGGCTCCTGCCGCGCTCGACCGGCACGCGCACCGAGCGCGAGGCGGCCCGCGGCAAGCAGACGGGCCGCACGCAGGAAATCCAGCGCCTGATCGGCCGCAGTCTGCGCGGCGTTGTCGACCGCACCAAGCTCGGGCTCTACACGATTACGCTTGACTGCGACGTCCTTCAGGCTGACGGCGGCACGCGCTGCGCCTCGATCTCAGGCGCCTGGGTGGCGCTTTACGACGCCGTGCAGGTCATGCTCAAGAAGGGCCTCATCACCGAAAACCCGATCCGCGAGCAGGTCGCGGCCATCAGCGTGGGCATGACCGACGCGGGCCCCGTGCTTGATCTTGACTACGTCGAGGACAGCTCAAGCGACACCGACATGAACGTCGTGATGACCGCAAGCGGGCGCTTCATCGAGCTTCAGGGCACGGCCGAGGGCGCGCCCTTCTCGCGCGATGAGCTCTCGCGCATGCTCGATTTGGGCGAAAAGGGCTGCCGCGAGATCATGGCCGAGCAGCGCCGCGTGCTCGGAATCGAGTAGTGCAAGAAACGATGTCTGTCGGTTTTTAAAACGAATAAGAGGCTTCACTGAGGATGCAAAAAAAGCTTGTTCTCGCATCAAACAACAAGGGAAAGATCCGCGAATTCAATGCGCTCTTTGCGAGTCGCGGCATCGAGGTCGTGGCGCAGGGGACGCTTGGCGTCACCGAGTGCGAGGAGCCCTACGGGACGTTTCTTGAAAATGCGCTCGCAAAGGCCCGCAACGCGGCGCGCCAGACGGGGCTTCCCGCCATGGCAGACGACTCGGGCATCACCGCGCATGCGCTCGTGACCGAGCCGGGCGTGCACTCGGCGCGCTACGCAGGAGTGCATTCGGACGACGCGGCAAACAACGCCAAGCTTGTAGCGGCTTTGAAGGACAAGGACGACAAGCGGGCGGCCTACACGTGCGTGCTCGTCGCCGTGCGCTCGGCCGACGATCCCGATCCGGTGGTCGCGCAGGCAAGCTGGTGCGGCGAAATCGTGGCCGCCCCCCGCGGCAGCGGCGGCTTTGGCTACGATCCGCACTTTTATCTGCCCGAATTCGGCAAGACGGCCGCCGAACTCACCGCTGAAGAAAAGAACGCCGTGAGCCACCGCGGCCGCGCCATGGCCCGCATGCTTGCGGCGCTCGGGGAGCGCTGGGGATGGTAGAGGCGCGTGCGGCAGGGACCGCGGCAGCGGCAACAGGGCTCATCGCGCTTTACGTGCACTGGCCCTGGTGCGTGAGAAAGTGTCCGTACTGCGACTTCAACTCCTTTGCCTGCTCGGGCGAGGACGCGCGCCTGGCGCATGCCGAAGGCGCGGCGATCGGTGAGGAGGCGGCCTATATCGACGCCCTGCTTCTTGATCTGGATGCGGCCGTGGCGCTTTCGGGGCCGCGTAGCGTCTCGTCGATCTTTTTCGGGGGCGGGACGCCGAGTCTCATGTCGAGCGCGGGCTTTTCGCGCCTCATGGAAGGTATCCGGGCGCGCGTGGCGCTTGAACCCGACTGCGAGATCACGATGGAGGCCAATCCCGGCACCGTCGAGCAGGCGCGCTTTGAAGACTATGCCGCCGTGGGCGTCAACCGCTTTTCGATCGGCGTGCAGAGCTTTGACGACCGGTTTCTGAAGGCGCTCGGGCGCATTCACACGGGGCAGGAAGCCGAGCGCGCCGTGGAGGCGGCGCTGCACTGCGTGGAAAACGTCAACCTCGACGTGATGTATGCGCTGCCCGGCCAGACGCTCGACGACGTGCGGCGCGACATTGACGCCGCGCTCTGCGCGGGCACGACGCACTTGTCCTTTTACGAGCTCACGATCGAGGAGGGCACGGCCTTTGCCAAGCGCCCGCCCGCGGGGCTTCCCGATATTGATTTGGCCGCAGATATGGGCGAAGTTGTGGCCGAGAGCCTCACGCGCGATGGCTTCGAGCACTACGAGATTTCGGGCTACGCAAGGCCCGGCCGCCGCTGCCGGCACAACCTCACCTACTGGACGTTCGGTGACTACTACGGCATCGGCGCGGGCGCCCACGGCAAGGTGACCGTCGCAGGCGGCATTCTTCGCACCGTCCGCCGTCAGGCGCCCTTTCTCTACATGGACGACGTCAGGGACGGCCGCATCGCTAGCCAGCTTCACGACGTCGACGCGCAGTCGCTTCCCTTTGAATTCATGCTCAATGCGCTGCGGCTTTTTGACGGCGTGCCCGCCTCGCGTTGGCAGGAGACGACGGGGCTTCCCATCACGGTGATCGAGCCCGTGCTCGAGGACCTGCGCGCCGAAGGGCTCGTCGTCAGCGACCCCGGGCGCATTGCCGTCACCGACCTCGGACGGCGCTTCTTAAGCGACGTGCAGGAGCGCTTTCTTTCCATCGACGAGCGCCGCTAGGCGCTCCCCTCCGATACACCGACAAGGCTCAACAGCCGTCAACCGCACGAGGAGTGTTGCATGAAGAAGACCGCAGGGCGATTTGAAACCATTCTGGCCAAGGGCCGCCTTGCGGCGCTCGCAGGCGCTGCGGCGGCGCTTCTTGCCGCCTGCTCAAGCGTTCCCGAGACAACGTCAACGACAACCGGTGCGCCCAACGTGATCGAAGGGGCGGCGCTCCCGGACCAGGCAGAGACGCGCTCCGCCACGACGGCGGGCACCACGATTTCTGGCGCGGCGCTCTGGCCCTCGAGTTCGGCGCGGCCCGCGGCGGGGGAGGCGGCTTATCCGCTTGCCGACGGCGCGGTGCGCTTTGGCAAAAGCTCCTTTGCGGAACTGCCGCCCGTGACCGACGAAAGCTGGGAGGCGGCCCTGGCGGCCTTCAAGCTTTCCTGCTCGAAGATGGGCGCCGGGGCCATGTGGCTTGATGCCTGCTCAAACGCGCAGTTTGTGGGCGAGGGCAGGGCGCGCGAATTCTTTCTTACCTGGTTTGACCTCTGGCGCGTGGCGGCCGATACGCGCGCGACCAATGCTTCAAACAATGCCGGCATTGTCGACACGGGGCTTGCCACGGGCTACTACGAGCCGCTTCTGCGCGGCAGCCGCACGCGGCACGGTCCCTATCAGTACCCGATCTACCGGGTGCCCGACGACCTCATCGCCGTTGAGCTTGATGCGCTCTATCCCCAGCTAAAGGGCCTGCGCCTTCGCGGCAAGCTCGTGGGCGGCAAGCTCGTGCCCTACGACTCGCGCGCGGAAATCGAGCGCCGCGCCCGCTTGGGGCAGATGCAGCGCTATGCGCTCTGTTGGGTCGACGACCCGGTCGAGGCCTTTTTCCTGCAGATTCAGGGATCGGGGCGCATTGCGCTGGAAGACGGCACCTACATGCGCGTGGGCTTTGCCGATCAAAACGGCCATCCCTACAAGGCGGTGGCAAAGTGGTTGGCGGAAAACGCCGGGCTGTCGCACTCTGAAATGAGCATGCAGCGCATCAAGCGCTGGGCCAAGGAAAATCCGCAGCGCACGCAGGAGCTTTTGAACGCCAACCCGAACTTCGTCTTCTTTGCCGAGCGAAAGGGGGGCGACCACGAATCGGGCCCGATCGGCGCGCAGGGCGTGCCGCTTACCGCACAGGCCTCGGTTGCCGTCGACCGGCGCTACTGGCCCCTGGGGCTGCCCTTTGTGATCGACGTCAAGCAAACGCGCCCGGCGCAGGCCTTCACCCGCGCCGTGGTGGCGCAGGACACCGGAAGCGCCATCCGCGGCGTGCTGCGCTTTGACTACTTCTGGGGATTCGGCGAGGCCGCCGCAGGTCCCGCCGGGGCGCAGAAAAGCGCCGTGCGTGCCTGGATTCTGATGCCCAAGGGCGAGGATCCGCGGCGCCGCATGCAGACCAAGACCGCAGGGAGCGGCGCAACCGCCCCTCAGATATAATCAGACACCAACATTTTTTGAATGACGCCGCCTTGCGAGCGCTTCCGGCAGCCTGCCGCAGCGCCTCAATGGACGGTTCCGGAGATAATCGTTCATGACTGATGAAACCAAAGTGGTGGAGAATCCCTCGCCCGATGAAGCGCCCGCTCCGCTCGTCTTTACCGACGCCTGCGTGGCCAAGGTGAAGGAGCTTCTGGCCCAGGAGGACGATCCCAACATGCCGCTGCGCGTGTTCGTGCAGGGCGGCGGCTGCCAGGGCTTTCAGTACGGGTTCCAGTTTGAGGAAAAGCCCGCCGAAGACGACGAGATCATCGAGCGCGACGGCGTGAAGTTCCTCGTGGACTCGCTCTCCATGCAGTATCTCGTGGGCGCCGAGATCGACTTCAAGGAAGACCTTGAAGGCTCGCAGTTCGTGATCCGCAACCCCAATGCGGTCACCTCCTGCTCGTGCGGCTCGTCCTTCTCGGTGTAAGGGAAGGCACGCTAGAAGCGCATCGCGCCGACAACAAGGCCGTGTTTCGCAGCACTTCGACTGCGGGACGCGGCTTTTTGTTTTTTCTTCGGGCGGGTGGTTCGGACAATTTCCTAAGGGACATGCCGCAAACCGTAACAATCGTAAGCATTGTTTTCGCCAATAACGAAGAGCTCGGCTAAACTCACATTGGAAAAAGCATTTCCACCCCGGATCCGTCGTGCAGTTTTTTTTCTATCGACGGCGGATTTGGAAGCAAAAATAGATGCAGATAAAAATCTGCGCGGAGGACATATGACCATTCTTTCCTGGATTGGTGTGGTCGTCATCATCCTGACGATCTGGGCGCTCATCAAGCGATGGGAGACCCGCATGGTGCTCATTGCCGCCGGCCTGTTCCTGTGCATCATCAGCATGGACTTCATGTCGGGCGTCAACCAGTTTGCCAAGTCGATGACGAACAACTCGCTCATCATGGCAATCTGCGGCTCGATGGGCTTTGCTTTTGCAGCGAGCTACACGCAGTGCGACCGCTCGCTCGTGTACTACCTTGCGACGCCCGTGCGCAGCATCGGCATCTTCCTCGTGCCGATTTGCACGGCGATCACGTTCTTTGTGAACATCGCGCTTCCGTCTGCCGCAGGCTGCGCCGCGGCTGTGGGTTCGACCCTCATCCCCGTGATGCTCAAGGCCAAGATCAAGCCCGCCGGTGCCGCCGCCGCGGTGCTTGCCGGTACGATCGGCTCGTACCTGTCGCCCGGCACCTCGCACAACCCGTACGTGGCCAAGATGGCCAACATGGACGTGATCGACTTCATCGGCACCCATATGCCCTACTCGGTTATGTGCGGCATCATCGTCCTCGTGGGCACCTTCATCTGCTGCGTGCTGATGGGCGACGCCAAGGGTGACGAAAATGCCCAGGTCGACGAGAGCAAGTTGCAGAAGAACGACGACTTCGTTCCCAACCCCTTGAAGGCCATCGTGATGATCGTCCCGATCGCCATCCTCGTCGTCGGCAACCTCTGGGTTCCGGCCATCAAGATGGGCGTGGCGCAGGCCATGTTGATCGGCGCCATCTGCGCTCTGGCAGTTGCACGCGCCAATCCCCAGGACTTCTCCAAGCAGTTCTTCAACGGCATGGGCAAGGGCTACGCTGACGTGATGGGCATCATCATTGCCGCGGGCGTCTTCGCCGCCGGTCTGCGCGCGACGGGTCTGATCGACACGTTCGTCGCCGCTCTGAAGGACTCCAACGACATCGCCCGCTGGGGCGGTTCCATCGGCCCGTACGTCATGGGCGTGATCACGGGTTCGGGCGACGCTGCAACGCTCGCCTTCAATGAGACCGTGACGCCGCACGCCAAGGACTTCGGCATGACGATCGAAGGTCTGGGCGGTCTGGCATTCTTGACCGGCGCTCTGGGCCGCACGATGTCGCCTCTGGCCGGCGTGACGATTCTCGTCTCGGGCATCGCCATGGTGAACCCGTTTGAAGTCGTCAAGCGCACCGCCATCCCCTGCTTCATTGCAGTGATTGCCTGCGCATTGCTGATGGTCTAACACGCGACAACAAAAGCGCCCGCCCCTGGTGCCTCTTTTGGGGCGAGGTGCTTGCTGCCGATATAGACGCAAAGGCCGGAGCCGTTTGGGAAAGGAACTTCTTTTCCACGGCGACCGGCCTTTCATTTTTTGTCATGAAAGCAGATCAGAAGTTTCCCCATATTTTTGACCTCACGCAGACGCTTGACGCGAGCTGCCCTCCTTATCCGGGCGATCCGGCGGTTGCCGTTGACCCCGTGCTCACCCTCGAAAAGGACGGCTGCCGCGTCTCGCGGCTCACGCTTTCCACGCACAGCGGCACGCACGTCGATGCGCCTGCGCATGTGATGAAAACGTACTGGACGCTCGACGAATATGTGCCGCAGCAATTTTTCGGCGATGCATTCGTGATCGACTGCCGCGACTACAGGGGCGAGATCGGGCCGGAGGTTCTGGACGACTACATCGAGGACGCCGTTTCCCGCTGCACGTGGGCGCTCTTTTTGACGGGATGGGCGAAAAAAATGTGGAAAAAGCCGCGCTACTACACAGGCTCTTATCCCGTGCCCTCGATGGAGCTTCTTGAGCGCCTTGACGCACTGAATATCCTGGGAATCGGGTTTGACTCGCCGGGGCCCGACCCGTACGGCGAGCTCACGCGGCATCACTTCTGGTTGGGGCGCGAGGGGCTGATCGCGGAAAATCTTGACAACCTCGAGGGGCCCAATTGCTTCCCTCGCCTGTGCCGCTTCATGATCGCGCCGCTCAAGATTGCCGGAAGCGACGCTGCACCCGCGCGGGCCTGGGCCGAGATCTTTCCCGAGGACGGCGTCATGGTGAGAAAGCGCGGGTTTTAGGCTGGCGCATGGCCCCCGAGAGGGGGAATTCAAAGGGACAAAGAAGCGACAAGAAGGGCGTAAAGGGCATGCTGGGAAGCCGCCCGCGCCCTTGAGCCGTAAAACACAAGAAGGAGAGAGAACCAACGATGTCCGAACTCGTCGAAAGCTATTGCAAGGATCTTGAGGAAGTGGTGCGCATTGATTGCGGCAGCGCCAATGTTGAAGGCGTCACGCGCGTGGCGCAGATCATGAAGCGGCACTTTGAGTCGATCGGCTTTGCCGCGCACCTTGTCGACGTGGGCGAAAAGGCGGGCAAGGGGCTTTTTGCCACCAACAAGCCGCAGGCCGAGACCTACGACATCATGTTCAACGCCCACCTTGATACGGTCTTTCCCGACGGAACGGCCAGGACCAACCCGTTTCGGCGCGAGGGCGATCGTCTGCGCGGGCCGGGGTGCGCCGACTGCAAGGCGGGCGTGATCGCGATCTTTCATGCCCTGAAGAATGCCCGGCCCGAGGATCTAGAGAGGCTTGCGATTGCCGTCGTCATGAATCCCGACGAGGAGAACAGCTCGCGCTATTCGCGCGACTGGCTCAAGGACGTGGCGCGCCGCAGCCGCCGCGCCATCGTCTGCGAGGCAGGACGCGCCCCGGGCGCCTTCGTGCGCTCGCGCAAGGGCCGCGCGGTCTGGAGCATCACCGTGCACGGCGTCTCGGCGCACGCGGGCAACAACCCCGGCGACGGGCGCTCGGCAATCGTCGCCGCGGCCCGCCTGACGCTTGCGGCAACGGCGCTTCAGGATCTCGACGGAAAGGGTACGAGCGTCACGGTGGGCGTCATTCACGGCGGCACGGTCTGCAACACGGTGCCTGATACCTGCACGCTTGAAATCGACACCCGTTACTGGCGCGACGAGGACGGTCATGCGATCGACGCGGGGCTCGAGGCGCTTGCACACGAAGACTGGGGCGAGGGGATTACGGTCGAGGCGCGCCGCATCAGTCGGTCGCCTGCAATGCCGCACACGGAGGCAAGCCGGGAGCTCGCCGAGATCGTCACGCGCGCGGCGCGCGCCGAGGGCTATGAGCCCACGTGGATCGATGCGGGCGGCGGGTCGGATGCCAACCGCATTGCCGAGGAGGGTACGCCCGTTCTGGACGGCGTGGCGCCCGCGGGCGCGGGCTTTCACTCCGAGCGCGAGTACCTCTTGATCGACTCGATTGAAAGCCGCGTGAAGACGCTTGCCCGCGTGCTTGAGTACATCTAAGAACCACGCAGGCCGCAGGCAACGCAGATAACGCAGACAACGAAAAAGGCTGCCTCCCGGAGATCAATCCAGGAGCGCAGCCTTTGGCTTTCCGGGAGGCCTCAAAACCTGAGGCCATCGAAGCGCTTTAGTGCAGCTTCATGCCGGGCTCGGCGCCTTCAAAGGGCTCGAGCAGGTAGACGCCCTCGTTCTTCTTGAGCGCGCTGCTTGCCGCAAGCACCATGCCTTCGCTCACGCCGAAGCGCATCTTGCGCGGGGCGAGGTTGGCGATCATCACGACGAGCTTGCCCACGAGGTCTTCGGGCTTGTACCAGGCCTTGATGCCGGAGAAGACCTGACGCAGACGGCCTTCGCCCACGTCAAGCTCAAGGCGCAGGAGCTTGTCGGAGCCTTCGACTTCCTCGCACGTCACGACGCGCGCCACGCGCAGGTCGATTTTGCAGAAGTCGTCGATCGAGCAGACCTCGGCGATCGGCTCGCCGCCCGGGGCGTTGGGGTCGGCAACGGGTTCGGCCTTCTTGGCCTTCTTCTCGGGCTTCTTTTCAGCCTTGGCTTCGCAGGCCGCGGGAGCGGCAGCGGCCGCAGCCTGTTCGGGCAGGAGCTTGTCGAGCTGCTTTTCGCGATCAACGCGCCCCATGAGGTGCTCGAACTTCGCGATCGGACGGCTGCTCGAGAGGACGTCGTTGACGCTCTCCCAAGTGAGCTCGCCGCAGTTGAGGAAGGTCTCGACGCGCGCGGCCGTGGCAGGAAGCACGGGCTTCAAGTAGAGCGTCAGCAGGCGGAAGCCTTCGAGCGCGATCGAGGCCACGCGCTGCAGGTCGGCCGCACGGGCGGCGTCCTTGGCAAGCTCCCAGGGCTTTTCACGGTCGACGAATTCGTTGATCACGTCGGCCAGCTCCATGATGCGGCGCATGGCGCGGGCGTATTCGCGCGCCTCGTAGGCGGCGCGGATGTCGCCCGCGGCCGCGCGGATCTCCTCGAGCATCGGATCGTGCATGGCGGCGTCGGCCACCTTGCCTTCGAAGCGCTTGAAGATGAAGCCCGCGGCGCGGCTTGCGATGTTGACGTACTTGCCGATCAGGTCGGAGTTGACGCGCGCCTGGAAGTCGTTCTTGGTGAAGTCGACGTCCTCGACGCGGCTGTTGAGCTTGGCGGCGAGGTAGTAGCGCAGCCACTCGGGGTTCATGCCGAGGTCAAGATAGGTGAGCGGGCTGATGCCCGTGCCGCGCGACTTGCTCATCTTCTGGCCGTTGACCGTCATGAAGCCGTGCACGTTGACGTGATCGGGCACGCGGAAGGGGGTGCCCGCAAAGTGCAGCATCGCAGGCCAGAAGAGCGTGTGAAAGTAGATGATGTCCTTGCCGATGAAGTGAATCTGCTCGGTATCCGGGCGCGAGAGCTCGGCGGCAAAGTCAAGCCCCTTCTTGGCGCAGTAGGCCTTGAAGCTCGCGAGGTAGCCGATCGGGGCGTCGAGCCAGACGTAGAAGTACTTGCCCGGTGCATCGGGAATTTCAATGCCGAAGTAGGGCGCGTCGCGCGAGATGTCCCAGTCGGCGAGGTTGCCGCCCTCGAGCCACTCCTTGTCTTTGGCAAGCACTTCGGCCTGCACGCGGTTGACGCCGTCGGCGCCGTTGCCCTGCGTCCACTCATGCAGGAACTCGACGGCGCGCGGGTCGGAGAGCTTGAAGAAGTAGTGCGTGGAGGTCTTCAGCACTGGCGTCGTGCCCGAGAGCGCGCTCTTGGGATCGATGAGATCGGTGGGCGCGTAGACCGAGCCGCACTTCTCGCACGAGTCGCCGTACTGGTCCGGCGCCCCGCACTTGGGGCAGGTGCCCTTGATGAAGCGGTCTGCGAGGAACATGCCCTTGGCGGTGTCGTAGAACTGCTCGATCTCCTTGGTGTAGATCAGGCCCGCGTCGCGCAGGCGGCGGTAGATGTCCTGGGAGAGCTCGGTGTTTTCCGGGCTGTTGGTGCAGTGCCAGTGGTCGAACGCAATGTGAAAGCCGTCAAGATACTGCTTGCGGCCGGCGGCGATTTCCGCGACGAACTGCTCGGGGGTGATGCCCTTTTTCTGGGCCGCGATCATGATCGGGGCGCCGTGGGCGTCGTCGGCGCACACGAAGTGCACCGTGTTGCCGCACATTCGCTCATGACGAACCCAGATGTCGGCCTGGATGTACTCCATGATGTGGCCGATGTGAAAGGCGCCGTTTGCATAGGGCAGGGCGGTCGTGACGAAAAGATTGCGCTTTTTGGTTGTCATGCGGATGCTGATGCCTGAAGAATTCTTGTAAAACCTTGAGAAAGCCGCAAAAACCGCGGGGCTCTCTGCGGCCGGGCGCAAAATACCCCTGCGGAGAAAGCGGTTATTTTTGGCGTAACATTCAATTTTATGCCTAGCCGTCGGGGTTTTGCTTTTTTTCTTCGGCTGGCGTTGAGACCCGCCTGGAACGTCGCAAAGACCGTTCCGTCCGAGAAACGCTGCGCCCCGATTCCAAAGCGCCGCCCGCTTCTCATGCCGGACGACCGCCCGCGGGCCAACCTAACCGTTGAGAAAGACAGACATGCTCACAAAAGAACAAATCGTTGAAGTTGCCGGTGCTGTGGAAGAGCCGGTCTGGAACCTGCCGCTTTCCAAGTACAAGGCCATCCGCAACGTCGTCGTCGACGGCGACAGCGTCGCGCTCACCATTCAGCCGGGTTACCCGGTGAAGTCGGTGGCGGCCGAGCTTGAGGCGCGCGTCAAGAAGGCGCTGCACGACGCAGGCGTCAAGACTGTGCTCATCACCGTCTCCAACGAGATCATCTCGCACCGCGTGCAGCGCACCCTCAAGACGCTCGCGAACGTCAAGAACATCATTGCCGTGAGCTCCGGCAAGGGCGGCGTGGGCAAGTCGACCGTCGCGGCCAACCTCGCGCTCGCGCTTGCCGCCGAGGGCGCCCGCGTGGGCGTGCTCGACGCCGACATCTACGGTCCCTCGCAGCCCACGATGCTGGGCGCCAAGGGCCAGCCCACGAGCACCGACGGCGTCAACATGGACCCCATCGAGTCGCTGGGCCTTCAGATCAACTCCGTGGGCTTCATGATCTCGCCCGACGAACCCATGATCTGGCGCGGCCCGCTCGTGGCGCAGGCGCTCACGCAGCTTCTGAACCAGACGGCCTGGGACAACCTCGACTACCTCGTGATCGACATGCCCCCGGGAACGGGCGACATCCAGCTCACGCTGTCGCAGTCGGTGCCCGTGACCGGCGCCATCGTCGTCACGACGCCGCAGGACATTGCGCTTCTTGACGCCAAGAAGGGCCTGCGCATGTTCGAGAAGGTCAACGTGCCGGTGCTTGGCATCGTCGAAAACATGGCCATGTACGTCTGCCCCAAGTGCGGCCACATGGAGCACATCTTCGGCGAAGGCGGCGCGCGCCGCATGAGCGAGCAGTATCACGTGCCGGTGCTGGGACAGCTGCCGCTTGATTCGCGCATCCGCGAGCAGGCCGACGGCGGCTGCCCGACCGTGGCGGCCGACCCCGAGGGGCCGGTGGCGAAGATCTACCACGAGATCGCGCTCAAGGCCGCTGCTGCCGTGGCGCAGACCGCCAAGGACATGAGCCGCATCATCCCCTCGGTGAAGGTGGTCAACGACTAAGACGTTTCTAACCTACGTCTGAAAAAACTGCCCCGCCTGACGTGCGGGGCAATTTTTTGGGCGCGGCGCATGCCGCGAAAAAAGAGCCTGACTGCACGCTGCAGCAGGCCCGAAATCTCTGTCGGCACGGCACGGTGCCGAAGGGACAAGAGTAGGGAAGTGCGGTCTATGGCATCAATCAGATGTCGAAGATCCGCTCAAGCGCGTCACGGTCGCGCGCAAGCTCCGGATGCTCGGAGAGCACGATCATGAGCTTCAAGCGCGCCTTCGCTGCGGAGATCTCTCCGCCCATGGCAAGGCCTGCGCGGCGCGTGTCGGTCACCGAACCCGGATAGCCGTAGACGTCGAGCACGCGGCCGCCCGGCGTACGGGTGGTGAGCACCACGGCCACGCCCTTCTTGACGGCGTCCTCGATGCCGGGGACCATGGGCGGCGGTACGTTGCCGCGACCGAACCCTTCGATCACGATGCCCTTGCAGCCCTGCGAGACCGCAAAGTCGATGTAGTCGCGCGTCGAGCCGGTCATGCACTTGATGACGTCCACGCGGGCGGTAAGCGCCTTGGGAGCAAAGCGGATGACGCCCAGGGGCTTGCGGCGGATGATGATCTTGTCGAGGTCAACGTAGCCGATCGGACCCCACCAGGGGCTCTGGAACGTATCGGGGTTGGCCGAGTGGGTCTTCATCACTTCGCCGGGGGCGTGCAGCGTCTCGTTCATGCAGACAAGAACGCCCAGGCCGCGGGCTTCGGTGCTTGCAGCCGTGCGCACGGCGCAGTAGATGTTCATCGGGCCGTCGGGGCTCGTGTCGCCCGCTCCGCGCATGGCGGCCGTCGTGACGACGGGCTTTTCGCTCGTGTGCAGAAGGTCGAGGAAGTAGCTCGTTTCCTCAAGCGTATCGGTGCCGTGCGTGACGATGACGCCCGCGACGTCGTCGCGCGCGAGGAGTTCCTCGATCTTTACGTGCAGATCCCACATGTTCTGCGGGGTCATGCCCGGGGAGGCGATGTTGGAGAACTGGACGAATTCAAGCGGAGCGACTTCGCCCAGGCCGGGCACGGCGGCCGCGAGGTCTTCGCCCGTGCAGGCGGGGACCAGGCCTTGGCTTGCCTCGTCGTACTTCATGGCGATCGTGCCGCCGGTGGCGACAACCACGACTTTCTTGTCGATCATGTGTAGGTCTCCTTTTGAAGGAAGTCTTTTCAAGCAAGGCGCATATTCTGCATCCTTGCCATTAGAGTCTTTTTAATGGGCGACGAGTCCGTGGCCCACGGCGCGGCTGTGCTGTGCGTCAAGCTCGGCCTGCGCCTCGGAGCGGCGGGCGTTGAGCTCGAGAACGGCGCCCAGAATCACGTCGGCGTACTTTTCGGCATCGTCAAGGGTGAGCGCCGGATATACCTCGCGCTCGAGCTCCTCGAGCGAAATGAATAGCGACAGGCATCCGGTCGTGCCGGGAATGGCGCCCACGCCTCCCATCACTTCGTGGATGTCGTCGCTCATGAAGGTCACGCCGCCCACCTCTTCACTCACGAACCGGTTGAGTTCGGCGGCAAGCAGCACCTTTTCGTGCGCCTGCGTCGCCGCTGCAAAGCGTTTCCCAAGCTCGACGATGTGTTCGCCCATCTCGCGCGTCAATGCGCGCATGGCGCCCTGACTGCGTGCCAAGAGTTCGCGCGGGTACACGATCGGGTAGCCGAGCTTCTTGGCCGAGGCCTCAAGGCATTCGCTTACCGTGGAGTTGTCGTCTCCGGGGTAGGCGCGCGTGACGAACGTGGGTTCATGGATCTTGGGAGAAACGGGGTTGGCGCAGACCTTGCCCTCGACGAGAATCGTCGGAATCCGGTCAAGCGCAAGCGTCTGCATCATCGCCGCCTTGCCCGCGAGGTTGACGTTGCCCTCGATGTCTTCGTTCGGCCCGAGGCCGCCCGAGGTGGCGTTGGCAAGCCCCATGAGCGAGACGGGGATGTCGTCGACGTCGATGACGGTTGCAAGAAGCCGGCCTTCGTTGCCTTCGACTTCTTCGACGCCCGTTAGAAACTGTCCCGGATAGTTGCGCTCGAAGGAGTCAAGCGCGGCATTGGCAATGGCCGTCTGAAGGGCGACGGGCACTTCCATCGCGCCCTGGCCCAGCGTGCGGCCGAAGCACTTCATGGAAAGCGCCTGCGAGCAGACGGCTTGTTCGCCCACGATGCGCTGCGCGAGCTCGGCCTCAAAGGGCGTGATGCCGCGGCGGGGGCTCGAGGTGGCCGTGCCGCCAGCGGCCGTGCGAACGGTAAAGGAACCGTGGCGGCCGGGCGTTACGTCGACCGATTCGATCGTGAGGTCGATGCCGGTGGCGCGGCGAAGAATCGCCATGACGGCCGTGAGTCCGCCCGAGTCGTCCTGAATGAAGCCGCAGTGGCTGTTGGCGTGTCCGCAGCCGGCATGTCCGACGATGCCGACGACGCCTTCCTTGGCTTGAGAAAGTTTGACTTGCATAACACCAAAACCGCCCGGCAAGCGAGATGCCGGCGAAAAAAGCGTGCGGCGCAAAAAACCTGCCGCGGCGCGTTTAAAGAATATTTGTGATTGCGGCCGCTTTGGAAAAACCGAGCGATTTTTTCAAGCGGCCGCTTAAAGCGTGGAAGCTGGTGTTTAACGCGCTAGACAATCGTCAGAACGCAGGTGATGAGGAAGGCCACCAAGCAGCCCACGAGAATCGACGGACGCTGGAAGGCGTTGGCCGTCTTGAGGTCGGAACCCGAGATCACGGGGATCACGGTAGCCAGAGCGGCAACGGGACCACCTGTGAGGAAGTACTGGATGAGCGAGGCGCCCGAAGCAGCGGCAAAGCACGCGGCAAAGGGATCAGCACCCGTCTGCAGCACGACCTGCAGGAACGGAACGAGCACCGAGACGCTCGCAGCGTAGGACTGGGTGAGAAAGCCGGTGAGGAAGGCAACGCCGAAGAGAATCAGAACGGGCGAGATGCTCAGCACCGGACCCACGGCGTCGCTCATGGTCTCCACGAGGCCGATCTGCTTGATCACGGTCGACATGAACAGGAAGCCGATGGTCGCAACGATCGGGGTGGCGATGAGGCTCACGCCCTTTATCATGGCCGCTTCAGCTTCACGAGCGGGCTTCTTGGCAAGGATCATGCAGACGATGGCCGAGAGCAGACCCACGAGGAAGACCGGGAAGCCGAGCACGAACCCGACGATGAGGACGATGAAGGGCAGGAACGCCTTGAGCGAGGTGGTCGCATACTCACGGCCTTCGATTTCGGCCATGATGCGGTCGTGCTCTTCCTTGCTGATCTTGATGCCGCGGCGACGCATGTCGGCGTTGCAGCGCACGGCCGAAACCGCAAAGATCGCCAAGCAGGCGATGAGGCCCAGAACGTTGAAGAGACCGAAGCTGATGCCGGCGGTGGCGATCAGGGCGACCTGGGTGGGATGCGTGAAGCCGGCGAGGTTGCCGATGTGGCCTGCGTGGGCCTGAATACCGGCGCACTTGTTGGGGTCAACGCCCAGACGCACGGCGGCCGGGCCGGTAATCACGGCGGTGATCACGGGCTGCGTGAAGCCCGTCAGAGCGCCGATGACGCCCGCGGCGATGCCGCCTGCGGTGCAGATGCCCGTGCCGCCGCCGAAGCGGTCGCCCACGCGCACGATGTCGCGAATGATGACGTCAAGGAAGCCCGTGGCCTGCATGATGCCGATGAAGAGCAGAATGCCCGTCATGTCGGCGATCACGGGGTTGAGGCCCGAGTTGACCATCTTGGCGATGGTCATTTCGGCCGAGCCGGTGATGGGGAAGCCTGCGACGAGCGCCGAGATGGCGGCGCCCACGATGGCGGTGATGTAGATGGGTGTCTTGCCCGTAATCATCAATAGTAGCGTGGCTACCATGATGATCTGGGCGATGGCCGAGGCTGTCATTTCTTTTTCTCCTGGTGAAGGAAGTCCGTGAAATTCACAGGCTCACACGTTTGGTTTGATGCAAAGGAAAAAAAATTCCTTCGCCTACCATTGTGGTAAAGAAGCGTTGCCGCCCCGTTAAGCCTCGGGCAAAAATCATTGCAAAAGGATAAAAATCCTTTTGAATCAATTGTTTGGAAGTGGATCGGCGTCCAGGTCGCGCAGGACGTATCCGACGCCGAAGTAGGCCGAGATGACGCCGCCCTCAAGCCCCGCGTCCTCGAGCTTTTTTCTGATGCGCGCAAACGCCACGCGCAGGTACTGCACTTCGCCGATGGCGTCCGCGCCCCAGACCGAGCGCAGCAGGTGCTCGTGGGTCATGACGGTGCCGGGATTCTTCATGAGCGTTAAGAGCAGCCGGAACTCGGTGTCGGAAAACTGCAGCTCGTGCTCGCCCACCCAGGCCTTGCGCGAGCTCGGGCAGAGCCTGAGCGGCCCGTTGGTGATTTCCTCGCGCACGGCGGCGCCGTGCGGAGATTGGGTGCGGCGCAGGATCGCCTTGATGCGGGCGATGAGCTCCTCGATCGCAAAGGGCTTGGTGAGGTAGTCGTCGGCGCCGACGTCAAAGCCGTGCATCTTGAAGGAGCGATCGTTGCGCGCCGACAGAAAGAGCACCGGGACGTCCTCGATGCGGCGCAGCTTTTCGGCGCATTCAAACCCGTCCATGCCGGGCATCATCACGTCGAGCACCACGAGATCGGGCCTCTCAGGGGCGCTTTTGAAGATCTCGAGGGCATGCTCGCCGTCGGCCGCGCACATGACGTCAAAGCCGTAGTCCTCAAGGGAACTTGCGACCAGACGGCGGATCTTGGATTCGTCGTCGACGACAAGAACGGTGCTGCGCTGCTGCGTTGTCATGACTCGATGGCTGCGTGCGCGTCGGCCGCAGCTGGGGTAAAGAAAAGCCGGATCGTAAAGGTGGAGCTCTCTGCCGGCTTGGAGCTCACCGAAATGGTGCCGCCGTGGGCGGCGACGATGCCGTGCACGATGTAAAGCCCCAGTCCGGTGCCGCCGTTTGCACGGCGCGTCGTCATATTACCTTGATAAAGCGGCTCGAAGATGTGCTTCATCACCTTGGCGTCCATGCCGCGGCCGTAGTCGGTGATGGTGATGACGATGCCCTCGTCATCGGCCTTTACCTGAACCTCGCAGAGCGCCTCGCTCTGGTCGGGTTTGCGGTAACGTGCGGCGTTGTTGAAGAGGTTGATGAAGACCTGCGTGAGGCGCTTGGCGTCGGCGTTGATCATCTCGGCCTTGGGGGCCACGGTGCGCTTGATCTGAATCGGGTAGCGCGAACGCGTGAGCCGTGCGGCACGATCGATGATGCTGGCGATCTGCACCGGACGCGGGTCGATGGACATCGTGCCTGAACGGATGCGGGAAACGTCAAGCAGATCGTCGATGAGGCCGCCGAGGCGTTCGACGTCGTCAAGAAGCATGTCGATGCCTTCGGGGTGCGTCGTGCGTCCGGCGCTGAACTCGCGCGCAAGCGCTTCGGCCTGCAGCCGCAGGGAGGTTAAAGGCGTCTTCAGCTCATGGGCCACGACCGAGATGAGGTTGTCCTTCATGGCATCGATATCGGCCTCGCGCGAGACGTCGCGCACAAGCCATCCCGTGCGGCGGCCGGCGTAGCCCGGAAGATTTTCCACGGTGAAGGTGAGAATGTCGATCGTCTGGGTCGATCCCGGAGCAATCTGCTTTGAGAGTCGTACCGGCAGACTTTGCGCTTCCTGCAGTCGTTCGGCATCTCCGCGGGCGACGTGCCAGTTTTTCTCGAGAATTGCGGCCGACGGGCAGCCCCTCAGGTTCTTTCCGTCGTTGAGCAGAAGACAGGCGAGATCATTGGCGTACAAGATGCGGCCGGTGCGGCCGATGATGAGCACGCCGTCGGTCATGGACTCAAAGACCGTGTTGAGCGTTGCGTGCTCCTTTGCGAGCTGTCGCACGAGGTGCTCGTTGGTGAGCACGATGGCAATGGAATTTGCCAGACGTTGCAATGAATCGCGCTTGTCGGGGGTGATCGGAATGCCTTCGGGCACTTCAAGCGTGCCGAACACGGTGCCGAGCAGCTCCACGGGCACGCGCACCGAGCGGCCGGGAAGGTGTTCGCGGGCAAGGCCCTGCCGTGCGGCGTTGGATTCTTCGGAGGTCGTGTCCACAAAGACCAGTCCTGGAAGGTTGAGCAGCGTTCGAAACTGCTGCAGGCTCTGTTCGATGATGTCGAGTGTCTCACGGCTTGCGTCGATGGGGCTTAAAAGCTGCTGCAGGGCGCGCAGCTCACGGTTGCGGCTGACGAGAGTGGCGGTGCGCTGTCGAACCGACTCTTCAAGCGTCGCGTTGAGCTCCCTGAGCTTGCTCTGGGCGCTGCGCACCGAATTGGCCATGCGCTCGAAGGTTTTCCCGAGCTCGACCATCTCGCTTGAGCCTTCCTGTTCGAGATCGCGCACCACGGGATCGACGCGCCCGGTGCGGCCGAATTTCTCAACGGCCTCCGTGAGTCGGTTGAAGGCACGCGTCAGGGGCGAGGCCATCCACACGGCCACGACCATGGTCATGAAGACGGCAAAAAGAAGAAGCACGCCCGAGGTTTCCATCGAAGCAAAAAGAAATGCGTCGCGCCGAGCCTGCGGTTGACTGACGAGCACGGTCCAGTCCGTCGGCGCAACGTTCGCATAGGCACGGATCTGCATCTGTGTGCGAGGCGCATAGGAGCGCAGCACGATCTGCGAGGAGGAGGCGCGGAGCTTTTCGAGATCCTCCGGTGCGATGACGGGTTCGATGGCTCTCCTGTCAGTGCGTCCGCTGGCGACTTCCGTGCTGAAAAAGAGCTGGTGGCCGGCGTCGTACAGCGCGACGTCGTAGTCGGAAAGATTGAGCGCGGGGGTATCGGTGATACGAAGGAAGGCGAGCGGCAGGTAGGCTCTTACCGCTCGCGGGGAGGCTCCGACAGTCGAATGATCGAGAACCGTCAGCTCAATGAGTGAGTTGATGCGGCGCACCGTCCAGTCCTGCGCCGTGCTGTTCGAAGGCATCTGCATGGGAGCGGCGCCCTGCGGTGCGACGGTGTCCGGACTGCGGTTGTGCGACGTGACGAGAATGCCGTCGGCATCAAAAACCTCAAGCCGCTCGAGGTGGGGCATCACGGCAAAGAGCTGGTTGACCGTATTGTGCAGCGCATCCTTGTCAGGGATCTCGGCGGGAGGCTGGGAGAAGAAGGCAAGCCTGAGGCCTGCGGACGTTCTCTCGAGGTTGTCCGAAAGATTTGCCGCGATGTTCTGCGCCAGGGCGAGCTGGCTTGAATTCAGGGCATCCGTTGCCGAGCGCACCTGCTGTAGCTGGAAGATGCCGAGCACGCACAGCGGGATGACGGCCGTGCAGGTGAGCACGCTGATGAGCTTGTTGCGAAACGAGCGCGGTTCGACCACGGTCTCAGAGGGGTGGTCGGACAGCTCGAAGAGCAGGTTCGAAGCGCGATGGGTCCCTTTCTCAGACTCCGGCGGTTCATAGGGGGTCGGCAGAGTGACGATGCGGGACGGCTGCTGGCTGGTCATGGCGCGATCGGAGTGTGAAAGCACCGCTTAGACTGCTGCGTCCTGTGTGTCGGGCGTCTTCGAAGCCGTCTCTTCGCGGGCCGCGTTGGCAATGAGTTCAGCCGCGGTCGTCAATGTTGCCTGCGTGATGACGCGCCCGCCCATCATGCGGGCGATTTCGGCGACGCGCTCGTCGTTCGTGAGCGGTTTGAGCGAGCTCGTCGTGACGCCCTCGTCCGTGTGTTTCTCTACGAGCCATTGCTGATGAGCGCAGGCGGCGACCTGCGGCAGGTGCGTCACGCAAAGCACCTGGCGGGTGACTCCGAGACGCCGCAGCAGACGTCCGACGACTTCGGCAACCGCGCCGCCGATGCCCGTGTCGACCTCATCAAAGATCAACGTCGGCACCGGCGTGATCTGGGCTGTGATGACGGCAATCGCAAGCGAGATGCGGGCAAGTTCGCCGCCCGAGGCAACCTTGATGAGCGGACGGGGGCTCGCGCCGGCGTGGCCGCTCACGAGAAACTCGCAGGACTCTACGCCCGAGGCGCGCGGCTCGCAGGGGTGAAGCGCAATCTCAAGCCTGCCGCCCGCCATGGCAAGTGACTGCATTTCGGCCGTCACGGCCTTGGACAGACGCTCGGCCGCCTCGCGTCGGGCAAGCGTGAGCTTGGCGGCCTCGTTCATGTAGGTCTCGCGGCTTTCGGCTTCGGATTTCTTGAGCGCCTCGATGTCGGTCGTAAGCTCAATCTGATGCAGCCGCTCGCGCGTTTCCTGCCAGTGCGCATAGAGCTCTTCGGGCGTGCGGTGAAATTTGCGCGAGACTTTCCAGTAGTTGTTGAGCCGTTCGTCGATTTCAGCAAGCCGCTCTTCATCCAGATCGATCCGGTCGAGATGGTGCGCGACGTCGCGCGCGGTGTCTTCAATGATCGCCGCGGCCTGCGCAAGCGCCGTTTCGTATTCGAGGCACCGCTCGTCAAAGCGCGCGGCTTGCGAGAGCGCCTGCTGGGCGCTCGTCACCAGATGCGAGGCGTTTTCGTCGCCTTCGCGCAGGTCGTTTAAGGCCGAGCGGATGCTCGAGAGAATTTCGGCGCCGTTGGAAAGAAGCTTGTGTTCTTCGCCGAGCTTCTCCCATTCGCCTTCCTGCGGATTGAGCTCTTCGTAGACCTCGTTGATCCAGCCCAGGCGCTCGGCCTCGGCCTGAAGCTTTTCCTGATCTTCGGTGGCCTCAGTGAGCAGGTGCAGGCGGTGCTGCCAGGCAAGCCAGGCGTCGCGCACCGCAATGCGCTGGGCCTTGGTGGCGCCGAATCCGTCGACGAGCTGGGTCTGGTAGGCGGGCTTTAAAAGCGACTGGTGCGCGTGCTGGCCGTGGATGTCGACGAGCCGCTCGCCGATTTCGCGCATCTGGCCCACGGTGACGGGCGTGGCGTTGATCCAGGCGCGCGAGCGTCCCTTGACGTCGATCGTGCGCCGCAAGAGCACCGAGTCGCACTCTTCAAAGCCTGCGTTCTGAAGCCAGCTTCTTGCTCGCGGCACGACCGTAAACTGCGCGCACACCTCGGTGCGCTGGCACCCCTCGCGGATCACGTCGGGGTCGCCGCGGGCGCCGAGCACGAACTGCAGCGCGTCGATCAGAATCGACTTGCCCGCGCCCGTTTCGCCCGTAAGGCACGTTAATCCCCGTTCGGCCTCGATCACGAGCGAGGAGACGATGACGAAGTCCTTCAGAGTGAGAAGCTCAAGCATGGCGTTTGAAGCACTGGCAAAGGGGGAAGGGAAAAGACCGCTCTCGTGGGGAAGGGGCGCCCGCCTGAGCGCGGCCGCAGCGGCGTGCGGCTGCGCCCTGGAAAGAGCGCTGGCCCCGTACTAGTCTTTGACGGAGAGCGGTGCGTGGATGACGGCCGGAGCCGTCTGTTTGTTGACGGGCGTATGAATGGGGCGTTCGGCCTTCGGGAGGTAGTTCCACTTGAGCTTGCGCCGCAGCAGGTCGAAGTGGTTGTAGCCCACCGGGTGAAGCATCGTGAAGGTGTGGGGGCTTACGCGCACGCGCAGGACGTCGCCTGCGACGACGTCAAAGAGCACCTGTGCGTCAAAGCTTGCGACGGCGCTTCGGGTTTCGTTCACCTCGATGTCGATCACCGAGCGCGAGCTCAGCACGATCGGGCGGTTTGAAAGCGTGTGCGGCGCCACCGGCACCATCAGCATGTTCTTGCACTGCGGGTGCATGATGGGGCCGCCGGCGGCCATGGCGTACGCGGTCGACCCGGTGGCAGTGCTGACGATCACGCCGTCGGCGTGCTGCACGGCCATCTGCAGGCCGTCGACGTAGACCGTGTACTCGACCATGCCGAGCGCGCGGCCGTGGCTGATGCCGATGTCGTTGACGCTTTGCTCCTGAAAGAGCTTCTCGCCGTGGCGAAACACTTCGCCCATGAGCATGCTGCGCTTGTCGACGACGTAGTGCCCCGAGAGCATGCTCGGCACGAGCCGGTGCATGTCTTCAATCACGATGTCGGTAATAAAGCCCAGGCGCCCGGCATTGATGCCGATGACGGGAATGCCGTAGGGGGACACCATGCGCGCGGCACCGAGCATCGTGCCGTCGCCGCCGATGGCGATGGCCGCCTCGCACGAGTGCGCGAGCTCGCTCACCGGTCCCGAGGCGTAGCGCTCGGGATGCGGCATGTGGCGGATGGCGTTTTCATCAAGGTGCGGCGTGCAGCCTGCGCGCTCGATGATCTTGATGAGTTCCTGCACGTAGCAGGCGATGTTGCCGTCGGGCTTGGCGATGACGGCAACGTGTTCAAAGCTTTGCATAGGGATGACGTCGGAATGTCGGCCTGTTGCCGGCGGGCGCAACGTCGCCCGCGGACATGCCTTCCGGAGACGTTCGGCCGCAGGGCGCGCCGCTTCGAGGAAAACTTGTCCCGGAATTTTTCCGAAGTCTAACAAAACCGCATGACCGTCATGAGGCGGCGTTCGCGGTTTTGGCGGGCTTTTTTGAGGTGCGAAGCGGAGTGATTCCGGCAGGCGTCAGGGGGCTATTTCCACGTCGCGGCGGGTGTAGCATGTTCGGGCGTTTTTGTTCCGTCGGGCCTTGAGGCCTGACGCGTGCGGGCCTTTGCGGTGCCTATAGTGTGTGCATCGTTTGCGCGCAGCGCCGTCTTTCGACGGGCAAAGAGAGAAGAAGAGAGGAGTTCACCATGCTCTGGGGAGCAGCCATCGGCGACATCGTTGGATCGCGGTTTGAGTTTGACAACTACAAGGGCAAGGATTTCGCCTTCTTCACCGACAAGAGCACCTTCACCGACGACACGGTGCTCACGGCGGCGGTGGCCGACGCGCTCATCATCTGCCGCGACGACCCGGGACGCGATCTCGCGGCCGAAACGGTCGAGTCGCTCAAGCGCTGGACGGAGGCCTTCCCTGGGCGCGGCTATGGCGACATGTATCTGCGCTGGGCGCGAAGCGACGCAACGGCGCCCTACGGAAGCTTCGGCAACGGCGCAGCCATGCGCGTGAGCCCCTGCGGTTGGGCGGCCCGGACGATCGACGAGGCTCTTGCACTCGCGGAAACGGTGACAACCGTCACCCACAACCATCCGCAGGCCGTGCACGGCGCCCAGGCGGTGGCCGCCGCGGTGTTTCTCGCCCGCACGGGATCGGGCATCGAAGACATCCGAAGCTACATTGAAACAAACTTCTATTGCCTTGACTTCACGCTCTCGGCCATCCGCCCCTACTATACGTTCAGCGCGAGCACGCAGAACACGGTGCCGCAGGCGCTTGAAGCCTTTCTTGAGAGCACGGATTTCGACGACGCCGTCCGCGGCGCCGTCTCCATCGGCGGGGATTCGGATACGATCGCGGCAATCGCGGGGTCGGTTGCCGAAGCCTTCTATCCCGTGCCGCAGGAGGATCTTGAGATCGTGCGCACGATTCTTGATCCGGCGATCATTTCGGTCTTCGAGCGCTTTGATGCGACCTTCGGCGCAGCTTCAGGCGTCGCAAAGAGCTCGTAGGAAGACCGATCGCGCAGGGCGGCAGCCCTCTGCATCAAGCGACAAAAAACCCGCGTGAGCATCAACGTCCACGCGGGTTTTGCATTTCCGGACCTGCGGCGGGCGGAGCCTGCCGCGGATCCGGGGCTGACAAAGTCAACGACTAGTCGTCCATCTTGGGCGACTCGACGCCGAGAGCCTTGTGCAGCTTCGGGCTCGTCGTCGTGTACTGCAGGAAGACCTTCTTTTCCGGGAACACGTAGTGGCTTGCGGCGAAGGCGGCAAGCGCGCACTCGTGAAAGCCCGAGAGAATGAGCTTCTTTTTGCCGGGATAGGTGTTGATGTCGCCCACGGCGAAGATGCCCGGAATCGACGTCTCGAACTTTTCGGTATCGACCACGATCTGCTTCTTGTCGAGCTCAAGGCCCCACTCGGCGATCGGGCCGATCTTGGGCTGCAGGCCGAAGAAGACGAGCAGATGGTCAAGCGGCATGCGGCGCACGACGCCGTCGCCGCCCGTGACGCGGATTTCGGTGAGCTTGCCGTCGGCTTCTTCAAAGCCCGTCACCTGGCCCACTTCAAACTGCATCTCCCAGTTCTCGCAGAGCTCGCGCATGCGCGCGACCGATGCGGAGGCCGCACGGAACCCGTCGCGGCGGTGCAGCAGCACCACGCTTTCGGCCTTGCCCACAAGGTTGAGCGTCCAGTCAAGCGCCGAGTCGCCGCCGCCGCAGATCACGATGTTCTTGCCGGTGAACATCTCGGGATCGCGCACGCGGTAGTGAAGCTGCGTGCCCTCGAACTTCTCGATGCCGGGAACGCGCAGCGGGCGCGCCTGGAACGAGCCCACGCCCGCGGCGATGATGACGACCTTGCAGAGGAACTTCGTGCCCTTGTCGGTGGCGACGTCAAAGCGGCCGTCCTCGCGCTTTTGAACCGTCGTCACCTCCTCGCCCAGGTGAAACACCGGGTGGAAGGGGTGGTTCTGCTTGAGTAGGTTCTCGGTGAGCTCGTAGGAGCTGTAGACCGGAACGGCGGGAATGTCGTAGATCGGCTTGGTCGGATAGAGCTCCATGCACTGGCCGCCGACCGTCTTCAGGGAGTCGACGACATGCGCCTTGATTTCGAGCAGTCCGAGTTCAAAGACCTGGAACAGACCGACAGGGCCGGCGCCGACAATGACGGCATCGGTTTCAATGACCTCGTCGGTGGGTTCGGCAATGGTCATATAGTCTTCAATAGCCATGATGAAAACAAAAGAAAAATGCGAAAGCGGTTGAAGAAAGGTCCGGAAGTGAGGGCTCGCGCAAAGGAGTGGATGGCGGCGACCCCGGCCAAAGAACCTACGCACAAACCGTCCGTGCACGCGTGCGGCACAGACGGTTCAGGGCTCTTGCGCGCCCGATCCGGACCAAAGTGTGGATCAACAATCAAGGTGGCCTGTGGGCGTGCGCAGACATGAATGGCGCAGATCGCCGAAGGCCGGTCAGGGCGTATTTTGACACACTTCACCCAAAAAGCGCGGGCAAGCCCGTTGCCTGAATCGGCTCCCCTGGGCGCCGTGTCTCCTACTTGTCCTTATCGAGCGCCGAGACGCGCTCGCGCAGCTCGCGAAGCTTGGCGTCGATCTCGCTCATGGCGTAGAAGTCGGCGTCGTTGGCCTTCTGCGCGAGGTCAAATTGATAAAGGGCCGCGCGCGGGTTGTTCATGAGCTCGTACATGTAGCCCGTCGCTGAGAAACTTAACGACTTCTGCCCGAGCGCCTCGTAGCTGCGCGCGAGATAGGCGTAGTAGTCGGGGTCGCTGCGCGTGATCGCCTTTTGGTTTCGCACGAACTTCACGACCGCCGCATCGTCGCCCGCCTGATGCAAAAGTTCGGCGTAGTTCGTTGCGGCGAGCCCCGAGTAGGGGTACTTCTGCGCCGTGCTGCGCGCGAGTTCGAGGGCCTTTTTCTTCTCGGGCGCGGTCTTGGCGTTGGCAAAGACGAGTTCGCTTGCCAACTTGTCGATGACGACGTCGGAGACGCCCGCGAGGTTCTTGGCAAGCTCGACTTCGGCAAGGGCGTCCTTCAAGCGATTCATCTTCTGGTAGGCCACGGCCTTGCCGTAGTGAATTGCCGCCTCGCGCTCGCGATCGGGCTTTTCCTTGAGCGCCTGATCAAAGCTCTTGACGGCCTTCGACCACCCGTCGAAATTCGTTTCCTGCAGCACGCGCATGCGCGACTGGATGAGCTTGAAGTCGAGGCTGTCGTCGTACTTCACCTTGGGAAGCGTCCGCGTGCGGTTTTGCATGTCGCTGATGCGCTCGCCCGTAAGGGGGTGCGTCGAGAGGTACGCGGTGCTTGCCGTTTCGTACCAGCGGTTGTTCTTCTGAAGCCGCCCGAAGAAGTCCTCCATCCCGTGCGGATCAAAGCCCGCCTTCTCAAGGCTCACGAGGCCCACGCGGTCGGCCTCGCGTTCGGCGTCGCGCGAGTAGCCAAGCTGCTTTTGAATCATCGCGGCCTGCGTGCCCATCACGATGCCCATGGCAGCGTCGCCCCCGGAGCTGCCGCCCGCGCGGGCGGCGAGAAGCGCAAGAAGAATCGACCCCAGGGTCATCGCGAGCGACCCTTCGCCCTGCTGGAGCATGCGCGCGATGTGGCGCTGCGTGACGTGGCCGATTTCGTGGCCGATGACGCCCGCAAGCTCGCTTTCGGTCTGCGCGGCGACGATGAGGCCCGAGTGCACGGCCACAAAACCTCCGGGCAGCGCAAAGGCGTTGAGCGTCTTGTTGCGGATCGGGAAAAAGAAGAAGTCGTAGGGCGAGGGGTCGCCTGCGGCCACGAGCCGATAGCCCAGACGGTTCAGATAGTCCGTCGTCTCGGGGTCGGACATGAAGGAGGCGTCGCCGCGCACGCGGCGCATGAGCTGCTCGCCCAACTGCCGCTCGTCCATCGTGGTGAGATCGGCGCCCGCGACCGTGCCGAGGCTCGGCAGGTTGTACTGCCCGACGCCCGTGCCGGCGGCAAACGCGGCGGGAGCAGGGGTGAGGCCGACGGCAAGGCCGACGGCAAGCGCAATCAGGCGTTGGTACATGCGTTGAATACGGGCGGTGCGGACGGTGGCAAAACGAAATCCGAAAAAGCAGCCGCGGGGCAAAACGAAGCCGCAAAAAGCCGCGGCAGGCGTTCCGGTTGAGGAAGCCCGGGGTGCTTTCTCGCTATCATACCGAGCTCGACAGCCGCGCAATGTGGCAAAAGTCGCAAAAAGGTAAACGGATATGTTGCGCTCTTTCCTTTGCGGGACCGGCGCATCGATTGAGGCAGTTTTATGACACAGGCAAACGAGCTCACGCATTTTGATGCACAGGGTAACGCCCATATGGTCGACGTCGGCGCCAAGAGCGAGACGCACCGCACGGCGGTTGCGCAGGGGCGCATCCGCATGAAGCCCGAGACCTTTGCGCTCATTGCCGAGGGCCGCGCCAAGAAGGGCGACGTGATCGGCGTGGCGCGCGTGGCGGCGATCATGGCCAGCAAGAAGACTTCCGAACTGATTCCGCTGTGCCATCCGATTGCGTTGACGCACGTGGCCGTGGACTTTGAGCTCGATGAGGCCGCTCACGCCGTCATCTGCCGCGCAACGTGCGAAACGCGCGGCCAGACGGGGGTCGAGATGGAGGCGCTTACCGCCGTTCAGGTCGGGCTTCTCACGGTCTACGACATGTGCAAGGCCGTCGACCGCTTCATGGTGATGGAAGACGTGCGGCTTCTCGAAAAGATGGGCGGCAAGTCCGGCCACTGGGTGGCTGCCGACCTTGCAAAGAGCCGCGCTGAAGAAAACAGCGGGAACCCCGCATGAGTTTTGAAAAAGCAAAGGCGGCCCTTGAATCTCAGGGATTGGCCGAGCGCATCCGTGTCCTCACCGAGAGCTCGGCCACGGTTGAACTTGCGGCCGCGGCGCTGGGCGTTGAAGCCGCGCGCATTGCCAAGACCCTTGCCTTCAAAACGAAGGAGGGCGGCGCTTTTCTCGTTGTTGCCGCTGGCGACGCGCGCATCGACGGCGGCAAGTTCAAGAAGGCCTTCGGCGTCAAGCCCAAGATGCTTTCCTTTGACGAGGTTGAGCCCTTGACCGGCCACGCGCCCGGGGGCGTGACGCCCTTTGGCCGTACGCCGGGTCTTCCCTGTTGGATCGACGTTTCGATCGAGCGGTTTTCAACCGTGTTCCCTGCGGTGGGCGACGCGGCAAGCGCCATTGAACTGACGCCCGAGGAGCTCGAGCGTGCGGCGCAAGCCTCCGGCCGCGTCGACGTCTGCAGGATTCCTGAAAGCGTCAAAACCGACCAAGGTGCCCAAGGCGGCGGCCGCTGATACAATGCGGCTTGCCTCTGCGGCAATCTGCTTAGGGTGAAACCCGACAGGGTGTTGAAGGACGCCGTGCGGGATCGCCTTTTTCCTTTTTTTGCCGCATTTCCCGAAAACCCATGGATCGCGCCCTTTTTTTTCTAAGCGGCGCTTCCGGGGTTTTGTCTTTTTTCCCTTCTTTTTCATTTGCGCCGCATGAGCGAGACTCCGGACACACATCACGCTGATCACGCAGATCACGCCGACCGCACCGACGTCGGCGACGCCTTTCGACAGTCGATTCCGGTGATGCTGGGCTACGTGCCGCTTGGCATCGTCTTCGGCTTTCTCTTCGTGCAGGCGGGCGGCGCGCCCTGGCTTGCCGTCGTCTCCTCGATTCTCATCTACGGCGGCGCCGTGCAGTACATGATGGTGCCGATGTTGGCCGCCGGCGCCTCAGTCGCCTCGATTGCCTTTGCGACGGCCGTGCTCAACCTGCGGCACATCTTCTACGGGCTGCCGATTCTTCGCAAGATGCCCGAGCGCGGCTGGCGGCGCTGGTACTGCGTCTTTGCGCTCACCGACGAGACGTTTTCGCTTCTGAGCCTCTTTCCGGAAGACGCCTCCAAGAAGAAGGTCCTGTGGCTTTGCTTTTTCAATCACGTCTGGTGGATCGTGGGAAGCCTTCTCGGGGCCGTGCTGGGCGCTGCGGCAAGAATTGAGCTCCAGGGCATGGACTTCGTGCTCACGAGTCTTTTCTCGGTGCTGATGTGCGAGCTCTGGCGGCAGCGCGCAAGCGCCTGGCCGCTGTGGTCGGCTCTGGCAGGGTATTTCGCCATGCGCCTTCTCGTGCCCGGACAGGCGCTTACGCTTTCAATTGCCTTCTGCATGATTGCGGGCCTTGTCTGGGGCGCCGTGCGCCGCCGGCAGCTGCGTGATCAGGAAGGCGAGGAGCTCACGAGATGACGCCCATGGATGATGCAATCTATCTGCTTACGGTGTTCGTGGCCATGGCGGCGGTAACGGCCGCTGAGCGCGCGCTTCCCTTCGTGGCAAGTCAGTGGCTCTCCCGGCAGCGCTGGGTGCGGGATCTGGGGAAGTTTCTGCCGCTGGCGATCATGGTGCTGCTTGTGGTCCACTCGGCCATGGGCGCTGCCGACGGCCGCAGCCACGACGGGCTCTTCGGGGCGCTTCCGGCGCCCGAAGTGGCCTCGATTGCGCTCACCTTTCTCCTACAGTGGCTATTTAAAAACGCACTTGTGGCGATCTTTTCGGGCACGGCGCTCTACGTGGTGTTGATCAACGGCCTCATCCCGGGCCTGGTGCTCTAGAGGCCTCAGACGACGCGGCTTTTGCGGCAAATCCCGAACGGGCGCGGGCGCGGTCGGCTAAAATCTTTTTTTTACGAGCCGCGCTGAGTGTTCAACCTTATCCTCGGGATCAGCGCGGAATCGGGATTGCGCCTGCGGCAACGCCCTCAGGCGCCGCGATCGCTTTTGAGCTCACAACATTCAAGCTATGTCCGATACGGTCAATCACGAAGAAGAAAAGGAGGACGCCGGCGCGCGTCCGACCAATTTCATCCGCAGCCTCATTGAGGCTGATCTTGAGGCCAACAGCAACCGGCCCCGTCTGTGGTGTGGTCATCCCGCGCCCTACAGCGAGCAGGCTGCCGCTGGGCACGAGGACGTCGCGCGCATCCGCACGCGCTTTCCGCCCGAGCCCAACGGGTACCTTCACATCGGGCACGTCAAGAGCATCTGCCTCAACTTCGGGCTTGCCGAAGACTACGGCGGCTACTGCCACATGCGCTTTGACGACACCAATCCCGTCAAGGAGGATCAGGAGTACGTCGACGCCATTCTCGAGAGCGTGCGTTGGATGGGCTTTGACTGGCGCCATGGCGACGAGGTGAACCTCTATCACGCCTCCGCGTACTTCGAATGGATGTACGAGTTTGCCGAGCATCTGATCAAGACGGGCTACGCCTACGTCGACGAGCAGACGGCCGACGAGATGCGCGCCAACCGCGGCACGCTCACCGAGCCCGGCAAAAACTCGCCCTATCGCGACCGTTCGCCCGAGGAGAACCTGCGGATCTTTCGAGAGATGCGCGCGGGCAAGCACGCCGAGGGGTCGATGGTGCTGCGCGCCAAGATCGACATGGCCTCGCCCAACATCAACCTGCGCGATCCCGCGATCTACCGCATCCGCTTTGCCGAACACCAGTCCACGGGCAACGCCTGGTGCATCTACCCGATGTACACCTTCGCGCACCCGATCGAGGACACGCTTGAGAACATCACGCACTCGATCTGCACGCTCGAATTCGAGGATCAGCGCGCCTTCTATGACTGGGCGCTCGAGCGCGTCGTGCCGGTTCTGAGAACGCCGCAGTTTGAGGAGGCCAAGACGATCATCGCGGCCATGGCCGACGGAAGCGACGAGCGTGCGCTCGTCTTTGCCCGCGCGGCCTACAACGCCCGCGCAAAGCTGGGCGCAAGCGACCCCGAAGCGGCCATGAACGAGATCTTCAACCACTGGGCGACCACAAACGGCCCCGAAAGCCTCGACGGCCCCCAGGGGAAGACCTTCTTTACGCTTTTGACGCAGTACCCGCAGAACTTCACGCCGCTCATGCAGGCCGCGCTCTCGGTGGCGGTGAGAAAGAACTTCTTCCTCCTTTCGCATCAGTACGAATTCAACCGTCTGAGCCTTACCAATGTTGTGCTCAGCAAGCGCAAGCTCATTCAGCTCGTGAACGAGGGCTACGTCGACGGCTGGGACGATCCCCGCATGCCCACGATCGTCGGCCTGCGCCGCCGCGGCTATACCGCGCAGTCGCTCAAGAACTTTGTTGAGCACTGCGGCGTGAGCCGTGTGGCGGGCGGATGGATCGACTACAGCGTCCTTGAGCAGAGTTTGAGAGAGGATCTTGAGTCGACGGCCGAGCGCCGTTTCGGCATCGTGCATCCCTTGAAGCTTGTGATCGACAACTATCCCGAGGGTCAGAGCGAGGAGCTCGAGGCGCCCAACCATCCGCAGAACGAAGCTATGGGCTCTCGCAAGCTCACCATGAGCCGCGAGCTCTGGATCGAGCAGGACGACTTCGCCGAGGTTCCCCCGAAGGGCTACCGGCGCCTGACGATTCCCGCCGACGGCACGCCCGCCAAGCCGGTGCGCCTGCGCTACGGCTACGTGATCGTGCCCACGTCCTTTGAAAAGGATGCCGACGGGCGCGTCACCTGCGTGCACGCCGAGTACCTGCCGCAGACCAAGACCGGTACGGAAGGCGCCGATTCGGTGAAGACCAAGGCCGCCATCCACTGGCTTGACGCGGCCACGGCCGTGCCCGCCGAACTGCGCTTTTACGACCGGCTCTTTGCCGTGGCGCACCCGGACGCCGAGAAGAATTTCCTTGACGTTTTGAACCAAGACAGCAAGAACGTCTATCAGGGCTACGTGGAGCCGGCAGCTGCGAACGCCGCGCCCGATACGCGTTTCCAGTTCGAGCGCACGGGCTACTTCGTTACCGACCGCGTCGAGCACGGCAAGGACGGACGCGCGGTCTTCAATCTGGCCGTCGGCCTGCGCGACAGCTGGGGTAAGAAAAAGGCCTGATTTGTTGCCCAGGCTGCAGCTTTAATGAAAGAATGGGGCTGACACCGTGTCGCAATCACGATGTCGGCCTTTTTTTCCATATCCGCGGGAGTAAAAAACGCGGAAGAACAAGCTATGCCCGGCAGACAGCCTCGTGCGATCGCCCGGAGCCCTGCCAGTCGGTGCGCATCCGCCTGCTGCGGTCTTTGAAACGCTGCCGTCGGCTTTGATCAAGCATAGGAGAGACAAGCAATGAAGCACGCAATCATGGCCGCGCTCGCGGCCTTTGCTGTTGCCGGCGCCGCCCAGGCCGCAGGCGACCTCGGTACGAAGCCGATCACGGACAAGGATCAGTGCCACGCCTGCGACATGTGGATCACGAAGTATCCCGGCCCCAAGGGCGAGATCGTCATGAAAAACGGCAACGTCTACAAGTTCTGCGCGAGCAAGTGCATGCTCTGCACGCTTCAGCGTCTGGGCGAGAACGATCAGATCGCCGGCATCTACGTTCACGACGTCTCCAAGACCGACTGGGAGAAGCCCTCCGACGACGCCTTCATCGACGCGAAGAAGGCCTGGTTCGTGGGCGGCTCAAGTCGCAAGGCGACGATGGGCAAATCCTTTGCGCCGCTGCCCACCAAGGAGCTTGCCGTTGAGTTCCAGAAGAAGTATGGCGGCGAGATCTACACGTACGATCAGCTCACCAAGGAAATTCTCGGCTGCAAGGTTCCGCGCAAGCCGGCCGTGCCGCTGAAGTAGGCTTCAACAAAGCCGCATGACAGAGCCGACGGGGCAGGGGTGCTCCGCCGGCCTTTTTGTTGCCTGCGGCGTCGGGCGCGTTTTTCGCTGCAGATGAGCCGCGCCGGGCCGCTATTGGCCGTAGATCTGCGCTGAATATTTGAGCCAGCCGCTCGCGTGCGAGGCGTCGGGGAGAACGACGACGGGAGCGTTGCCGCCGATTCTTCGGATGGTGATGTCGGGCGGAATGACCGTGTCGTCTTCGCAGACGAAGTGGACCTGGGGAATCGCTTCAAATGCGGCCCAGTAGTCCGTGAGATCCAACGACTGCGTCAGTGCCGGCAGCTTGTAGTATCGGCACCAGGCCGGGTGATCCAGGTTTCCGGCAAGCGTGACGATCTTTCGCACGTTGAGATCTTTGGCCGTAACGGCGGCAAGGCCTGCTACCTGTGCGCCGCCCGAAAAGCCGATGAGCGTCATCGGCCTGCTGCCTGCGACGGCGGCAAGCGCCTGCGACTCGGCTGCAATCACCTGCGGCGAGAAGCGCGCCGTCGACCAATGCGCGCGGCTGCAGCGGGAGTCCTTGACGTACTGGCAGGGGCGGGCAAGGTAGACGACGTTGGCATGCGGGTCGCCGAAGGCAAGCGCCCTGAAGTCCGTTTCTCTCGGGGTGGGATTGCTCGAGGGCCTGCCGTGCGCATTGAAGGCGTAACCGTCGCCTTCGATGTAGACGCGAAGGGGCTTGGAGGCGTCCGTCAATTTCTGCCAGCTTGCGAGCTTAAAGAATTCGGTGTCGATCTCCTGATAGCGGAAGGATTCAGGTGCGCTGAAGGATGTACACCCGGCAAGCAGCAGTGAAGCAAAGGCAAAGAAAAGGCGCGTCTTCATCTGTCGGGAAGGGGAAGAAAAAGAGCAGCGCAGAACTTCCGATCCCGCGCTGCTCTTTGATTTTATGTCAAGCCGTTGATCGCCACGAGGCGATCAACGAAAGTTCGATATTTAGAACTTGTACTTGGCATTGAGGATGCCGGCGTGGTTCTGGTAGTCGCCGCGCCAGGCACCTTCGTAGGAGAGCGACAGCTCAAAGTTGTCGCCCATTTCAGCCTTCACGCCCACACCGGCTTCGATGCCGAAGCGATCAAGCGTCTCGCCGTCGACGGCGTAGGAGCTGCCGTTGGCAAGCGTCACGAACGAAGTGTTGTCGGCGTCGACGATGTCATAGGTCATGGCCAGACGCACCTGCGGCTCGAAGCTCATGCTCGGCGAAACCTCGAAGGTCTTGCCCAGGCGGGCGCCGATTACGCCGGTGAGAACGTCTTCATCCGAATCCGACACTGCGGTGCCCATGCCGTCGGTATAGGCATCCGTGCTGATGTGGTAGTAGCGCAGACCAACTTCCGGCGTCACGGTGTAGCCCGAAGCGTCAAGGTCGAGACCGCCCATCACCTGCAGGCCCAGCGTATCAGCGTCGTACTTGGCGCCGATGTTCTGGCCGAGGACGTTCTTTTGTTCGTCGTAGTTCGCCCAGGCGTAGGAAACGATGCCGTTGACGAACCAGTTCGAGGGCTTGTATTCACCGTAGAGGAAGGCTGTGTAGCTGTCGACGTCGGTCGAACGCAGGAAGCCGTCCACATCGGTGTTGGTGTACGCAAAGCCCATGCCGACCTTGGTCGAATCGCTCGGCTTGGCTTCAAGACCGAGCGCAAGGCCGGTCGTATCGGCGCTGTAGCCGCGAGCCGTCGAGGTGTCGTCCATGTCAGTCGTGCCGACCATGCCCTGCACCCACAGGCCAGTGCCGGAGGTGCCGTCGCCGGAAGCCATGCCCTGCGAGCTGCCCAGACGCGAGCCGATGACGTTGAAGACCTGGGCGGCCGTGTCGGACTGGATCTGAGCAACCATCGGTGCAGCTTCAGGCGACATGGCTGTTACGACGTCTGCAGCCGCCTGCATCTGAGCCGCATCGCCGGACTGGATCATGGTGTTGATCTGCTCGGCAACGGCAGAGTAGGTCGTGTTCGTCGACGTTCCCTTAGAGGTGATGGCGTTCAGGGCGGCAGCCTGATTGGTGGTCACACCGGCCGATTCGGCGATTTCAGAAACGGTCTTCTTCTCAATGGTGAAGGCGCCGGTCTGCTGTCCAGCTTCATCAACTTCAGCAGTGATGTTGTAGATGACGTTGTCTACGATGAAATTGCCTTCCAACGTGCCTTTTTCAGCCAGCAGCGTGTAGTCGCCTTCGTAGCCCGGGTTGAAGATCATCGAAAGATTGACGTTTTTACCAACGGTGATCTTGTTGGAGATCGTGGTCGACGTTGCCTGATCCGTGCCGATGGTGACGGCAAGCGACGAATTGTCGGCAAAGTTCAGAGTGCCGTTGCCGGTGATGCCGCCGTCGAGGGTGAGCGTGCCGGCCTTGACATTGATGGTGCCGACGTTGTGAATGTCGTTGAGCTTCCCGCCGGCGGTGTTCCCGGAGAAAGTGGCGTTGCCGTTGAAGTTGAGCGTGTCGGTGTTGTAGATGGCACCGCCGTTTTCAGTTGCTTCGTTGCTGCTGAAGGAAGTTTCGCCGTTGAAGATGACTTCCTCTTCGGCGTAGATCGCGCCGCCATTAAGGGCGGAGTTGCCAGTGAACTTGGAATCAGAAACGGTTAATGTTTGACCCTCTTTTTGGACGGTTTCCATCTGCAGCCAGGCAATGGCTCCGCCCTTCTTCGCTGCAGTGTTGTCGTTAAAAGTGGCATTTTTGATGGTGAACGCCTGATCGCCACCAACGTTGCCATCGCTCCAAAGCATGATGGCGCCGCCATTTTTGTCAGCCTTGTTTCCTGTGAAACTTGCATGATCTACGGTCAAATCGCTCTGTACAGCATGAACGTAGATCGCGCCGCCGTTAAGAGCGGATGTATTGCCGATAAACGAGCTGTCGCCGGTGACTTCAACTGCGGTTCCTTCAATACGGAGGGCTCCACCGCCTTGCTGATCTTTTGTGCCAAGCGACTTGTTTTCTTCAAACGTCGATCCAGAGATGACCGTCGTACCTTCCTTTGCAACGACAGAGTCGGACAAGAAAGCAATGGCGCCGCCGCCTTTCCCAGAAGCGGTATTTCCTTTAAAGGTCGAGCCGGTGACATGATGCGTCGGCGCGCTGTCACCCAATTTCCCGTCTTGGAAAATCGTCATGGCGCCGCCGGCGTGCTTTGCGGAATTTCCTTCAAAGACGCTGTCGGCAATGTTGACAGTGGCTTCCTGCTTGGCCTGCAGGTTCGTCACAGCACCATAATTGCCAGCAGACGCATAGCCGTTGGCTTTGATCAGGGTCGTCGAGTCGTCCTGATAAGTGATGGAAATTTTTCCCTCTGCTGACGCGTCATAGACGATCTCTTCTTGCGAAGAGCCAATGTAAGCGCCTGCCCCGCCTACGTTGACGGTTGCCGCCCACGTTGCGCTGGCCGCAATGGCTGCCGTCGTTGCAATCACCAATGTGCGCATGCCTTTCTTCTGCACGCTTGACGTGGCTTCATTAACCACGGTCATCACGCCGCGTGCCTTGTTGAAAACAACCTTGAAAGTCTTATTCATTGTCAACTCCAATGAGTGGGATTTTTTTAATCAGAGGAAAAATCCTCAGACGACTCATTGTGTGGGAAATGAGTCCTGATGGGGGGTATCCCTAATGTGTCGATCGGGAATGAGCAAGTCTTTGATTTGTAAGGAAAAAATATTTCTCAAAGGATTTGTCGTACGCGAATCTGTTCTCCCGCAGCAACACTTGAAATACTATCTTTCGAGGTTGGAGAGTCTGCGGCATGCTTGTGGGTAGACGTCCGGAGACGATGCTGAAAGTAATTCTTTCTGGCCGGTGGAAAGGGGCTTTGCTGTTGTGGATGAGTAGACCCAAAAAAGGGCACAAAAAGCGCATGCTTGATGACTGGCGTAAGTGCGCCGGAGGGGCGATGAAGTTGCTGCTTGTGGCAGTGAGGAGCGAGAAGAAGTTCGGGAAACCAACGGCTTTTCAGTGAGCGCACCGCTACCCCTTTAGGTGGAGCGCGGTCAGCCCGAAAACAATGGCGTCTGAAAATGGTCGATATGCAGACTTTGCCTGTCTGGCGGGGCTTTTTGTGCTTATGTAAAGATGCCCGTGTCGTCCCCGCTTTACATCAACAGGAGTGCGAGTTTTACTGGAAACGCTACCACTTCAGGGGAATAATCGCGACCGATCGGTCCGCAATTCTGGAGGAGAGAGTGCGGGCCAAAGAGAAAAAGGGCTGATTTCAAGCTTGCGCGCTGCAATCAGCAAATTATCCCGTAGGAGGGGAAATTTCATGAAGAAGCTTATTATCGCCACGATGATTGCGGCTGCCTTCGGTGCTGCACAGGCTGCTGAGAAGGCTGACGTGGTTGTCATCGGCGCCGGCGGCGCTGGTATGGCTGCTGCCGTGACGGCTCATGACGCCGGCTCCAAGGTCGTCATCCTCGAGAAGATGGCCTACTACGGCGGCAACACGATGCGTGCCACGGGCGGCATCAATGCGGCTGAAACGCCGCAGCAGGCCAAGCTCGGCATCAAGGACAGCATTGATCAGATGATCAAGGACACGATGAAGGGCGGCCACAACCGCAACAATCCTGAGCTCGTGCGCGTGCTTGCCAACAATTCGAACTCGGCCGTGCAGTGGCTCATCAGCCTGGGCGGCGACTTCAACGACGTCGGCTTCATGGGCGGCGCTACCAACAAGCGCTGCCACCGTCCCACGGGCGGCGCTTCCGTCGGTCCCGAAGTTGTGAAGACCCTGCACAACGCCGTTGAGGCCCGCAAGATCGATCTGCGTACCGAAAGCCAGGTCGTGGACATCATCCAGGACAAGAAGACCGGTGCCGTCACCGGCGTGAAGGTCAAGAACAACGGCAAGACCTATGAAATCGATGCCAAGGCTGTGGTGAACGCTGCGGGCGGCTTTGCCGGCAACAATGCCATGGTGAGCAAGATTCTGCCGCGCCTCAAGGGCTTTGCGACGACGAATCATCCGGGTGCCACGGGCGACGGCATTACGCTCAGCGAGAAGGTCGGTGCCGCCTTCGTCGACATGGATCAGATTCAGACCCACCCGACCGTTGTTGAGTCGACCGGCGTGATGGTGACCGAAGCCGTGCGCGGCAACGGCGCCATTTTGGTGAACACCGAAGGCAAGCGCTTCTGCGATGAACTCGGCACGCGCGACTATGTGTCGGCTGAAATTCTCAAGCAGCCCACGCAGCACGCCTTCATGTTCTTTGACGAAGATGTGCGCAAGTCTCTGAAGGCCATCGAAGGCTACGTCAAGACCCCGGGCATGGTGATCCAGGGCAAGACGCTTGAGGAAGTTGCCAAGAACATGGGTGTTCCGGCTGCAAACCTCAAGGCCACGATGGCACAGTACGCCAAGGATCAGAAGGCCGGCAAGGACAGCTGCTGCGGCCGTACCAAGATGGAGCGTCCGCTCAACAAGCCCGGGTACTACGCTATTCGCGTCACGCCTGCCGTGCACCACACGATGGGCGGCGTGAAGATCAACACCAAGGCTGAAGTGCTCGGCACGAACGGCAAGGTGATTCCCGGCTACTTCGCTGCCGGCGAAGTCACGGGCGGCGTGCATGGCGGCAACCGTCTCGGTGGCAATGCTCAGGCCGACATCATCGTCTTCGGTCGTATCGCCGGCCAGTCGGCTTCGGCTTACGCCAAGGCTCACTGATCGCCATTTGATCTGATCGCGGTCGACAGGCCGTGAGCAGGGTTTCCCCTGCTCACCCAACGCACCCTACGGAAGTATTAGCTCCTGTGGGGTGCGTTGTTTTTGATGGAAAGTCGGTAAAATACCGCGCGACCCGCCCGTTGGTTCGTTCTGAACCGGTCGGAAGGGGGGCGTCGAGCTCCCGGGGCAGTGTTCGTCTGTCTCAAACCGGTTTTGCGATGCCCTCTGCGGCATCTTCCACCTTTCCTCCCTTTTTTGTTTGATCCCAAAGCATCGCCACCGGCGCCTTTGAGGGCATGTCCGAGGGGGAGAGGGGGATCCAGACCATGTGTGCGGACAGGTCTTCTTTATTTTTTATTTCTGTTCATTCAGGAGTCGAAAGAAATGATCAAGCAACTCATCGTTGCAGCTTCTGCTGCTCTGCTTTGCACCGCCGCCAGCGCCGCTTACAAGGACGGCACCTACACGGGCGAAGGCAAGGGCAATGCCAGCACCATCCAGGTCGAAGTGACCGTTGCCGGCGGCAAGGTCTCGAGCGTCAAGGTGCTCAAGCACGGCGAAACCCAGATGCTGATCGATGCTGCCGCCAAGAGCCTCTCGCAGCAGATCGTTGAGAAGAACGGCACCGAGGGTGTGCAGGCCGTGACCGGCGCGAGCAACTCCTCCAAGGGCATCATCGAAGCCGTGAACAACGCTCTCAAGAGCGCGCAGTAATCACTGCTTTGCGGAGCGCCTCGTGCGCTCCGTGCCCAGCGGCGTCGTTCGGGACTTGACCCCCGGATGATGCACTGCAGCCGGCCGAATCCGCAGGAACATCGTTTCTGCCGGAGACGGCCGGTATTTTTTGGCCGTTATTTACCCTTATTCGTTTTTCGGCGCCTTTTCCTGCGGCTGCTGATTGAATAGCCAGTCGACGAAGCCGCCGCGGTTGCGCGAGCTCACGTAGAGCGTCCCGGTGCCGGAAAACTTGAGCACCACGCCTTCGCCCGAGGTTTGACTGTGCAGGAGCTTGCCGAAAAAGCCCTTCTTGGCGGTGTTGAGGGCAAGCTCATACTTGAGCGCCGCGTCCCAGGCCACGAGGTGTCCGTTGTCGACGTAGACCGAGCGCGAACCGTCTAGCGTAATGGCCCTCATGGAACCGAAGCCGCTCACGGCAATCGACCCGCGCCCCGAGGCATGCATGATGAAGAAGCCCCCCGAGTCGCCCAGAATCGCGCGGCCCAGGCCCTGGGACTTCATCTCGATTTCCACGCCCTCGGTGCTTGCGAGGTAGGAGCCGTCGGAAATCATGTAGTCGTGCTCGCCCACTTCAAGAATTGCGACGTCGCCCGGCAGCGTCGGCGTCAGAAGCGCCTCGCCCGGGCCGTCGACGGCCTCGATGCGCTGCTCGAAGAAGCTCTCGTCGTTGAAGAGCTTGCGCGAGAGCGCCGAAAAGAGTCCGCCGCGGGCGCTGCCCGTGAGTGCAAGCGTGTCGTCCATGGCGACCATGGCGTTGCGTTCGGCAAAGACGGCCTCTCCCTTTTCCAGGGCGACGGACAAAAGCGGATCAATCGAACCGGTGACGGTCATGCGCGGCATGGTGAGCTCTCTATAAAAAATATTTGACCGATGCTCGAAAAGGATCGAAAGGATCCAAAAGGGACGGCGGCCCGAACCGGCCGGCATCGATCCTGTGGTGACGGGCGGACGGCTCGTCATTGATTGTACTTTGCGCGCGAAGCTCCTTCGCAGGATGCCCGCGCAAGGGGCTCTTGATGGGAGCCTTGGTCGGGCGCGTGTTTTCCCGTGCCTGCGGGGGATGCGGGCGGCCCTGATGTGCTAAATTGCGTGCCGAGATCGTCCGCAGGCAGTCAGGGTTGCGGGCGATTTTTTGCGGGCGCTGTCGCCCGCTCAAGCCAACACCCCATCTCCCTCCCATTTTTCCTTCGGGAGCATCGTCTCCCGGCACGAGAACACATGCGCACACCAGGATTTTTGCGAGGACACATGCACCTTCCTCACGCCGCCGGCCTGATGCCGACGGTGCTTGCCCTAGCCCTCGTCGTCACGACGAGCGTTGCGGCGTTTCCGACATCGGCTTGCGCCGCCGAGGGACAGCTCCCCGCGGCCGTCGCACCGGCGCGCTCGGTTGCCGCGGCCGACGACGAGAAGTCGGTCTACGAGGCGCGCTTTACGGGGCTTGCGATGGGAACGATCGTCTCCGCCAAGCTTTACGCCGCCGATGAAAAGACCGCCGCGGGGCTTGCAAACCGCTTCGAAGAGAAGGTGGCGGCCTACGAGACGCTCTTCACCGTGCACGGCAGCGGCCCACTGAACGAAGTCAACAAGTACGCCGGCCGATGGGTTCCCGTGGATTGCCGCATTGCGGCGCTCGTGTCGCAGGCCAAGGACATTGCACGCGCCTCCGACCGGGCGTTCGAGCCGACGATCGGTACGCTTGTCAACGTCTGGAAGATCGGCTTCGGCGGCCACAGCCGGCCCTCCGATGCCGACATCAAGGCGGCGCTGCGCAAGGTCGACTACACGAAGATTGCCGTCGATGAAACGCCCGGGGCCTGCCGCATCCGCATCGACCCGGGCCAGAGCATCGACCTCGGGGCCATCGCCAAGGGCTGGATCGGCACGGCGCTTGCCTCCGACATGAAGGAGGCGGGCGCCACAAGCGGCATCATTGATCTCGGCGGCAACGTCTCTCTGATCGGCTCGTCGCCCGCGGGCGTCGACTGGCGCATCGGCGTGCAGCGCCCGGACGCCGAGCGCAACACGGTCATGGCCGTCGTCGAGGCTTCGGGCGTTTCGGTCATCACCTCGGGCGACTATGAGCGCAAGTTCGAGTCGGGCGGCCGCACCTACGGACACATCCTGAGCCCGGTGACGGGCGAGCCTGCAACGACGGACCTTGGCAGCGTCACGATCATCGACGCCGACGGCGCGCGCGCCGACGGCTGGTGCACGGCGCTTTTTGCCGCGGGCTCGGAAAAGGCCCTTGCGCTTGCCGAGCGCGAGAAGCTTGCGGTGATCCTTGCCTCGAGCGATCTGAAGACGCTCTGGGTGAGCCGCTCGATCGCCCCAAAGGTGACAGTTTTGGATAAATCCATGAAAATTCAGGTTGTACCCTGAGAAAACCCCATCCGGACTCTGCCCGGGACTGCCGCGAGCATCCAAACCAAGCGCGCGGCAGCGGGTGCAGCCCCAAATTTTTGACAGCGGGACATTAGACACTATGACGACAGAAAATCCGCGCACCATCCGCGAGATGCTCGAGCCGGCCATCATGAAGGCGGGCGGCTGGGTGAACACCCACGCGCACGCCGACCGGGCCTTTACGCTTTCGCCCGAAATCCTCGAGATGCGCCGCACCTGCACGCTGCAGCAGAAGTGGGACGCACTTGACCGACTCAAGCGCGAGTCGACCGAAGAGGACTTCTACCGGCGCTTCTCGATGTTCTTCGAGCTCATGATCAGCCAGGGGTGCACCGCTTGTGCAACCTTCGTCGACATCGACCCGATGACCGAGGACCGCGCGATCCGTGCGGGCATCCGCGCCCGCGAGCACTACGCCGACCAGATCACGGTGAAGTTCGCCAACCAGACCTTGAAGGGCGTGATCGACCCCGAGGCCCGCAAGTGGTTTGACATCGGCGCCGAGATGGTCGACATCATCGGCGGCCTTCCGAAACGCGACGAGCGCGACTTCGGCCGCGCGGCCGAGGCGTTCGACATTCTGCTCGGCACCGGCAAGGCCCTGGGCAAGATGGTGCACGTGCACGTCGACCAGTTCAACATGTCGAGCGAATATGAAACCGAAATGCTGGCGCTCAAAGCCATCGAGCACGGCATGCAGGGGCGCGTCGTCGCCATTCACGGCATCTCGATCGGCGCACACTCCAAGATGTACCGTCAGCGCCTCTACGGCCTGCTCAAGGAAGCCGGCGTGATGATGGTCTGCTGTCCCACGGCCTGGATCGACACGGCCCGCACCGAGCGCATCGGCCCGATGCACAACTCGATGACGCCCGTCGACGAGCTCGTTCCCGCGGGCGTCACCGTGGCGCTCGGCACCGACAACGTCTGCGACGCGATGGTGCCTTGGAGCGCGGGCGACATGTGGCACGAGCTGCAGCTTCTTGCCACGGGCTGCCGCTTTGACGACTTCGAGCAGCTCGTCAACATCGCCAGCGTCAACGGACGCAAGGTGCTCGGTCTGCAATAAGTGGGAGACACAAGAAAATGACCTTCAAGCCCAGCTATACGAGCCGCATTGCCGAAGACATCATGGCCGAGCGCCTCATCCGCGCCCAAGCCGTGGAATTTCTCACCGACGCGCCGATGCGCCTGAAATCGGGCCTCATCTCGCCCGTGTACGTCGACAACCGCAAGCTCTTCTTTCATCCGGAAGCCTGGAACGACGTGATCGAGACGATGGCTAGCCGCGTCGAGGAGTACGACCTCAAGTTCGACGTCGTCGCAGGCGTCGAAGCCGCGGGCTCCATGCACGCCGCGGCGCTTGCCTACCGCCTGGGGCTGCCGGCGATCATGGTGCGCCAGACCGCCAAGACCTACGGCAACCACTCCCGCATCGAAGGCGGCGACGTCAAGGGCCTCAACGTGCTTCTCCTTGAAGACCACATCTCGACGGGCTTGAGCTGCCTTGACGCGATCCGCGCCCTGCGCGAGGAAGGCGCCGAGGTGACGCAGGTGATGTCGATTACGAACTACGCCATTCCCGAGACGATGCGCCTTTTCGAGGAGCAGTCGATTCAGACCTACGACGTGATCCGCTTTGACCGCGTCGTGAAGAAGGCCTGCGAGATGGGCGTCATCAACGACGAGCAGGCCGCTCTCGTCATGGAGTGGCTCAACACGCCCTGGACGTGGGCTGCGATGCACGGCGTGGTGGCGATCGCCCGCGAAAACTAATCCCTGCTTTGAGAAAAAGGTGCACGCATGTCGACCATTCTGTTTCCGTCGCCCGTCTTCGGTCCCGTCCACAGCAGACGTCTGGGCCGAAGCTTGGGCGTCAATCTGCTGCCGGGTGACGGCAAGGTCTGCAGCTTTGACTGCGTCTACTGCGAGTGCGGGCTCAACGACGAGCACCGCCCGCAGGCAAAGCTCCCCACCCGCGAGATGGTCGCTTCCGAACTCGAAGCAAAGCTCAAGGCTCTTCTCGAGGAGGGCCGCGAAATCGACGCGATCACCTATGCGGGAAACGGCGAGCCCACCTCGCACCCGGAGTTTCTGGCCATCGTGCGCGACACGGCGGCTCTTCGCACGAAGTACTTCCCGCAGGCAAAGATCTGTCTTCTCACGAACGCTACGCACCTTGATCGCGCCGACGTGCGCGAGGCCGTGGGGTTGATCGATCGGCCGTGCCTGAAACTCGACGCGGTCGACCGCGACTACATCGAGCGCGTCAACCGCCCCAACGCGCGCTATGTGCTCGAGGAGGTCGTGGGCTGGATGAAGAGCTTCAAGGGCCGCTGCATCATCCAGACGATGTTCATGAAGGGCGAGTTCGAGGGGCAAAGCGTCGACAACACGACCGATGCGTACGTGCTGCCGTGGGTCGAGACGGTGGCCGCGATTGCGCCTGAGGGCGTGGACATCTATACGCTTGCGCGCGATACGCCGCGCTCGGGCCTAGTGGCCGTGAGCCTTGAGGAACTTGAGCGCATCGCGGGACTTCTGCGCGAGGCGGGCGTCAAGGACGTTCACTGTTACCCCTAGCGGGGCTTTTCTGACGCTGCCGCTTTTTGAGCGTCTGAAGCGACATTCCCAAAAGATTTCCAAAAGAATTCCAAAAGAAAATCCGAAACGATTTGCCGGAAGCACTCAATGTCGAGTCCTTCCGGCTTTTTTTGGTTTTGAAAAAGCTGCCGGCTCAATCGACAAGCATCGATCGGGCCGGCAGCAGTCGTCAGCGGCAACGGTCGGCGCTATAGACCGTGCGCCTCGGGAAGGGGGCTTTCGATTCCCTTCATTCGCACGGCCTTGCCGCGGGCGATGTCTTCGAGCTGTCCGTCAAGCACGGCGGCAATTGAGCAGCGGTTGACGAACTCGCGGGCAAAGACAAGGAAGTTGAGGTAGAGCTCGCAGCCGCGCACCGAGAGCCGATCGCCCGGGATGCGGCGCAGCAGGTCGGCCTGCATGGCGTCGATGCGCTGCGCGGCGGCCGCGGCGTTTTGCATCACGTGCCGCAGGCAGATGCGGCCGTCCGGGCCCGTGGCGATTTTCGGGAGGTATTGGGCCAACTCAAGGAGCTCGCGCTTTAGCTCGCCCTGATAGATGCGGTGGCGGTTGGCGACGTGGTCGGTCGCGAGGTTTGCAAGCGCCTGCAGGTCGCGGCCCACTTCACGCAGGTTGCTCGACATGCGGTAGTAGCAGTAGCGCGCGTCGAAGTCGGCCTTGGTGGGCCTGAAGCTTGAATTGGCCATGCGGTAGTAGAGGCTGCGGTCGCTGCTCATCTTGTCAAAGAGTGCCGAGCTCTCGGTCTTCGTCTGCCGCAGGGCGCGCTCGCTGTCGGCAAGAAAGTTTGTCACGAGCGCCGAGAAGACCTCAAGGGTCTGCCGGAAGTTCTCTTCGGTCTTTTCCTCGGCAAGCGCTTTGACGCGGGCGGCGTCGTAGCGCGTGTCGAGCTCGGCTCGCATGTCGGCGGTCTTTAATTTTGCGCGAAGGTTCGAGCGCACGAGCAGAAATACCGACCCCACGGCAAGGATAAGCGCGGCGACGCCGCCGCCCCAGAGCGTGAGCCAGCAGACGACGCCTGCCATCGACGAAGCGCACAGAGCCGTGATGAACCAACCGCTGATGACGGTGAGAACGCCCGAGACGCGGTAGACGGCGGTCTCGCGGTCCCACGCGCCGTCGGCAAAGCTCGAGCCCATGGCGACCATGAAGGTGACGTAGGTGGTCGACAGCGGCAGCTTGAGGCTCGTGGCCGAGGCAATCAGCACGGCGCTCAAGACCAGGTTGATCGAGGCGCGCACGTAGTCAAAGGGCAGCGGCGTCTCGCCGCGCTCAAGCCGCTTGGGTTCAAAGCGGCTGTTGATCGCCCGCTGAATCCCGCAGGGGATGATCTGGTGAATGATGTTTCCCAATCCCATTGAGGCGCGCACGATCATGCGGCCGGGCAGGGAGCTGCCGAACTGCTCCTGGTCGCCCGAGTTGCTTGAGGACAAGTTGATCGATGTGCGGATGACGATCTGGGCCTTTTTCGAAAACCACAGCGTGAGCACCATGATGAGGCCCGCAAGAAGCAGGAGGTACGTGTTGACCACCGTGGGCTTTAGGAGCCCCTCCATGGTAAAGGCGTCGGCCGCAGCGCCCGAGGCCGTCCATTGTCTGTAGGAGTCGAGCGCCGCAAGCGGTACGCCCACGAAGTTCACAAGGTCGTTGCCGGCAAAGGAGAAGGCAAGCGCGAAGGTGCCCGCAAGGATGATGATTCTGAAGACGTTGATGCGGCTGAAAAGAATCAGCAGTTCAAAGACAATCGAGAGTACGACGAAGAGCGAGATCACGATCGTCCACGTGTGGGCGTCCATGAACTTGATCCATTCCGGGCGCATGAAGCTCGCGCCCTTGGCGCCCTTCATCACCAGAAAGTAGATGATCGCGGTGATCGAGAGACCGGCGTAAAGGCCGCCGACGAAGCGGTACGTCCTGGCGAAGTTGAAGGTGAAGACGGCGCGTGCGATCCACTGCACGACGGCGCCCGAGATGAAGGCCACCACGACCGAGACGAGAATGCCCGAGATGATTGTCAGCGACTTCGAGCTGTTGATGTAGGCAAAGACTTCGGTGAGCGAATGCCCGTCGGCGATGAGCGTGTAGGCGGCCGCGGCAAGCGCGCTTCCGAGGAGTTCGAACACGATCGACACGGTGGTCGAGGTCGGAAGCCCCAGCGAATTGAACGCATCAAGCAGGATGATGTCGGTGACCATGACCGCAAAGAAGATGATCATGATCTCCGAGAAGGTGAACATCTGCGGATTGAAGACGCCCGAGCGGGCGATTTCCATCATGCCCGAGGAGAACGTAGCTCCGAGGATGACGCCTGCAGAGGCGACGAACATCGTCATCTTGAAGGAGGCGATGCGGCAGCCCAGGGCCGAATTGAGAAAATTGACGGCGTCGTTGCTCACGCCGACAAAGAGGTCGAATGCTGCCAACAGTCCCAGAAAGACGAGCAGCGCGATGTAGTAGGACTCCATGGTGAAAGCGTTTGCGCCCGAAAAAGGGCGGGTCAGTTGTTGCAATGGCCGCAAGTGTGCCCGGCGAGAATGACGGTTCTGCGTGAATTTGATGACGCAACGATGACAATCGCAGCCACAGCCGGCGACGCAATGGCGCAACGGATGAAAACGAACGCCGACGGACGAGGGGCGTAGGTCCTTCGTACCGCCCGCGGCAGGGGAGAATGCCGCGGGGCGGTTTTTGCGCCCGCACAATGCGATAATGCCTTTCTACGGGGTGCCCTCCCGGCATCAGCGGGCGGGGCTCCTTTTTCGTGTCCGTCAAAGTTTTTTTCGTGATTTGTCTTTAACCGGCGCCCGCGGCGGGCGGCGCCCGTTGTCCCGAAGCGTTTCGCACGGTCGGGAAGGGGGCTCTGCGCGCGCTTTACGGGCGCCATGCTTCAAAGAGGAACCGAGGCATGTACCACTACTCGAACACCGTTGCCGCTTGCGATCCGGAGGTCTGGAAGTTCATTGCGGCAGAGATGCAGCGCCAGGAGCAGCATATTGAGCTCATCGCGAGCGAAAACTACGCATCGCCCGCCGTGATGCAGGCTCAGGGCAGTCAGCTCACCAACAAGTACGCCGAGGGCTATCCCGGAAAGCGCTACTACGGCGGCTGCCAGTACGTCGACGAGGTCGAGCGCCTTGCGATCGAGCGCGCCAAGAAGCTCTTCTGCGAGCCCGCAGGCGTTGAAATGGCCGTCAACGTGCAGCCGCACTCGGGCGCACAGGCCAACGAAGCGGTGCTCATGGCCGTGGCCAACCCCGGCGACACGGTGATGGGCATGAGCCTTGCCGACGGCGGGCACCTCACCCACGGCATGAAGATCAACTTCTCGGGCAAGTACTTCAACATCGTGAGCTACGGCGTGCGCGACAGCGACGAGGCGATCGACTACGACGAGGTCGAGCGCCTCGCCAAGGAAAGCAAGCCCAAGCTCATCATCGCCGGCGCCTCGGCCTATTCGCTTCGCATCGACTTCAAGCGCTTTGCCGAGATCGCCCACAGCGTGGGGGCGCTCCTTATGGTCGACATGGCCCACTATGCGGGCTTGATCGCCGCGGGCGTCTATCCCTCGCCCTTCGGCTACGCCGACATCGTCACCACGACGACCCACAAGAGTCTGCGCGGCCCGCGCGGCGGCATCATCTTCTGCCGCCCGGATCTCGAAAAGGCGATCAATTCGGCCGTCTTCCCCGGCATGCAGGGCGGCCCCCTGATGCACGTCATCGCCGCCAAGGCCGTGGCTTTAGGCGAAGCGCTCAAGCCCGAATTCAAGGAATACGGCCGTCAGGTGATGAAAAACGCTGCAGTTCTCGCTGAAGAGCTTGAAAAGCGGGGTCTGCGCATCGTCTCGGGCGGCACGGAAAGCCACGTGATGTTGGTCGACCTGCGCCCGAAGCACATCACGGGCAAGGCGGCCGAGGCCGTTTTGGGCGCCGCGCACATCACGGTCAACAAGAACGCTATTCACAACGATCCCGAAAAGCCGTTCGTCACCTCGGGCATCCGTCTCGGAACGCCTGCGATGACCACGCGCGGCTTCAAGGAAGCGGAAATGCGCAAGACCGCCAACCTCATCGCCGATCTGCTCGATGCCCCTGAGGACGCCGCGGTTCTTGAGCGCGTGCGTCAGGAGGTCGATCAGCTCACGGCGCTTTTCCCGGTCTACCGCGTCTAAGCCGACCGTAAAAAACGGTAATCGGGTAATCGACGGACTTCTCGGGGGCCGCAGGCCCCCGAGACCGTAAAATGCTCATTTGAAAAGAGCAGCCGCGCGCCGGGATCGGCTCAAGCCCCGCGCCCGATGAAGCGCGACTGCCTTCACACCATCGACATCCACCCGCAGGTCAGGGGCGGCGCGATCTTCATTCGGCCGCCCTCTTCGGGAAGGGGACTTACATGCGTTGTCCGTTTTGCAAGGCCAAGGACTCGGCCGTCATCGACTCTCGTTCGAGCGAGGACGGCTTCTCGATCCGTCGGCGCCGCGTCTGCTCGGTCTGCGGCAAGCGCTTTACAACCTTTGAGCGCGCCGAGCTCAACATGCCCATGATCGTCAAGCGCACGGGCGATCGGCGCGAGTACGACCGCGAGAAGATCCGCGCCTCGATGCGGCTTGCGCTCAGAAAGCGCCCCGTGACGAGCGAAAAGATCGAAGAGGTGATCACGAGCATCGAGCAGCAGCTCAAGAGCCTGGGCGAGCGCGAGGTTCCCTCCTCGAAGGTGGGCGAGCTGGTGCTGCAGGAATTGAAAAAGCTCGACGCCGTCGCCTACGTGCGCTTTGCGAGCGTCTACTACAACGTCGACAACCCCGAGGGGTTCCATCGGCTCATGGCCGATCTTGACGACGTTGAGGGCGAGGGCGACAAGCACTGACGCTGCTGCCTCTCCAAAGTTTTTTCAAAAAACGAATGCATGCGCAAAGCCTCGGGCCTTTAGCCCTTCCGTTGGGTGAGGCCCCTGACGGCTGTGACTCTTCAGATCATGACGAGTGCTGAACACTGCAACGAAAACCGCGTGAGCGAAAAGGACATCTACTGGATGCGGCAGGCGATTGCCGAAAGCCGCAAGGGCATCTTCATTGCGCCCCCGAATCCGGCCGTGGGCTGCGTGATCGTGCGCGACGGTTGCGAGATCGCGCGCGGCTACACCCATGCGCCCGGAAGTGCCCACGCCGAGATCGACGCGATCAACAATGCGGCCAAAAATGGCGCAAGCATCGAGGGCGCCACGGTCTACGTCTCGCTGGAGCCCTGCTCGCACTACGGCAGAACGCCGCCCTGCGCGCTGCGCCTCATCAAGGAAAAGGTGGGACGCGTCGTTGCCGCCATCACCGATCCCAACCCGGCCGTTGCCGGCCGCGGCCTGCGCATGCTCAAGGATGCGGGGATCGAGGTCGAAAGCGGCGTGTGCGCTGACGAGGCGCGCGAAGCCAACATCGGCTTTTTGACGCGCATGGAGCGCGGCACGCCCTGGGTGCGCATGAAGGTTGCCGCGAGCCTTGACGGCCGCACGGCGCTTGCAAACGGCCAGAGCCAATGGATTACGGGTCCCGAAGCGCGCCGCGCAGGGCACCTCCTGCGCGCACGTGCCCAAGGGCTTTTGACGGGCGTGGGCACGGTTTTGGCCGACGACCCGCAGATGAACGTACGCCTTGAAGGAGACTATCCGAGCCCGGTGAAGTACGTGCTCGACGCCGAGGCGCGCACGCCCGTCACCGCGAAGATCCTTCAAGGAAAGCGCTGCGTCGTGTTCGTGAAGGCGGGGGCCGACTCCGCGCGCGTTGCCGCGCTTGAAGCCGCAGGCGCCGTCGTGCGGCCCGTGGCTGCGACGCAGACGACCGCCCCCGACGGGAGCATCCGCGAGGTGCTTGATTTGAAGGACGTGCTGCGCTCCATCGGGGCCGATGAAATCAACGAGCTTCATGTCGAAGCGGGCGCGGCGGTAAACGGTGCGCTCATTTCCGCAGGGCTCGTCGACGAGATCGTCGCCTTCGTCGCCCCGGCCTTCATGGGCGAGGGGATGCCGGCCGCAAGGCTTCCCGTCTTTACCAGCATGAACGAGGTGAGCCGCTGGCGCTTTGAAAGCGTCGAGCGCGTGGGCGAAGACCTCGAGCTCGTGCTGCGGCCCCGGACGCAAAAATAAATTTTCCTGGAAAGGGGCCGGAGGTCCGGTCCCTTTTCCAACGAGACCATTTTCTTATTCGTTACACACCAAAAAAGGAAGCACATTCAAGATGTTTACCGGAATCATTCAAGCCATCGGCAAGGTTCGCGAGCCTGAAAAGCTCGGCAACGGCGTGCGTCTGACGATCGTCACCCCGGCTGAGTTTCACCTCGACGAAGTCCATGTGGGCGACTCGATTGCCGTCAACGGCGCCTGCATGACGGTCACCAAGATCGAGGGCAACGCCTTCTCGATCGACGTGAGCGCCGAGAGCCTCTCGAAGACGACGGGGCTTGACACCTTCGGTGAAGTGAATCTGGAAAAGGCGATGCGCTTGGGCGATCGGGTCGACGGCCACCTCGTGAGCGGCCATGTCGACGGCGTGGGCCAGGTCGACAGCTTCGAGAAGATCGCCGAAAGCTACCGGCTCGTGATCCGAGCGCCGCTTAAGCTCTCCCCCTACCTTGCCTACAAGGGATCGGTGGCGGTGAACGGCGTCTCGCTTACCATCAACTCGGTTGAAGACACCGCCATGGGCGCGCTCATCAGCATCAACCTCATCCCGCACACGATCGAGGTGACGACCTTGAAGCGCCTCAAGCCCCAGGACTACGTCAACCTTGAGATCGACACGATCGCGCGCTACGTCGAGCGCATGGTCTCGCTCAAGGAAAAGGAAGGCGACGATCTCTTCTAAGAGACGCGTCCCAATCCTCCTTCATCAGCCGCCTCGCACGGAGCCCGAACCATGAGTGCGCTTTTGTTCTCCCCGATCACGATTGAGAACACGACCGTCGAAAACCGCATCTGCGTGCCTCCGATGTGCCAGTGCCGCGCCGACAACGGTCTTGCGCGCCCCTGGCACACGATGCACTACGGGCGGCTGATGAATTCGGGTGCAGGGCTCGTCGTGGTGGAGGCAACGGCCGTCTCCCCTGAAGGGCGCATCACCACGCGGTGCCTCGGGCTCTACGACGACGCCCAGCAGCAGGCGCTCGCCAAGCTCGTGCACGACTGCCGTGCGGTGGCCGCGCGTCCGAAGCTCTTTATTCAGCTCTCGCACGCCGGCCGCAAGGGCAGTCGCGACGATCCTGCGCGCGGAAAGCGCGTGCTCTCGCCCGAAGAAGGCGGGTTTGAACTCATTGCGCCCACCGCGGGCTCCTACTTTGCCGGTACGCCCGCGGCGCGGATGATGACCGAAGGCGACATCGAGCGCGTCATTGCCGACTTCGCCGCGGCCGCAGCGCGTGCCGCAGCCGCAGGCTTTGACGGCATTCAGCTTCATGCCGCGCACGGCTATCTGCTGCATCAGTTCCTCTCGCCCGTGACCAACAAGCGCACCGACCGCTGGGGCGGCAGCCGGGATAACCGCATGCGCTTTGCGCTTGCCGTGATTGAGGCCGTCAAGAAGGCCGCAGAGGGCGTGCCGCTTGCGCTGCGCGTTCCCGCAAGCGACTGGATTGAAGGCGGCTGGCAGATTGAAGATACGGTGGCCTTCGTCGAGAAGGCAAGGGATCTGGGCGTTGCGGCCGTCGACGTTTCCGTGGGCGGCGGGATCGATCCCGCGCAGACGCTTCCCGCGGGTCAGGTGATGGTGCAGAAATATTCGCGCATGATCCGCGAGGCGACCGGCATCATCACCTATGCCGCAGGCCACATCACCGAGCCGCTGCAGGCCGAGGCGGTTCTTGCCGCAGGCGACGCCGACGGCGTGTGCATCGGCCGCGAAATGATCCGCAACCCCAACTGGGGTTGGCGGGCGGCGCAGGAGCTGCACGCGGTGGTGCAGGTGCCCGCGCCCTACGTTCCGGCGTTTTTCTAGCTGCGCTTAAGCGGCGCTCTCCGGAACCTACTTTTTCTTTTTGCCGCCTTTGCTGTCTTCAGCCCGACGCTTTTCCTCGCGTTCCTGCTCGACTTCAATGGCCGAGAGCATCTGCGCCGTATGCAGCTGCGTGCGCCAGATGCGGTAGCGCGCGAGTTCGCCGAACATCATGCCGATCGCCACGAAGACCGCGTCGGCCGCAAGCAGCGGCGCCTCGATCGGAAACTTTCCCGTAAAGCGCACGTAGGCCAGAAGCCCAGCGCAGATGACGACGATGAGAATGCGGCGCCGAAACCGGATCTGGAAGGGGCGCTCGACGGCGTCGATTTCCTTTTCCTTCATGAGGCGATTGAAGCACGAGGGCGCCGGGGCGCTGTCGGCGATCTGCTTTCTCGTGGCGTAGGACGCGGCGCGCTCCAAGAGATCGGCCGATTCCACGGCGTTTTTCTCCCAGCGCCAGCCCCAGACGGGAAAAATGAGGCGCGCAAGTTGAAACGCGGTGTACAAAACGGACAGAAGAAAGCAGACGACGGCGGCGAGCATGCCGGTTTCAGGACTCATGGTGTTTGCGCGGGGGTGGTTGGGGTTTTTGAGGCGTATCCCGAGAGTGTAACAATGCTGCCGACAATGAGCGCCGCTTCAGACGTCCGTCGGGAATTTGTCGAAAAAGGCGCAGGGTGCGCCCTGCGTGCGGCATTTGCACGACTTTGAATACGCTTTTCGCGGCTTTTTAGCCGTGCGCCCGCTAAAATACGGGCACCGAGAAACATAGACGAGGGCTCAAAGAATGCCCTCTGACAAAAATACATAGGAGTAATTACCCATGGCTGTTGAGAAGATCGCAGGAAGCCTGGACGGCAACGGCCTGCGTATCGGCGTTGTCGTTTCCCGCTTCAACGAATATGCTGGCAAGGAAGAGTTCGAGGCGTGCCTGCAGGAGCTCCTCAAGCTTGGTGTGGCCGAAGAGGACATCACGCACGTGTCCGTTCCCGGGGCTCTCGAGATCCCGTACGCGCTTGAACGGCTTGCCGACAGCGAAGGCTACGATGCCCTCATTGCACTGGGCGCCGTGATCCGCGGTGAGACCTATCACTTCGAAATCGTTTCCAACACGTCCTCGGCCGGCATCGCTCGCGTCTCAAGCGAGTTCGGCATTCCGATCGCCAACGGCGTGCTCACGACTGAAAACGATGAGCAGTGCAAGGCTCGTACGCACATGAAGGGCGTCGACTGCGCCCGCTGCGCCGTCGAGATGGCCAATCTCGCCAACGAGCTGCCTGGCTATTACGAAGAAGACGAGGCGGATGACGACAATGAGTGAGTCGGCCCGTATTCCTACGATCGCAGGAAAGCGCCGCAAGGCGCGTGAGTTTGCGCTGCTCGGCGTCTACGAAGCGCTCATCAACCCGACGGCGGACTTTGCGGCAATCGACGCAAATCTCGTGTCGGTGATCACCGACGACGGCAAGCCCGTGGCCGGCTGTGATCTGGCGGCCGAGGATTTCGAGGAGTGCGACAAGGCGTTCTACCGTGAGATTCTCGATGGCGTCCTCGCCGAGCGCGGCTCGATCGAAGAGCGCATCGCGCGTCACCTCGACCGCGAGCCCTCGCGGCTTTCCGTGGTCGAGCACGCCTGCCTCATGATCGGCACCTGGGAGCTCATCCACCGTCCTGAGAATCCCTATCGCGTCGTGATCAACGAGGCCGTCGAGCTCTCGAAGCACTTCGGCGCCGATCGCGGCTACAAGCTCGTCAACGGCGTTCTCGACAAGATTGCCGCCGATGTGCGTCCGGCCGAGGTCCAGAGCAAGAAGTAATCGCTCGCGCAATCGACCTGCCCGCGTAGAAGCGCCGGCGCGCTTTATGCCGGCGGGGCTTTCCGCCCACAGAGAGGGTGCGGCGCTGCCAAAGCACGTTGTGTGATTTTGGCCGCCCGCGCCCTTTTTCCTTTGAGGCCGGCTGTTTTTGAAATCTGCCGGTTCGCGGCGCCGCCTGGACGGTGCTGCGGGCCCTATCATTTGAACACATTGTTGAACGCAAGAGGACGAAATGGTTCAAAACGGTGAATTTTCCATCATCGAGCGGTATTTCACGCATGCCTCCTTCGGCGTCTGGCACAGCAAGGGCGTGGGAGACGACTGCGCCATCATCGACATGCCCGCCGGGCGCATTGCGGTGACGACCGACATGATGGCCGTGGGCACGCACTTTCTGCCCTCGGCCCGGCCCGAGGACATCGGCTACAAGGCGCTCGCGGTCAATCTCTCGGATCTGGCCGCTGCGGGCGCCACGCCGCGCGCGTTCTTTCTGTCGATCGCGCTTCCCAACCGCGACGACGTCTGGTTAAGCGGCTTTACCAAGGGCCTGATGGAACTCTCGACGGCCGCGGGGTGCCCCCTTCTGGGCGGAGACACCACGCGCACGGCCACCGTGGGCGAGGCGCATGCGCCCGTGACGATTTCGATTACCGCCATGGGCGATCTGCCCGAACACATGGGCTTGACGCGCGCAAGCGCCCGGCCCGGCGACGACATCTGGGTGTCGGGGGCCGTGGGCGGCGCTTATGCCGCGCTTATGCACCGCTGGGGCAAGTGGACGCTGCCGATCAACGTCTTTCCGGCCGTGGCAGAGCGCATGGACCGGCCCGAGGCAAGAAACGCGCTCGGAACGGCGCTTTTGTCTGCGGCCTCGGCCTGCGCGGACATCTCCGACGGCCTTGCGCAGGATCTGGGGCACATTCTTGAGCGCAGCGGCGTTGCGGCCGATGTGCTCTGGGAGTGCGTGCCGATTCATCCGGGTTTGAAGTGCCTCACGCGTGCGCAGCAGCTTGAAGCGGCCATGAGCGGGGGCGACGACTATGAGCTCGTCTTCACGGCCCCGGCTGAGGCTCGAGGCCTGATCGAGCAGGCCTCGATCTCGGCTCTGACGCCCGTGACCCGCATCGGGCGAATCGTCAAGAAGGAGCCCGAGCCCGATGCGGCGCAGCTTCGGCTGATCGACGAGCAGGGCGACGTACTGCTTCTGCCTTCAACGGGGTTTGATCACTTTGCCTGAAGGCTGTAAGGCCGTCAGGTTGGAGGGCGCGCGCCCAAGGCTAGCCTTCGCATTGAAGGGCGGTCTGCGGGCGCGCAATTTGTCTTTTGATTTTTGTCTTTCTTGAGCCATGGGACTGCGTGAGAAGTACGGCAGCGACAATCCGGCCAACCGCGTGCGGCCGAACCTGAAATTTGTTTATTCGCATCCGGCGCATGCGCTGGCGCTTTTTTTCGGCGCAGGCGTCCTGCGCCCGGCTCCCGGCACGTGGGGCACGGCCGCCGGCGTCCTCGTCTGGATCGTGCTGCAGCACTTTTGCTCCTGGCAGGTGCTCGGAGCCTTGATCATCGTTGCCTTCGTGCTCGGCGCCTGGGCCGCGCAGAAGACGGGCGACGATCTGGGCGTTGAGGATGCGGGCTGCATCGTGATCGACGAGGTGGCCGCGGTCTGGCTCGTGTGCCTGATGCTGCCGCAAAACGCCGCGGGGTGGTTTGCGGCCTTCATTTCGTTTCGGGTCTTCGACATCGTGAAGCTGCCGCCGGCAAGCCTGATCGATGCGAAGATGAAGTCGGGCTGGGGCGTGATGTTGGATGACCTTTTTGCTGCGATCTGGGCCATTGCCGTCGTGATCGTGGCCGACATGGCGATCGCCCGTCTCTGGCCGCAGCATTCGCTTTTCCTGGGGGTGTTCTGATGCAAGTTGATAGAGATGCCCTGCGCGGGCAGATTGAAGAAAAGGCCGTCGAGCTTGGACGTCTGAGCGAGAATCGCGGCGTTATCTGCACGACCGTTGAAAGCTGCACCGCAGGAGGACTTTCGTATGCCATCACGGCGGTCGCGGGCTCAAGCAGTTGGTTTGACCGGGGGTTCGTGACCTACACCAACGAGGCCAAGGAGGAGCTCGTGGGCGTTTCGCACGCGACGCTTGCCGCGCACGGCGCCGTGAGCGAAGAGACGGCCCGCGAGATGGCCGCGGGCGCCCTGCGCCACGCGCAGAAGGCCCGAATTTCGGCCTCGATTACGGGCATTGCAGGCCCGGGCGGCGCCGTCCCCGGCAAGCCCGTGGGAACGGTCTGCTTCGGGTTCGCGCAGCGCCTTGCCGACGGATCAATTGTCGTTGAAAGCGTGACCGAACACTTTGAGGGCAACCGCGAAACCGTGCGTCTCAGGAGCATCCTGCGAGCCCTGACTGGGCTTTGTGCGCTTGCCTGCAGGTAGTGGCAGAGAAGCCGATTCACAAGCAAACAAAATGCCCTGCGGAGCTTTCAATGCGTGACGCAGGGCTTTTGCTTGCGAGACATCAGAATCAGGCGATGCGCTCAAAGAGGTTCGTGAGCGACACACGCGGTGGTGCGTCGGTCGTCTCCTCGCAGTTGCGGATCCAGCGATGGATGGGTTTGAGGCGTTCGAGCTTTACTCGGGCGACGTCGCCCTCCACGATATAGTCGCCCTTTTGCTTGAGCGCGGTGAGACAGCGGTCAAGCGTGGCGCTTGAGCAGTTGAGCACGGCCCGCAAGGCGTCGCCGCGCAGGGGCAATGGCATGCGCACCCACCCCTCGTCACCCTGCATTTCCAGATGGCCGAAGGTCACGGCCCAGGAAAGCAGAAAGGCAAGGAATCGGTTTTCAATATCGAGCAATGCAAGCAGTCCGAAGCCGAGTCGGTCGGAAAGCGCAATCTTCTCAAATTCACTTGCCACAAGCAGCGCAAAGTCGACGTCAGAGCGGCACATGCGCAGTACGAGCGACTGCGGCACGCACACAACGACGCTTGGAACCACGGCGACGTAGCTTCCGATGCAGGGTCGGTGACTGAAGAAGTTGAGGTTGCCGCAGGCAAGGCGTCCGGGAACGGAAAAGGCCATGGCGGGGCTTGCCTGCCTGTAGATCGAGCCGAAGATGCGTGCCGTGATTCCCGATCGTACGAGCACGAGCTGATTGACCTTGTCATTGATCTGCCCGAGCACGGGCTCGCGGGCGTTGAGCTCCTTCTCCACACCCCAGCGTTCGATGAGCGAGCGCAGCTTCGGGTGTAGAGCCGGTGCCAACCACGGGTAAATGGGAAAGGCGCCGTTGGTTTCTTCGTTGTAGACCCTGTCACGAGACTGCTCGATTTCCTTGAACCAATTGGCGGATGGGGGTCTCATTCAAATTACTCCACTAAACCGGATTATCTCGGCAACTTCCTAGCATTTTAATGATCAGCATCTCGGGGTAAAAACGAGTTTCAGAATTAGTATAGGTGAAAACACTGTGTTGCCATAATGCCTACTAATTTTCAAGGTGATGCGTTCAAAGGTCGTCATGTTGTAGCAATCGCATGACGCAATTTATCTCCGGATAATGAATTTCGAAGGATTTTTTCTCCTAAGTGCTTAGAAGATGGGCACAAAGCGTACTCGAACATACGTGTCAGTCCTTAATCCAATTGGTTTATTCCATTGGGTGGATATTTCTAGGGTTAGGATTGATGGTTTCCCCTAATTTCTTACTATCAGCCGCAACTGTTTTGCTGACATATTTTTTCTTACAGTTACTGAGAGTGATTAAGAAGCAACACATGCTTCACTCCGGCGCTTCACCGGCGGATTGTCCGCAGGACTGCCAGTGGCAGTCGTTGTGCCGACGGTGATTTTCCCCGCCTGGAACAAGAAGAAAAAAGCTTTTTCACTCTTTTGGTGTAGACAAGTACCAATCGATTTCACTGGAGAAAGAATATGTCTGAAATGCATGAACAGCCGGTCATGTTTGCCCGCCGCAATCTCTTCAAGGGTGCGGCAGCGGGGGCTGCAGCAATGGTTGCGGGTGCGGCCGGTGTGCACGCTGCCCCTGCCAAGGAAGGCACGTTTGCCAACAACGGCGCTCCCGTTGACTGCCGTGTTCGCAATGACCGTCTCTCTGACGAAAACAAGAAGACGCTGATGGCGGTTCCGAGCAAGTATGTTCCCGTCGCGGTGAAGTTCTACGCCGTCAAGCCTGAGAACTTCGGACTGAAGTACAAGAAGACCGACAAGCGCATGTCCCTGTGCCAGTTCGTAAGCTACGCCCAGAAGACGCACTCGTCCTTCTACATCGACAAGAACAACGAGGACTGCATGGGCCGCACGGTGCTCGGCATGGTTCAGGAACCTCCGCTCGGCGCCTCCGGCCAGGCCGGCTTCGACTTCGGCGTGTTCCGCAATCAGAATGCCAATGCCCGCCTGTACTACAACATCCCGATGGGCATCCGCGATACGATCAACTATGTGATCTTCGCTCCTATCGATCAGTGCGAATTCAATCCTGACGTCGTTGTGTTCGTCGGCGACTCCGACATGGCCGACATCCTGATGCGTGCGACGAGCTACATCTCCGGCGATCTGTGGGAGACGAAGTCCTCCTGCGTGCTCTCCTGTGCTTGGACTTATATGTACACGTGGCTCTCCGGCAAGGTCAATCACTTCACGACTGGCATGCATCACGGCATGGGTCGCCGTAAGGTGTATCCGAAGGGACTCAGCATCGTCTCGATCCCGTACCAGAAGCTCGACGAAGTCTGCCTCGCCCTGCGTCAGATGGATTGGCAGCTCATCAGCTTCCGTCCGAACGAAAAGGATCAGGACGAGCTGCGTCGCCGCATGCGCAACTGGAATGCGCTCTCCAAGCAGATCGACGAGAGCTTCAGCTTCGCACTGCCTGAGAACAAGACGAAGTAATTTCGCATAACGCTCAGCGCTCCCTTGCCGGAGCGCTGGGTTTGTCGTGTTCAGTCAAACCGAGGAAGTTAAAAAATGAAGAAAACACTTGTTGCGTTGAGCATTCTTGCATCGCTCCCGATGCTGGCCCAGAGCTCTGAAGTTACCGTCTACGGTAAGGTCGACGTGGGTCTTGCCTATACGAGCATTGATCATGGTCTTGATGGCCTTGACCGTACGGATAAGCTGCAGATGATGAGCGGCCAGACTGCCGGCAGCCGTGTCGGTATGCGCGGCTACGAAGATCTTGGTGGCGGCAACAAGGTGGGCTTCATCCTTGAAACCGGCTTCAACGTGGACACCGGTGCGCTCGGGCAGGGCGGTCGCATCTTCGGCCGTCAGGCTGTCCTGTACGTGGACGGCGCCTTTGGCAACCTCAAGTTGGGTCAGCAGGGTGCTCTGATGTCTGGCTATCCCGACACCGGTCTCTTCGGTGGCAACATGTCTCCCTTTGCCGTGGGCCTGGGCGAGGTTGCGGGGCATCGCTATCTCTACAGCTCTGAAGACGCGCTTCCGATGGACAACACCTTCACCTATACGACGCCCAAGTTCGCCGGCTGGCAGGTGATGTTGCAGTATTCGGCCGGTATGGATGCCGTGGCGGATCCGAATGGAAAGGAATTTGAGTCGAGTATGGACCGCTATGCGGCTGCAGGTCTGCACTTTGACAACAAGAACACGGAATTCAATCTTGTCGTTGACTGGACCAACTTCAAGTCTGCTGGCGCAGGCGTCACTGATACGGATCCTGATGACGGCGTGCGCGTTGCCTTCGGTGTTCGCCACGGCGTGAGCTTCGGCAATCTCTATGCCGGTGCCCAGTACTTCAAGGATTCCCGCCACTTCACGCAGGAAGCCAATCAGTTCTACGGCCGTACGGATGTGGCTGCTCAGGACACTTTCCTCAAGAATGGACAGGGCAAGGACGGCTACGGCATCAACCTCGGCCTCGACTACTTTGCTCTGGGCGGCACGATCAAGGCTCAGGTGGGCTACATGCACGCCGAGGAGTCCAACGACAGCTCTTCCGAGATGAAGCGCTGGTTCGTGTCAGCCGGCTACTGGTACGACTTCAGCAAGCGCACGACGCTTTACTCGGGCATCAGCTACATCCGTGATTCGCTTGATGGTGCCAACTACGCTCAGTACGACGATGCCAGCTGCATCGCCGCGAGCCTGGGTCTCGTGCACAACTTCTAATGTATCCGATCGGTTGCGTCTGAGGGCGCAGTGGATCTGACGGATGGAAAGTGCAGCCACTTGTGGAACGTTCTCGCGTTTCACAGGTGGTTTTCTTTTAAGGGCATAATCTGCGGAATCCAAATTTCACAGCAGGGGTTCAAACATGGCGACGACAGAAAATGAAAAGACGGTGTCGGAAAAACAGGAAGACAATCAGCCGACACAGACCGTACAGGCGACGGCTGCAGCGGATGCAGGAGTGCGGGAGAGCAAGCCTAGCTACGACTACAAGGACCTTTCGCAGGAAGCGCCCAATACCTTCGACGTCAAGCCCAACGACTATTTCGACGAGGTCGACAAGCTGGACGAGGAAAACGATGAGCCAGTCTACGAGCTGCATTTGCCCGAGCAGGCGCTCACGGTCGTGTGCAATGCCCTTGCGGCGCAGATCCAGGAGAGCTGGATGTTCTCGGCTGAATACTCAATTGACGACGACGTGCGCGCTTCGCACCAGGTGCTGAAGCTTCTGAAGGAGCTCAATGCCAAGCTTCCCGATGAGAAGAAGATGGGCTGCATCGTCGAGCAGCTGCTGCCCTTTAGCGGCGGAGACGTCTACATTGACGCAACCTATCGATTGATGACGCCCGAGATGGGCTCGGTCATCGCCATCGCCTGCTTTGACTACGAAAGGCGCACGATCGCCTTTCGGCTCTTCAACCCCGCCAAGTACCCCAACGCACGCACGCTGCATGACTGTCTGGGCGACAAGGTGCCGCTCTCCTCGATTCAGAGCATTGAAGAGGTTGAGTCGCTTGCCGAGGAGGAGAAGGAGCGGTTTTCTCTTGCCATCCGCACGGCCTGGGTTGACTATTACTAAAAATGAAACGCGGGTGCCTTGAGAAGACGCCCGCCGATGCGGTTTGATAAACAAGCCGGCGGGCCGCTGCCTCGATTTGAACGGGGCTGCGGCCGTTTTGTTGATTCAGCTTCCGGCTCAGCCGATCGTAACCGTTCCGTCGGACTTCACCGTCACCTTGTCTCCGGTCTTGACGGAGTCAAGAAAGTCCTTGCCGAGCTGGTCGATGCACACGATCGTGTTGTTGTCCCAGATCTGGGAAAGCAGAATGCCGGCGGCGCTCACCGTATCGATGTGTTCGGCATAGAGCATCGCCTTGGGACCGATGCCGATCTTGGTGGCGCACTGAATGATCATGCCGCCGGTGGTTGAGCCGATCGTTGCCGGCAGGCAGATGATCTTGCCGGCGATCTCCTTTTGATACAGATCGGGATTGCCCTGATCGTGGCAGATCGGACTGCGGTCGGCCATGCCGGCGTAGTAGGTCGCCAGCGTGTTGAATCCGTGATGCGTCACGGCCGCTTCACCGGTGATGTCGCCGGCAATGATGACGCGGCCCTTGAATGTCTTTGCCATTTTTCTCCCTCCTTAGGCAGCCTTCGGCGCCTTGCCGGTGACCACATACTCAAGCAGCTCGTCGTCTTCGTAGAACCTGGCGGTCGAATAGGTGCGCAGCTTGTTGGAATTGGTGATGCACGGGTAGCTCGAGCTCACCTTGTTGATCATGTACATCGCACCGCACAGGAAGCTGATGTGGATGCCGTTTTTCTTCATGCGGGCCTTCTGCGCGGGCGTGAGATGATCAATGACGAGCGGGGAGGCGCAGATGATGACGGGAATCTCCACCTTGTCCTTGCCGGCGGCCTTGAGGGCGGCGTCGATGCGCACGTCCCACTGGCTCAGTTGATTGAGAGTGCTGTGCGGGCAGCCGATGAAGGCGTAGCGCGGACGCGCCGAAGGATCCTTCCACAGCACGGGATAGCCCTTCTTGGTCGCCGCAAGCACCTGTTCGTCGATGGTGTAGGTCGGAGCATTTTTGGCAATGAGCTTGCGTCCGAGCTTCTTGGCCTCTGGCGTGACGCCCTCGATGTGAAAGAGTCCTACGGCGCCGTTTGAGGCCGTGGCTGCGCCGAAGTCCTTGAGCCAGTCGTCGACGGCGGGCGTGATCGTGGTGCCGAGGAACTTGTCGAGGCCCGTGATGTAGGGCACGGCGCTACCGACCTTCATGCCGACGGCCGAGCCGAGCAACATGGCATTGGGAAGCGACTCGGTCTTGATGTCGATGCGCCAGACGGCCTGGCGGGCTTCATCGGTGAGAAAGCCGAAGAAAGGCGTCTTGCCGCACATCGAGCAGAGCATCTCGATGGGGCCTGAATTGCGGTTGCAGCGGGCACCGAGCACGCTGTTGGCGTAAACCACGGCGCTTGATTCGGCCCAGGCGAGGACTTCGCCGTATTCCGGGCGGTTGCCTACTTCGGGCAAATAGCAGGTGCACGAATAGCTCTTGCGGCTGCCGTTGCGCAGACCGAGCTTGATCACCTGCTCGTCCCAGCGTTTCTGGAAGCAGTATAGGTCGGCGTTTTCCTTCTTTTCAGCTTCCGTGTACTCGATGTTCTCGTAGTCCATCGGATAAGGATCGATCGTGAACGGAAGCTTGGCCTTCACGCCGCCTTCAATGAGCTTGTCGGCGAGATCGTAGAGTGCGTCTAGCCCCTTCTGACCCATGCCGGTCACCCAATGGCCGGGCGTCTGCACATCGAGAAGAAACGGAGCGTCGAAGGCGTCTCCGTAGGCGACGACCGAGCGCATCACCTTGGCCATTGTTGGACCGTCGCGGCCGTTGAGAACGGCGATTTCATCATCGGTGAGCCCCATCTTGACGCCTTTGATGTGCTTGCGGTTGGTGGTGTCGACCGGTTTTGCGGAGGCCGATGTGAGCCCGCAGAGAATGAGCGGCGTCACGCCGGCGCCGGTGCCGAGAGCCTTGATGAAGGTTCGACGGCTCAGTTGTTGCGGCATAGTGTTTTCTCCTCTTTTTTGTGTGCGCAATCCCTCTCTCGTCGGAGATCGGGGACGCAGCAGGTCAATGCCGGTTGTCGTCCGCCTGCTCAGGGGCTCATTGACGAAAGCCTGTTGCCCGGCCTTCGGACGAGGCTCTGCGCGAGGCAGTGGATTCCGATCTGACGATTGTAGGTCGTACGACGTATTTGAAATACTTATTTCGTAAGCCTATCCGTCTATTTGCTAAGAGTAGTTTTATCAATAAAAACAAATGAATTGCCACGTTGTGACAATGTCGATTCGTATTAATTAAAATACTCAATTTGCAATAAAAAAGACCTCCCGGAAACCACCGGAAGGTCTCTGAAACACAACTCGAGGAAGTTGAAGGAATTGATTGGAAAAAGGCGCGTTTCGAGCTCCGACTACGGTACCTTTCCGAAGTCGAACTTATGGCACTGCGCGCAGTAGTTTTCCGTCGGCTCGTGCTGCAGGTGGCACAGCGTGCAGTCGCCGTTGTGCGGCGCATTGTGTGGATTGGGGTTGAGCTTCTTGGTCTTGGCCGCGACGTCGGCCTTTTTGTGGCACTGCAGGCAGGTGTTCTCGTCGGGATAGACCGGATTCTTCATGTCGGGACCATGGCAGGCCGTGCAGGGGACGCCGCGCTCGACGTGACGGTCGGCGCCGAACTTTTCAGCGGCCATTGAGCTTGAGGCAAAGACAAGCGAGGCGGCCACGCCCAAAAGCAGCGTCCTTGCAAAGGAATAATGAGCCATCTTGAAGATTCTCCTCAGGCCCTGAAGGGGCCTGAACAAAAGGTTGATCGTGTTCTGAGAAACCAGGGCAAAGGGAATTTTCCAACTGCTGAAAGTTCCCTTTGCTCTCCTTTCTCGGAAGTTGCTCCGAAGAAGGAGCGCGGAGCGTGCGTCCGTAAAAAGCGAGGAGCGCACGACCGGGCTCCCTTCCGGCGCCGTCCGTTCGGCACCTCTGACGGTACCGAACGGCGGCTTGAAGCCGAACCTACAGGGCCGAAGTCTTGCCTGCGGCCGTATGGGCGGCCGTGCGACCGAAGATGATGCAGTCGGCCACGGCCACGGTGCCCAGACGCACCATGCCGTGGACGCCGCCCGTCACTTCGCCCGCGGCGTAGAGCCCCGGGATGACCTTGAGGTGAGCATCCTTTACCTGGGCCTTGTCGGTAATCGACAGTCCGCCCATCGTGTGATGCACGCGCGGCCACAGACGGCAGGCGTAGAAGGGACCGTCGCCGTTGGGCACGGCATCCTTGAACATCATGCAGTTGAAGTCCGGATCCTTCTGTGCCTTGATATAGCTGTCGAACTTGTCGTTGGTTTCCTTCAGCTTGGCGTAGTCGATCTTGTAGAAGTCGGCAAGCGCCTTGAGGTTGTCGAACTTGCGCACGACGCCGTTGTCCATGGCGCGCTTGAAGAGTTCGGGCGTCATGTTCTTGCCGTAGATCTTGTTCATCGCGTTCTTCTCCGACAGATAGATGATCGTCGGATGACCGATGGCGACGATGGCGTCGGCACGCACCTTGCGGTTGCCGGTTTCCATGACGAAGCGCTTGCCGGTGGCCGGATCAACCATCGGGCCGTAGCCCACGGCCGATTCAACGAAAAGCGGCGCCAGGCCGAAGCCTTCCTCGTCGGGGCTTGTCCACGGACCGAGCTGGATCCAGTCCATCTGCACGGTGTTGGCGCCGATCATCTGGGCAGCCTGCAGAGCTTCACCCGTGGCGCCAGGGTGGTTCGTGGAGCCGAACTTTTCGTTCAGGCGCGGATCGTGCTCCATGCGCATCGGCACGTTGCGGCTGAAGCCGCCCGTGGCCAACAGAACGCCCTTGGTGGCGCGGATGTAGACGGTCTTGCCGGAGTTCTCGCGGCCGAAGCGATAGTTCTGACGGGCCTTGATGCCTAGCACGGCGCCGTTCTCGTCGGTGACAAGTTCGTCAAGCTTAGTGCGAAGTTGCACAGGAATGCCGTACTCCTTGCACTTGGCCAACATCGGACGGATGAAGCCAGCGCCGGTGTTTTCCATCACGGCGTGGCTGCGCGGAACGCTGTGGCCGCCGTGGTAGGTGACGGCCTTGAACTTCACGCCGACCTTCTTGAGCCATTCGTAATTGCGCACCGAGCTGTCGGCAATGTGGCGAGCCAGTTCAGGGTGAGCCAGACCGCCGCCGGCCTTCAGAATGTCGGCGTAGAGCAGGTCAGGGTTGTCTTTGATGCCGGCGGCCTTCTGCATGTCGGTGCCGGCAGCGGCGACGGCGCCGCCGTTGATGATTGAGTTGCCGCCAGCGGTCGGCATCTTGTCGATCACAAGAATGTCCTTGATGCCGTCTTCGTGGCCTTGAATGGCGGCGCCGAGCCCCGCAAAGCCCGTGCCGATGATGAGGAAGTCAACGGTCTTGTCCCACTTGGCAGGGGCCTTGGCGGCCATTGCAATGCCGGGAACTGCCAGGCCGGCTGCCGCGGCGGCAGTCACGGATCCCAAGAAGTTGCGGCGGGTCATAGAGTTGTTCACGATTCTTCTCTCCTTTTTGTGAGACGCTTAAGAGTCAGTTAACCTGACCGGTTGACTCAAGTTTATTTTTATGTCTTTCGGATAAATACTGTCTAATTAAACTGATGGATAAGGGGTTTGCACCTAACTTGGTGAATGAATTTTCCAAGGTAGGTAAGACATCTCATCCATTTGGTACTAACGCGAATTTTTGAGTGCTTGCACGGGTATGGAGAGATCGACCTACATGCCTTGTTTTTACAGGGTGAAAAGGCATACGGCGGGACGCCGGGAGCACCCGATGCGTTCACCTCTTTCCTCAGCACGCACGTCTTGAACAGGGATCGGTCAAATGACATAGTCGCCGGCGGCGGCAATTTCGGTTTCCGCAGGACGTGCCGGATCTCTGAGAGGCTGCAACGGAAATACGCAAGAGCCTGACAAGGCGAAAAAAACGACGGGATAAAAAAAGCGAAGCGCCCGCACCAAGGGAGCTTCGCTTTTTCACACCGCGACCCGTCGGGGCCGCACGGCTTTCCTTTTATCCGAGCGCCTTCACCTTGGCCGCACGGATGGCGTCGCGCGTGGCGCGCGCCGCGTCGGCCGCGGCCTGGGCGAAATTCTCGTCTTTGCCGGCAAAGATGATCGCGCGGCTCGAGTTGATGATCATGCCGGCGCCTGCGGCGTCAAGGCCTGCGGCGACCGCGGCGTTGACGTCGCCGCCCTGCGCGCCGATGCCGGGCACGAGCAGCGGCAGACTCGGGGCGATCTTGCGCACGCGGGCGATTTCCGCGGGCTGCGTGGCGCCCACGACGAGACCGAGCTGGCGGGTGGTGTTCCAGGGGCCGGAGGCAAGGCGCGCAATGCGTTCGTAGATCATTTCGCCGTCGCAGACGAGCTCCTCGATGTCGGCGCCGCCCGGGTTCGAGGTGCGGCACAGAATGATCACGCCCTTGTCCTGGTACTCGAGATAGGGCGTGATCGTGTCGTAGCCCATGTAGGGCGAGACGGTCACGGCATCGGCCTTGTAGCGCACGAAGGCTTCCTTGGCGTACTGGCGGGCGGTCGAGCCGATGTCGCCGCGCTTGGCGTCAAGAATCACCGGGATGTCAGGGTGCTTTTCGTGGATGTAGGCGATCACGCGCTCGAGTGTTTTTTCCGCGCCCATGGCGGCGAAGTAGGCAATCTGCGGCTTGAAGGCGCAGACAAAGGGCGCCGTGGCGTCGACGATGGCGCGGCAGAACGCCCAGACGGGGTCCTCCTCGCCCTTCAAGTGCTCCGGAATGCGCGCGAAGTCAGGATCTAGACCCACGCAGAGCATGGAGTCGACCGCACGGGTGCGGTCGGAGAGCTTGTCGGTAAAAAGCATAGGAATCGGCTTGAATCTCAATGAAAAAAATGCGGACTGCGAGCACGCGCAGCCTGTGCGGAACGCGCACGCAGAGCCTTCATGGGGAGGAATTTTAAAGGAGAAGTGCGGGGCGCCCCTGTTTTTCGTTTGTTTCTCGATTGCCCCTCATTGTCTCCATGTCTCCATATTCCCCTGACGTACGCCTGAGGGACGATGCACCCCCGGCCTGCCGTACGAAGGCAGGATTGTCGGCTGATCGTTGATAATATGCGCGGCCGACGGTGTCCAGGCGTGCGCATGAATGCGCGATGCCGGGCGCGGGTTCAATTTTTTGACCAAAAGGTGGATATCAATGGACATGAAGAAGACGATCGTTGCCGGTGCGTGCGCGCTTGCGGCAGGGATGGCGGCCGCGGCTGCGGGAAATGAATCGCTTATGGGCTACGCCAAGGGCGCCGACGTGATCGACGTGAAGGTGGCCGAAGGACGAATCGACACGATTTCCGGCATCGTCTACAACCAGGTGAAGTCCTTGAGAAACGTGCGGCAGCTCAAAATGACCACCCTCGTGCCGCGCAACGGCGCCAAGAAGCCCGCGATCATCTACTTCCCGGGCGGCGGCTTTACCTCGGCCGATCATGAGAAGTTCCTCGAGATGCGCTACGCGCTGGCACGCGCGGGCTTCGTCGTGGCCGCCTGCGAGTACCGCACCGTGCCCGACAAGTTCCCGGCGCTTTTAAACGACGCCAAGGCCGCGGTGCGCTTTCTGCGCGCCCATGCCGATGAGTACGGCGTCGATCCCGCGCACATCGGCATTCTCGGCGACTCCGCGGGCGGCTACCTCGTGCAGATGATGGGCGCGACCAACGGCGAGAAGACCTGGGACAAGGGCGACTTCCTTGAGCAGAGCTCCGACGTGCAGGCCGTGGTGTCCTTCTACGGCATCTCCGACTTGAGAAGCATCGGCGAGGGGCTCGGTCAGGACAAGGTGCATCAGTCGCCTGCCGTGACCGAGGCGCTTCTTGTAAACGGCCCGGCCTTCAAGAGCTTTGCCGGCGCAAGCATTCTTGCCGATGATGCCAAGGCAAAGAACGCAAGCCCCATCGGGCATATTGACGGCAGCGAACCTCCGTTTCTCCTGATGCACGGCTCGGCCGACCGGGTGGTGAGCCCGATTCAGAGCCGCCGTATGTACGAGGCGCTCACCCAAGCCAAGGTTGACGCCCAATACGTCATCGTGCGCGACGCGGGCCACGGCGATCTGCCCTGGTTTCAGCCTGCGGTGATCAACCGCGTGGTGAAGTTCTTCACCGCCAAGTTGGGCGACCCGGCTGCCGCAGCTGGCGCCAGCGACCTCAAGTAATCGAAGCCGGGCAAACATCTGCACGCATCCACACGCACAAGGAGCTCACCCACATGCAGCGAAGCGACTTTGAACTCATGGCGCCTGCGGGCTCGCGCGAAGCGATGGCGGCGGCCGTTCAGGCCGGAGCCGATTCGGTGTATTTCGGCGTGGGCGAGCTCAACATGCGTGCGCTTGCCTCGAGCGCCTTTACGGTCGAAAACCTGCCCGAGATCGTGGGCTTTGTGCACGAGCACGGCGTCAAGGCCTATCTCACGGTCAATACGGTCGTCTTTGACGAGGACATGCCCGAAGTCGAGCGGGTGCTTGATGCGGCCCGTGCGGCGCAAATCGATGCGGTGATCGCCTCGGACGTCGCGGTGATCGCCGCGTGCCGCAGCCGCGGCATCGAAGTGCATCTTTCAACGCAGCTCAACATCGCCAACACGGCCGCGCTGCGCTTTTACGCGCGCGACGCCGACGTGGCCGTGCTCGCCCGCGAGCTCACGCTCGAGCAGATCGCGCGCATCGCCCGCGCCATTGACGAAGAGGACATCCGCGGCCCGTCCGGGCGTCCCGTGCGGCTTGAGCTCTTCTGCCACGGGGCGCTTTGCATGGCCGCCAGCGGCCGCTGCTACATGAGTCTTCATACGCGCGGCAAGAGCGCCAACCGCGGCGCGTGCCTGCAGACCTGCCGGCGCTCGTATGTTTTAAAGGACGCCGAACGCGACATCGAGCTTGAACTTGCCAACGGCTACCTCCTGAGCCCCAAGGATCTGAAGACGATCGACTTTCTCGATCGGATCGTTGCGGCGGGCGTTCGCGTCTTCAAGATCGAAGGCCGCGCCCGCGGGCCGGAATACGTGCACGCGGCAGTGGCCTGCTACGACGAGGCGCTCTCGGCCGTTGCCGACGGAACGTTTTCGCCGCAGAAGGTTGAGCGCTGGAACGCGCGCCTCTCGGAAGTCTTCAACCGCGGCTTCTGGGACGGGTACTATCTTGGAGAGCGCGTCGTCGCGCTCGCAGGCGGCTACGGCTCGCAGGCAACCCGCAGAAAGCGCTTTGCCGGCAAGTGCGTCAACTACTTCGCCCGTGCGGGCGTGGCGCAGTTTCTCATTCAGGCCGAGGGCTTTGAAAAGGGCGCAAGGCTCCTTGTCACCGGGCCCACGACGGGCGCGGTGGAGTTTGACGCCGCGCAGATCGTCTGCGACGAAGCCGAGCTTGATCATTGCCGCCAGGGGCAGAGCATCACCGTGAAGGTGCCCTCCCGGGTGCGCGAAAACGACAAGCTCTACGTCATGGAGCAGCGCACAGGGAACGACGCAGGATAGGACGAAGCAGGGAAATCATCGTGACAGCCGCATCACTTGAGGTGCTCGAGCAGGCGCTTGCGCACTACGAGCCCCGTCAGGCGCCCGACGGCGTCTGGGAGATCGAGATCTATCTGAGCGCGGCGCACAACGCCGTGCAAAGTCTCTCGCGGCTTCCGCTTGCGTATGTGGAGTTGGACGAGGGGATCGTCGCGTACGTCTTCGAACAGATCGAGCTTCTTCCCAAGGGCGCGGACTTTCGCGTCGTGCTGCGCGTGCCGCCCGAGGCGATGCACGAGGGTGAGGAAGAAACGATTCAAAGGCTCCTGCGGCTTTATCTCGCTCAGCGCCTCAAGCGCTTTCGCCGTCAGGAGAAGGCGGCGCTGCGCGACATGCTCAAGGCCCTGGCCGCGGGCATGGTGTTTCTTTTCGGCTGCCAGATGCTGCGGCTCGTGCTCAACTTTCCGGGCTATCCGACGCTCACCAACACGCTCTCCGAGGGACTCCTGGTGCTGGGCTGGGTGGCGCTTTGGAATCCCTACGACCGGTTTCTCTTTTCGTGGCTTCCGGCGCTCAAGAAGTCAAAGCTTGCCCGGCGCATGTGCGACATTGAAGTCCGCCTGCGGCCGCTTGTGATCAACGACGCGGAGTCGTAAAGAAGAAAGCGCCCAGATAAAGAAAGAGCCCCAAGGCTTATCGCAAGCTTTGAGGCTCTTTTTCCATTCACGGCTCCCGGACTTAGGAGCCGTAAACGCATCGCGTGGAGGGCGAAATTACATCATGCCGCCCATGCCGCCCTGCATGCCCATCGGGGGAACGGGCTTCTCTTCAGGGATGTCGGCAACCATGCAGTCGGTCGTGAGGATCAGACCGGCAACGCTCGCGGCGTTCTGCAGCGCCGTGCGGGTCACCTTGGTCGGATCGAGCACGCCCATGGCGACCATGTCGCCGTATTCGCCGGTCTGGGCGTTGAAGCCGAAGTTGCCTTCGCCGCTGGCGACCTTGTTGACGACCACGCTCGGTTCATCGCCGCAGTTGGCAACGATCTGGCGCATCGGCTCTTCCATCGCGCGCAGCACGATCTTGATGCCGGCGTTCTGTTCGTCATTGTCGCCCTTGAGGTTGAGGATGGCCGACTTGGCACGGATGAGAGCCACGCCGCCGCCGGCGACCACGCCTTCTTCCACAGCCGCACGGGTGGCGTGCAGAGCGTCTTCGACGCGGGCCTTCTTTTCCTTCATTTCGACTTCGGTAGCAGCACCGACCTTGACAAGCGCCACGCCGCCGGCCAACTTGGCCACGCGTTCCTGGAGCTTCTCACGGTCGTAGTCGCTCGAGGCGGCTTCGATCTGCTGACGGATGTTGAGGACGCGGCCTTCGATGGCCTGGGCGTCGCCGGCACCGTCGATGATGGTGGTGTTTTCCTTGGTCACTTCGACGCGCTTGGCGGTACCCAACTGCTCGAGCGTGCACTTCTCAAGGGTGAGGCCGAGATCCTGCGAGATCACCGTGCCGCCCGTGAGGATGGCGATGTCTTCGAGCTGGGCCTTGCGGCGGTCGCCGAAGCCAGGAGCCTTGACGGCCACGACCTTGAGGATGCCGCGGATCGAGTTCACCACGAGGGTGGCAAGCGCTTCGCCGTCGACGTCTTCAGCGATGATGAGCAGCGGACGCGAGGTCTTGGCAACCTGCTCGAGGATCGGGAGCATCTCGCGGATGTTGCTGATCTTCTTTTCGTGCAGGAGGATGAGCGGGTTCTCGAGAACGGCCGACTGACGCTCCGGCGTGTTGATGAAGTAGGGCGACAGGTAGCCGCGGTCGAACTGCATGCCTTCGACGACTTCGAGTTCGTTGTTGAGGCTCTTGCCGTCTTCGATGGTGATCACGCCTTCCTTGCCGACCTTGTCCATGGCCTGGGCGAGGATGTCGCCGATTTCCTGATCGGAGTTGGCCGAAATGGCGCCGACCTGAGCGACTTCCTTGGTGGTCGTCGTGGGCTTGGAGATCTTGCGCAGCTCTTCGATGGCGGCGGCGACGGCCTTGTCGATGCCGCGCTTGAGATCCATCGGGTTCATGCCGGCGGCGACGTACTTCATGCCTTCGTCGACGATGGCCTGGGCGAGAACCGTGGCGGTCGTGGTGCCGTCACCGGCGTTGTCGTTGGTCTTCGAGGCGACTTCGCGCACCATCTGGGCGCCCATGTTCTCGAACTTGTCCTTGAGATCGATCTCCTTGGCAACCGTCACGCCGTCCTTGGTGACGAGCGGGCCGCCGAAGGAGCGTTCGAGCACAACGTTGCGGCCCTTGGGGCCAAGGGTCACCTTCACGGCGTTGGCGAGCGTGTTGATGCCGCGGACCATGCGCACGCGGGCGTCGTCACCGAAGAGAACTTGCTTTGCAGCCATTTTCTGTAAATCTCCGAAAAATTAGATCGATGAATTCGTTGTTTGACTCTGAAGTGCGGTCAGTCGTGCCGATTAGGCCACGACGCCCATGATGTCTTCTTCGCGCATGACGAGGAATTCCTCGCCGCCGACCTTGACGGTCTGGCCGGAATACTTGCCGAAGATCACGCGGTCACCCACCTTGACGTCCATGGGGATGAGCTTGCCGGCCTCGTCGCGCTTGCCCGGGCCGACGGCGATCACTTCACCCTGGTCAGGCTTTTCGCCGGCCGTATCGGGAAGAACGATGCCGCTGGCGGTGGTGCGCTCGACTTCGAGACGCTTGACAATCACGCGGTCATGCAACGGACGAATCTGCATTTTTCAAACTCCAAACAGTTTTGATAATGAGTTGATGCCGACTGCCGCGCCCTCGGGCGCTTGCCTTGGCAAGGGCGCCGGGCCTCTCTCATAGGTGAGCGGCGGGCGGCTCGTGCGGCATGAACGAAAAAATCTGCGCACCGCGAAGAACGCATCCGCGCCCTGCGTCGGTACCGACAAAACCTAATATGGGGACGGCCTTTCAAATTTCAACCCCTGCTCGCTAAACTAGTTGAAATTTTTTGCAAAGCCCCTGCGGAGTCGATCACGAGGGATGAAAAATACCGTTCAAAATCAATGGACTAGCCCGCTTTCCCGATTGTGCGGCGCTAGCCGCCGGGCCGTGCTGTCGACCGCGCTTTCAGCCGTCTCTTCCGGCGTTCTTTGCGCCCTCCTTCTTGGGGCGATGCCGACGGCCTTTGCCGCGGGTGCAGGGGATGCAGGGGACCTTCCGCAGGCGATCGCCTCGGCGCTTCGCGAGACCGGGGTGGCCGCAAAGTCCGCGGCCGTCTGGGTCGCTCCCGCGGGAAGCCGCACGCCGGTGCTCTCGATCAACGCCGACCGGCCCATGCAGCCCGCGAGCACGATCAAGATCGTTACGACGCTTGCCGCGCTCGACCTGTTGGGGCCCGCGCACCGCTTTACGACTGAATTCCGGGCGCAGGCGCTCCCCGATGCGCAGGGCCGCGTGCGCAACCTCACCGTCGTGGGCGGGGGCGATCCGCACTACGTGATCGAGCGGCTGTGGCTTGCCGCGCAGCGCCTCTCCGGGATGGGCGTCAGGACGATCGAAGGCGACGTCGCGATCGACCGCTCGCTTTTTGAACTTGCCGACTACAAGCAGGGGGCGTTTGACGGGCGCGGCACGCGCAGCTACAACGTGGGCGCAGATCCTGCGATGGTGAGTTTCAAGAGCATGACGCTCACGCTTACGCCCGTACCGGAAAAGGGCGTGGCGCTCGTGACGGCGCTCCCGGTCCTGCAGGGCGTGGCGTTTCCCAAGACCGTGAAGCTCGTCAAGGGCGCCTGCGGCGACTGGAAGGGGCGCTTGAAGGCCGATACGACGAATCCCCGCAATATCCGCTTCAAGGGGAGTTTTCCCGCGGCCTGCGGCGAGAAGGCACTGCACCTCTCCCTTTTGCCGGCCGACGACTACTTCACGCGCGTCTTTAAGCACGTGCTCACCCAAAACGGCATCGTCTGGAAGGGGCGCGCTGTTGGGGCTGATGGAAGAACCAAGCCCGCCAAGGGAGCCTCAACGCTTCTTTTTGCCGATGATTCGGGGCCTTTGGCGCAGAGCGTCTACTGGATCAACAAGTTTTCGAACAACCCGATGGCGCGGCAGATCTTTCTTGCGCTTTCCTTTGCGGGAGACGCGGGGGACTCTGCCCAAAAGAAGGGCGACGCACCCGCCACCCTGGAAAAAAGCCGCGGTGTTCTGGCGCGCTGGCTCACCGACCGCGCGGGCGTGAGCGGCAAGCCCGCTCCCTATGTCGACAACGGCTCGGGGTTGTCGAGGAGCACCCGGATTTCGGCGCGCGCCTTAGGCGAGGTCCTTGACTACGGCTTTTGCAGTGCGGTGATGCCCGAATTCATGACGAGCCTTCCGGTGACGGGCGTTGACGGCACGATGAAGAGACGGCCGCTAAAGGCGGGCTCGGGGCACGTGAAGACGGGATTTTTGACGAACGTGCGGGCGGCCGCAGGCTACGTCACCGACGATCGCGGCATGCGTTGGACGGTCGTCGCCATGGTGAACGCCGATCCGATGCCCGAGAAGGCGCAGGACTTCACGCAGGCCGTGCTCAACTGGTGCGCCGCGGGCGGCGCTCGCCGGGCGCTTCAAGAGCAGCGGGCGAAAAAATAGACCGCCTTCATCGGTCTGTGTTGTCGGTTTTTGACGTCGAAGCGGGCGGCGATCGACCTCAGGCAGGCCGGGAGGGTACTTCACAGAGGGAGCGCAAATGACGTATCCTCTCGCCTCGAGTCTCTTTGACCGATGCCGGCGTGCCGTCGGCACCGCTTTGCGCTTGCCGTTCGACATTCATGATCCAATCCTTCTGGGCCCTCGCCGCGTCCGCCTGTTTTTCCATCATGGCGGCCTTCGTCAAGATCTGCGCCGCCGATCTCGGTTCCTTTGAGCTTGTCTTCTACCGCTCGGTCTTCGGCGCCCTTTTCATCGCCACTATCGTCACGAGCCGCGGCGGCAGCCTCAAGACGCAGTACTTCGGCATGCACATCGTGCGCTCCGTGCTCGGCGTGCTTTCGATCGTGCTCTGGTTCTATGCCCTGGGCAAGATGCAGTTCGGCACCTGCATGACGCTCATCTACACGACGCCGCTATTCATGGCGCTCAACTTCATCATCCTTGCCAAGGTGCGCGGCACCCGCGCGCCGTGGCTCATGACCGCGAGCATCCTCGTGGGCTTTGCGGGCATCACCGCCATGCTCAAGCCCAACTTCAACAGCGACGAGTTCATCCCGGCTCTCGTGTGCCTGTCGGTGTCGGTGATTGATCTCGCAAGCTACTGGCAGATGAAGCAGATGGGGCGGGTGAAGGAGCCCTCCTGGCGCATCGTCTTTTACTTCTCGGTGTTGGGAATCGTCTTTGCAGCGGTGGGAACGATGTTTACCGGCGGCTTTCATGCGCTTACCGCCACCAACATCCTGGGCATCCTCGCCATGGGATTTTTCGCCACGCTCGGGCAGGTCTGCACGACGCGCTCGTACGCCTACGGCAACATGCTGCTGTCGTCGTGCCTTGGCTTTTCGGCCATTCCCTTCTCGGCGATTCTGGGCATCGTGCTCTTTGACGACGCCATTGAGGCCGCTTCCCTTGTCGGCATGAGCCTTATTTTGGCCGCCGGCATGACCGCCGCCGTCACCACCAAGCGCATGGAGGCGCAGACGCACGCCGCCGAGGCAAAGACCGGCGAAAAGGCCAAAGAGGCCGGCGCCTAGATCAAGGAAAGGGCAAGCAAAAAGGCCGACGCGTGACGTCTTCGCGCCGGCCCTCTGCCGTTCATCTGTTTTTGCACTGCCCGGGACTTCCGGTCTCCCGGTCCTCAGTCGTCGGACTGCGGGGCCTTGGCCGCAGGGGAGGCCGACTCCCCGTCCTCGTTCCTGTTCTTCTCGTCCGACGCCTTCCCCGAGACCTCTTTCTCGTCGATTTGCGCGCTCGCAACGAAGTCGGCCACGCCCGTCGTCTCGGCAATGGTTTTGAGAATCTCCCGGGTGCGCTCGCTTCCGAGCTCGCCCACGCCGAACTTGTGCACGAAGAAAAGGCCTTCGAGCGCCATCAGTGCCGTCAGAAACTTGCCGCGCTGCTTGGGCGGCAGCTTGTCGAGCTTTGCGTAGAGCCGGTTGTACCAGTCGCTCACGGGCTTGATGAGCTCGGGGTCAAGCGCCTGCTGGCCCAAAAGCTGCACGCCCACCGCAGACCACCCGTGGTTGTCGCGGGCAAAGCTGCGAAACCACTCGATGTAGCCCGCCATGAGCTTTTCAATCGAGGTGCCCTCAAAAAGCGCTTCGTGGCGGTGCAGCTCCTCGTCCATGTGCTCGGCATAGTCTTCAAGCAGCGCCGCCTGCAGCGACCTCTTGGAGGGGAAGTGGTACATCACCGCACCCTTGCTCAAGCCCGCCTGCTGCGCGACCCGATCCATGCTGAGGCGATCGATGCCTTCTTTGCGCACGATCTCTCGGGCGGCCTGAAGAATGGCGGCGTTGGTCCGGATGGCTTTGTTTGAAGGCATGGTAATTGGCTTTGGGTGTCGGAAAAAGAAAAGGGCGCGAAGCTCCCGATCGATGGAAAACCGCCCAGTTTGAAATTGTAGTTTTCCTGCGCCGAGAGCGCAGACAAAAAAGAAGGCCGCCGGATCGAGCTTTTTCCAAAAATCCAGCGGCCTTTGTGTTTCGCTACTTCGCTATTTCTTTGCGCCCGCGGCTTCGGCCGGAGATTCGCCTGCGTTGCGGCGCAGCGCCTCGATGAAGGAGGCCTCCGTCAGAAGCTCAGGCAGCACCGTGGTGTCGCCCTGCGCGGAGTAAAGAAGGTAAAGCGGTACGCCCGTGCGGCCGAACTTGTTGAGCACCGCGGTGATGTTGGCGTCGCGGTTCGTCCAGTCGGCTTCAAGACGTACGTAGTTGAGCCGCGCCATTTCGGCTTCGGCCGCTTCGGTGCGAATCGCCGTGGCCTTGTTGAACTGGCAGGTGACGCACCAGGCGGCGGTGAAGTCGACCACGACCGGGCGCCCCTGCGCGACGGCGGCCGTCACGGCCTCTTCGCTCCAAGGCTGCCAGCTGCTCGCAGCGCTAGCGGTGCTGCCGCCCGCCGCAGGCGTCGCGGCGCGGTCAAACGTTCCCATCGCCACGAGCACGACGCAGGCTAGCGTCAGGATGCCGCTTACGATCTTCAAGACCTGCGAGCGCCCGCGGCCGTACTGCTCGCGGCCGATCGCCCAGAGAAGCGCCGCGGCCGAGCCTGCCGCCAGAAGCACGGTGAGAATGCCGTAGATCGTCACCTGACGCGAGAGCACCCAGAAGAGCCAGATCGTGGCCGCGATCATCGGGATTGCCATGATGCGCTTGAAGGTCACCATCCAGGCCCCGGGCTTGGGAAGAAGCTTCACCCAGACCGGCACGAGCGTGAGCATCAGCCACGGGAAGGCCATGCCAAAGCCCAGCGCCGCAAAGATAAGGGTGCTTTCAAGGTCGGACTGCAGCACGGCGTAGCCCAGCGCCGCGCCCATGAAGGGCGCCGTGCAGGGGCTTGCGACGACAACGGCGAGCACGCCCGAAAAGAAGCTTCCTGCGGGACCCGTCGTGGGAAGCTTGCGCACGGCGCGGCTGTCCGCGAGGTGCGAGGCGGCCGTAAATTCAAAGAGCCCGAAGAGGTTGAGCGCGATCGTAAAGAATAGGAGCGCCAACACCGACACCACCCAGGGCGACTGCAGCTGAAAGCCCCAGCCGATCGCCCAGCCGCCGTTTCTGAGCACGATCAGCAGCCCCGCCAGGGCCATCATCGTAAGCATCACGCCTGCGGTGAAGGTGATGCCGTGAACGGGCAGTGCCCCGCGTCTGCGCGAGCCGTCGACAAGATGCAGGATCTTGAGGCTTAACACCGGGAAGACGCACGGCATGAGGTTCAGAATCAAGCCGCCCAAAAAGGCAAAGGAGACGGCCGTGATCGTGGTAAGCGCCGGCCCCTGCGAGAGGTCGGTCACGGTTGCCGTGTGCGCGGGCGCAGCCGCAGGCTCCGTTTCCGTCCAGGGCAGCGTCACAGTGCCGGGTTGGGGCGTAATTTCGGTTTCAATCGCCCAGCCGCCCTTGGCGGGACCGCCGTCCGCGACAAAGACGCCCGCAAGCGGCGCAACGGTGCCAGCGGCGACCTTCTTCATGTACTCGGGGTGCGCCTTGAGGTAAAGCGAGGTGACGCCCTTCTGCGCCCCGGGGCTCATGCGGTCGAGCTTCTTGAAGTCGATCACGCCCGCCTCAAGCGGGAAGAATTCGATCGACTTCTCGATCTTGCCCGCAAGGGGCTCGAGATCGATGCGGATGCGGTCTTCCTCGATCGTGGCGGAAATGTCGCGCGTGGCGACCTTCTCGGGAATCGTCTGGTGCGCGGCTTCAAAAAGGGGCGCGTCGTCCGACGGCTTGCTCGCGACCTCGACGGGAACCGTAAAGGTTGCCGTCGCCTCGCCCGGGATGCAGATGTCCTTGCAGGCGAGCCACTCGACTTTGGCCTGCACGCGGCCCTTGGTGCCGTAGGCCGTGCCCCAGGGAATGTCGAGCTTAAAGGGCAGCAGCACGTCGCCCGAATACACGAAGTTGGTGATGGGGCCCGTGCGCTGCTTTTCGCCGATGGGCCAGCCCAGAGGCGTTGCCTCCCAGCGGCGCGGCAGCGTCCACTCGACCGAGGGGGAGTAGCCCGTGTCGCCCGCAAAACGCCAGTACGTGTGCCAGCCCGGCTCGTGGTGCAGAAGGATGCCGAGCTCGTAGTCCGAGCGCGGTGTGCCCGCGGTGCGGTTGGCGACGATTTCGACCTTGACCGTCGTGGGGGCGCCGCCGAAGGGGGCGCCGGCAAGCTTTGCCTGCGGCGCGGATTGGGCCGCACGGGCGAAGTCGCCCGGAGCGGCGCAGGCCGCGCCGATGGACAAAAGCGCAAGGCCTGCGGCAAGCGTGCCGCAGGCCGCGGTGAGTGCGGATTTGAAGGAGTGAAGCAGGCGCATGAAGAAAAGGGCGTGAAGCCTTGAGAAAAAATCATTGAAGCCGCTCCGGGCGTCGAAGCGGCTTTTGAAACGGCTTGAAGTATCGGTCGCGGCCGGCGCCGGTGCGCCGCTCTGCCTGCCGCGAAAGCGTACGAGCTCTTAGAGCGCGGCGAAGGATTCGCGCGCGGCCGCAATGGTCGCGTCGATGTCTTCGTCGGTGTGCGCTGCCGAAATGAAGCCCGCCTCAAAGATCGAGGGCGCAAGATAGACGCCCCGATCGAGCATGCCGTGGAAGAACCGGCCGAAGACTTCGGCGTCGGCCTTCATCACGTCGGCAAAGCCGTTGGGAAGATCCTTGAGGAAGAAAAGGCCCAGCATGCCGCCCAGACTCCGCGAGCAGAAGTCGACGCCCGCGTCCTTGGCGGCGGCGTTGAGCCCCGTCACGAGGCGCGTTGCCTTCTGCGAGAGCGCCTCGTAGAAGCCGGGCTTTTGAATTTCCTTCAAGGTGGCAAGGCCGCTAGCGACCGCAACGGGGTTCCCGGAGAGCGTGCCCGCCTGATAGACCGGGCCGATCGGGGCGATCTTCTGCATGACGTCGCGGCGGCCGCCGAAGGCTGCCACGGGCATGCCGCCGCCGATCACCTTGCCCAACATCGTGATGTCGGGCACGACGTGATAGAGCGACTGCGCGCCCTGCAGGGCAACGCGAAAGCCCGTCATCACTTCGTCGACGATGAGAAGCGCACCGTACTTCGTGCAGAGCGCGCGCATCGTGTCGATGAATTCCTGCGTGCCCGGCACCATGTTCATGTTGCCCGCCACGGCCTCGACGATGACGCAGGCGATGTCCTCGCCATACTGCTTGAAGGCGTCTTCAAGCGCCTGCGGGTTGTTGTACTCGAGCACGAGCGTGTGCTTGGTGATGTCGGCGGGAACGCCCGCCGACGAGGGGTTGCCGAAGGTGAGCATGCCCGAGCCCGCCTTCACGAGCAGGCTGTCGGAGTGGCCGTGGTAGCACCCTTCGAACTTGATGATCTTGTTGCGGCCCGTGAAGCCGCGCGCCAGACGAATGGCGCTCATGCCGGCCTCGGTGCCCGAGCTCACCAGACGCACCTGTTCGATGTTGGGCATGATCTTGACGATTTCCTCGGCGATGGCGATTTCGCCTTCGGTGACCGCGCCGAACGAGAGGCCGTGGTCGACGGCGTCATGCACGGCCTTCACCACGGCCGGATGGTTGTGGCCGAGGATCATCGGGCCCCAGCTGCCCACGTAGTCGATGAAGCGCTTGCCTTCGGCGTCCCACATGTAGGCGCCCTGCGCGCGTTCAATGAAGCGGGGCGCGCCGCCGACACTGCGAAAAGCGCGCACCGGGCTGTTCACGCCGCCCGGATTGGTCTTCTGTGCACGTTCAAAAAGCGACTCGTTGATGCCCATTTTGGAAGTTCCTTTCAATGCTCAAAAAATTGCTGCCGCCGCAGGACGCGGGCCGATCGACAAGACACTGGCGCGGTGCTCCTGCGCGGACAGCCGGTCGAAGACGGCGCCATTTAAAAAAAGCGCCCGGGGTTTCGGCCGGCAACAGGGAATATTCTTTGAGGGCGCAAAGGCGCCCCCTTTGCGGGGTCCGGCTTGCGTCCAAACACCGCACTCTAGCACGCTCAACGCTCGATTTTGCTTAAAAATCAGCAAGCCCGGCGTGTCGCCTGCAGGATTCAAAGCTGCCTGCCCGAAAATGGCCAGCCGGGGCGGGGCGTATTGCAACTTGCCGTGGTTGCGCGTAAATTACACGATTCACGCTTAGAAAGCGCAGCCGGAGAATCGCGGAGGCCCCTTTTTGGTGGTCGATGAGGAAAGTCCGGACTCCGCAGGGCACCGTAGCAGGTAACGCCTGCCCGCCGCAAGGCGAGGATTAGAGCAACAGAGACGAGCCGGTTAGGTCCGGGTGAAACGGGCAATCTCTACGGGGAGCAATACCAAATAGGCAGCCGCCTGAGTCCGGCCCGGATGATGGCTGCGGGTAGGTAGCTTGAGGCGCCGCGCGAGCGGCGTCCTAGATGAATGATTCTCACGGAAGGCTCCTTCGCAAGAAGGCGCCTTGCGACAGAATCCGGCTTACAAGCTGCGCTTTCTACGCGTGATTGTCTTCCGGGGCAGGCGTGGCCTCTGCCGCCGGTTGTGTCTTTCAAGTGGCGTCCCTTCGGGTGGCGTCATTTTTTATGCGCGCCGCGTACGATTCCTTCCAAAAATGGCGGGACGGCGGCTGCCCCCGTTTTCGTTGCTTTTTGTCGTTGACCTTTGTCGTATCTTTTCCTCTGAAGGAATCGCGGCATGACCCTCAACCAAGCCTCACCACAAATTTCCGCCCCGAACACCTCCTCGACCTTTACCCGCGGCGTCATTCTCTCGCTTGCCGCCGGCGTCTTCTGGGGCTGCATGGCCGTGTGCTCGCAGGTGCTCTTTGCGGGTACAAGCGGCATCACGCCCATTGATCTTGTGACGGTGCGCCTGATTTTCTCGGGGATCTTTCTGTTGTGCACCGTGGGGCCGTCGGCCCTCGGGGTCATGATGAACTGGCGCAACGCCCGCGACATCGCCCTTGCCGGGTGCTTCGTCTTCATCGGTCAGTTCTGCTTCATGCAGGCGCTTCTCACCATGAATGCGGGCACGGCCGCGATCGTGCTTCTTACCGTGCCCTTCTGGGTGGCGTTCGTGCAGGCCATCACGCAAAAGAAATTGCCGCGCCGCATTGAAATCGTCTGCTTCGTGCTTGCCATGGCGGGCGTCGTTCTCATCGTCACGCACGGGGACTTCACGACGCTCAACTTCAGCACGGTGGGCGTGTGCTGGGCGCTTGGCTCGGCCTTCGGCACCACGGGCTACACCATTCAGCCGCGCAAGGTTCTCATGCGCGTGCCGGCCGTGACGCTTCTCGGGTGGGCGATGCTGATCGGGGGTTTTGTCTCCATGCTCTTTAGTCCGCCCTGGAAGATCAACGTCACCTGGTCGATCGAGGCCGCGCTGGAAGTGGCCTTCGTCGTCATCGTGGGCACGGTCATCGCCTTCTGGTGCTACATGACCGCAGTGAAGTGCATCTCACCCGTGCTCGTGGGACTGCTCGTGTGCGCCGAGCCGCTTACGGCCTACCTGCTTTCGGTGGTGTTTTTGGGCACGCACCTCACGGCCACCGAGCTCATCGGCGCGGCGCTCGTGCTTGCAGCCGTGATTCTTGTGACGATCAAGGGCAAAACGAGCGAAAAGAAGAAGGCGAAATAAAAGGAAAGCAAGGCGCAGTCAGACGGCTTTCGTGCTTGATGCGCCTTGCGGTTTCAAAACAAAAGAGCCTATTCAAATAGGCCGATTCGAAAGGCCTAAAGAGCCTACTTTGCGGCGAGCTTGCCACCCAACTCAACGGCGACTTCAGCCGTACGCGCCCGCCAGCGCTTGAGGTCTTCGGCAATCGTCGGATTCTTGTAGACGTCGTGCACGGCAAAGGAGGCGATCGGCGACATGCCGAGGTACTCAAACTGCTTGTGAAGCGGCAGGAGCGCCCCCTCCAAGCCCCGTCCGTCATAGAACTCGTTGGGCTCAAAGAGCGCCTTGGCCGGGGCGTTCCAGGTGGTCGAGAGCATGTAGTGCTTGTCGGTCAAAAAGCCGCCCGTGCCGTACTTCTTGCCGGGGTTTTCGCGCGAGCGGCCGTCCGTGCCGCACACTGCGGGATCAGTCGTCACGAGGTCGATCCAGCGCTTCATCTGCCAGGGCGCGTACATGGCCCAGATCGGCGTCTGCACGATGACAAGGTCGGCAGCAAGGATCTTGGCGGTCTCGTCCTTCACATTCCAATCGTCACCCACGTTCGTTTCCAAAACGCTCCAGCCCGCCTTCTGAAACTCCTCGCGGGCAATCCCTGCCATTTCGGCGTTGAGCGTGCCCTTGCTCCCAAGCGACGAAGCGAGGCCTGCGTTGACGATGAAGACGGTGGGCATGGTGAAAATCCTCCAAAAAAAAACTAAAGCACGGTGGTTCATTGCCGCAGGACAATGATGCGCCGCGCAGTCACGCGCCGCGTGAAGGAAAATTCCCGCTCATGGCCTAATCGTGCCAAAACGAGAACGACTACTCATGGCACTGCGAGCAGCGCTTGAAGGTGTAGTTGTGATGACACTGGTAGCACGCGTAGACGTTGGCCGAGGCGTCCTTGTAGCTCTTGGGCGGGGGCAGCGGGTGCGGGTCGTGGCAGAGGGTGCAGGCGGGAAAATCGGAGGCCTTCTTCGAGTCGTGCGGAAAGTAGCGGTGGGGATTGATGGTGACGCCGTCAACCGTCAAGCGCACCTCGCGCGCAACGAACGACTCAAGCGGCCCGTGGCAGCGCAGGCACTCGTCCTTTTGAGGCGCGTAGCCCTGGCCCGCGGCCGTGCCGAGGGTGAGAATAAAGAGGGCGGCAGGCGCGCAGAAGGCCCGGGCGATCGTGATGAAGACGCGCGGCAAGCGTTGCAGTCTTTCCATAGTCGCAGGCATTGCGGACATCGAAAAAAACGAAAAGAAAAGAACAAAGGAAAAAGCGCCGCTTTTCCGGCTCTTGTCCGGAAGCGGCGCTTTACCGTATGCCCGGCCCCTGAGAGAAAGTTCCCTCGGGGCGCGCGAGGCAGGCTAGAGCTTGATCTTGATGCGGCCGTCGACGGCGATCGCCTCGCCCGTCTTGTCCGAGATCATGAGCGGATTGATGTCAAGCTCGACCACCTGCGGGTAGTCGGTCACAAGCTGCGACAGGCGCATCAGGATTTCCTCGACCTTGGCGATGTCGGCGGGCTTCGTGCCGCGGGCGCCTTCAAGAAGCTTGAAGGCCTTCACCGACCGCACCATGTCGTGGGCGTCCTGATCGGTGAGCGGGGCGAGGTTGAAGGCCACGTCCTTCATCACTTCGACGAAGACGCCGCCAAGGCCAAACATCACCATCGGGCCGTACTGCGGATCGGTCGCGACGCCGCAGACAAGCTCACGGCTGCTCTTGACCATTTCCTGCACGATCACGCCCTCAAGGCCTTCGAGAAGGCCCTTTTCGCGCAGCTTCTCGACGAGGTCGCGGTAGTTGGCGCGCAGCTCCTCGGCCGAGCCGAGGTTGACGCGCACGCCGCCCACGTCGGTCTTGTGCGAGGTGGTTTTCGAGGTCATCTTCATGACGACCGGGTAGCCGATCGAGTCGGCGATCGCCACGGCCTCGTCTTCGGTCTTGGCAAAGCCCGCCTTGCACACGCGCACGCCGTAGGCGTCGAGCACATCAAGGCTCTCGCGCGTGGTGAGCTCGGCGCGGTTTTCGCTCTTCGCGGCGGCAAAGAGCGCCTCGACGCGGCTGCGGTCAACCGGGTAGGAGGCGATCTTGCCCTCGGGGCGCGCAAGCCACTTGCGCTGGGCGTTCAAGCGCGCAAGGCCGTCGACGGCTTCTTCGGCAAATTGGAAGAACGGGATGTTGACGTCCATGTCGGCAATCTGCGAGAAGAACTCGTTTTTCGTCATGAAGACGCCCACGACCGGCTTTTCGGGGTGCTCGGCCTTGATCTGCATGATGGCCTTGGCAACGTCGATGTCGCGCAGGCCCAGGAAGGGCAGATAGATCGAGATCACCATGTCGACGCCCGGGTCGGCCAACACCGTGGTGAGCGTCTGCTGGTAGTGCTCAAGCGGCGCCGAGGCGATCATGTCGACGGGGTTCTTCACGGAAGCCGCAGCGGGCAGGAAGCTGCGCAGCTTGGCCTTCGTTTCGTCGGAAAGCTGGGCCATCTGCATGCCGTAGTCGGCAATGACGTCGGTAGCCATGATGCCGGGGCCGCCCGAGTTGGTGATGATGCAGATGCGGTCGCCCTGCGGAATCGGGCAGTTTCTAAAGACCTTGGCGGTCGAAAAGAGCTGCTTCAAGGAGTATTCGCGGATCACGCCCGACTGGCGCAGCAGCGCTTCGGCGGCCTTGTCGGAACCGGCCAAGGACCCGGTGTGCGAGCTCGCGGCCGAGGCGCCTGCGGCCGAGCGGCCGGCCTTGAGCGCGATGATGGGCTTGCGGCGCGTCACGCGCGTGGCGAGCTTGCGGAAGTTGGCCGGATTCTGGATCGACTCCATGTAAAGGAGGATCTGGTGCACGTCGTCCTGGTTTTCCCAGTACTCGATCGCGTCCTCGGCGTTGACGTCGGCCTGGTTGCCGATCGAGATGAACTGCGCAAAGCCGATGTTGAGATCCTTGAGGATGTTGAGAATGCCGCCGCCCAGGGCGCCCGACTGCGAAACGAAGCCGATGTCGCCGCGCACAGGCAAAGATTCGGCAAAGCAGCCGTCCATGCTCACGTCAGGGCTCGTGTTCACGACGCCCAAGCAATTCGGACCTACGCAGCGCATGCCGTAGGCGCGCACCTTCTCAAGCAGGGCCTTCTCGAGCTTGGCGCCTTCTTCGCCCGACTCCTTGAAGCCCGCGGAGATGACCACGAGCCCCTTGATGCCCTTTTCGTGGCACTGGTCGATCGTATCGAGCACGAAGCGGGCGTTGACGACGACGATAGCCATGTCGACCGGGCCCTCGATCTCGAGCACGTTCTTCACGGCGGGCAGGCCCTCGATGATGCCGCCCTTGGGGTTGACCGGGTAGATCTTGCCGGGGAAGTGGTATTCCTGCAGGCGCTTCATGATGTCCGAGCCGATGGTGTGGGCCTTGGTGGAAGCGCCGATGACGGCGATGCTCTGGGGACGCATGATCTTGTCAAGAGAATGCATGATTTGTGTTTCTCCTTGTTCAAATCACCTTGTACTTAGGGGAACCGCCCTTCACGCAAAAACCTCTTGCATCGGCCGACAGGCGCCGGTCAACAATCATGGTAATTCCCCATAAACGGGAGCATTATTTCAGATTCAAGCCGCGATTGAGCTGGTCACTGGGCAAAGCCCCAGTAACGCGTGAGCCATTTTCAAAAATGATGAACGGCGTGCCGCTGATCTCAAACTTGGCGCCCAGGGCGAGGTTGCGGTCGAGCACCGAGTCGTCGCACTTGGCCGCGGGCGGCTCCGTGCCGTTGAGCATGTGCTCCTGCAGGGCCTTGGCGGGGTCCTTGGAGCAGACGATGTTGCGGGCGACTTCGCGCGAATTGAGAATCGGGTAGAGGAAGTTGTAGACGGTGACGTTGCCGGTTTCCCTGAGGGTCTTCTCAAGCATCTGGCAGTACGTGCAGCGTGCATCGGTAAAGACGGCGACCTTGCGCTCGCCCTTGCCGTAGACCACCTTGATGGCGTCCTGAAGCGGCAGCTCCTTCCAGTCGATGCGCGAGAGCTCCTCGATGCGGCGCGCGGTGATGTCGGTTTCGGTGGCGGCCTCAAAGATGCGACCGACGATCAAGTGCGTGACGTTTTCGTCGACGTAGAAGACGCGGCGCTTGACCACGACTTCGTAGAGACCCTTGACGGGCGTCGAGCGCACGCTGTCGGGCTTCATCGTGGTGACGGCAAGAACGCGTGCGGCGATCTGGTCCTCAAGCTTGCCCGCGGCGGGGGCGGTGTCGGCGGCAAAGGCCGAGGTGGCGGCGGCAAGGGCTGCGGTGATGGTCGCAGCGGCACCAAACAGTGCGGCTCGCATGGTGGTGAAAGACTCCTCGAAGAGAAAATTGAGAAAAACGGTGGGCGCGCCGCGTCGATGAAAAGCCGCCTTGCTGCAGGCGGCTCGCGCGGGAGGCGGTCTGATTTTTAGTGTGTGTCGGGCAAGTTTAGCCTATGGCGGCGCTTGAGCCGCTGAAGAACCCGGCAGCAAACTTTGCCCAGACTTAGCAATCGTCGGCAATCGGGCTATGGGGCGCCTAATTGTCGACTTCTAAACTGCATGGCAGATAAAGAAAAAGGCCGTCAGGGCAATTCAATTGATCCCAGGGGCCTTTGATCGAATTGTTGATAGGAGAAAACATCATGCGTGCAGCCAAGACTTTCAAGACCTTTGCCATCGCCGCGGCCTGCCTTGCGGGCCTTGCCTCGGGCGGCGCCTTTGCCCAGTTCGCGGGCGGCCCGACCAACCACGCCACGACCGTCAAGAACCTGCTTGAAAACGGGCGCGACGATCAGCTCGTGGTGCTCGAGGGCTACATCGTCGATCAGGTGCGCCGCAAGGACTACACCTTCAAGGACGAGACGGGCACGATCACGGTCGAGATCAAGGACCGCGTGTTTGCCGGCCAGCGCGTCGATCCCAAGACGAAGGTGCGGCTTGAGGGCGAGTTTGAAAAGGAGTTTGCCGAGCCCGATACGGTCGACGTGCATCGCCTCACGGTCATCCGCTAAGCTTTTCTTCTCCGAGGGGTGCCTCCTGGAAAAACGGGGGTCCCGGTTCCCTGGGTCCCCCGAAGAGCTTTTTCGGGAACAGGTTTTTTCAAGGTGAGTTTTTCGTGTTATGACCGAGACGGTGCTTGTCGTTGAAGACGATCTCATGATCGGCGCAGCGGTGTGCGAGGCCTTAAAGGAAGCAGGAATCAAGGCGCACTGGGCCAAGAGCGGCTGGGAGGCGACGGGGTTTCTGTCGCAGGAGCGCTTTGCGCTCGTGCTGCTTGATCTCGGGCTTCCGGGCCGGGACGGCATGAGCGTTCTAAAGGACATGCGCGGCAAGGGCGACCTCACCCCCGTCATCATCCTCACGGCCCGCGACGGGCTCGACGATCGTCTCGCGGGGCTTGACGCCGGAGCCGACGACTACGTTTTAAAGCCTTTTCACATGAGCGAGGTGCTCGCACGCATGCGGGCGGTTTTAAGGCGCCGCTCGGGCGCCTCGGCGCAGACGGCCGCCTCGCGCGTGCTCACGAACGGCGAGCTGACGCTTGATACCGAAACCAAGGTCGTCACCGTCACGCGCAAGGGAGAAAAGCGAGAGGTGGCGCTGTCGCGGCGCGAGTACGACCTTCTTGAAGCGCTTTTGACGCGCCCCGGGGCGATTCTTTCGCGCTCGGCGCTTGAAGAGCGCGTCTACACCGACGGGGAACTTCCTGAGAGCAACGCCATTGAATTCATCATCCACGGGCTGCGCCGCAAGCTTGGCGCCTCGGCCATCGGCAACGTCCGGGGCCTGGGCTGGATGGTGCAGCGCCCGCGCTCGTAAGGGGGCTTGAGCCTCTCAAGCGAAGGACGCTCCGGCAAACCACGAAAACGATTGTCGCCATGCTGAAATTTTTTGCCGCCAATTCTCTCAAACGCCTCGTCGACACGGACGCCAAGGGCTCGATCATCCGCCGCGCCGTCATCGGCTGCACGGCGACGCTTGCCGTTTTTCTCATCATCACGGCCTTGGCGAGCTTTGCCGCGGGCTACGACGCGGCCAAAACCCGGCAGGACCGGGTGCTCAAGGAAGTCGTCGGCATGCTCTCGCGCGACATCGTGCATCAGCGCTACCGCGACAAGATCGTCGAATTGACCCGCGGCGGCTTCTACGGGCCCGGGTCGTCGCTGGGCGAAAGCGTGGAGGCCTCCAATGCCGAAGTGCTCACGATGGACGACTCGATGTTTGAGGACAGCTTTGAGCTTGACGACGACAACCCGGGCGCCGTGGTCGAGGCGGGAGAAACCGTGCTCGTGCGCATGCTGCACAAGCGCGGCCGCGCCATTTCGGTTGCCTTCGACAAGCCCTACTGGGACGGGGCGCATACGGTGGAGATCTTTGGCGAGCCTTACCGCATCTTCCTGCGCACGCTCTCTGACGGCACGCACGTGGCGGCGGGGCAGCTTCTGACCGAGCGCAACCGCGCCATTCTCTTTTCGGCGCTCACGTCGGCTGCGCCCATTCTCGTTCTCGCGCCCGTGATGCTCCTTGTGCTTCTCATCGTGCTCTGGAAGGCCTTGAAGCCCTTGAAGAACCTTGCTGACGAACTCGCAAGCCGCCGTGCCGAGGATCTCAAGCCCATCGACAGCCGCGGCGCCCCGCTCGAAGTCCGAAACCTTGTCGAAGCCACCAACGGCCTTCTAGAGCGCGTGGGCGAGCTGCGCCGGCGCGAGGCGCGCTTTGTGGCCGACGCCGCGCATGAACTGCGAAGCCCCATGACCGCCTTAAGCCTTCAGGTCGATCGGCTCTCGCAGATGCCCTTGTCAGACGACCTGCACCGTCGCGTCGAGGACATCAAGGAGGCGATTGCGCGCACGACCAATCTGGTGACGCAGCTTCTGGCCTTAAAGCGCGCCCAGGTCCAGAGCGAGTCGGGCGCATCCTCTGAGCCCGCCTCGGCCGGGTGCCTCAAGGTGGTGAGCTCGATTTTGGCCGACCTCTACTGGGCGGCCGATGCAAAGAAAATCACGCTTGACGTCGAGGGGCTCGACGGCCCGCAGGCCGAGATTCTGGCGGTCGCAATGAACGAAAACGACTTCGGCGCCCTGGTGCGCAACCTCGTGCAGAACGCGATCAACTACACGCCCGAAGAAGGGGCCGTCGCCGTGCGCGTCGAGCCCGAGGCCGACGGCAGCCACGTCGTGGTCAAGGTCGTCGACAACGGTCCCGGCATTGCGCCCGCCGAGCGTCAACGCGTCTTTGATCCCTTCTACCGGATTCTGGGCAACAAGGCGCAGGGTACGGGCCTGGGGCTTGCGATCTGCAAGACCGTGGTCGAGCGCGCGGGAGGCGCCATCACGCTTGACTGGGCCGATGCCGCCAATGAAAAGGGGCTGCTTGTCACCGTGCGGCTGCCGCGGGCCGCGGATCTGCGATAGACGGAAAGTTCGGCAGGATCCTCAAAAATCCGACACAAAGAAAACGGCGCGAAGAGGAATTCTTTCTTCGCGCCGTTTGCCGTCCGTGAACGACGGCTCGTTTTCAATTGATTTCCGATTAGATGAGGGGCTTGCCGCTCGTCTCGCGCTCGTCCATCTCCTTGATGAGCGCGCGGGCGCGGTGCTCGGCAAAGACCATGTCGGGCACCATGTTCTTGCCCAGTGCAGCCGCAATGCCGGTGCGCTCGAGCTGGCGCAGGGGGTGCCCCGCGGCGCCCGCGATGATGAGCTCATGGTTGCGGCGGTGCAGGGCGCGGATGAAGCCCGCGAGGATGTCCATGGCCGAGTTGTCGATGTTGAGCAGGTCGGCGAAGTTGAGGATCACCACCTTGGAGGCGTCGCGGGCGGTGATGCGCTTGGGGTCGGTCACCGACTCAAGCTTGCTCACGGAGCCGAAAAAGAGCGCGCCGGTGAGCTTCCAGCACTCCACGCCTTCGGGCATGTTGAAGGGAAGGGTCTGGGGCTCGACGCGCGTGAGCGTATTCATGCGGTAAATGAAGAAGACGCTCGAGACGATGAGTCCCACTTCGACGGCCACCGTGAGGTCAAAGACCACGGTGAGCACGAACGTGCACACGAGCGTCACCTTGTAGCTCATCGTCATCTTGCGCAGCCGCAGGAATTCCTTCCAGTTGCCCATGTTCCAGGCAACGAACATCAGGATGGCCGCAAGCGCCGCAAGCGGAATGTCGGACGCCAATGGCGCGGCCGCAAGAATCACCACCAAAAGCGTGAGTGCGTGCACGACGCCCGCAACGGGGGAGGCCGCGCCGCTCTTGATGTTCGTGACGGTACGCGCGATCGTGCCGGTCGCAGGAATGCCGCCAAAGAAGGGCACCACGAAGTTGGCGATGCCCTGGCCCATCAGCTCCTGATTGGGATCGTGGCGGTCGTCGGTCATGGCGTCGGCCACGCGTGCGCACAGGAGACTTTCGATGGCGCCCAGAAGCGCAATGGTGATCATCGGGCCCACGAGGTTCTTCAATTCGCCCCAGGAGAAGTCGGGGATCGTGAACTCGGGAAGCTTTTGCGGGATGCCGCCGAATTTGCTTCCGATCGTCTCAACCGGGAGGTTGAAGACCGACACGGCGATGGTCGAGCCCGCGAGCACGACGACGGTGCCGGGCAGGTGCGCGATCCAGCGCTTCCAGGGAGCGCCGCGCATGGCGTAGCCCTTGGGCCAGAACTTCACGATGAGAAAGCTTGCGAACGCCACGCCGAAGGCCCACGGATTGAAGGTGTCGATGTTTTCAACGAGCGCGCCGATCTGATGAAAGAAGTCCGCGGGCATCTTGGCGATCGTGAGGCCCAGGAAGTCCTTGATCTGGCTTAAGCCGATCAACACCGCAATGCCGTTCGTGAAGCCGATCACGATTGAGACCGGGATGAAGCGGATGAAGCTGCCGAGCTTTAAAAGCCCCATCAAAAAGAGGATCACGCCCGAGCCGATCGTGGCCACGAGAAGGCTTCCCAGACCGTAGTTGGCGATGATGCCGTAGATGATGACGATGAAGGCGCCCGCGGGGCCGCCGATCTGCACGCGGCAGCCGCCTAAAAGCGAAATCAGAAAGCCTGCGATGATCGCCGTGTAGATGCCCGCCTCGGGCGGCACGCCGCTTGCGATGCCGAAGGCCATGGCAAGCGGCAGGGCCACCATGCCGACGGTAAGGCCTGCGCTGATGTCGCGCGCAAGGTGGCGCGTGTTGTAGTTTTTCAGAGCGTCGACGGTGACGGGGTGAAACTTCTGCAGCGGAATGTTCTTGAGCGCTGACTTAAGTGATGCTAATGAAGGCATGACGGGGCTTGGTGGGCCGTAGCTTCAGACGTGTCGGGCGCGGGTTGTGCGGAGGGCGCGCGTGAAGATGCGGGAAAAATAAAAATGTGCCAAAAGTGCACGGACGCGTCGCATGGGTTCTGCGATCAAACGCTCCGGCGATAGGTCGAAATCGTTAAAAATAAAACGTCCGGGGAGAGCTCTTTTCCTCGTGCCAGGCTGCCGCGGGCACGCGGGAACAACGTCTGTGATTGAAGCTCTTCTTCCCGGAAGGGAAAAGAATGTGCTGAAAAAGCGCGAATGCGTCGAGAAAACGCGACCTCAAATTGTAACGGCCGCGGCTTCAAAGAGAAAGAGACGAGCCCGCTTCGGGCGGGGCCGACAGCGGGCAAAACGACGCTCTTTATTTGAAAGCAAAGCCGAAATCGAAACGAATAACGGCAAGCAGCAATCAGCAAACAGCAAACAACAAAGCCCGCGCGAGCGGAGCATTGAGGAATGCGCCGTGCGCGGGCTTGCGGCTAAAAGTCGATAACCGCGAGCGATCAGTGCGGGTAGAGCGCACCGAGAATGCGCGAGCCGGTGGCGTTCGTCACCTCGGGCAGGTTGCCCGGGATGCGGTTGAGGAACGCCCAGGCAAGCCACGCAAAGGCCATCGCCTCGACGTGCATGGGATCAACGCCTAAGACCGACGTCGAGCGCACGTACACCTCGTCGCCCGCCTCCTGGCGGATCATCTGCGCGAGCGCGCCGTTCAGAGCGCCGCCGCCGCAGAGATAGATTTCCTGCGTGTGGTGCGCAAAGCGCTTGATGGCGTTGGTGATCGTGCGCGCGGTGAGCATCATGAGCGTGGCCTGCACGTCCACGGGCTCCTCGCCCTGGAGCTTTTCCTCGAGCCACTGCATGTTGAAGTGCTCGCGACCGGTGCTCTTCGGGGGTTCGCGGTCGAAGTACGCGTCCGAGAGCAGGCGCTCCAAGAGCTCGGGCAGCACGTGACCCGTGGCGCCCCAGGCGCCGTTGGCGTCGAAGTCGCGCTGCAGGTGGCGGCGGCACCAGGCGTCGAGCAGGATGTTGCCCGGACCGCAGTCAAAGCCGATGATCTTGCCGTAGCTCTTGCGCGCGGGCAGGAACGTGATGTTGGCGATGCCGCCGATGTTGACGACGCTGCGGGCCACTTCGCCCATGAAGACCTGACGGTGGAAGGCGGGCACGAGCGGAGCGCCTTCGCCGCCAGCGGCGAGATCGCGCGAGCGGAAGTCGCTGATCACGTCAAGGCCCGAGAGCTCGGCCACGAGCGCCGGGTTGTTGAGCTGCAGCGTCCAGCCCTCTTCGGGACGATGGCGGATCGTCTGGCCGTGAATGCCTACGGCGGCGACGTCCTTGCGGGCGATGTCGGCGAAGTCGAGAAGCTCGTCGATCGCCTTGACGTAGAAACGGCCGAGCGCGACCGACGTGCGGCCCATCTCGTCGATTTCATTGTTTCCGGGCTGGCACAGCGTAAAGAGCTGGTGCTTCAGTTCGGCCGGAAAAGCCGTGTGGTGATGGCCGACGAGGCGAGGCGAGCTGCCCGAAAAGTCCACGGCGACCGAATCGACGCCGTCAAGACTCGTGCCCGACATCAGACCGAGCGTGATGGTTTTCTGCATTTTCTGAACTCTCCGCTAGGGATCCTTTGGTTTTTCAAAAATTCTTTTCCTGCGCCCGACCTTGGCGCTTTACTTTTCGCGCGGACGCTTTCGGCCGTCCCCGACAACGATGATGGGACGCACATCTTTTTTTTTTCGCGCCTCGACAATCCTCAGCGATTCTTCAACCCCTTAAAGATAGCGCCAAATGAGCGCGTCGGCACGAGAAATTCTTCTCATGCCGATCAATGGACGCCTAATGCGCGGCGCTTTTCTTGGCGCCTGCCGCAGCAGGGGCGGCCGCGGGAGCCGCGTCTTCAAGCTGCGCGAGCGCTGCGGTCTGAACCTTCTTGAGAATGGCCATGCGGGCGCGCAGCGGCGCAATGAGCACCTCCATCTGCGCGTAGCGATAGGGCGAAAGCGTCTTTTCGTCGGGCAGGCGCACGGTCATCGGGTTGATCTGCACGCCGTCCATCTTGAGCTCGTAGTGAAGGTGCGGACCCGTGGCGAGGCCCGTCTGGCCCACGCGGCCGATGATCTGTCCGTGCTTGACGACGGCGCCCTTCACCACGCTCTTGTCGATGGAGGAAAGGTGCGCGTAGAGCGTCTGGATGTCCGGGCCGTGATTGATGCGAATGTAGTTGCCGTAGCCCGTGCCGACGCCTGCGAAGGTGACGACGCCGTCGGCTGCGGCGCGCACGATCGCGCCCCACGGGGCGCGGAAGTCCGTGCCCCAGTGCGGGCGCACGACGCCCGTGATCGGGTGCTTTCTAAGGGGCGAAAATTCCGAGCTCACGCTTTTGACGTCAAGCGGCACGCGCATGAAGATGCGCTTGGCGATGTTGCCTGCGGCGTCGTAGTAGTTGCCGCCGATGCCGTCGCCCCCGAACCAGTAGAGCTCGGTGGTCTTGCCCTGATGGTCGAGCTGCATCGCAAGAAGCCGGCCGTAGCGCACGAAGTTGCCCTCGGCAAACTTCGTCTCATAGATGAGGCGGTAGGCGTCGCCCTTGGTGAGTTCGCTCACGACGTCAAGGTCGTAGTCAAAGGCCGAGTGCATCTGGCGCACGATGGGCTGCGGGACGCCGCGCGCCTTGAGGCTGTCGGCGACGCTGCCTTCAACAAAGCCGTTGACCATCGTGAGCTCGACGTCGTACTCGTAGGGCGACACGGAGAGCGTGAGTTGATTCTTGTCGTCGCGCGAGACGTGAACGACCCGGCCTTCGCCCGTGACGTCGCTGTCAAGATATAGCTTCAAATCCTCGAGCTTTCCGTCCTCACGCGCCACGGCCGAGACGAACTGTCCGGCGTGCGGGTAGGTGAGCGCCCCCGCCTCGGGGTGCTGGGTGATGAAGGCCGCTGCCTGCGGATCGCGAATCGAAAGGCGCGCGAGAAGCGACGTGAGAGTCTCGGCAGGCCGCACGAAGATGTCGTGCGAGATGGGCTCGGCCACCGATTCGATTGCCGCCATCTGGCTTCTCAGGTCGGGCAGACGCACCACTTCGGTTTTGAGCACCTGGTTGGGTGCGGCCGAAAGCGTCTCGTCGGGGATCGAAAGGTAGAGCGCGGCGGTGGCCGCCACGGGCAGCGCGCAGAAGATGCCGAGCGCCACGAGCGAGGAGCGGGTGAAGCCGCCCGCGCCGACGCTCGAGAGGTGCCGCGAGCGCACGAGATCAAGCACGGCGCGCCCGATGCGGCACAGTTCCTTTCCGACGAGATGCTGTGAGGACATGAAGTAGAGTAGAAAATCGACAGTTGAAAAACGCGAAAAACGCCTCCCCTATACGGGTCCCGGAGCACATCGCGGCTCCCCCGAGGGCAGACGGTTTTTTGTGTTTTCAATCAACACCCCGGTATTTTAATCGGCCGGGGACATCCCCGTTCTTAACCTCGGGCGCGGAACGCCCGATCTTGTGCGCGACGTGCGCGGCGTCCTGCGCGCCCGGCTTTCGGGGGAGGCTTTTTCAGCTTGCTACAATACGCGTTCCGCCCGAAGGCTCCCTTCGCGGCGTTTTGTCTTTGATTGAAAAAAGAATTTTTTCGGACGCACACACCGATGCCGGAAGCAACGATCGAACAGCAGGAAAAGAAATACGAAGTCACGCCGGATATCGTCGAGGCGATGAACACCATTCGCCGCGGCGTGGACACGCTTCTCATTGAAAGCGAACTCGAGCAGAAGCTCGCGCGCGCCAAGGCCGAAGGCGGCCAATTGCGCTGCAAGCTCGGCCTTGATCCCACGGCGCCCGACATTCACATCGGTCACACGGTGGTGCTCAACAAGCTGCGCCAGCTGCAGGATCTCGGCCACAAGGTGATCTTCCTGATCGGCGACTTCACGGCCGCAATCGGCGACCCCTCGGGCCGCAACGTCACCCGTCCGCCGCTTTCAAACGAACAGATCCGCGTCAACGCCGAGACCTATCTTGCGCAGGCCGGCCTCGTGCTTGATCTTGAGAAGACCGAGGTGCGCTACAACTCCGAGTGGTGCAACCAGCTGGGCGCCGAAGGCCTCATCAAGCTCGCGAGCCGCTACACGCTTGCGCGCCTTCTTGAGCGCGACGACTTTGCCAAGCGCTACGCCGAACAGGCTCCGATCGCGATGCACGAGTTGATCTACCCCCTGATGCAGGGCTACGACTCGGTGGCGCTCAAGGCCGATCTGGAGTTGGGCGGGTCAGACCAGCGCTTCAACCTTCTTGTGGGCCGCGAATTGCAGCGCCAGTACGGCCAGGAAGCGCAGTGCATCCTCACGATGCCGCTTCTGGTGGGTCTCGACGGCGTCAACAAGATGAGCAAGTCGAAGAAGAACTACATCGGCATCACCGATACGGCCGACGAGATGTTCGGCAAGGTGATGAGCATCTCCGACGATCTGATGTGGAACTGGTACGACCTTTTGAGCCTCAAGAGCAACGAGACGATCGCGCAGCTCAAGAAGGAGTGCTCCGAAGGACGCAATCCGCGCGACGCGAAGGTGCTTCTTGCCAAGGAAATCATCACGCGCTTTCACGACGCGGCCCAGGCCGATGCGGCCGAGGCCGAGTTCAACGCACGCTTCCGCGGCGGTGCGGCGCCCTCTGATATCGCGAGCGTCACGGTGCAGGCGGGCGAGGACGGCGCCATTGGCGTGGCGCGCATGATCAAGGAAGCGGGTCTTGCGCCGAGCATGAGCGAAGCCAACCGCAACATCGCTCAGGGCGGCGTTCGCATCAACGGCGAGCGCGTCACCGACAAGGGGCTCAAGATCGCCCGCGGCGACGTCGTCACGGTTCAGGTGGGCAAGCGCCGCTGGGCCAAGGTGACGGTGGCCTAAGGGCCTGCCGCAGTTGGAGAAAGACACATGATCGCGTTGCTGCAGCGCGTGCAAAGCGCAGGCGTCTCGGTCGACGGCGTCGATGTGGGCACGATCGGCGCGGGGCTTCTCATCTTGGTGTGTGCGGTGAAGGGCGACACCGAGCAGAAGGCCCGCGAGCTTGCCGCCCGCGTGCTTCGCTACCGCATCTTTGAAGACGATGCCGGCAAGATGAACAAGTCGGTTACGGACGTCGCAGGCGACATCCTCGTCGTCTCGCAGTTCACGCTTGCGGCCGACACCCACAGCGGCAACCGCCCGAGCTTTTCGCCGGCGGCCGATCCCGAAACCGGGCGCAGGCTCTACGAGCTCTTTGCGAAGGAATGCGCCGCAGGGGGCCTCAAGGTTGCCACGGGGCGCTTCGGCGCGCACATGGCCGTGCGGCTTGTGAACGACGGGCCGGTGACGATCTGGCTTGAAAACTAGGCTTTCGCGTCTTTCAACGCGCATGAAAAAACTGCCGACGGGGTTGCCCGCGGCAGTTTTTTTGTGTGCGCCTTCTGCGTATGAATGCGTATTGAAGGCTTCGGGAGAAAGTCCTTGCGCGCAGCGCCCGAAAGCGCGTGCGCGTAGGAATCCCTCTGTTGCTTAGTCCTCTTCTGCCTTGCGGCTGAACTTGCTTGCGAGCTCGGCCTGCTTCTGAGCGGGCACGGGCTGGTAGCCGGCAAGATCCATCGTGAAGGCACCCGACCCCTGCGTGATGGCGTGCAGGCGCGTGGCGTAGCCGTCAAGCTCGGAGAGCGGCACCGAGGCGCGGATTTCCATCAGGCCGCCCGGCAGGTTGTCGGTACCGACGATCTGCCCGCGACGGCTAGCCAGATCGCCCGTGATGTCGCCCATGAATGCGTCGGGGGCCGTCACGGTCACTTCGACGATGGGCTCAAGCACCTGGGGTGCGGCCTTGGCGAGGGCATCGAGCATCGCCTTGCGGCCTGCTGCGACGAAGGCCACTTCCTTGGAGTCGACCGGGTGCGACTTGCCGTCGTAGACCACCACGCGGATGTCCTCGATCGGGTAGCCCGCGACATAGCCCTGGGTGAGCACGTCGCGCACGCCCTTTTCAACGGCCGGAATCAGGTTGTAGGGAATGACGCCGCCCTTGACCTGATCGACGAATTCAAAGCCCGTGCCGCGCGGCAGCGGTTCGACGCGCAGGTACACCTCGCCGAACTGACCGGCGCCGCCCGTCTGCTTCTTGTGGCGCGCGTGGCCTTCGGCCGGTGCGCTGATCGTCTCGCGGTAGGGCACCGACGGGGTGCTCGTGACGACTTCAAGCTTGAACTGATCCTTCATGCGCTCGAGTACCGTGCGCACGTGCATCTCGGTAAGGCCGCGCAGGACGGTTTCGTTGAGAACCACGTCGTGGTCGACGGCGAGCGTCGGATCTTCCGAGAGCATCTTGTTGAGCACTTCGCCCATGCGGCCTTCGTCGCCGCGGCGTGCGGGTGCAATCGCCAGACCAAACATCGGCTTGGGGAAGGGCAGGGGCCGCATGTGGATGTCGTCGTCGGCCGGGTCCGAATGGAGCACGCAGCCGTACGAGAGCTCGTCGATCTTGTTGAGTGCGCCGATGTCGCCCGGGTGCAGTTCGTCGGTTTCCGACGTGTTCTTGCCCTGCAGCAAGAGCGGGCGCGTGACCTTGATGGGCTTCTTGTTGTCGTCGACGTAAAGGACGCTTCCCGCGGTGATGCGGCCCTGGTGCACGCGGAAGACGCCGATCTTGCCCACGAACGGGTCGCTCACGACCTTGAAGACGTGGGCGACGACGGGCTTGGCGGCATCGGGGGTGGTGACCACCGGGTCGCCCGCCTTGTTGAAGAAGAGCGCGTCGTTGGCTTCGGCGGGCGACGGAAGATGGCGGATGATCACCTTCATGAAGTCGCGGATGCCGATGAGCTTCTTGGCGCTCGTAAAGCACACGGGAATGATGTGGCCCTCGCGCAGCGCCTTGGTAATCGGAGCGTGGAGCGTGGCCGGATCGGCGTCGCCCTCTTCGAGGTAGCGCTCCATCGTCTCGTCGTCGACTTCGACCACGCGCTCGATGAAGGCGCGGTGCACGTCGTGCACGCTCATGATGTCGGCGTCGCCGTGGTCGCGGTCAAAGCAGTCGATCACGCGCGTGGCGCCCTTGGTGGGAAGGTTGATGGGAAGCACGGCGCTGCCGAAGGTCTCCTGCAGCTCCTTGAGGATGCCTGCGAGGTCGACGTCCGGGGCGTCGATCTTGTTGATGACGATGATGCGGCACAGACCGCGCTCTTCGGCCCACTTCATCATGCGCCGCGTCATGAGCTCGATTCCCTTGGTGGCGTCGACGACGACGGCCACCGACTTGACGGCGTCAAGTGCGGACAACGACTGTCCGACGTAGTCCGGATACCCCGGGGTGTCGAGGACGTGAATGCGTACGGGAGTGAGGTCGGGCATGGCGGTTTCGACGTGCACGACGGCCATGCGCAGCGAGTGTCCGACCGCCTTTTCCTGCGGGTCGTTGTCGCAGACCGTGGTGCCGCGTTCGATGCTGCCGGGCTCGGCGATCGCGCCGGTGCGTGCCAGCATGGCCTCGATGAGACTCGTCTTGCCGCTGGCGCCGTGCCCGACCAACGCTATGGTACGAAGGTTTTCAGTGGGAAAGTTCGACATACAAATCCTCCGGTACGTTCAATGTGTAGTGAGTCCATTCTGCACCCAAGCAGTAGGGAAAGACAATCGGCTTAGGGGTTGCCGCGTATGTTCTTCGGGCAACTTGCAAAATGACGCATGCGGGAGACGATCTTTACACTGCCATTTGTGGCTTTTCAGCAAAGCGCGGCGCTTTGCAGGGAAAAGTTTTTTCCTGGAGAGGTAGGTGAAGCGTTTTAGGCAATTGCCCTTTGAGGGGTAGTACTTCCTGGGATCCGGCTGCGGCGCAAAGCCCGATAACATCAAAAACGTCCGTAGAGCAGCACAGGACGATGAACCATCAAGGCGGCTGCGCCCTGCCGCACATGCAGGTACGAGCGCGCCGCAGCGTCACCATCGGCTGGCGCAGCATCGCGAGCGCCGGCCTCATGTTGGAGGAAAGCAACATGAACAAGCTTCTCAAGGCGGCCGTTCTTGCCGCCGCCGCGGCCTCTTTCGTCAGCACGGCGTTTGCCGAGGAGGGCGCCAAGCGCCCGCGTGAGTACGGTATCGAGATCGGCGTTCTACAGCCCGGCGCCAACAATGCCATCACCGACATCAAGGGCGTGCTCGTCGGACAGGTGAACGTGCACGACGACGCCAAGGGGGCGCACACGGGCGTCACGGCCGTGCTGCCGCATGCGGGCAACATCTTCAAGAACAAGGTGCCCGCCGGCATCTTCCTTGGAAACGCCTTCGGCAAGCTTGCAGGCTATCCGCAGGTGCAGGAGCTCGGCAACATCGAAACGCCGATCGTGCTCACCAATACGCTCAACATCGCCGCTGGCCTTGACGGCATCATCGACTACACCTTTTCCTTCCCCGAGAACAAGGACGTGCGTAGCGTCAACGGCATCGTGGGCGAGACCAATGACGGAGGCGTCAATGACATCCGCTCGCGCTTTGTGACGAGCAAGGATGTTCTCAAGGCGATCCAGACGGCCAAGTCCGGTCCCGTCGAGGAAGGCTCGGTCGGCGCAGGCTCGGGCACCAAGGCGTTCGGCTTCAAGGGCGGCATCGGCACGGCCTCGCGCGTGCTGCCCAAGTCGATGGGCGGCTACACCGTGGGCGTGCTCGTGCAGACCAACTTTGGAGGCCTGCTCACGATTGACGGCGTCGAGGTCGGCAAGGCTCTGGGCGGCTACCCGTATCAAAAGGAAATTGAAAGCGCCGACGGCTCGATCATGATGATCGTTGCCACCGATGCTCCGCTTGAAGCGCGCAATCTTGAGCGCGTCGCCAAACGCGCGTTCCTCGGCATGGCCAAGACGGGCGGCGTTGCCTCCAACGGTTCGGGCGACTTCGTGATCGCCTTCTCGACGGCAGAAGACATGCGCATGCCGCACGAGGCGCCGGCGCTCTCCAAGGTGAAGATGGATGTCGTGCAAAACGACGACATGACGCCGATCTTCATGGCAACGATCGAGGCAACAGAAGAGGCGATCATCAACTCGCTTTTTGCCGCGACCGACGTCAAGGGATTTGACGGCAAGGTTGCCAAGGCGCTTCCCATCAAGACGGTGCTTGAGATGATGAAAAAGGAAGGAAAGCTCAAGACTTCGGCGCCAAGTAAATAAAAAAGCGGGCCCGACGCAAAGACTGGGCTCGCTCTCAGAAAAAAAAGCCCCCGCACCGGGGCCCGTGCGCGTAGGCGCGGTACTCGATGCGGGGACGGGGAAACTTTGTCAGTTTTCCTTGGCCTGATTGGGCTTAGATCTTGCCCACGAGGTCGTTCGACGGGGTGAGCGTCTTCTCACCCGGGCGCCAGCGGGCCGGGCACACCTCGGAGGGGTTCGCGGCGACGTACTGGGCGGCCTGCACCTTGCGCAGCAGCTCGTGCGCATCGCGGCCGATGTTGCCGTTGTGCAGTTCAACCACCACGACCTGGCCCTCGGGGTTGATCACGAAGGTGCCGCGCTCGGCCAGACCGTCTTCCTCGATCATCACGCCGAAGTTGCGGCAGATCGTGCCGGTCGGGTCGCCCACCATCGGGAAGCGGACCTTGCCCACGGCCGGGCTCGAAGCGTGCCAGGCCATGTGGGTGAAGTGCGTGTCGGTCGACACGGCGTAGATCTCGACGCCGAGGGCGCGGAACTCTTCGTAGGCATCGGCGAGGTCCTCGAGCTCGGTCGGGCACACGAAGGTGAAGTCGGCCGGGTAGAAGAACACCACGGACCACTTGCCGTGCAGATCGGCTTCGGTGACGTCAATGAAGTCGCCGTCCTTGAAGGCCTTGGCTTTGAAGGGGAGCACTTCGGTGCGAAGAATCGACATGGTTCAATCTCCAAAAAAGCTATCAAATTCGATGACAGGCTGCTGTGGTCTCGTGACTGAGAATGAGTCCTGATTGCATCCTGTCGTTTGGTGCAGGCACTTTAACATGCGCAATTCCCAGTGAGGAACTAGACAAATGCAACAAATTGCGAAAAGCTTTTTGCGCGGGCGCCGCAACTTTCCTTCAAGGCTTCTAATACATTGAAAACAAAGGGAAATTTCTTTCTTTCTGCCGAAATTTTCGAACGCTTCCGGCCCGCGTTTCCTATGGAGAACATAGGGAGAATCAATCAAAAATTGAAGGGGAGGGGAAGGATGTGGACGGCAAGGGGAGGGAATGCATTCTTTACTCTTTCACCGTTGGCGCGGGCGAAAGCGGCTCGTTTTCCGGCCGAGCGGCCGGCGTGCGGCGTAAGATGAGCCTTCGGGCGCCGCGGAAAGCCAAAGACTGCGGGCTCGAACAGCAAGGCACAACAACAAGCAAAGAGGCAGCAGGCCGTGACGACGTACCAGAAGCTCACGCAGAGCGCGACCGACGAGGAGAAGGCGCTCTTTATTCCCTTTTTAAATGAACTGATCGACGCAGCCTTCGGCGTGATCGGCGAAAAGTTCCTCACCGGCATTCACGTCGACGACAAGGCCAACGGCACGCCCGTGACCGAAGCCGACAAGGGTGCCGAGCGCGTGATGCGCGCCATGATCGAGAAGCGCTTCCCCGAGCACGGAATCTTCGGCGAGGAGTACGGCATCAAGGAGGCGGCTCCTGCCGCCGCGGGCGGCGTGCGCTACCGCTGGATTCTCGATCCGGTCGACGGAACGCGAAGCTTCATCACGAATTCCTTTCTCTTCGGCACGCTCATTGCGCTTGAGCGCGACACGGGCGAGGGCTTCAAGCCCCTCATCTCCTCGGTGTCGCATGCCGCCGCGGGCGTGCGCACCATCGGTACGCGCGAGCGCACGATGATGCGCGTCAAGACCGCCTCGCGCGAATTCGAGCGCGAGCTGCACGTGCGCCCCTGCGGGGATCTTTCTGAAGCCACGCTACTGACGACGAGCCACTGGACGACGCCCGAGCAAAAGGGCGACGCGCGCATGCAGAAGGTGATCGACGCCGTCAAGCTCTACCGCACGATGGGCGACTGCTTCGGGTACTTTGCCGTCGCGAGCGGCGGCGCTGACATCATGATCGACCCAGATCTGTGCTACTGGGACGTTGCGGCGCTTCTGCCCGTCGTCGAGGGCGCCGGAGGCGTCATCACGTCGGTCACGGGCGGCAACCCCCTGGTTGAGCTCTCAGCCGTCTGCACGGCGGGCGGCGCCGTGCACGAGAAGGTGCTTGAACTGCTGCGGTAGGCCCGGAGGCTTGTCCTGCAGAGGACGGAGGTGAAGTTTAGTGCGGACGACATCGCGAGGTGTCGCCCGTTTTTTTTTTGGTGCGCCCGGCATGGGCATGATCTAACGGTTGAAAGTCCCGAACGCAGGAGGTAGCACCAAGCGCATAGCCAAAGGCAAGAGTGTCCACCGCTAGGGGAAATCGGAAGGAATCCTGAGGTAAACCGCCGACCTGACGAACAGGAACTGCATCAGGCATTCGACGATGGTTAAGTCTGCCAAACAAGATGAAGCCCGAAGCTACACGGAATCCGAGGTGTAGATGCAGCAGGTACATGGTGGGAAAGAGCATGTTCTTACCCGGGGAGGACTCACGGACGCGCGCCCGTCAGGGTGCTCGGGGTCAAGCTTGTCGTGAGTAGTCGGCAGACGTCATAGTAGGCAGGGCAGTACCTGCCGAAGGACAGAATTCATAGGAGTACGGTGCCGTAGACATAAAATTTCTGACGCTCTCGGAGGAAGTTCAGAATTCTTGGAATACCGACGGTCATCGACCGTCTTGTCCAACAGGCAGTCGCACAGGTTCTCTCAAGCCACTACGACAACATGTTCTCGACGCACAGCTACGGCTTGCGCCCCGGTCAACGGGCGCAGATGGCGGTACTTCGCGTGTCGGCAGCGGCGCAGGCGGGATACGTCTGGGCCGTCGACATGGACTTGGAGAAATTCTTCGATACGGTCAACCACAGTCGCCTGCTGAGAAAGCTCTCGACGCAGATCAAGGATGCAAGAGTGATTTCGCTCATCTGCCGGATGTTGAAGTCGGGAATCTCGATCGACGGCAAGGTGGAGGCCTCGGAGATCGGCCTGATGCAAGGGGGGCCCGCTGTCACCGTTGCTTGCGAACATCTACCTTGATGAGCTCGACAAGGAATTGGAGTCGCGAGGCCGCGAGTTCGCCCGATACGCCGACGATCTCGTCATCGTCTGCAAGTCGAAGCGGGCCGCCCTGCGCACCTTGGACAGCGTCACCCGGTTCATTGAGAATCGGACGAAGCTCAAGGTCAACAGGGAGAAAACCACGGTCAGCTACATCACCGGCGGCATCAAGTTCCTGGGGCATGGCTATGCCAAGCTCAAGGACGGATTTGTTCCTACCGTACACGCGAAGTCCAAGAAGCGGCTGGACGACCTTCGGCAGATTCTTGCCAGGAATAGGAAGATGAGCATCGAGGAAGTCAAGGAGGCGCTCCGGATGAAGCTGCGCGGTTGGTGCAACTACTTCAAGTACGCGAGATGCCGGGCGTGGCTGAGCGGAGACGTGGATCAGTGGTGCCGCAGGCGAATACGCCAACTGCTTTGGAAGACGTGGAAGAGAGTCAGGACGCGGATGAGGGCGTTGCAACTGCTGGGGTGCTCGAAGGAACAGGCCTATCAATGGGCCTGCACCCGGAAGAGCTACTGGAGGATCGCAAACAGCCATGTCCTGTCAACGACCCTGAACAACGATTTCTTGAAAGCCCACAACTGGTGCTGGCCCGGGCTCATCTGGGCCGAAGTGGGTGGAAGTTAGAACTATGGAAACCGCCGTAAAACACTGCGTGAGCGGTGCCTACCGAACGGTACGGGCGGTGGTGTGGAAGGACGGCGGGGAAATCTCCCCCGCCTCCTATCCGATTGTGCAACTTGAAAACATTAGTGTTTAGAGATGTCAAACTGGTCTCGTCTAGGCAAGAAAAAGTAGCAAATATTTGACGGGGGGGTGCAGTCCTAATATCGGAGAGTCTTTCTAGTGTTTTGTTTGCAAAGGAAAAATTTTATGGCTGCCCAATTCTCTCCTACCCGCGTGACGCTTGCCGTTCTGTTTGCGCTGCCTGTTCTGTCGGCCTCTGCAGCCTTTGGGAGCGAAACCATTAAAGTTGAAAATTACTCAACTCTCAATGACCAACTCCAAAGCGGTGACACCACATATGTCGTCGAGAGCGGAGATGCATTGCAGGCTGGTTCCGGATCCATCAGCATTGATGGTTGCGGACATTCCCTGACGCTTGAGGCGAAAGAAGGAAGAGGTGCCGGCGTGAGCGATGGGGCGCAGGTGTCTTTGTCAAACGTGACAAATCTTGTGATTGCGGGCCCCAGATATTCTCTGGTCGCTGTTTCCAGCGGTGAAGGAAGTGTTGTTCTAGGGCAGAAGACAGGCTATCTGGAGAAGTTGACGCTGCGGGGAGAGGCTCAAAGCCAGGGAGCCGCCGTCACTGTCTATGCAAAGTCAACAGAAGTTGATGGGTCTTTGATCGGCGGCTTTGTCTTCAAAAAGATCGATGGTGTCGAGCAGACTCTTACTGCGACGAAGATTTCTTCAAGCCCGTGGAATGATGAAAAAGCAACGGATTTCGTAGTTGAATCAGGAACCATCAAAACATCCTCGATTGAAGGAAATATTCATCAGGTTTTTTTGGGGAAGGAGGATTCTGCCCTTTCCGGTCTGTATGGTTTGGATGAAAACACAGCTCCCAGCGTCTTTGTGCGCAATAATGCAAAACTTTCGGGCTATGTGGATGATGCGCATGTCGCATCGATTTCGATTCAGGGGAACGGAGATATCAGCTTCAACAAGACGGCTTCCTTAGAACAGAAGCTTGTCGTTGATGAGGATGTCAAGCTCTATGACGGCAGCGAGAGTCAAGCCACGATCACGCTTGAGTCCGATACTCTCGAAGTTGGGGGAAGCATCATCAATGCCAATGCTACGCAGAATTCAGTTCTGAGCATCGGAACGCAGACTCATGCGATCGGTACCGTCACTGTTGGCAACGGCGCCAGCAACAGCGGAAAGATGGATTTTTACGCGGATGCCGTGACTGTGGGCGGCACGCTTTCGGTCGGTAGTTCGGCCGAGACGATTTTTCACAAGACTATTGATGACGAGGCTCAGGGCAACCAGTTGAACCTCAATTTTGTTACGCATGAGGGAACCCTGCGCATCGAATCCGGGACAGTCACGATTGCGGGGAATGTGAGCGGTGGTGGTCAATTGCTTCTTGGCAGTTCCGACGAAGCGATCGAGAATCTTGATGCCAAGGGGGTTTTTTCGACCGGGAACGGACAATTTTATGTTAAGGACGCCTTCATTGACAATTTCAACGGCGCCACGGCCACCTTCCACGACACCGGGGATCCCGATCAGAAGCTAGCAGTAACGCAAATCAACGCAGGTAGCGGAACGATCGAAGTTCTGGCTGGTTCCTTTGAGGCGACCGAGCGTCTCAATCAAAACGGAACGGGCGCCGTCAAACTCGGCACGAAGGACAAGTATCTCACGAACGTCTCTCTTGGCACGAGTATGGAAACGGCCAAGTACGGTTTGCGCAACCTTGGCGGCACTGTCGAGATCTACGCCGACAATGTGGAGATCGGGCCCGAAGGAACCGCCGTGGATGTTTTTGACGCGACAGCAGAAGGGTCGGGAGATTCGGTCAATAGCACGACCATTCACGCCGGCAAGACCTTGACCATCTATGGCGACATTTACGCGGGCAAGGCAAGTTCAGAGAGCTTTAGTTCCGATCGTATCCCGACGGGGGTCAATGCGCAGGTGAACATCACTGCGGATGAAGGTGCGGCAGTTGCGATCACGGGCGACATTGCAACCTACAACGACACCAGTGCAGAAAGTACGAACGAACAGGTTCGCTCCAGCGTCAATCTTGATTTTTCCAAGGCCGCTACGGTCGTTATCACAGGTGCGATTCTCGATACGGTCGTCGGGGAGTCGGCATCGGGTGGCAGTACGCTTGCTTTGGGAAGAAGCGGAACCTGGACGGCGACAGCTGACTCACATGTCACGAATCTGATCGCCGATGGAAGTACGATCAATCAAACGGACGCCGGTCAGACGATTTCCGTTGAAAATTTCTCGGGGACCGCTGCAGTCAATGCAGTGGGTGAGAGGCTGGCTGATGGCTCGGTCAGAACGTCTCTGTTTTCTGTTGCAGAGGCTGCCGAGGGGGCGGCGATTGAGGCCGCTGTTACGGGGGTGACTGCCGACGATGTCGTCGGGCAATCGCTGAAAGTTGCCGAGGGCGTCAGCACGATCACTCGCGTTGAGGGCGGCGATTTGTACGACGACTATGAGCTGACAACAGATGAGAGGGGCAATGTCCTTTCGGAGAGCGTCACCGTCAGCGACAAGCTCACGTCCTTTAAGGGAATCACGGCTTCCTCGATTGTTCAGTGGAGAAATCAGATTAATCACCTCACGAAGCGTCTTGGCGACGTGCGCTCACAACCAGAGGGACTTGGGGCCTGGGCGCGCATCTACGGCGGCGAGTACGAATGAGGGACGACGAACAACGTTGAGATGACCTCCACCACCATTCAGGTGGGTGCCGACGGACGCATCGGCAGCTGGATCATCGGCGGGGCGCTTTCCTACACTGATTCGGGCTTTGACATAGGCAACGGGCAGGGCGACGGAGACATGTACGATCTCGCGCTTTATGCCTCCCGTCTGTTTGACGGTGGTTCTTATGTCGACATCATCGGTCGCTACGGCATTGTCAAGAATGACATTACTGCGGGCAATATGGCCATCGATACTAGCTCGAGCGCCTTCGGCATCGGCATTGAGGGGGGACATCAGTTCCGCTTCCTGCAGCAGGCGTACATTGAGCCGCAGATCGAGCTGTCCTACGGATTCGTTGCCGGCGACAGTGATACCGCCTCCAATGGAGTTACGGTTGATCAGGACGACTATCAGTCGCTTGTAACCCGTGTGGGCTTCCGAACGGGCTTTGACTTCCCAGAAAATGCAGGCACGATTTATGCGCATGTAAGTTATTCGTACGATTTCCTGGGCGAGGCCGACGCTACAGCTACGAAGGTTGGTGTTCGCTCCGTGAATCTTGACGAGGATCTTGGTGGCGGCTGGGTGACCTACGGCTTGGGCGGCCAGTTCCGTCTAAGCGAGCGTTCGTTTGCCTATGGCGAGCTTCAGCGCAGTGCGGGTGGTGACGTTGAGAATCCGTGGGCCTTCAATGTCGGCTTCAGGCACGTGTTCTGACGGCAGGAAGATTCAGGTTCGGCTGCGGTCCTAAGCATATCGGGCTGAAAGCCGCGACCGAGCCTGCAGAAGTCCTGCGATTGCCTGAGTAGAGCTTGGGAATAAAAGGCGGGAAAGAACAAACCCGGAGGTTTCACGCCTCCGGGTTTGCTGCATGACGGCCTAGGCTGCATTGGCTGCCGCAGGCTTTTGCGCCGTCGGCAGATCGATCGTCATCACGAGGCCCCCTTCGGGGCGGTTTGCTGCCGAGAGAGTCCCGCCGTGGCGCTCGACCGCGCGTTTGGCAATTGCAAGCCCGAGACCGAAGCCGTTGCCGGTTGCCTGGTTCTTGCCGCGCACGAAGGGATCGAACATGCGCTCGATCTCGTCGGGCGGCATGCCCGGACCGTGGTCGGAGACGGTGATGAGCGTGCGCTCTCCCTCTGTTCTTATGGCGACTTTGACGGTGCTCTTTTCGGGCGAATAGCGAAGCGCATTGCGCACCAGATTTTCAACGGCACGCATGAGCGTGTCGACGTGCGAGTTGATGTAGACCTCCTCGGGCGCATCAAGCGCAACCGTCACGCCCTTGGCGCCGCCTTCGAAATTGGCGTCGTCGACCACGGCTTCCACAAGCGGCACGATGTCGAGCACTTCAAAGGTCATCGGCGCGTTGTCATCGAGCCGTGCGTAGGTCAAGAGCTCGTCGACCAAGGCGTCAAGCGACTGCACGTCGTGCTCGATCCGTGTGAGAAGCTCGGCCGACTTCTGGGGATTTTTCTGCGCCAGCGCAATGGCGATGCTGATGCGCGCTAGCGGACTTCTCAGCTCATGGCTCACGTCATGGAAAAGGCGCTTTTGCCGGTTGATGAGTCCCGTGATGCGCTCGGCCATTTCGTCAAACTGCCGGGCGAGCGCCCCGATTTCATCGCGCCTGCTGCCGAGCTCTCCCGCAATGCGCACGTCAAGGTCGCCTTCGGCCGCGCGCTGCATGGCCCAGTGCAGACGCCGGATGGGACGCGCCTGACTCCAGGCAAGGCCGCCTGCGACCAGCGTCGTGATGATGCCAAGAAGTACCACCCACACCCACCAGGGCGTGTGCCAGAGCGTCTTGAGGCCGGGCTTGGGCGGCGGCGGATCGGTGCGTACGGTAAAGAACGTGCATTCGCCAAAGCCCTCGACGTTGGCAACGACGACGCCCACGCGGCCGCAGCCACGGTGTGCGTGGCCATGGCCGCGCATGCCGCGAATGAAGCTTGCCGGATCAAGCGTGCGCAGTTCGTCAAGAGCCATCGGCGGTACCTCGCGGCCGCTGATTTCGCGGCCACGGGCATCAATGACGAAGACTTCGGGCTTGGTGTTGGAGGTGCTGTCGCGCAGCCAGTTGAGCATGGCCTGCGTGCCGCCCCAGCGCTGCATGTCCTGCGCGACGTCGATGGCGCGGCACACGCCGGGGCCGCGTTCAATCGAGCCGTAGTTCTGCGGCGCATCCTGCCGGTCGGCGCTCAGCGTCCAGGCAAAGCCCGCCACGATCAGGATGGTGATCCAGAACCCGATGAAGAACTTGAGAAAAAGGCCGCTGACGCCGTAGAACTTGGTCTTCATAAGCTGCTGTCCGCAAGGTGAATTCAAGGAAGGCGGGGAAAACTGCAGCGCCCGCCTTCCTCAAAAAAACGGGGTCGGCCGAAGCCGCTTTGGTGTTCTTGAAAGGGCTTTTGCGTGCGCTCTGCGTCAAAGTCCCTTCCTATGCACCATCGTTAATGCGCGGCGCCGCGCGCGACAAGCTGGTAGCCCACGCCGCGCACGCTCTCGATCAGGATGTCGTCGTGCGCAAATTCCGCGAGCTTGTGGCGGATCGAGGAGATGTGCACGTCGATGGCGCGGTCGTAGCGCCCGAGCGGGCGGCCGAGAATGCGCGGGTAGATGTCGGCCTTGGCGACGGGTTCCCCCGCGTGGCGCGCGAGCATTTCGATCAAGGCAAGCTCCGTTCCCGTAAAGGCGATCGGCTGACCGTCGTAGGTGACGCGCCGCTGCGAGAGGTCAATCGAGAGCTTACCCACCTGCACCGGGCCGCTTGAGTTGTCGTTGGCGGACGTCCGGCGCAGGATCGCACGCATGCGCGCGACCAACTCGCGCGGCGTGCAGGGCTTCGGGACGTAGTCGTCGGCGCCGAGCTCAAGGCCCAGGATGCGGTCGACCGGGTCGCCGCGGGCGGTGAGCATCAGCACCGGCGTCTTGTACTTCTCGCGGATCTTGGTGAGCGTCTCGGTGCCCGACATGCCCGGCATCATCACGTCGAGCACGATGAGGTCGAAGTCGTCGTTGGCAAGCATCGTGAGGCCGTCGAGGCCGTTTTGAGCGGACTTCGCCTCAAAGCCTTCGAGCGAGAGATAGTCGATGAGCAGCGTGGCGAGCTCAACGTCGTCGTCGATGATGAGAATTTTCTGCGGGCGTGTATACATAGGAGCCTGATCGTGTTGGTGCTGTTGTCCCGGAAAGCGCGGTCATGGGGCGCCGGCCTAAGGGGCCTGGGCGCGTCTGCCGGATTTACGCCGGGATGCGCATTCGTCACTAGGATTGCGGGTGCCGTCGGGCGGCAAAGGCGTGCGGGCGAAAAAAGAGAAAACCCTTTTTTGGCGCGGGTTGCAGGAAGGACATGGATTCTTTGTCTGCAGCAAAGAAACCGCGCATGGCCCGCGGGGGCGAGGGGATGCCGCAAAACCGGGCGTTTTCCCTAACATCCTACTTGCTGTTTATTGTGCCCGAACGCTGCCGCTGCTGCATTGTTCGAGCAGATTTCTTTGCACATCTTTGCAAAACAAGGCGCGAAGTTTACGCGCGGCGGGATAAAAATTAAATCGAGCAAAAAATTGACTTAATTCTTCTCGATTAGTCTTTGTTTCCCGACGTTCTGTAAAGGAAGTGAAGAAAGGGCTTCAGAAGCGGCAGGCCTTGAGGCCCTCGGAGCTTCAAGCCGCCCCGGCGCACTCCTTTCGCAGAACAATAAGTACGAAGACCACCATTTCAAGCACAAGGGACCCAGATCCATGAAAGCAGCACTGACGTACGAAAAAGGCCGGGCAGCACGCCCGCGCGGGCGCGGCCGGCATCTGCTGCGCACGGCACTTGCCGCGGCCGCCGCAAGCCTTGTGCTTGCCGGGTGCGCAAGCAACGCCGATTTCCTCGCCTCCCAGCGAGACATCGCGCCCACGCAGTGGGCGGCCGATCTGCCGCAATTGGCAGGCGCCTCGGCCGAGGAAAACCGCCACTGGTGGCAGGCCTGGAACAACCCCGAGCTCAACACGCTTCTTGAAGCGGCCGCGCGCGCCAACACCGACGTTCTCACGGCGATGGCAAACCTGCGCCGTGCGGCGGCCCTGGCCGACGAAGCCACGGCGAACCTCTTTCCGACGCTAAACGCAAGCGCGGGCGGCAGCAGCACGCGGCGCGACTCGGTCACCACCGAATCCTGGAACGCCGAAGCGGCGGCCAGCTGGTCGTTTTCGCTTGCGGGCGGCAACATCGCGGCGCGCCGCGCAGCGAATCTCGAGGCGATGGCTAGCGCCATGACGCTTGAAGACACCCGCATTGCCGTTGCAAGCGAAGTCGCGCAGACCTACGTGAACCTGAGGCTTGCGTACGTGCGGCGCGCCATCGCGCTCATGACCTTTCACAACTACTCGGAAGCCTGCGACATCGCGCGCTGGAACTACGACGCGGGGCTCTCCGACAGAACTGAACTCGATCAGGCGATCAGCAACATGGAAGGCGCCCGCGCGCAGATTCCTCTGATGCAGTCCTCGATCATGCAGTACCGCAATGCGCTTGCGCGCTTGACCGGACAGGCGGCCGAGACGCTTGTCGTAAAGGAGGATCCGCACGTGCCGGTCGCGCCGGACGCCCTGGCCGTTTCGCTTCCCGCGCAGACGCTTGCGCAGCGCCCGGACATGCGCTCGGCGACCTATAGCCTCGTCGCAGCGTCGGACCGCGTCTACGAGGCGCGAAGCCAGTGGTTTCCCAAGATTCAGCTCACGGGCAACCTCGGCACGCAGGCCGCCACGATCGGGGCGCTGGGCGCCTCCGGCACCGGCGTAGCGGCCCTGATCGGCGCGCTCAGCATGCCGATTCTCGACTGGGGTACGCAGGTAAGCGCCACCGAACAGGCCCTCGCGAACCTCGACCGTGCGCGTGCAACCTACTCGTCGACGCTGCTTTCGGCACTTGAAGAAACCGAAAACGCCCTCACGGGCATTTCGACCGCGCAAAACCGCGAAAAGGCGCTTCAGGCTGCGCTTGAAGCGGCGATTTCGGCAGCAGATCTCGCCATGCAGCAGTACGAGGCGGGCCTCACCGACTACCAGACGGTGCTCAACACGCAGCGAAGTCTTTATACGGCGCGCGAAAACCTGCAAAGCAACAAGGCCGATCTCGCCACGCAGCTGATTGCGCTCTACCGTGCAATGGGCGGCGGCTGGGAGCCCTCGGATGAAGTGAAGAGGGTCGACAGCTCGATAGCCAAGGATCTGGCAGGCGCCGCTGATACGGCAAACACATCGGACGCAAACGAATAACCGCATCTTTCCTTGATGGACAGAGGCCCTCAAGTCGCTTCAACGACGACAGAGGCCCGCACACACGAAGGAACATGAAGCAAATGGCAGACATCAACGACAAAAGCACCAACAAAGCGGCCTCGCCCGAGGCCACGGGCGACGTGCTCACCAAGGACGCCCTCAAGGCGGGCAGCGGCCATTCGCGCCGCAAGTGGATTGCCGCCGTCGTCGTTCTGGCCGCGCTTGCCGCGGGCGGCGCCTGGTACGCGGGCGTCTTCACAAGCGCCAAGGCCCCGAGCTACCGCACCGCAGCCGTTGAAAACGGCAGTCTCGTGGTGACGGTGACGGCCAACGGCACGGTCAATCCGCTTCGCACCGTCTCGATCGGCTCGGAACTTTCGGGCATCGTGCGAAACGTCCTGGTCGACGTCAACAGCATCGTCAAGAAGGGCGACGTGCTCATTGAACTTGACGACGCCAACCTCAAGGCGCAGGTCAATCAGGCGCGAGCGTCGCTAGCAAGCGCCCGTGCAGCGCAGGCCGAGGCCAAGGCCACGCAGGTCGAGGCCGAGGCGAAGATGCGCCGCTACGAGGAGCTCAACAAGACTTCGGGCGGCCGACTTCCCTCGCGCACCGAGCTTGACGTGCAGCGCGCCACCGTCCTCAAGGCCCAGGCGGGCACGATGTCGGCTGCGGCTGCCATCGACGACGCCGAGGCAACGCTTGAGACGCGTTTGACCGACCTCGACAAGGCCTCGATCAAGAGTCCCGTCGACGGCGTGGTGCTTGCGCGCACCGTGGAGCCCGGCTATGCCGTGGCGGCGAGCCTTCAGGCGGTCGAGCTTCTGACCGTTGCAACCGACCTGCGCCAGCTTGAGCTTGAAGTCGACGTCGACGAGGCCGACGTGGGGCAGGTGCAAAACGGCCAGCGCGCGACCTTTACGGTGGCCGCATACCCCAACAAGCGCTTTGACGCCAAGATCACCAAGGTGGCCTTCGGCTCGACCACGTCGACCGACAACGTGATTACCTACACGACCTACCTCTCGGTCGACAACCCGGATCTGATGCTTCGCCCCGGCATGACCGCCACGGCCACGATTGAAACGGCGCGCCGCGACAAGGTGCTGCTTGTGCCCAACACGGCGCTGCGCTTCAAGCCTTCTATCCAGGCCGAGGGCTCGGCGATGTCGTCCTTTCACATGGGACCCCCGCCGCCTCCGCGCGCCAACAAGAAGTCGATGGACGTGAGCCTCAACCAGACCCAGCGCGAGCAGACCGTCTACGTGGTGGGGCCTGACGGCCACGCCCAGCCGCGTCGCATCGTCACGGGGTTGACGAACGGGCGCATGACCGAGGTGATCTCGGGCGAGATCAAGGCGGGCGACAAGGTGATCACCGATCAGCTGCGCCAGAGCGCCAAGTAGCCGCCGATGAACGGCAAACCCGGAATTTCCTTATGAAGGAGTACGTGCGATGACCGAACGGCTCATTGAACTGCGCAACATCTGCAAGCGCTACGGTTCGGGCGAGGCGGCCTTCAACGCGCTCACCGACGTCAACCTCACGGTTGATCAGGGCGAGTTCGTGGCGATCATGGGCCCCTCGGGCTCGGGCAAGTCGACGATGATGAACATCATCGGCGCGCTCGACAGCCCCACGGGCGGCGAGTACCTCTTCAAGGGCCTGCACGTCGAAAAACTCTCGCGCGACGAGCGCGCGCTCCTGCGGCGCCAGTTCCTGGGTTTCGTCTTTCAGGGGTTCAATCTCTTGGCGCGCACGACGGCCTTGGAAAACGTGGAACTGCCGCTTCTGTATCGCGGCGTCTCGACCGAGGAGCGCCACAAGCTTGCGAGGGCGGCGCTTGACCGCGTGGGGCTTCTCCCTTGGGAGCGGCACACGCCCGCCGAGCTCTCGGGCGGCCAGCAGCAGCGCGTGGCGATTGCCCGCGCGATCGTCACGCACCCGCTCCTTTTGCTCGCCGACGAGCCCACGGGAAGCCTCGACAGTCACCGAAGCGTCGAGATCATGGAGCTTCTCACAGACCTCAACAAGTCCGAACACATCACGGTCGTGCTCGTCACGCACGAGCCCGACATGGCGGCCTATGCGCGCCGCTGCGTGCGATGCGTCGACGGGCGCATCGCCTCGGATACCGAGCAGCCCGGGCGCTAACTGAAAAAGAGGAATTACATCATGCTAGGCAATGCATTCCTGCTCGCCTTCCGGCAGATCATGCGCAACCCCATGCGCTCGCTTCTGACGGTGCTGGGCATCGTGATCGGCGTGGCAAGCGTGATCACCATGGTCACCGTCGGCAACGGCGCAACGATCGCCGTCAAGGAGCAGATCGAAAGCTTCGGCAGCAATCAGCTCATCCTGCGCCGCGGCCAGCGTCTGGGCCCGGGCGGAGCGGCGGGTGCGCCAAGCTTCAAGGTCGACGACATCCAGGCGCTTGAGGATCAGATCGCTGGCGTCATCAGCGCCTCGCCTCACAACAACCGCAACACGATTGTTGTCGCCAACGGCCGCAACTGGACGACGAGCGTGATCGGCTCGGACAAGGGGTACTTTGCAACCGAAAACCGCGAGCTGGCCGAAGGGCGCTACTTTGAAGACACCGAGGAGATGTCGGGCGCGGCCGTGTGCGTGATCGGCACGACCATTCAAAAGGAATTGTTCGGCGCAGGCGCCCCGGTCCTGGGCGAAATGCTTCGCATCAACACCTTTTCCTGCCGCATCATCGGCCTTCTGGCTGAAAAGGGGGCCGCGGCCATGGGCAACGACCAGGACGACCTGGTGGTGCTTCCCTTTAATACCGTGGCGCGACGCCTTGTAGGCAACAACCGCGTCAACACGATTCTCATCAACATCGACACCACGAGCGACCGCGAGCATTTAAAGAGCTCGATCCGCGACCTGATGCGCGAGCGCCGCTCGCTGTCTGAAGGCGACGACGACAACTTCGTCATTCACGACACGGCCGAAGTGGCCGAGCGCGTCGCCTCGGCCACCAAGATCATGACGGCGCTGCTGGGCGCCGTGGCCGCGGTGAGCCTTCTCGTGGGCGGCATCGGCATCATGAACATCATGCTCGTGTCGGTGACCGAGCGAACGCGCGAGATCGGCGTTCGTCTGGCAATTGGCGCCACCGCCCACGAGGTTTTGCTGCAGTTTCTGATTGAGGCGGTGGTCCTTGGCTGCATGGGCGGCATCCTCGGAATTCTCATTGCCGTGGGAGCCTCCTGGGCGCTCACGACCGTGATGGAGCTCCCCTACGCCTTTGATCCGCAGATCAATATTCTGAGCTTTGCCTTTGCCGCTCTGACGGGCATCATCTTCGGCTACTTCCCGGCGCGCCGGGCGGCAAGTCTTGATCCCATCGAGGCCGTGCGCCACGAGTAGCGGCGGGGCTGGGGTAAAGAGCAAAAAGAAGGCCTTGCGGTTTGAACTGCCGCAAGGCCTTTTCAGTCGATGACGGTCGGCTCTACCAAACCGTCAGAGCGAGTCGACTAGAACGGAATGTCGTCTTCGCTCAGAGTGTCGGCCGTGATGTTCGAGGCGCTCTGCTGCGGGTGGGCGGCAGGCTGGGGCGCGTGGGCAGCGGCCTGCTGGCGCGGCTGCGGCGGCACGTAGTTCGTCTCAAAAGAGTCGTCGCGCTGCATCTGCGAGCCCGAGCTCTGGCTGCGGCCCGAGGGCAGCAGCTGCATCGATTCGCTCACGATTTCGGTGGCGTAGCGCTCGATGCCGTCCTTGTCGGTGTAGCGGCGGGTGCGCAGACGACCTTCAACGTAGACGGGGCTCCCCTTGCGCAGGTACTGCTGCGCAACCTCGGCCTGACGGCCGAAGAAGACGATGCGGTGCCATTCGGTTTCCTCCTGCAGCTCGCCCTGACTGTTCTTGTAGCGGCGGGAGGTGGCGATGACGATGTTGCAGATGGCGGTGCCGCCCTCTGCGGTGTAGCGGATCTCGGGATCGCGGCCGAGATTGCCGATCAAAATGACTTTGTTGACGGAAGCCATGACGTGTTTCTTCTAAAAAATGCGCTTAAGGCTCCGCAAAAGGCAAGGGGAAGTTCGGCGCCAGGGGCGCGGCCTGGGCGGCCGGGATGCCTTTTGGGGAGCGTCCAATAAACTCAAGCTTTCTTATTCATTTCGATTTCGCTGCCGGGCTCGTGCGTGCGGTTCGTGTGCATGCCGCGTGCAATGAAAAGCCACGCGAGCATCAGCACGGCGCAAAACGCGTAGGCCGCACCCGATCCCCAGCGGCCGGCAAGCCATCCGCCGGCGGCGCCCCCTACAAAAAGCCCGATCGACTGGGTGGTGTTGTACACGCCCAGCGCCAGGCCCCTGGCCGAGGCAGGCGCCGACTTGGAGACAAGGCTCGGCAGCGATGCTTCGAGAATATTAAAGCCAAAGAAGAATACTAACAGCAAAAAGGCGATGCCAAGGATGCTTTCATCGAGAAGCGAGAAGGCGGCAAAGACGGCAAGCAAAAGCGTGATGGCCGAGATGAAGAGGCGCTTTAATGCTCCGCGCCGTTCGGCAAAGCGGATGGCGGGCATCAGGCCCGCAAAGGCAATGAGAACCGCAGGCAGATACACCATCCAGTGGTGCGCCACGGGAAAGGCCTGCGCGGCAAGCTTCACGGGGATGACGACAAAAAGCGTCATCTGCGCCATGTGAAGCACGAAGATGCCGAAGTTAAGGCGCAGCAGCTGGGGATCGAGAAGCACTTCCCCGAAGGAAACCTTTTCTTTGGCTTCGGCCTCGGAGAGGGCGCCGGGTTCGACAGGGGCTTTTTCCACATCGGGCACGATGAAGAGGATCACGCCCACGGCAAGGATCGCGAGCACCGCGGTAAGCCAGAAAAGCCCCGGCACGCCGATTGATCCGGCAAGAATCGGGGAAAAGACAAGGCTTGCCGCAAAGGTAAGGCCAATCGAGGCGCCCACGAGCGCCATGGCGCGGGTGAGGACCGCGTCGCGCACCGAGTCCGAGATCATGGCGGTCACGGCGGCCGACACGGCGCCCGCGCCCTGAAGCGCACGGCCTGCGATCACCATTTCAATTGACGTCGAAAGCGCGGCGAGAACGCTTCCCGCGGCAAAGATCACAAGACCGATGGCGATCACGGGCTTGCGGCCGAATCGGTCGCTTGCTGAGCCGAAGGGAATCTGCAGTACGCCCTGGGTGAGGCCGTAGATCCCAAGCGCCAGGCCCGCTAAAAACGGGTCGCCGCCGTCGGGCAGCGTCTGCGCCCAGACGGCGAAGACGGGCAGGATGAGAAAAAGCCCGAGCATGCGAAGCGCGAAGATGCCCGCAAGCGAAAGCGAGGCGGTGCGCTCGCGGCTCGTCATCGGCACGACGGCAGCCTTGTTGGTGACCTTGGTCATGGAGTTCGGTAAAAAAGAAAAAGGCTGCTCAAAACGGCTGCCTGAGAGAAATTGTAAGGCCGCGCAATCTTAGGGAAGTCGCGTGACCGCAGTCTTAAAGGGCGCACGACTGAGTTCCCGCCCGCAAGCGCCCAGCCGGCTTTTTCATATTGCCAAGCCCGCGCGGCGGCTGTATTCTCACCGATTGCCCTGCGGCAGGGGGCTCGATCGCGATCAAGGATCCTTCCCGAAACCTCAAAACCTGCGCGGGCAATTGCAGAAGAAAAACACCACCGATTTTCGAAAAGAACAAGTTTCTCATGGCCAGCAACTGCATCAGCATCCGCGGCGCACGCACGCACAATTTGAAGAACGTGAGCATCGACATTCCCCGCAACAAGCTTGTCGTGATCACGGGGCTTTCGGGCTCGGGCAAGAGCTCGCTTGCGTTTGACACGCTCTACGCCGAAGGCCAGAGACGCTACGCCGAAAGCGTCTCAAGCTATGCGCGCCGCTTCATGGACGTGATGGACAAGCCCGATGTCGACGCGATCGAGGGGCTCTCCCCTTCGATTGCCATCGAGCAGCACACGAGCACCGCGGGCTCGCGCTCGACCGTGGGCACGATGACCGAGATCAACGACTACCTGCGCATTCTCTTTGCCCGCGCGGGCACGCCCTACTGCCCCGAGCACGACGTGGCGCTCCGAAAAGAGGGCATTCACGACATGGTCGACGCTGCGCTCAAAAAACCAGAAGGCACGCGCCTCATGGTTCTGGCGCCGTTAAACGTCCTCCCGGGCCGCGCGGTGCAGGAAGAGGCCGGAGAAGGCCACGAGTGCGAGGGCGCCTTTTCCTTGAAGGGCCAGACGATCGGGCAGACGGTCAAGTGGCTGCAGCGAAAGGGCTACCTTCGCGTGCGCATCGACGGCGTGGTGATGACGCTCGACGAGGTGGGGCTCGACCTTTTGGATACGTTGGCTGAAAACCACCGCGTCGACGTGGTGCTCGACCGCTTGAAGGCCGAGGACAAGAACCGCACGCGTCTTGCGGAAAGCTTTGAAGCGGCCGTAAAGCTCGCCGACGGCCGCGCGATTTTGGCCGACCTCGCAAGCGGCGAAGACACGGCCTTTTCAACGCGCTACGCGTGCCCCCAGTGCGGGCGCACGATGCCCGAGATGACGCCCGCGATGTTTTCGTTCAACAACGCGCTCGGCGCATGTCCGCTGTGCGAGGGCGCGGGCAAAATCGAGCGCTTTGATCCGCAGCTCGTGGTGCGCGACGCAACGCTCACGCTGCGTCAGGGGGCCGTGTGCGGCTGCACGCCGCAAAACCGCGCAACCTTTACGGCACTTGCCGACGCCGCGCGCGTGATGGGCTTTTCGCTCGACGTCCCCTACGAGACCCTTCCCGCCGACGTCAAGGACATGATCCTTTACGGCGCCAAGGCGGGCAGCCCCGTTGCCTTTACCGGCATCATCACCGAGCTTGAGCGCAAGTGGAAGAGCGTTCGAAGCGAAGCCGTAAAGACCGGCATGCGCGTGCTGCGCCGCACGCTTTCCTGTCCGGCCTGCGGCGGCACGCGCCACCGCGCCGAGGTGCGCCACATCTATATCGGCGAGGGGCCCGATCGCATCAATCTGATTGAACTTCAGGCGCTTTCCCTGGACGAGGTGCACGCAAGGCTCGGGAAGCTCACCTTCGAGCCCCTGCAGCAGGAGGTCGCGCACCCCTTGATCGAGGAGGTGCAAAAGCGCGTGGGGTTCTTGATCGACGTGGGGCTTTCCTACCTCACGCTGTCGCGCTCGACCGCAACGCTCTCGGGCGGCGAATTGCAGCGCATCCGGCTTGCGGGCCAGATCAGCGCGGGACTCACCGGCGTGACGTATGTTCTTGACGAGCCCACGATCGGGCTTCATCAGCGCGACACCGCAAAGGTGATCGGCATGCTCAAAAAGCTCGTGGCGGCCGACAACACCGTCGTCGTGGTCGAGCACGACGCCGAGGTGATCCGGGCGGCCGACTTTCTGATCGACATGGGCCCCGGCGCAGGCGTCAACGGCGGTTCCGTCATCTGCGCGGGAACGCCCGCCGAGGTCGCCAAGAACCCCGACTCGCGCACGGGGCGCTACCTTGCAGGGTCGACCGAGGCGGCCGAGGAGCTCAAGAAATCCATCAAGGTCTTCACGGCAGAGGATCCCGCGCTCGTCGTGCGCGGCGCCTGCGGCCACAACCTCAAGAACCTCACCTGCCGCTTCCCGGTCGGGGCGCTTTCGGTCGTGACCGGCGTCTCGGGCTCGGGCAAGTCGACGCTCATCAACGACACGCTCGCCAACCACCTGCGCCGGCGCTTTCACAAGGCCAAGGTCGAGGCACTTGATTTCGAGGGCATTGAGGGCGTGGACAACTTCGACAAGGTGATCGAGGTCGATCAGAGTCCGATCGGCAAGACCCCGCGCTCGAACCCGGCAACCTACACGGGCCTCATGGCCTCGATTCGCGACGTCTTCGCGCAGACGCCCGCAGCGCTTGAGCGCGGCTACGGCCCCGGGCGCTTTACGTTCAACAGCGAGGGCGGCTGCTGCGAGACCTGCCAGGGCGAGGGCCAGATCAAATTTGAGATGGGATTTCTGCCGGCGGTCTACGTCACCTGTCCCACCTGCCACGGGCGCCGCTACAACCGCGAGACGCTCGAGGTGAAGTACCGCGGCAAGTCGATTGCCGACGTGCTCGACATGACGGTCGACGAGGCGCGCGAATTCTTTGCGGCGTATCCGGCGATCGAACGGCGCCTTGCAACACTCTCGGAGGTGGGGCTGGGCTACATCGGCCTCGGACAGAGCGCAATCACCTTCTCGGGCGGCGAAGCGCAGCGCATCAAGTTGGCGCAGGAGCTCGCGCGCCGCGACACGGGCCGCACGCTCTACATTCTTGACGAGCCCACGACGGGCCTTCATTTCGATGATGTGGCCGCGCTGATGACGGTCTTAAGAAAGCTCACGGCGCTCGGCAACACCGTGATCGTGATCGAGCACGATCTCGACGTTGTGGCGCTTGCCGACTGGGTGGTCGACATCGGCCCCGAAGGCGGCAGCGGCGGCGGGAACCTCGTCTTTGAAGGGCGGCCTGCGGATCTTGCGAAGTGCCCGCAGAGCATCACGGGGCGGTTTCTTGCCGCGCACTTAGGCATCGATGCAGCAGGGAAAAAGACGGCGGAAAAGACCGCCAGGACCACAGCAAAGACTACGAAGAAGCCCCGCGCGAGCAGCGCCGCAAAACCCGCTGCGAAGACCGTGAAGGCAAGCGCGAAGTAATTTTCACGAAAATATAGGGTTAATACTTAACTTTTCGGTGTCCGACGTCAGGATGATCGCAGAGAAGTTGGTGTTAACCCTTGTTTTTTCCCGAAAGACAGTGAAACTCTGCCCCTGTAAGCGGATGTTAATTGATATTAATCAAAATTAACACAGTCTGAAAGGAGCATGATTACGCCAAGAAAACAGCCGTGGTCCGCGCCTGCCGTCCGGGCATCAGAAAATGCCTCTACGGACATCAGGCCCGCGATGAAAAAGAACACGATTTCCCTTTGAGTGGATCGCGGCCGGACAACGACGGAATTTTCCAATTACCCCTTCTGAAAGGAAGACAGTCATGACGACTCCTGAACAAATCAAGTTCCAGCACACCCCGACTGGTCCGGATGCCATCGCGGCCGTGTCGCTTACGGATGCCCGCCGCGCCAGCAAGTGGCCTGCCTACGCCGACGTTGCGCAGTCCATCACCGGCCTCATCCTCGGCATTTTCCTTTTCTGCCACATGGCCTTCACGAGCTCCATGCAGGTCGGCCGTGACCTCTTCTGGAATCTGATCCAGATCTCGGGCGGCACCCCGATCTTCGGTCATGAACAGGCTTGGATGCACTTCGTGTTCGTGGCCTTCATCACGATCTGCGTGATCATCCACGCTCTGTGCGCTCTGCGCCGCTTCCCGACCTCCTGCAAGAAGCTGCGCGACATCCGCGCCCACGTGAAGGTTCTGCATCATCAGGACACCTCGCTGTGGTTCGTGCAGTTCGTGACCGCCATCATCCTCACGGCCATGGTCTTCCCGCACGTGACCGGCATGCTGACGGCTCCGTCTGAAATCGATCCCAACCTCTCGGCCGTTCACACCTATCACAACGGCATGATCTGGACGTTCATCTTCCTGGTGGCCACTGAGCTGCATGGCATGATCGGCCTGTATCGTCTCGGCGTGAAGTGGGACGTCATCAAGGGCCGCGCTCACGGCTTCCGCAAGACGATGCTCGTCGTCGCCTTCCTGATGATCTGCTGCGGCACGCTCACCGCTTGGTCGTTCTACAGCACCGGCAAGATGCTCGTCGAAAGCGATCAGGCTTCCGTGCGCTACGTTCCCCAGGACAACTGGTTCGCGAACAAGTAATGCACCCGTACCTGCTCTGTAATTGAGCAGGTTCGAGACCTCGAGGAGGTCCTCCCAATACCGGGATGGCCTCCTTTCTTTTTGTCTGGTTTTTCCCCGCCTTCCGTTGAAGGCGAGGGGGAAAGCCGCGGTCCTCATCTTCACACACCTTCCCGCACCGCCTTCGGGCTTTTTTCCTCACGTTTTCCGTCAACATTTCAATGCGGCCCCGACGTCGTCGCTGTCGGCAGCTTCCTACACGTCTTTTGATGCCCGAATGCGGGAATATCCTCATGAGACAAACCGCCTAAGACTAGTGTGACCGGCGTAACGGGTTACCCAATGTTTCAACTCTCAACTTTCTGAGAGTGAAAAATAAAGGATTAACACAAGTATTAACACCTAAAAAAGCAGCTTTACCGCCATTGAAATTTTGACTAGCATCAATTGCACGTGACGTCTTAACAGAAGCTGCCGCTTCGGTTCTTCGGCGCAGGGTTGACGCCTTGCGGATACGGATGCCAAGCACCCGGGCAGCACGTAAAACAAGCACGGCACGCCATTTGTGAAAACCGGGATTCGGCCGCGGCTCCGGCTCAGGAGGAAGCGCCAGACAGAAGAGTGCTTCGTCATGCGTCGGGTATAGGAAGGATCCCAGACAATTAGGAGGCATCCCCATGCCCAATCGTCAACACGAAACCAGCCTCGAGGAAGGCTTGAGCGAGAAGACCAAGCTCATACCCTTGATCCTCGGTCCTGTACTTGCGCTGTGTCTGTACTACATCCTTCCGACTTCCTACATCGGAACCTCGGGTGAGCCTGTGCAGTTCTCGGACGCCGCGCGCGCCTGTTCGGCCATGGTGCTCTGGATGGGCATCTGGTGGTTTACGGAGGCCGTGCCGATCGCCGTGACGGCCCTGCTGCCGATCGTGATGTACCCGCTGCTGGGCATCACGTCGCCCGCCGATGCGCTCAAGAACTACGCCAACGGCACGATCTTCCTCTTCATGGGCGGCTTTCTCATTGCGGGCGGCATCGCCCGCTGGGGTCTTGACCGTCGCATCGCCCTCATCATGATCAAGCTCGTGGGCACCAAGCCTAGGCAGATCATTCTGGGCATCATGCTCGCGACGACCCTCCTGTCGGCCTGGGTGAGCAACACCGCGACGGCGGCCATGATGCTGCCGATCGGTCTGGCTCTGATGGGCGTGGTGCGCTCGACGCGCGCCGACCGTCCGATCGATCAGGCCGAGCGCAATTTCGGCGTGTGCCTGCTGCTCTCGATTGCCTACGGCGCAAGCGTGGGCGGCGTCCTGACCCTCATCGGTACGCCTCCCAACGGCATCTTCGCGCGCTTCGTGGAGCAGCAGTACGGCGACGTGGTGAACTTCTTCGACTGGCTCAAGATCTCGGTGCCTTCCATGGGGCTGCTCTTCATCGCCACCTACGTGCTCCTCGTGTACGTGCTCTACCGCGACCAGCCTGAGGAACTCCCCGGCGGCCGTCAGTGGGTCAACGACGAGCTCCATGCCCTGGGCAAGCTCTCGCGAGGCGAATGGACGGTTCTCATTGTCTTTGTTGCTGCGGCGCTTCTCTGGACCTTTGGTCCCGTCATCCGCGGCCTGGAATTCGGCGGCGTCAAGCCCTTCAAGCAGTTGAGCGACACCGTGATCGCCATGGGCGCGGGCGTGCTGCTCTTCATCATCCCGGTCGATGCCAAGAACGGCGTGCACGCTCTTGACTGGGCCTCGGCCAACAAGGCGGTGAGCTGGGACGTGCTGCTTCTCTTCGGCGGCGGTCTGACGATGGCTGCTGCGATTCAGCAGACGGGTGCCGCCGATGCCGTGGGCGCTGCCGCCGTGGCGCTGGGGTCGCTGCCCGAATGGGGCCTCTTGGTCGGCGTGACGTCGCTTTCGACCTTCGTGTCGGAATTCACCTCGAACACGGCGCTTGCCGCAACCCTGATGCCGCTCATTGCCGCTGTCGCCCAGTCGCTTGACATGCATCCCGAGGCGCTTCTGATCTGCGCCACGATGGGTACGAGCTGCGCGTTCATGATGCCGGTGGGTACGCCTCCGAACGCCATGGTGTTCGGCACGGGGCGCCTGAAGATCTCCGACATGGTGCGGGCGGGCTTCTGGCTCAACATCGTCGCCATCATCATCATCACCGTGACGGCCTACTTCTTCTCGCCGGGTCTGATCCAGTCGATCAAGCCCCTGGTAGGCGGTTAACCCCTTTCCTTTCCCGGGGCTCCTGAAACTCTTCGGGTTGGAAAAACGAAAGGGCGACGGCATCCTCACAGCAGCCGTCGCCCTTTCTTCATAGGGCTTTCGCTTTGTCAAAAGCGATCAGGAAAGCCTAAGCAAAACGGCGCGAGGATTTCCTTCCTCGCGCCGTTTTGCGCTCAATGCCCTTAAGCCGCCGGCGGCTGCTCAAAAAGCCCGCATGCGGGGGACAGAAATCGGCGGCTCTTGCTCGTGGCCCGACTACTTCGTGCCGAAGAGCCGGTCGCCCGCGTCGCCCAAGCCCGGAACGATGTAGGCGTTCTCGTCGAGCTTCTCGTCAAGGGAGGCGACGTAGATTTCCACGTCCGGGTGGAGCTTTTGCATGACGGCGACGCCTTCGGGGGCCGAGACGAGCGCAAGGAACCGGATGGAGGTTCCGGGGACGCCGCGCTTTTTCAGAACGTCGACGGCGTGCGCGGCCGAGTAGCCCGTGGCGAGCATCGGGTCGCAGATGATGAAGAGTCGGTCGGTGACGTTCGGCAGCCGCACCAGGTACTCGACCGGGCGCTTGTTCTCGTCGCGGTACATGCCGATGTGGCCTACGCGGGCCGAGGGCATGAGCTCAAGCAGCCCGTCGCTCATGCCGAGGCCGGCGCGAAGAACGGGAACGATCACCTGCTTCTTGCCGGCAAGGGTCGGAGCGCGCATGGGCGAGATCGGCGTTTCAATGCGCCGTTCGGTGAGCGGCAGATCGCGGGTGAGCTCGTAGCCCATGAGAACGGTGATCTCGTGCAGCAGCTGTCGGAAGACATTGGTGCTCGTCTCCTTCTGGCGCATGATCGTGAGCTTGTGCTGAACGAGAGGGTGATCGACGATGTGCAGTTTCGGAAAGCGCGGATCGGTTTTCATGATGCAGCGGTTTTGTTTGTAGTAGCGCGAAAAGAGGGGGTTGCGGCCGGCCGTCTGAGGTCAGATGCCCACGGCATTGCTCCTCGCGCGAGGTGAAGGGCCAACGGGCCCGTTTGGCAAAATGCCGCATCGATCTTAACACCGGTTTACAAGGGCTTTCGTGGGAGGCGCCGCCCGCCTGACCTACTGACCTATAATCCCCAAAAGACAAAGACCGGCATAGACCAACGAAGGACCGCAAAGGAAGGGAAAACGCCATGTTCGGGCGCTTTCCGAAGAGGGTTGCGTCTACAGGATTGACACGATTTACGAAGAGGAGTTCCGCCACATGACCGTACGTTCCGTTGTGCTTGTTCTTCTGAGCATTCTTGCGGCCATTTTCCTCATTCTCAACTGGCAGGGCATCATGGCGCCGGTGCCGGTCAACTTCATCTTCGGCGAGATTGAGGCCCCGCTTGCGCTCATCCTTCTCGTCGTCCTGGGCGTGCTCTGGGTGGTGGGCATTGCCTGGTCGCTCATGTCGCAGGCTTCGACCCTTCTTGAAATCCGCCGCGCCTACAAGGAAGCCAACGCCAACAAGACGCTTGCCAATCACGCCGAACTCTCCCGCACCGAGCAGATGAAGAAGACTTTGCAGGAGGAGATGAGCGGCATGCAGGAAAAGATCATCGCCGAATTGAAGACGATCGCCTCCGAAACGGGCGCATCGGTGAAGACGAGCGACGCGCGCATCGCCGCGCTCGAGGAGTCGGTGAAGGTGCTCACGGCGCGCTTTGACAAGCTCGCGCAGGAGGCGGGCATCGACCTTAACCCGGCCTCGCCCTCTGAACACAAGCGCGGCTTCTTCGGCGGCTTGTTTGCAGGGGCCGAAAAGGAAAAAAAGCCCGAAAAGGCGATTGAATTCAACAAGCCCGCAGCCGCTGCTGCCGCTCCCAAGGCGCTTGAGGCGCCAGAAGAGGTAAAAAAATCGTCCGAGACTCCGGCGGTTGAAGCCAAGGCGCAGGCTTCTGAGCCTGCAGCAGCAGCCCCTGAATCGACTGAGACCGCAGGCGACGTAGCGGGCGCCAAGAAGAAGGGTTTTCTTGGGAAGATCTTTCACTAACCCGCGAGAGGCCTTGAAGCGGCCCTGATACGGCCCTGAATCGACCCTAAAATGGCCCCAAAACGGCCCGTAAGGAGCGGGTGCGGCGCATCCGCTAGAAAAGGAGCGCGTCTTTGTCCGAACATCTCGTCAAGTACCTGACGGCCATCGTCGAGGAGGGAAGCTTCTCGCGCGCGGCCGAGGCGCTTGAAATCTCCCAACCCTCGCTTTCGCAGCTCGTGCGCAGACTTGAAGCCGAGCGCGGCGCGGTGTTGATTGACCGCAAGGCGCGGCCGATGAAGCTCACGCCCGCGGGCGAAGCGGTGCTTGAGACCGAGACCAAGATCATGAAGATGCGCGAGAGCTGCGCCAAGATCGTCGACGAATTGAACCGCGGCGACCGCGGACGCCTCGTGATCGGCGCCTCGCACTACCGCAGCATCTATTTTCTGACGAGCATTCTTCCCACCTTCATCCGCGCGCATCCGGGCATCGAGGTGCAGATCGTCGAGGCGACCACCAAGGAGCTCGAGCAGTTTGCCGTCGAGGGGCGCTGCGACCTGTGCGTGATGCCCACGTCGCTGCACAACGAAGCGCTTGAAACGGTCAACGTCTACTACGAGCGCTATCTCGTCGTGGTCGATGCGGGCAACCCTGTGATCCAGAAGGTGCCCGCAAGCACCGAGACCTATCCGCCGATCGACTTTTCGCTTTTCGATGGCGCCCCCTTCATTACCGTGCGCCGCGGCCAGAGGCTTCGTGCGGTGTTTGAAAAGGTCTGTCTTGAGTGCCACGTCTTTCCGCGCGTGGTGCTTGAAACCGTCTCGCCCGTGGCGGCGCTTTTGATGGCAAGCGAAGGCCTGGGCGCGGCGATCGTCACCGAAACCATGGCCAAGCACGCCTATCCGCGCCATCCGGTGCGCTACTTCAGCCTTACGCCCGAGCAGCCCTTGAGTCCCGTGGGGGCGGTCTACAGGAAGGATCTTTATCTCTCGCGCGCCGCCCGCGAATTCATCGAGACGATGCGCGAGCTCGCGCAGAGCTTCAATACGCCCGCCGAAAACAGGCGCTAGTCCAAGGCGGGCCCAAAACGAACGTCCAGTCTTTCCTGAGCCCTTTCCCGGGCTCTTTTCTTTGCCCTTTTTTCTAAAGTGCTAAAGCGGCGGAATTCTGCGGCCCAGAATTTCCTTGCCGCGCACCGTGGGGCTGAAGGCGGCGTAGACGCGGCCGTCGACGCTCTTGAGACTTTCCTCGACCTCATCAAGAAAAAGCCGTCCGATGCCCGAGAGGTAGCGCGTGGCCGTGAGCGCATAAAAGCCGTAGGGCTCGCCCTCCCATCCGGGGAGCACGTGCACGAGCGTGCCCGCCTTGACAAAGCGCGCCGCCAGGTCGCGCGGCATCATGGCGATGCCCTGGCCCGCAATGCACATCTCGCTGCAGATGAGCGTGTTGTTGCACGAAAAGCCGCCCTTGACGTCGACCACGACGCTGCCGCCCGCGCTGTCCCACAAGCGGGTGACGTTGCCGAAGTAGGAGTTGATGATGCAGTTGTGCTGCACGAGGTCCGAGGGCTGCTGCGGGGCGCCGTGCGCGGCGAGGTACGCGGGAGAGGCCGCCATGATGCTTCGCACCGAACCGATGCGGCGCGCGACGGCGTTCTCCGGCAGGTCGCTTCCCACCTTGAAGGCGATGTCGATGCCGGTGCGTGCTAGGTCGACGTTGCCGTCGACCGTAAAGAGCTCGACCTGAACGCCCGGATACTGGCGCCGGAAGTTCAGAATCACGTGCTGCATGAAGACCCAGCCGATCACGATGCTCGACGACACCCGAAGCCGTCCCTCGGGCTGCAGGCCCGCGGTTGCTCGCACGTCGCTATAAAGCGACTCGGAAATCTTCAAAAGCTCCAACGCCTTCGGGCGCATCACCTTGCCTTCGGTCGTAAGCGATACCTTGCGGGTGGTGCGCACAAAAAGGGGCGTTCCGAGCTCGTGCTCCAGAAAGTCGATGGCGCGGCTCACGGTAGCAAGCGACACGCCCATCTGCGCAGCCGTGCGCGTAAAGCTCCCGGCGTCGGCCACGCGCAGAAAGTAGCGCAGTGCGGTGATGCGGTCCATGGTGAAGCGGGGTGAGAGGTGGGGTGAAAAAAACAGGCGTTCGGACGGGTGTGACAGAAACGCTCGGTACTTACCCTGAGATTGGTGCGCCGACCGGGGTCCCGTCAGTCCCTTGAAAAATCCCGATGTCGGAAACTCCCGCGCATTTTCAAGGCACGAGGAAAGCAAATCCGTAGGAATCGAGATTATTGCAGAAAACGCAATAAAGTCTTGCAGGAATTCGTCTTTATTCCCTCTTTTCGTGAAATTAAGATACCGAGAAGTCTTAGGCGGGGGACAACCCTTAGGAGGAAGTCGCCACGACCTGAGTACCCAATAACAAGGAGATAAGAACCAATGAAAGCAGTATTTCAATTGACCGCCGCGATGGCGGCTGCCTGCGTGGCGTTCCCGGCAATGGCCGACCGCGTGCTTGATGCCGACGTCGTGGTCGTGGGCGGCGGTGCCGGCGGCACCGTTGCCGCGGCAAGCGCTCAGGAAGCCGGTCTGAAGACCGTCCTTCTTGAGAAGAACGCCTTCACGGGCGGCGCGGGCAACTTCATGGAAGGGTCGTTCGCCGTCGAGTCCTTCATGCAGAAGAAGGCCGGCGTCAAGCTCACCAAGCTCGAAGAGTTCAACCGCATGGGCGAATATCACCACTGGCGCATCAACGCTCCGCTGGTGAAGCGCTTCATCGACGAGTCGCCCAAGACCATTCAGTGGGTCTGGGATCACGGCGTGCATTGGAAGGAAGTGAAGTCGGTCTGGCCCGACAACAAGAACCTCACCTGGCACATCTACCCGGCTGCAGGGTCGCTGCCGGCTGCGATGACGAAGGCCTTCGAGAAGGCGGGCGGCACGCTGCTGCTACAGACCCCGGGCCAGAAGCTCATCACCAAGAACGGGCGCGTCGCCGGTGTTGAAGCCTACGACAACGTCAAGAAGGAGAAGGTGACGGTCAACGCCAAGTACGTCATCCTCGCCACCGGAGGCTACAACTGGAATCCGAAGCTTGTGAAGAAGTACACGGGTGCTGATCTTGTTCCGTCCGGAGCCGCCGGCCGTACCGGCGACGGCATTGAGATGGCCATGAGCGTTGGCGCCGTGGGCGACAACATGGGCCCGATGATGATCAACGGCGCCTTCAATCCGCTCGAGGGTGAGGCGATCTGCAACGGCCCCAACAAGGAGCTGCGCGCGATCTTCCGCCAGAGCCAGCTTTATGTGGACGGCGCCGGCAACCGCTTCTTCAACGAACAGCTCACGCTTGACTGGCCCGTGGCCTCGAACGCGATCCTGCGCTCGGGCGAATGGACCTACGTCGTCTTCGACCAGGCTCTGGTCGATGAGTTCGGCAAGAAGGGCTACCTCAATCCGTGCGGCAACTTCATCCAGCGCGGCCAGAAGGCCAAGGATCTGCCCGCGATGATTGAAGCCGGCATCAAGCGCGGCGATGTCTTCAAGGGCAACACCATTGAAGAAGTCGCCAAGAAGGCGGGACTGAATCCCGAGAACCTCAAGCGCGCCGCCGCCGACATGACGAAGTACGCCAAGCAGGGCCGCGACGATCAGTTCGGCAAGGACAAGTACTATCTGCGTGCCGTGAGCACGGCTCCGTTCTACGTCCTCAAGGGCAAGCTGCACACCCTCACCTCGCTCAACGGCGTGAAGGTGACCGAGAACCTGCAGGTTGTCGACAAGGATGAAAACGTGATCCCGGGTCTGTACGCCATCGGTCATGATGCCGGCGGCGTGTACGGCGACTCCTACGACCTGCGCGTTGGTGAAGGCACGGCTTCGTCGTTCGCCATCAACTCGGGCCGTATTGCCGTCGAGCACATCATCGACCTCGAGAAGAAGTAATCGGTCGGCTGCTTGACTCACGCCGCTTCTGAGGCAGGTTCCAAAGCCCGCCCAGCGGTGGCGGTTCAAGCAATCGTCTGAAACCCAAGGGCGCACGCTGCGCCGCGGACGCTTTAAAAGCGTTCTGCGGCGGGCGCGGCGCCCTTTTTTGTCATTCTTGTTTGTGGGGCTGGGTTTTACGGCCCATTGTGCGGACGCGGGCTGCAGAAGGCGAGGGAAGGGAGAAAGGAAAAAAGTGAAAAGGAAAAAACAAAGACCCCGGTTCATCAGAACCGAGGTCTTGGAATTCTGGGGTGGGAGATGGGACTCGAACCCACGACAACCGGAATCACAATCCGGGACTCTACCAACTGAGCTACACCCACCATCAAATTTTTTCTCGCTAGAGCCATTGGCCTGCCCGGCAGGATTCGAACCAGCGACCCTCGGCTTAGAAGGCCGATGCTCTATCCAACTGAGCTACGGGCAGAGACTGCAGCATGGTCGGGGTGAAGAGATTCGAACTCCCGACATCCTGCTCCCAAAGCAGGCGCGCTACCGGGCTGCGCTACACCCCGCGAGAGAAAGCGATTATAAGAATAAATTTTCCGGATGCAAGTCCCCCGACACGAAAAATCGTCCTGCACCCCGGGAAGGCCTTGTAAACCGGCGCTTCGCGAGGAGTTGACGGCATCAAGCCGCTACAATCACCCGAGGCATCAGCCCGAAGGACGGGTTCCCGGCAGGAGCTTTGAAAGCAGGCGCCCGGCAAGGCACAGACGACAGGCAAAGACGACATAAAGGACAACAGCAATGGATGATATTTTGGAGCGCATCCTCGCCGTCAAGCGCGAGGAGGTCAAGCTCGCACGCAGTGCGGTGAGTCTTGAAGAGCTCAAGGCTGAGGTGCGGCGCCAGGCGCCCGCGCGCGGCTTTGCCCGGGCCATGCAGCAGAAAGTGAGCGAAGGCCGTGCGGCGGTGATTTCCGAAGTGAAGAAGGCCAGTCCGAGCAAGGGGCTCATCCGCGCCGACTTCCGTCCTGCCGAGATTGCCGCCGACTACGAGCGCAACGGCGCGGCGTGCCTGTCTGTCCTCACCGACCGGCAGTTCTTCATGGGCTCGCGTGAGGCGCTTCTTGCGGCCCGCGCCGCAGTCTCGATTCCCATTCTGAGAAAGGATTTTTTGGTCGACCCCTATCAGGTCTACGAGGCGCGCGCCTGGGGCGCCGATGCGGTGCTCGTCATCATGCGCGCCGTCGACGATGCGCTGGCTTCCGACCTTGCACAGACCGCCTTTGATCTCGGCATGGACGTGCTGGTGGAAACGCACGACGAAGAGGAAATCGAGCGGGCGCTCAAACTCCCCGCCAAGCTCATCGGCATCAACAACCGCAACCTGCGCACCTTTGAAACCTCAATTGAGCAGACGATCCGTCTGCGGCACCTGGTGCCCGAAGACCGCATCGTCGTCACCGAAAGCGGCGTGCATGACGCCTCCGACGTGGCCCGCCTGCGCGGCTGCGGCGTCAACTGCTTCCTCGTCGGAGAGGCGTTCATGCGCGCACCCTCGCCCGGGGCGGCATTAAACGAACTCTTTCAAACCGCAGAGCCCGTCCGAGGCTAGAGGCGGGAAGATGTGAGTCGATCGATCCATGACTGATTGCGTTCAAACCGAGAGCCTCAACGAGAGCTTGAGCCCGCAGGCGCTTGCGCCTGGAGCGCTTTGCGCCGGGTGGCTTGACGTCGTCGCCCCCTTTCTTGCTTCGGCAGAGGGGCGCACGCTCACCGACTTTCTCAACGCGCGTCTTGCCGCGGGCGCCATCGTCTATCCGCCCGATCCCTGGCGAGCGCTCAGGGGCCTGGCGCCAGCCGACGTGCGCGTCGTGATTCTCGGGCAGGATCCCTACCATGGGCCGGGGCAGGCAACCGGCATGGCCTTTGCCGTGCCGGCGGCGTTAAAGCGACTGCCGCCAAGTCTCAAAAACATCTTTGCCGAAGTCGCCCGGGAGTACGGCACGGCGCCGCGCACCTCGGGCGACTTGTCGGACTGGGCGCGGCAGGGCGTGCTGCTTTTAAATAGTTCGCTCACCGTCGAAGAGGGCAAGCCCCTTGCGCACGCAGGCCGCGGCTGGGAGACGCTCACTGACAGGCTCCTGCTGCAGGTGCTTGAGGCCGCGCGCCCGGTGGTGTTTCTTCTTTGGGGCGCATGGGCGCAGAAAAAGGAGACGCTTGTTGCCTCCCATGCTCGGGCGCCCGTGTGCATTCTCAAGGCTAATCATCCGTCGCCTCTCTCGGCGCGACGGCCGCCAGTGCCCTTCATAGGGTGCGGGCATTTCGCGGCGGCAAACGCCTGGCTCAAAAGCATGGGACGGGAGGAAGTTGACTGGAGCGGCGCTGCCGCCAAGGCCAACGGCGGACCAAAAGCGAGGTCCGAAGCGAGAACCTCCGCGCAGGCTGTGGGGGAGTGTCTACTGCACCGGCAAGGCGAGCTTTTCTGAAGCAAGGACTGCGTCGGAATTTGTCGCAGTCGCGCGCTTTTTGGGTGATTGCCCTTAGTCGTGCGAGAGCCCCGTTGAAGGCGTGTCAGTGCGGAAAAAATCAGCGATAATTAAGCGTTTTCCGCGGGCGGTGCGCCCCGGGTGAGTCTTGTTGTACAGATTTTAGGGAAAGAGCGAAGAATGTCTTTCAATATGGTTCAGGATCAGCCTGGCACTTTCAATGCCTGCATCAAGGTGATCGGCGTGGGCGGTGGCGGCGGCAACGCCGTCGAGCACATGATCGACAAGGAAGCCCAGGGGATCACGTTCATTGCGGCCAATACGGATCAGCAGGCGCTCAATCGCTCGCGCGCCAACATCGTGATTCCGCTCGGCAAGACCGGCCTCGGCGCCGGCGCCAAGCCTGAAGTGGGCGCCATGGCCGCGCAGGAAGCCAGCGACAAGATCCGCGAGGCGCTCGAAGGCACTCATCTGCTCTTTATCACCGCCGGTATGGGCGGCGGCACCGGCACCGGCGCCGCGCCCGTGATCGCCTCGATTGCCAAGGAGCTTGGCATTCTCACTGTGGCCGTCGTCACCAAGCCCTTTGAGTTTGAGGGCTCGCGCCGTATGCGCCAGGCGCAGGCGGGCATCGAGAACCTCAAGGACAAGGTCGACAGCCTCATCGTGATTCTCAACGACAAGCTTGAGGAAGAAGTGGGCGACGACGCCACGATGCTTGAGTGCTTTGCCGCGGCCGACGACGTGCTCTACAAGGCCTGCAACGGCATCGCTGAGATCATCCACACGCCGGGTCTCATCAACGTCGACTTCGAAGACCTTCGCACCGTCATGGGCGAGCGCGGTACGGCCATGATGGGTACGGCCACGGCCAATGGTCCGGATCGTGCACGTCTTGCGGCCGAAAAGGCCATCGCCTGCCCGCTCCTGGAAGGCGCGAACCTTCAGGGTGCACGCGGTCTCCTTGTGTACGTCACGGCCTCGGCCGAGACGATGAGCCAGAGCGAAGTGCGTCAGGTGATGACGATCATGAAGAACTTCGTGAGCAAGGACGCCAACCAGATCATCGGTACGGCCTTCGACAACACGATGGGTGACGATCTGCGTGTGACCGTGGTTGCCACCGGTCTCGATCAGCCGCTTGAGCAGACGCAGACGGCTGCCGTCGCCCCCGACGTTTTCGGCAGCCGTGAGGCCGCCCGCGGCGACATCCCGAGCTTCGGCGCGCCGCGTCCGATGCCGCGCGTGGAGCCCGAAGCAGAGCCCCCGCAGCCCGTGCAGCCCGCACCGCGCCACGTTCAGGTGCCGCAGTTCACGCAGGGCTTTGCAAGCGCCCGCGTGCAGCCCGCCGTGCAGACGCCGGCAGCCGCTCCCGCCCCGGCCGAAGACAACGGCGAGACGCCGCAGATGATCAACGTGCCCGCCTTCATCCGTCAGGGAACGAAGTAACAGCACGTCATTTCGGACTTGTTCTGGCCCGGTTCGTCGACCGGGCTCGCCCGCGGCCGGGCATCCATCTAGAGGGTTTCACTCTCTTTCCAACGGGCCCGGCCGATTTCACGCACATAAACCGCTAACATAGCGGTAGCCTCCGGTTGAACGACCGCACGAAGCTCCCCGATCGCCTTGTCTTTTTCTTCGCTTCAAGGCGTGCGCGGGCGGTTTTTCGATTCGACTGATCATCAGCTGATCGGACTTCAAGGCCAGCGGCGCAGGTGCTTGCAAAGGAAGACTGCCGCCTGCGGCAGGTGCTTAGTCGTCAACACATTTTCCGGCCTACGCCGCCGGGGTTGCGGCTCACGTTTTTTGCTTTTCGTAGAGCGCGTGCGGCCGCCTCCGGCGTTTTGAAAACCGTCTACCGGCATCGCGCGGACGCCGTCCGCGCTTGTCAAGGCAGCAAGAAAGGTTTCAACTTGATCAAGCAGTGCACTCTCAAGCAGTCCATTTCTGCCGTCGGCATTGGTCTGCATACTGGCCGCAAGGTCAAACTCGTGATGCACCCGGCTGCGCCCGACACCGGCATCATCTTCCGTCGCGTTGATCTCACGCCCGCCGTCGAGCTTCCGGTTCGCGCCGAAGCGGTCAACGACACGCGTCTTGCCACGACGCTCAACGAGGGCAAGGTGGTGGTCTCGACGATCGAGCATCTCATGAGCGCCTTCAACGGCCTTGGAATCGACAACCTTTACGTCGACGTGGATGCGCCTGAAATTCCGATCATGGACGGCTCGGGCGCCACGTTCGTCTACCTCATCCGCAGCGCGGGCATTCTCGAGCAGAACGCCCCGAAGCGCTTCGTGCGCGTCAAGAAGCCCATCGAGGTGCACGACGGCGACAAGTGGGCCAAGCTCGAGCCCCACAACGGCCTCGTGCTCGACTTCGTGATCGCCTTCGGACACCCCGCGATCGACTCCACCGTGCAGCACGCCGTGGTCGACCTCGGCCGCGAGACGTACGAAGAGGCCGTCAGCCGCGCGCGCACCTTCGGCTTTGTTTCCGACGTCGAGCTTCTGCGCTCGATGGGGCTTGCCAAGGGCGGCACGCTTGAAAACGCCATCGTGATGGACGAGTTCCGCGTGCTCAACGTGGGCGGCCTGCGCTCGGACGACGAGTTCGTCAAGCACAAGATTCTCGACGCGATGGGCGACATCTACGTCCTCGGGCATCCGCTTCTTGCGAAGTACAGCGCCTACAAGTCGGGCCACGCGTTGAACAACAAGCTCTTGCGTGCGCTTCTTGCCGATCCCGAGGCCTGGGAAGTGACCTCAGTGCCCATCGACGAAAAGCCCTTCAAGGCTGCGCTCAACTAATCGGGACACCCTGACGAGACAGGGCAAAAGAAAGGCCCTCCGAAAAAAGCACGATCGTTTTCGAATGGATTGCGCTTTCTTCGGAGGGCTCTTTTTTGAGGTTTAGGAATTGGAGGAGGGCGTCGGCGCCTGCCGCTTTCTGCGGGCCAGCGCGAGGTCCTCAAGCGCCTTCTTCAAGGGCGAGTCGGCCATGCCGGCCGCGGCGCTGCGGATTTTTCCAACGCTTTCCTCGGACAATACCCGGGGCGTGCTCATCGCCTCGTTGTGCCGAAGAGCAATCGGCTCGGTCACGGGGCGGATGGCGATGTCGATTTTCTGCAGATACCCCGCCTTGCCCGCGAGGTCCGTCAACCGCGGCAGGATCTGGCGCAGCTTGCTTTTTTGCAGCGCCGAGCGCACGAAGAGAATGATCTTTCCGTCGCGCAGGCGAATGTTGCCGGGTTCGGAAAAGTCCACCCCGAGAGGCAGCGTCTTCAAGGCGGGCGCAATCGCGCGGCTGATGCGCCGGGCGTCGCGAAGCTCCTCGGCAATCGAGTCCTCGGCCGTCCGATCAAGCGAAATCTGCGCAAAGGAGCGCGGCGTATAGCGGCGGATGCGAAACTCTGTGGACATGGTCGAATAGGGCCGGAAAAAAGGAAAAGCCGGGGTAAGCCGAGGAAAACCGCCGGGCGCAGCCGGCGCGCGGCACTTTGAGTTTAAGCAATCGAGGCTCCCTTTGTGAGACCAAGGGGAAGGAGAAGGGAGGCCGGAGAAAAAACGCCGGGCCCGCGTACCCCACGCATTTGGTAACAGCGCATTGCGCGGCGGACGGCGTGGATTTCGGCTCGTTTATAATGCACTGCCCGTACCATCCCCTCAGTGCATCCGCAAGGGGGAGGGCGGATTTTTTGCGCCCATCTTTGCGCCGTTTTCAAAGCGCACTTTCAAGAGACGCGGCGGAGCGTTTTCGTCGCGTCTTGGACACGCCGTCTTTTGCCGCAAGGCCAAGAGCGTCGACCGTCTGCGGCAAGCCTTCTTTTCGAGCGAGCTTGCTGCATGTGCGGCCGGCTGCGGGGTGCGCCCATTGTGATAGACCTATGTTTGACTCCTTTCTTACCAAGATCTTCGGCAGCCGCAATGACCGACTGATCAAGCAGTACCGCAAGCGCTGCGTCGAAATCAACAAGCTTGAACCCGAAATGGCGAAGCTCACCGACGAAGAGCTTCGCGGCAAGACCGCCGAATTCCGGGATCGGCTTTCCAAGGGCGAGGATCTGCAGCACCTGCTGCCGGAAGCTTTTGCCGTGGTGCGCGAGGCGAGCCGCCGCGTGCTCGGCATGCGCCACTTCGACGTACAGCTCATCGGCGGCATGGTCTTGAACGACGGCAAGATCGCCGAAATGCGCACGGGCGAAGGCAAGACGCTCACCGCAACGCTTGCGGTGTACCTCAACGCACTGCCGGGCGAAGGCGTGCACGTCGTGACCGTCAACGATTATCTGGCAAGCCGCGACGCGGCCTGGATGGGGCGCGTCTACAACTTCCTCGGCATGACCGTGGGCACCATTCTCTCGCAGCAGGACACCGAGTCGAAGAAGAAGGCCTATGCGGCCGACATCACCTACGGCACCAACAACGAGTTCGGCTTCGACTACCTGCGCGACAACATGGAGTACGAAGTGGGTCATCGCCGTCAGCGCGGCCTTGCCTACGCCATCGTCGACGAAGTGGACTCGATTCTGATCGACGAGGCGAGAACGCCTCTCATCATTTCGGGCGCGGCCGACGACAACACCGAGCTCTACAAGCAGATCAACGAGATTCCGCCGCTTCTGCAGCGCCAGGCCGATGAAAAGGGCGACGGCGACTACTGGGTCGACGAAAAGGCCCACCAGGTCTACATCTCGGAAAAGGGGCACGAGCACCTCGAGCGCATTCTCGTCGAGCGCGGACTCATCAAGGACGGCACGAGCCTTTATTCGCCGCAGAACATCATCCTGATGCACCACCTCAATGCGTCGCTGCGCGCGCATTCGCTCTTTCACCGCGACCAGCAGTACGTGGTGCAAAACGGCGAGGTGATCATCGTCGACGAGTTCACGGGGCGTCTCATGCCCGGCCGCCGCTGGTCCGACGGCCTGCACCAGGCCGTGGAAGCCAAGGAAGGCGTCGAGATCCATCAGGAAAACCAGACGATGGCCTCGATCACGTTCCAGAACTACTTCCGCATGTACAAGAAGCTCTCGGGCATGACCGGTACGGCCGATACCGAAGCCTATGAGTTCCAGGACATCTACGGTCTGGAAACGGTGGTGATTCCGACCAACCGCAAGATGATCCGCGTCGACGCCCAGGACAAGGTGTTCCGCACCGAGGACGAGAAGTTCCACGCGATCATCGAGGACATCAAGGACTGCCAGAAGCGCGGTCAGCCGGTTCTGGTCGGCACGACCTCGATCGAAAACTCCGAGCGCATCAGCAAGCTCCTTGACCGCGAAGGGATCGCCCACAACGTTCTGAACGCCAAGCAGCACGAGCGCGAAGCGCAGATCGTGCTCGAAGCGGGCCGCCCGGGCATGGTGACCATCGCAACGAACATGGCTGGCCGCGGCACCGACATCGTGCTGGGCGGCGGCATCAACCACCAGATCGACGGAATTCTCGCCGACGACACGCTCTCGGCCGAAGAGAAGCAGTCGCGCATCGATGAGTTGAAGAAGTCCTGGCAGGTGCTCCACGACGAGGTTGTGAAGGCCGGGGGCCTTCGCATCATCGGCAGCGAACGCCACGAGTCGCGCCGCATCGACAATCAGCTGCGCGGCCGTTCGGGCCGCCAGGGCGACCCGGGCAGCTCCGTCTTCTACCTCTCGATGGAAGATCCGCTGCTGCGCATCTTCGGCGGCGACCGCATGCGCGCCATCGCCGATCGCCTCAAGCTCGAAAAGGGCGTGGCGATCGAGTCCAAGATGCTCACCCGCATGATCGAAAGCGCCCAGCGCAAGGTCGAAGGCCGCAACTACGACATCCGCAAGCAGCTCTTGGAGTTCGACGACGTCCAGAACGACCAGCGTAAGGAAATCTATCGCCTGCGCAACGAGATTCTCGAGAGCAAGGACGTGGGCGAGATGCTCACGAGTCTGCGCCACGGGTTCTTCACTGATCTCTTCCGCAGCTACGTGCCCGCCGAGACCGTCGAAGAGCAGTGGGACATCCCGTCCTTGACCGCCAAGCTCAAGAACGAGTGGGGCATCGAGATCGACATGAAGGCGATGCTCGAAGCGAGCAACGACACGTCCGATGAGGACCTGCTCAACAAGCTCCTTGAGGTTTCCGACGGCATTGAAAAGGCCAAGGAAGAGCTCGTGGGCCACGACGCCTGGGTGGGCTTCGGGCGTCACGTTCTGCTGCAGGTGCTCGACGCCACGTGGCGCCAGCACATCGCCGCGCTCGACGCCCTGCGTCAGGGCATCTACCTGCGCGGCTACGCGCAGAAGCAGCCCAAGCAGGAATACAAGCGCGAGGCCTTCGCGATGTTCGAGACGCTGCTTGACAATGTGCGCGAGGGCGTCTGCCGCGTGATGATGAACGTGCAGATCCAGATGCCTGAGGAAGCCCAGAAGGCGCAGGAGGAAAGCATCGCCGCGGGCAACCAGCGTGTTGAAAGCGCGCGCCAGCAGCCGCAGGAAAAGCCCCTTGACTTCTCCCACGTGGGCCGCAACGATCCCTGCCCGTGCGGTTCCGGCAAGAAGTACAAGGACTGCCACGGCAAGCTGAAGTAATCGGGCCCGAAGGGCGCGGTTATTACCGCCAAACGAGCGCCGGGGTGCGCTGAAGGAATTCCCTTCGGCCGCCCGCGGCGCTTTTTTTTCGCCTGCGCGGCTCACGAGGACTTCAAACCCCCGCCAAACCCTCGCAGCAGAGGCCCCCCGGCTTCTCGTGTCCGCGGGTGCACGGGCCCTCGGGCTCTATAATCGGCCAACACGGGCCATAGAGCGTTCTTTTGCGGCTCTTGTCGGCCCTTTGCCGTGATTTTTTTTCGAACACAGCCGCACGATTCCCCATGCATGCGCATGGTCACTATCCGGGCGCGGCTTTTAGGAGATAGACATGTCGGTCAATCTGAGTGCTCCCGATCCGAAGACGATCTTTGCCGTCGATGGCGTCGAGCTGGGGACGGCCATGGCGGGCATCCGCAAGCAGGGCCGCCGCGACGTGATGGTGATGCGCTTTTGCGAAGGCAGCAAGGTCGCGGGGGTCTTCACCCAGAACCGCTTTGCCGCAGCGCCCGTGCGCGTGTGCCGCGAGCATCAGACGATGACGAGCAATATCCGCGCCCTCGTGGCCAACACGGGCATCGCCAACGCAGGCACGGGCGAAAGCGGCCTTGCCGATGCGCGCGCCACGTGCCAGAAGCTTGCCGGGCTCGCGGGCTGTCCCGTCGAGGAGACGCTTGTCTTCTCCACGGGCGTCATCATGGAGCCGCTGCCGATGGATCGGCTGCTGCCGGGCGTTGAAGCCGCATACGCCAATGTCGCGGGAGGCAATTGGCTTGAGGCCGCGCAGGCGATCATGACCACCGACACGGTGCACAAGGCCGCCTCGACCAAGGCCTACATCGACGGCACGGTCGTCACCGTCACGGGCATCAGCAAGGGCTCGGGCATGATCGAGCCGCACATGGCCACGATGCTCGGATTCATCGTCACCGACGCCGCCGTGGCGGGCGACGTGCTTCGCGCCGTGATCAAGCGCGCGGCCGACCGCAGCTTCAACCGCATCACCGTCGACGGCGACACGAGCACCAACGACAGCTTCATTCTCGTTGCCACGGGCCGCGCCAAGATGGCGCCGATCACGAGCGTCGACGATCCCCGCACCGATGCGCTGGTCGAGGCCGTGACCACAGTTGCAGGCAAGCTCGCCCGCAGCATGATCCGCGACGGCGAAGGCGCCACGAAGTTCATCACGATTCATGTCGAGGGCGCGCAGACTGAGGACGAGGCGCTCAAGGTCTGCTACAGCGTGGCGCACTCGCCCCTCGTGAAGACCGCGTTCTTTGCCTCCGACCCCAACCTTGGGCGCATTCTCGCGGCCGTGGGCAACAGCGGCATTGCGGACCTCGACAGCGGCCGCGTGAGCCTGTGGCTTGACGACGTGCTCGTGGCCGTCAACGGCGGCCGCAATCCCGCCTACCGCGAGGAGGAGGGCGTGGCGGTGATGGCCAAGCCCGAAATCACCGTGCGCATCAACCTCGGCCGCGGCGGCGCCTCCGAGACGGTCTGGACGACCGACCTCTCGCACGAGTACGTGCGCATCAACGCGGAATACCGCAGTTAAGGCGCACCCTTCGAGGAACGCGCCGGGTGGCGTGCACGGGTCTTCTGAAGGACCTCGGGCTCACCGCCCTTATTGAACAGCTTGAGGAAACGACAATTGACTCCGCAAACAGAAAAGCTCTTTGCCGATGTGCTCGAGCGGCTTCTGGCGATGATGCCCGAGCCTGCCGAGCGCTTTGACTGGTCGCGTCCGGCGTACCGCTGGGTGCGCCACCGCGTGCTCGGCACCGACGTGGGCTCGCTTGAGCCCGTCGAGCACTTCGCTTCGGTGGACCTCGATCGGCTGCTGCACATTGATCGCCAGAAGAACCTCATCGTGCAGAACACCGAGGCCTTCGTGCGCCATCTGCCCGCCAACAACGTGCTTCTCACCGGTGCACGCGGCACGGGCAAGAGCTCGCTCATCCGCGGGTGCCTCACGCGCTACTACGACGAGGGCCTGCGCCTGATTGAAGTCGCCAAGGAGGACTTGAGCGACCTCTTTGAGATCGTTCGCGCCGTGCGCGGCCGCAGCGAGCGCTTCATCGTCTTTTGCGACGACCTCTCGTTTGAGTTTGCCGAAGGCGGCTACAAGGCGCTCAAGGCGGCCTTGGACGGCTCGGTTGCCGCCGGCGGCGACAACATCGTGGTCTACGCCACGAGCAATCGGCGCCACTTGATGCCCGAGCCCGCAAGCGACAACCTGGGCGCGCACCTTGATGAAGACGGCGAGCTGCACCCGGGCGAAGTGCTCGAGGAAAAGCTCTCGCTTGCCGAGCGCTTCGGCCTGTGGCTGAGCTTTTATCCCTTCTCGCAGGATCAGTACCTTGCGGTGATCGACGAGAGCCTTGAGCTTTTGGGCGTCAACGAAGCCTTGCGCAAGGACACGGATCTGCGTCTGGAGGCGCTGCAGTTTGCGATCGAGCGCGGCGGCCGCAGCGGCCGCGTGGCCACGCAGTTTGCCCGCATCGTCGCTGGCCGCGAGGAACTCAAGCGCATCGCCGCGCAAAAGGCCGACAAGTGACCGACGCAAAGGTAGCTGCCGACAAGGTGATCGAGGTCGCCGTGGGCGTGATCTACGGCGAGAGCCGCGCCACGGTTCTTCTCTCCTCGCGCCCCGAGGGAAAGGTCTATGCAGGCTGGTGGGAGTTTCCGGGCGGCAAGCTTGAGGCCGGAGAAACGCCTGCGCAGGCCCTGGCGCGCGAGCTGCGCGAGGAGCTTGCGATCGAAGCGCGCGACATCCGCCCCTGGTTCGTGATGGAGCACGTCTATCCGCACGGCCACGTGCGGGTGCACTTCATGCGCGTTTTTGCCTTTGACACCGCCGCTGGAATCGAAGCCCTCGAAGGGCAGCGCTTTGCCTGGGTTGATCTCAAGGGACTTGAAGCCTACGAGCGGCTGCTGCCGATGGTGGAGATCGTGGTGCGGCGTGCGTTTTTGCCCGACGTGCTTCTTCTTGCGGGCGACACGGTCCGCGACTGGAAGAAGGCTCTTGCCTTTGCGCTTCCACAGTCGGCTGCCGTTGCGGGGCTCTCAAAGCCTGCGGCAAGCCTTGCGGCGGAGCTTGCGCTCACGCGCATCGCCGACGCGGGCGTCGCGATCACCGGCCCCGAAGAGGCGCGTCTTGCGCTTTCGCAGGAGGTGCTCTTTGGGCTCGTACGGCCGGAGTGCGTTGATGCTCTGCAGCACCCGAGGCTTCCCTGCTACGTGGTGGTTGAGGTCGACAAGGCGCAAGACTATGTCCAACGCATCGAGAAACTTCAGCGCTCGGGGCTGCAGGGCGTAGCCGTGCAATTTTGATTGAGGACGAAAAACAAAATGATGGTGAAGTGTCCGACGTGCAAGAAGCTGCACGAGTACGACGTCAACAGCCCCTTCAGGCCCTTTTGCAGCGAGCGCTGCCGCCTGATCGACCTAGGGCAGTGGGCAAGCGACGCCTACGTGATTCATGGCGCGCCCGGGTCGGCTGATCCCGATCTTCTTGCCGAACAGCTCGAGAAGATGAATGAAGAGAAGGCCGAGGAGGAGGAAAACGAATCCCGCGGCACGCGCAGAACGCGCGCAAGAAAGCGCTAGAAAATCGCCTTTTTTATAGGCAGCAAAAAAGGGGGTGTTGCAAAAGTCGAAGTTTTGACGACTTTTGCGCACC
>ENA-UOJV01000045-UOJV01000045.1-human-gut-metagenome-genome-assembly--contig:-C82-NODE-45-length-200280-cov-11.913253_pt1 | contig 200280 bp, 176 predicted proteins | sample MGYA00242356_ERZ723903 | MGnify/ENA metagenome assembly ERZ723903
CGTCTGGATTGTGCTTTTCCTTTCTTTTTGTTCCCTTTAATTAGCCATGAACTGTGTTGTTCCGAGTGATTTTTATCCTTTTGAGGTTGAGGATGAAAATAAAAAGCCTGATTATATTGACGGTGAAGGTTTAATAGGAGAAACCATAACAGTAAAAGCATACAACGATGACTTAATGCAAGATTATAATATGGTTGGAGATTTTGGCAGTACTTCTACTCTTGATCTTCCTGCAATTGAATATAAATTAAAGGTAGTGGGTACTTATTATCTGTCACCGACCGAAACAGGCTATTATGATTCGATTTATATTTCAGAGGAAACAGCTACGAAAATATTAGATGACGCACTTACAAAAGGCGGATATTCAAAAGATAACAAAACCACTGTCGGCAAGTGGTGGAATGATTTATCGCTGAGGACTCACTATGTTGTTGTTGATGATTTTGAAAATATTGAATCGGTATATAACGCACTCACCGATATGAATGTATGCTGTGCCGATGACTCCGAACTCGGAATACAGGACAGCATAGTAAACGCTTCAAATATATTCAGCTTTGCAAGCGTATTTCTTATTATTTCAACAGTGTTGCTTTCTGTGATTATGATTATACAATCAACAGCAAACGCACTTTCACTTCGTAAATCCGATATAGGCTTGCTCAAAGCGATAGGTTATAAAAACAGTCAGATATTTGCCTGCCTTTACTGCGAACAGCTTAGAGTTACATTTACCGGATTTGCGGTTGGAACAATTATTTCGATTATAGTTACGGCTGTTTCAAATCTTTTCTTTGCAAACAGAAATTTCATAGACCGTCTGTACATTATCAATTGGGGAACTTTCGGAATCCTGCTTGCAATTTCGTTTTTGATAGTGACCGTTGTTCCGCTGATATGTCAGCTCATAGCATTACGCAAGCTGAATAAAATTCAGCCCAAAGACGCAATGAATGAATAATTTTGAGGGTAAAATAATGAAATCAATAGAATTAAAAAATGTTTCAAAAATATATAATAACAAAGTAACCGCCGTGGATAATGTATCGTTTACATTGTCAGAGGGTGAATTTGTGGCTGTTATGGGACAGTCGGGCAGCGGAAAAAGCACTCTGCTCCAAATGGCAGGTTTGCTTGACAACTGCACCTCAGGTCAGATTTTGATTAACGGCAAAGATGTGTCGTCACTCGGCAAAAACGAACTTGCCGACACAAGAATGAATTCACTCGGATTTGTCTTTCAGGCATTTCATCTCAATCCGCATCTCAAAGTTTTTGAAAATATAATGGTTCCAATGCTCATAAACGACCATTTCAAAAACAGAGCTGAAATGAAAGAAACTGCCGAATTGCTTGTGCAGAAAGTCGGTCTTACACACCGCATTGATCACTATCCGAGGGAACTTTCAGGCGGTGAACAGCAGAGAACCGCCATTGCAAGAGCACTTGCCAATAATCCCGACTTTATCCTTGCCGATGAACCTACAGGCAACCTTGACAGCAAAAACGAACGTATGATTTTTGAAGAGTTGAAAAAACTTACAGAGCTTGGCAAGGGCGTTCTTGTTGTCAGCCATAATGATGCCGTAACCGATTTTGCAGACAGAATTTGCGTTATGAAAGACGGCATTTTAGAGGAAAATTAAAATGAAAAATAAAAAACTCGGTATGCTTGTTAAAGCCTCAATTCTTTCACGAAAAGGTGCAACAATATTTTTTGGTTGCTTTATGGTTATTGCAACCATTCTCGTTCTTGTGTCGGCAGGAGCGGTTATGCCGCTGAAAAATAATATTGACCAAAACATAAATAATCATATTCTTAACAGAGAGTTGAATTTTGAGATAAACGAAAATACTCCTCAAAATGAAATTGACGATACAATTTTAGGCATAAAAAGTATTGAACACATAACGAATGTTTATAATGTGCCTGCCGAACTTGATGTGAAGGAAACTTCGGGAGTGCTGTTTTCTGATTATACTCTCAGTTATGTTCACGAGGGGTATAACCTTAAAATAACAAGCGGAAGAGCTTTCAAAGAGAATGAAGAGAATGTTGCAGTTGTTCCCGAAACTTTAAAGGATTTTAACAGCGAAAGTCAACGAATCAATAAAATTGACGGCAAAACGCTTGTGGGCAAAAATCTTGTTTTCGCTGATGAATCGGGCAAGGAACATAAGCTTAAAATTGTCGGAGTGTATAACACATCTGACCCGATTTTTACAGGCAATCAAATTCTTATTCCACGCAACAGTTTGATTGAGTTCAATAATGAAGTTATTGCAAATGCCAAAGGTATGGCTTCAATAACTTCCGATAAGGCTTATAAAATTCTCGTTGATGATGCAAAAAATCTTGAAAGTGTACAATCCGAGGTTTCCTCATATTGCGAACCGTATACAATGGACTTGAACTTTGATTCTCAGTCATACAATATCGCACTCATAATCATTATAGGTTCAATTGTATTTTTTGCATTGTTCGTAATTGCGGGACAGTATATGTTCGTCAAGAGCAACATAAGCAGACGAACCGAAGAACTTGCTTTGTATCGCTCACTCGGTTACAAGTCTAATCAACTTTTCTATATAATATTCGCAGAATATTTCCTTATTGGAATAATATCAATTGCAGTCGGTACAATTTTGACTGTATTACTCGACATATTACTTATAAATCCGTATCTTATGAATCTTGTGGGCAATACAATGATGGAAATGACCGTGAATGTTTCAGCTGTTTATGTACTGCTGTTCCTCGTGATTTATTTGATTGTGCTTGCAATAGTCAGCATTTGGGCAGTAAAACGTTCTGAAAAAACGGATTTAAGTGTATTGCTTAGAGAAAGATAATTTTATAACGGAAATAAAACTCCATATTATTATTTAAAGCAGAAATTCTGAAAAAATTCGGGATTTCTGCTTTTTTTAAATTTCATTTAAAGTTTGTAAATTATTATATAGCCACAGTAAAGAAAAGGTAAAGACAGGGAGGTCTTACAATGGGCGTTAAAAATATATTCAAGCGTTACGAACTTAAATTTATGCTGACAACACAGCAGTACATTAACAATCCGAAACCTATAAAAACATGAAGCCCCCACACATTTTCGTGTAGGGGCGGTTTTCTTAAACAAAGAAATTGTTCTTTTTAATATCTTTCTCCGACAGCAACAATGACACTTCTGCCTGCCATATTAATTCGTTTGTCATAGAGAATAACATTTCTGTCCTCAAGGATTACATCCTGAGGCTCGTTGCCTGTGTTGACATAAAGTTTCCAGTGGTATCCTTCGGGAAGGTCGGGAAGCTCAACATTTACATAATCCCAATAAGCATTGACGCCAAAGTAAACAAACTCGTCAAGTCCCTGTTGTTTAAGACTTGCACCGGCGTACATAACGCCAATCATTCTTGTATCATCGTAATACTTGGCACTCCACGCAACATTTGAATGGATGCTGACAGGCGGATAACTGCATGTTGCCTTGCCTCTGCTGTCTGTAATAATGTGGAATCTCTTTCTGAAAGCAATCATATATTTGAAAAATTCAAATACATCTTTATGCTTTTCTTTCCTTGTCCAGTCAAGCCATGAGATAATGTTGTCCTGACAGTAAGCATTGTTGTTGCCGAACTGAGTGTTGCAAAATTCATCACCTGCAAGGAAAAGAGCAGGTCCCTGACTGCACATAAGCGTTGCAAAAGCATTTTTTACCATTTTGATACGCAGTTTGTTGATATTGTAATCGTTTGTATCACCTTCGGCGCCGCAGTTCCAGCTGTTGTTGTCATTAGCGCCGTCAGTATTGTTCCAGCCGTTTTCGAGATTGTGCTTTTCGTTGTATGAATACATATCATAAAGAGTAAATCCGTCATGACAGGTAAGAAAGTTTACCGACGCATTGTAGCCTCTGTAGGTAGGGTCATACAAATCTCTTGAGCCGGTAATTCTCTGAGCCGCATCCCATGCAAGATGGCTGTCGCCTTTAAGAAATTTTCTGAGGTCGTCACGGTATCTTCCGTTCCATTCAGCCCATCTGTTCCATGACGGGAAACTGCCGACCTGATAAAGTCCGCCTGCGTCCCACGCCTCTGCAATAAGCTTTACTCCGCCGAGAATCGGATCAAACGCAAGGCTTTTGAGAAGCGGAGGCTTATCCATAGGAGTACCGTCCTCGTTTCTTCCCAAAATCGACGCAAGGTCAAAACGGAAACCGTCAATGCGGTATTCTGTTACCCAATAACGCAGACAGTCGAGTATAAACTGCTGAACAATCGGCTGATTGCAGTTGAGAACATTGCCGCAGCCGCTGAAATTGTAATACTTTCCGTCCGGAGTGAGCATATAATAAATGTTGTTGTCAATGCCCTTGAACGAGAAATATGGACCCATTTCGTTGCCCTCTGCTGTATGGTTGAACACAACATCAAGGATAACTTCAATTCCGTTTTCGTGAAGCTCACGAACAAGCTGTTTAAGCTCTCTGCCTTCGTGATGATGCTCGTGGTCGCTCTCATAGCTTGTGTTCGGGGCAAAGAAGCATACGGTGTTATAGCCCCAGTAATCGTAGAGCTGACGACCATCATAATTACGGTATGAGCCCATTTCGTCAAACTCAAAAATAGGCATCATTTCAACGGCATTGATGCCCAGCTCTTTAAGATAGGGGATTTTTTCACGGATACCTGCGAATGTGCCTTTGTTTTTAACGCCTGAGGAGCCGTCCTGAGTAAAGCCTCTTACATGCAATTCATAAATAATAAGCTCTTCAAACGGAAGCTTCGGCTGAGTGCAGTTGCCCCAGTCATAGTCGCTGTTTACAACTCTTGCCTTATAAACACCCTCATGCTCCTGCTTTTTACCCCAGCCGCTCTGACCGATTACAGCCTTTGCGTATGGGTCAAGAATGTATTTCTTTTTATCAAAAATAATGCCTTTTTCGGGTACATACGGACCGTCAAAGGAATATGCATACTCAAAATCAACCTCATCAAGACCGAACACGAGCATTGAATAGGTGTTGCCGATTTTGTAAGAATCCGGAAATCTGAGCCTTGCATACGGAATTTTTGCATAAGGTCTGAATAAAAGCAATGTACACTCAATGGCATAAACCGAATGAATAGTAAAGTTTACACCGCCGGAAACGGTTGTTGCACCGTTTAAAAGGAAGTTGCCGGGTCTGACATCGAAACCACCTACATTATCGGTTGGCTTTAAATCCCTCAACATAATATTTAATCCCCCTAAGTTCCTCTCAAAAAACAAAAATTCAATCATAACACAACATATGTCTATTTTATCATATTATGTGATTTAATCAACACACTATTTGCAAAAATATAGTCAAATCTTGTCATCGTCGATTAAAAGTAGTATTTTTACACAAAAAAAGACCGGAATAAAAAATATATTCGGTCTTTTTAATCATTTGTTTACGCTTATTGTCAACCTATAAAAGTAAATCTGTCTGTTTTTCTGCCGTCAACATCAACTTTTTCGGCAAACATTTCGACAGGTCTTGCCCACACTTCACTTGTGTTATGGAGATTTCTGTAAATTACAAGTTTTTCACCTGTTTCGCTGTGGGTTGCAAAGTTGATAACCTCATATTCGCCACCCTTGAAATGTAGGTAAATACCCGGCTTGATTTCTTTTGTCGTATTTTCGGCATTGTCCGAATTGCTTTCACAGCAATTTTCTGTTTTAACAGCTTTAACTGAAGTTTCTTCATTTGCAGGAGCTTCGTCAATTTCAGCTGCCCTGCAATCTGTATTGTCTGCATTGAAATCAACCCTGAAACTTCCGTCATTAACAACAAGAATCCTCGACTGATACGGCTGCATTTCAATTTCATAGTAACCGTTTACATCAATAACTTCGTTGCCGTTGAGAACATCTGTAAGCTTTGCGTTGCATCCTGTGTCAAAACCGATTCTTTCAACACGGTCTGTAAGGTTGAATGCAACAAAAACAGTCTGATTGTCGGTTTTTCTTCTGTATACAAGCTTTTCATTCTGAATATTTATGTTTTCAAAATCGCCGTACTTGAGAGCTTCGAGTGCAAGTCTTACTACACCGAGTTTTTTGATATGTTCAAGAAGTTCATAGTTCGGGTTCGGGATGGAATCAAGGTCAAGACAGGGACGAAGCTCATAATCACTGTAGGCAGTCCTCATACCCTCAATGCCGAATTCACTTCCGTAGTAAATTGACGGTACTCCGGGCATTGTATACATCATCGTGTAAACATTGTTAAGATGATTTTTGTCTTTAAGCATACTTGCAACACGGTTTACATCGTGGTTATCAACGAAATTATATGTGTAGATATTTCTGTAAATACCGCCGTTAGCAAACTGTCTGTTAAGAGAATGAGCAATTTCAAAATAGTTGTGGTCATTATGGCTTGAATAAATGCCCTTGTAGCATTCGTAGTTTGTAACCGAGTCAAGCACATCGGGATTTGCCCAATGATTGTAATCGCCGTGGGTAATCTCGCCGTAGAGCCAGAAATCGGACTTTTTCTCTTTGCAAACATTTTTTAACTTCTTGAAAAATTCAATGTCAATGCAGTCAGCCGCGTCAAGGCGAAGTCCGTCAATATCAAACTCATCAATCCAAAATCTTGCACAGTCAAGAAGATAGTTTACTACCTCGTCATTGTGGAGATTAAGCTTTACAAGGTCGTAGTGGCCTGCCCAGCCTTCATAGCTGAAACCGTCGTTATACGGGCTGTTGTTCCGGAAGTTTACATTTTCAAACCAAGACGCATATCTTGAATTTTCACGGTTCTGTCGAACATCTTTGAAGGCAAAGAAATCTCTTCCCACATGATTAAAAACGCCGTCAAGCATAATTCTGATGCCGTTATCGTGAAGTGTTTTGCAAATTTTTTTGAAAGATTCGTTGTCACCGAGCCGACAGTCGATTTTTTTATAATCAATAGTATCATAGCCGTGTTTTGAACTTTCAAAAACAGGGTTGAAAACAAGTGCGTTTACCAACATTGACTTCATATGGTCAATCCAGCCGTAAATTTTGTCAAGTCTGTATTCCTGTTTGAAATCATTCTCCTTTGGTGCTCCGCAAAAACCGAGCGGATAAATATTGTAAATTACGGATTCATTTATATATCCCATTATATTATCTCCTTTTTGCACAGAATAAAGCAATGTACGAATGCAGTGTTTTGTGTACATTAGTCATAATTATAACACTAAAATTTCTATTGTGCAACTGAATAATTTGTGTTACAATGTAACATATTGATGATTTAAAAATGATTTTAAAAAAATCTCGGAGGAACAAAATGCTTAAAATGCCCGAAAACAAAACCAGAAAAAAATTAAGAATCACACTTTGTGTGCTTTATCTCGTTGAAATCGTACTCTGTGCGTTGCCGTATTTCCAGTACATTGACGAAAAAAATGTACTCCATTCTTATTCCGTATTTGATATTATGTCTGTATGGGGAATCAGCGGTTCAAATGATGCGGTTTTTAAGTATTCGCTCTTTATGCCGATTTTCTTCATTATCCCGATTGCAGGATTTTTCTTCTGCGCTCTTGACAAAGAACGCAATATGAAGAACATCGTTTCAATCATCTGCTGTTTGCTCGGTGTGCTTTCAATTCTCACAATGGTAAGCTATACAATCAGCCTTGCTTCTGTAATTGCACTTCTTTTGTACATTCTCATCTGCTTTCTCACAACGCTTTCAATCTTTGCAAGATTTACCGACAAAGATGCTACGAAAGCTCCTGTTAAGCAGAAAAACACCGATCCGAACAGGGAAGTGTGATTGACAAATTAAAAATTTAAAATTGGAATTTTGGTCGGGAAGACAGTTTGTTTGATGCAAAAACATTGTTTTCCCGACTCTGCTTTATGCTTTATAAGATAAAAGTATTTAAATAAGGCTTTGTTAAGACTCTGTGCCAATAGCAGGGGCGCCTCGTGATTTAATATTTTAAACCACGGAGGAAATACTTTTTGAATAAAATGAATATATTCGCTATTTTTTCTTATATCCCTTTTATAATAAATCAAAATGTGATACAATATGACTGATAATCTGAAAACGGAGTTGATTAAATGAATTTCATCAACAGAAATGAAATTGCAGACGGTGTATTCTTTACTAATATAAAAGACAGCCGTTTTAAAACAATGAAAATCAGCGTGAACATTGTTGTTCCGCTTTCTATTGAAACGGCATCGGAAAATGCGCTTGTGGGCGGATTGCTTGTTCGTTCATGCAAAAAATATCCCGATTTTACTGTTCTCAGCAAAAAACTCAGTTCACTTTACGGTGCGGATCTCACTTCATCGCTTTCAAAACTGGGTGAAAGTCAGGTGCTTAAAATTTCCGTTTCGGGTCTTGATGACAGATATTCTCTTGATGATGTCAGCATTGCAAAAGAGCTTTCGGAGCTTTTGTGCAGTGTGATTTTTGAGCCGAATGTCAAGGACAACGCTTTTATCGAAAGTGAACTTGAACAGGAACGCAGACAGCTTCTTGATGTGATTGATTCTGAATTTAATGAAAAGCGAATCTATGCAATGGAACAGCTTATAAAACATATGTGCAAGGATGAGGTTTTCGGAACCAAGCGTTACGGTACTGCCGAAAAAATCAAGGCCGCAACTGCCGAATCACTCTACAGGGCGTGGCAGAATCTTCTCAGAACCGCAAAATTTGAGATTCTCTATATAGGCGACAGCCCTGCCGACAAGGCAAAGGAAGTTTTTACAAAGGCATTTGCAAATATCGAAAGAAATGTTGCGGCTTCATCTACCAATGTTGTCAAGAATGTTCCCAAAGAAAAACATATTACAGAGGAAATGGAGCTTTCACAGTCAAAGCTTGTTATGGGCTTCAGAACACAGATTTCCGCAGGAGATGACGAGGCGGTTGCCGAAAGACTTATGTGCGCTGTTCTCGGCGGTACTGCAAGCTCAAAACTCTTTAACAATGTTCGTGAAAAGCAGAGCCTTTGCTACTACTGCTCATCTGCCTACGATTCAATTAAGGGCATAATGTACATCAACAGCGGCGTTGAGGGCGAAAATCTTGAAAAAGCCGAAAAAGCTATTCTCAAAGAAATTGATGATATGAAAAACGGCGAAATTACGGACTTTGAAATTGAGGCAACAAAGCTTGCTGTTGTTAATTCATTCAAGTCAAGCAGCGACAGCGTAAGCGGTATTGAAAACTGGTACACAGGAAGAATCTTTAACGGCGACCTTGAAACTGTTGAAGAAGTTTCCGCAGAGGTAAATGCCGTTACCAAGGAACAGATTGTAAATGCCGCAAACAAGCTCTTGCTTGATACGGTTTATGTTCTCAAAAATAAGTAAGGGAGGCGGACAGAATGAATATTACAGAAATTAAATCGGAAATTGCAGGCGACAGCTATTATAAAGTTGAACACCCGTCGGGTCTTACAATTTTTGTTTATCCAAAAGAGGGTTACACTTCCTCATATGCAATTTTCGGCACACGCTACGGAAGTATCAACACAAAATTTTCCGTAAACGGCGGCGACACAATCACAGTTCCCGACGGTATTGCCCATTACCTTGAACACAAGCTTTTTGAGAGTGAAGAGGGTGATGCGTTTGTAAGATACGCAAAAACAGGCGCAAATGCAAACGCATATACAAGCTTTGAAAAAACCTGCTATCTTTTCTCTTGTACGGACAAGTTTGACGAAAGTCTTGAAATTCTTCTCGATTTTGTTCAGGATCCCTACTTTACGGCTCAAACAGTTGCAAAGGAACAGGGCATTATCGGTCAGGAAATCAAAATGTATGACGACTCTCCCGATTGGCGCGTAATGTTCAATATGCTTGAAGGTATGTACCACAATCACCCTGTAAAAATTGACATTGCCGGTACGGTTGAAACAATTGCGGAAATTACAGCCGAAAAGCTTTATGAAGTTTATAATGTTTTCTACAACCTTAATAATATGGTTCTCTGCGTTGCAGGTAATGTAACGGTTGACGGCGTTCTTAAGGTTGCCGATAAAATGCTCAAGCCTTGTGAGAAGAAGGAAATCAAAAACTATTTTGAAACAGAGCCTTATGAAATCAAAGAACCTTATGTTGAGCAGACTTTTCCTGTTTCTATGCCTTTGTTCAATCTTGGCTTCAAAGAAAAGGCGGACAAGCCTCTTAACGAAAATCAGCTTGCCTGCACGGATATTCTGCTTTCTGCGCTTGCGTCAAATACAAGCACACTCTACAGAAAACTTATGGATTCAAATCTTATCAATTCAAGCTTTTCTTACGAGCTTTTTGAAGGTCCCGGTTACTGCTCGGTAATCTTCGGCGGTGAATCAAGAGCGCCGAAGCAGGCGGCTGAAATGATTAAGCAGTATATCTCGGATATTAAGAAAACCGGTATTGATAAAGAGGACTTTGAAATTGCAAGGAAGTCTGTTTATGGCGATTCGGTTTCATCGCTCAACTCAGTAAGTGCAATTTCAAATTCAATCATCGACTATGAAATGCAGGGTAATGAAATTTTCACTTATATTGATGCGGTTGCAAATGCAAGGCTTGAGGATATCAACGCAAGACTTGCCGAGATGCTCGATGTCAATAACTGTACTTTGTCTGTTGTAAAACAGCCCGAAGAGGTGTAATTATGCCTTATCATGTACAGTTTCCCGGATTTGGCTGGGAATTTGATATTAACCCGATTGCATTTTCAATCGGTGATTACAAGGTCTATTGGTACGGAATAATCATCGCCTGCGGACTTTTGCTTGCCGTACTTTATGCGTGGAAAAGTTCTCCCCGTTACAAGGTTGACGGTTCAAAGCTTATCAACTGCATTTTCGCAGGAATAATAACGGGAATTATCGGTGCAAGACTCTATTTTTGTTTCTTCAAATGGGACTATTACGGACAGAATCCGATTGAAATTCTCTACATCAATAACGGCGGACTTGCCATTTACGGCGGAATTATCGGTGCGTTGCTCGGCGGCTTGACCGTTGCCAAAATACAAAAAATGGAGATTATGCCTGTTCTTGACATTGCAATGGTCGGCTTTCTTATTGGACAGGGAATAGGCAGATGGGGCAATTTTATGAATCAGGAGGCATACGGCGCTCCCACGGATTTGCCGTGGAGAATGCTGAGCGAGGGAACAGACAACATAGGAGTTCACCCGTGCTTCTTCTATGAATCAATGTGGTGTCTGCTCGGATTTGTACTTCTCCATTTCTACGGAAAATATAAGCAGAAATATTCGGGACAGATTTTCTTTATGTACCTTGTGTGGTACGGATTTGAAAGAACAATTGTTGAAGGACTCAGAACAGACAGCCTTTATCTTCCGTTCCAAGTTTTCGGAGCAGACATAAGGGTGTCACAGGTTCTTTCGGCAGTAATTTTTATAACAGGTATTGTATTCTTAATTATCAACAGAAAAAAGGAGGATTCTTTCTATGCAGATTATCGACGGAAAAAAGGTATCGGCACAGGTAAAGGAAGAAGTAAAAAAGCAGACGCTTGAGTTAAAAGAAACCCACGGAATAACACCGGGTCTTGCGGTAGTAATTGTGGGTGACGATCCGGCGTCAAGAGTATATGTAAACAACAAGAAAAAGGCTTGTGAATTTGTAGGCTTTAAGTCTGAGGAGTATGCACTTCCTGCCGAAACAACACAGGAAGAACTTTTAAACCTTGTTGAAACTCTCAATAATAAGAAGGATATCAACGGTATTCTTGTTCAGCTTCCGTTGCCGAAACACCTTGATGACAAGGCTGTTATTGAGGCAATCAGCCCGCTTAAAGATGTTGACGCGTTCCATGCCGTAAATGTCGGCAAAATTATGCTCGGCGAGTATGATTTTCTTCCATGCACGCCTGCAGGCGTAATGGAGATGCTCCACTCCTACAACATTGAAGTAAGCGGCAAAAACTGCGTTGTAATCGGCAGAAGTAACATAGTCGGCAAGCCTATGGCAATGCTTTTGCTCCACGAAAACGGCACGGTAACAATCTGTCACAGCAGAACAAAGAATCTTGCTGAAATCTGTTCACAGGCGGATATACTCGTAGCCGCAGTCGGCAGACCGAAGTTTGTAACTGCCGATATGGTAAAAGAGGGTGCGGTTGTGATTGATGTCGGTATGGACAGGGATGAAAACGGCAAGCTCTGCGGTGATGTTGATTTTGAAAATGTCAAGGATAAATGCTCGTTTATCACTCCAGTACCGGGCGGTGTAGGTCCTATGACAATTTCAACTCTTATGAAAAACACTCTCAAGGCGTGCAAAATTCAGAACAAGCTTTAATATTTAAAAAATATCGGGAAAATTGTTGACATCGAGTTTCCTTTGTGATATAGTATATAAGCCGCATATTGTGGGTTTTAAGTGATTCGTTCCACCTGCACATAGCGAGCCCAATGTAAAGGATGGTACTAAAATGTACGCAGTTATTCAGACAGGCGGCAAGCAGTACAAGGTAACTAACGATGAGGTTATCTTCATCGAAAAGCTTGACGCAGAAGCAAACGACACAGTAACATTTGATGTTGTAGCAGTCGGCACTGACAACGGCATCAAGGTTGGCACACCGCTCGTTGAGGGTGCTAAGGTTACAGGTGAAGTTGTAAAGAACGGTAAAGGCAAAAAAATCAGAGTTTGCACTTACAAGCCTAAGAAGGGCGAAAAGAGAGCAAAAGGTCACAGACAGCCTTACACACAGGTTAAGATTACTTCAATCGAAGCCTGAAAATGACTACGGTAACATTTTTTAAATCAGATGATATAATTTGCGGTTTTGAAATATCGGGTCACTCCGACTATGCCGAAGAGGGCAGCGATATTGTATGTGCGGCAATCAGTTCTGCCGCATATATGACTGCAAACACAATCACCGAGGTTTTGCATATCAATGCGCAGGTTACCGAGGATGACGGACTTATGAAAGTAAGAATGTCGCCGAATGACGCTTTAAAGGCTTGTGACATACTCTCAGGCTTAAAGCTTCACTTAACTGCTCTTTCGGAGCAATACAAAAATTTTATTAAAGTTAAATTTTCGGAGGTGTAAGGTAATGCTTAAAATAAACATTCAGTTATTCGCTCATAAAAAAGGTATGGGTTCTACAAAGAACGGCCGTGACAGTGAATCAAAGCGTCTTGGCGTTAAGCGTGCAGACGGTCAGAAGGTTCTCGCAGGCAACATCCTTGTAAAGCAGAGAGGCACACATATTCACCCTGGTGAAAATGTAGGCAAAGGCTCTGACGATACACTGTTCGCAAAGATTGACGGTGTTGTAAGATTTGAGCGTGTCGGCAAAGACAGAAAGCGTGCAAGCGTTTATCCTGTTGAGCAGTAATCTCAAAATTTATGAGGGTGGATTTTAAATCCGCCCTTATTTTTTACATTTTTGTTTATACTAATAACAAACAAGTCTGAAAATCTTTACATTTGTACTGATAATTTTGAACAGCAAAACTGTTACGGAGAAAAATATGTTTGTAGATACAGCGAAAATTAAAATAAAAGCCGGTGACGGCGGTGACGGTGCCGTTTCGTTTCACCGTGAAAAATATGTGGCTGCAGGCGGTCCCGACGGCGGTGACGGCGGCAGAGGCGGCAACATTGTTTTTGTTGCCGATTCCAACCTTTCAACACTTGCCGATTTCCGTTATAAAAGAAAATATGCCGCAAAAAAGGGTGAAAACGGCAGGGGCGGCAGATGCCGTGGTAAAAATGCCGAAGACCTCATCATCCGTGTTCCTGTCGGAACTGTTGTAAAAGAGGAGAACAGCGGAAGAATCCTTGCCGATGTTTCGGGTGATGAACCCTACATTGTTGCAAGAGGCGGTAAAGGCGGTTGGGGTAATCCACATTTTGCAACCCCTGTCCGTCAGGTTCCCCGTTTTGCAAAACCCGGACTTCCGGGTGAAGAGTTTGATGTTGTTCTTGAACTCAAGCTTCTCGCCGATGTGGGTCTTGTAGGTTTCCCAAATGTCGGAAAAAGTACCCTTGTTTCCGTGGTTTCACAGGCAAAGCCTGAGATTGCGAACTACCACTTCACAACAATCACTCCCGTTCTCGGAGTTGTGTCAATGGGCGAGGGTTCGTCATTTGTTATGGCTGATATTCCCGGACTTATCGAAGGCGCATGGCAGGGTACAGGTCTTGGGCATCAGTTCCTCCGCCATGTTGAGCGTTGCCGTATGCTCGTTCACATTGTCGATGTTTCGGGCAGTGAGGGCAGAGATCCCAAGGAAGATTTCATAACAATCAACAATGAGCTTGCAAAGTTCAATCCCGAGCTTGCAGAGCGTCCTATGGTTGTTGCAGGCAACAAGTGCGATATGGCAACCGATGAGCAGATTGCTGACTTCAAGAAGTTTGTTGAAGATCAGGGTTACGATTTCTTCCCGATTATGGCGGCAATCCGTTATGATGTTGATCCGCTCCTCAAAAAGATTCAGGAAATGCTTTCAAAGCTTCCGCCAATCACTCATTATGAGGCAGAGCCTGCCCCGATTGTGACCGTTGAAGATTTTGACGACCATTCTGTCACAATTAAGAATGTCAACGGAATCTATACCGTTGAGGCTGACTGGCTGTTGCAGGTTATGAAGGGCATCAATTTTGACGATTACGAAAGCCTTAACTACTTCCAAAAGGTTCTCATAAACGGCGGTGTAATTGACGCACTCCGCAAAAAGGGCTGTTCCGACGGCGACACTGTTTCGATTTATGAGCTTGAATTTGACTTTATGGATTGATATTGCATAATACGGAGTTAATATGGAAAACACATCTGTTCATTCATTAGCCGATGAAATTTCTCCGCTCACACTTGCCTTTGTGGGTGACGGTGTATATGACCTGCTTGTGCGTGAATACCTTGTTCGCAAGGCTAACCGCAGTGTCGGAGAACTCAACAAAATAAAAGTTTCGCTTGTAAACTGCAAAAGTCAGGCTGAATTTGCAAAAGTTCTTATGCCTGAACTGACCGAAAAGGAGCTTGCCGTTTACAAGCGCGGCAGAAATGCCGCACCTAAATGCACCCCGAAAAACGGCTCTGTTGCCGATTATCACAGTGCAACGGGACTTGAAGCACTTTTCGGATACTTGCAGATTAATAAAGAATTTGACAGAATAAATGAGCTTTTTGAAATAATTATACATACTCGTTTCGGGGAGTGATTTTATGCAAACGAATTTAAAACCGAATTCCTCTCTTGCAAAGGCAGGAACACTATTTTTTGATTATCTTGTAATTTTAGCCGGTGCGGTTCTCTACGCCATTTCCGTTGCAATGTTTACATCACCGAATAATGTTGCACCCGGTGGACTTACCGGTGTGGCAACAATGCTCAACTATATGTTCTCGTTGCCAATCGGTATTATGATTTTTGTAATGAACATTCCGCTGTTTATTTGGGGATTTATCGAAAACGGAAAAGGCTTTCTGACAAGAACCCTTGTTGCAACGGCACTTGTGTCTGTTATGATTGATGTTCTTACGCCGATTTTGCCCGCATACACAGGTGACACAATCCTTGCGGCAGGCTTTGGCGGAGTTCTGAACGGTCTTGGACTCGGTCTTATCTTCTACCGAGGCGGTTCAACGGGCGGAACAGACATCATCGCCCTCAATCTTCACAAGCATTTTCCGTTCATTTCAACGGGTACAATAATTCTTGTGTCCGATATTCTCGTTCTTTTAATGGTATTCTTTGTATATCACAGCATTGAAAATGTGCTTTATGCTTTGCTTGTAATTTTTATCAGCATAAAAGTAATTGATGCGGTGAGCTACGGTACTTCACGAGGCAACGGCAAATTGATGTTTGTTGTAACAGACAACTACAAAGAGGTCAGTATGGACATTATGAAGAACCTCAAGCGAGGTGTCACATATCTTGACGGCGAGGGCGCATACAGCGGAAAAGAAAAAAAGGTTATTATGTGTGCAGTCCGTCCGCAGGAAGTTTACAAAATCACTTCGGGAATCAAAAATGTTGACCCAAATGCCTTTATTATTGTAACAACAGCAGGTGCAATAAAGGGCAGAGGCTTTGTCAAAATAGATAACAACTGAAAAAGGCTCAATGTCAATAGTTGGGGTAACCCGAAAAAACAGAATATATGAGAATTACAAGTGGCAGCGAGTACTGGCTTGCTATTGAAAACCTTATGAGCGGTAAAACTCTTGCAAACCTCAATGGGCTGTAAAAACAGCCCTGCAAAAACAAAAAGGCACATAACCGAAAACAGTGACGGTTATGTGCCTTTTTGCGGTTTATTTATCCTTATTGTTGCTGAATTATTTCTTAATCCAAAACCCATATGGGTTTTATTTTTTAACAAAAAAGCATCAGCATACCTGAAATATACCGCAAAATAATTGCTTTTTAAGAATAATGAAAATGCACGATATATTGACAAAATCTACAAAAAACACACCGTAACTTGTGCATAACATAAAACCCTGTTGTGAAAACGGCAAAACTGAATGTAAAAATAAATATAAAACTATCACATTAAACAAATACAAAAAAATGTTGTAATTTTATTGAAAAAATCTCTGTCAAATGGTATAATCAACTATAAAGAATATGGGTTAGTGTTCTCATTTTGACTGAAACACGCCAAGGATGCAATTTTAGGCTGAATCCTCGTTGCTTTTGCAAATCAACTGCAAAATCCCGTGGTTTTGCCGATTATGTTTCACCGTTGGTCAGGCGGTAAAGGTCAAAACTGAACCTAACCAAAACCAAAATATTCGGTTATGGAGGTAATATTTATGAAAACAAAAATTTCTCATTTAGGCAGAAGCACTGTTTCCGTCATCCTTGCGGTAATGATGCTCCTGTCAACAATGCTTATCGGCACTGTTTCAACAGTTAATGCTGTCACTAAGACTTTTGAAGCCGTAAATCTTGTTGGTAATATTAACGGTAACACTAAATGGGATTCAACTGAGTATCCTTTTACTTTTGATGAAACAACAGGTTATTGGTATTTAGACATTACCATTACACAGTCGAGTGAATTTAAAGCTCGTGTCAATAATGGTTGGGATATTAGTTTCGGTGCTTCTGGTGGTGACAACTATACTATATCTGAGTCTGAAATTGGTGATTACAGAATCTCCGTTAAAGACGGTTCTGATAATAATACTGATCTTACTGTACAAAAGACAGTAAAAAAAGTTGCTGATAGTGTAGCTCTCACAGCTAATCCTACATCTGTAAAAGTCGGAAATTCCGTTACTCTTACACCTACAGTAAGTGGTGCAAAATCGGATAATCTTACTTATACTTATAAAAAGACATCTGATGGCACAGCAACTGAAGAAAAGAATGCTGACAATTCTCTTACTGTAACCCCGACTGTAGCCGGCACTTATAAGTATACGGTCACAGTTTCAGCAGACGGTTATTCGCCTGTTACAAGCAACGAGATTAGTTTTACAGCAACTGATTCTGTTAAATATTATATTTGCGGTAGATTTAATACTACATGGCATGACCCGTCAGTTGATGATCCGCAGTTTGTAGAAGATGAAAGCAATCCTGGTCTTTTCTACTATGAAACCGGTAAAACTATAGCTGATTTGTCAGGTACGATATCAGAAACTTACGGCGATACTCCAAAGTATTTTTATATATACAAAACAGCGACGAATGAATCAACTAATTATCTTACCACAAGTGATAATGCCGGGCACAATTTCCAGAACAATACTGTTGATAGACCACTTGCGCTTAGTAATAAAACTGGTACAGATGAGAAGTACCTTGTTCGTTTTAACGATGATAAGGACACTTCTACAACTCCGGTTACCATTTGGCTTGATACTAGAAATAACGAATATAAGCTTTGGTATACAACAGCACTTTCTCATATAGTTAATGTGGCAGAGGGTGTATCGGCAACTGTTGATAAGGCAACAGCTACAACCGGCGAAAAGGTTACTGTTACTGCAATTCCTGAAAATGGCAAAGTTCTTGACAAAGTAACTGTTGTGGGTGAAGACGGTAGTACTCCAATTGAAACCACCGTAAGTGGTAACACCGCAACATTTACAATGCCTGATCAGAATGTTACCGTAACAGGTGTAACATTCCGTGAGGCAAATAAATACACAGTAACATTCAGTTCAAGTGACAATACATTCGGTACTGTTTCTGCAACGAACGGAACAACTCCACTCACTTCCCCTGCAACAGTAACCGAGGGCGATACAGTAACATTCACTGCAAAACCAAAGGATGGCTACGCTCTTTCCGACTGGACTGTAAACGGTGCACCAGCTTCTTCAACAACTAATCCGTATAAAATTACAGTCCAAAAAGACACAACCGTAGTCGCTAACTTTAAAGTAGAAGATTCAGGTACAATCGTGAATGATATGTACTTTTTGTATGGTAGCATTAACAACCCAGCAAGTTGGGAAGGACAGCAGGGATATAAAAATACTGAATACGGAAAATACGATGTTTATAAAAAAGACGGAAAATATATAGTAACTCTTAATGAAAAACATTATAAAGAACTGTATTTTGCTTTTTCAAAGCATGATTCCTATGTTAATATGGAGCCAAATACAGGTCTCAAAGCTGTAAATTCAGATAATCCTGAAGGCTTAAGACTTGTCGACGCTAAAAAACAGGAGTATTATTTGGGATCGGTTCAATATTTATTCGGTAAAATGAGTATTGTAAGTGAAAATTCTGAATATATCGGAGATATAAAAATCATCTACGACCCGACTGCTAATACATATACGGTAAAAGCTACCAAAGATAGTGTTTTTGATACAACCGTAAATATTGTTGGTAAAGACGGTACAATTCGTGCGGGCTATACTGATACTGTTGATAAAAAAACAACCGCTGTCTTAGGTGATACAGAACTTTCAATAACAACTCCTGATAATGAAATAATTAATGCATCTGATTCATACAAGATTGATGGTGAAAATCGTGCTGTTACTGCTAAAAGAGTTCCTTATGGCTCAAAAGTAACCGTTAAAACCACAATTAACCCTGACGCAACCTTTGCAGGTCACAGTGGCAGTGATTACTATGTTAAGGGATTCAGTATCAACGGTTTTACTGGCGGAGTACTTACACAGCAAGACGGCCATACACATACAAGCAATGTGTATGAATACACCTTTACTGTAAAAGAAGATGTTTATGCTGATGTATCAACGATTGAAATTACTCCTATATATTTTCTTAAGAATGATTCTGACTGCGTTACATTCTATGTAGAAAACTTTATGGACGCTAAAGCTAAATGGGGTGACACAATCGCATGTTATGCCTATTACAGTTCCGAACATGCTCTTGGCGATTATCCAGGACAGCCGATGGTCAATGCAGAAGGTAGTATATATATGCAGATTCCAAAGCATATAGGTGCTGATGCATCTAATGTTGTTAAAGGTATTACCCTCAATAACTATGTATGGGATTTTGTTCATGTATCAGGTGATGATAAGGCCAGAGAATCAAAGAACTGCCAGACATATGACTATGATGACTTTAAATATCTTGCAAATATGTCAAAGGTAAATAGCAGTGATTCTGCCGATGATATTAAGAATATCGTATATCGTTTTAAGTATCATACTTATAATAATACTTCGGCTGAAGCCGGTAATGTTCCGAAGGATACATTGACAGGAACAAAAGTTGATGATACTAAATATGAAGTGTTTGTCGATTATTACGATAAACCGACAGATATATTTGGTACAATTATTAAGGGTAATGATGCGGTAACAGTTGATACAGTAAAAGCTCAACCAGAATATTTAACAATTGTTTCTGATGGTTATGTTAACTATTACAAAAATACTGCGGATTACCTCGGTCAATATGCTACAAAGTGGTATATTTACAATAAAGAAGGTCAACAAGTCGCAGCACTTCCTCCGTCAGCACTTTTGTATGGCCTTACAAAATCATCAACTCAACTCGAAAACCTTGTTACTCAGGATACAGCTCCGGCAGATTTTATGAGTGATTCCGGTGCAAGCACAGATGTTATTTCCGGTTATTGGGCTTCATTTAAATCGCTGTATACCAATTATGCGGGTAAGTATGCTATAATTAACTATGAGTCATCTATCCATTCAAGTGGCAGAGATGGAGCTAAAATACAACCGGGTGAGCGTTGCGACGGTCGTTGGTACTATTCAGTTGATAAAGCTAAAATTACAGGTGATATCAAAATAGAATATGCCGATACTCTCGACAGCTTTACTACAATGACAGGTGTTAAGACAGATACATTTATTGAGGGCACAGCTACAGGTAAAAATACAGCTGCAGAAGCTTACTTTACTTCACCTGCTGATCAATCTACAGCTGTTAAGCCGACTCATGTGGAAACAACCTCGGATAACTCTGAGAACTTTAAGTTTACAGTTGGTGCAACAAGTTCAACAACAAGCGGTTATACTTTCGTTGGTTGGTATCGTTTGATTGATGATACTTATAAGGCTGTTAATGACCCGTCTGAACTTAACAAGACTACAGGACAGGTAGCTCGAAATGCTAATGTTGTTTTGGTTGCTCGTTATATCAAGACTCCGGGCGGTTCAATGACCTTCCACCATTCATTGTACAACGGAACAAATGCAGGCGGCGGTAAAGCCGCTACCGAAATTCAGGTTGTTGTAAAATCAAGTGATGGTAGTAAAGAGTACTACAACTCAGGTAGAATTGATTCTACTGCTTCAATTGATCAAAAAACTATTAGTGAGATAGTTGCTGATCAGCGAGATGCTAAAATTACTGTTACTCTTTACACAACAACAAAGAACCTTTATAATTTAAATGGCTACTATTCTGCTGAAAACACAACAGATATAACTGCTTTTAATCCTACTACTGGTTTTACAACAAATGTTATCGGAGACAGAACAGAAGGTCTTGTAACTACATCAGAATATACGTTCTCGTTTAATGATTACTATAATAACCATAAGGATACTCTTATTGGTGATAATGCGGGAACAGTATACTATAATTTCTATTCTGACATTACTTCTATTAAAGTACCGTATAAGGTTCAGTTCTCTTATACTGACAGAATGGGTAATCAAAAGTATTACAACAAGGCTGGTTATGTTGATCCCGAAAACACTTCATCATACACAATTGTTGAGAAAAATACTGAAACTAACGGTGAAGGCTCACATGCTGTTGAGGTAACTCTTACAAATAGCTTTATCCTTTCTCTTGCACCGTATGAGTCAAACTTTACAAAGAATCTTACTTGGAATGAGACTCCTGTTAGTAATACCGCTTTTGATTCATCAGTTACTAACTCAATAGCTTCAGCTGTTGTTAATTCAACTCAGTCAGACAGAACAATCCACCTTAATGTTTTCCGTGACAATGACGGTAAACCTACTCCGCTTATAAATGATGCTGGTCAATTTAAGCTTTACGAAAAAGATGGTTCACCTGAATTACCTTACGGTTCAGTGTTCTATGAACAAAATTCTGACGGAACTTATAAGTATGAAATCACTGCTCCGAAAACATATAAAGATAAACAGTTTATGTATTGGGCAATCTACTCCGATCCGGGATGTAATAATCTTGTTATTAAAGCATACAACATCGACGGTGGATTCAGCTATGTATCATATGACAACTATTGGATAGTTCCTGTTTATGGAGAAAGCTCAACTCCAAGTGCATCTGTCAAGGAAGTTTCTACTTCAACTCAGTTTATGGAAGTAACAAGAAACCAGTGGACAGCTGAAAATGCTGACAGCTTCACCACCGGATTTGATGTTGATACTTTGACTACGCTTAATGATTTCAATAAGGAAAAAGGTGAAGACAAGCTTTACGCTGACTTTGTACTTAACTTCTTCTATAACGGCAAACAGCTTAGTGTATTTGATCCTAACAGCCTAAAAGTTAAGGCAGGTGTTCTTATTCAGAGGTTAGATCTTGATAATAATGAGACTACAGGATATATAACCGATTTGAATCATTATGCTAATAAGTATAAGTCTGAACTTGATGATGCTAAAAAAGATGCAATCAAAAAAATTACAACCAATGAGTCTGTTATTCCATCTGTAAAACAACAGATTGATAATAGTAGACTTGATAACAAGAACAGACTTCAGTATTATACTCGTTTTAACAATGTCAAAGATAATAGTGATTATGTATTTAGACTCTATACATATATCCAGTATACCGATGCAAGTGGTAAACAAGTTGTTGAACTTAGCGATCCGGTTTACTTCACATTTTATGATATTGCAAACAAGTAATAATAAAATTTAATTTGTATGTGCAACAGGCAACTGTTGCACATACAGAATGAGTTAAGGAGTTATTTATGAAAAAAGAATATTTCTCCCCTGAATTTGAGCTTGTTAAGTTTAAATTTGAGGATATAATTTTAACAGGAAGCTTAATTGATGATGTTCCGGAAGTAACTAAAAATGATGGAGATGATTTTGGCTTTGAAAACCAATAAACAGTTTTTTGTTTCGATAAAAAAGATTTCTGTTTTTATCTTCGCATTTTTGTTGGTGCTGATTTCTACATTTCAAATTTCTGCGGCTTCATATGAAACCGACGGCTTTGTATATTCTGTTTCTGACGGTAATGCGAGCGTAACCGGATATAAAGGTGATAAGACCGATATTGTTCTTCCGCTTAAGCTTCAAAGCTGGTCTGTATCTGAAATTTCTGATTTTGCCTTTGTGGGAAAGACCGCAATAACATCGGTCAGGCTTAACGAAGCAAGATATCTTAGAAGAATCGGTACTGATTCTTTTTACGGCTGTACTTCGCTTGAATCAATTTCAATTCCTATCTGGGTGAGAGATTTTGGTGCTGCCGTGTTTCAGAATTGCACAAGTTTGAAATCTGTTACCTTTAACTGTGTGCCGAGTAAAATTACCGATCAGATGTTCTTCAATTGTACTTCTTTAGACAAGGTATATTTACCTGCCGGTACAAGTGCGATTGGTAAGAGTGCTTTTGCTGAATGTAAATCATTATCTGAGGTGTATATTCCTACATCCGTGACTTCTATTGCTTCTAACGCTTTCAGAAGCTCTCCGAATGTAACAATCAAGGGCAGTTACGGTTCTTATGCAGAAGAATACGCAAAGGCTAACAATATTTCGTTTAACGGCATTTCTAACTATAAAATTGGCGATGTTAATATGGATGGCAAGATTGATATTTCTGACGCAACCCTTGCGCAGAAGTATGTTGTCGGTATTGTTGAACTTTCGGCAGAACAAAAACATCTTGCCGATTATAACAGTGACAGCAACATCACAGTAGTTGATGCAACCCAAATTCAGAAGTTTATCGTTCATTTAAACTAACCAATAAAAAACAGGCTCACTTTTTGTGAGTCTGTTTTATTTCGGAGGACGCTTTGCCAAAATACTTAATAGCTGATTTTATCGTTGAAATTGAACCAAAATTTGATTACTTAAAAAAATTGTGCGAACCGTTTTTGTATGAAGGGGAGAGAAGTGCAGATTTTTCTGCCATACCGTCAGCCTCATACTTAAATTCCCTGTTGAGCCGTATGGTTGAAGGTTCAACCATTGATGAAGCTGAAGAATTTGCAACGGCGTCAATTTTTAACCGCAAAATAATTCACCGTGGCGCTATGCTTGTGCATTCCTCGGCACTCGTTTTTGACGGAAAAGCGTATTTGTTTTCCGCCGATTCAGGTGTCGGCAAATCTACTCATACAAAGATGTGGTTGAAAAGATTCGGCTCAAAAGCTCATATTCTCAATGATGATAAGCCTGTTGTGAAAATTAAAAACGAAGTCCCGCTATGCTGCGGAACTCCGTTTGACGGCGGAAGCGGAATTGCTAACAACGAAATCGTTCCCATAGGCGCTATAATATTCATTGAACGATCAGATACTAATTTTGTTACAGTCCCCGACACAAAGGAGATTGTACAAAGGCTCTACAAATCAACTGTCAAATTTGTGAATAAGTCAGACGGAATCTCTTTGCTCTCAAATCTCGATAATCTTATTCGGCATACAAAATTTTATGTACTGCATTGCAATACAGATGATTCTGCCGTTGATGTTGCCTATAACAATATAATTAAAAACTGCAAATAAAAGACGGTCTGTTCTCGCAGACCGTCTTGTTATATGTATAAAATTGATTACTTGATTTCCTTAATCCAGCCTTCGGGAGCTTCGATTCTGCCCATCTGAATACCTGTAAGTGTATCGTAAAGCTTCTTTGTAATCGGACCCATTTCATCCATACCGCTCGGGAAACAAATTTCCTTGCCGTGGTCGTTAATTTTGCCGACAGGTGAGATTACGGCAGCTGTACCGCAAAGACCGCATTCTGCAAAGTCCTTAACTTCATCAAAGTAAACTTCTCTTTCTTCAACCTCAAGACCAAGATAATGCTCAGCAACATACATAAGTGAACGGCGGGTAATTGAGGGGAGAATGCTGTTAGACTTTGGAGTAACAACCTTGTTGTCCTTTGTTACAAAAATAAAGTTAGCGCCGCCTGTTTCTTCAACCTTAGTTCTTGTAGCTGCGTCAAGATACATATTCTCGTCAAAGCCTTCTGCATGAGCGGTAACAATAGCGTGAAGGCTCATTGCATAGTTAAGTCCTGCCTTGATGTGACCTGTGCCGTGAGGAGCAGCTCTGTCAAAGTCTGAAACCTTAATTGTAATAGGCTTTGCACCGCCCTTGAAGTAAGGACCTACAGGGGTAGTAAATACTCTGAACTGATATTCTGCCGACGGCTTAACACCGATTACAGGACCGCTGCCGAACATATACGGGCGAATATAAAGTGTTGCGCCTGTGCCGTATGGAGGAACATAATCGGCATTTGCCTTAACAACATTGCAAACAGCCTCAACAAACTTTTCTTTTGGGAATACAGGCATCTCAAGACGCTTACAGCTGTCTTCCATTCTCTGTCCGTTAAGGTCAGGTCTGAACACAACAATTCTGCCGTCACAGGTAGTGTACGCTTTCATACCCTCAAAGCAAGTCTGAGCGTACTGCAAAACGCCTGCACATTCGCTGATAGTAATTGTGGTGTCGGCTGTCATACTGCCGTTGTCCCACTTACCGTCTTTATAATTAGCTACGAATCTTTCACCGATGGGCATATAACCGAAGCCGATGTTTGCCCAGTCAATATTCTGCTTTTCCATCATAAATACTTCCTTTCAATTTAAGAAAAACCTCATTGGTTATGTACATATTTTAGCACTTTAACACGCAACTTGTCAATGTTATAACAGCATATTTCACCGTTTTTATTATTATTTAGGCTGTTTTTAAAGCATAATATGAATTTTGACGCATACGCAACTTTCATTTAGCGGATATTGTATGCAGAAAATTAAAAACATAATATTATATTCTTTTTTGGAACAAAAAACCCGCTTTGCGGATATATACTAAACTCAATAATTTATCGGGGTGATATTATGGCTGAGGTTGTAAAAATTGTTTTGACCGGCGGACCTTGCGGCGGCAAGACTGCGGCATTGGAATATATCAGCGGAGAACTTAAAAAGCTTAATGTTCCGACAATTACAATCAGCGAGTCTGCAAGCAGGCTTTTAAGCACAGGCAAAACTCCCGAAAATATGGGTTCATACGAATTTCACAGAGAGCTGTTTGAAATGCAGCTTGCCGAAGAGAATGAAAAAACGCAGCTTGCAAAGGAAATGAATTGTGAAAAAGCGGTGTTGCTTTTTGACAGAGGCTTGCTCGACAGCAGAGCATATGTTACGGAAGATGAGTTTGCAAAGTATGCAGGTATCCACAATTTGAATGAAGATGTAATACGAAATTCTTATGACGCAGTATTTCATCTTGTGACTTCCGCAGACGGTGCAGAAGAGTATTACGGAAAAGAAACTAATATTTTTCGCAGGGAAGAAAGTCTTGAAAAAGCAAGAGAGGTGGACACAGATGTTATGGCTGTGTGGACAGGCACACCGCATTTGCGTGTTATCGACAACTCAACCGACTTTGATACAAAGCTGAAAAGACTTTTAAAGGAGGTTGTCGCATTTCTCGGAATTCCGAAACCGCTTGAAATTGAAAGAAAATTTTTGATTGAATATCCTGATATTGAATTTTTGAACAGCATAAAAACCTGTCGCAGAATTTCTATTACACAGGCGTACCTCACCACTCCCGAGGAAGGATATTTCAGAATCCGCAGAAGGGGAGATGGTGACAAGGCTGTATATATCAAAACCGTAAAAATCAAAATATCGGATATTAAGCGGATCGAAATTGAAAATTATATTTCAAAAGAACAATACGACTCATACCTTGCACAAAGACAGTATGTTACGGGCATCATCAGTAAAGACAGATATTGCATTGTCGATAACAACACATACTACGAACTTGATGTTTATCCGTTTTGGAGTGACAGGGCTACAATTGAAATTGAATTGCTCAGCGAAAATCAGCCGTACCAGCTTCCTTCATTTGTTAAGCTTGTCAGAGAAGTTACCTCAGAGCCGAATTACAGGAATCTTGCGCTTGCTCAGAAATATGGAAAGCCTTAATTTTTTCGGCATATAAGTTTGTGAAATAAATTTGAAAAATTTTGAAAAAAGTGTTGACAAATTAGCGTAATATGGGTATAATATAAAGGCTGACTGATGAGGTCAGCAACTTAATGCGCCAATAGCTCAGCTGGATAGAGCAACTGCCTTCTAAGCAGTAGGTCAGGGGTTCGAGTCCCTTTTGGCGCGCCACTTATGGTGGGATTAGCGTAGTTGGTTAACGCGCCAGTTTGTGGCACTGGAGACCGCCGGTTCGAATCCGGCATTCCACCCCATTTGACTCATTAGCTCAGTTGGCAGAGCACTTGACTTTTAATCAAGGTGTCCGGAGTTCGAATCTCCGATGGGTCACCAACGGCCGCTGAAGTTTTTCCTTTAGCGGCTTGTTTTTTTAACAACGGAAGAATTTAATATATACTGAGCCGTCGCCAAGCGGTAAGGCAACGGACTTTGACTCCGTCACCCGTGGGTTCGAATCCCGCCGGCTCAGCCACACAAAAAAGCCAGCAAACAAGCCTTATTCAGTATTTATCGGCTTATTTGCTGGTTTTTGAAAAACATTTTTTGCGTTAAAACTTGATTTTTTGCGTTAAAAATTGATTTTTTGATTTAAAATCCAACACGAAATCCAACACAAAATAAATAAATTACGCTTGCTTTTCTGATTTTGAATTGCGGTCGGATTTATTTTTGGAATTTGAGTAGGCGAAAACATTTAAAATTTTCTTTGTGAGTTCATCTGCGTGGTCTTTGAGAGTGTGCTGGTAAATTCGTTGGAGAGTTTCAACATTTTCCCAACCGCCTATCTCGGCTATGTATTTGTCGGGGATTCCTTGAGCGTGCAGTTCGGAAGCAAAATAATGGCGCAACGAATGAAATTTGAAATACGGTAATTCGGAATTCTTTCGGCACTTTTTGAAATGGTCGTCAATGATGCCCGGATTGATACCGAAGTGATTCCATTTAAGACATTCTTGTATCAGTTCTCTGTCGAGTGGGACAACACGGTTACCGGCGAAACTTTTCGGAGTGCTTTTCAAGCACCAGTTTTTATTTGAGTCCTGAACAACCGCCTTACTGATTGAAACACCGAAGTCTGTAAAATCGTCAGGAGATAGGGCAGATATCTCAGAACGGCGTAAAGATCCGTGACTTGCGAGCAACACGGGAACTCTAACATAATCATCGCAGAAGTCAAGCAATGTGTTGATTTGTTCTGTTGTCGGCACGGCAACTTCAACTTTTTGTTTTTGCGGAAGTCTGATTTTGGATAAATCCAATTGACGATAATACACACTCATTACGGAGTGAAACAATCCGTATATATTTCTAACGCTCTTGGGAGAATGTGTAACTGCAAGTTCGCTTACGGAAGCTTGAACAAGCTCGGCTGTTATGTTACGCAGTTTCATAGGCATAAGCAACTGCAAATGATTTTTTGCATACTGATTATAGCCTTTGATTGTTGACGGACTTGACACACCTTTCTTGATGCCTATGTATCGTTCGTATGCCTCTTTAAGCGTGAGGTCGTCATAGCTTGCCGAACTTCTCTGCCTGTTGTGGCTGAACTCCATTGCCATATACTCGGCTTCTTTTTTCGTTTTGGCTGTAAATGACTTGTAGTGCCATTTACCTTTTTCGTCTTTGTAGTCGGGCACTAAAACACGATAATTGCCCGATTTCAGTTTTTTGGCTTTTGCCATAATATCATCTCCTGTAATGTGGTATCGGCTCTTGTTCCAGCAAAGATACAATGCCGACGCCCTTTCAATTTTCCTCGTACTGTTCCAGCAGTACGGGGATTTTTTAATTACCAAACCATTTAAAGGCTCGTCTAAATCCTGCTTCTTCTGCTTCAGCCACCGTCATTGCGTAGAATTCCCCTTTCTTGCTAATCTTAGTAGAATCATATTGTTGGTCGAAAGGCAAATGATATATTTTTGCTTCACCATACATATCACGACCAATATTACATTTTATACATGGGTAATCATCAACTTCAATATTTTCTTTGAATTTTATACCTAAGTATTTTGCCATTTTCTTAGCCATAGGAGATAGTTGAATATTTGTTATTAAAACTCCCTTAACATTTTCTTTAGGGCAATTGTGCTCAATGCAATAGCTTGCCATAGTACCATATAGTTGAGTTATATGTTTTTCATGTATTTCTTTTTTTGAACTCCAATATTTACATTGAACTATCAAAACTTTATTACCTTTTTTGCATATCAAATCACGACCTAAATCCTCTAATCCCATATATGAACCGAAATAATCAACAGAGTATCCTGACTGTGAATATCTATATCCAATATACAATTCATAATCACGACCAATTTGCCATTTTGATTTTTTATGAGATGCTTTATAACGGTCTAAAGCCAATTGATTTCTTTCCACGGTAGATAAACTGTTATATTCTTCTTTAGACAAATAGTCACGAGTTGGATCATAATCGGGTAATTCATTGACATCTATAATCGGCAAATCATTATAATCCGTTTCAATAACATCTTGTAACGAGGGAAATAGATTGAGTAGGTACGATAATTGGTATAACGCTTCTTTATTTTTTTCAACCATAGCTTTTGCGTCGTGACGAATATCACGAATGGATTTAACTTTTTTCATCCGTTGTTGATTATATCCCCAGTCAAGTTCTTTAGCTAAATGTTCAAGTCCGTAAGTTTCATAATCAGCTACTATTTTGGTCATATACGGAATTGCTGTCAAATTTGATTGTGCAGATTCCAAAAAGGAAATTTTATTTTTTAGTAGTATAATTTGTTTAACATAGTCAGCATCGCTTATAATATCTGATAGTATTTTGCTGGCACGGTTTCCGGATGGATTGATAGATTTTATTAGTTCATCAACCTGAGCATACTTTCTTTTCAATTTTTCATACTCTAAATTGGTCTTATCGTCCAAGCGAGAACTGAGATATTTATTGCTTTTTTCAATCTTTAAAAGTTTAATATTGGTCTCACTTAATGAATTTACATCATAAAGATTTGGCAAAAACTGCTCATATCGCTTATCTATTTTTTTATACAATTCGTCAACTGAATTTTGAAGAGCAATCAATTTTTCAGTAGCTTTGTCTTGACCATATATTTGTTCATTAGAAAGTTTGTATTTTCTTCTAATATATGTGTTTTTAATTTTAGTTGCCAATACCTTCACTAAAATTATAACTATAATAAGTAGCACGACACCTAAAAAAGCTAAGGGTAAAAATAATTCTTTGTCCATAAACATCCTCATTTTATTGACAAATATATGTCAATTGATATAAAATAACATTGAGGATATTTAATTTATCTCTCATCCCTATTTTTTATAAGCCGTCTGTTGGTACGAACAACAGACGGTTTTCTTTATATATTTGCTTTTGTAACCCATAATATTTACGAGGTGATTTTTAATTATGGATTACAAAAAGTATCAGAAGTCCCGAAATATGTCGTGGGAAATCCTGCTGAAAGAAAATGTACGAGAACTGCCTGTAAATATCGTTGAGCTGTGTCGCAAGCTTGGCATTGCAGTAAAGTATTATGACAAGTTGGAGCAGGGCAATGACGGTAAATGCACCGTCATTAACAATCAGCCTATCATACTTGTACGGCCAGACTGCAACCGACAGCGAAAACGCTTTACCGTTGCTCACGAGCTCGGACACATTATGCTTGGCCATGTTGGAAAGTATGAGCTTGTCAACCGAGAAATATCGCCGAATGACAACCCAATTGAGCAGGAAGCGAATGTTTTCGCAAGTAGGCTACTTGCTCCGGCTTGTGTGTTATGGGGATTAAAGGTCCAAAGCGCTGATGAAATATCTCAGCTATGCGATATAAGTCCAACTGCAGCGGAATACCGCTGGCAACGAATACAGGAACTCTACAAGCGGAACAAGTTTTTAGTTGCTCCGCTTGAACGGGAAGTTTTCAATCAATTCCAAAAATTTATTTCAGATCATCAACATCAGGCAAATCCATAAGTCTTTGCAAATCGTCGTCTGTTACGGTAGTTGTTTTGAAGCTACCATCACGGGCGGCGGTTTTTATTTTGTAAACTTTATTGTAATTACCGCTACAAATCAAATCGTCAGAGTATTCAAAAAGTTTTTGCTTACCCTTTTCATTTAGATTTCGATAATTATTTACAATTGTCTTTTCCTTTTGAGTGTATGATTGACTGTTTTCAAAATCATATAAATCATCAAGAGTAAATCCCATACAATGTACAATAGCTCTTGTGCTTACCAAATAAGGCTCTTTTGTCTGACCAGCGAATAATTTATCAATTGTACTTTTAGGAATATTAGTTTCTTCTGAAATTTGTTTTGAAGTTTTTCCAGAAATTTTTTTCATTTTTTTTAGTGCTTCAAGCCACATAAAACTCACCTCTATTTGAATAATATCACCGCTATATTAAAATGTCAATAAAAAATTGCCGATTTCGGAAACAAATTTCAAAAAAGGTATTGACAATTGCGGATATCGGATATATTATAATGACAGAAGTTGCTTATATCGGCAATTTCAGGAGGTGACAGAGTATGAAAAATCTCAAAGCTGAAATGGTAAGAGCAGGAGTAAGTAAAGAGGACATCATGAAACTCTTAGGTTGCTCCATGAGAACCGTTGACAACAAATTAGATGAGGTTACAGATTTTACTATTCCAGAGGCTTTCAAAATCCGAGATACATTTTTTGGTAACATGCGTATGGAATATCTTTTCTGTTCTCAGAAAACAGCATAACCCAAAGAACCGATACCACATTACAGGAAAATAACTGCAAGGGGGTGAGAAGAATGTTTAAGTTTAAAAAGCGTAAGCGTAAGGAGATATACAACATTGCCAAGACAGCCACATGGGATGTTTTGTGTTCGCTTGAGTTTAGCGAACAGGTCGGAGAAAAATATCCCGATGATATGTTACACAAAAACCGTATGAGCGTGTGGATTGGAAATTTTAACAGTTACCGGGACCAAAAAATGTTTATGAAACAGTTCAGAAAGTTTGCCACCGAACTTGAGCAGAAGAGAAACCGCCACCTTTTCTATATTTTTCACTAACAGGAGAACAGTATGAACTTAATTGAAAAGATTTCTAAGTTTAAAAAACACTTAGAAAATAAGCATTTTGTGCGCAGTTTTATGAAGGCAGCTATTATCAAGCGTGAAGAAGTTTACAAGATAACAGAAACCGCCACAAAGGATGTACTGGATTCACTTGACTGCACCGAAAGAATCGGAGAGAAAGTTCCCTATAAATTGTGGTTTGCCCCTTCCGCAAAATTATTGGTCGGAAATTTTGAGGACAAGACCGACGCTGTTATGTTTATGAAACATTTCGGGAAATTTATTGCTGAGTTTGAGAAGGAGAGAGGGGGCGGGATAGTTTGTATCTATAATCCCGATACAGACGGATTGCCGCCAAACGGAATAATGTAGCAGACTTATCTAAAAAGGGCAATAAGGGAAATGATAAGTGAAGTGACAGAAGCAAAGTAAGGTAAATAATGCAGTATCCAGTTTTTTCTTCTGAACTTTGCATATGCAATTCCTTTAGCAGACGGATAGAAGTATGTATATATTCTTTCTTCCTTAGAGTAAATCAAACCACATTCAAGAAGATAGTCCGTACATGTTTTTGCATAATCTCCATAGTATTTTATGTTATCGGAATCGGATCTCTTTTTCGGAGGCTTAAAAAAATCATCGTGCAGGCTTTCGAGCTTTAAAAGATTTGCTTTAGGATTTTCGCATATAAATCTGAATATATTTTCTGTCGGTTTGTCAAATTGATAAAATTCCATAATTAAACCACCTTTCGGTTTGATTATAACATAACGGTCAAGACAGAACCGATACCGCATTACAGGAAAATAAAAGTAGGGAGAATCATTATTATGAATGAAATCAGAGTAAGAATTAAAGACCTCATCAAAGAGCTTCAGATGTTGGAAAGAGACGGCTACGAATGTGCCGACCTCACAATTGAAGAAGCCGAGGAAGGCGTTCCGGCTCGCATTATGCTCAGCGACTACGGCTGTGTATTTGAATGCAAAGACTGACAAGGGGGTGAGAGAATGGATAATCGTAACATCACGAGTATTGTTGTTAATTATGATAACGGCGAAATAGAAACCTTAAATAAAGGTGTAGTTGTTGGTTTTGATGAAATCGACAACGAAGAAGAAACTATCAAGGTCAGCTATCGTATGTGCGATATTAAAGGCAACGAGTTAGCAATGGTTGTTGAATCTATTATTGCGTTGGGCGACAAACTCGGAATGTTTGACAATGGGAGATATGACAATGAAGATGATTAAAGTAAAAATTGATACCTTAATCAGTAAACTTGAGGAAATCAAGGCAAGCGGACATGAAACGGTGCATCTGTCTATTGTAGAGGGTAACCCAAGGCACAAAATTCCTGCTCATATTGACCTTGATGCAGACAAGGATTTTCGTTGTGTACTTGAGGTGAGAAAGTGAACAGAATTACAGTAAGGATTGATGACCTAATCAATCAACTTAACGAACTCAAACGAGATGGTGCTGAAAAAGTTTTGCTCGAAATTGAAGAAGGTGTTGCAGACCCCGAGGAGAATTGTCCGAACAGGATAAATCTGATGTCTGCATATAATCCGAGTGAAATTTTTTTGGAAGTTTATGAAAGCGACTAAAGCAAAAGTCGATACCAGATTACAGGACTAAATAACGAAAGGGTGAGAAGAAAATGCCGAGAAAATTAGCTAAGCCCGAGGACCAAATGAAAAGACAGTTGATTGCCAATATACAGTATGAGGCAGAAATCAGGAGTATTGACCGTGAAGGACAGGCTCTTGTGGCGCATTGCTCTGAGGGTACATACAGAAAAAGAATTAAAGATCCGGGTACTTTTACGGTAGAAGAGTTATCAAGGCTTGCAAAAAAATTCGGCATACCTATTCAAAACCTTTTCAAGGCGAGGGTGGTAGCTGATGAATGACAAAACACTTGACGACCTCAATGATATGGCAAAAAGGTGGATTGACGGAGAGGTTAATCATCTTGAAGTTGTGTCATTGAAATTGTTTGACCGTTTGTTGGTGCTGGAACTCGCCAACGCATACAGTATGTGTAAGGTCGGTTTGCTCAGCGAAAAATACACTGCCGCATATAAATTAAAATTCTTTCAGGAGTATCGTGAACTAAAGCTCAAGACGGAATTTTTGCTTGTCCAACAGGAACAGCAGATTGACTCTGTGAGAAATGCAAGTGTAACGCTTTCGGAAGTTTGCAAAGAGTACGGCAAAGATGAGGTTGACCTCGTTAAGCTGTGCGAGTTGCAAGCAAAGGCAATTGATGAACTGACACATGAAAATGTACATATAAAGCTGTGGAACTCGGTCAGAGCATACAAAAAGCCTAAAGATTACGCAAGGCGGCATATGAGCAAGATTGTTGACGAGCTTATAGAACGGTTCGGAAGTAAGGTGCCATTTGAGCAGGTTGTTATGTCGTATCTCAACGCTTGCCTTAGTGACAACCGAAAAGAAATGTGGGAGCAGCTGACAGGCGATGACTACCCCACAAAGGCAAGACAGCAGCTGCCGGTCAAGGACGGTAACGCAAAGGGCGAGCTGGAATCAATGAAGAAACATTACGGTGTGAGAGCCGAAAGAAAAAATGTAAAGGAGAACAATGAAAATGATTTTCAAAAACTGGAAGAGCAAGGGAGAGTACAAAGCTAATTGTGCTAAGCAGGAACAAGACATCAGCAGACTTAATGAAAGAATTGATGACTCAGAAAATGTTGAAGCCATCCAGCTCGGAATTATTGCAAGGCTGCAGTCAGAGAACAACGAACTCAGAGCTGAAATTGAAAAGCTCAAAACGGAAAATCTGACACAGGGCTTTGAGTGCGTCGGAGTTTCGGCTATATGAATGTAATTGTAATTATTTGTATCGTCTGCCTTGTTTATCATATCATCTTTAAACTTGCGAAGGTGATGTATTTAATATCGCTTGACGATGAAGAAAGAATGATATGCCAAATATACTGCATTTGGCCTAATTGGCTAACCATATTTGCGACTGTTGATATACTTATGAGATTTATTCTTATCATTGATGTAGGCATATTGTGCATATGGGCAATTATGGCTCTATTGTCTTAGTAAGGAGATTTTTGTAATGGAGAGAAAACCAACATTGACTACGATTGCAATCGAAAAATTGCACCCACACCCCGACAACCCTCGTAAGGTTCTCGGGGATATTGATGAGCTTGCCGAAAGCATTAAGGCAAGTGGCATTCTTCAAAACCTCACGGTGGTGCCGATGAATGACGATTGGACGGAGTTTACTGTGATTATCGGACACAGAAGATTAGCAGCGGCAAAGCAGGCAGGCTTGACCGAACTGCCGTGCGCTGTTGTTGAGATGACAGAGAAAGAACAACTGTCAACGATGCTCACGGAGAATATGCAGAGATCCGACTTAACCGTATATGAAGAAGCAAAGGGCTGTCAGCTGTTGCTTGACCTCGGCGATACGGTTGCAGAAGTAGCCGAGAAAACAGGATTTTCCGAAAGCAAAATCAGAAGAAGAGTAAAACTCTGCGAGCTTGATGAAGAAGCGTTCAAAGAAAGCCAGCTCAGACAGCCAACCTTGCAGGATTATGACAGGCTGAATCAGATTAAGGACATTGAAACGAGAAATAAACTGCTCGAATCAATCGGTACAAACAATTTTGACAATCTTTTGTATTCTGCTGTGCAAAAGCAGAAAGATGACGAAGAAAAAGAAAAAATTGAAAAGCTCTGTCTTGAACATGGAATGATTGAAGCGCAGAAATACAGAGAAATTCCAGACAATTACGAATACACAGGAATATTCGCGCTCAAAGATTTGATCGGTAAAGACTTTGCGGACGGCAGAAAAAGATATTTTTATTTCGCATACGGCTCAAACGTCTACATTTACGCAGAAGCATTGGATAAGCAGGAAAAGAACGATGCTGAAGAAGAAAAGCGAAAGCTTGAAGAGCAGAGATGGGATGAGCTTGTTGAACAGGCGAGAGAAATAGACGAACGCTGTGAGGCTCTCAGAATAGGCTTTATGCTTGATGCAAATTTCAATGACAGCAGTAAAAAGCAGGAGCTTGTGAAGTTTATTGTAGCCCAAGTGGCGGCAGGAGCCAGTAGAAATGTACGCAGATTTAGCGAAGTAGTCGAGAATCAAGATTATAAAAACATAGACAGCTACATCAACGAACATTGGGGCGATAACAGCGGTAGAATGCTTATGGCGGCGGCATACGCTTCGTGCCAAAGAACTTATGAAAAATTAAGCTTTATTTATGTAGAATATAGCCGCAAAACGATCAGCCGAAAAAACAGCCCGGATTTAAACAAATTTTATGCTTTACTCTGTAAACTCGGCTATGTGATGAGTGATGAAGAAATTCAGCTCCGTGACGGCACACATCCGATTTTTACATCCGGTGAAGTAAAATAAACTAAATAAGTTAATCACGCTCTGCACAGCGAGATTATATATATCTCATTTTATACCTACTTTTCTGAATATTACCATTTTACAAATATCTCAGACAGGTGCAGCTGTCTGAGCTGACTTTTAAACGAGGAGAATAGTCATGAGAGAATATTTATTCAGAGGTAAGATGATAGCTAACGGTAAGTGGTCAGAGGGCAATTTGCTTGTGACTAAACAAGGTTGCTGTATAACACCCGATGCAACCGTTTTAGGCAGCTATGGTGCAGTAGATCCCGAAACAGTTGGGCAGTACACGGGTATGGTTGATAAGCACGGCACAAAAATTTTTGAAGGAGATATCATTGATTTTTCTGACCGTTCAGACGGTGACGGCTACGGAGTTGTTCGGTACGATGCCGAAGAAACAATTTTCGAGTTTGAGTATGATAACTTCTGCGAGGATTTAGGGCGGCGTTATTGACCTGAAAACGTTGAAGTTGTAGGCAATATCTACGATAATCCCGAACTTTTAGGAGATGAAAATAATGGCAAAAAATGAGGAAGAGAATACAGGGTACATTACTCAATCTACTCGTCATTCTATGCTTGTATCATTGAGCCGTGAAATCAATGTGATTTCAGACGAAAACGCAGTTTTATACGACACAATAATCAAATTGTGCAAAAAGTTCTTTCCTGAAAAAAACAACCAAAAATTTTGCGCTCAATGTAAGATTATGGAGAAAGGAGCTTATGCACCTAATCCTATTGATGATCCAACCACACCCTACATAGAATCTCACATACTGAGATTAGAAATGCTTGCAACCGGAAATATGGAGCTAAAAGACCAAATTGTTAAAATGTGCCGGCTGTTACTTGAGGAGGAAGACAATGACGAAGGCAATGACAGAAGTAAGACTTAAACCTTGCCCGTTCTGCGGTAGCGAAGATTTTGTACTGGGGTTTCACGAAGGACATAACGAAATGAGAGTCAAATGTAAAAGGTGTAAAACTTTGTTTACAATATTTGACACTCCCGAAAATGCCCCAAAACTGTGGAACAAAAGAACATATTGCTATCAAGCCGAAAGAACCGTACAGAATATGACTGCCGAAAAAGCAATTGAAGTGTTGAATGAAATCGGCGAAGAAACAAACATTGAAGATACGCTGAAAAATTTGAGCAATTCCAATACATTTACCGCTCTTAAACTTGCCGTCCGTGCTCTTGAAAAGCAAGTGGCAAAAAAACTTAAAGAAGTGACACGCACAAGTAGTAATAAAAAGAGCAGAGTCAAAGCGTTTGAACATAATTATAACCGCCAGAATTGGCAAGATCCGGTGCCGATACCCGAACACAAAGAATGGCAATGGACGGACTATCAATGCCCCGTTTGCAACGCCCTCACCAAAGAGGGCAGACCTGAATTTTGCTGGCGCTGCGGACAGGCTTTTGACTGGTCAGATGAAATGGAAGGTGAAAAATAATGGCCAAAAAGAGGAAGAAGGATAACATTGACCTTATTTGTGAGGAGTTAACGAAATACAATGAACAACACGGAACATCGTACAGTTACGGCGAATATACAGCGCTCGTCGGAATGGGCAAAATCAAAAGTAAGTACCGAGACAAAAGAGACATTGAACTGCTGTTCTTGTAGGGAATGCCGAGGGTACAAGTTTTGTGCAAGCAGAAGCAGGGATTATCCTTGCAGCTGTTTTATTAAAAATGAAAGGTGACTACATATGAGACGAGAAGATAAAGAATTTTTAAACAGTCAGATTGAAAACTTAAAAGAATCTGCACACGAGCGTTCACATAAGTGTTTTGCAACAGTGCTTATGCAGATTGATTATCTCAACCTTAAATTACTCAAGGCTGAAAAAGGCTGCAAAAAGCTCAGAGAGGAAAACAGAAGATTAAGAGCAGAAAATCAGATGCTCGACGACAACATGGGGAATCTCTTGTGTACAAGAGAGGAAGAAATGAAGTACAACCGAGTGTTGAATGAAAATATCACAAAGCTGGCTGAGGTCAACGCACTTATGGCAGGCAAGCTCTCGGTGTATGAACCTATTAAGAAGGCTGAATCTCAGCCCGATGAGACGGCTGACACAGTAAGAGCGTCAGATCCGGCAGAAGAATAATCAAGGCAACACCCTTGCTACATGTGAAATTCAATTTTTAAATCAAGAAATCAAACAAAATTCACAGTTTTCATATTCAAAAACTAAAATCAAAAAGCCATGACTTCTTTTTTTGATTTTAGCTGTTACAGGAAGAGCCGAGGTTCTGTACCCGAAAATAACGACCGGCGAGGACTGAGCCGAGGAAATCACGAAAGTGATTGGAACGGATTAGACGAGTGGAAGTTATTTGAGGAACAGTACAGAACAACGAGGCTTGACATATTGCAATAAAATTAAGAACACACAATTGCAGAGTAGCAAGGTTTGCAAAAGCAGTAGCTCAAGTGGTCAGATTGGGCTACTGCTTAGTTATATCTATCAGCATTAAAATTCTAAAGCAGAATAATAATCAGTCATAATTGAGGGAGCTGAAATGCTCCTTTCCTATCCTGCTCAAACGATTATTTAAGTCGGGAAAACAGGAATAATATACTATAATAAAAAGTTATGCTATGTACACTTATAAGAGAACAATCAAAAGCGGAGATATGATTGAGGTTGAGTATTACCAGTCAATCAGAAAAATCGGCAAAAACTACGGCGGTAGGAAATCAAATAATTCTTTAAGTTCGGCCAAAATGAGGAAGGCAAACAAGCTCCGTGCAGTCAAGCGTATGCAGAGGCTCATAAATGCAAACTTCGGGAGTGGTGATTTCTTCTGTCGCTTTTCCGCGCCCTACGGAACATATGAAGCAGAAGAAGAGTTTCGCAAAGAGGTAGGTAAATGGCTTGACAGAATAAATTACCGCCGGAAGAAGCTGGGCAAGGGCAGATTAAAGTACATAGCGTTTATTGAATGCGGCAAGTCGGGTAAGAACTGGCATATCCACATCATAGTCAGCAAAGAGGACAGGGAACTGCTGTCTGAACAATGGCCCTACGAAAACGGTCAGAACTTCACACCGCTCTACAAAAATGAGAATTTTAAAAAGTTGGCTGAGTACATAACAAAAGATTTGACCGGTAAAGAAGATGTTGATGCCGCACAAAAGCGAATGATGACGAGCCGAAATCTTAAAAAGCCTGAATCGGTCACACGAAAGGCAAAAAGAAAAGAAATCAGAGCGCTTGAGCGTGGAGAGATGATTGAACCGCCCGAGGGTCATTATCTCATTGAGGACGATTACTCAATGAACTACTCTGACATAGGCGGTGCAAAGTGGTATTTTTGTTTTTTGCCGATTACGCAGAGGCGAAAATGGTAAATAATGGTAAATTCAGACTGTGCAATGTACGGTCTTTTTGGGTTGCACAAAAATGAAGTATGCAGCGGAATAGATACAAAAGCAAAGGAGAGATAAATTTGAAGGAAAACAAAGCTATATGTCCGTTTTACTCGTATGACAGTCAAAGTAAAATTTGCTGTTTCGGGGCGGTTTTCAAAAGCAAGAGCACAACGCTGTTTTTTGATTCACCGCAGGATAAGGAAAATCACTTTGACAATTTTTGTGGTAGCTACTGCTGGAAGGGCTGTCCGCTGGCACAGACGATCAGCAAAGATTTGTAAAATATCAATCTTTTAAAAACATAATATGCGAAAATTTTTAATCAATTCAAAAATTTTACTTTCGTCACGGTTTTGCCTTTTGGTGAAGCCGTGTTTTTGCATACCAATATTAGGCTCTGAAAAAAGTATGAAAAATCATTGAAAAAGTTTTAACTTTTATGCGAACAGAAAAAAACATAAAATTAAAATACAGATTTGGCACAAAAAGGGCGGTGAGCTGATGAGCGATAAATTAAAATCACAGGCACAAAAAGCAGAATCAAAAACGAGGAAGAAGCAAACCGATGAGCAGGAACTGATTGACTGGGCAACGGTCAAAGCAGAATATGTGAGCGGAACAATGTCAGCTGCCAAGCTCGCCGACAGATACGGTATAAGCGTGTCATCAATCAGTAAAAAGTGTGCCTCTGAGCATTGGCAGGAGCTGAGACGGCAGAATCAGAGCAAAACCGCAAGCAAGATAGCCGCGAAAATCAACACGGAGAAAGTGAAGAAAACCGTCAGAGAGATTGACAGGGTTGTGTCTGTTGCCTCTAAGCTCATTACAAAGCTGAACAGAGCCGTGAACGAGCTTGACAAGGACGAGAAACTTATCAAAAAGAAAGTGACAGTTAAAGCCGAAATAAGCGAAGACGAGAAAACCGCCACAGCGGAAGAAGAATACAGCTACGATTATGCTAAACGCAAGACACTTGTAAACACAAAGAGAGCAGCGGAAATCTCAAAGAGTCTGCTCAATGTCCGTGACATACTCGCAGATTATACGACGGAACAGGACGAAGAAAACGCTCTCGGCATTATCGAAATCCCGATGCAGGAAGTAATGCGACCGCCCGAAGATGACGAGCAGGACGGTGAAATCGTTGAGTAAGAAAGTCATATGGACTCCTCAGCCAAAGCAGAAAATCGCGTTGAGCCGTGGCGAAGATGAAATGTTATACGGCGGTGCTGCCGGCGGAGGTAAGACCGATTATCTTGTAGTCGAGGCGGCTCGACAGGTGAATATACCTGAATACAGAGGGCTGATACTCCGTAGGGCTGTGCCTGACCTTGCGCGAATTATTGACCAGACAAGGGCGATTTATCCGTCGATTGACAGAGGGGCAAGATACAACGCAACAACGAGAGTGTGGACCTTTTCAAGCGATGCACAAATTAAGCTCGGCTCTTTATTTCGCCCGAATGAAAAGTATAAATACCAAGGACAGCAGTACGATTTCATAGGCTTTGACGAATTAACGCAGTTTACATTTGACGAATACAGCTACTTAAAATCACGAAATCGTGGCAACTGCAAGGCTACTAAGGTGTACATGCGGTCAACCGCCAACCCCGGCGGTGTTGGCCACGGCTGGGTTAAGCAGTATTTTGTGACTGCCGGAACTCCGGGCGAAACTATATGGCTTAATGATAAAGTCATTATGCCTGACGGCACGACAAAAAACTATTGGAGCAGTAAAGTCTTTATTACGGCAAGCGTGTTTGACAACAACGCTCTGATGAGCAACGACCCCGATTATGTCAAGCGACTGGCACAGTTGCCCGAGGCGGAGCGTAATGCCTTGCTCTACGGCTCGTGGGATAGTTTTGAGGGACAGGTGTTTACTGAGTGGATAGATAACCGAGAGCATTACAAGGACAGACGGTGGACACATGTAATTGAGCCGTTCAAAATTCCGCAAAGCTGGCGAATAATACGCTCGTATGACTGGGGATATACAAGACCGTTTTCAGTCGGTTGGACTGCCGTTGACCAAGACGGCAGATTTTACCGCATAAGGGAGCTGTACGGCTGCAAGAAAAATCAGCCGAATACAGGTGTACGCTGGCCAATCGAAAAGGTGGCACAGGAAATCCTTGCGATTGAAAATAATGACCCTCAGATTAAGGGCAGACAGATTTATGGTGTCGCTGATCCGGCCATATTCGCAGAACAGGGCAGCGGAAAAAGTCAAGCCGCAACGCATGCACAATTGGGTGTGTTCTGGAACAAGGGCGACAACGCAAGACTTGCCGGTAAAATGCAGTTTCATTCACGGCTTGCATTTGACGAGGAAGGCTATCCGATGTTTCAGTGTTTCAACACTTGCACAAATTTTATCAGAACAATACCGAACCTTGTGTATTCGCAGATTGACACCGAAGATATTGACACCGAGGGCGAAGATCATATTTACGATGAAAGCCGTTACGGAATGATGACTTCAATTATTACACCGAAAGAAGTTGTGCTGAGAAATGCAAGGGCATTTGACCCGCTGAATTTAAGTCAGACACGATATTACAGATAGGAGATTACCAAAATGAGCAAAGTAAAACGAGATGAAAACGGTATGATTGTGCCGGTTAAAAGCACATACCCAGCTCTGACATCTGATAAATCAAAGCTGAGCAATGTTTACGGTACAGGTGATAAGACGACTGATGAAGAGCCGAAATCAACCGAACAGGCAGAAAAAGAGAACGAGAGCAGCGGCAAGCCTATCGGACTTGACGAATTACACGAGGCTATGCAGACCTTCCGCAAATATCAGAACAGCAAAAAGCAGTATGATGAAAGATTTAAGCAGGCATTTAAAGAATATAATCTGCTATATACAGAGGCGACTGCACCGCAGATTAAAACGGACGATAAAGGCAGACCGCGAAAGGTGCTTATACCGAAACGCAAAGGCGCACAGGCTCTTAATGTCATTATGAACAAGCATGCTGATGCAATGGATAACTACCCCGAAATCATTTGTCTGCCTCGAGCACAGGACGATGAGCAGGCGGCAAAAACACTCAACAGCGTAATACCGTGCATACATAAACGCAACGGATTTATAAGGACATACTCAGATGAACAGCTTGATAAGTTTGTTGGCGGTTGCGGTTGTTATGCCGTGTTGTGGGACAAGACAGCGGAAAACGGACTTGGTGACATTGCCATAAGCCGAGTTGATATTCTCAACCTCTTTTGGGAGCCTCATATCGAAAACATACAGGACAGTGCCAATGTATTTTTTGCCCGATATTATGACGAGGAAGGAATCAGAAAGGTATATCCCGAGCTTGAGAGCGTTTCTACTGCCTCTCTCGGACTGGTTGAGCATGAAACATATGACAACAGCAACAAATCAAACGATAAAGTCATTTTACTTGATTGGTACTACAAGAAAAACGGCGAACTGCACCTCTGTAAATTCGTCGGTGAACACATTCTCTACTCTTCGGAAAATGAGGGTAAGCCTATTTATGACCACGGCAAATATCCGTTTGTACTTGAACCGATGTTTCGACTGCGAGATACTCCCGTTGGCTTCGGCTTTATGGATGTTGTGAGAGCACCACAGAATCAGCTTGACGAACTCAAACACGATATGCTTGTCAACATAAAAGTCAATTCACAGCCGAGAATTTACTCAAATACAGCTGTCGGAGTGAACAATGACGATATGACCGACCTTGACAAGACGGTTATTGAGGTCAACGGACAGTTACAGGGGAACATTGCACCAGTCGAGTCAAAGGAGCTTGCCACGGGTGCGTGGAGCTTGTACGACAGATTGTCGAACGAAATCAAAGAAACCTCTGCTACTAATGACGCAAGCAACGGAGCGAGTGCGGCAGGTGTTACGAGCGGTTCGGCAATTGCGGCATTGCAGGAAGCAGGCGGAAAGGTAAGCAGAGACTCCAACAAGCTGGCACAGGAAGCAATGACGGAGCTTGCACAGCTTGAAATTGAACTGATGAGGCAGTTCTATAATCTGCCGAGAATTTTCAGAATCACGGGTGAAAACAATCAGACTACATATGAGGAGTTTGACAATACAGACCTTCGAAAACAGCCGTTGACCTATACAGACACAGACGGACAGACGGTAAACTATACAGATGAGGACGGCAACATACTTGAACGACTGCCGATTTTCGACATTGATGTAAAGGCGCAAAAGGCAAGCCCGTTTGCGACTGCCGCACAGAATGAAATGATGATGAATCTGTTTCAGATGGGAGCGTTCAATCCGCAGGCGGCAGATGCCACACTCGTCATGCTTGACGGAATGACATTTGAGGGCAAAGAAAAACTAATTGAAAAAATCAAGCAGAATCAGACCTTGTCACAGGCTGTACAGGAACTTTCGAACAAAGTGCAGATGCTTGAGGCAATGAATGCAAGCAGAACAGCGGCAGATGTGCAGAATGCTATGCCGAGTGAAAACGCACAGGCCGCACAGCAGACACAGCCACAGACAGAAAGCGAGGCGGCAATGTGATTGAGGTAACATTGATTGACTGCGGAAATCAGATATATTTTGAAAGCAAAGGACACGGCTCACATGATGTGTGTGTTGCCGTGAGTGCTTTATGCTCTGCATTTTTGCAGTATGTCAGAGAAATGCAGGACGAAAACAATGTGACGATAGTTAATGAAATCTATGAAAACGGTCACACGGAATCAGAGTTTTATATCATCGGCTCAGATGCCGAAGTACGCAATGGCATTAAAGCAATATGGACAGGGCTTGAACTTTATGCCAAAAATTTCCCCGATGAAATAGATTTAAACTATGATGACGGCAAACCGAAATAAAGTTTAAAATCAACAAGAGTTTTAACTTTTTTTGAAAAATTAAGGTTGATATAATTAAAACATAAGGTCGCAGTAGTGGACTGCATTAAGACCTGACACCTCGGAAAGACGAGAGAGACACCGCGGATAGACGCGAGAAATGAGGTTCTTATGAACGACAAATTTTTAGATCTTATCGTAAATCTGCATGACGGCGAATCAGCAGGCGCAGCTGACGGCGGAGACGGAAACGGTGAGAGCGGTGTTGCCACAAGCACCGAAAACAACATAAGCCGCGAAACGAGAGAGAGAGCTGAGAGAATCGGCATAGGTGACGACCTTATCGACGATTATAACAAGGCTTTTGGCAACGGCAATCAGAATCAGAACAATAACGCAGAAGGCGAAAACAACAGCACAGACACAGACGACGAAGAAAACTTAGAAGAAGAGTTTGAAAAGCTGATTAAAGGTAAATTCAAAAATGTGTATCAGAACAGAGCGCAGTCTTTGTTTAAGGACAGAATGTCAACCAAAAACAAGCAGATTTCAGATATGCAGAAAAGAGAAAGCACCGGCAATCAGATTTTTGCCCTTATCGCCAACAAGTACAATGTACAGCCCGATGACCTTGACGGTCTCCTCAAAGCCGTAACAGAGGATAAGGATTTGTTTGCCGAAAAGGCTCTTGCCGCCGGAGTGACAACAGAAGAGGCACGCAACGACTTTTTCAATCAGCAGAAAACAAATGCACAGGAAGAAGAGCTTGAAACTCTCCGCAGAGAAAAAGCCGCAAGAGAACTTGACACACATTTGAGAACAATTGCAGCGGAAACGCAGAAGGAATTTCCAAACTTCAACCTTGAAGATGAGTTTCAGAATCCCGCATTTCGCACAGCACTTGACTTTATTGCTCAGCAGAGGAACGAACAGAACGAAAAGACAGGTCGCAACGATGAAATTTACGATTTGACTGCCGCATACAAAATGGCGCATTTCGACGAATTGCAGAAAGACCTTGTAAAGCGTTCAAGCTCTGCCGCAATCAGTGCGGCGGCGCAGTCAATTCAGAGTGGTGCAAGACGACCAACGGAAAATGCGGTCAAGAAAAGCGGAACAACCTCTCAGAGAAAGAGCGTGGAAGATATGTCTGACGCTGAATTTGATGCCTTTTACGAAAAAGTAAGACGAGGCGAGGCACACCTCTAATGCCTTGCCGAAAGGAAGGTACATATGAAAAGCAAGATTAGTAAGTTTATTATGGGAAGCGAGATTATTAAGCTTATTATCAATATCCACGGCAATACGGTTGACGCAGGCGGTGTAAACAAGTCAAACGGCTATGTTTACAATGCTTACGGCAATACGACATCAACATCGGGCAATGACTGGACACCCGAAAAGGCTACATTCTATCACAAAGTATTCCTCAAAAACCTGACAGCGAAATGCGTTCACGGTCAGTTCGGTGAGCATGACACAATTCCGAAACAGTCGGGCAATATCTACAACAAGAGAGGTATTTCACCATACCCGACAGTAACAACACCATTGCAGGAAGGCATTACTCCTGTCGGTAACAAGATGAGTTTTTATTATGTTGAGATTGCCGTCAATCAGTACGGTGCATATACACCGATTACCGACTGGGCAAGTTTCTGCAGCCGTGATGATGTTATGACTAAGGACAGTGAGGAGCTTGCTTCACAGGCAGGACGCTCAATTGAAGAGATTGACCGTGAGGCTCTTAATGCCGGCACAAGCGTAATCTATGCACCGGCTGTAGGCTCTGACGGTGCGGTTACAGAGGTTGCAAGCCGTGCGGCAATTACGGCAAACAGTAAGCTCACAATTGACACCATTTTCAGAGCACTCAATTACCTTGAATGCCAGAACGCTGAGCCGATCGGAGAGAACTATGTCGCTGTTGTACACCCGAACGTTAAGTACGACATCATCAGCAACAAGGATTTCATCAGCGTAGTTAAGTATGCCCACGCTGACAAAATTTTTAAAGGCGAAATCGGTACAATCGGCAATGTCAAGTTTGTACAGTCAAACTTTGCAAAGGTGTTTAAGGGCGCAGGTGCAAGCAAGATTGATGTTTATTCAACTCTTGTATTCGGTAAGGACGCATATGTTACTGTTGAGATTGAGGGCGAAGGCACTCAGACAATCGTTAAGGGCTTTGGTTCGGGCGGAACATCTGATCCTCTTGACCAGAGAGCTACACAGGGTTGGAAAACAACTCACGGTGTTGGCATTATCGGTCAGACAAGAATGGTTCGTATCGAATCAGCCTCATCTCTCAACACAGTAGCACAGACAGCTTCTCCGGCTGTAGCATAATCGGGAGGTATATAACCTATGGCAACAACAAAGAAAGCCGCAGAGACGGCAGAGAATACAGAAGTATCGGCAGCGGAAACTACTGCCGATACTGCAACAACTGTAACAATCGAAAAATCTCAGCTTGATAAGCTACTTGGAATGTATGACGAGTTGCAGGAACTCAAAAAGAGTATGCCGACAGACAGCAAGGCAGAGAAAATCAAGCAGGACAAGGAACTTGTAAAGCTGATTGAAAAGGCAAACAAGGAAAGTGAAGAACTTGTTGAGTACATCGCTCCGACCGGTTCAATGAAATCGAACAAGAATATCGAGGTCAATATTAACGGTGTGCAGTACACCGTGCCGAGAGGTGTTAAGACAAACATTCCTCGCAAGGTTGCGGAGATTATTGACAACTCAATCAAGCAGGCTGAATTTGCACAGGGCGTGCAGGACAAGGCTGCCGAGATTGCCCAGCAGGCAATTGCCGAGGGCAGAATTTAATTTAACAGCAAGGGATAAATTGTTCTCCTTACAAAAAATTCGCAGAAGGGCGGGGGCGGTAGCTTCCGCCTTTTTGCGTACAAGGAATATTTGAGAGGTGATTATATGACACTTGGCAAGGTAATTGAAAGAGTGAGGAATCTTAAAAGCGGATATGATGTGTCCGATGAGGACATTATAAGCTACATTAACGAGGCGGAGATGGAAATTATCAGCAATGTAATAAGTAATCGTGAAGGCGATAACGAGATTGTAGGCACATACGGTAACTATCAGCTTGATACAGACAGAGGGTTTGAACTGCTTGTGCCGGCTCCGTATGACCGTATATACGAGGCCTATTGTGCGGCACAGATTGACAGGGACTACGAAGAGGCTGAAAGATATTCCGTTGATATGAGCGTATATAATCAGCTGAGGCAGGATTTTGGAGTGTGGTGGTTTAAAACGCACCCGCAAAAGAAAAGATATAACTTTCACATTGGATAAGAGGTGACAATATGCTACCCGAATTAAACATACCGAGGAGAGATACAACGAGTATCAGTGTATTCAGAGGATTAAACAGAAGTCCGAACACAGGCTTTTCAAGGGTTTCAAGCTCATCAAGCAGTATTTACTCAGAGTTCAAAGACCTTAAAAATATGACCTCTGATAAATATCCGCAGCTTGCGCCGAGAGCAAACCGCTCACGAATCTGCTCTGACACGGAATTAAAAATAATCTCAAATCTGTTGTCGGCTAACTCAGGGCTTATTTATATTGACTCTGACAAAAATCTGCATATTGGGGCAGAGGTTACAAAGATTGATAAGATTGATGCGGTCAAACAACATCATATTGTGTTGTTCGGCAATAAAATTATAGTTTTTCCCGAGAAATTTTCGGTTAATATGAGCGACAAAAATGTGACTGCAATTGACTGTCAAAATAAAAATTTGAATACGAATATCGGCTCAACCAGCAACTTACAAATTGATAGACAAAACTATGATTATGCCTATTTGAATTGCTCAATTACAAGAAGTCATTATGATGCATCGACAAACAAAAATTACAGACCAAAATTAACGCTATATACTAACCTTGATTTGACAGACGAAAAATATCAGCTTGCCGATAATCGCGATATGGTGAATATATTCGGGTTAGACAGTATCAAAATTGGTATAGTAGTTGAAAGTTATAACAGCTTTTATTCTGTTATCGGAATTGAAAAGAAGGGCAGTACTTATAAGAATAATAGGCTTGTGAGATTTAAAAAGTTATCCCAAAAGTTTAATTATACGACAATAAGAGCCAACCTTATAGGCATTGGTATACGGGCGGGAGATTTTGTTAAAATCAGCGGATTGACAAATGCGATGGCAAGCGGTGCCTCGGATTATGTTGACGGCAGTTATATTGACAATCTTAATAACAAATCATACAAGGTCTATTATGCTTCAAAAAATGAGCTTGTCATCAAGTGCGAGCTTGAATCAAGCGTGCCGTACACAGGTACAGTCACAGTTGAAAGAATCTCTCCTGATTTTGATGAAGGAAAAATCGTTGAAATGCAAAACCGTTTGTGGTGTTGCTCCTCCGACAAAAACGAAATTTATTGTTGTAAACAAGGTGATGAGCGCAACTGGCAGGCATACGGTGACGGCATAAGTACAGACAGCTGGGCTATGACCTGCGGTAAAGAAGGAAAGTTTACAGGGATTGCAACACGGGGCGACAGCATTATATTTTTCAAGGAAAACTACGCTCTGAAAATTTATGGAACAAAGCCGAGTAATTTTACCCTTGCAGAATACAATGTGCCGGGAGTCGAAATCGGAAGCGAAAAGAGCCTTGTGAATATTAACTCAACTTTGTTTTATCTTGGCCATAACGGTGTTTATGCCTATCAGAGCGGTAGCTTGCCGGCACTCATCAGCGAAGAATCTTTGTGGGGACATACTTATAAGAACGCAGTCGGCGGTCGCCATGGAAATAAATATTATATCTCAGCCGAAAGAGATGACGGAGAACAGGAACTTCTTGTTTACGATACCGACAAAGGCTTGTGGCACAAGGAAGATGACACAAAGATGATTGACTGCACAACATACAACGGTGTGCTTTATTGGCTTGATGATACCAAAGAAAACATTATGTGTCCGGATAAAGCGGACAATCTTCTTGTTGACAATACAAAATATGAATATCAACAGGAAGATTGCTTTGAGTGGTCCGCAGAAACAGGCGACCTTTACGACAGCGAATTTAATGTGAAGAATATCGGAAAAATCCGAATCGGTATTAAAGCCGAAAAGGGAGCAAAGGTCAGCTTGTTTGTGCAGTATAAGGACAACGGCGAATGGCGGAAAGTCAGCGAAATGCTTTACAGCGAGAAAAAGCCGAGAGTATTTGCCGTAGCTTTACGCAGGGCGGAATATTTGCGACTTAAACTTGTAGGAACGGGACAGGTTGAAATATACGGAATTGATATTGAGCACAGCAGAGGAAGTGATAAGCGTGGCAACTTTTAAATTAGATCCACCGCCCTCAACGAATGACATAGGGGAGATGCGAAATTATCTGAACGACATGTATGAACAGCTGGCTTTTGTACTCAGCAATATTGACAGCGACAACATAACAGATGACTTTCTCTCTGCACTCGGACAGTCACAAAAAGGAAGTGAAAAATAATGGCTTATACATACAAGGTTTACGGCACGGGCGATGTTGACAATGCGGTTAATAACTACAACCGTGTTGCCTCATCAGCTCCGACATATGCTGACAGCTACGACACAAGACAGGCTCGTCAGCAGGCTGACAACTACGCTAATTCCTACACAGATAAAATCAATAAGGGATATACGAGCAAGTACAAGGGTGCAATTGATGAGCTTGCAAATCAGTATCAAAAGAACAAGTTCGACTGGACTCCCGAAAATTCTTCTGAATATCAACAGGCGAAAGAAAAATACACTCGTGAAGGTAAGGTTGCACAGGAAAATGTGCAGGGAAGTTATGCAGCCAATACAGGCGGTTACAGCAACACCTATTCACAGGCTGCAGGACAAAAGGCATTCGGCGAGTATATGGACGAGCTTGCAAACAAGGTACCTACATTAAAAAATGAAGCCTACAAGAGTTATCAGCAACAGCAGGAAGATACACTGAACAGAATCGGTGTATTGCAGAACCTTGATAACACACAGTATCAGAGATACAGGGACAGCGTAACGGATGATTACGACTTTATGACCTATTACGAAAACAAGTACGGCACAAGCAAAGGCCTTGATATGAGCAATTTTCAAAATGAACTTGCTAATTGGCAGACACAAATGTCAGCGGCACAGAGTAATCTCTCCGACATCAGAAGTCTTGCCGAGGCACAGTACGAACACAACACATTGAGTGCCGACACAAGGTCAAGCATTGACAGCCAGCGCAGACAGTCGGACGCTTATTATAACTACCTTAACAGTCAGGTAAAAATAAAGTGAGGTGATAACTTTGAGCGTAAACAGCGAAGAAAAGATTTACAACGATCTTATGAATGAAGTACCGAGTCAGACGGTGAGCGGTGACACTAAGCATAGTGCCGCCGCTCTTGCGGGTGCCGAATCAACAGCGACAGGACAGGCTGACGATTACAAAAGCACTTACAGCGGTAAGCTTGATGATGCCATAAGTAACTATCTGACAGGCAGGGGCTTTGAGTATGATCCGATGCAGGATAAAGTATATCAGCAGTATCGAAAGGAATTTGCACAAAATGCCGCTATGGCGCGGAACACAAGCCGTAATACAGCTAATCAGCTTGCAGGCGGTTACAATCCTACCTATGCCGATACTGTTGCAGACGAGGTCTACAATGACCGTATGGGCAATATAAGTGATGCGGAAAGCACATTTAAGGGGCTTGCACAACAGGACTATCAGGCGAAGCAGGAGAAAAACGCAAATGTGCTTAACCTTTACAATACGCTTGAGGGTACGGATTACAGCCGTAATCGTGACAAAACAGGAGACTATAAAAACTATCTTAATCTTCTTGCAAGCAGGTACTCAACCGACAGACAGGCAGACACAAACCTTAACAGTGCTAAAAATGATATTTACTCCGCAAAACTTAACGGAGCGCTTAACAATCTTTCGGGAGCAAGAGCAGCAGACAGTCAGCGTTATTTGTATGACACGGTAAGTGCAAATCAGCTTGCACAGAACGCACAGGCTGAAAGAGAAAACGCTCAGAAGATTGAGTACGAAAAGAACAAAGCGGCATATGAGGCATATGTTAAGGCTCAGAAAGCGGCAGAAAAAGCTCAGAAAGCGGCACAAAAGGCAGCTAAAAAAGCACAGGACAAAGAAGATAAGCGTCGATTTAAGGCGGCATATGATAAGTTCGTTGATGCATATGACCTCAAAAAGGCCAAGTACGATTATAAAGTTGGCCAGCTTGCGCAGGGCTATTATAACGGCTACATCACGCTCGACGAAATGGATTATATCGCCGAAAAGCTCAATGTCAGCACAGCTGACCTGACAAGTACGCTTGACAAGATGAGCAAAAACGGTGGTACACTTAATGATGACCACTACGGCGGTCCGAACTCAATGAGTATCGGTAAAAACACTGATTATTTTCAAACGTCAACTTCAAGAACCGCGATTGACAAAAACGGTAAAACAAAATATTTATCGGAAGAAGAGTGGAACGAACTACCGATAAATAAGAAGAAAAAGTGAGGACTGTATATATGGCACAGCAAAGAAAAAGAACCGCAGGCGACGATTTAAGAGATTTTAAAGCCGGCAAGATCAGCGGAAACTTTTATCACAACGGTATTGATCGTTCTGATAATTATATTCAGCATACCTCTGCTCCTTACAGAATGATAAATGATAAAGGTAAAGTACAGATTGCATCTTACAACGAATGGATTCAGCAGGAAGTATTTCAGCATCAACACGATTTACCAAACGACACAAGTTCGACATCATCAAATAATAAAACAGCGACAAATGATATTTCTGTAAAAAGCAGTAATAATACTTCTTCAAGTAGAGGCTCGGATATAAAATCCTTTTTAAACGGAAATTTGAATAAGGCAAACAGCTCTGCAGAGGATTTTAGGGAAGCAATTAAAAACCCGAACAAGCCTTTGGATGATAGAGTTAAAGGACTTACACACATGTATAATGCGGCGGTTGCGACAGGTGACACCAAAACAGCCGAGAAAATGCAGAAAGAATATGACGAACTTGCCGACAGGGTTAATAAGCAAACGGAAATAAACCGACAGAACGCTGAAACTGCGGCAGCTGAAAACGCAAAACTTGCAGAACAGGCAGAGAAAGAACAGAAGTTTTCAGATAAATACAAAAATTCTACGCTTGAACAGAGGAAAAATGCACGCATACACGCAACAACAGAAGAGCTTGACTGGCTTAACAAGCATATGTATGATAATTCATCAAGTAAGGAGTTGGAAGATTATAATAATCAGCTTAATAAAGAAGCTAACAGCTTGTGGAATCAGAGAGATGAAGAACAGGCATATAACCGGCTTAAAGCAATTGAAGATGAACAGGGAAAATTAAAAACTGCAATCGACAACGCAAAACTCTCTGAACAGAAGAAAAAAGAGTACGACGATATTGTTAATAACGACATCAAGGCAAAAACTGTTTTGCAGAAATATTATGCTTTGCAGGAGTATTTAAAAACAGATACCTCAGACGCTGACGAAGCTGATAATAATGATAACAGCTACATCAAGAAACTGTCTGAGAGCGAAAGGAATAAAATCAAAGCAGATTTCTTAAAACTTAAAGATAAAGGCTATAATACCGAATCTTTGTATAAATGGTATGCGAGAGAACAGGATGAAAAAAAGGCAGAGGATAACATTGACCGTATAAAAATGTACGCGAAAAAACATCCCGTTATTGCTTCCGCAAACAGCATAGGTCAGAAATTTGTCGGAGGCGTACCCGATGCAATTCAATACATTTCGGCTAACATTGATAAAAAATATAACGGCGGTGACGGTTATATAAATCCTGACACTACCGAAACAGCAAAAAGTGAAGCAATAAGGCAATCAGTTTCCGAAAAAATCAACAATGATTTTGGTTCTTTGCTCTATACCGCAGGTATGGGAATTGCTGATTCAACTATCAATATGGTTATGGATAAGTTTATTCCCGGTGGTTCGGCAATGGGTTTAACTTTGCTTGGTACTTCTGCGGGTGTAAGCGGTGCTAATGAAGTTATTGAAAACGGCGGTTCAATTGAAAATGCAGTGACAACAGGAGTAGCCGACGGCATTGCCGAAGCTTTGTTTGAGAAAATATCGCTTGAACAGCTCTCAGCGTTTAAAGCCAGCGGAAAAAGCACATTTCGTGCGGCTGTTGGCAATGTGCTTAAAGGTGCATTTACTGAAGGCTCGGAAGAGGCCTTTACCGACCTTGCAAACAGATTGACGGATGACGCAATAAACAAGGACCTATCTTCATACAACCTTTCTAAGAAAAATTATATGGAACAGGGAATGAGTGAGGCTGAGGCGGAGAATGCCGCAAGCTGGGACTTTTGGAAGAATGTCGGACTTGATTTTGCCGGCGGTGCAGTATCGGGCGGTGTGCTTAACCTTGCTACCGCAGGTGTCAATCTTGCAGGTGCCAAAATTGATATGGCGCAAAATAAAGAGAGCAACATACAGACCGGTAAAGCGGTTATGGCTGATGAAAACTTTGACCTTGATTTGCTCATCAGGCAAGGTCTTGCAACCGACAAAAACGATAGAGCATACAACTATGCTAAAAAAATGCAGAAACTCGTTGAAACCAAGGGCGAGGAAAAAATCAGTGCCGGAGATGTCGGCAACCTTATGTATCTTATCAACAGAGAGGTTGCCAAAAATCCCGAACTTGTAAACAAAATTGCTCAGGTTAAAAAGCAGAATACACAAGAGCAAGGCAATAAGACTGTTAATGTTCAGAACGAACAGAACCCTACACAGCAGAACACAGTTCAGAATGTGCTGAACACGGCTCAGAACGGACAGCAGAATGCAGAACAGGCACAGGCAAGCACTGCAATCAACGCAACAAAAAAAGCCGATACAGAGGCTATCGGCAAAATGTACGGTGTATATGCTTTTGGCAAGAAGCACCCGAATGGTATTATTGCAACAGACACTTCAACGGGCAAGGTTGTCAAGGTTGCGCTAAAGAGCCTTGAAAGCTCGGCTAAAATCAATCGCAATGACGAAGAAAACACACTTGTGTTCAACACAAATGACGGCAAACAGGTTAATGCGGACAGCATAACATTCTCTGACAGTCAGCTTGATACGATTGTTCACAGCGCAAACGAGTTTGATACATACGGTGCGAGAAACTATATCTCCAACTTTGAAGAATGGAGAGAAAGTCCGCAGGCACAGAAGATGAGTGACGACGAAATGCTCTATAAATATAACAGAGCATATTCAGCCGCATACAGCTTTGGCAGAGAGGGCGTTAAACTTGATTCTTTAAAAGAAACCTCTGAATATAAAATCCTTAAAAATATTCTCGGTGAACAGATTGTAAGTCAGGCTTTAAGCACCGGCAGAAGAGATGTTGACATTAACACTCAACACCATGCAAACAGACTGACCGAGTTAATCAACCGCAACGGCAGAGCAGACACAAGCAGTGTGAGCGTGTATGCAGACAGCGGAACAGAAGTTTTACACATTCCGCAGGAGCTTATAGATGTTCTCGGCAACCTTGCGACAAAGACGGGCAGAAACATTATTATCTCAGACCGCCTTGCTGACGGAGTGAACGGTGTTGCAAGAGACGGCAACATTATTTTAAGTTCGGAAATCAGCAGTCAGAAAATCCTTGCCACAGCTTTACATGAGGCTGGTCATATGATTAAGAAAACCAACCCGACTGAATGGAGACCATTGAGTGACTTTGTGTCAGACTATCTTGTACGCAAGGGTGTTGACCTTAACAAGATGATTGACCGTACAATTGAGAGATACGGCAACCGTTTGCAGGCCGATGAACACGAAAACACAAGAGATGCCGCACTGGAAGAAATTGTATGCGACACACTTATGAGCATTGCATCAGATGAAAAGGCTCTCAATATTGCCCTCAGCACAAAGCAGAATAAATCAAAAATTGCAGCGGCAATTAAATCTTTGATTGCAAAAGTAAAGGATTGGCTCATCGGCAAAAGCACAAACTACGGAGCAAAAGCCTTTGCCAAAGACCTTGAAGCTCTTGAAAACCTCGCCCAAAGATTTTCAGAGGCGGCAGATACTGCAAAAGAAAACATCACCGAACAAACAGAGGTTCAGAACGGTGAGAAGATTGATGTTGAGAAATTCAGTTATGTTGGAAAAACTTCAAATGGAATTGAAGTGTATGAAACTGATGAAAGCCTTAAAAATATAACCAATAAAGAAAAATTAGATATTTTCAAAAATTATTTGTACAGTATTATAGGACAAAAAATAAAATTTCAGCATAACAAAAAATTTTATTATGCTGAAATTGATAGATTTAGTATTAAGGAGAATATCAAAAAGTTAAATCCAAAACATTTAAATCAATGGGATAAAGCAAAAATAAACATTGGAGCTAATGGAGATTTTTTGAAACTTCTTGAAAATGCTAAATACGACAAAACACTAAAAAACAATGATAAGAGCAAAAATGATGCACATAAAACAACTATAAGTTTTGCCTATTATTACAAAACTGTATTTGTCGATGGAAAAGCTTACGATGTTATAATAAATATTCGCAATACCAAAAGCGGAAAATATCTGTATGAAGTGCGTTTCAAAAGCATAAATAAAAAAGAGAGTTCACAGCTCGAACCTCAGTTGGAAGAATTTAACAACCAACGTCGTTCTAAGGTGGAAACCACCCGCTTATCGGAACTCTCACCTATACAGTATCAAAAAAGCCAAGAAAAGTCAAGCGATAACGAAAAATTTTCTCTTGATGAGGAAGATAAAGACCTTGTGGCCACACACAATATAAGCTCACAAAACCTTATGAATCTCATCAACGATTTTGACGGAGCAGGTTTACCAGTGCCGAGTATTGCTATTGAGAAAGCTGATAGTGTTCACGATAATTTCGGTGATGTTACTCTGTTGTTTAACAAAGATACGATTGACCCACAGAACAACAGCAAGAACAATGTGTATAGCCGTGATGCGTGGACAAGTACCTTTCCTGAGGTGGAAGTAAAGATAAAAGATGAAGAGTTACAAAAAATCTCAGAAAGAGTACATTTAAATGAGGCTTATCTTGAATCTAATATGTTCAATACGAGCGATAAAGAAAGAATAAAAAAGAACTTCTTTAATGATTTAAATGTACGGAAAGCATTTTTGAAAGAGCAAAATATTGAGGTTACTCCTGTTGCTTACGATAAAGAGCCGAGATTTCCAATGTTTACTAACATTGGAGTAAAGAAGTTTTTGAGAAAGAACAATTGTTCTTTTGATAAGCTCGTTAATGATATAGATTTTAGAAATAAATTGCTAAACGATTATTATGATAGTTGTACAATTAAAAGTTTAGCTAACAAAAATATTCAGAGGGTCAATAAAATACTTGATAATTGTGCAAAATCAAAAGAAACTTATAACTCTTATAAAGCTGAATTTGAGTACGCAATCGAATATGCGAAAGGTAATGTGCAAAAAGAAATAAATAACTTTTCGTACAATGACGGAGTTGTAAATGCAATAAAGGAACACAAAGAGGAATTTAAAAAATACATAGAACAAATTCTTTCAGAAGATGTTTTCGGAGAAAAATATATAGTGAGAGATGATGTTGACCCATATGATGATGAAGGTAACTTAAAGTCATTCGATGAAACTCATTATATCTATAATATAGATAATGTAGTCAAAGCAATGAAAGTAGGAAAGAGTGCAGTTGGAAATTCTCTTTTAGGTGGAATGGAATATACAAAAACGATATCTGCCCAAAATCTTAATAGCATTGACGAAATAAAAAGTAATGAACATAAGTTACAAGAATTATCGCCGGAGGAAATCGAAACACAAAAGGAAAACGTTTCGAATCTGCTTGCTCCGATAATAAGGGAGATTGCTGACAGCGATAAATATAACAACGATTTCATTAATGCAAGCGAAAATATTGTTGATGCATTTAAAGCGTATAATACGATTGACGGTGTTTATAAATATCTTAAACAGTATTATAGCAACCTCAAAAAAAGCTCGGTTAATAAACTCTTTAAGGCAAGGGATGAGATTGCCAAAATGCCAGTAAGATACTTTGAGGCTAAACCACATAGAGTTGTAGGTTTTGATGAGGTTATGGCGGCAGTTATTCCAGCCGAAGCCGACGAAAAATTAAAAACTGCTCTCAAAAAAATGAATATTCCGATGTATGAGTATGCAGACGAAAGTCAGAGAGCAGATGCCGCACGCAAGGCAATCAACACGGAATATGAAGATAAGTCCGGTACAATACACGACACACTGAAATTTTCAATTGACGATGAATACGATGACTTATTTGATTTTAACGGCAATGACGAACAGCACATTGATTTTGACAAGGCAATTGACAAAAACAACCCTGAATTGACGATTGAGCAGATATACCATCATTCGGCACGCAATGTTAAAGAGGGTTTGCTTGCCGGTAAGGACATTAAGCCTGAGCAGAAGAAAATCTATAATATGGTCAGGTCTGTAATGAGAAGCTACCACATAAATCCTAATGCCGAAATGGATTCGCTTGTTACCGAGTATGTGGATGCCTTGAATACATTCATTGATTCCGTACAGAATGATAAGTCAAGTTTTACAGATGCTTTTGAAAGCTTCGTATTGAAGTGTCGTGATACCCTTAGATACTCGACACAGCTTGACGAACAACATGAAGCGTGGGCAAAAGAAATTCGTGATGAATTAAAGGGCACAACTCTGCTTATCCCCGACAACGCAATCGACACAATCAAGGAAAACTATGGCACTGTAGGAAAGTACCGTAAAGCCTTATTCGGCAAAATCAATGTTAAACTTGAGCACAATGCAAGGGGAATAACTGGCAAGGCAAGTGGCTCATACATCGAGGACATTGGCTCTCACCTCGAAAATATCGGTGGCAGGTCACTTATGATAGAAGACGGCTTTGACTGGGACAGCGACAGCGGTTATCGAATGCTTGACCGTATTATGAATTATGTACTTGCTCCGCAGTATGTATCAACCTATGAGGGAACAATACAAAGCGAAAGCACGATTGACGCAGCGGCAATTCAAATGGCATTTGATACAACTGCCGAATATCTTAAACAGCAAGGTAAAGCGGCAGTAATGCAGAATAATATTGACAAGCGAAAACTTAGAGATATTAACAAGGCATTGAGACAGGCTGAAAAAGCTAAGACTGCGCTGAATAAAAAAACTATCGAAAATTATAAAACTGACATTGCTGAGCAGAAAGCAAAATACAACAAACAGCGTGAAAAATACCGTCAGGCATATAACGCACTAAAAGACAAAAAATCAGAGCAAGCCACAAGGTATCGTGATAAAATCCACGAGCTTGAAGAGCTTAGTAAAAATCAAAAAGCCATTATTGAGACCGATAAAGAAACCCTTAGGGCTCAATATGCCGAAAAGAAAGAGCAAACAAAATATAGGCAAATGCTTGGAAAAAAGTTTGACAAATTGGTTAAAAAGTTTGACGCCAAGGCCAAAAATACCGAGAATATCCCCGAATCACTCAAAAGACCTATACTTAATGTATTGATAGGCTTTAAAGAATCTGCAGACCCCGGACAATATAAGAATGGTGGTAAAAAAACTATACCGAAATATTTCGGAGCATGGAACAATGTCGCTGAAATCGGCGAACAGGTAAGAAACTTATATGAAGAGTATAGAGCCTTAGAACCTAAGCCTAAGAAGAATGACGAAGGCAAAGAGGAAAAAGAATCTACACCTAAAGGTATGCAATATTCATACATTGACATTAACTCAATTGCTTACAATGAAAGAACACTCAAAATGCTTGAAATAGTTAAAGATGAATTTGCAGAGTATGCAACTGACGAAAACGGTGAAACAATATACGATGCAGACGGTAAGCCTATCAAAGTAGGATATAAAAACATTTTCGATTTGGATTTATCTGATTTAAGGCTACTCTATGACACAATGACGGCCCTTGAAGCCTCTTTAACACAAGCTACAGAAATCATCGTTAACGGTCAAAGAGAATCTATCGCAAGCGCAGCGGCAAAAGCACTTGATGAAGTCTCAAATGTAAATTACAACAAGGGGGTAAATATCAATGTGTTAAGCAAAAACACTGTTGGTAATAAAATCAATGCCGCCTTATCGGATATGAAAGAGTTAAGCAATAGATTTGTTGCAACAAGCCTTGACCCGGTAAGATACGGCAGATTTCTGAGCGGATATAATGATGATAGCATTGTTGCAAAACTCTTCAGGGATTTGCACGAAGGTGATGTTAAGCGAGAAAAAATAATGCAGAAAGCCTATACCAAGGTTCAAAGTGTTGCGTATCAGTACTCTGAAAAAGATTTAGCCAAAATACAAAAGGGTGATGTTAAGGAATTTGATTTCAGAGATACCAAAACAGGCGAAAGGGTTAAGGTCAGTCAGGGCATTATAATGTCAATCTATCTTACAGATCAACAATCATCAGGCAGACAACATTTGCTTGCCGATAGACTTAATCATTATACCGTGCTCCCAGATTTAGACAGTGCTAACAGTCGCAGACATAGCAAGCAAGAAAAAGCAAAATCAGAAAATCATCACAAAGTAAGATTTACTTTTGAAGATTTACAACACATCAAGAGATATGTTGAGAGCAATAAAATGCTCAGAAAAATTTCAGGAGCGATTAACGAAGTCCTTAATAACGAACTTCAACAGGAAATCAACGAAGTAAGTATGTCAAAATATGGTATGCTGATTGCTACCGTAAGAAACTATTTCCCTATTTCCGTGTACAGTGACGGCGCTGCATATGAAAAGGACTTTTCTGCCGAGTTTAATGACCTTAGAATGAAAAGCAGAGGCTTTGTAAAACGCCGAGAAAGCTCGTCTGCTCCTATTGTTATTGACGATGTTTTCAGAGTCTTTAACAGGCATACAAACTCTGTTGCCGAATGGTGCGGATTGACGACTCCAATTGAGAACTTCAAGAAAGTGTATAACTGGATAAATACTAATAGTCTTAACGGAACGACTTTACACGAAGCTATAATGGATAAATACGGTAAGGCTGCAGAGCATTATATTGATAAACTCATGGGAGACCTGCAAAAATCAAAGGACACAATTGACAATAACTTGTTGACTCGCATGCAAGGCAACTATATGGGTGCAGCACTTCTGCTGAATCCCGGAGCAATGATAAAACAGTTTGCCGCATTTCCTACAGCCAATGCTTATTTTGGTACAAAAAATGTTGCAACAGCATCAGCCGGCGGAATGTGGAGAGTTGATTTCGAAAAATATGCCGAATACACTCCATATTTGTGGTACAGAGCAGAGGGTAACGGCACTGTGGTAGGTGAACTCAGCAAGAAAGCCGGTGTTGTAGGCGGACTCAAAGATAAGATTGACATTATGGGCAAGGTTGATAGATATGTTGTTGGTTGCCTGCTTAAAGCGGCAGAGTTACATGTTGAACAAACAACAAACCTTAAAAAAGGCAGCGATGCGTTTTACAAGAAAGTTGTCAGACAATTTGAAAAATGTGTTGATGAAACTCAGCCTAACAATATGGTAACATCAAAGCCACAATTCATTAGAAACAATTACTTGAAAATTCTTTCGATGAATGCTTTTAGAAGTCAAACAATGGCAATCGGCAACACTATCATTGACTCGTACATGGAATACCGCACTAAAAGTAATGACTATAAATCAGCAAAGACCCCCGAAAATAAGAGTGCAAAAAAAGTGGCAATGAAAAAATTTGCAAAATCGCTTATAGGGGCGACAGAATCAGCTTTGCTTATAGGCGGTTTAACCACTTTAGTTAATATGCTCCTGTGGCATAAGTGGGATGATGAAAGAGATGACAAGGGAAATGTGACAGCTGAAAACATTTTCAAAAGTATTCTTGATTACAGTATGGAATCGTTTGCAGGCACTTTTACTTTCGGCGATACAGCATATAGTGCCATCGCCCATATGATTGACAACGATAGACCGTTTTATGGGCTGGACTCTATGAGCCTTGAAAATGTTAATAATTTCATTGAAAACATTTCAAAGGGCGATTATATCTTAGCAGCTACTTTGTTAGGTGATTGTTTCGGCTTGCCGGCAAGTAATATTAAGAGAATGGCTCTCAGCTTGACCTCATACTTTACCGACCTTACCAAAGGCAGAGGTGAGATTATATCCGATAATAAAGGAAATATTAACACAACTGTGCTTGTGCCGTTGATGATTAACGCTACAATTGACGGAGATACCGACAAAGCTCAATATTACGAGCAGCTTTATGTCAACACAATAATGGATACAAAGGGTAAAACCGAAAAAGAGGCTCGTGATATGCTTGAGCAGAAAGTCATAAAAGCATTATCAAAGAATAATGATGACATCGAAAAGGCGGCAGTAGCAAGAGCTAACGGTGACCTTAACACTTACGAAAGCCTCATTAACAAGGTCTCTTCCTATGGATTTGGCAAGAATGATGTTATTAAGGCCTCTAGCAAGGTTATAAGTAATATTATTGCTAATATGAAAAAAGAGGGCATAACAGACGAAGATGCCGCAAAATCTGACCTTGTGGACAACCAAGGCTTTACGGAGCAGGGGGCAGAGTATGTGTGGAAAAAGATGTCATCATCGACAGATGATGAAAAATCAGAAGGAAGTATTTTTGATTCTACCGGTAACGATGACACTCTAATGTATAAGTACACTGACGCTTTTGAATATTTGAAGAACGGCGATACTGTGAACTATGAAAAGGTTGAAAAATACCTTATGGAGCATAAAGGTAAAACCAAAAATCAAATGAAAAAGCTGATGCAGAATGCAAGCCGAACTGATCCGATGTTTGAGCAGTACATTTCAGCAAGCAAAAACAACGATGCCGATACAACACACACATTGTACAGGCAGTTACTGAATGTCTACGGTTCTGAAAGCAGATTTAAATCTGCTCTCAGAAAATATCAGGATAAAATCAAAAAGCGACAAAGCAAATAAACAAATTGAGGGCAGCGGAAACGCTGTCCTTTTTGTGTGGGTTTTAACTTTTTTGAGTCGGCAGAAAACTATATAATGTAAGTAATGATAGGGGGCGGCATTATGAATACGCTAAAATTTGAAGTATATAAAAATACCCTTAAACGCAGGGACGGATTCAATCCCGTTCTCGGCGAGAAAAAATATTCAAAAGTCAAATGCTATTTTACTGATAATGACTGGGATAACTGCTCGCTTGTGACTGCCAACTTTATGACTGACAAAGACAATGTTGTAAAAAACACGGTAAGTTTGACAGAGGATAAAACAGCGGTGTTTGATATACCGGCTAACCTTGACGGCAACAAAATATATTTCAGCATTACCGGAAGTTGTACATCTGATGACGAAAATACAACAACACTCAATACAAATATTATCGGCATTGACAGACAAAAAGGTATGCTCCCAAGTGCGACAACCAATATGAACTTATATGAAAAAATAATCGGACTTGTGAACAGCGTTGTATCAAGTTTGAAAAGCACAGTCAGTCAGCTGGCGGAACGACTGCAGTCGGCTGAAACAGCTCTTGCAGGAAAAGCCAACACAACCGATGTAAATGCCGCACTTGCTGAAAAGCTCAACTCAGTGGACATTCTCAATATTGAACCAAGTGTTAATATTGTTTCACTTTCAAATAGTACACAAACCGCAGGCGGTGTAACTGCTGAAGTAAGCAATAATAAAATCATTGTCAGCGGCACATCAACTGCGACGAAATCAATTTATCTTCCGCTCAAAAAGGCAGTAACTCTGACAGCAGGATTACCGTATTGTCTTTCATTGCAGAATTTTTCTACAACTAACACAGGCATTGTGGTTTATCCATGCAACGGTACAACAGTTTTAGATTCGTGGCTATTGTCAGAAGCAAGTGCACTAAATAAATTAGTTGCAGTATATACACCTACAGAAACTGCAACGGTTGATAACATCAGACTGCACATTGCTACAGGAAGGACAGTTGATAATTCATTTAACATTCAGATTGAACAGAACAATAAAAGCACTGTGTGGTCTGACCCTGATAATTTTGCGAGTGCGACAATTAAGGATGAATATTACGGTGAATATGTCATAAATAAAGCAGACAAGGCAGGAACTCTTACGGGCTACGGCATTACAGACGGTGTGTCAACTGAAATTTTTGATTATTCAGCAACTCGGAATTTAGCTGATATCGCAGACACTTCTGTAGCTAAGCTCGGAATAAATGTTAGATCCTTTGATAATCTAATAACTCTTTCGGGCACAAGCAATGCAACAGGATATATTTATCTGCCGCTTAAAAATCCGATAAGCCTTAATGCAGGTACAAGATACACACTGTCATTGCAGAATTTTTTAACGAAAAACGCAGGTTGTGTTATTTATCCATGCAATGGCGAAACTGTAATAAATTCGGGCTGGTTGCTATCTGAGGCAGCAGGATTAAAGGGCAATGTGAGCACATTCTCTGCAACCGAAAATGCCGAGGTTAATTCAATACGCATACACTGTGCAGCAGGAAACACTGTTGACAACAGCTTTAATATTCAGATTGAGGAAGGTTCAGTTTCGACATCATATGTAAAGCCGTTTGAAACAAAAATCAAACCGAAATATATTGACACAGTCGGTGATTATAAGATGAATTATCTGTATGTGTCGAATGATTATGATGGAAATACAGACGGATTTGGCAAAAAATATTTCAAAACAATTCTTGATGCCAACAACAGCATTAAGGATAACAGCCGTAATAACCGATATACAATTATTGTTGCACACGGAACATATACGGATTTGCAGGAAAAGTATGCAGGGGTGTCAGATGTCGGTTTAGTCGGTTATAGGGGAATTATGACAAAGGATTATGTTTATTATGAATCCGAAAACATCTATAATCCTGCGGCGACGGTAATTAAGTGGGATGGTGCGACAGGATTTGATAAATCAACCCTAAAATCAGAAGATATTATCAAGAAATGCCCATTTCATCTTGATTTGAATGTACATACCCATATCAAGGGATTTACATTTGACTGTAAAAACATCAGATATGGTATACATCTTGAGAGCGGCGGCACAGGCTATGCAACTGATTGGACAATTTCAAATTGTATATTCATATGGGGCGGCAGAGCCGACTGTACTGATTATATCAATAAAACAACCGTGCCTGTTTTCGGCTGCGGTCATAGTTTCGGCGAAACAGGTTTAATAGAAAACTGTAAAATCATACCTACGCATTGCACTATTGGTTATCAAAGTCACGATAATGCAGATAACAGCGATTTTGGCTTACCTATTAAAGTTGGCGCAAAAATCACCTTCAAAGATTGTGATTTCGGAGGTACAGAAATACAGGCACGCACGCTTAAAGGAGCATATGCTGACACGCCTAATGTACTAACAATTGACAATTGTATCAATATATCTGCTATCAATAAGATGTATGCTGCACCAGCCGACCATTGCGACTGGGATATAAAAGGAGTAAGTTAAAATGTGGGATTGGATCATACAATATTGGGCGCAGGCCCTTTTCGGTATTATACTCGGCGCTATCGTTGCAATAATAAAAACCGAGTGGAGCAAAATCAGGGCAATCGGCAAAGGCACACAGTCATTGCTCAGGGCGGAGCTTATCCGCTCGGGCGAAAAATATATTGAAAGAGGTTGGATCGAGGTTTATGCAAAGGATGCATATGACAAGTGTTACCAGTCATATCATCATCTCGGGCAGAACGGCACAATGGACGATATGCACGAAAAGGTCATGAACTTACAGACTAACCCAATTATAAGAAAGGATGAAAATAATGAACAAGCAGAAAATTAAGAAATGGGCGGTTGCGGCACTCATCAGAGCCGCAAAGACAATGGCACAGACTGCAGCGGCAACACTCTCAGTTGCGGTAGTAATGAGCGATGTAAACTGGGTTGCGGTTGCAAGTTCAACACTTCTTGCCGGCATTCTCTCAATGCTGACAAGTGTCGGTGGATTACCGGAAGTTAAAGAAAGCGAGGAATAGTTATGAAAAATACCGTTACAAAACGACAGATTGACGAATTGCTCGAAAAATCAGAAATTAAGGTTGAAACAGTTTACGACAAGGTAACAATCGTAAATTGTAAACTGCCAAACGGATTTGTTATAACTGAATCAAGCGGAGCAGTTGACAAAGCAAACTATGATGAAAAAATCGGTACAGAAATCTGTATGGCAAGAATTGAAAACAAATTGTGGGAACTTGAAGGATATGTCCTTGCGAAACAGCTTTATGAAAGAGAGAAACAGTAATGAAAACTTATATCGGAGTAAAAAAAATTGAAGCCGAGCCGATGACAAGAGGCGATTATAATACATACAGAGGCTGGCAGATACCTACGGACGAAAATCCGGCTGATGAAGGTTATCATGTTAAGCACGCTGACGGTCACGAGTCGTGGTCGCCCAAAGAAGATTTTGAAAACACATTTCTTGAAAAGGGAAAGGACCTTCTGAACGATACGGCGTTACTTATGAAGAGTACGGATTTTAAAGAAAGGTTTAAAGCAGAATATGAACAGTTGCTTATAAGATGAAGAGGTCTTATGAAAATGCTTGATTCATATAAAGCGGGTACATTACCTTTTAAACCGAAATGTTCTTATGAATTGTTATACGAACAGTTTGTGAATATGAAACACTACCTTAATGTGCTTGATTTGAGAGCAACAGTTGAAGGTATAGAACTTTCAGAAAGTGAGGAATCCAATGAAAGTAACTGCTGTTGATGTCAGCTTTTGTCAGACAAATGTTGATTATAACAAGGTCAAGGCTGACGGAATTGACACGGTTATTATTCGTGCCGGCTTTGGCCGTGAAACTTACCAAAAGGACGCAGAGTTTGAAAAACATTACAAGAACGCAAAAGCCGCAGGACTGAAAGTCGGTGTATATTGGTTTTCGTATGCGTACAGCGTTGCCGAGGCGAAAAAGGAAGCAAGTGCTTGCCTTTATTGCTTAAACGGCAGAAAACTTGATTTACCGGTGTTTTATGACTTAGAGCTTGGCTCTCAAACCAAACTCGGCAAAGATACCTTAACAGCAATGGCAGTAGCATTTTGCGAATGCATCAAAGTTCACGGTTATTCAACCGGAGTGTATGCAAGCGCAAGCTGGTTTACAAGTTATCTTAACTATGACAAACTTAAAAAGCAATATGCAATATGGCTTGCTCAATGGGGAACAGGCTTTCCATGCCGTACTTGCGACATCTGGCAGTGTTCCGACAGCGGAAAGGTCAACGGAATTAATGGCAATGTTGACACCGACATTGTATTTAATGCCAACTATAAGGGTAGTTCAGCAACAACGATTACAACGCCGAAATACTCCGGCATTAAAGCTGTGCAGGCTTGGGTAGGCACAACGGTTGACGGTATCTATGGTCCGGATACCAAAAAGCGTTTGATAATGAAGCTTCAAGAAGAGCTCAATCGTCAGTTCGGCATGAACCTTGTTGTTGACGGTATTTACGGAGTAGGAACACATAATGCTATTGTTGTACTCTCATTAGGTTGCCGTGGCAACATCACTAAAGTTTTGCAGGGTTTGCTTGTTTGTAACGGATATGATACCAACGGCTTCGACGGAATCTATGGTAACGGAACAAACTCCGCAGTTAAATCATATCAGAAGGCTCACGGCTTGACTGTTGACGGTATAGCAGGCGGTAACACATTCCGAAGCTTGTGTGCTTAATCCAACACAAAATCCAACACGAAAAATCAAAAAGTCAGTATTTATCGGAATAATAAAGCAGAGATAACGGGTTCGAATCCCGCCGGCTCAGCCATAAGAGGGTAACAAAAAATGTCACCCCCCAAAAAGCCCGATTTAATCGGGCTTTTTTGCATTTTATGAAACAGTTTTTTAAACAGGTTTAAATAGATGTCAAGCTCGGCATTTCATTGATATTAGGGATTTGAACCTACGAAAAACGGTTAGAAAGACTTTTTATAAATTTAATATGAGACCGCCGAGAATTTTGTGTAAAAGTGAATAATAAGCTACCTTTCGAGCAATAATTGAAACAGAAAATTAATGCTTAAAAGGAAGTTTTTTTAACGGCAAAAGCACCGGCAGAAATGATGAGAGAATTTGTAAGAAGTCAGAATTTCACCTCAACAGACGAAGTTATGACAGCAATGAAAGATATGTTCAAGGACATTCTTCAGGAGGTTATGGATGTGAGCTTTCCGATGAACTCGGCTATGAGAAAAGTGAAAGAACGTCGAATGATGAATGTGGCAGAAAGTCGAAAAATTACAGAAACGGCTACTCGAAAAAGACGGTAAAAACGCAGATGAGCGAGCCTTCAATAAAACTCCCACGCAACATTGTTGCAGAACCTAATAAATTATATCCTAAGAAAAACACAATAAAAAGTACAAAAAGAGTTGACAAGATATACATAATATGTTATTCTTTTAGCGTAAATAAATTTTATTACTCTTCAAGATTACGGAGAGTAGTGGATCTCCGTAGTATACCAAAATAAAAATAACATTATAAAAGGAGAATAATTTATGAAAAAGATAATTCTACGGACATTATCACTGATTGTTTTAATTTTGGTAGCTTCTTTTAACATACCAATGGCGTATGCTGCTGAAGGTGACATACTTAACGATGAAAGCGGAATACCAGATACGGTTTTGTATAACTATATTTTATCGGTGTCCGATACTAATAACGATGGAGTTATACAAAAGTCGGAAGTGAAAGATATAAGATATCTGTGGTGTGGATACAATGATGATGAAAACAGGCAAAGGATAAAATCTCTTAAGGGATTAAGTAATCTTGAAAATTTAGTAGTCGTGGATGTAACTGATAATGAACTTGTATCACTTGATGGTATTCAAGGCTTAAATTTAATTGATATAAGAGCAGGGTATAATAAAATTGTTGATATTTCAGCAGTTGAAGGTATGTCTTCTACATTAGAGTACTTAGACGTACATAATAATAATTTATCAAAATTACCAGATATGACTAAATTTACTGAGCTTGCTCCCCCAGCCATGTATGTTGGTACTGATTTTAGTTACAATAAATTAACATATAATGAAATGTACTATAATCTTCCCCCACAACTTGCTATTGAAGAATATGTTGAAGGTGCTACTTGGGTTGATATTCAAAGTGAATATCAGACTCCTGATCCTATACCAGAAGCTGAGGAAGTTACTTTGAATTCGAATGGAATAGTCGTTAAAGGACTAATTATACCAGATGCTATTTTACAAGTTACTCAAATAGCCCTTGATATTGAAAATGCTGTGATGTGTTATGATGTGAATCTTATAAGAGATTATGAAAAGATCCAGCCTGATGGCACAATTACAATTACAATTCCTTCTGAGTATAGTGATTGTGATGTATTTTGGGTTAAAGATGATGGCAGTAAGGTTAATATGAATGCAGAATATATAAATGGTAGTTATGTGTTTACAACATCACACTTTAGCGTTTATGCAATAGTGAAACCCAATGCATTGAGTGTAGGCGATGTAAACGGTGATGGTGAAGTAAACGCAAAAGACAGAATGTCGCTTACTCGCTATCTTGCAAAGTGGATTGGCTATACTTCAATAGATTTTACAGCTGCGGATGTAAATAATGATGGTGAAGTCAATGCTAAAGACAGAATGATCCTTACGAGACATTTGGCAAAATGGCAGGGCTATGAAACTCTGCCTTTGAAATAAGGATTTAGAAGTAAGAATAATGTTAAAAATAAGGAAGAAGAGTTAATAATCGCAGATTGTAAAATGAAGATGAAAGAATAAAAAAAGAATATCCATAGAAACGATTTCGTAGTAGAATTAAGTGTTGTGGTCAAGCTTTTTTGTAACACTCTGACCTAATTTTTATTGCTACAGGGTTTATGCTCCGTAGCGTGCCTCAAAAGGCGTTTTATAGTTGTTATAAGAATGCGGGCGTTCGTGATTGTAATGAACATACGCAAATTCTTCAATGGATGTATATAATTCTTTTTCGGAATGATAGTAATGATGATTAATCAGTTCATTCTTGAGAGTATTGTAATAACGTTCCATAGGAGCATTATCATACGGATATCCAGCCTTATTCATGCTTTGCGTTTCCTTGTAATTGAAAATAACTGAAGCGCTGTATTCATGTACTTATGGACAGTTACACAACTGATGCTGTATCCCTTGCGAAGAAGATAAGCGCGCACCGTTCTGTAACCATCAGTACCGTTGTGAGAGTGATAGATGTCCACAATTTCATGCTTGATTTTTTTCTTACGCTTATGATATTCAGATTTCCTATTCTTCAGAAAATTATAATATGCATTTGGTAGAATGTTCAGTCTTTTCAATAACCAACGGACACCGTATTTGTGCCCATACTGCTGAATAAATCGATAAGCCATTAATCGATTTCCTTCGCAAAGAATGCCGCCGCTTTTTTCAGAAAGTCATTTTCCTTTTGGAGTTCTGCCAGCTGCCTTTTCAACTGCAAATTTTCCTTCATATAATCATAATCTGCTTTGGCTTCTTCATTTGTTTGGCATTCTTCACAGAACTGTTTTATCCAAATAGATATACTTGCCTTGGATATGCCATATTCGGCAGCAAGACCTCTGAGGGTTCGTCCCTCTTCAAGATGAAGATGTACAATCTTCTTTTTGAATTCCGGTTCATATTGTTTACTCATTTGTAACATACCTCGTTTCCTCCTAAGATTATATCTTATTAGGTCAAGGTGTTACAACTATATTATATCACAACATAGCTTTGTGTGCCGTGTCTTTGAAAATATGGTACAGGCTGTGCAAAAAATTTGTTGCCGATATCAAAGAAAATCTGACTGAAAATTATTTTTGGAAATCACTGAGAGCAATACCGCACAAATATATTCTGTTAATTATAACAGCTCTCGGTATACCTGCGGCATTGCTGACAATATTCCTGCTGTCGGATTTCAGCATTTTCATAATATCAAAGTATATACCAAACGATAATATTTTTGATGTATCGTATTATGCATCTGCCATTATGGAAAATGCCCATATGTCAAATTGTCTTTCGCTTATTGGAAATACTTATTTGGAAAAATATACAATAATACATTTGATGTGTCTTCTTGGTTTGTAATCATTTTTATTCTGATTTTGTTTATAACTTAAAATATAATAGTTAGTGAAATAAAATGTATGTTCAAGTGTTACAGCGAAAAAAGTTAATAAAAAACTATATTATATAATATGAGTAAGAAAAAAGGTACTTGCATAAATAGTCACAAAATGATATTATTATATTGTTAATAATAAATATTTTGCCATATAGCCTAACGGCTTTATGGGGTTGCAGGGAAGTTAAGGCGGTTAGCATCAACCGAAAACTCAACTAATAAAAGCTTTGGCTTAATAAGTTGGTGGGAGGTGATGCAGATGGAGTACATAATTTGTTTTACTCTGTTAGTTATGATAATTCTTTTTATCATAAAAAAAATAATCGCCCAACAGCCGACCAAGCGAAATTGAGCGATTATTTTTAATCAAAAATTTCATTTAGGCTGACCGCTTTTAACGGTCTTCCCTATAATATTATTATATATTATGCAAGTGAATAAGTCAAGATGATATTTTAGGAGGTAAGCCAAATGAAAGAAACAAAGATGAAAAAGAAATTCTATGCTGTACGAAACAAAAGTAGTCAAGGAAGCGTGGTCTGAAACTGTTGTAGTTAAAGAAGCTTGGACTGAAAAGGTTCTTGTAAAAGAAGCAGGCTGGTATTAAGGTTCTAAAATTACAAGTAATATTAAAAGACTTATTTAGTAGTAAACTATTATTGTATAGGAGTTATCAAAGCAGAGTTCAAATGTAAGTTTGGCTCTGCTTTTTTAGGCACCCCATAAAATTCTGTGTAAATAATAATCCTTCAAGCAATAACAAAACAGCGGATTACTTTACTAACTATTGCAACTTGTTATTGCAATTTGAGAAAAATAATTTTTTAAAAATACTCTTGACCTAAAGTTAGCTTGAGGTTATATAATATAGCTAAAGAGAGATATCTCTGATTTATATTTAAAATTCATATGATAAGGAGTTTTGATTACAATGTATATTGAAAAAATAAACGGACCGCAGGATGTTAAGAAACTCAGTATTGATGAACTTAACGCCCTTGCATCTGAGATGCGTGACGCTTTACTTCACCGTGCAAGTGTTCACGGCGGTCACTTCGGCCCGAATTTCGGTATTGTAGAGGCAACAATTGCCCTTCATTATGTATTTGATTCACCACAAGACAAGTTTGTGTTTGATGTATCACATCAGTCATATCCGCATAAAATCCTTACAGGCAGAAAAGCGGCATATATTGAACAGGAGCATTACGATGATGTAACAGGCTATACAAGCCCCATAGAGAGCGAACATGATATGTTTACTGTCGGTCATACATCAACCTCTGTCAGCCTTGCCTGCGGACTTGCAAGGGGAAGAGATGTAACAAACGGCAAGGGCAATGTTATTGCACTCATCGGTGACGGCTCAATCAGCGGCGGTGAGGCTCTTGAAGGTCTTAATGTTGCCGGTGAAATGGATTCAAACTTGATTATTGTTGCAAATGATAACCAAATGTCGATTGCAGAAAATCACGGTGGACTTTATAAAAATCTCAAACTTCTTCGTGACACAGACGGCAAGGCTGAATGTAACCTTTTCAAGTCAATGGGGCTTGATTATGTATATGTCAAGGACGGCAACAATATTGAAGAGCTTATCAAAGCTTTTAAGTCTGTAAAAGATATTGATCATCCTGTTGTTGTTCATATTAACACTCTTAAAGGTAAAGGTTATAAGCCTGCTGAAACTGACAAAGAAAGCTGGCATTGGTGTATGCCGTTTGATATTGAAACAGGCAAAACTACTGTTAATTTCCCTGATGAGGAGGACTACAGCTCAATTACAACAGATTATCTTAGAAATAAGATGAAGTCTGACAAGTCAGTTGTGGCGATTACAGCCGGCACTCCCGCACTTTACGGCTTTACTCCTGATGAGAGAAAGGCATTCGGCAGACAGTTTCTTGATGTAGGCATCGCAGAACAGACAGCCGTTGCAATGGCATCTGCTATCGCAAAGAACGGCGGTAAGCCCGTATTCAATGTTTACAGCTCATTTATCCAGAGAACCTACGATCAGCTTTCACAGGACTTGTGCATTGACTCAAACCCTGCAACAATCCTCGTGCAAACTGCGTCGGTAAACGGTATGACAGATGTTACACACCTCGGAATTTTTGATATTCCCATGATTTCAAACATTCCTAACCTTGTTTATATCGCTCCTACGACCAAAGAAGATTACCTTGCTGTTCTCGACTGGAGCATTGAGCAGACAGATTACCCTGTTGCAATTCGTGTTCCCGTTGCAGAACTTGTTTCAACAGGCAAGCCTTGCACAAAGAATTTTGCAGAACTTAATAAATATGAAGTTGCTCAACAGGGCGGTAAGATTGCCGTAATCGCACTCGGTTCATTCTATGGAATGGGCGAACAGGCTGCAAAGCTTATTGAAGAAAAAACAGGCACAGCACCTACTCTTATCAATCCTTACTACATTACAGGCGTTGACACAGAACTTCTTGAAAGCCTCAAGAAAGACCATGATGTCGTTGTAACACTTGAAGACGGAGTGCTTGACGGTGGTTTTGGTGAGAAGATTGCCCGTTTCTACGGTCCGTCAGATGTTAAGGTTATCAATTTCGGTCTTAAAAAGGAATTCCTTGACAGATATAATCCTGCCGATGTCCTCAAAGAAAACCGCCTCACACCCGAACAGATTGCAGAAGATGCAGTCGCTTTGATTTAAATAATTTAAAAATAACTATTATAAACGAATTTTAGGAGTTGATATCAATGGTAAAACAGACAGCAGGAAGAGATAAACTCGGTGAGTTTGCACCGAAATTTGCAGAAATTAATGACGATGTGCTTTTCGGTGAAGTGTGGAGTAGGGAAGACAAGCTTTCGCTTCGTGACCGTTCACTTGTTACAGTTGTTGCACTTATGTCACAGGGACTTGTAGATTCTTCTTTTAAGTATCATCTTATGTCAGCCAAAAACAACGGCATTACAAAGGAAGAAATTGCAGAAATCATCACTCATTCCGCATTCTATGCAGGATGGTCAAAAGCTTGGGCAGCTTTCAATATGGCAAAAGAGGTTTGGACAGAAGAATAAAGAGCAGTTGCATATATATTTCTCTTGTGATACAATTAACTGTAGTTATTTTAAATCTTAATTTTTACAAAGGGAAGTATTATGAAAAAGACTAAATTTATAATTACCTTGTTAATGGCTGTTCTGATGACTTTTTCTTCGGCCTTTTGTCAAAGTGTATCTGCGGCGTCTTCGCCCGATGAGGCGGTGATTTCGGGCAATTATGACGGCATTGAGCCAATTCCCACAGAAAAGCCCGAGGACAAGCCCGTAAAGCACGGCAAGGGCTTTTCAAGCGAGGATTACGCATTGTTTTATACTCAGACAACATTCCTTGCGCTTCTTGCAGGATATTTGATTATTTTCAAAGCAAAGGGTACAAAGACAAAAGAGAAAATGCACAGAAGAAAACTCGACAGAAAGTGAAGTGGAATATGAAAATAAGTGAAATATTTTTAACTGTTCTTTTTATTTTTTCGGCACTTTCGTCTTTACTGACCCAAATACCTGTTATAAGAAATTCGATTGTATTTTTTATTCTCTTGTTAGCACAGCTTTTGTTTGTATTTATATTTCATCACAACATAAAGAAAATGAAAATATACGGTACTGTTATTACTGCGCTTGCTGTATCCAACATTATCAACGGTATTATCGCATGGTGTTGGGCGTATCAATCAATTAACAGCATAAGCGTACCAATAAAACAGGGAACGGACATACTTGGAATTGTTATGGCAAAGGCATCATTTGGTATGTTTGCCTACCTTATTTCAGGGATTGCAATAGTTGTTTTTGCAGAATGTATTGTTTCGGTATTTATAAAATACCGAACAAAAAAGAAACAACATCTAAAACAAAACGGATTGGCTCAATAAAATGCCAATCCGTTTTATTATGTTGACACATTAAAACAGCCCGACCAAATTACGGTCGGGCTGATAATTTATGCGCTTTCAGCACTTAATTCTTTAGCTTTTTTCAAAGCAGCATCTTTTTGCTTTTTCTTCTTGATTACCTTGAGTCGGCTGAATTCCTCACGATCCTTTTCGTCAAGTGCGTCGGAAATGAACTTAACAGTTTCCTCAAAACGGGGAATCATAATGTTCTTGAGAGCGTTTGCTCTCTTCTGAGTTTTCTTGATTGAATCGGCAAGGCGGTAAACGCTGTTCTCAATCTCGGCAAGCTCAACTGTAAGGTTTTTAACTTCGGTAAATTTTGTATAAACCTTATCAATTGCCGAATTTGTTGTGCGCAGACCGTAGTGTAGGTAGTTATGGTCATCTTGTTCCTCAATAGTGAGAATCGGAATTTCAACACCCATAACACTTCTTGAATCAAGCTTTAAGCCGTTCTCATAGGGAATAGCGTTAGAAATATCTTCACAAAAGCCGTTGGTAACATTTGCCGTCTGAAGTGCTGTGTAAGCCTCTGCATAAGCGTCATCAATTTTCTGCTGGATTGCGTTTGCATGGTCGATAAGCGTCATCATTTCCCTGATGAGAATGTTACGCTTTCTGTCCAACAGTTCATAGCCGTTTTTGGCGAGTGCAAGGGATTTCTTAGTATTCATAAGATTACCCTTGGTAGGTACTGTCTGTACTGCCATAAATGCTCACACTCCTTTCTTCAAACGATTATTTGTCACCCTTATAGTACTGATCAAGTAAAGCATCGTCAACACGGTCAAGTTCGGCTCTCGGCAATGTTGAAAGCAATTCCCAACCAAGGTCAAGACTCTGTTCAATACTTCTGTTTTCATTAAAGCCCTGATTAACGAACTTTGATTCAAACAATCTGCCAAACTCAATGTACTTCTTATCAGTAGGGGAAAGCTCCTCTTCACCGATAACAGATGCAAGCGATCTTGCGTCAATTACCTTTGCATAAGAAGCGAAAAGCTGGTTTGCAAGAGGCTGGTGATCGGCTCTTGTATAACCCTCACCGATACCGTCCTTCATAAGACGGGAAAGGGAAGGAAGAACATTGACAGGCGGATACAATCCCTGTCCCTGAAGTGAACGGTCAAGAACAATCTGTCCCTCTGTAATGTAACCTGTAAGGTCGGGGATAGGATGAGTAATATCGTCGTTAGGCATTGTCAAAATCGGAATCTGTGTAACAGAACCGTTGTGACCTTTAATCATACCTGCACGCTCATAAAGTGATGCAAGGTCAGAATAAAGATAGCCGGGGTAACCCTTTCTGCCCGGAATTTCACCCTTTGATGACGAGAACTCACGAAGAGCCTCGGCATAAGATGTCATATCGGTCATAATAACGAGAATGTGCATATCAAGCTCAAATGCAAGATATTCAGCAATTGTAAGAGCACATCTCGGTGTGAGAGTTCTTTCAATGATAGGATCGTTTGAAAGGTTCAAAAGCATTACAACTCTTGAAAGTACGCCGCTTTCTTCAAAGCTTTTCTTGAAGTATTCGGCAACATCCTTCTGAACACCCATTGCGGCAAATACAACACCGAAGTTAGAGCTGTTTGCACCGCTGATTTTAGCCTGTCTTACAATCTGAACGGCAAGGTCATTATGTTTCATACCTGAACCGGAGAAGATAGGCAGCTTCTGACCTCTGATAAGAGTCATAAGCGTATCAATGGTTGAAATACCTGTGTTGATGTAGTTTTTAGGATAGACACGGGAAACAGGGTTGATAGGAGTACCGTTGATATTAGCCTTTTTAACAGGGAAAATATCTCCGAGTCCGTCAATAGGTTTGCCCGCACCGTCAAGTACACGGCCGATAATTTCAGGGGAAAGAGGCATCTCCATAGGATGACCTGTAAGTCTTGTTCTTGTGTTTTTAAGGCTGATTCTTCTTGTACCCTCAAAAACCTGAACTACTATTCTTTCGCCCTCAATCTGAACGACACGACCCTGACGCATTGTACCGTTATCAAGACGAATGTCAACAATTTCCTCGTTGGAAACGCCCTTAACACCGTCCATAACTATAAGAGAGCCGTTAATTTCTTTAACGCCTACATAATCTATAATCATTATTGCGTTCCCTCCTTATTAAGAAATTGCAGCAAGCTTTTCGTCAATTTCCTTAATGTAATCGTCAAACATTTCAGGCTTGCTGTTAGGAATATCATACTTCATCTTTGTAAGCTTATCAAACAGACCAAGGTTAAGAATCTTGGAAAGCGGAATATTCTGAGCAACTATATCCTTAGCTTTGGCATGAAGATGAAGTATGGTTTTCATCATAAGCTTTTGCTTTTCAAGCGGAACATAAGTATCATCGGCATGGAAAGCGTTCTGCTGTAAGAAACCTACACGAATTACTCTTGCTGTTTCAATTACAAGTTTCTGGTCATCGGGGAGTACATCCGAACCGATAAGCTTTACGATTTCCATAAGTGAACTTTCTTCCTGTAAAAGTGCGCTTATTCTGTTTCTGTATTCGATGAAATCCTCACCGAGATTTTCCTTAAACCATGGGTCAAGGTCATTGAAATATTCGCTGTAGCTGTCCATCCAGTTAATGGCAGGATAATGTCTTGAATATGCAAGAGCTTTATCAAGAGCCCAGAAACATCTTGTAAAACGCTTTGTGTTCTGTGTTACAGGCTCAGAGAAGTCTGAACCCTGCGGAGAAACCGCACCGATAAGCGTTACAGAACCTTCGCCGCCGCTGAGAACCTCAGCACGACCGCCACGCTCATAGAACTCGGCAAGTCTTGAAGGAAGGTACGCAGGGAAACCTTCTTCGGCAGGCATTTCTTCAAGTCGGCCTGAAATCTCACGGAGAGCCTCAGCCCAACGGGATGTTGAGTCAGCCATCATGGCAACATGGTAACCCATATCTCTGTAATATTCGCCAAGAGTAATACCTGTGTAAATTGAAGCCTCACGAGCCGCAACAGGCATATTTGATGTGTTGGCGATAAGTACGGTTCTGTCGGTCATTGGACGCTGTGACTTTGGGTCAATAAGCTCTGAGAATTCCTCAAGAACCTGGCTCATCTCGTTGCCACGCTCACCGCAACCGACATAGATGATGATATCGGCGTCGCACCATTTTGCAAGCTGGTGCTGAGTCATTGTTTTACCTGTACCGAAACCGCCCGGAATAGCCGCTGTACCGCCCTTTGCAATAGGGAAGAGAGTATCAATAACTCTCTGACCCGTGATAAGCGGAACAGATGATGTAAGTCTTTCCTTAACAGGACGGGAAGTTCTGATTGGCCACTGCTGACAAAGGGTAAGGTTGTGTTCAACGCCTTCGTCATCCTTGATTACAACAACTGTATCAAAGAGCTTGTAGTCGCCGTTGGGATTAACCTTTACTACTTCACCCGAAAGCTCAGGCGGAACCATAAGTCTGTGTTCAATGATAGGAGTTTCGGGGAGAGTAGCGTAAATCTGACCGCCCTCAAGCTTGTCACCGACTTTAACCTTCATTGTAACATTCCACAGCTTCTTGTCATCAAGAGCAGAAACCGAAGAACCACGGTTAATAAACGCACCTGCTTCTTCTTCAATAGCCTTCAGCGGTCTTTCGATACCGTCAAAGATGTTATCAATAATACCGGGGCCGAGAAGAACATTCATAGGAGCACCGGTACCCTCAACGGGATCGCCCGGTTTAAGTCCTGTTGTTTCCTCATAAACCTGAATAGTTGTGATGTCGTCTGTAATACCGATGATTTCACCGACAAGCTTTTGCTTGCCTACATGAACCATTTCCATCATCTCAAAGCTGTCGGTATTTTTTACGGTAACAACAGGTCCGTTTATTCCATATATAACATTGTTGTTTTCCATATTATTACCATCTCTTTCAAAAGAAATTAACAGTCAGCAAGATTAAAGCACACTCAGTCCGGAATTTTCAATAAACCATTCTTTCTGTGCATAGAGCTTGCTGTCAAGAGTTTCATCGGCAACAATATTCATTGCCTTGCAAAAGCCTTTGATTCCGCCGATTTTAATTGATTTGTCGGCAACAACCTCGGTGCTTCCTGCAAAAACTGCCTTGATTTTGTCTGAGTTCTTCATATCTCTTTCGTTGACATAAACAACACAGTCGTTGTCTGCAAAAAGCTTAGCAACTTCCTTTGCACTTTTAACAAGGCTGTTTGTATATTCTGATGTTTTTGTGTATTCAACAAGTCTTTCCTCAGCCTTTTTAAATACGCTTTTCGTCATTTCAGCTCTTTCAAGAAACAGTTTTTTCTGACCTTCCTGAATTTTCTTTGCAAGAATGCCCGTCTGTCTGTTTCTTGATTCTTCAAGTTTGTCCTTGATATATTTTTCGCTGTCATGTCTGCCTTTTTCGGTTGCCTCTTTCAGCTTTTCTTCTTTAAGCTGAGCAACCTCTGTCTGCATGGCACTTCTTTGTTCATCAGCATATTTTTTAATGGCTTTCAGAAAGTTATCTGTTTTGTTTTTGGAGTTTTCCATTAAAAATAACCTCCCTGAATAGATTCAGATATGTGATAATTACAGCTTTACGCCGATTGCGTCCTGAACATATTTTGTAATACTGTCCTTGGTTCTTCCGTTACCGTGACGGTCGGGAATTTCAACAATAAGCGGCTGTTTGCGGTTAAGCTTGAGGTCATAAATAAGGTCGGGACAGAGCGAAACAAGTGTTTCCGTAATAAGAATAACTGCAATATCATCCCTGTTCACAGCCTTTTCAAGCTCACTGCGTACCTCATCCTCCTGATGAACAACTACGCCTTCAATACCTGCAAATCTCATACCCATTTTGGTATCGACATTATCACTTATAAGAAAAAATTTCATAATAATCAATCCTTAACGAAATTTAAATCGCTTAAATTATCTTGCAAAGATAAGAAGAATTGAAACGAGCATACCGTAAATAGCGATACCTTCACCAAGTACAACGAAGATGATTGCTTTACCGAATGCCTTAGGATCTTCACTTGTAGCACCGATAGCGGCAGGAGCAGCGTTACCAACGGCAATACCGCCGCCGATACATGAAAGACCTGTTGCAAGAGCGGCACCGATATATGCAAGACCGTCAGCCATACCCGATGTAGCTGCAGCGGCGTCACCTGTAGCAGCGCTTGCTACGATAGGGCATACCATGCAGAATGCAAATACAGCAGCAAATGAGCAAATCTGAGTAAGAACTGTTTTCTTTCTGCTCTTGCCGTGTTCAAAAGCCTTTACTGCAAGAATTGCAGACGCACAAAGGAATACTACCGGAACAGCTAACATAATTAAATTGAATAACATAATAATACCTCCAAAAAATTATCAATCAATATTTAATTTAACAGGTTCGTAAGGTCTGCCTTCACCCGAATAGAAACGGCTGAACATCTCGTAATATTCAAGTCTTAACACCTGAATTGCAACAAGAAGTGCCTCAAGAACCATTACAAAAACATTACCTAAAACAACTACGGGCCAGTATGCAACGGCGGGAGCTGTTTGGGCAAGCACGAAAACAACTGTCATCATACCTGCGTGTACAAGAACGAATGCACCGACTCTCAAAAAGCTTACCGTGTTTGTAACATATTCAAGCAAAAATTCGATTGACTCGATGGCATGTTCAAGAATATATCCGCCCCAGCTTTCGGGCTGCCAGTCTTTTTCTCCTGCAATAAGAAGTCCGAGAGGCTCGCCAAAGAAGATAAGCAGATAGGGGAGAACGATAAGGCAAAGAATGTATGCAAGTGAGAATACCTGAAGACCGAGCACAAGCTGTCCTGCAACACCGAAAATAATTGAGCAGTAGAATACAAGACCCGCACAACCGCTTGATCCGAACAAAGCTTTTCCCACATCTCCCTGCTTGAAGGAACTGTAAATATTAAGTCCCATAGCAACCACAACAAGCGTAATACCTATTGAAACCGCCGCAAGAAGAATCATAACAATTGAGTTTGATGACATTACTTCAATCGGTTTTTCATCAAGTCCGAAAAGTGCCTTGTAAAGAGGATCGAGTACATGCTCAAATCCGAACACACTTCCGAACACACAGCCGAATATCGCAGAAGAAATTCCGCACGGCATAAGAATTTTACCGATTTTCATTTTCTTGAGTTTCCACATAAGCGCACCGACAATTGATACACAGATGCCCTGACCGAGGTCAGCAAACATTATGCCGAATATAATGACATAAGTGATAGCGATAAAGAGTGACGGGTCAATTTCGTTATATTTCGGAACACCGTACATCTCCGTGTAAAATTCAAACGGTTTTGCAAGGAAACAGTTTTTGAGTTTGACAGGCGGTGATTTTGCAATCTCCGTCTTGCCGTCTGAAAAATCTACATTGACGCTGGCAATTTTTTTGAGTCTGCGTCTGAGAGGCTTAGCATCCTCTGTAGGAACCCAACCTACAATGATAAAGCTTTTGCTGTACTGCAATGCTTTGGTGCGGATTTTAGCATAAAGATTAAGCTCTTCAAGCTTAGAAAGGTATTTACAGATTCTAACCTCATATTTGTCAACATAATCGTCAACCCGTTTTTGAGCTTCTTTAAGCTTTTCCTCAAGGTGGGGGATAAGACTCTCAAGTTTTTTCAGATGAATTCTCGGTGTGTCATTAACTCCGAGAACATCGCATTTTTCAAAATATAATCCCGAAAAGATTCTGTCAATTTCCTCGGTTTTATCAATCGGAGCAAAATAAACACCCCAATAGTGTGATTTGTCTTCGGTACAGACAATAAAATCTACATAAGGATTATCTTTATAGGCTGAAAGCTTTTCAAAGCTTTCCTTAGGCAGTCTGCCAAAGCGTGAACTGATATACTTTAAGGTTAAAACCTTTTCAATTTCAACCCCAAGTCCGACAAAGTGAGTGGTTTCAACAAGATTTTCCTTTGCCTGCATCAGCTGTTCTTCAACAAACAGCCTGTCATCTGCAAGAACTTCAATGTCGCTGTTTATTTGATTTGTAAACAGTTCAATTTCTTTAAAGGTTGGATTAAAGTCACTTACATCAACAAGATTAAACTTGCGTTTTGTAAGACTTAATGTTGCCTTAAGAGTGTTAAGAGGTTCAGCATAGATGTTTTTTGATTGCAGATGCGTAAAATCCTTTGTGTTGCTGTAAAAGGATGAAACATCATCGGGATGGAACACACCTGATTCACCAAGTACCGATATTACATTATCAATATCATTTGTAAGCCCGATAATGCTTACGGCCTGCATGGTTGAAACAGCCAAATTTTAATCACCTCTTCTTAACAGTCATCACATTTTTTATTTAATAAGCAATGACTGCGTAAGTTTATTGTCAAGTTCATATCTTGTGCCTTCAATCAAAGTGATAATATTCATCAGCTCTGTTTCGGCAACAAACATATATGAAATCATTACAACCGAAGGGTTGTTGGAAAAGTGCATATTTTTCTTTGCAAGCCTGTATTTTACTCTTGGCGAAATATCGCTTGCATAGACATATCCGATTTTATCAATCAGTCTTCCGTTGTGAGTGTTCTGCATAATAGAAAATATCTCTCCGGAAGATTCTGCCTTACACATCATATCAATGGTTCTTTCGTTGAGATTAGTGTAATTAAGCAGAAGATTTGATTTGATGTCATCGGGAGAAAGCTTATAATATTTTTTCAATCTCAAAATTCTTGAGAAAATATTATAGTCGTTAATCGTGAAGAAAAAGTTGATTAACTCACGCTTTTCCTGTCCTTTGGTTGTTGCTTTAATCAGTTTGGTCAGCTTTCCGAACACTAAGTCATACAGCTTGTTCTCAATGTCCGATATCGGAAGTCGATTTTTCTCATCGGGAGAAAATTGCTTGAGAATATCGTAGAATTGGGAGGACTGTGTGGCGTTCAGAAACTCTTCATAATTTGTTGCATTGGCAAGCTTGTTGACATCAATTTCCGTATGCTTTGAAATATAACCCGGAAACTGGTAAATAAACTTGTCCGTTGAGTTTGAACTGAGCAGGATAAGAAATCTTACAATCTGCTCAACCTCTAATGTCGAGATAATGTACGATGACAACCCCGAGCTTACACTCGAATCGTATCTGCACAAAGAGTCAAATTCATAGAAAAGATTTTGTCTCAAAAGAGCCTCAAGCCTTCCTCTGTGAATTTCACGCTCGCTGACATCCGTCAGAGCCTTGGAGTAGTGCGTATTGTTTTTGAGATACGACATAATTTCTCCGACACTCTGGCACACAAGCAAACTCTGGTAGTCCTTTTCTGTCAGTCTTTTACCAAACTTGGATCTTGCTTTCGTCAGAACGGCGAATGAAGTTTTTGACATTATCCGCATACACCTCCTTGTAAACAGTAAATGGAATGTTACTGTGCAACTGTTCTTTTGACGATTTCGTCAACCCACTTGTCACAGTTGAGTTTAAAATCAGAGTCAAGCTTGATATGCACTGAATTGTGCTTGCCCTGAATTTCTTCCCATTGCTGTTCGGCTTTCTTTGCTTCCTGAATGTCGTTGCGTTTCACAACCTCTTCAGCTTTTGCCATATAGTCATCGTAGATTTTCTTTGTCTCGATTTCTATAGATTTGGAAAGCTGCTCTTTTTCTTCAAGAGTATCATTTTCCATGGCTTTGGCTTCGTTGTCGGCATCAACGATTTTTTTAATCATATTCTCCATAAAACCACCCCCGTGAAAAATTAGTTTTTAAGCGCTTGAAGCGGAGCCGGAATTCTTCCGCCGCGCTTAATGAATACCTCCGGAGAACCTTTCCTTACAGGCATAACGGGACCTCTGCCGAGCAGTCCGCCGAAATTAAGTTCTTCGCCTGCACTTTTTCCGATAGCCGGAATAAGTCTTACCGCCGTTGTTTTGGTATTTACCATACCAATTGCAGCCTCGTCGGCAATGATTGCCGAGATAACCTCAGGAGTAATGTCCCCCGGCACTACAATCATATCAAGTCCAACCGAACAAACGGCTGTCATTGATTCAAGCTTTGTAATGTCAAGGAAACCTTCGTTGGCAGCATGAATCATACCTGCATCCTCGGAAACGGGGATGAAAGCACCGCTCAGACCGCCGACATGGGAAGAAGCCATAACGCCGCCTTTTTTAACAGCGTCATTAAGAAGTGCGAGAGCAGCGGTTGTGCCGTGACATCCGCACACTTCAAGTCCCATCTCCTCAAGAATATATGCAACACTGTCACCGACAGCAGGTGTCGGGGCGAGTGAAAGGTCAACAATACCAAAGGGAACACAAAGTCGCTTGCTTGCTTCTCTTGCAACAAGCTGTCCCATACGGGTGATTTTGAATGCAGTTTTCTTAACCATATCTGCAATTTCCGTGATGTCTTTTCCTGCGCCGTCCTTTGCAAGAGCGGCTCTTACAACGCCGGGACCCGATACACCGACATTGATAACAGTATCGGCTTCACCGACACCGTGGAAAGCACCCGCCATAAATGGGTTGTCTTCGGGAGCATTACAGAATACAACGAGCTTTGCGGCTCCGATGCAGTTTCTGTCGGCTGTAACTTCCGCAGCCTGCTTAACGACTTTACCCATCATCTTAACTGCGTCCATATTGATACCGGCCTTAGTAGAACCGATATTTACGGATGAACAAACGAAATCGGTTTCGCTCAAGGCCTGCGGAATGCTCTCAATAAGGGCATAGTCACCGCTTGCAAAACCCTTCTGTACAAGAGCGGAATAACCGCCGATGAAATTTACGCCGAGTTCCTTTGCGGCTTTGTCAAGAGTGTGGGCAAACTTGACAACATTCTTGCTCTGGCACGGAGCTGCTACCATACCGATAGGGGTAACTGAAATTCTTTTATGAATAATAGGAATACCAAATTCCTTCTGGATGTCTTCACCTGTTTTAACAAGGTCTTTGGCGCTGCGGCAAATTTTGTCGTAAACCTTTGTACAAGCTTTGTCAATGTCCTCGTCAATGCAGTCGAGCAATGAAATACCCATTGTAATTGTTCTTACATCAAGGTTTTCATTATCTATCATATTTATAGTTTCAAGTATATCTCTTGTCTCCAACATATTATGTATATCCTTTCAATTCGGTAGCTCAGATTTAAATTCTGTGCATGCTGTTAAAGATGTCCTCGTGCATAACATGAACCTTTGTGTTTGTTGATTTGCCGACAGCCTTAAGATTTGTCTGAAGCTGTTCAAATCCAATGTTGGATTTGTCAATTTCAACAAGCATAATCATTGCAAACATATCCTGAAGAACGCTCTGCGTTACTTCAACGATGTTTACATCAGCCTTTGAGCAGGCTTCCGAAACTTTTGCAAGGATTCCAACGCTGTCTTTACCGATTACTGTGATAACTGCCTTCATTTTTTACCTCCTGCTTATGCAGATTTTCGTTGGAATTCTGCATAAAACTGCTTTTCTTTATTTGTGCATATTATATAACGATTTTTTAATAAAGTAAAGTGCAATATTGAAAAAAATTTTTTCATATGTTATCATCTTTTTTGTGAGGTGTTTTACTAATGAAAATATGTGATATTCATACCCATTCAAGCAACTCTTTTGACGCTGAAAATACAGTTGAAGAAATGTGTAAAAGTGCCGTTGACAAGGGACTTTTTGCACTTGCAATCACCGACCACTGCGAAGCTCCCGAAATTCCGCTCGGCTCTGAAAGTGAGTACGGAGATTTCAGTAAGTTAATTCCAAAATCGAATTATGAAACTTCGGTTATGCAGGATAGATTTAAGGGAAAAATCAAAATCCTTAAAGGCATTGAACTCGGTGAGCCGATGCACAATGCCGAATGTACAAAAAAAGCACTTTGTTTTGGTGATTTTGACATAATAATCGCATCGGTGCATAACCTGAGAAACAGACCTGATTTTTATTATATGGATTTTAAAAAAGAAGATGTTAAGGCAATACTGAATATGTACTTTGACGAGCTTCTCGAAACCGCGTCATTTGCCGATTTCCGTACGCTTGCCCATCTTACATATCCTTTGAGATATATAAAGCGTGACACCGGTACTGTTCCAAGTCTTTCGCCGTATCGGGATAAGATTGATCTTATCTATGAAACGCTTATTAAAAATGACAAGGCACTTGAAATAAATGTTTCGGGGTTGTTCAAGGGACTCGATGAAACTCTCCCTGCATTTGATGAGATTAAACGCTATCACGATCTCGGCGGAAAATATATTACCGTTGGAAGTGACGCACACAATATAAATGATGTCGGCAGAGATATTGAAAAGGGGATAGAGCTTGCTTTTAAAGCCGGATTCAAATCATACTATATATATGAAAACTGTTGCCCTTATGAAATAACAATTGAATAACAAAGAATTAAAATAGTTCTTAAAAGCAAAAAGAGGATTTCGCACTGATATGATGTGAAATCCTCCTTGTTTTTTTGAATCCAATATTTAACTGCAGCACATTATACTGCACTTTTCTGAAAATTGCAATACCTTTTTACAAAGTTTTTGCAAGATTTTTTATGTAATCCTTCAATAAATCTTTTGTTTCAGGGTGTTCAAGCCCAATTTCTATCTGAGCCTGCAAGATTCCGAATTTATTGCCCATATCGTATCTCTTGCCCTCAAACTCAACGGCTGTCATTCCTTTTGTTATTGCAATCTCTCTCATTGCGTCTGTAAGCTGAATTTCTCCGCCGATTCCGGGTTTTGTATTTTCGAGAATTTCGAAAATCTCTGCCGGAAGAACGCATCTGTCAAGAATTGAATAAAGAGAAAGAACTTCTTCGGGAGTCTGTGGTTTTTCCTTCATATCGGTGCAGGCAAAAACATTGTCGTGCATATGTTCAACTTTGAGCGAGCCGTACTTATGAATGTCTTTGGCGTCAACCTTTTTAACGCCTACAACGCCTTCACCGTATTCACCGTAATGATCAATGAGCTGTTTGATTGCAGGAACCTTGCCTGTAATAACGCCGTCACCGTACATAACGGCAAACGGTTCGTTGCCCACAAAGGATTTTGCCTTGAGAACGGCATGTCCAAGACCTTTCATTTCTTTCTGTCTGATAAAAGAAATGTTTGCAAGGTTTGAAATATTTCTGACTGTTTCAAGAAATTCTGTTTTGCCGCTCTTTTCAAGCAGACTTTCAAGTTCGGGAGAAGCATCAAAATGATCCTCCATAAGTCCTTTACCACGGTTTGTGATGATGAGAATATCTGTAATTCCTGCCGCAACAGCCTCTTCAACAATAAACTGTATAGTAGGCTTGTCAACAATAGGGTACATTTCCTTTGGCATATTTTTTGTGGCGGGAAGAACTCGTGTTCCAAGACCTGCCGCCGGAATAACTGCTTTTGTAATGTGCATAGTGTTCCTTCTTTCTGCTTTGTTTTAGAGTTTTATTTAAATAAAAAATATCGGTAGATAATTTGCAACAATCAGTGCGGCTGCAACTGAGATTGCAAGCGGAAGGTTGACGCCGCCTTTGGTTTCAAGAACTTCTGTAAGATGTTCTTTATCTGTTGTGCTTTTGATTTTTTTAATCTTTTTAACTGAATGGTTAAAAAAGCATTTGTTTGCTGTTAAGCCGCATATCAACATCACCGCCATGGAAATTATATTTGCAATCAAGGGTGATAAAAACAGCCAAAAATCTTCGGCTGAAAGTCCAAAATTATTTGAGAGCGAAACAACCTGACCCGAACCCTGTGCCTGAAGTATGTTATTGTATATATTTTGCCAAGCAGGAAGAGTTTTTATATAACCCGAAGCAATTGTAGAACCGAATGTCAGCACGGAGAAAAGTATTCCCAAAGCATACATTTTTCTGTAAAGGAAATATATACCCGACAGAATAAATGCCGCAAAGTTAAATCTGCTCTTTTTGAACTTTTTGATAAAGCTGAAAACTCTCAAATGGTAAGGAGTATTCTTGCCGATAAACTTGGCGGCCTCACCTGCCGTAATGTCATCAATAAGCGGTTCATCGCTCTTCATGCCTGCCATAGGGTCAAAAGCGGCAGCCATCTGCGGATTTGTCTGACCGAAAGGAATGCCAAACGGCGGCATTCCTTGATTTTGTTCGAAATTAGGATTAGGTTGACCGTTATTTTGATTTTGCCGAGGATTTTGTGTTTCCTCTTTATTATCGTAAAGCGGCGCTCCGCAGTTACTGCAATAGAACATTTCTTTAGGATTATCCGTACCGCAGCGTTTGCAGACCACTGTACCGCTTTCGTCATTCTGTTCAGCCTGATCATCGGCAGCTCCGGATTGTTCCTTTTCAAAAGAGAAGCCGTCGCCGTGTTTGTCTGCAAAATGACAGCGGCCTTCTTTTTCGTAACATTCTCTGTGATGCGGTGCTCCGCATTCGGGACAAACAACAATATCGTCGCCCTTTTTAAATTGCTCACCGCACACCGGACATTTGTATTCTGTAAATTCCATTATTAACCTCCAAGGGGTACATCATATGGTGTACCTACACAACATAATTATAACAAATAGTATCGACAAATGCAACTTGTTTTTGTATATAAGTTCACTTGCAAACAAAATATCTGTTTTTCTTTACTTTTAAAGATAATTTTGTTATAATGTTTAATTGTGAAAGAATAAACTAAATTCAGAAAGGTACATGTTTATGGTACAGTTTGAGGAATTACTTTTAAAGCTTCAGGCCCTCAAGCCTGAAATAGACGATTTGTCCGACGCACTCGGTATGAAGGGTATGCTCTCGGAGATTCAGCAGCTTGAACTCAAGGCAACCGAACCGGGATTTTGGGATGATGTAGAAAAATCACAAAAAGTATTACAGCGTACAGGTTCTTTAAAGGGCAAGGTTGAAGCTTATGAAAACCTTGTTGCCAAATATGAAGATACACACGCTTTGATTGAGCTTGCAAATGAGGAAGAGGACGAATCTCTCCTTGAAGAGGCGGAAAGCGAAGTTGAGGCTGTCAAGGAAAATCTTGAAAAACAGCGTTTGCAGACCTTGCTCACAGGCGAATATGATAAAAATAACGCAATTCTTACATTTCACGCAGGTTCGGGCGGAACTGAGGCTCAGGACTGGGCTGAAATGCTTTACAGAATGTACACCCGTTGGGCAGAAGCTCACGGCTTTAAGGTTAAAGAAGTTGACTACCTTGACGGCGATGAGGCAGGACTTAAAAGTGCTGTGCTCCTTGTTGAAGGTGAAAATGCTTACGGTTACTTAAAGAGTGAGGCAGGCGTTCACCGTCTTGTCCGTGTATCTCCGTTTGACTCGGCAGGCAGAAGACACACAAGCTTCTCATCTCTTGAGGTTATGCCTGAAATTGCAAAGGATACAGAAGTTCACATTCCGCCTGAAGACATTAAAATGGATGTTTACCGTGCCAGCGGTGCAGGCGGTCAGAAAGTAAATAAGACATCATCAGCTGTTCGTCTTACTCATATTCCTACCGGTATCGTTGTTGCCAGTCAGGTTGAGCGAAGCCAGTATCAGAACCGTGATGTTGCTATGAATATGCTTATCTCAAAGCTCGTTGAAATCAAAGAGCGTGAGCATCTTGAAAAAATCGAGGACATCAAGGGTGTTCAAAAGGAAATAACCTGGGGTTCACAGATCCGAAGCTATGTGTTTATGCCGTATACAATGGTAAAAGACCACAGAACAGGCTTTGAAACAGGTAACATTCAGGCTGTTATGGACGGCGATCTTGACGGCTTTATCAACGCATATTTAAAGTGTGCAAGTCTTGGCACACTTCAGAAATAAAATTCATATTATACGGAAAGGCTATGAATCGGTATGAAGTATTTAGTAATGCTCTGTGACGGTATGGCTGATGAGCCAAACGCACAGCTTGATAATTCAACTCCTATGGCAAAGGCTGTTAAGCCTTGTATGGATTACCTTGCCTCAAAGGGCGAGGTCGGAATGGTTAAAACCGTTGCCGAGGGACTTAAGCCCGGCAGCGATGTTGCAAACCTCTCTGTTCTCGGTTACGAACCTGCTGTTTATTACAGCGGACGCTCTCCGCTTGAGGCGGCAAGTATCGGTATTGACCTTAAAGACACCGATGTAACATTAAGATGTAACCTTGTAACTCTGTCCGATGGAGAAAACTACGAGGACAAGTCTATGGTTGACTACTGTGCAGGCGATATTTCAACAGAAGAGGCAAGAGAGCTTATCAACTATGTTGAGGAAAAGCTCGGCAACGATATTTTTAAGTTCTATTCGGGTGTTGCATACCGTCATTGCCTTGTATGGAAAAACGGCAATCCGCATCCGGGTGAACTCACACCTCCTCACGATATCTCAGGTCGTGTGATTAAAGAATACATTCCAAAGGGTGACGATACTGCCGCTCTCTATGATTTGATGAAGAAAAGTTATGATTTGCTCAAAGATCATCCTGTAAACAAGGCAAGAGTTGAAAAAGGACTTCGTCCTGCCAACTCAATCTGGCTCTGGGGCGAGGGTACAAAACCCGCTCTTGACAGCTTCTTCGGCAAGTTCGGCAAAAAGGGCAGTATGATTTCTGCTGTTGACCTTCTCAAAGGCATTGCAATTTGTGCCGGCATGAAGAGCGTTGATGTTGAAGGTGCAACAGGTTACATTGATACAAACTTTGACGGAAAGTGCAAAGCCGCAATTGATGAATTCAAAAACGGTGCAGATTTCGTTTATATCCATGTTGAAGCTCCCGATGAATGCGGTCACAGAGGAGAGATTGAAAATAAAGTAAAGGCTATTGAACTCATTGATGAGCATATTCTCAAGCCCGTAACTGATTTTCTCAGAACATTTGATGATTTTGCCGTACTCGTATGTCCCGATCATCCCACACCTCTTTCTATCCGCACACACACTTCAAACCCTGTCCCTTATCTTATCTATGACAGCAAAAACGAAGTTGACAGCGGCGTAAGCAAATTCTGTGAAGAAGAGGCTAAAAAGACAGGCAACTATATTGAAAAAGGTTTCACAATGATGAACTATTTCCTTTCAAAATAATTTTTTGCTCTATACTACATAATTAACCAAAAAAATAACATCCTTGCAGATATAATGAAATTAAAAATCTGCAAGGATGTTTTTATGTTGTGTTTGTTCATTATCATAACAATAATGAGTGTGATTACTTTGTTTGTAATTGCGTTTTCTTATGTAGTAAAATTCTTTATCGGAATAATAATTAAACTTATACACAAAAACGATTTAGATAAGTTTTAATGCTTCAACAAGTGCCTTTGAAAGCTGATCGGGGCAAGATGTGCCTCTGCCACGGCAGTCAATGCCTTTTAATCTGTCAACAGCGTCTTTTGCGTCCATACCTTTAACAAGCATACAAATGCCCTGAGTGTTGCCTGAACAGCCACCAATAAACTCACAGCTTGTGATTTTACCGTTGTCATCAAGTTCAAGATTGATCTGTCTGGAGCAAACTCCCGTAGGAAAATATGAATATTTCATTGTAATACCTCTTTTCATAATTTGAAATCATATTATCACAGAAACAGAAAAAAATCCAGATAATTTTATTTTTTTGTTTTTAAAATTGAAAATCTATGTTATAATTTAAATACAGGTTGCACTTTGTTACAAACCTTGCTCCATGTTATGAAAGCAGAGCGTTGTTCTGATTAAAATCCAAGTGCAGATGTTCCACAGTTCTGAGAGAATGGAACTGTTATAAATATTGTAACAGACATTTACAAAAAGCAAATCACAGAAAGTAGGATATAATGTCAATAAATATAGATTTGGGAGTATGGAACTCAATTTTTGCAGTTCCCTCCAAAGTAGTCGATGAAGGATTAAAATTTTCTGACGGCGTAAAGCTTAAAGTCCTTTTGTTTGTCCTTCGTAATGCAGGCTCATCTTTTGATGAATCTGAAATATCAAAAGCCACAGGCGTCAATGTAACGGATATTCCCGAGGCACTTGACTATTGGGTTAGTATGGGTGTGTTTAATCGAATTGAAAATACCTTTACTCCTGCAAAAAATAACGAGGAATTTGTTCCTGCACCGCAGACTTCCGCTCAAACGGAACGGACACCGCAACCTGTTCAGACTGTTTTACAGCCACAACAGACAGTGCCACAGCCTGTTCAAGCGGTTCAAGATCCTGTAAAACAGGAAACAGAACAGTCACCAAAGGAAAACGCAGAGGAACCGCAAAAACGTTTTACGGCTACAAGACCGCAAAAGCCGGACTTTGTATTTACGGCACAAAGACTTGCTGTTGATGAAGAATTAAAAATGCTCGTTGACGAAACACAGACAACACTCGGAAAAGTTCTTTCAAATTCCGATATTGCAACTCTTCTTATGCTCAAGGACACCTGCGGACTGCCGCTGGATGTAATCTTTATGCTCATTCATTATTGCGTAAGCATTGATAAGGGCAATATCAGAACGATTGAAAATATCGGTATTCAATGGGCAAATGACGGTGTTTATTCGCTTGAGGCGGCTGATAACAAGATTAAGCAGATTCAAAAAACAACGGCAAACTTTTCAATTGTTTCAAAGGTGTTCGGACTAAAAAATGTCGGATCGCCAACAAAAAAACAGCTTGAATACGGCGATAAGTGGATAAGCGAATGGAAGTTTTCTCCGGAAATGCTCAGAGAGGCTTATGAAAGATGTGTTGATACAAAGGGAACACTGAATTTTCGTTACATTGACGGAATCCTTAAGCGTTGGCACGCAGGCAATGTTCATACAATTGATGAACTTAATAAATATGAAAAGTCAGTAAATAAGCCGTCGCAAAAGCAGGCGTCGTCTTACGATATTAGTGAATTTGAAAAAATTAATTTACTGGAAGATTTTAAATAAGAGGTTAGTATGGGATACAGCAACAGTGTTTATAAGGCCGCTTCGGATATATTACATGAACGCAGGCTTAATGCCGAAAAGGCAGCAGAAAGAAGAAAAGAAGAGGTGTATGAAAGGTTTCCCCGTGTGAAAGAGCTTGAAAAGCAGATTTCCATGAGCGGAATCAAAACCGCCCGTGCAGTTCTTGCAGGCGGAGATGTAAAAGTTGAGGTAGAGAAACTTCGTGACAAAGATCTTGCAATGCAGGCGGAAGTCAAGAGGATTCTTACAGATAACGGATATCCTGCTAATTATTTTGAACCAAAATATTTTTGTAAAAAGTGTGAAGATAAGGGTTACTATGATATTAACGGCAAGACTGTAAGATGTTCGTGTATGAAATCGGCACTTATTTCTTGTGCGTGTGCAGAACTTAACAGATATGCACCCTTGTCGCTTTCTACATTTGAAAGCTTTAATCTTGACTATTATGATAAAACAGTAGATCCTGAACTTAAACTGTCTAACTATGACCTTATGAGTCGAGTTTTTAATTTCTGTCAAAATTATGCCGAAAAATTTAATGAGCATTCAAAAAGCATACTTATGAAGGGGGCAACCGGACTCGGTAAAACTCATCTGTCTCTTGCAATTGCCAATGAAGTAATTAAGAAGGGATACGGTGTAATTTACGCTTCTGCTCCGTCGCTTGTTTCTAAACTTGAAAAAAATTATTTTTCAAACAATGATGATGACTCCGCATTTAGTATACTTGTTGATTGCGACCTTCTCATTATAGACGACCTCGGAACGGAATTTCATTCTCAGTTTGGCGTGTCACAGTTTTACAATATTTTTAATTCAAGAATGTTATCAAACAAGCCTATAATCATAAATACAAATCTCTCGGTTAAGGAGTTGGAAAATAATTATTCTCAAAGATTCGTTTCAAGAATCTGCGGAAATGCTCAACAACTTAATTTTAAGGGAAAAGATATACGAGCTATACGAAGATAATTTTAAGCTTGTTATTTGTAAAAAATCCCATTGCTGCCGCACTTTTTAAAAGCCGCAGAACAGGTTCGGAAATTTTTTGAAAAAATTTTCAAAAAGGTATTGACTTTTAACCCGATATGTCTTATAATTCATATCGTTGCAAGTTCGGTAGCAATTACATCTTGTGGAATAGTGTAACGGTAGCACGACAGACTCTGACTCTGTTTGTTGGGGTTCGAATCCCTATTCCACAGCCATAGCCCCGAAAGTTTTCGGGGCTTTTTTACTACGAGGTGTAGCGCAGTTTGGTAGCGCACATCGTTCGGGACGATGGGGTCGCAAGTTCGAATCTTGTCACCTCGACCATTCAGCACCGAGCTCTTAGGAGTTCGGTGCTGTTTTTTTAATATTTTGGAGGTAAGTTTATGAAAAAAGTAATCTCATTTGCGGCTGTTCTTATTCTTTGTCTTTCTATCCTTGCCGGTTGCGGTGCAAAGGATGTTAATCTCGGCGATGTTTTGGATAAGATGAATACCGAATACAGTGTAGATGCTACCAAGTATGAAACAAAAGAAGATATGTACAAGTACTATAACATAAATGCCGATGACATCAAGCAGTTTGCCGCTGAGGTCGGCAAGTCTGATACAGACAGCAAAAATACAGAGGTAGTTCTTGTTGAGGCAACTGATTCGGATGCCGCTTCAAGAGTTGAAACTGCTCTTACAAACCGCTATAATTCAATCTTCCAGCAGAATGCTTCCTATTCAGCTGAAGAGCTTGATATGGTTAAAAATTGTAAGGTTACAAAAGACGGCAATTTTGTGACAATGATTATCGGAGAAAAGGCATCCGATATGCTTACAATGTTTAATGACAGCATTAAATAATCGGGTTAAACAAAACATAGGGCGAACATCGTTCGCCCATTTCTTTTGCAGAATAATTTAAGGCAGGATAATAATGTTACAGACTGAAATTCAGAAAAACTTTTCACATATGAACGATATGCAGAAACAGGCAGTTTTCTGCACGGAAGGTCCGTTGCTCATTCTTGCGGGAGCCGGTTCGGGCAAGACCACAGTTCTTGTCAACAGAATAGCCTATATTTTACAGTGTGAGCTTTGCAAGCCGTGGCAGATACTTGCCATTACCTTTACCAATAAAGCGGCAGGAGAGCTTAAAGAACGAATCTGTGCGGCAGTTCCCGAGGGCGGTGCCGACATCTGGGCGGCTACCTTCCATTCAACCTGTGCAAGAATCCTGCGCAGATACGGTGACAGAATCGGTTATACAAGTCATTTCACCGTTTACGGAACAGACGATCAGAAAAAGCTTGTTAAGGATATCCTGAAACAGCTTAATATCGCCGAGAAAACCTTGCCTGTAAAATCAATTCTTTCTGAAATTTCAAGGGCTAAGGATAAAATGCTCACCCCCGAAGAAATGCGTAAAGAGGCCGAATTTGACAGCCGTAAGGCACAGATTGCAAAGGTTTATGAAATCTATCAGACAAAGCTTAAAACAGCCGACGCAATGGATTTTGACGATATGCTTTGCAATACCGTAAAGCTTTTTGAAACAGCACCCGATATTCTTGATTATTACAGAAATCAGTTTAAGTACATTATGGTCGATGAGTATCAGGACACAAACAAGGTACAGTATAAGTTTGTAAGCCTGCTTGCAAGCAAATACGGCAACATCTGCGTTGTAGGTGATGATGACCAAAGTATCTACAAATTCCGTGGTGCTACAATCGAAAATATTCTTTCTTTTGAAAATACATTTAAGAACGCAAAAATGATTCGCCTTGAACAGAATTACAGAAGTACACAGAATATCCTCAATGCCGCTAACGAGGTTATCTCAAATAACACAATGCGTAAGGGTAAAACCTTGTGGACCGAAAACGGTCAGGGCGAGAAAATTAAGGTACATACAGCCGAGAATGAGCGTGACGAGGCGAATTTTATTGCTCAGACTATTCTTGACGGTGTAGCCGACGGAAGAAAATACTCCGACTATGCAATTCTTTACAGAATGAATGCCCAGTCAAACGCAATTGAGCAGGCTTTGTCACGAAGCGGTGTTCCGCACCGTGTAATCGGCGGTCACAGATTCTATGACCGTGAAGAAATCCGTGATATGGTTGCATATCTTCAGGTTATAAATAATCCTCATGATGATGTCAGACTTTCAAGAATTATCAATGTTCCGAAGAGGGGAATAGGTGCGACAACCGTTTCCCATGCCGCAGACATTGCCGCAGGACTCGGCGAAAGCATTTACGATGTAATCAAGGAGGCGGAAAACTATCCACAGCTTTCCCGTGCCTCTGCAAAGCTCAAGGGCTTTGTTGCACTTATTGACGGACTTATTGAAGCCGAGCAGAGCGGCGATTATTCTCTTGCAGAATTATACAATCTTGTGATTGAACATACATCATATGAACAGTATCTTAAAACCGAAAAAGACAACCCCGAGGTTCGTATTGAAAATATCGAAGAGCTTTCTTCAAATATCGTGAAGTTTGAAGAGGACTACGGCGATGAGGCAGACCTCTCGGCATTTCTCGAAGAAATTTCTCTCCAGACCGATATTGATAACTACGATGCAGACGCAGATACCTGTGTAATGATGACATTACATTCGGCAAAGGGACTTGAATTTCCTGTTGTATTCATTGCAGGTATGGAAGAAGGAATGTTCCCGTCTGTTGCGACGATGATGAATCCCGATGAACTCAACGAGGAAAGGCGACTTGCTTATGTCGGAATTACAAGAGCAAAGGAAATTCTCTATTTCACAAAAACAAATTCGAGAATGCTCTTCGGTTCAACAAGCTACAACAAGGGTTCAAGATTCTTAAACGAGATTCCCGATAATCTTCTTGAATACAGCGGCGGAAGAAAGCAGATGTTCACACAGGCATCTTCCGGCTTTGCATCGGGAACAGGTGAAAAAGTTTCCGTCGGCAAATCTTCGGGTAGCTCGTATTCACCGAATAAATCGTTCGGATTTACAAAGCCTCCCGTTAAGAGCGGTGCAGTGTTCAATGTCGGAGATTGTGTTCAGCACAAGGTATTTGGCAAGGGCATGGTAATGAAAGCCGAGAAAATGGGCAATGATACAATGCTTGAAATTGCCTTTGACAAAGCCGGCACAAAAACTCTTATGGCAAACTATTGCAGTAATATGAAAAAAATCTGAGGTGATTAAAGTGCTTATATCATCAAAAAAGGTTCTGTGCCTTGCAATTTCTGCGTTGACAGCTTTTTCTGTGTGCTTTACAGGCTGCGGAAAAGACACGCAGTCTTCTGTATCCGCTACCGAGAAAACAACCGCCGTTGCTGCTTCACAGCCTGTAACAAAGGCGGCAACCTCCGATGAACAGAAGCAAGAACCAACATGGAATTATTCCGAACTTAAAAGAAAATCTGCTGATATCAGCAACACCCTTGATGATATAATTACAAGCAACAAGTATCGCGGAACGGTTTATGTCAAAATCGGAAATGCCCTTGAATATATCGGCACTAACGGATTTTCCGATAAGGACAGGCACACAAAAAATTCTACGGACACATGCTTTAGAATTGCTTCGCTCACAAAGCAGTTTACTGCTGTTGCGGTTATGCAGCTTGTTGAGGAGGGAAAGCTTTCACTTGATGATACAATCGACAAATATTTTCCGTCATATAAATACGGCAAAAAAATCACCGTTAAAAACCTGCTTACAATGACAGCGGGCATAAAGGATTACATCAACAAAGACGGCGATACAAATACTTATGCATACAACGAATCTCAGCTTGAATATAAGGTTTCAGCCGAAAATTCCGCAAAGAAAAATAAAAAAGCGGTAATGGACTGGATACTTGATCAGAAACTTAATTTTGAACCCGATGAGAAGTATATGTACTCAAACAGTGCATATTTTCTTCTCGGTGATATTATTGAACAGGTCAGCAAGACTTCATACGAAAAATATGTTAAAGAGAAAATTCTCAAACCGTCGGGAATGATGAACACAGGCTTTGAGAGCACAGATAAACTTGCAGTCGGATATCAGGATATATACGATAACGCGTGGACTTTATATCCCGGTGTAGGATATTCTGCAACTGGTTTAATTTCCAATGTTCCCGATTTACTCAAATGGGTTGACGCTCTTTGTACAAACAAGCTTGTTTCGGAAGAAACTTTTAAAGAAATGACAACACCTTACAAGGACAATTACGGTTACGGTTTTGTTGTATCAGAAGAAAGTAATGCGGTTTCTCACACAGGAAAAATCGACAAATATAATGCCGCTCTTGTTTTTACCAAAGACGGAAATCAAATTTATATAGCACTTTCAAACTACTCAAACAGCAGTCCGATTGCTCTGTTTAATAACATTCAGAAAACGCTTGCTCCGTTTTACGGATAAATTTCGGCTGTTAATCACCAAAAACAAAAACCTCCATAAAATGTATTGTTACAGTGCATTTATTGAACTGTCAATACTTTTACGGAGGTTATTTTTATGTCAGATGTACCTTTCTGTTCCTCGGAAAATGTATGTGTCGAAGGTAATGGGCAAACCAACGGCTGCGAACCTGTTTGTATCAATGTTTCACGAATCTATGACAGCTGCGGAGCAAAAGACTGCCTTTCAAATCTGCCTGTTATGTTTACCGAAGCAAACCAAAAAATTATTGATGGGGCTTGTTCCGTAAAGATAAGTAATGTGCGCATAATTACATCTACGGTAGAGGTTGAGCCTGTTGCGTTCCATCGTGGCTTTTATTCGGTTGATATGATGTACTATTTTGCCGTCACCGTTGAAGCCTATACAGCCGCAGGTGCAATTCCCGAAACCGTTACAGGTATTGCAATGTACGGCAAAAGGGTTGTGCTTTACGGCGGAGAGGGCTGCGTAAAGTCATTCTCCAGCGACGAAGATGTTGTTTGCGATACATCGGATTCGGATTGTCCGTGCAAATATCCCTGCTGTCTGCCGAGAGCAACGGTTCAGATTTCAAACCCAATGGCATTGTCCGCAAAGCTTCAGGATTACAACAACGCAAATCCGTCTGCTGTTTGCAGAACATTTCCAAATTGCGTTATTGATTATCTTGACGGAGAGCCTGCACAGCCTGAAACACAGCGAGTGCTTGCCACAATCGGTATTTTTACAATCACAAGGCTTGAAAGAGATGTTCAGATTATGATTCCGTCCTATGATTTTTGTGTTCCCCGCAAGGAATGTCCGTCAACACCTGATGACCCATGTGAAGTTTTCAGTAAAATTGATTTCCCGACAGATTCATTCTTTCCGCCGAGCACAATACATCAGGGTGATTGTGACTCCTCTCATACATCTTCTTACAAATGCGGTTGTGAAAACTGATTGCACAGAGAAAACGGGGCTGAGTTCAGTCCCGTTTTGTTATGTTAATTTGCAATTGTTTCATAAAGTAATTTTATTCCGCTTTCAATTTTTTTGTCCTTAATTCCCGAAAAACTGAGCACAATCATATTTTCGGCTTTGTTGAACTGCATAATTTTAATTGATGCGTCATCAATTTTTTTTGTAACAGCTTCGCCGATTATTTTATCCTTGAAAAACAGAGAAACATAAAGAGAGGTTTCGTTGAACACAATTTTAACGGAGGTCCCAAAATATTTTTTTATGCTTGAAAGCATAAGCTTACTTTTTTCAAGATAAATTCTTCTTGCTTTTCTCAGATGAACATCAAGCTTGCCGTTGTTAATGTACTTTGCAAGGGCAATTTGTTCCGTTTTTGACGCTGTCTGATTGGTGTATTTTTTGATTTTGTTGTATTCATCGGTTAATTTTTGCGGAAGAACCATATAACTGATTCTGACAGAGGGAAGAAGTATCTTTGAGAAAGAGCCGAGATAAACCGTGTTTTCGGTATCATAATTCTGCACGCACGGCATAGGATGCGTGCTGTATCTAAGCTCACCGTTGTAATCGTCCTCAATAATCAAAGCGTTGTTTTCCTTTGCCCATTTAATTATCTCAAGTCTGCGTGTAACAGGCATTGTAATGTTGCTATTTACGGTAAAATTAGGATTTAAAAGAATTATATCGGGATTGATTTCTTCAAGTGAATCAATACAGGCTCCGTATTTATCGCATCGAAAATATTTTATGTCATAACCGTGACTGTTGAACACATATTCACTCTGAATGTAGCTGTAATCCGCAAGTGCGATTTTTTTATTATTACCGAGAAGTGAACAGAGTATGTGCAAAAGAGTCTGAGTACCTGCACCGACTATAATATTTTCGTAGGAGGTGTTTACGCTTCGTGTGCCTAAGCTGTATTTTTGCAACGCATTTCTCAAAATTTCTTCACCCTGTTCTTCACCGTATGAGGTGAGCAGATAATTTTGATTTAAAACTTCTTTTACATACTTTTTCCATTCGTTTATATTGATTATACCGTCATCAATACTTTTACTGCTGAAATCATATTCATAATACTTTTTTGACTTGTTTGCGGCAGATGAAGCTTTATCTGCTTTTGATGGTGTATCGCTGAACTGCGCCTCAACATAGTAGCCGCTCTGGGGCTTGTTTGAAATATATCCCTCGGCGCAAAGCTGTTCATATGCACCGTTGACAGTAGTTTTTGAAACATCAAGGTCGGCACTCAATCGCCTTATTGACGGAAGCTTTGTTCCTTTTTTTAGACTGCCCGTTTCAATTGACTTTCTGACAGACATATAAATCTGCCTGTAAAGCGGAGTTTTATCGTTTTTGTTGATAATTATAAAATCGTACAGCATAACATCACCTCTTATATTTTAACATTTTAAAAATATTATTGCAATATTGGTGTATACGGTTGAAATTGTAACTTTAAAAATGTATAATTGAAAGGTATGGCATAATCCTGCCGATACGGTATAAAATACTAAAATGGCATAAAATACTAATTGTAGAGGGGATTTTACAATGAACGCTATGGCTGATAAATTTTTTGACAGCATAAAAGGAAAAAAAGTTACTTTTATCGGAATCGGTACAAGCAATCTTCCGCTTATAAAGCTTTTTATCGAAAAAGGTGCAAAAGTAACGGCTTGCGATAAGAAAAATTTTGAAGATTTGGGACAGAACGGCATAAAGGCAAAGGAATACGGTGCGGAGCTTTTGCTCGGCGAAAACTATCTTTCCGAGATTGACGCCGACATCGTATTTAGAAGTCCCGGTACTCCTTTTTATAAGAATGAGCTTGTTGCACTTCGTAACAAGGGCGTTGTTCTTACATCTGAAATGGAAGTGTTTTTTGACCTTTGCCCGTGCAAAATTATTGCTGTGACAGGTTCTGACGGCAAAACAACCACAACTACTATTATTTCGGAATTTTTAAAGGCGGCAGGTCTTAATGTTCACCTCGGAGGCAATATCGGCAAGCCGCTTCTTCCTGAGATTGAAAGCGTGAATGATGATGATTTTGCGGTAGTTGAGCTGTCGAGCTTTCAGCTTATCTCTATGAGAAAAAGTCCGGACATCGCTGTGGTAACAAACCTTGCTCCAAATCACCTTGACATACATAAGGATATGCAGGAGTATATTGATTCAAAGAAAAATATCATTCTTCATCAAAACGCTTTTTCAAAGGCTGTTCTCAACCTTGACAATGAAATCACAAACGGTTTCTCTGACAGCGTAAGAGGTCAGCTTGCAAAGTTCTCTGTAAAACAAAATGTTTCAAACGGTGCTTTTCTTGACGGCGATACAATCTGCTATAATGACTACGGAAAAATTACCCGTATTATGAACATTCATGACATCAAAATTCCCGGTATGCATAATGTAGAAAATTATCTTGCCGCTATTTCAGCCGTATGGGGACTTGTTGATGCAGAAACAATGACAGCTGTTGCAAAGACTTTTGGCGGTGTTGCTCATCGTGCGGAGTTTGTAAGAGAGGTTGACGGTGTTAAGTATTACAACGATTCAATTGCGTCAAGTCCTACAAGAACCGCACTCGGCACACTTTCGCTTTACAGCCGGAAAATCTGCATTATTGCAGGCGGATATGATAAGCATATTCCGTATGAGCCGCTCGGCCCCGTAATCAACGATAAAGTAAAACTCCTTATTCTTCTCGGTGATACTGCACCGAAAATTGAAAAAGCCGTTAAAGAGGCTTCAAACTATGACGCAGATGAAATTGAAATCGTCAATGTAACAAATATGGAAGAGGCTGTAGCTGTTGCCCGTGAGCGTTCAACAAAGGGAGATATTGTTTCGCTTTCACCCGCAAGTGCAAGCTTCGGACTTTACAAGAATTTTGAAGAAAGAGGTAATCACTTCAAGTCAATTGTCAATGCTTTGAAGTAAGATATACAATGAACACAAAAGAACTTATTTTTGAACTCTGTTGTGCAATGGGTGTGTCGGGCAGGGAAGAACCCGCTTTGTCTGTTGCCGAAAAGTTTTTATCGGATTACACGGATGACATAAAGATATCAAACGGCAGTCTTATGGCTGTTTGCGGTAACAAAAATTCAGATAAAACCATATTGCTTGACGCTCACATTGACCGCATAGGATTTATGGTTACCGAAATAAATGAAAACGGATTTGTAAAAGTTTCTCCGTGCGGAGGAATTGACGCAAGAACTCTTGCCGATACTCTGATTTGTCTGCAAAACAATCCTGATGTAACTGGTGTTGTATGCTGTATGCCTCCTCATCTTTCCGACGGAAAAGAGGACAAGGCTATGCCAACCGACAAAATCTGGGTTGATTTCGGTCTGCCGTATGATGAAGTTAATAAACTCATTTCATTCGGTGATATGCTGACATTTGCCTCAAAGCCGGCAAATCTTTTGAACGGCAGAATTGTTGCGCCTTGCCTTGATAACAGATGTGGTGTTGCGTCACTTGTTAAGTGTGCAGAGTTATTGAAAGACAATGAAACAGATTATAAAGTAATTATCCTTTTAAGCTCTCAGGAAGAAACATTTGGCACAGGCGCTAAAACAGGTGCTTTTACAGTTGAAGCAGACGAGTCAATTGTTGTTGATGTAAGCTTTGCATCTCAGCCGGATGTTTCGGGATTCTATTCTTCGGTTGAACTCGACAAAGGACCAATGATTTGCATTTCTTCAATTCTCAACAAAGAAATGAGCAAATCGCTTGAAAGCGTTGCAAAGAATAAAAATATACCGTATCAGCTTGAACCGATAGCAGGCAGAACAGGTACAAATGCCGACCATATTACAATCAGCGGAAAAGGTGTAAAAACTGCTGTTGTATCAATCCCACAGCGATATATGCATACACAGAATGAAGTTATTTCTGTAGCTGATGTTGACAATACGGCAAAGCTTATTGCCGAATACATTAAATGCGGAGGTGCTTTCAATGATTGACATAAAATTGCTTGAACAGCTTTGCCTTTGCAACGGTATTTCGGGTGATGAGGGGAATGTTCGCAATCTGATAATTAACGAGATTAAAGACTGTGCCGATGATATTAAAACAGATAATCTCGGCAATCTTATTGTGTTTAAAAAAGGAAAAAAGTCTGCAAAAAGCAAGCTTATGGTGTCGGCACATATGGACGAAGTAGGTCTTATGGTAACGGATATAACATCTGAAGGCTATCTTAAATTTGACGAGGTCGGCGGAATTGACAGAAGAGTTCTTCCCAGTAAGCGTGTATGTGTTGGCAGAAACGGTCTTAACGGTGTAATCGGTGTGAAACCTATTCATCTTACAAACGGTGATGAAAAAACTGCTGTTCCGAAAATGAGTGATATGTACATTGATATCGGTGCCGAAAGCAGGGAAGATGCGCTTAAATATGTAAGCTACGGTGACAGTGTTAATTTTGAGGGCGATTTTAAGATTAACGGAAGAACTGTTGTTACAAAGGCACTTGATGACCGTTTCGGCTGCTATGTGCTTATCAACCTTATAAAATCCGAACCCGAGTATGATATGTATTTCACATTTGTCGTTCAGGAAGAGGTGGGACTCCGCGGTGCAAGACCTGCGGCTTTTACGGTCAATCCTGATTTTGCTCTTGTTATCGAAAGCACAACTGCTGCTGATGTTGCGGAAGTTGATGCATCTCATCAGGTATGCAATTTGTCAAAAGGCGCAACGGTTACCGTAATGGATAGGGCGACAGTTTATGATAAAGAAATGATAAGTGCTGCTTTTGAACTTGCCGAGAAGAATAACATAAATGTTCAGTATAAGAGAGCAGTTGCAGGTGGTAATGATTCGGGCGCAATTCATCAGAGCAGAGGCGGAGTGAGAACTCTGGCGGTATCACTTCCGTCAAGGTATATTCATGCTCCTTCAACTGCGGCAAATCTCGATGATTGCGAAAGCGTTTTAAAACTTGCAAAAGTATTGTCCGATTATATTGCGGGCGGAAATTTAGCGAAAGGAAAGACGGTCTGAATGATTGTAACCGCCAATGAAAATTATATAAATGTAATTATGAATCTGTCAGCGGAAGATCCGTTTGCGTGCAGAATAATTTCTCAGTACAACAGTTACGATTCATCGCTTGCTTTCGTTGACTACTGGACAATAATTGACGATAAAACAGACGAGTGCACAGGTGCAATTTCCCGATGCGGAACAAGCTTTATTTTATTTCTTACAGATAAAACAAATCTTGAAGAGGTTTCGTCATTTATGCGTGTTGCAGGTGCTTCAAGTGCAATATGCAGCGGAGATTTCAACCTTAATTTATACGGCAGTAAATCCGTTTCGGGCGTTATTCTGAAAAAATCAGAACCGTTTGAAAATGTTGACGAAAGTATAAATTTTGATGTTCCCGATATTAAAGAGGTTTATAATCTCATCGTAAGCTGTGCCGATGAAAATTTTGTTCCGCCGCCGTTTGATGATTTTTATGTTGATGTGAATCACAAGCTTCGTCATAATGCAACGAGAATGTACGGAGTTTATGACGGTACAAAGCTTGTTGCAATGGCTATGACCGTTGCCGAAAGCAGTAACGGTGCCGTGTTGGGTGCGGTGTCGTGTCATCCCGACTACAGAAAGCACGGCTACGGTTCAACTGTTGTAAAGTACATATCCAACAGACTGATTGCCGAGAACAAGACCGTGTATCTTCACAGAGCCAAGAATGCAAATCAGTCGTTTTATAATAATCTCGGTTTTGAACAGTGTGGAATATGGTGTGAATACTATTTTGAAAGGTGATATATTTGAGTTTTTTTGATATAGATGAAAGAGTTATAAAAGCATCCGAAAAGGCAATGGAGCTTTGCAAGGACAAGCTTGCGGAGATTGACGATATTCAGGAATACAACCAGCAGAAGATGATAAAGGCTTTTCAGCTTGCAGATGTTCGTGAAAGCCACCTTTGGGGTTCTACAGGCTACGGATACGACGATGCAGGCAGAGAGGCTCTTGACAAGGTCTATGCCTATGTTTTTGATGCAGAAGACGCACTTGTCCGTCATAATTTCGTAAGCGGTACTCATGCCCTTACAGTTGCACTTTTCGGCGTTTTAAGACCGGGGGACACAATGCTTTCCATAACAGGAATGCCGTATGATACAATCCGTTCTGCCATAGGCATTGAGGGTGATTATCCCGGTTCACTCAAAGACTTTTCAATAAAATTTGAAATGACCGAGCTTAAACCTGACGGAACGCCTGATTATGACAAAATCGCAAGCGACATTGCAGAGAAAAAGCCTAAAATGGTTTACATACAGCGTTCAAGAGGTTACAGCACAAGACCTACGCTCACATGGAGAGAAATCAAAAAGCTTTGTGAAATTTCAAGAGCCAATTCGCCCGAAAGTATTATTATGCTCGATAACTGTTACGGTGAATTTATTGACAAGGTTGAACCTTTGTCGGTTGGTGTTGATATGATGGCAGGCTCTCTTATCAAGAACCCCGGCGGCGGTATTGCTCCTACAGGCGGATATATTGCAGGTAAGAAAGAACTTGTAGAGATGTGTGCCTACAGACTTACCACTCCCGGTACAGGCAAAGAAATCGGTGCTACCCTTAACGCAAACAGAGAACTTTTTATGGGTGCCTATCATGCTCCGCATGTTACAGGTGAAGCACTTAAAACCGCAGTATTTGCATCGGCACTTTTTGAAATTCTCGGTTATGAAACCAGTCCTAAGTACAATGATGCAAGAGGAGATATCATTCAGCTTATCATGCTCGGTAATGCCGAAAAGGTATGCCGCTTTTGCGAGGGGGTTCAGAGTGGTTCGGCTGTTGACAGCTTTGTTTCTCCGATTCCGTCTGATATGCCCGGCTACGAAAGTCAGGTAGTTATGGCGGCAGGTGCATTTACTCTTGGCTCATCTATTGAGCTTTCGGCAGACGCACCGTTGCGTGAACCGTATGCAGTATGGATGCAGGGAAGTCTTAACTTCCACAGCGGTAAGCTCGGTGTAATGCTTGCGGCAAGTAAGATTTTAAGAGATGAAAAATAATATAATCCTGTTGCTTTGATTATAACAGCAAACAAAAAATCCCGCTTACAAAAGCGGGATTTTTTCTATGATTTTTTATTGCGTAAGTTTTTAAAAAAGTCGGTGAGAAGTTTTGAACACTCCTCCTGCATAATACCGCCGACTGATTCGGGTTTGAAATTGAACGGCATTTGGAACAGATTCGTAATTGTACCGCAAGCGCCGTTTTTTAAGTCGTATGCACCGAAATATACCTTTGGAATATGAGCATTGATTATTGCACCTGCACACATAGGGCAAGGCTCAAGCGTTACATAAATTTCACAGTTCCACAATCTCCAACCGCCAAGCTTTTGACAGGCATTGCAGATTGCGTCTGTTTCGGCATGAAGAAGAGCGTTCTTTTCTTGCTCACGCCGATTTCTGCCCACGGCGATTATTTCATCGTTTCTGACAATTACCGCACCGACGGGAACTTCGTTTTCCGCAGCGGCAATTTCAGCCTGTTCAATTGCTTTTTGCATATAATATAAGTTTTTATCCATTGCTTATCAAACCTAAATTTGTAATTGTAGTCAATAGAAAAAGTACAAGTGAAAGTATGATGCCGGGATTTACAAGAAATGCAGTCATTTTCTCTTTTAAGTTAAGTTCGCTTACAATTTCGTTTTTCTTATCGGACATTTTAAAAATATTTTCATTCCTTTTTGCAAGAACAATGTATGAAACGAATCCTGCAATACAGAAGAAAATAATCAGGCTGTAGCTTATTATTGTTGTCACATAATCGGAAACGATGCCTGCATCTCTTAAAATGCTCATGGTAACAGCATATAGGTTATTAAGAAAATGGATTGCAATTGACGGATAAATCGAATTGACCTTGCAGTCAATGTATGCAAAAATAAGACCTAAAATGAATGCAAACGGAATTTGTGATATATTCTGATGCATTGCTCCGAATAAAACAGAAGAACCGATAATTGCAACAGTGTCACCGTATTTTCTCAGAGACCCCATAACAATTCCTCTGAATGCAAATTCCTCTGCAAACGCAGGAACAATTGCGGTTGAAACAATATTCAAAACAATACTCAAAATACTCGAATCTCCGCTTGACAGTCCCGAAGATGTGTTTTCAATTCCGAAAAGCGAGAAATTGTCAACTACAATGCTCGTTGCAACATTTGCAATCATAGCGCCTCCCATTCCGAGGAACAGAATGGGTATCATACTTTTTTGTTTTACATATTTTGTGCTGATAATATCATTCAAACTGTTTCTTGAAAGCTTTATATAGAAAAATGCAGGAACAACAACGGCAAATACAGAAATGAATATATCAATAAAGTAATTTAATAATGCGTAGTTGTTTGATAAAATAAAACCTGCCGAGCCGAGATTCTTGAAAACTTCGGCGATAATCACAGCACAGGCTGTCATTGTCAGCGAATACGCAAATACGAAGAAGCCCAATCCGCTTGACTTTTGCTTGAGATTATCATATTGCATATCTTTTTTGAAATTACGGTTATAATTAAGATTATCGCCGTAAAACGGCATATTATTACCCGAAAACTGATTGTTTATCAAATTATCACACCCTTAAAGCTATTCTAACATAGAGATATATTATTTTCAAGGGAGTAAACCTCCGCATAAAGTATTATTATTGACAAAAAATACATCAATGTGGTATCATACAGATAGTTATATCAATGTGCAGACGCGTTTTTTGTTGCGTATTTGTGCTGTCGGTAAAATATTATATTTATTACAGCTTGTAAAGTAAAATCTTATTTATGTTTTGAAAGGATTGTCTTACTATGGTTACAGCTATGTTATTCGCCGGCGGTATCGGTGCAAGAATGAAGTATTCCGATATGCCTAAACAGTTTCTCGAGGTTGGCGGAAAGCCGATTATTATTCATACAATGGAGCATTTTGCCCGTCATCCAAAGGTTGACGCAATCGTTGTTGCATGCAAGGCTGACTGGATCGGTTATCTCAATGAGCTTATTGCCGCTTTCAATGTCCCTAAGGTAAAGACCGTTGTTCCTGGCGGTGCAAGCGGTTTTGATTCTATTCACAACGGTGTGATGGCTACTGCCGAATTTTCAAAAGATCCTGAGGATATCATTCTCATCTGTGACGGCGTTCGTCCTATGCTCAGCGAGGAACTCATCACTAACTGTATTAAAGATACAAAGAAATACAAAACTGCTGTTCCTGTTACCCCGAGTATAGATTCACTTCTTTATAGCGAGGACGGAGAAACCTGCGGTAAGAGCTATCAGAGAAGCACAATGTACATCACTCAGGCTCCGCAGGGTTACACAATGGAAAAAATTCTTTGGGCGCACGAAGAAGCATATAAAAGGGGCATTACAAACCCTGTTTCTTCAAGTGAACTCTTTATTGAACTCGGCGAAAAGGTTCACCTTTTCCTCGGTGAGAGATTCAATATTAAAGTAACTACACCTGAAGATCTTACAACATTGCGTTCACAGTTCTATTATGAAAACTACAAGCAGTTTGCAAAGGAAGAACTTAAATATGGATTATAATGTTCAGAGTAATATAAAAAAGACAGTTTTTTCCGATATTAAAGAAATTACAAATACAAATGTTGATTGGAACAGGTTTGACGGCAAAACTGTTCTTATAACAGGCGCAGGCGGATTTATCGGTTATTATCTTGTTCTCACATTTCTTGCGAGAAATGACCTTTACAGCAATAATATCAAAGTTCTTGCGTTAGTAAGAAACAGAGAGAGAGCAGAGAAAAAGTTCGGTGTTCTTCTTGAAAGAGATGACATTGAGCTTGTTGTTGCCGATGTTACAAACAGACTTGAATGTGAAAGAGCGGATTTTGTCATTCATGCTGCAAGTCAGGCAAGTAATATCCAGTTTGAAACCGACCCGGTCGGCACAATTAACGCAAATCTCAGCGGTACATCAAACATTCTCGATTTTGCTCTTGAAAGCAAAAGTGAGTCTGTACTTGTTGTTTCAAGCCTTAAAGTTTACGGTGCTTTGCACAATGGTAAAAACAGTATTTCCGAAGATGATATCGGTTATATTGATTTTACTTCCTATAAAAATTGTTATGCAGTGGGTAAGAGAGCGTCTGAAACTCTTGCCGCAAGCTATTGCAAACAGTTTGGACTCAATGTAAAGATTGCAAGACCGAGCTACATTTACGGTGCAAGCAGTCTTACAGACGACCGTGTTTGGGCGCAGTTCATTGCAAATGTTGTCCGTCACGAAAACATTCTTCTCAAGAGCAACGGTGCGGCTAACCGTTCGTTCTGTTATGTTACAGACACGGTTTCCGCTCTCATATACATTATGCTCAACGGAGAAAATGTTACACCGTATAACATTTCTTATGAAAAATCAGATACAACAATAAGAAATTTTGCAAAGACAGCTTGTGAGGTTTTTCCCGAGAGAAATATGACTTTGGCTTTTGCCAATCCCGAGGATGCAAAAGAGCCTGAGATTGACGCTTCCGCTCTTGCAAAAACTCCCGAAATTCTTGACAGTTCAAGACTTCGTGCCCTCGGCTGGAAGCCTCTTGTTGACCTTAAAGAAGGAATAAGAAGGGCTGTCGGCATTCTTGAAGAAGATTAAAATTTAACAATAGAAATTAGGAATATAGTTATGTCTGAGTTGTTACTTAACCAATTTGAACAGGACAGAGCCCTTGCAGCTTTGCGTTATAAAAATCTGAATATCCGTAAATTATTCGGAAAATCTGTTTTTATAGCAGGAGGCGGAGAACCGGCTTTTTCACTTGTATCGTCACTTCTTACGGTTAATTCAAAAAAGCAAGCGGACATAGCTGTTTTTTTGCTTGTTTCGGATAACGAAAGATATGACAGACGGTTTGATTTTATCAATTCATCGGATTTCGCAATTGTAAAATACTCCTCGCCTGATTCAATAAATAAAAGCGGAGATATACTCATCGAAACAGGATTCTTGCTTTCTGATAAGGTTGAAAGCACGGATGTATTTAAAAGTAATATCAGCAGAGCCGAAAATATTATTTCAGTTATCAAGGTATTGAAAATAAAAGAATTTGTTGTTTTATCCGATGCTTCGGCTTACGGAAAACTTGAAAAAGAACTTGTTATTTCTGAAAAAGAAAAAACACATTCTGATTTTTCCTCTGACTCACTGAAATCAATGTTGATTCAATCGGTTGAAAATCTTTATTTTTCAGCCGCTCATATGTACGGCTTTTCAATTAAAGTCATAAGATGCGGTAAGATTATATCTGCAAATTCAAATTCTGAATTTGTTGCAAACACGCTCAAATCGGCTGTTGGCGGCAAAATTCTGAATATTAAAAATAAATCATCCAAGGTATCGTATATAAGTGCCAACGACTTGATTTCTGCTGTTCTGTTTGTTGCTTGTAATGGGGCAGAGTGTCAGGCGTACAACGCTTGTTCGGATGATTCGACAGTCAATTCGGCTGAATTTGCACTTGCACTTTCTGATGCGTTTGAAAACTGCGAGGTAAACATAACCTCCGAAGGATGTTCCGCAGACGGTTGTGCAGTTGACTGTACAAGATTGAAAAAACTCGGCTGGTCATCAACGGTCAATTACAAAGACGCACTTCTTATTTCGGGACACGAGATGATGAATGACAACAGTGTGTTTATGTTTTCCGATTCATATGACGGCAAGCTAAATGACATTCAGCAAATTCTTCTCGGCTTTTTGCTTGAGGTTGACAGAATATGCAAAAAACATAATATAAAGTATTTTCTCGGTGGCGGAAGTCTTTTGGGTGCTGTACGACACAAAGGCTTTATTCCCTGGGACGATGATGCGGATGTTATGATGCTGAGAAAAGATTACGACAGATTCCTTTCGGTATTGCCGAGTGAACTCCCGAATTATCTTTTTGCACAGACTCAGGAAAATGAAAAAGACAGCCACTTTCCGTTTACAAAGCTGAGAATAAACAATACTCTGCTTTCAACTGAATTTACTTCAAGATTTCCGAATATCCATAATGGAATTTTTCTTGATGTGCTTGCACAGGATTATACCTCAAACAATGCTTTCCTACGCAAAATTCATATGAAAGCAACCGCAAGCTCAAGGTGGCTTGTGCTTGATAAGTGGAGAGGCACTTCGGTGAACGCAAACAGCAGATTTTCTTCTTTGTGTGCGAATATTCTGAGAAAGATATTCCCGCTCGGCTTTTTGCAAAAGGTTCAGAACAAGCTTATTTCACTTCATAAGAATATGAAAAACCCTAAATATCTTTTTGACAGTATGGGAAGAAATGTTTCAAAGGGAGCTTTTCCTGCCGAATGGCTTGATGAAGCTATATGGGTTGATTTTGAAAATGCAAAACTGCCTATTCCGAAGGAATACGATAAGTACCTGAAATACCTTTACGGTGATTATATGGAGATGATTCCTGTCAGCGAAAGACATGTAAGTCATGATATCAAGCAGATTGACCTTGGTGAATATGCCGGTTATATTTACAAAGACACTTTGTAAAATTCTGAAATGCGTGTGTTAAAATGGCATAAACCGATTATATAAATCGCACAGCAGCTGTTTATGATGCGAAGATTTGTTGCGGACATCTTTATCAATTATTGTTTACATCCATTTTCGGTTATGGTATAATCCTATTGATAGTGTTTTTTCTCGGAATGACTGAGGTGTGTTTTAGAAGTACGCCGTGATATAAAGCTTCCGTAAAATTCTGTGGAGTTACTTGCTTTTCCTGCAAGCAGGGCGGAATCTGTTCCGATTTTATATTTAGTGATATTATAATTTAACGAAAAGTTGGGCTTATTATGAATAACGAAATGAACAACGAAATAAATGAAATTGAAGTAAATGACGCTGAAACAAGTGACATTTTTGAAGAAGAGGTTAATCTCACAAGAAGTGAGTCGAGAGAGCAGGCTTTTATGCTTTTGTTTTCAAAGTCTTTTGACGACGAACCTCTTGAAGAAACAATAGACGATAATTCAGAAATGTTTGTAGGCGGTGTTTGTGCTTATGCTCAGGCAGTAGTTTCAGGCATTGAGGACAAGCACGAAGAGATTGACGAAATCATTGCAAGTCACCTGAAAAAAGGCTGGACTCTTTCGAGAATTTCAAAGCCGTCACTTGCAATTCTTCGCCTTGCAGTCTATGAAATGAAGTATCTTGACAATGTTCCGCAGAGCGTTTCAATCAACGAGGCTGTTGAACTTGCAAAGAAATACACAATTGACGAGAGCAAGTTTGTAAACGGTATTCTCGGAACATATTCCCGTGAAATTTCGGGAAAGTCGGAGAAGTGATATGAGCTTTTTTCTCGGAATTGACACTTCAAATTACACAACGTCAACCGCTCTTTATGACAGCAAAACCGGCGAAATGGTTCAGCAGAAAAAACTTCTGCCCGTAAAAGAAGGACAGCTCGGACTCCGTCAGGGCGATGCTGTGTTTCACCACACAGCACAGCTTCACACGCTTATAGAAGAGCTTTTAAAGGATGTTGACACAAGCAAAATAGCCGCAATTGCGGCGTCAAGCCGTCCAAGACCTGTTGACGGCTCATATATGCCGTGTTTCACCGTTGGAGAGAACACGGCAAAAATTTTATCTTTCGCAATGAAAATCCCTCTCTACACCTTTTCACATCAGGAGGGACACATCTCGGCGGCATTGTTCGGCTCGCAGAGGACAGATCTGTTTGATAAGCAGTTTATCGCTTTCCATGTCAGCGGAGGAACAACCGAGGCAGTATTTGCCAAGGGCTTCGGCACAGGCTTTTCCGTTGAACTTGCGGCACACACTCTTGACCTCAATGCAGGGCAGGCGATTGACCGCACAGGACTTATGCTCGGACTGAAATTTCCGTGCGGTCCACAGCTTGAACAGCTTGCTCTTAAAAATACAGAAAAAATCAGGGTAAAACCAACCCTCAAAGGTTGTGATTGTTGCCTCAGCGGAGTTGAAAATCTATCCAAAAAACTGATTGACGAAGGCAAATCTCCCGAATATGTTTCGGCATTTTGCCTTAAATATATTGAGCAGACCTTTTCCGAAATGACAAAACGGTTGCTTGAAAAATACGGAAAACATCCATTACTCTTTGCAGGCGGAGTAATGTCAAATCAAATAATAAAAAATTCTTTTGAAGAAAAATACAATGCAATATTTGCACCGCCGCAGTTTTCAGCCGATAACTCGGCAGGAATTGCATATTTAGGATACAGGAAGTATAACGATGTACACACCCGAGTTTAACAAACCACGAGTTTTAAGTGTTTCGCAACTGAATTTCTATATAAAGTCAATTATTGAAAATGACGCAAGACTGAATTTTGTCTTTGTTACGGGTGAAATTTCAAACCTTACCGACCATTACAGAAGCGGACACATCTATCTTTCAATCAAAGACGAAAAATCCGTTATAAGAGCCGTAATGTTTGCCGGCAATGCCCGTAATTTAAAGTTCAGACCGACCGACGGAATGAAAGTAATCTGCCGTGGCAGAGTTGCAGTCTATGAACCCACAGGTCAGTATCAGCTTTATATTGAAGATATGCAGCCTGACGGCATAGGTGCGCTTTCGCTTGCTTATGAACAACTTAAAAAGTCGCTTGCCGAAAAAGGACTTTTTGCTCCCGAACATAAGAAGAAAATTCCGCCGTTTCCTAATTCAATCGGTGTAATTACTTCTCCCACAGGTGCGGCAGTTCAGGATATCCGCAACATCCTTTCAAGAAGATTTCCGTCTGCCGACATAATTATGTGTCCCGTACTTGTTCAGGGAGAGAATGCTCCCGCTCAACTTATTGACGCCGTACAGAAACTTGATAAATACAACGCCTGTGATGTTATCATAATCGGCAGGGGCGGCGGTTCAATTGAAGATTTGTGGGCATTCAATGATGAAAACCTTGCTTATGCAATCTACAACTGTAAAATTCCGGTAATTTCCGCTGTCGGTCATGAAACCGATTTTACAATCTGTGACTTTGTATCCGATCTCAGAGCGCCGACTCCGTCTGCGGCGGCAGAGCTTGCAGTTCCCGATACTGCGGAGCTTGTTGATTACTATAAATCGCAAAAGCAGTATGTTTCGTCAATGGCAACATTGAAATTAAGGCAGGAATATAATGCTCTTACAGAATTAAAAACAAGACTGTCCGTTGTATCACCACAACAGAGAATTTTTGAATATGAAAAATCTCTTGAACTTTGCAAAACGAAAATACAGCATTTTGTTCAGGAAACAATAAATAAAAAGACTGCCGACATCACAAAGACAGCCGCAAAACTTGAAGGACTCAACCCCGTTAAAATTCTTTCAAGAGGTTATTCAATTGCCGAAAAAGACGGCAGGGTGGTAAATTCCGCCAAAACACTTAAAAGCGGCGATGAATTTACTCTCCGTTTTTCAGACGGTGAAATAAAGGCAAAAGCAACAGGTGAGTAAAATGGCATTTACACATTTACATCTTCATACAGAATACAGTCTGCTTGACGGTGCCTGCCGTCTGAGCAGACTTGCAAAAGCCGCAAAAGAAAAGGGAATGACTGCACTCGCAATCACCGACCACGGTGTAATGTACGGTGCGGTCGATTTTTATAAGGAGTGCAAAAAGCAGGGTATAAAGCCGATAATCGGCTGTGAAGTGTATGTTGCACCGCATAGCCGCTTTGACAAGACTTCATCCTACGGAAAATACTATCATATGGTTTTGCTCTGCAAAAATCATACAGGCTATCAGAACCTTATCAAGCTTGTGTCAAAAGGCTTTACCGAGGGATTCTACACAAAACCGAGAATTGACGATGAACTCCTTGCCGAGTATCATGAGGGCTTAGTCTGTCTCTCTGCCTGTCTGGCAGGTGAAATTCCGCAAAAGCTCCTTGACGGCGATTACGCAGGTGCAAAGTCAAAGGCTGAATTTTACCGTGATATGTTCGGAAAAGAGAACTTTTTTATAGAGCTTCAAGACCACGGAATTGAGGAACAGAAGAGAATAATTCCAAGCCTTGTAAAAATAGCCCGTGAAATCGGTGCTGATATTGTTGCAACAAACGATTGCCACTATATCGAAAAGCAGGACAGCACAGTTCACAGTATTCTTCTCTGTATTCAGACCAACAGAACAGTCAATGACAGCGACAGAATGGAGTTCAAAACTTCGGAATTTTATCTTAAAACAGAAGATGAAATGCGTGAGGTATTTGCAAATTACCCCGAAGCAATCGACAATACACAGAAAATTGCCGATATGTGCAATGTAGATTTTGAATTTGGCGTGCGCAAGCTTCCGAGATTTGATGTTCCCAATAATGAAGACCATCTGCATTATTTCAGAAGAAAATGCTATGAGGGGCTTTATAAACACTATGGCGAGAATCCCGACAAATCTCTGATTGACCGACTTGAATATGAAATCAGCACCGTGTCGCAAATGGGCTTTGTAGATTACTACCTTATTGTAAATGACTTTGTAAGCTACGCAAAATCCTGCGGAATCCCTGTTGGTCCGGGAAGAGGCTCGGGCGCAGGCTCGCTTTGTGCCTACTGCATAGGTATAACCGCAATTGACCCTATAAAGTACAATCTTCTTTTTGAGCGATTTTTAAACCCCGAAAGAGTAAGTATGCCGGATTTTGATGTCGATTTTTGTAAGAAACGCAGGGGAGAGGTTATCGACTATGTTGTGCGTAAATACGGCGAAGATCATGTTGCACAGATAATTTCGTTCGGCACAATGGCGGCAAGAGGTGCAATCCGAGATGTAGGAAGGGTGCTTGAAATTCCGTATGCGGCAGTTGATTCGATTGCTAAACTCGTTCCAATGGAACACGATATGACAATTGAGGATGCTCTAAGACTTAATTCCGACCTGAGAAGTCGCTATAAAAATGAACCGCAGACAAAAAAACTGCTTGATGTTGCAATGAGCATTGAAGGAATGCCCCGTCACGCAACAATGCACGCCGCAGGTGTTGTAATTACCGACAAGCCTGTCAGCGACTATGTTCCGCTGTCAAAAAATGACGATAATGTTGTGACACAGTTCACAATGACTGCGCTTGAAGAACTCGGTCTTTTAAAAATGGACTTTCTCGGACTCAGAAACTTAACCGTAATCAATGACGCCGAAAAGCAGATAAAGCATAATAATCCCGAATACAATCCCGATACGGTTGATGAAAACGATAAAAAAGTCTTTGAAATGTTTTCAAAAGGTCACACAGAGGGTGTGTTTCAGTTTGAAAGTCAGGGTATGAAAAATGTTCTCACTCAACTAAAGCCGGAGCGAATTGAGGACCTCATAGCAGTTACGGCGCTGTACCGCCCCGGACCTATGGAAAGTATTCCGACCTATATCGACTGCCGCCACAATCCGTCACATATCCGCTACAAGCATCCGCTTCTAAAGGATATTCTCGGCGTTACAAGCGGTTGTATAATCTATCAGGAACAGGTTATGCAGATTTTCAGAACGCTTGCAGGCTACAGTCTCGGACGAGCAGATATAGTTCGCCGAGCAATGAGCAAAAAAAAGCTTGCCGTAATGGAGTCGGAGCGTGAAATATTCATTCACGGTCTTACGGATAATGACGGGAATATCATAGTTGAAGGATGTATTCGCCGTGGAGTTGACGAAAAAACAGCAATTTCCGTTTATGATGAAATGGAAAGCTTTGCTCACTACGCTTTCAACAAATCCCATGCGGCGGCTTATGCCAACATTTCCTACAAAACTGCATGGCTCAAATGTCACTACCCCCGTGAATATATGGCGGCTCTGCTTTCAAGCGTGCTTGACAATCAAAACAAGCTTGCGTCATATATCACCGAATGTAAACGGCTCGGAATCCGTGTATTACCGCCTAATGTGAACGAAAGCAATCTCCATTTTACTGTAAGCGGCAACGATATCCGTTACGGACTTCTTGCCGTTAAAAATCTCGGCAGAAATTTTATTGATGAAATAATTGCCGAACGGATAAATTCGCCCTACAAAGACTTTTTTGATTTTTGTAAAAGGCTTTACGGTCGCAATATGAACAGCAGGGCAATTGAAAGTCTGATAAAATGCGGAGCATTTGACGGTTTAGGAGCAAATCGCCGACAGCTTCTTGCAATTTATAAAACTGCGCTTGACAATGTTGAATATGAGAGCAGGCGCAATATGAACGGTCAGATGTCGTTTTTTAGTGATTCTGAAGCGGCAGAAGAATCAACAAGACCGAAGATTCCCGATTTACCTGAATTTTCTGCTTCCGAACTTTTGCATATGGAAAACGAAATTGCGGGAATGTATCTCAGCGGTCATCCGCTCGATGAATACACAACTTTTTCAAAAGCAATCCATGCCGATAAAACAGGCGATATAATCAACAATGACAGCGGTATGTATTTTGACGGAAAAAAAGTCAGCCTTGTCTGCATAGTTGCAAAGCTGAAAACCCAGCTTACAAAAAATAACAAGCTTATGGCTTTCGTCAATGCCGAGGACAGATACGGAATGCTTGAAATTGTGATTTTTCCGAATGTTTATGAAAAATATTCTGCCCTTCTCGGCACAGGCGGTGCGTTGCTGTTCCGTGGAACTGTTAATTTAAAAGAAAACGAAGAGCCGAAAATCATCTGTGATTCCATAGCGCTTGCCCGTACAAACGAGGATTGCAAAAATAACCCTGTTGCAATAAAAAACACAGAACATTTTCCGCAAAATTATCAGATGCAAGCCGTGAAAACTGATACACAAAAGCCTTCTGCACTGTATTTGCGTATTGATGACCTCAATACCGATAAATACAACCGTGCAAAGCGCGTGCTTGATATTTTTGACGGCAGAACGCCTGTTATTTTTTATCTTACAGACACCAAAAGAAAGGTGAAAGCCCCTTCATCAATGTGGGTAGATATTAACCCTGTTATGATTAAAGAACTAAAATACCAGCTTGGTGATGAGAATGTGGTAGCAAAATGAATAAAAACTAACTTCTAATTCTGTGATTTGTAATAAAAATCAGTAAATGCTATTGAAAAAATCGTTTTTATGTATTATAATTTATGTTGTCAAAGCACTTTATTGCATAAAAGTGCAGAAGTATATGATGCTTTACAGCACAAAAGTGCTGAAAGCTTAGGAGGAAATTAAAATGAAAAAAGCTAAAAAGATTGCCGCAGTTGCTCTTGCGGCGGCTTCTATGTCACTCGCATTTGCAGGATGCGGCGGTTCTGCAGAAAGCTCAAAGGCAGATAATTCAAGCACGGACGGTAAGGTTTACAACATCGGTATCTGTCAGCTTGTTCAGCATGAGGCTCTTGACGCCGCAACAAAAGGTTTTAAGGATTATCTCACAGAGAAGCTCGGTGCAGATAATGTAAAGTTTGACGAGCAGAACGCTCAGGGCGATTCCGCAACCTGTGCTACAATCTGCAACCAGTTTGTTTCTTCAAATTATGACCTTATTCTCGGCAACGGTACTGCCGCACTTCAGGCAGCATACACAGCAACACCGAATATTCCGATTCTCGGCACTTCAATCACAGACTATGGCACAGCGCTCGACAAGTCTGATTGGAACGGTGTTTCGGGTATGAATGTTTCGGGTACAACAGACCTTGCTCCGCTTGACCAGCAGGCAGCTATGCTCAAGGAGCTTTTCCCCAACGCAAAGAATGTCGGAATTCTCTACTGCTCGGCTGAGGCTAACTCAAAGTATCAGAGCGATACGATCACTCCTTATTTCAAGGACGCAGGCTATACTGTAAAATCATATTCATTTGCAGATTCAAACGATGTTGCCGCAGTTGCAAAGACTGCCTGTGACGAGAGCGATGTTCTTTACATCCCGACAGATAACACAGCAGCATCTAACACAGGCATCATCGACAATGTAGCCACAGCCGCAAAAACTCCTATCGTTGCAGGCGAAGAAGGCATCTGCAAGGGCTGCGGTGTTGCAACACTTTCAATCAGTTATGACGAACTCGGCAGAAAAACAGGCGAAATGGCTTACAACATTCTTGTAAAGGGCGAGGATATCACAAAGATGAAGGTTGAGGCCGCTCCGAATGTAACAAAAGAATATATCAAAGATCGTTGTGACACATACGGAATCAAGGTTCCCGACGGTTACACTGAAATCAAAGCAGAATAATTCATATTCAGAAAAAATAATATTGGCAGGGGTGCCGTGAAAGCGACACCCCGATATTTTATGTATAGGTGGTTTTTATGGATTTTTTAGCAAACTACTTCAGTTCTCTTAATCCTATGAGCTTTTTATCCGCACTTCCGGGTAATATCGCTCAGGGTATAATCTGGGGACTCATGGGACTCGGTGTATTTCTCACCTTTAAGCTGTTGAACTTTGCCGACCTCAGCGTTGACGGTTCATTTGCAACAGGCGGTGCAGTAACCGCAGTTATGCTCATCAAAGGCTGTCCAGTTTGGGCAACAATCATCGTAGCAATCCTTGCAGGTCTTGCGGCAGGTCTTGTAACGGGACTTCTTCACACGCTTCTCGGAATCCCCGATATTCTCGCAGGTATCCTCACACAGATTGCTCTTTATTCAATTAACCTGAATATTATGGGAAAATCAAACCTCCCAATCAGCTACAGAAACTACACGCTTGTTGTTTCTGCAAGTAATATAAATATGGCAATTCTCGTAGGTCTTGGAATTTGTGCCGTTGTAGTTGCCGCAATGTATTGGTATTTCGGCACAGAACAGGGCTCAACAATCCGTTCAACAGGCTCAAACCCTGCAATGAGCAAGGCACAGGGCATTAACATCAATTTTACAAAGGTAATTGCCCTTGCACTTTCAAACGGACTTGTTGCACTTTCGGGTTCACTTTTTGCTCAGTATCAGGGCTTTGCTGATATCAATATGGGCAGAGGTGCAATCGTAATCGGTCTTGCCGCTGTAATCATCGGTGAAGTTCTCGGTGAGGCAATTTTCCGCAAGCACATGAATTTCATCATAAGAATGCTCTTTGTAATTGTCGGCGGTATTCTCTATTATATCGCAATGGGCATCGTACTCTGGCTCAAGATGCCGACAGACGATACAAAGCTCTTTACGGCAATTATCGTTGCAATCTTCCTTGCAGTTCCGTATCTCCAGAAAAAGAGAAAGACTTCATTTAAAAAGGTTGCAAAAATGAATGCTAAAAACGCACAGAAGGAGGGTTAAGAATGCTTGAAATCAAGAATGTATGGAAAACCTTTAATAAAGGCACAGTAAACGAAAAACAGGCACTCTGCGGAGTTAATCTCACCCTCAATGACGGCGATTTTTGTACGGTAATCGGCGGCAACGGCGCAGGCAAGTCAACAACTCTCAACGCAATTGCGGGCGTGTGGCCTGTTGACTGCGGTCAGATTCTTATTGACGGCAAGGATATTTCCGCATTGCCCGAGCATAAAAGAGCGCCGTACCTCGGCAGAGTATTTCAGGACCCGATGACAGGCACGGTAGCCGATATGGAAATTATAGAAAACCTCGCAATTGCCGCAAGACGAGGCAAAAAACGAGGACTTTCGTGGGGCGTAAAGGCTGACGAAAGATTCCGTTACCGTCAGATGCTTGCAGAGTTTGACCTCGGACTTGAGGACAGAATGTCATCAAAAGTAGGACTTCTCTCGGGCGGTCAGCGTCAGGCAATAACACTTCTTATGGCAACAATCAAAAAGCCGAAGCTTCTCCTGCTTGACGAACATACAGCCGCTCTTGACCCGAAAACAGCCGCTAAGGTGCTTGAGCTTTCCGACAAAATCATTGCCGAAAACAACCTTACGGCACTTATGGTAACTCATAATATGCATGACGCAATTACTCACGGCAACCGTCTTATTATGATGAGTGACGGCAAAATTATCCTCGATATCTCAGGTGAAGAAAAGAAAAATCTTACGGTTGAACACCTCCTCGAAATGTTTGAGAAGGCAAGCGGTTCAAAGCTTGAAAATGACCGTATGCTTTTAAGTAAGGATAAATAAACTTAATATGAAATAATGAGGCTGTGAAGAAATGAAGCTTAATACTTCGTTCTTCACAGCCTGACTTGTTTATGTTAGGCTGTTTTTCTACAGCCCCTATTGGTAATATCAATTATTTTGTTTTCTTTTCTGCACTCTCTTAAGTCTTTTATCATCTTTAAAAACCCATATTCTCTGCATTTTGTAGTTGACTGTCCAAAGCAACAGGTCAACAATAGCTTTTGTAAGAGTTACAGGGACAGGTAAGAACCAAAGTGCAGATACAATAAGCGAACTCGCACACATTATGCAGAAAAACAAAATGAAAAACCTGAGTGCCTGTTTTGCACCGTTATCCGTATTGCCGAAAATAACCTTTCTGTTGATAAGAAAATTTATTCCTCCGGAAACGGCTCGTGCCATAAGAGTTGCAAGCATAATGTTAAAGAACATATGTGACGGCAGAATATACGCAAATATCGTGAACAAAACAAGGTCGATTATCGTACAGCCGATTGATGCCGTCGCAAATCTCAACGGAGTTCTGTAGATAAGGTAGGTGTCCTTAATAAGTCGAAAATTGCTGCTGCAGTTTGAGCAATCGGCTATAATGTTCACAAAGTAAAACGGGACTCTCATATCCGCACATTTTGTGAGGAAATTCATCTCAAAGTCAAAGCGGTTTCCTTTTGTTTTCATCACCGTGTCATACAGAAATGCGGGAATGCCTCGCAGTCCTGTTTGAGTATCGCTGCAGCTTTTGCCTGTTATAACCTTAAAATATGCAGAAGAAAGGCGGTTGCCTATCCGTATGTTAAGCGGCATTTTGGATTTTTTATAATCTCTTTTCCCAAGAATAAGACAGCCGTTTCTAAGGTCAAGCATACGGCTGATTTTCATAACATCATTTGCAGTGTGCTGACCGTCGGCGTCACAGGTAATATAACCTGTAATGTTATAAAGGTTGTCGTGGGCATACCGTATTCCTGCTTTAAGGCTTGCACCCTTGCCGTTATTATTTTTTAGGTGAACAAGATGACAGCCGATGCTTGTCAGTTCGTTAAAATATTCCGAGTTAGAGTCAAGACCGTCATTGACAACAACAATATGTTCGGCACCAAGCTCCTGAAGCTCATTGCAAAGGTTGATTGTATTCTTATTTTCACAATAAATAGGAATAATTACTGCGTGACTCATACGGTTGTTCCTTTCTTTTTTATGCTTTTAGTATACAACAATTTTTCTTTTGTGACAATATTCAATTTTTTTCTATTGTAAACATCGTAACGATTTTTTGTTCAAAAATATAGTTTGTGTCATTATTGGCGTTTTAATAAAAAAATATGGCAAAAATGCCAAAAACTATTTGAAAATCATATCATTTATGTTATACTGTATTGAGCAGATTAAAAAACAGAAAGACGGTGAATTATGTTTAAAAAATTATCAGCAGGTATTCTTTCGGCTCTTATGGTTACTGCCGTTGCAGTATCCGGTACCGGCTGCTCGCAATCTCAACCGGTGTCAATTGACTACAAAACAGCTGACAAGGTGGCTGACGGTGCAATTCTTCAAGCTTTTTGCTGGAACTTCAACACAATAAAGGAGTCAATGGGGGATATTGCCGCAGCAGGCTATTCGGCTGTGCAGACATCTCCGATTAACGAGTGCCTTGAGGGCGAAAACGGCGGTATGGATCTTTACGGTGACGGAAAATGGTATTACCACTATCAACCTACTGATTTCAAAATCGGCAACTATCAGCTCGGTACCCGTGATGAATTTAAGGCAATGTGCGATGAAGCTCATAAGTATGGTATAAAGGTAATTGTCGATGTAATTGCAAACCACACTACGCCATCAACCGATGAGGTCAGTAAAGACCTTATCAAGGCAGGCGGCGGAAGTCTTGAAACCCTTTATCACAAGGAGGGCAGAACGCCCCTTAATGATTTCGGTGACAGGCTTGCCTGTACAACGCATGAGATGGGCGGACTTCCCGACATCAACACGGAAAGACCTTCGTTCCAAAAGTATTTCTTTAATTACATTAACGATTGTATTGCCTGCGGTGCTGACGGTTTTAGATATGACACGGCAAAGCATATCGGACTTTCCGATGACCCAAAGGAAGATGACGGCTTTAAAAACAACTTCTGGGAAAAAGCAACCAAAGAAGTTGATAATGCAGAAAATCTTTTTATCTACGGTGAAGTGCTTCAGGGCGACAATGACAGGCTTGCAGATTATATCAAAGAAATCGGCAGAACCACATCAAGCACCTACGGCAGTAAAATTCGTTCGGGAATTGCAAGCGGCAATATCGACACGGCAGTTGTGTCTGATTACTGGATTGGCAATGCAGACCCGAATATCGTAACATGGGTTGAATCCCATGATAACTACATCAACGACTGTACATACAATAATATCGACAGCGAACAGGTTATCCTCGGCTGGGCAATAATCACGGCAAGAAAAGACGGAACACCGCTCTTCTTTGACCGTCCGTACAACAGCTCAATTGACAATTCATGGGGTATGAACCGAATCGGCACACAGGGCGACGATATGTACAAGGACAACCGTGTTTCTGCGGTGAACTTCTTCAGAACTGCAATGAAGGGCGAAGATGAAAACCTTGTCAATCCTAACCTTGACTCAACCGCACTTATGATTGAAAGAGGTACAAAGGGAGCTGTCATCGTCAACACAAATGATGCTCTCAAGGTTGATTTTGAAACAAATCTTGCTGACGGAACATATGTTGACCGCGTTGACCGCAAGACCGAATATAAGGTTAAAAACGGTAAAATTACCTGTGATACCGATATTCCTGAAAATTCAGTTGTAGTTCTCTACAATGAGGGCTACACCGAATATGCAAGACCTGCAAGCGTGGGTGTTGACTCAAAAACAGAGTTTACCTACAGTGATGACACATACGAGGTAACTCTCACCTGTTCAAACACCGACAACGCAACATATTCCCTTGACGGCGGAAAGGCTGTTTCGTACAAAGACGGCGACAAAGTAACAATCAAGCACGGTGACAGCGATGTTTCAAAGCTTGAGCTTCGTGCAGAAAATGCCGAAGGCGTCAAAACTTACGAAAGACTTGAATTTACCTATATATAAAAGATGAAATTTACAGTTTTTTATCACAATAAAAATTTTACTTCACCGTATAATATTTTCAGTGACGGTGACGCATCCGACATCCGGCAATGTTATCGGAATCAGACCATTGCCGTGGTGCCGGACAAAAATTATACATAAGAATAACGGAGGTAACAAAGCATGAGCAAACTTAAAGGTGCAAAAATGGAAGGAAGCAAAGTGCCGGCAGAGCAGATTAAGAATCCCGATCTCGTTGCCGCAATTGAAAAGATGCAGGAGGACAACACAACCGAAAATATCAATAAGATGATTGATGAGGTTATGAAAGCAAAATTCATTCTCCCCGCAAAGGTAACACCAAAGACAGAGGCTAAAACAACCAACGGTCAGACTGTTATGCAGCAGTCAACTCAGGTTCAGTTCAGACTTCTTGAAAACGGCAACAAAGAAAAATTCTTTGGCGTATTCACAGATACCGATGAGCTTTTCAAGTGGAAGGACACACAGGAGTCACAGAAGGTTGTTACTGACTTTGACAGTATAGCACAGATGGTAATGGACCCGCAGGCTGATGTAGTAGGCTTTGTAATCAATCCTTTCGGCAAAAGCGTAACATTCCCTAAACAGATGGTTCATTCCTTTAAACAGCAGAAGGATTATATGAATCTTAAAAAGCAGACTATTGAACCCGGTGCGCCGATAAGCCTCGGAGAGCCAAAAGAATATCCTATTGATCTTATGGCTGCCCTGATAAATCACTTCAGCACAGAGCCGACCGTAAATGCTGCATATCTTCGCTTGATTGAGCAGAACGGTCAGAAGAGCTATTTCATTGTTGTTGATTTCTTCGGTGATATGGAAAGCACATTCGATGCAATCAGCAAGGTTGCAAATCCGTTCCTTGACGATGAAATCCAGCTTTCAATGATGCCGTATTCAATGGATTTTGCAAAAAATGCAGTAAAGGGTGTTGAACCTTTCTACAGAAAAGAAAACTGATTATTCAAATATTGTTTTTGAAAAACATTAAATCCGCTGACATAAACTGTCAGCGGATTTTTATGGTCAAAATATGTTGTGATATAGTCAAAATAAACTTTGTTTAATTAAGCCTACAAAACTTTGCACAATAACTTGTACAAAGAAACAAAAATGTGATAATGAATTGAAAAAACAAGTGCAAAATGCTATAATAAAAGCAATCATATTGCCAATGATTAAAAATAAGGAGGAATCAATAAAATGAAAAGGACAAGAAAATTCACGAGCATTGTTCTTGCCGCACTTATGGTGCTTTCAACACTTATTGTGTCGGCAGGGGGTGTTTCGGCAGCAACATCGTCAGGCTCAGAGGTGTACTTTGACAACTCAAAGTTCGGATGGAAGGATGTTTATGTTTACGCATACGGCACAAAGGAAAATGCCGAATGGCCCGGCGAGCTTATGACAAAAGAGGACAGCGGTCTTTATAAGGCAAGCTTTGCGTCTTCTTTTAAATCGGAAAAAATCATCTTCAACAACGGTCTTGAAAAAGGCAAGGGTAAGGAGCAGTATCCTGAGGCAGCAGGTCTTTCACTCAAAGCCGGCGAATGTAAAATGCTCACAGCCGAAAAGCAGTGGATTGATTACGGCAAGCCTGATGATCACGCTTACGGTTACACACTTACAGCAAACAATACGGCTTTTTCAACAGAATCACTTGATGTAAAGCTTGCGTTAAAGAATGCCGACAAGGGCTATTACTCAGTTGACGGTTCAGCTAAGAAAGAGTTTGTAAACGGTGATTCGGTAAAAGTCGGCGAGGGTAAAATTGGTAACTCAAGAATTTCGCTTACACTCTATGCAACAGGTGCAGACGGGGTTGAAACGGAGCAGACATATACCTTCAAAAAGACTTTTACAGCGTCAAAGACAACTTTCTCCGCTAAATCAGACGGCCACACAACAGAGCCTGAGGGCGGCTATTACGGCACAAACCCTGAAATGCAGCTCGGCAAGCATAAGACAATCTCTGTTGACGGTGATTTAAGCGACTGGGACAGCTCAATGATTATTGCTCAGGGTGTTGCAAACGATGATCCCCGAGTTTATATGCCTTCTTCAATGCATGAACAGCCGTGGGATGCTTATGCTCTCTACAGTGCATGGGACGACGATAATCTTTATTTCCTGCTTGAAATGGCTAACACAACATACATAACTTCTCCAGAGGACAACTTTGCCGCATCAAATGAAGCCCGTCCTTGGAGAAACAGTATTCCTATGTATCTTGCTTTGTCAATTGACCCTGCAAAGCAGGCAACAGGCAAGGCAGTAGGCACAAACAAGGACGGTTCTGTGTATACCAATCCGTTCGCATGGGGTTGCACAAACGGCACTGCAAAAGACGGAGGCACAGGCTTTACAACTCATATAGACACACTTGTTGCCTTTGACTCCAACAACTCAAACGGCGGCGCTTCAATCTTCAAGGCGGATACTCAGGACACAGACGGAACATATATGTTCAACTATGACACAAGAATTCCAATCGGTGTAACAAGTTTTCAGGCTCAGGATAATAAAAACGGATTTAAAATCAAATACGCTAACGGCACAAAAAGCACTTCCATCTTCGGTATCAACGCTCCAAAGGGTTCAAGAGTAATGGGCGATAACCTCGATATGAACTCAAACTGGGTTGACTTCTTCGATGAAGGTTACAAGAACTCATACGGCTATGTTTACGAAATTGCAGTTCCGCTCAATACTTTAGGTATTGACCGCAGCTACATTGAAACACAGGGTATCGGTGCAATGCAGATTCTCACATACGGCACATCGGGCATGGACACACTTCCGCATGATCCTTCAATGCTTGATCAGGCAAATCTTGAGTACAGCTACGATCCTTCAACCTCACACGAGAAAGAGGATATCGACAACATCACAGTTCCGCTTGCAAGAATCGGCGCACTTCTTCCCGACACAGAAATAAACGAAGCTCCGCTTGAAGTGAACTTTGGTGCAAACCTCAATTCTGGACAGAATGCAGGCACACCTATCACACTTTCCGCAGAAAGCTATCATGCAACAGGAGATGTTACTTACACATTTACGGTGAACGGCGAAACCGTTCAAAGCTCAACAGCAGATTCATATGTATGGATTCCGACAGCCGACGGCACATATTCAATCGGTGTTGCTGCAGTTGATGCAAACGGCAACAAGGCAGAGTCAACAAAGACATTCGTTGTAGGTTCGTCTTCATCGGATGAAACTCTCAAGGGCGATGTTAACCGTGACGGCAGAGTAACTGTTGTTGACGCAACACTTGTACAGAAGTATGTTGTAAGCCTTGTAGAATTTGACAGCGAAACACTTAAGGTTGCTGATATAAACGGTGACGGAGAGGCTAATGTTGTTGATTCAACTTTGATTCAGAAAATAGTTTCCGGACTTCTTGTTTAATAATTAAACAATCTAATTAACATTTGGCGGTTGTACTTAGCGGTATGACCGCCTTTTTATGCAACAAAAATGGCTGTGCATTTGCACAGCCATAAATTTTGTTCGTCATATTAAAGTCTGACCGAAATTCCTTTTTCGTTGAGATATTTTTTAAGCTTGGGGATCGGAATTTCGCCAAAGTGGAAGAGAGATGCCGCAAGAACTGCGTCAGCCTTGCCCTCGGTAAACGCATCATAAAAATGCTCAAGAGCGCCCGCACCTCCGCTTGCAATAACAGGAATGTTCACCTTTTCTGAAACTACCCTTGTAAGTGCAATGTCATAGCCTTTTTTCTGACCGTCCTCGTCCATACTTGTGAGCAAAATTTCGCCTGCACCGAGTTCTTCACACTTAGCAGCCCATTCGATTGCATCCATACCCACAGGAGTTCTTCCGCCGTTCACATAAACTTCCCAGCTGTTGCCGCTTCTCTTAGCATCTATAGCGGCAACAACGCACTGACTGCCGAATTTATAAGCCGCCTCGCTGATGAGCTCGGGACGATGAACAGCGGCTGAATTTACGGACACCTTGTCTGCGCCGGCTCTGAGCAGGACATTAAAATCGTCAACGCTTCTGATACCGCCGCCGACCGTGAACGGAATGAAGATTGAATTTGCAACCTTTTCAACCATATCAATGGTGATGTTTCTTGAATCACTTGACGCGGTAATGTCGAGAAATACAAGCTCGTCAGCACCCTGTTTGTCATACTGCATTGCAGATTCAACGGGATCGCCTGCGTCAACAAGATTTACAAAACTCATACCTTTAACAACTCTGCCGTTTTTTACATCAAGGCAGGGGATTATTCTTTTTGCGTACATATTTATTCCTCCCTGCCTTTTACAATGTCGGCAAAATTTCTGAGAATTTTAAGTCCGGTTTCACCGCTTTTTTCCGGATGAAACTGAGTTGCAAAAACATTGCCTTTTTCAACAGCGGCATCAATTGTAACACCGTATTCTGTCTGAGCCGAAACAATGCTCCTGTCGCTTGCATTCAGAAAATATGAGTGAACAAAATAAACATATGCGTTTTGTTCAACTCCTTTAAAAAGTCTGCTCTTTTTGTTGATTTTAAGGCTGTTCCAACCGATGTGCGGAATTTTTAAGCCTTCACCTGACGGAATCTTTGTGATTGTGCCGTCAAAAACCGAAAGACCTTTTACATTCGGACTCTCTTCACTTTCAGGAAAGAGGAGCTGAAGTCCAAGACAAATGCCTAAAAACGGTTTCCCGCTGTTTATGTACTCAATAACAGTGTCTTTAATGCCATAGGACTTCATTGTATCCATTGTATCGCCAAACGAACCGACACCCGGCAAAACAGCACCGTCTGCATTTAAAATTTCGTTTTTATCTCTTGTAATCACGCAGTCGCAGCCGATGTGCTTTAACGCCTTGTAAACACTGCGAATGTTGCCTGCTCCGTAATCAATAACCGATATCATTTTTATCAACTCCGTCATTTGCTTTCTGTTAAACAATTTTACCATACAACCTTTATTATTGCAACATAAACCGACGCATATTTCATAATTCCGTAAAATTTACAATAATTTAATTTATATCTTATTGTAAATTGCAAGTTCTTGTGATAAAATGAATTGGTTAAGACAGTGTATCTGTTTTCACTATTTAAAATGGGAGATATTGAGAAAAATGATTACTCATTTGCTTACAAGAATAGATTTAATGATGAATTCCCTCTCAAAGGGACAAAAACGAATTGCCCTTTTTATCGAAGAGCATTACGATAAGGCGGCATTTATGACCGCATCAAAGCTCGGCGAAACTGTCGGAGTCAGCGAGAGTACTGTTGTACGGTTTGCCACCGAGCTCGGCTATGACGGCTACCCTAAGCTTCAAAAAGCAATGCAGGAGATGATTCGTAACAAGCTCACATCTGTTCAGCGAATTGAAGTTACCTCAAACCGTATCGGCAATGACAATGTGCTTGACAGCGTTCTTAATCAGGATATCGACAAAATTCGCAGAACCATTGAAGAAACTTCCCATGAAGATTTTGCCCGTGCAGTTGATGAAATTTGCAAGGCAGAGCGTATTTACATATTCGGTGTGCGTTCAACAGCCGCAATTGCAAATTTTCTTGCATACTATTTTGAAATGATTTTTGACAATGTGCGTGTTATAACGAGCGGCAGTCAAACCGAAACCTTTGAACAGATTTTCAGAATCACCGACAAAGATGTTATGATTGGTATTTCATTTCCCCGTTACAGTTCAATGTCGGTTGAGGCAATGGATTTTGCCCGTTCAAGAGGTGCTCACGCGATTGCAATTACCGACAGTATGGTTTCTCCGCTTGTTCAAAGTGCCGATTCCGTACTTATTGCAAGAAGCGATATGGCTTCAATTGTCGATTCACTTGTTGCGCCGTTAAGTCTTATCAACGCTCTCATCGTTGCAACCGTGCTTAAAAAGAAGGATGAGGTTTCCGACACATTCCGCAGACTTGAGCTTGTGTGGAACCGTGACGGAGTTTATACCAACCGTGAAATGGAGATAGTGGGTAATATAGAAGATGATGACAAGTAAAAAAGTTGTGGTAATCGGGGCAGGTGCGGCAGGTCTTATGGCCGGTGCAACTGCGGCACTCTACGGTGCGTCAGTTGCAATAATTGAAAAGAACAAGCGTGTCGGCAGAAAAATTATGATAACGGGCAAGGGAAGATGTAACCTTGCCAACAACTGCGATGTGCAGACTTTTATCAATAATGTTCCCGTAAACGGAAGATTTCTCTACTCGGCAATCAACGCATTTACTCCCGAGGATACAATCGAATTTTTTGAATCCAAAGGACTTAAAACAAAAACCGAAAGAGGAAACCGTGTGTTTCCGGCATCCGACAGATCTGTAGATGTTGTTGATACAATGCATAATTATGCCGTTGAATCCGGCTGTAAAATAGTGTGCGACACAGCAAATTCCCTTATCCTTGAGGACGGTGCAGTTATAGGCGTTAAATGCGAAGAAAACACCTACTATGCCGACAGCGTAATTATCTGCTGCGGCGGAAAAAGTTATCCGCTCACAGGCTCGACAGGTGACGGATATACCCTTGCAAAGCAGGCAGGACACACAATTGTTCCGTTAAAACCGTCCCTTGTACCATTTACTTCCAACGATAAACAATGCAAGGATATGCAGGGGCTTGCACTTAAAAATGTTGCGCTCAGAATAGTTGATAAGAACAGTAAAAAAACTGTTTACAGCGACTTTGGAGAAATGCTGTTTACGCATTTCGGAATGAGCGGTCCGATGATTTTGTCGGCAAGCTCACACCTCCGCGTTATTCAGCCCGACCGCTACATTGCGGAAATCGACCTCAAGCCGGCACTTGATTTTGAACATCTCGACAGGCGTATTCAGAACGATTTCAAAGAGAATTCAAACCGTGATGTTTCAAACGCATTTTCAAAGCTTTTGCCGAGAAAAATCATAGTTCCCGTTCTTAAACGCTGGGGAGTTCCCTTTGATAAAAAGTGTAATTCAATTACGAAAGAGGAGCGGCACGCTCTTTGTGAAATTCTAAAATGCTTTACGGTTGAAATCAGCGGTTTCAGACCGATTGAGGAGGCAATCATAACCTCAGGCGGTGTAAAAACTTCCGAAATCAACCCGAAAACCATGGAAAGCAAGCTTGTAAGCGGTCTGTATTTTGCAGGCGAAGTAATTGACTGCGATGCCTACACAGGCGGTTTTAACCTCCAAATTGCATGGAGTACCGGACGGCTTGCAGGAGAAAACAGTGCATATATCTGATTTGATTATACATAATAATTTTGATTGAAAGGATGTAATTTATGTCAATAGCAATCGCTTTGGACGGTCCTGCAGGCGCAGGAAAATCCTCAATTGCAAAAAGAGTTGCAAAGGCACTTGACTATATTTATGTTGATACAGGAGCACTTTACCGTACAATCGGACTTTCGGCAACAAGAAACTCCGTTGCTCCCGAAGATGAAAATGCGGTAAAGAATTTGCTTTCAAAAATCACAGTTGACCTAACATTCAATGAAAAGGGTGAGCAGATTGTTCTGCTTGACAGCGAAGATGTGTCCGGACTCATCAGAACTCCCGAGGCGTCAATGATGGCGTCAAAAATTTCTGCCGTACCGATTGTAAGAGCATATCTTCTTGATTTGCAGAGAAATATGGCAAAAACTCATAATGTGATTATGGACGGCAGAGATATCGGCACAGTTGTTCTGCCTGACGCTCAGGTTAAAATTTTCCTCACAGCTTCCCCCGAGGCAAGAGCCGAAAGAAGGTATAAGGAGCTTGTTGAAAAGGGTATGGATGTAAAGTATGACGACATTTTAAATGATGTAATAACCCGTGACTACAACGATACTCACCGCAAAACTGCTCCGCTCAAGCCTGCCGAGGGCTGTGTTATGATAGACACAACAGAGCTTGATTTTGAGCAGTCGGTCGAAAAAATAATTTCCGTTATAAAGGAGAATATCTGATGGGACAGTCAAAGGCACTTTACGCAGTCGGCAAAGTTGTCTGCAAGCCTATTTTCAAACTTTTGTACAGATATATAACCGTAATTGAACAGCCGCTTCCGCTTGAAGGAGGCTTGATTATTGCAAGCAACCATATTTCAAACTCAGATCCGGTTCTTCTCGGTTTGTCGCAGAAAAAGCGCAGACTGTTTTTTATGGCAAAAATTGAACTTTTTAAAAATAAATTCTTCGGTGCGTTAATCCGTGCGCTCGGTGCATTCCCCGTTGAAAGGGGCGCAGGCGACGGCAAGGCTATCAAGACCGGCGAAGACCTTATCCGTGACGGCGAGATTATGACAATCTTTATTGAGGGCGGCCGTTCCAAAACAGGTGAGCTTATGCGTCCCCGCAGCGGATGCGCTCTTGTTGCACAGCAAATGCAGGTGCCTGTTGTTCCTGCCTGCATTACAATCGTAGGCAACAAAAAGCATACATTTGCAAAAAGGGTTATTCACTTTGGAAAGCCTCTTACACCCGAAAAGCTCGGACTTACTCCGGACAGCGGAAGACGGGAACTTAAAGGTGCAACAACCATGATTATGGACGAAATCAAAAGAATGAGGGAGCAGGATTTAATTGAGTATAAAAAAGGCTGATTCGGCAGGTTTTTGCTTCGGTGTCAACCGTGCAATCAATATTGTAAACGAACTGCTCAAAAAAGGAATAAAGGTTGCAACTCTCGGACCGATTATTCACAATATGGAAATGGTTCATGAGCTTGAAGAAAAGGGATGCTCTCCCGTTGAGTCCGTTGACGAGCTTTCAAATGATACAACGCTTGTAATCCGTTCGCACGGAGTCGGAAAGAGTGTGATTGATGCCCTTGAAGAAAGAGGTATTAACTATGAGGACGCAACCTGTCCCTTTGTTAAAAAAATCCACAAGATTGTATCAAGCACAAGTCCCGATAGTGATGTTGTTTTGATTGCAGGAAATAAAAATCATCCTGAGGTTTGCGGCATAATCGGTCATTGTGCAAGCGACTGTTACACCTTTAACAATGAAGCAGAGCTTGATGATTTATTGCCAAATATTCTGAAAAAGAATAATAAACAGGTTAAAATTGTCGCACAGACAACATTTGACACACAAGAATGGAAAAAATGTGTAAAAAAGATAAAAAAGCTATGTACAAATGCGAAAATATTTGATACAATATGTAATGCTACGCAAGTTAGGCAAACCGAAGCTTCTCAAATTGCTGCCGAGTCCGACTTTATGGTTGTAATCGGCGACAGGCATAGCTCTAATACAGGAAAGCTTTTTGATATATGCAAAAGGCAGTGTGAGAACACAGTTCTCATTGAAACAGCTGCCGAGCTTGATTTGAACAAGGTTTCGGATGCTGAAACAATCGGCGTAACTGCGGGTGCTTCAACGCCTGCAAGGATAATAAAGGAGGTACTGGATACAATGAGTGAAATAAAATCCGGTGAAACAAATTTGGAACCATCTTTTGAGGAGATGCTTGAGGAGTCCCTCAAAAACTTTAATACAAACGAGAGGGTAATGGGCACAGTTCTGAGCATAGCTCCCAACGAAGTTCAGGTTGATGTCGGCAGAAAGCAGACAGGCTTTATTCCTGCTTCCGAGCTTTCAAACGATCCCAACGCAAGACCCGAGGATGTAGTTAAAGTCGGCGATGTTATTGAGCTTCTTATTATGAAGACCAATGATCAGGAAGGCACTATCATGCTTTCAAAGCGCAGAGTAGATGCACAGAAGGGTTGGGAAGAGCTCAAAGAAAAGGCAGAGTCACAGGAGGTTCTCTCCGGCAAGGTTACTGAGGCTGTTAAGGGCGGTGTAATCGTTCTCTACAACGGCTCAAGAATCTTTATCCCTGCATCACAGGCAACAGCAACCCGTGAAGAGAGTCTTGAAGACCTCGTTGGTCAGAATGTTGATTTCAGACTTATCGAAGTTTCACAGAACGGCAGACGCAGAAGAGCTATCGGCTCAATTCGCAGCGTGCTTAAGGAGCAGAGAGCCGCTCAGCGTGAAGAGTTCTGGAAAACTTGCGAGGTTGGCAAGCGTTACAAGGGCGTTGTTAAGTCACTTACAAGCTACGGCGCATTTGTTGACCTTGGCGGTGCATTTGGTATGATTCACATTTCAGAGCTTTCATGGACGCACATTAAGCATCCGAGCGAGGTTGTTAATGTAGGCGATACAGTTGATGTTTACATAAAGGACATCAACGAAGAAACAAAGAAGATTTCTCTCGGCTTCAAGAATGCTGAAGACAATCCGTGGGAAATCCTCAAGAACAACTATCCTGAGGGAACAGTTGTTAAGGCTACAATCGTTGGTCTTACAACATTCGGTGCTTTTGCAAACATCATTCCGGGTATTGACGGTCTTATCCACATTTCTCAGATTGCTAACAAGAGAATTGAGAAGCCCGCTGATGTACTTAAGGTTGGCGATGTTGTTGAAGCCAAGATTACTGCAATCGACTTTGACAAGAAGCGTGTAAGCCTTTCAATGCGTGCACTTCTTCCTGAAAATGAGCAGGCTCCTGCAGAGTCTAATGAAGAAGCTGCTGAATAATCAGAGCTTTTGTGGGCACCCGAAAGGGTGCCCTTTTGTTAAAAATTAAATCGGGTATAAGCTTATGAAAAGACTGATTTCACTTTTATCGGCTGTAATTATGATTGCTTGCGTCAGCGTCAGCAAGAGCCGTGCCTATGAAGAATACAATCTGTCGGGTATTATTGGCTGTTCTGACATAAAGAGCGACAGTAACAGCAAGGGCGGATATGTGTGTGCTTTTTCAGGGGATACTGTGTTTTCGGCAAGGCTTGTACCCGATTTTTCTGCTTACAATTTTACTGTAAGCGGTCACATAAGGGGAGTGTCGCAGAGCGGCAAATATACAAATGCACTTGTGTTTGATGACGCATTTACTAATAAATATTCTGTTTATTCTCTTGATACCGACAATGGCAATGTCCGTAAAACTTCTTTTAACGATAAAAATTTCAGAACCGATTCTTTTTCTGTAAGCGATAACTGTGTGTACTACATAAAAACCGACAGCACATATGCTTATGTTGCGTGTGTTGATTTATCAACCGGCAGGAAAACAAAAATAAACTTCAGTCAGAATGCAAACGAAATATTTAATAATAACGGAAAATCTTATGTGAGGCTGTATGACGGCTCAGTTTGCAGACTTTCGCAAGCATCCTCTGCCTGTGTTGCAAATACGGGTGAATTTAGAAATATTGCTAACGCAGGAATAAATAAGGTTATCAATCAAGACGGGTTTATTGTTTCTTTATCAGACAATTCAAGAGAATATGTGTCGAATGCGGAATTTGGCAAGGTTTCTGCATCTGACGGCAAAGTGTTTATTGCGGTGAATTATCGCCTCAGCCGCAAAGCTTCCGATAAAACCCAAAGCGTGTCAATTCCGAAAGCTGCAAAAGCGGTTGTAGCTTATAAAAATCGTTGCGGTGTTTTGCTTGATAACGGAACTGTTTGTGTATACGAACCGTCTGATTTTCAGGAAAAGAAAATTATCAACAATAATAACAACAACAGTAACAGCAACAATAATAATAATAATAATAATCGCCACGATTCCTCCAAAACAGATAATCGGGCGGTAAATTCCGATTATATAATTTCAGACGGTATGATTTACGGAATTTACAGCGGAGAAACCGTTGCCGATTTTAAAAGAAAAACATCTGCCGACGCGGTTTATAGGACAGACGGTACTGTTGCAAAGAGCGGAAAGCTGAAAACAGGTTTTACAACCGTTATAAACTCAAAGACCTATGTCATAACGGTTTGCGGTGATGTGACCGGTGAGGGCAATGTCAACTCAAGGGATGTAACGCTTTTGCACAAATACCTTTGCGGTAATGCAGAATTGGATGGTGCATATCTCAAAGCCGCCGATTTTAACCTTGACGGCGAAGCAGATAACCGTGACCTTGTTTTAATTTCAAGGCAAAAGAATTGACAAAACAAAAACCGCCCCAATCGGAGCGGTTTAATTCATTTTGTCAGAAATAAACTTTATCAGTCCATTTCCCAGTTGTGCCATACATTCTGGATATCGTCGTTATCCTCGAACATATCAAGCATCTTCTGCATCTTTGTTGCAGTTTCTTCGTCCTCAAGCTTTGTATATGTGCTTGGAACCATTTCAATTTCAGCAGAAACGAATGTGTAGCCGAGATTTTCAAGTTCATCTCTTACAGCGCCGAAATCATCTGTTTCTGTGTAAATTGTAAATACATCATCGTCAGCCTCAAAGTCTGATGCACCGCACTCAAGAGCGTCGCTCATCACGGTGTCTTCATCCTTTTCAAGGTCTTCACGCTCAATAACGAGAACGCCCTTCTTCGAGAACATAAAGCTTACACAACCCTGTGTACCCATATTGCCGCCAAACTTATCAAAGTAATGTCTTACCTCGCCTGCTGTTCTGTTTCTGTTGTCTGTAAGTGCTTCAACAATTACGGCAACGCCGTTTGGACCGTAGCCCTCATATGTAACAGCCTCATAGTTTGTAGCGTCGGCATCGCTTGACGCTTTCTTGATGATTCTTTCAATGTTGTCATTAGGTACATTTGCAGCCTTTGCTTTTGCAATACAATCCTTGAGCTTTGAGTTAACGGAAGGATCGGCACTGCCGCCCTCTTTGATGGCAACAATAAGCTCTCTGCCGATTTTTGTAAATACCTTAGCTCTTGCTGCATCGTTTTTGCCCTTTTTCTGCTTGATTGTACTCCATTTGTTATGTCCTGACATTAATATCATTCCTTTGTCAATAAAGTATAATTATCTTATTAAGTATATCACACACACCTTTGTGATGTAAATAAAAAAAGTTATTACAGTTTTGTAATAACTCCATTGTCAAATACAGCCTGTGGTGTTATAATCTATGTTGTAGAAAAAGTATGTCTTTAAGACGGTTAAAATTTGAGCGGCTAACGCTCTTCTGCATAGATTGCAAATATGTAAAAATACAGCTTATATGCTTTGAAATATAATTTTACGAAGGGAGTTTTTGAAATGATCAGATCAATGACCGGTTTCGGAAGATGTGAAACCGTTATCAACGGTCGGGAGATTACCGTTGAAATTAAAAGTGTGAATCACCGCTATTTTGAATTTTCCTGCAGAACCCCAAGAAGTTACGGATTCCTTGATGACAAACTTAAAAACTATGTAAATTCAAGGGTTTCACGAGGCAAGATTGATATGCTTGTATCAATTGGTGCTTCCGATGAAGAACCCTGTGATGTAACGGTTAATCATCAGCTTGTTTCCGGATATATCAATGCTTTTGATGAAATCAGCAAAAAGTACGGTATTCCAAATGATGTTTCCGCAGTTTCGCTCTCACGCTTTCCGGATGTTTTCACGGTTCACAAAGCACCTGAGGACGAGGATCAGATTACTGCCGATGTCCTTTCAGCGGCAAAAATTGCCGTTGACGCTTTTGTAGCAATGCGTGAAACTGAGGGCGAGAAGATGAAAGAGGACATTCTTTCAAGAGCCAACACAATTCTTTCTGTTGTTGGTGAAATTGAGGAGCGTTCTCCGCAGACTGTTGCCGAGTATGAACAAAGACTTATGGAACGCATCAAGCAGACGCTTGCCGAAAATGATGTTAAGGTTGACGAACAGAGAGTTCTCACAGAGGTCGCCGTATTTGCGGATAAGGTAGCCGTTGCGGAGGAAACCGTAAGACTGCGCAGCCACTTTGACCAGCTTTCAAAGTTCCTTGAATATGACGAGCCTGTCGGCAGAAAAATTGACTTTATCATTCAGGAAATGAACCGTGAGTCAAATACAATCGGTTCAAAGGTTCAGGATGCAATTCTTGCACATAAGGTTGTTGACATCAAGAGTGAGATTGAAAAAATCCGTGAACAGGTTCAGAATATCGAATAAGGTGAACAGATGAAGCTTATTAATATCGGTTTTGGTAATCTTGTCAGCTCCGACAAGATTGTTGCAGTAGTTGCTCCGGACTCTGCTCCCGTAAAGCGAATTGTTCAGGATGCAAAACAGAACAGTCTGCTTATTGACGCAACCTGCGGACGAAAATGCAAATCGGTGATTGTTGCCGAGAATAATCATGTTATTCTCTCGGCAATTTCATGTGAGGCAATTCAGAACAGAACGGACGAAAGTGAGGAAAACAAGGATGAGCATTAACAGAAAAGGAAATCTTATTTTGTTTACCGGTTCATCGGGTGTAGGCAAGGGTACAATAATCAAGGAACTTCTTGACCGTGACAAAAATATCCGTCTTTCGGTTTCAAACACAACAAGAGAACCGAGAGAGGGAGAGATTGACGGGGTTCATTATAACTTTTTGACAAGAGAACAGTTCAACGATGTTCTGAAAAAAGACGGCTATCTTGAACATGCAGAGTTTTGCGGTAATCTCTACGGCACACCTAAAAAGCAGGTTGAAGATATGCTCAATCAGGGTTATGATGTTCTGCTTGAAATTGAGGTCAAGGGTGGACTTCAGATTCTTGACAAATATCCCGACATTCTCAGTATTTTCATTCTTCCGCCTTCAATGGAGTCTCTTGAAAGACGGCTTCGCAGAAGAGGTACAGAGGATGAAGAAACTATTCGGAAAAGGCTTGCACAGGCTGCCGAGGAAATCAGCTACAAGGACAGATATAAGTACAATGTGGTAAACGGCGACCTTGAAACAGCAATAAATGAGGTTCTCGATATTCTTCATAAAGAGGATGAAAACCTCATTAAATAATATACAAAGAAAATTAACATAAAATATTTTAAGAGGAGAATTATTATGCATAAAGTTGATGTGGATTCATTATTACAGGGTAAGCAGAGTAAGTACGCACTTGTTGTAGGTGTTGCAAAAAGAGCAAGAGAAATTACTCAGACTTTTGAAGAGGAACAGATTGTAACAGAGGATAAGCCTGTTCTCATCGCAATCAAGGAAATCGAAGGTCATGAAATCAACATTCTTGAGCCTGACGAAGATGAACTCTGATTTAACAGTCAAAGTTGCCGTTGAAAACACAACCTATGTTTTTGACAGACTTTTCGACTATCTTGTGCCAAAGGCTTTTGCCGATTTGGTTCAGGTCGGCAAAAGGGTTCTCGTTCCGTTTGGAAGAGGTAACAAAAAGAAACAGGGAGTGATTTTTGAGCTTTCCGCCGTTAGCGATGACATTTCGGCTGAAAAGCTCAAAAGCGTTTGTTCTGTTCTTGATGACGAGCCTGTTTTGTCAGAGGAGCTTTTGAAGCTTGCCGAGTTTATGAAAGAGCATTATTTCTGCACCTATTATGATGCGGTAAAAACAATGCTCCCTGCGGGTATAAATTACAAAATCACAACGCTTTACGGTGTTCGTGAGGGCATAAACGAAGAAGAACTTTCCGAAGAACAGCAAAGAATTTTTGCTTACCTTCATTCAAAAAGAAAAGCCGTAAAGTCCGATAAAATTCTTGACGATTTCGGATTAGATAACACGGTTATTCTTGAAGATATGGTAAAGTCGGGATATCTTTACAAATCCGATGAGGCTTTCAGAAAGGTTTCGGATGCGGTTATGAAAATGGCTGCGCCTACGGAACTTGCCGACAGCGACAATATCAAGCTTACCGAAAAGCAGAAAGCCGTTCTCGACCTTATCAAAATGACAGGCGGAACTTCCGTTAAAGAGGTTTGTTACTTCACGGGTGTTACAACGGGCGTTACGGACGCACTTTATAAAAAAGGTCTTATCTACTATTATGACGAAGAAGTGTTCCGCATTGAGGACAGAACAAAGGATGAAAGCCTTGCCCCTGTTGCATTGTCAGAACAACAGCAGACAGCCTGCGATAATCTCTATGCAGAATATGCCGATTCAAAACCGCATACAAGCCTTTTGTTCGGTGTTACAGGTTCGGGAAAAACAAGCGTTTTTATGAAACTGATTGAGCGTGTAATAAACGATAACAAGGGAATCATCGTTATGGTGCCTGAAATTTCGCTTACACCGCAGTTTGTTTCAACCTTTTCAAAGCGTTTCGGCGAGCAGATTGCCGTATTTCACAGCGCACTTTCACTCGGTGAAAGGCTTGACGAATATAAACGCGTTAAAAAAGGTCTTGCAAAAATCGTTATAGGAACACGAAGTGCCGTGTTTGCTCCGTTTGAAAAAGTCGGTCTTATCATAATGGACGAGGAACAGGAGTACAGCTATAAGTCTGAAAGCTCCCCCAGATATCATGCAAGAGAAATCGCAAAATTCAGATGCAGCTATGATAATGCCCTGCTTGTTCTAAGCTCGGCAACCCCGTCGGTTGAATCATATTACTACGCAGAAAACGGAAGATATTCGCTTAACACGCTCACCGAGAGGTACGGCGATGCGGTTTTGCCGAAGGTTGTTGTCGCAGACATGAATGTTGAACAGCAAAACGGCAATGTAACGGGATTTTCCGAAACCCTGCTTGAAAATCTGCACTATAATCTTGAAAATAACAAGCAGTCTATTCTGCTTTTAAACAGAAGAGGGCACAATACATTTGTAACCTGCCGAATGTGCGGCGAACCTGTTGTGTGTCCCAACTGTTCAATATCGCTCACATATCACAGCGCAAACCGCAGATTGATGTGTCACTACTGCGGATATTCCGCACCTTACACGGATGAATGTCCGTCCTGTCACAGCAAATCTTTAAGATTTGGAGGAACAGGCACTCAAAAGGCTGAAAGTGAAATTTCAGAGCTTTTTCCCGACGCAAGGATTTTGCGTATGGATACCGACGCAACATCTTCAAAATCATCCTATGAAAGGATGATAACGGCATTTGCAGACGGTAAGTACGATATTCTTGTGGGAACACAAATGGTTGCAAAGGGACTCAATTTTCCCAATGTGACGCTTGTGGGTGTTCTCAACACTGACAATATGCTGTATGCCGATGATTACAGAAGCTACGAAAGAACATTTTCTCTTTTAACTCAGGTAGTCGGCAGAAGCGGTAGAGGGGCGTCAAAGGGTATGGCTGTTATTCAGTCCTACACTCCCGACAACCTCATAATCTCTATGGCGGCAAGGCAGGATTATCTTGCCTTTTATAACACCGAAATTCAGGTCAGAAAAGCAATGCTTTATCCGCCTTTTGCAGATATTTGCGTAATCGGCTTTTCGGGGGAAAAACAGCAGCTTACAATGAAAGCCGCCAACAGCTTTTTGCAATGCTTTGTCAGTCACGCAAAAAGCGAATATCCTGCCATTCCTTTGAGAATACTCGGTCCGTCACCTGCAAGCGTTGTTAAGGTGAGCAATAAATTCAGATATAAACTTATAATAAAATGTAAGAATAACCGTGATTTCAGAACACTTCTCTCAGCGGTTATGATAGAATTTGCAAAGAACAAGGAATTTGGAAGGGTCAGCACATATGCGGATATGAACGCTCTGACCTGTTAGTGAAAGGAATATAATTTATGGCTTTAAGACAAATTGTAAAAGAGGGCGACAGCGTTCTCACCAAAAAATGCAGACCTGTCGTAAAGTTTGATGACCGCCTTGCGGAACTGATTGACGATATGATCGAAACCTTGCACAAGGCTGAGGGAGTGGGACTTGCCGCTCCTCAGGTCGGAATTTTAAGAAGAGTTGTGGTTATTGATGTCGGCGAAGGTCCGATTGAGCTTGTAAACCCGAAAATCATCGCTTACAGCGGCAAGCAGGAAACTCTTGAAGGCTGTCTTTCAATCCCCGGCAAGTGGGGTTACACAGTAAGACCCGATTATGTAAAGGTTAAGGCTCAGGACAGACACGGTGACGAATTTGTTATTGACGGCAAGGATTTGCTTGCAAAGGCTTTTTGTCACGAACTCGACCATCTTGAGGGAATTCTCTTTACTCAGGTTGCAACAAGAATGCTGACTCCTGCCGAAATTGAAGAAATGAATAGCTGATAAACAGGTGAAGATATGAAAATAATTTATATGGGTACTCCCGATTTTGCCGTACCTGCACTCAAGGCTCTTGCAAATTCGGAACATGAGGTTTGTGCCGTGTTTACACAGCCCGACAAGCCGAGGGGAAGAAAGATGATAATGACTCCTCCCGATGTCAAGGTGTGCGCAGAAAAGCTGAACATTCCCGTGTATCAGCCCGAAACCTTTAAGGACGGCAAACCTCTTGAAATTATCAATAAATATGATCCCGATGTCATTGTTGTTGCGGCTTACGGAAAAATTCTTCCCAAGTCGGTTCTTGACTCCGCAAAGTACGGCTGTATTAATCTTCACGGCTCCCTTTTGCCTAAATACAGAGGTGCATCTCCTATTCAGCAGAGCGTATTGAACGGTGACAGGGAAACAGGCGTTACAGCTATGCAAATGGATGTCGGACTTGACACGGGCGACATCCTGAAAGTTGTCAAAACGGAAATCGGTGTGAACGAAACCTCGGGAGAGCTTTTTGACCGTCTTTCTCTTATGGGCGGAGAGCTTATTCTTGACACACTTTCTGCTCTTGAAAAGGGCGAAATCACTCCGATTAAGCAGGACGAAAGCCTTGCAACTCACACTTCAAAAATTGACAAATCACTTTGTCCGATTGATTTTACAAAACCGGCATTTGAGGTGCATAATAAAATCAGAGGACTTAATCCGTGGCCGATTGCCACAACCGAAATTAACGGTAAAAAGATAAAGGTTCATTCTTCTTTGCTCTGTGAAAAGAGCGGAAAAGCAGGAACGGTAATCAGCACAAGACCGCTGATTGTTGCCTGCGGTGAAAAGTCGGTTGAGCTTTGTGAAATTCAGCCTGAGGGCAAAAAGAAAATGACCGCCGAGGCATTTCTTGCCGGCCACAGGCTTTCTGTCGGCGATGTAATCGGTTAAAAATTCCCGTCTGCAATATGCAGACAGAAAGGTGTTTGATTTATGGGCTTCTTTTACGGATTTGATATGACCTATCTTGTGTTTATTGTTCCTTGTATCATAATCATATTGATTTGTCAGGTCAAAGTTAAAACAACTTTTTCAAAATATTCACAGATAAGAAATTCAAGAAATATGACAGGCGCTCAGGCGGCTGAATATGTTCTTCGTCAGCACGGTGTAACAGGCGTCAGAATTGAACATGTTGCAGGCAGTATGACAGATCATTTTGACCCGAGAACAAATGTAATCAGACTTTCCGACACGGTTTTTAACAGCACCTCTGTTGCGGCTGTAGGCGTTGCCTGTCATGAGGCAGGTCATGCAGTTCAGCACGCAGAAAATTATCTGCCTAACAGAATCCGTTCGTTTATTCTTCCTGTTGCAAGACTCGGTTCAAGCCTCAGTTGGATTTTTATTATAGTCGGTTTTTGTTTTACACAGAGAGTAGGTTTTGTATTTCTTTATATAGGTATAATCCTGTTTGCACTTTCCGTACTCTTTACAATCGCAACACTTCCCGTAGAGTTTAATGCATCAAAAAGAGCGCTTGAAACAATCAGAAACGGCGATCTTCTTTACGGTGAAGAATACACAGGAGCAAAGAGAGTGCTTCAGGCAGCCGCAATGACATATGTAGCAGCGGCACTTACTGCAATTATGCAGCTTTTGAGATTGATTGTAATTGCGAACAATCGCAGAAGATAATTTATTTTGGAGATTAAAATGGCAAACACACGCAATATTGCACTGAATGTGCTGCTTAAAATTGAAAATGAGGGAGCATATTCAAATATTGCTTTGAATAATGCCATAAAGGAAAACCGTCTTTCGGGTGTTGACAGCTCTTTTGTGTCAGCACTCGTTTACGGTGTTCTGGAAAGAAGAATCACGCTTGATTATATTATCAGAGCCTATTCTAAAATTCCGTTAAGGAAAATTGAAACAAAAACGAAAAATATTCTCCGCCTTGGAATATTTCAGCTTTTGTTTATGGACAAAGTTCCCGACAGTGCGGCAGTCAACGAAAGCGTTAATCTTGCCAAAAAGCACAAGCTTCAAAAGTCTTCGGGCTTCATAAACGGAATCCTTCGCAATATCACAAGGGCAGAGGTTAAATATACATTACCCGATGAAAAGGACTGGGTTCGATATCTTTCGGTAAAATATTCCGTTCCCGAAAGTATCGTTAAATTGTGGGTTAATTCTTACGGAGAAAATAACGCCAAACAGCTTTTGGCATCTCTTAACGGCAGAGCAAAAATCTGTTGTCGTGTTAATACCCTCAGAACAGATGCAGACACATTAATTAAGAAATTATCCGATGAGGGCGTTGTTGCGGAAAAAATTTTCTTTATTGACAACGCACTCTATCTTGAAAATACCGGCTCGGTCGAAAGACTCAGAGCGTATAAGTCGGGACTTTTTCATATTCAGGATGCGTCAAGCCAGCTTTGTGTGAATTTTCTTGATCCTAAGCCTCGCAATATTATGCTTGATGTGTGTTCCGCACCCGGTGGAAAATCATTTACGGCTGCTCAGTATATGAACAATCGTGGCAGAATTTTTTCCTGCGATATGTTCGACCATAAACTGAAACTGATTTCAGCAGGTGCTAAAAGACTCGGCATCACTTGCATTTCAACGCTTCTGCGCGATGCGTCAACCAATGACACGGCACTTCCTGTGGCGGACAGAATCCTCTGTGATGTTCCGTGCAGCGGTCTTGGAATCATGTCAAGAAAACCCGAGATCAGATACAAGGACGACCTTATTTCCAACGATTTGCCGGATTTGCAGTACAGGATTCTCTGTGCAAGTGCGGATAATCTGGCAGTAGGCGGTAAGCTTGTCTATTCTACCTGTACATTGAATCCTGATGAAAACAATAAAAACACAAGGCGTTTTCTTGAGGAACATCCCGATTTTTACGGAATACCGTTAAAACTTCCAAACGGAATTACCCGTGCATTTGATGAAGAACCATACGAAATAACACTTATGCCACACACCTGCGGAACAGACGGATTTTACATCAGCTTATTCGGAAAGAAGGCGTCAAATTGAATAATTTAACGGATATCAAGTCAATGACGCTTGATGAGCTGACTGAATTTGTCACAGAAAACGGTTTTCCAAAATTCAGAGCAAAGCAGATTTATGATTGGTTGTACAAAAATGTGACCGATTTTGACGATATGCGTAACATTTCCGCTGATTTAAAGACTTTTTTAAAATCAAGTTGTTACATTTCTGTTGCAAATATTGAAAAAAAACTTGTTTCAAGGTATGATAAAACAGTCAAGTACCTTTTTTCGTTTAATGACGGCGAATGCGTAGAGTCTGTTGTAATGAGTTACAAGCACGGATATTCAATCTGTATCTCAACACAGGTTGGGTGCAAAATGGGCTGCACATTTTGTGCAACAGGCAAAAGCGGTTTTTCACGAAGCCTTGCACCGTCAGAAATGCTCGGACAGATTGAAACGGCACAGCGTGATCTTAACATAAGAATTTCTAACATTGTTCTTATGGGAATGGGTGAGCCGCTTGATAATTTTGATAATGTTGTAAAATTTCTTCGACTGGTTTCGTCCGACAACGGTCTTAACATAGGAATGCGGCATATTACCCTCTCAACCTGCGGTATAGTTCCGAAAATTTATGAACTTGCAAAACTTCATCTCGGAATAACGCTTTCGGTTTCGCTGCACGCACCGAACGATGAGATAAGACAGCGAACGATGCCCATTGCAAGAAAATATTCTATTGAAGAATTATTAAAGGCTTGTTCGGATTATTTCAAAACAACGGGCCGCAGAGTAACATTTGAATACTCTATGATAAGCGGAGTTAATGACAGTGATGAAAACGCAAGAGAGCTTGCAAAACGACTTGAGGGTACACAAAGCCATGTTAATTTGATTCCCGTCAACACAGTTGAGGGAACAGGCTACTTAAAAAGCAATATTAAAAGACAGCAAGCATTCATAAAGATTCTTGCTGCCAAAAATATCGGAGCAACCGTGCGCAGAACACTCGGAAGTGACATAAACGCATCGTGCGGTCAGCTCAAAAGAAAGCATATTGAAGAAGGAGGTAAATAACTTGGAAGTATTCAGCAAAAGTGATATAGGACTTGTTCGTAATCAGAATCAGGATGACTGTCGCTTCGGAGTTATTTCTCCCAGCTGTGTCTGGGCGGTTGTGTGCGACGGAATGGGCGGTGCAAACGGCGGTAATATTGCCAGTGCAACAGCCGTTGAGTATATCAGCACCAAAATTACCGATTTGTACAAAGACGATATGACCAAAGAGCAGATTGGCGAGCTTATGGCAGAAATTGTTGTCAATGCCAATATGAAGGTTTTTGAAATGTCAATGAAAGACCCGGAGCTCACGGGTATGGGAACAACCTGCGAATTTGTCTTTGTAAAGGATACGACCGTTCATGTTGTTCATGTCGGTGACAGCCGCACATACGCAATCAGAGGCGGCAAAATCAAACAGCTTACAGAGGATCATTCCGTTGTTCAGGAAATGGTTCGCAGAGGCGAGCTTACATATGAGCAGGCACAAAATCATCCTAACAAGAACTTTATAACAAGAGCGCTCGGCATCAAGCCGTCGGTGCGTCTTGACTATATTGAAGCCAACTTTATTTACGGTGATGTCCTTCTCATTTGTACCGACGGACTTTCCAATTGCGTCACAACAGGAGATATGGTAAAAATATGTCATGAAAACCGTGGTGAGGGTCTTATCACAAAGCTTGTTGACAAGGCCAAAGACGGTGGCGGTTCTGATAACATTACAGTTACCGTGATTTACTAAGGATAGGAGTTGACTGTTTTGGATAAATATTTGGGCAAAAGACTTGACGGAAGATATGAAATCCATGAGCTTATCGGTGTCGGCGGTATGGCAAATGTTTACCGTTGTACCGATACTGTAGATGACCGTGAAGTTGCCGTAAAGATTCTTAAGGACGAATATCTTAATAACGAGGAGTTTATCCGCCGCTTTAAAAACGAATCAAAAGCTATCGCAATGCTTTCACATCCGAATATTGTAAAGGTGTATGATGTAAGCTTTGGCGATATGATTCAGTATATTGTAATGGAATACATCGACGGCATTACACTCAAGGAATATATTGATCAGCAGGGCATAATTGAGTGGAAGGATGTAATTCACCTTACAACACAGATTTTAAAGGCTTTGCAGCATGCTCATGAGTGCGGAATTGTGCACCGTGACATCAAGCCGCAGAATATTATGCTTTTGCAGGACGGTACAATCAAGGTTACTGACTTTGGCATTGCGAGATTTTCAGATAAATCAACACGCACAATGACCGAGCAGGCAATCGGTTCTGTTCATTACATTGCACCCGAACAGGCAAGAGGAAATGCAACAGACGGCAAGACGGATATTTATTCTGTCGGTGTAATGCTCTATGAGATGCTCACAGGCAAGCTTCCGTTTGATGGCGACAGTGCCGTAACAATTGCACTTATGCAGTTGCAGTCAACACCAAAGCGTCCCCGTGAGATTAACCCGGGTATTCCAATCGGTCTTGAACAGATTACAATGAAGGCTATGGAAAAGCTTCCGTCAAATCGTTACACCTCTGCCGCCGAGATGCTTTCAGATATTGAAAGATTCAGACTTAATCCCTCAATTGTGTTTGACTACGGTAATAAATCATTCGTTGATGACCAGCCTACAAAGTTTGTTCATTCATTGCGTGACAGCGGTGTAGACAAAAAGGTTGCAGGTGATGCAACAAAGGTTGTTGATGTGCCGGAAGATAATGTTGTTGTTAAGGAAGATAAGTTTGCTGACGAGGATTTTGTTAAGGAACACAAGCCGTCATACTACGCAATTAAAGGCATTGTAATTGCCGCTGTAGCGGTTTGCGCAATTTTCTTTGCACTTGCAATGCTGAGAGGCTGTTCAACCTCTCAGGCAAAGGATGTTGAAGTTCCGGACTATGTCGGCAAAGCCTTTGTTTCTGTAAAAGAAAATAATCCGAATGATTTCCAGTTCGAGGTAAAAAGCGAATACGATGAATCCAAAGAAATGGGTGTTATTCTCGATCAGGAGCCAAAAGGCGGTTCCATGAAAGTAAAGTCCGGCTCGACTATCACGGTCACTGTAAACGGTAAGGATACAGAGGTTTCTGTTCCTTTCATAACAAACTACAGCGAAAGTGAAGCGACTCAGGCTCTTAAGGATAAAAACCTGATTCCGGAAATTATATATGTTGAAAACACCAAAACTCCCAAGGGCTACACGATTGAAAGCTTCCCAAAGGCAGGAGTTAAGACTACAATCGGTTCTACCGTTTATGTGTATGTAGCCGGCGGTAAGAGAACAGATAAGGTTACACTTCCTTCGGTAGACGGACTTACACTTTCAGAAGCCAAAAAGACACTTGTTGATCTTGGACTTACGGTTGAAACTGTAACCGATGATGACAGTAAAGAACCAAAGGATACAGTTCTCGGTATGACACCTCTCCAGTACGGCAAGGTAGACGCAGGCTCTGTTATAACGCTTACGGTAAGCTCAGGTCTTGGCGATATAAACACGGTGAACATCTTTGTCGATCTGCCGTCGGATGTTGAGGATTCGGTTGATATGACGGTAATTGTTGACGGTGCTGTTGATTCACAAAATTCAAAAACGCTTGTGCCAAAGTATAATAAGACCTATACTCTTGAGCTTAAGGGTTCAGGCACATCAAGTGTAGTAATTCAGCTTGACGGTCAGGCTTACAGAGAGTATTCTGTAGATTTTGCAACGACAACGGTTACAACAACTGCGTCACATGATTATGTTGTTCCGACAACCGCTCCGCCTGAAACAGAACCGACGACACAGTATTACACAGATCCGTATGTTGAGCCTGACACAACCGTTCAGCCGGTTACGGATGATCCTGAACTTTAATCGGTGAAGTATGGATACTAAAAGCGGAATTTTAATGAAGTCAATCGGCGGGTTCTATTATGTTCGTGCCGATGACGCAGATTACGAATGTAAGGCAAGGGGGAGTTTTCGCAAAAACGGAAACTCTCCCATGGCAGGCGATAATGTGAAGATTTCCGTTCCGAATGACGGTTTTTGTGCGATAGAAGAAATTCTCCCACGCAAAAACAAGCTCCGCAGACCTGCCCTTGCAAACCTTGATATTCTCGTTCTTGTGTGTTCAACTGTTGAGCCGCTGCCGAATTTTACTGTTATAGACAAAATGACTGCGGCGGCAGTAAATAACAATATGGAACCCGTGATTGTCGTTACAAAAAACGACCTTGAAAACGGTGACAGGATTGCCGATATTTACAGACACGCAGGTTTTCGTGTTTTTCTTTGTTCCGATGATTCTTCTTCTCAAACGGAAGAGCTTAAAAGCTATCTTCACGGTAAGGTTTCGGCATTTATCGGCAACAGCGGTGTGGGCAAGTCTACTTTGCTCAACAGGCTGTTTCCATCGCTTTCACTCGAAACGGGACAGACAAGTAAAAAGCTTGGCAGAGGCAGACACACAACAAGAGTTGTTGAGCTGTTTGAGCTTGACGGCTGTTTTGTAGCCGATACACCCGGATTTTCAACGGTTGACCTTCAAAGATACGAAATGATTGACAAAACTCAGTTGCAGTATTGCTTTCCTGAGTTTGAAAAATACATCGGTGAGTGTATGTTTACTTCATGTTCTCACACCTGCGAAAAGGGTTGCAGAATACTTGAAGCACTTTCTGACGGTGAAATTGAAGAAACCCGTCACCGCAGTTACACCCAGATGTACAACGAGGTTAAAGATATCAAATTATGGCAGATAAAGGAGTAATTATGCGTTGTGTGATTATTTCAGGCTCGCCTGACACAAATTCAGATTTTTTGTCCGAGGTCATAAAACCTGATGATTATGTGATATGTGCCGACAGGGGCTGCGATTTTGCAAAACAGGCAGGGATTACTCCAAATCTTGTTGTGGGCGATTTTGATTCAGAGCCAAATGTCTTGTTTCCGAATACCAAAACTGTTCGTCTTATTCCCGAAAAGGATGACACCGACACTATGCATTCTGTCGGCTTGGCGCTTGAAAAGAATTTTGATACGATAGTGATTCTCGGTGCATTGGGAGGAAGATTTGACCATAGCTTTGCAAATGTGGCAGTTCTTTCTTATATTCACGAACACGGCAGGAGGGGTGTTCTTCTCTCTGAAAACGAGAAAATTGAATTTCTTTCTGTCGGTCATTATGAATATAAAAATATGAAAGGAAAAACTTTTTCATTGTTTCCTTTCGGATGTCCGAGTGTCTGCGTAAGCTATTCGGGAACAAAGTATCCTCTTGAAAAATACTGTGTTTCGAGCAGCGTTACTTTGGGTGTTTCCAATATATTTACTTCTGATATGGCAACAATTGATATATATGACGGAAATGCAATACTTATAATCAATTTGAAAGAATGTTGATTTTGTTATTTGATATTGCATTAAAATGTATCTTGTACATACCGTGTGTAATGTCAACATTATATGGGGGTATAGCTCAGCTGGGAGAGTGTCTGACTGGCAGTCAGAAGGTCACGGGTTCGAGCCCCGTTATCTCCACCAATTTATGTCATAACAATATTTGCAAAGAATTATTATTTTTCAGATTTGCAATAACAAAATTGTAATTATATTAACACTTTGAAGACTTGAAAAGAAATATGTTTTTATGGTATAATTCTTTTTAGACAAAATTTGAAATTGAAACTTATTTGGAGTTGAGTAATAATATGTCATTGTGTATGGGATGCATGCAGGAAATAGGTGACAATAAGATTTGCCCGTCCTGCGGATTTGATACAACAGAAAAACAGCAGGCTCCTTTTTTACCGTACGGAACTATTCTTCAAAACCGCTATATTGTCGGTGCAGGAATTGATACCAACGGTGAAAGCACGCGCTATATTAGCCACGACAAACAGACAGGTGACATCGTAATCATCTGTGAATTTCTTCCCATCGGACTTTTTTCCCGTGACGAGGGAACTGCAGAGGTTAAAATTAACTATGAAAATCGTCTGGTTTATAATAAGCTCAAAGATGATTTTCTCAACTATTATAAAATTCTTTCCGAGCTTCGTGAATTGTCTGCTCTTATGAATGTTCACAACATTTTTGAAGAGAACAACACGGTTTATGTTGTTGAGGAAAACGAGGATCTCATTCCTTTTGAAGAGTATGTTGAACGCAGTAACGGTCATCTTGAGTGGGATATTGCACGACCGCTTTTTATGCCTGTAATTTCCGCTCTTGAAGCTCTTCATAAGAGAGGCGTCGGTCACTATGCAATCGCGCCTAAAAATATGTATATAACGGCAACGGGTAAAGTTAAGATTTCCGGATTTGCATCTGAAAATGAACGCAAAAGAGGTACGCCTCTTAAATCACAGCTTTTCTCGGGAAGTGCTGCTCCCGAACAGTACGATGACAATTTTCCGCTTGACGATATTACCGATATTTACGGCTTTTGTGCAACGCTTTTCTATGCGCTTACAGGTCATATGCCAAAGAGTGCCGTTGAGCGCCGTAAGGACAGCAGACTTCTTATGAGCACAACAACCGTAAAGCGGCTCCCACCGCATGTTGTTTCGGCTCTTGCAAACGGCTTGCAGGTTGAAAGAGAAAACCGTATCACAGATTTTGACGAGCTTCGTTCTCAGCTTTCCGTTGCCCATACAGCAAAGGCAATTCAGGATGAAATTTCAAGAACCGCAAGTATGAATCTCTCAAAGAACGAGCGTAAGCGCAAAACCTCTAACGGTATGTCGCACGCGTCAATAATTATTATTGCTGCCGCTGTAACAGTTCTTGTTCTCGGTATCGCAGGCGTATTTTGGCTGATGCAGAACCCTCTTGCCGGAATGTTTGCTAACAATACCGACGCAAGCGTAAGCTCTACTCAGAGTACCGAGTGGACAGGTGCAACAATTCCGAACTATGTGGGAATGACATATGAAGATGCCGTAAAGAGTGCCGAAGGCAACAGTAATATCACAATTTACAGAACGCTTAACGACGAATACAGCGATGACTATGCAGAGGGCAAGATTATGTCGCAGTCACCTGCCGCAGGCTCAAAAATTACGCAGGAAGATTCGGTTGTAGTAAGTATCTGCGTAAGCAAGGGTTCACAGATGAGAACTCTCCCAAAGGTTGAGGGCGAAAAGCTTGATTCCGTAGCGTCGGACATTGCCGCTCAGGGACTTCTTGCAACTGCAGAGTATGAGTACAGTGACAAGGTTGCCGAGGGCAGAGTTATCCGCTATAAGGAACATGTTGAGGGTGATACTCTTGAATACGGTTCAACTGTAATTCTCATTGTCAGCAAAGGCAAAGAACAGACAAATACGCAATCATCAAAATCATCAAACTGATTAACTAAACAACATAGCTTTTAAGACGGACTTTTTCGGTTCGTCTTATTTTTTTGATAAAACGAGAATTATTATTAAATATCGTAATATGCCTGATAAAAATCACATTATAAAAATTTTCAGAAAACTGTCACAAAATAAAGGTCAAAAATAGTCAAATTTCTCTTGACATTTTTTGAAAATGGTATAAAATATAATTAGCACTCAGGAAACAAGAGTGCTAACCAATTAAAATGCAATTTTTAAATTTTTACAGGAGGCTGTATTTATGACAATCAAACCATTACTCGACAGAGTCGTTTTAAAAGTTGAAGAAGCTGAGGAGAAAACAAAGAGCGGCATCATTCTTTCATCTGCTGCTCAGGAAAAGCCACAGTTCGCATCCGTTGTTGCTGTTGGCCCCGGCGGTGTCGTTGACGGCAAGGAAGTAAAAATGTATGTCAGCGTTGGCGATAAGGTAATCGCAAGCAAATATGCAGGCACACAGGTAAAGATTGACGGCGAAGAGTACACAATCGTGAACCAGTCAGACATACTCGCAACTCTTGAATAATTAACTGTTAAATATACGGAGGTAATTTACAATGGCTAAACAAATCGCATACGGCGAAGAGGCAAGAAAGGCTTTAATGAAAGGTATCGACCAGCTCGCAGATACCGTAAAAATCACACTCGGTCCTAAGGGCAGAAATGTTGTTCTTGACAAAAAGTTCGGTGCCCCGCTCATCACAAATGACGGTGTAACAATTGCAAAGGAAATTGAGCTTGAAGATCCTTTTGAGAATATGGGCGCTCAGCTTGTTAAGGAAGTTTCTATCAAGACTAACGATATCGCAGGTGACGGTACTACAACAGCTACACTCCTTGCTCAGGCTCTTATCAGAGAGGGTATGAAGAATGTAACTGCAGGCGCTAACCCTATGGTACTCAAAAAGGGTATTGCAGATGCCGTTAATGTTGCAGTTGAGGCTGTAAAGAAAAACAGCAAGCAGGTATCGGGTACAGACGATATCGCAAGAGTTGCCACAGTTTCATCACAGGATGAATTTATCGGTAAGCTCATTGCAGAGGCTATGGAAAAGGTTACAACTGACGGTGTTATCACAGTTGAGGAGTCAAAGACAGCCGAAACATACAGTGAGGTTGTTGAGGGTATGATGTTCGACAGAGGTTACATCGCTCCTTATATGGTAACAGATACAGATAAGATGGTTGCAGAGCTTGACAATCCGCTTATCCTCATTACAGACAAGAAGATTTCAACTACACAGGAAATTCTCCCGCTTCTTGAGCAGATTGTTCAGATGGGTAAGAAGCTCCTTATCATTGCCGAAGATGTTGAGGGCGAGGCTCTTACAACTCTCGTACTTAACAAACTCAGAGGCACATTCACTTGTGTTGCAGTAAAGGCTCCGGGCTTTGGCGACAGAAGAAAAGAAATGCTTCAGGATATTGCAACGCTCACAGGCGGTACTGTAATCACATCCGACCTCGGTCTTGAACTCAAGGATACAACAGTTGACCAGCTCGGTACTGCCCGTCAGGTTAAGATTGAAAAGGAAAACACAATCATTGTTGACGGTGCAGGCGATAAAGAAGCTATCAAGGGCAGAGTTGCTCAGATCAGACAGCAGATTGAAACAACAACCTCCGACTTTGACCGTGAAAAGCTTCAGGAGCGTCTTGCAAAGCTCGCAGGCGGTGTTGCAGTTATCAAGGTTGGTGCCGCAACAGAAGTTGAAATGAAAGAAAAGAAGCTCCGTATTGAGGATGCTCTTGCCGCTACAAAGGCTGCTGTTGAAGAGGGTATCGTAGCAGGCGGCGGTATCGCTTGCATGAACGCTATTCCGGCTGTTGCTGAGTTCGTTGACACTCTCGAGGGTGACGCTAAGACAGGTGCTAAGATTGTTCTTAAAGCACTTGAAGAACCGCTCCGTCAGATTGTTGCTAACGCAGGTCTTGAGGGCAGCGTAATCTGCGAGAATGTTAAGAAGGCTAACAAGGTTGGCTATGGCTTCAACGCTCTTACAGAGGAATACACAGATATGGTTTCGGCAGGTATCGTTGACCCGACAAAGGTTACCCGTTCAGCTCTCCAGAACGCAAGCTCTGTTGCAGCAATGGTTCTTACAACAGAATCACTTGTTACAGACATCAAAGAGCCTGCAGCTCCGGCAGCTCCCGCAGCACCTGATATGGGCGGAATGTACTAATCCCGTAAGCTTATAATATTATAGATAAATTTTACCGCAGACTCAAAAGGTCTGCGGTAATTTTATGCTCAAATCCTTTTTCTTGCTTTTTGTCGAAAGGTATATTATAATTTAAATATGAACGAAAAAAGTTCACACGGAAAACAGGTGATTTTATGAAGATAAAAGAAGATTTTGTTCTGCGAAAGGTTGCAGATTCGTATGTTGTAGTTCCCGTAAATAAGCTGACGCTTGATTTTAACGGAATTATTAACCTTAACGAAACAGGTGCATTCCTTTTTGAAAAGCTCCAAAACGATTGCGAAAAGGCTGATTTACTCAGTGCAATGCTTGATGAGTATGAAGTGAGCGAACAAAAAGCGAGTGCCGATATTGATTCCTTTATCAAAAAGCTGGAAGAGGCTGATGTCCTTGAATAAAGATGTAAATCTTGATGATGTGATGCAGATTATTGCCGAAAAGCTTGACGCGGGCGGCACGGTCACATTCAATCCAAGGGGGACAAGTATGCTTCCGATGCTCCGTGACGGTGACGACACGGTAGTTTTATCAAAACCGAAGGGAAGGCTCCATCTTTTTGATTTGCCCTTATACAGGAGAAAAGACGGCTCATATGTGCTTCACAGAGTTGTAAATTTTGGCGGTGACGGCAGTTACACGATGTGCGGCGATAATCAGTTTGAGGTTGAAAAGGGCATTACCGATGAGGACATAGTAGGGGTTGTAACGGCTTTTTACAGAAAAGGCAAGCCTTATAAAGTTAATTCGCTGAAGTACAGAGCCTATCTTGAATTTATGTTCTATTCAAAGCCCATAAGACGGGTTATAGTTTCAATTGTTGTAAGAACCAAAAATACATTTGGTAAATTAAAGCCGAAAAAAGGAAATAAAAATGAAGAAACATCTTAACGATAATGAAAAAATTGAATTCAAATATCTGCTTGAACTTGTTTCTTCGTCTGTAAACGGCACAGCACCTCCGATTCCCTATGAGGGAATAAAATGGCAGTCGATAAAGATGCTTGCAAAGTATTGCAGTGTGGAAGCTCTTGTTGCCAATGCGGTTTTGACGCTTGACAAAAAATATGTCTCCCCCGAAGTATATGCAAAATTCAAGCAGGAGTTATCGGCTGAAATGCTGATTGACGGAAATCTCTCATATGAAACCGAGAAAATTCTCAAGGCTTTTGATGAAAACAAAATCAAGAACATTCCTTTAAAGGGCTATTTTATGAAAAAGGAATATCCTCGTTCCGATTTCCGTTCCGTGTCGGATGTTGATATTCTGTTTGACAGAAAGCAGATTGATTTGGTTAAAAAAGTATTTTCCGAACTCGGATACACTTTTCTGAATGAAGATGACAACCAGTATCATTTTGAAAAAAAACCGATGATGAACATTGAAATGCATGCAACTCTTGTCCATGAAAACGAGGAATCCTATCTGTTGCTTGTTAATCAGCTTGACCGTTCAATAAAGCGTGACGGCTACAGCTATTCATATGAAATGAGCCATGAGGACTTTTATATCTATATGCTTGTTCATAACTCGAATCATTTCAGAATCGGCGGAATGGGAGCAAGAATGGTGCTTGACAGCTATGTTTTCTTGAAAAATCATCAATCTGAGCTTGATTATGACTATCTTAATGTGATGCTTGAAAAAATCGGTATTGCAAAGTATGAAAAGCGTGTTCGTGAGATTGCGTTCAACTGGTTTGCAAAGCCACAGGCTGAACTTAAATTTGATGATATCGAAGAATATATTCTGCTCAGCGGTACACTCGGCAGGGTAGATGTTGGCACGATGATAAATTCCCACAAGACAATTACAGAGAATAACAAATCAAAGTTCTCATATCTTGTGTCCTCTATATTTCCACCAAAATCCGAAATGCAGTATAAGTATCCATATGTAAAAAAAACACCGTTCCTTTTACCGATTTCATGGTGTCATATGTGGGGAAAAAGGCTTTTTGTAGACAGAGATATCAATTTTAAATCGGGTATCAAAAACCGTATGTCATACACGGATGAAGATGTAAAATTGTACAAGTCCCTTTTGGATGAAATGGGTTTTGACGGTATTGGGATAAATAATTTTGGAAATTGAATATGCAAATCAACCTCCCGACAGTTTTTGCTGTCGGTTTTTTTGCATAATAAAGGTAAATTTGAAAATAATATTACAAGATATTATTTTGAGGTGATACCTATATATGATCAGAATTATTACCGATTCAGCCGCTGATTTTGAACATTCCGAAAGCGAAAGACTCGGCATTTCAACGGTACCTCTGGCTGTGTTTATTGACGGAAAAGAATATAAGGATGATTTTCTTCATTCAAAGGAACGCTTTTACAGGCTTGCAAAGCTGTCGAAAACTTTGCCGAAAACCTCTCAACCGTCACCGTATGTTTACGAATGTGTCTTAAAAAAGGCGAGAGATAACGGTGACTCGGTTGTTATTATAACTGTTTCCTCTGCATTAAGCGGTTCATATCAGAGTGCAGTTCTTGCAAGAGATTTGCTCGGATATGAAAATTGTTATGTTGTTGACAGCAAATCTGCCTCAGCAGGACAAAAACTTGTTGTGAAAGAAGCTCTGCGGCTTCGTGACAATGGGTTTACGGCTGAAGAAATTGCGGATTCTCTTTTAAAATTCAGAAAAAGAATTATAGTTTATGCCTGCATAGATGATATGAAGTATCTGTATGGCGGCGGTAGACATACAAATGCCGCCGCATTACTCGGCTCAACAGGGAGAATAAAGCCTGTAATCAGTATTGCCGAGTCGGGCAGTGTAGCTTTTGAGGCGAAGACAATCGGAATGCGCCACGGTATGAATCATATGCTGATGTCATTGAAAAAATACGAAATAGACTCAAATTATCCGCTTTATATAATGCACACCAATTCAAGAAACCTTGCATTGTATTTTTCAAAGCTGATAATTTCAAAAGGAGTTGTATTTGATGAGGGCGGTATCGTCAGCGTTGGTTGTGTTGTCGGCAGTCATATAGGAGAGGGCAGCACGGGTATTGCATTTGTCAAAAAAGAGTAAAGAAAAAGCGGACATAATTAAATGTCCGCTTCAATCATTTTATCAGGCTTTTTCGTTTTCTTTCTTTTCAGGAATTTCTTTAAGCTTTCTGACAAATTCTTTGATTTTTGTATATTTGCCGTTGAGAATACACTCAAATGTGAACGACGCTGTAGGAATCATAAGAATTATGTAAGTAAGCACATATTGTGATTTGCCCTCAAACAGCAGATGATAACCGAATGCACCCAACAGAACAAGGGGAAGCAGTACTGTTTCGATGTTTGTCTTTTTGTTGAGGAACAGGAAGTAAATTCCCACCGCAAATGCTATGAAAAGAATTTGCATGTATAAGTTAAAATACAGTTCAAAGAACTGTCCGATACTGCCGTCGTACATTCCTTTGCCGATCCAATTAAGCTCGTTTGTATGATTTTTAACCTTGCTTACCCAGATGCTTTCATAGGTTGTTTCGTTCCATTGGCTGGTGATTTTCTTCGAGAAGAAGTCAATCATATAATTACTGTTCTTGCCGAAATAATTCATTCTTGATTTGATATTGCTCCAAGCCTGTGCATTTCCTGCTTTGGCATCAAGCCCCGCATTTCTGTAATCGTCAAGTGCAATACCGTTGTACCAACCGGGAGCCATATATGAGTCGTTGATACCCATATCAAGATACATAACCTGTGTAACACCGCTTGAAAGCTTAACGCCCGAACGGTTCTCGTAGCTCATAATAATAAGGTTGCTTGTTCCGACAACAGCAATGCAGATTGCAAGTGCAAAAGCAATGCTCTGCCACTTTTTAGCCTTAATTGTGTGAATAATCAGCATAATAACAAACGCAACAAGATAAATCAGGTTGTTGTACTTTGCAAGCGTTGAAACAACAAGAAGCACGGCACATGGAATGAGCAATAAATATTTGTTTGTCTGAAAATACTTGATGAGGAAGTATGATGCCCAAATTGCAAAACACATACCTATAATATTACCATAAACGAAGGTACAGAAGAGAACAGGCTGGAAGCATCCGGCAAGCAAAAGGATTGAAATAAATTCAATCGAACGCTTTTTGAAAAGCAGTTTTGTAATGTTTGCAATTCCCAGATAAGCTGCCGCCGTACACATTACATTGAACACCTGAATGGACATTGTGCTTTCTGTGCCGAAAATTCTGTAAAAAATTTCACTTATAAACACAAAGCCAAGCTGGAACGGATAAAAGTTGTAGTAGGCATATCCGCTGTAAAAGTCGCTGTTGTAAAAACCGCTGTTGTTTTGAAATGACGAATAGTTGCCCTTTGCCGCCTGTGACGCTGTTTCGTAAATGTTGTAGCTGTCAGCCGCGGGAACAGAGGTTACCGAGAATATCCACACAAGTCCCACAATCATAACAAAAGCCGCAAGACAGATTTGCATATATTTCAGATTTACCTTTGCAAAAAAGTCATAGTGCTTTTTCATTTTAAATATAAAAACGGTAAACAGGGAAGTGAACAGGATGTTAAGTGCAATGTTATCCGTCTGATACAAAATTACTTCACTGCCGTAATTTGCCGAATCAAATACGCTTGTCTGCACAAAGCTCATAATTGCGATGTATGCAAATGCTATGAACACGAAAAGGCAAAGAATGTTTACAATAACATACTCGACTGTATTCTGCTTTTTGACAGAAGTAACCATTTTTGCAGTCTGCTTAGATTTTTTTGAATTTTTTGAATTGTTTTTAGCTTTAGTATTACTCATATTATGTACCTGCCCAATTAAAATTCTTTCTTGACAGAACGCATAAACAGAGTACCGAGAGCCTCTTTAATATCTGTACCGTCAAATAAAACCTTGTACACCGATTCAACAATAGGAAGGTCAACTCCGTATTCCTGACCAAGCTTGTACAATGCCTTTGAAGTCATAACACCCTCGGCAAGCTTTGTGAACCTGTCGCCTTTTGCAAAGCTTTCTCCGTACATCCTGTTGTGACTCCATTTTGAAAACAGGGTAGCCTCATAGTCGCCGAGATGACAAAGTCCGTAGGCACTCATTTCATTGCCGCCGAGCGCCTTAATGAGTCTTGCAATCTCTCGTGTGCCTCTTGCCATCAACGCACCTTTAAGAGAGGTGTAGTTAAGACCGTCAAGCATACCTGCCGCAATGCCGATAACATTCTTTGCAGCGGCGCCGATTTCACTGCCGATAAGGTCTGTTCCAAGGTAGAATCTGATAAGGTCGCTTGTAAATTCATTTACGAGCTTTTCCTTAACCTCGTGATTATTGCTGTCGATAACCATACAGTTTGGAATTCCCCTTACATAATCCTGCGGATGTCCGGGACCGACCCACACTGCAACAGGAGTTTTGCTTTCATCAACAAACTCACCGACAACCTCGCTGAGCCTTTTGCCCGTAGTTGCCTCAACACCCTTCATGCAGAGGACAATTGTCTTGCCGTCAAGATTGTACTTTGAAATATCTGCAAAATACGAACGCAGATACTGCGATGAAATAGAAATTATAATAACCTCGGCTCTTTCAATTGCATGCTCAAGGTTTGATGATACCTCTATAGATTTTGGAAATGTGAGGTAATCGTTTTTATATGTTTCTTTAAGCTGTATGAACTCGGGAGCGTCGGCAAGCCCGCAGCTCAAAACATTATGACCGATTTTGTCGAGATACCAGGCAATGCAGCTGCCCCAGCGACCGCAACCTAAAACGGAAATATTCATATTATTACTTCTCCTGTTTATATATTATTGATATTTTATATAGCTTTAATAACAATAAAAAACCCGCCCGACCGTATGATTTTTGGAATAACCTGCCTACTTGAGTGACAGGTGGGTGCCAGCCCTTGAACTTCAGGCTCCCTTCTTCCGAGAAAACGGGAGGTCTGCACACGGTTCAAAGGAGCGAAGCTCCCGATTTAAATGTTGTAGGGTTATTTTAAAATCATTCGCGTATCGGGCAGGAATTTAAACTCACTTACCTGCAATACTATTATATGCAGAAAAAGCTATTATCAGTCGTCTTCGTCATAAAATTCTTCATTATAACGCTTTTCAAAAACAGCGGCAATTCTGTCGAGCTTTTCATCATCTTCAATTTCGGCAAGCTCTTCTTCGCCGTCAATTTCACTAACTTCAAAAATATAATACTCACCGGGATCATTTACCGCGTCCTCCGGATTTTCAAAGAAAGGATAGAGCACATAAAATTTGCCCTCGTCATTTTCAATTATGTCAAGAATTTCAAACTCAATCTCTTCACCGTTATCGCCGATAAGGGTAATGAGATCCGGTGTATATTCGTTAGCCATCTTATAGCCTCCGTTTATTATAAATTTTGTTTTGCTTTCTTTCATATCCATTTTACATTTTTTTGACCGTTTAGTCAAGGCATTTAAGACTTTTGGTTAAAAATAAAAAAGTTTTAAAAAAAGTGTTGACAATCACCAAAAAGCATGATATAGTATAAACAAGATAAATAATATATTGTCTTTAAATTACTAACAACTTCCTTTCTATGTGCTTGATTACTCCATAAAATTACCTAAAAACCGACGGCTGCATACCGTCGGTTTTTACGTTGTATTAAAATGCTTTTATCAAATTGTAAACTTTTTGTAAGAGAAATAGCCTTGAAAATTGATTTTAAAAGATATATAATGCTTTTGATAATGGATTAGTGCGTAAAAATGCGGTATAATCTCCGATTCTCGCATAGGTCTGTTTTCCATATGCTCAATAAACACACAGAATGGAGTTTTTTATTTAATGAAATCATTTCAAAAGCTTCCGCCGCAGTTTCAGTGTGCTGAGGTAAAAGAATACTATGACATTCTTTGCAAAAAGCAAGGCAGTCTTATTTTAAAGCGTGTCCTTGATATTTTTGCGTCTGTCATTTTGCTTGTGTTTCTGATTATACCAATAGCAGTAATTGCCGTTATTATTAAAATTGATTCAAAGGGTTCCGTGTTTTATAAGCAGCAACGAGTTACAACATATGGAAAGAAATTTAAGATTCTTAAGTTTCGTACTATGATAACAGGAGCTGACAAACTCGGCTCACTTGTCACAACCGACTGCGATTCAAGAGTCACCGATATAGGCAGGTTTCTCCGCAAGTATCGTCTTGATGAGCTTCCTCAGATTTTTAATGTTCTTTCAGGCAGTATGTCAATTGTTGGAACCCGACCTGAGGTTCAGCATTATGTTGATATGTATGAGCCGAAATATTTTGCAACTCTGCTTATGCCTGCAGGAATAACCTCTCTTGCATCAATTATGTATAAGGATGAGGAAAAGCTGTTAAAAGGGGAGATGAATGTTGACAGAGTTTATGTTGAGAAAATTCTTCCCGAAAAGATGAAGTTTAACCTTTCATATGTCAAAAATTTCAGCTTTGGATCTGACATTAAGCTGATGCTCAAAACCATTAAAGAGGTTTTCAGCTGATTCGTTTTGATTGGAGTATTCAGATGACCGATTTTAAACAAAAGCTAAGAAGATTTTTTTCCGATTCATCGCTTTTCAGGAGAATCTATATTATAGATTTGTTTTTTACCAACATTGCGTTTCTCCAGATTCCTGCTTATGTGCTTCTTGTTTTTCTCTTTATATGGGGCGTCTGCCTTGTGGTGTACAACCAAAGGCGGAACAACACATTCTTTAAACTGCGTTTCGGAATATGGATAGGCGCATTTCTTGCCGTGACTGTATTTTCAATACTTCTCAACTTTTCACAGACAATTCTTTACAGCCTTGTTATGCTGCTGCATTCAGTAATGTGTTTCTTCCTTTTTTACGGAATGCACACAGAGCCTGATTTTGATTACAGAATTGAGCTGTATCACATTGCTAAATTTATCACTTACATCACAACGGTAATGAACATAATCGGCATAAGCTGCCTTATGTTCGGCATAAAATTTGAGTGGTACTGGATTAAGTTCACCGTTTACGAAAACAGATTCACGGGTTGTTATGTCAATCCGAATCTGCTCGGTTTCATAGCAGTGGTGTCGATTTTTTGCTGTCATATGCTCTCAAAGGGACATTTTATGCGCAGGATTGCCGAAAAAATTCCTGAACCCGGCATCAGTAAGATATGGATTGTAGCCTGTCTTGCAACAAATATTTTTTCACTTATTTTGTGTGACTCAAACGCATCGCTTGTGCTTGCTCTCGGATATGCAATTGTTTATATAGTTTATATGTTCTTTGCCGACAAGGCGGGACTTTCACCGTCAAAAATTATTTTGAAAATTACAGCGCTGTTTCTTGTGGGAGTTTTCCTTACAGGCTCTGCCTTAATGTTCAGAACGATTTGTCAGGAAGGCTTTTCCGTTGTTGTATCAAAGACAACCTCTGTTGTCGATTTGCTTTTAGGCAAGACCGAAAGCGAACTTGTGCAGGAAGAACTGACTCCCGAACAGAGAGAACAGCTTGAAAAGGATAAAATCACCTTTTCACACGAAAACAAAAACATCGACAGCGGAAGAAAGAAGCTTTGGCTTGAATCAATCAATCTTTTTAAGCTGTCGCCGATTGTCGGAATCTCAAACGGAAATATCGTTCTCTACAGCGCCGAATATTCAAACGGTGCTTTGGAGTATTCCTATCACAAAAGTGATTTGCACAACGGTTTCCTTACAATTTTGGTTTCAACAGGCATAATCGGTTTTGTTCTTTTCGGAATTTTCGGTTTTCGGTTTGCAAAACACTCCGCACAGCATTTATTTCTTCAGAAAAAAACATACCGTGACGATGTTTACCCCTGTCTGTTTGCTTTTCTTTTCGCATATTTGTTTTTTGCCTGCTTTGAAAAGGCATTGCTCTATGACATATCATTTATGGTGGTATGGTTCTGGCTGATTATGGGCTATATGAGTTGCTACATCACAAAGTTTGAACCGACGCTTGAAAGTCAGTGCCTTTTTCACGGAAAAAGGCTCAAACGCATTACGAGAACAATGCTCTGATGCTTGTATAATCGGAAAATTTGATGTATAATAACCGTAGGAGCGTTTTGCTTCTGCGGTTATTTTTTGGTGAGGTATAGTTTTATGAAATACGGTTTTATCAAGGTTGCATCCGCAACACCGAAAATCAGGGTTGCAGACTGTAAAACCAACACAATAAATATTATTGAACAGATTAAAGAGGCACACAAAAACGGTGCGTCACTGGTTGTGTTTCCCGAGCTTTGTGTAACAGGCTACACCTGTTCGGATTTGTTTTATCAGCGTGTTTTGCTCAATGCGGCTGAAAAATCAGTTGAGAAAATTCTTAAAGAAACAGCAGACCTTGACATAATCTCAATTGTTGGTGTTCCCGTCGCAATTGAATCGGCACTCTATAATTGTGCCGCAGTAATTTATAAGGGAGATATCCTCGGCATTGTACCTAAGGTCAACATCCCTAACTACAGCGAATTTTACGAGGTTCGTCACTACACAAGCGGTAAGAACCTCTATGATGAAATTTCATATGCAGGCGCAGAAACCGTAATTTCGGATAACCTTGTTTTCTGTTGTGACAAAATGCGTGATTTCATCTTCGGTGTTGAAGTTTGCGAGGATTTGTGGGTTGCCGCATCTCCGTCTGTTGAACACGCAAAACACGGTGCAACTATAATCTGCAACCCGTCAACATCGGATGATGTAATAGGCAAGGCACAGTATCGCCGTGACCTTGTAAAAATGCAGAGCGGTAAGCTTTGCTGTGCATACATTTACAGCGATTCGGGCTTTGGCGAAAGCACAACGGATATGGTATTTTCGGGACAGAACATAATCTCCGAAAACGCATCTCTGCTTGCAGAAAGCAAGCGTTTTACAACAGGCATTATCTATGCAGACATTGATGTTCAAAAGCTTTCGGCAGAACGCAGAAAAACAAATACTTTCACAAAAAGTGATGACAATAACTTTACCTCGGTATATTTTGATATGCCTATAAAACAGACAAAGCTTTCAAGAGAGTTCTCTCGGACTCCGTTCATTCCGTCAAACAAATCAGACCTTGACGCCCGTTGTGAGGAGATTATAACAATGCAGGCAACAGGTCTTGCAACAAGACTTGCTCACACGGGAATTCAAAATGCGGTTTTAGGACTTTCGGGCGGTCTTGACAGTACGCTTGCTCTCATCGTCTGCGTTCATGCTTTTGATATGCTCGGTATTGACAGAAAGAATATTCATACTGTAACAATGCCGTGTTTCGGTACAACAAAGCGTACAAAGTCAAATGCTCAGCTTCTGGCTGAGGCATACGGAGTGTCTTTTGAAGATATTAACATTACAAAGGCTGTTCGTCAGCATTTTGCGGATATCAACCACGATGAAAGCGTTACAAATATAACCTACGAAAACTCACAGGCGAGAGAGAGAACACAGATTCTTATGGACCTTTCAAACAAATATAACGGTCTTGTTATCGGCACAGGCGACCTATCTGAGCTTGCTCTCGGCTGGGCAACCTACAACGGTGACCATATGAGTATGTATGCCGTAAATGTGTCAATTCCGAAAACCCTTGTCCGCTATCTCACTGCCTATGAGGCACAGCACAGCGAAGGAGTTCTAAAAACCGTTCTTCTTGATGTTCTCGACACACCTGTAAGTCCCGAACTTCTTCCGCCAGATAAAAACGGCGAAATTGCACAGAAAACCGAAGATGTGGTTGGTCCTTATGAACTCCACGACTTTTTCTTATATTATTTGGTAAGATTTGGTTTCGAGCCGAATAAAATATACTACCTTGCAAAGAAATCATTTGCGGGAAAATACGATAATGCCACAATCAAAAAGTGGCTCACAACCTTTGTCAGAAGATTTTTTACTCAGCAGTTCAAGCGTTCATGTCTGCCTGACGGACCGAAGGTTGGTTCTGTAACACTTTCGCCTCGTTCAGACTGGAGAATGCCGAGTGATGCGTGTGTAAACCTTTGGCTTGAAAATCTTGAAGAAGATTAAGAAATAAAATTTTGACGGTGATTTTATGAAATTGTTTATTACACGAGATGTATCTCCGTCCGATGTTTGTTTTTTGATTCGTGATGAATTGGGCAGGGATAAATATACTGCTGTTATGAAACGCAGAAAGAGAAGTATGCGTGGTGTTGTCAACAACATTGTAAGGCTTAATATTCTTGATGAGAATAAAAACCTTGTTGCAAGACTTCGACAGTTACCCGTTGCAGGAGTAAATTCATTTACTCTAAAAACAGACAAAACAGCGGCAACCCTCGTGGTGCTTATGACCAACAATATGGTTCAATGCAGATTCTACGGCAATAATTGGAGAATTCTCGGTGATGTAATTTCAAAAAATTTCAGCATTGTTGATGTTGACAACGCACAGATATGCAACCACATCAAGCACCCTTTAGGGTGCGAACTTGAAATTGCCGATGCGCAAAACGAATTGATATGTTTAATGACCGCCTTATGCGTCAATATGATAAATACAGTTGACAAGCGAGAGGTACAGGTTGTATAATCTATGTGCAGACAGTTCCCACCGCTAAAGCTATGTGAACTGCCACAGAGCAAGCAAATAACAGTGCAAACATCGCAGATAAATATTAAAAATTGAAATTGTCAAAGCGACATCCTTTGATGTCGCTTTTTGCAAATTCAGCCTGCAACGCAAAATTTTGCGTTTAATATATTCTCAGGGAGGAATAAATATGGACAAATTATTAAAGCTTTTAAGTGAAAATTCCGGTTTTACAACAGCGGAAATAGCGGCAATGCTCGGCGAGCCTGAGGATTACATTAAGGCGCAGATTAAGGAATACGAAAATTCGGGGGTAATCAAGGGTTATCAGGCAGTTGTAAACTGGGATATGGTTGACGACAGCTATGTTGAGGCTTTAATTGAACTTCAGGTAACTCCCAAAAAAGAAACAGGCTTTGACGAAATGGCAGAACTCTGCATGGGCTTTGAAGAGGTGGAATCTCTCTATCTTATGGCAGGCACATATGACTTTGCTCTCATTGTAAGAGGCGAGTCAATGCAGGACATCGCAATGTTTGTTGCCAAAAAGCTTTCTACAATTGACGGTGTGCTTTCAACGGGTACACACTTTATTATGCGCCGCTACAAGGACAGAGGGGCATGCCTTTTCAGCGATGAAGAGAAGCGTGACGGGAGGCATTTGATTCTGTGATAGATTACAATAATTTTATTAACAAAAAGATTTCAACGGTAAAACCTTCGGGTATCCGTAAGTTTTTTGATATAGCTAACGAAATGGACGATGTCATTTCTCTGAGTATCGGCGAACCTGATTTTCAGACGCCGTGGCACATCCGTGAGGAGGGCATTAACAGCCTGAAAAAAGGTAAGACATGGTATTCTCCGAACAGAGGCTTTGCCGAGCTTCGTGAGGAAATTGCCGCCTACTACAAGAGAAGATTCGGTATTGAGTACGACGCCAAAAAGCAGACTCTTGTAACTGTAGGCGGCAGTGAAGCAATTGACCTTGTTTTCAGGACATTGCTTGATCCGGGTGATGAGGTTATCATTCCCGAACCTTCATTTGTTTGTTACGAACCGCTTACAGTGATGGCAGACGGCGTGCCTGTTATTATCAACACAAAAAACGAAGATAATTTCAGACTCAAAGCGTCAGACCTTCGTGCCTCAATTACTCCAAAGACAAAACTTCTTGTACTTCCGTTCCCGAACAATCCGACGGGTGCAATTATGGAGAGAAAAGACCTTGAAGAAATTGCAGAGGTTATCAGGGAACACAATCTGTTTGTACTTTCCGACGAAATCTATTGCGAGCTTACATACGGCAATAAGAACCATGTTTCAATTGCTGAAATCGACGGTATGTATGAGCGTACAATCGTTGTAAACGGCTTTTCAAAATCATATGCCATGACAGGCTGGCGACTCGGTTATGCACTCGGTCCTGTTCCTGTTATTGCTCAGATGACAAAGCTCCACCAGTATGGAATTATGTCTGCTCCTACAACCGCACAGTATGCTGCTATTGAGGCTCTGCGCAACGGTGACAGGGATGTAGAGATGATGCGCGGCGAGTATGATATGAGGAGAAGGCTTGTTGTGGACAGCTTTAACGCAATGGGGCTTACCTGCTTTGAGCCTTTGGGCGCATTCTATGTATTTCCGTGCATCAAAAGCACAGGTCTTACAAGTGAGGAATTTTGCACAAGACTTATTGTGGACAAGCATGTTGCCGTTGTTCCGGGTACTGCGTTCGGTGAATCGGGCGAAGGCTTTGTCCGTGTGTCATATTCATATTCTATCAAGCATCTTAAAATTGCGCTTGAAAGAATCAGAGAGTTTCTTGAAGAACTGAAAAAGGGTTAAAATATGGAAGTAAAAGTTCTTGCTCCTGCAAAAATAAATCTATCTCTCGATGTTCTTTCAAAGAGAGCAGACGGCTATCACAATATTTCAACCGTTATGCAAGCCGTTGATTTGTATGATACAATCACAATCACAGACAATGAAAGCGGCACGGTGACAATTTCATGTAACTGTGAGGGCGTGCCGTGCGACGATTCAAACATCTGTGCAAAGGCGGCTTACAAGTTTTTTGACTATTGCAAAACGGATGTTAAGGGCGTTCATATCGACATTGACAAGAAAATTCCCACACAGGCAGGTCTTGCCGGAGGAAGCAGTGACGGTGCGGCTGTTATTTTAGGCTTGAACAATATGTTCGGAACAATGCTCAAGCCGGCAGAGATGAGAGAAATCGGTGAAAAAGTAGGTGCGGATGTGCCTTTCTGCCTTGAGGGCGGAACAAAGCTTTGCACGGGAATAGGTACTGCAATCAAAAAAGTTGCCTCTTTTCGTTGCGACAGCATTGTAATCTGCAAACCCGACTCAGTCAGCGTGTCTACTGCCGATGCGTACAAAAAGGTTGACGCACTCAATCCTCACGCCTGCTATACCGATGAAATGGTAAAGGCACTGTTCAGCAGAGATATGTTTATGATTTCAACAACAATCTTCAATGACTTTGAACTTGCTCTGCAAATTCCGGAAGTTAATGAAATCAAGGGTATTATGCTCAAGTCAAAGGCAAGGGGAGCAGGTATGAGTGGTTCTGGTTCAGCCGTGTTCGGTGTTTTTACTTCATCACGCAGAGCCAAGAAGTGCTATGACAAGCTTTGTGAAAGCTACAAAGAAGTCTTTCTTTGCAAGCCTGTTTCAGACGGCTGTAAGGTGCTTTGATAAAATTTAATAATTTTGATTAAAATTACAGTAACCTGTCCATACTCATTTTAAGAGAGGACGGGTTATTTTTATGAAAACAAACAAATCAATACTTTTAATCAAATCCGCTGTAATCGCATTCATACTTACAACACTCTATTCGGTAATTCCGTTTCAGGCTGTATGCACTGAAATTCCGAACGATGTTTTCCGTTTTCACATACTTGCAAATTCAGACACGGAAGAAGATCAGGCTCTGAAACTCAAGGTGCGTGACAAGGTTCTTGAAAAGACGAAAATACTTTTTGATACGGCAAATTCAAAATCGGATGCCGAAGAATATGTAAAAGCAAACCTTGATGCTATAGAAGAAATCGCACAGAATGAGGTGTACAAAAACGGCTATAACTATCCCGTAAAAGCTGAAGTTGTCAATATGCACTTTGATACACGCTGTTACGAAAGCTATACACTGCCCGCAGGAATGTACGACGCACTTCGCATAACAATCGGCAATGCAGAAGGGCATAATTGGTGGTGCGTTATGTATCCGTCAATCTGCATTTCAACGGTTGATGAGGGAAAAAGCAGGGCGAAGAACGCTCTTTCTGACGATGAATACAGCGTTGTAACGGATGAAAAGGTGGAATACAAATTTTTCATAGTAGAACTTTTTCAGAAAATTTTTGTTTAATAACAGCAAGTTCTTTAAATAACCCACGGAATATGTTATTATTTGTACAGATATTTAAAATAAAATTACTTTATTGTGAATTAAATTTATGGAAGTGATGAAATGTTGAGATTTATTCTCGGAAAAAGCGGCAGCGGAAAAAGTACCGAGACTTTGAAGATTGCAGGCGAACTTGCCGACAGCAATCTTCCCGTAATGCTGATTGTGCCTGACCAGAGCACATTTGAATGTGAAAAAACTCTGCTCGATGTGTTCGGTGCAAAAAAAGCCGAAAAAGTCCTTGTATTCGGTTTTTCAAGACTTTGCAAATATGTTTTTGAGTTGACGGGAAACTCAGCCGATAATGTTATTGACGAGGGTACAAGAGCCGTTGTAATGAGCCTTGCGCTTGAAGAACTTACCGAAAAACTCCGTCTGCTTTCATCAAAGGGCAATAAAAGCCTTGTTGATGTTATGCTGCAGACTGTTTCCGATTTGAAGAAAAGCTCGGTTACAAGCGATGAACTCAGAAGTGCGTCAAGGCTTGTTGACGATGAAACCTTAAAGACAAAGCTTAACGAAACAGCTCTCATAACTGATACATTTGACGCACTTGTCAGCCAAAGCTATATTGACCCTATGGATGACCTGACAAGACTCGATGATATTCTTCAAAAGAATAATATTCTCAGGAATTATACGATAATCTTTGACGGATTTTCAGGCTTTACAATGCAACAGCTCAAGGTGGTAAGAAGCCTTATTCGTGACTGTACCGCTACATATTTTACCCTTACTCTTGACCCTCTGACAGACGGTTCTGAGGAAGTTTTCGCAACCTCACAACAGACATATAAAATTCTCAAGGAATATGCAAAGCGTGACGGAGTTGATATTAAAGCTCCGATAAAACTGACTGATTTACATCGGTTTAAAAATAACGAATTGACTTTGCTTGAACAAAACATTTTCAGGACACACCTTGAACCGCTTGAGATTTCTCCCGAAAATATCTGCGTTTACAATGCTGTTGATATGTATGATGAATGTGAGTATGTCGCAAGAAAAATCAAGGGTCTTGTTATTGAAAAGGGTTATCTTTATTCGGATATTTCCGTTATCTGCCACGATATCGACCCGTACAAGGGTATTTTATCAGAAATTCTTGAAAAATATGAAATTCCTTATTTCAGCGATGAACACGCCGATATTGATGTAAAACCGGTAATAAGGCTTGTAAACTCAATTTTCAGATGTATTGTTTTTGATTTTGAGAGAGAAGATGTGCTTGCTCTTTTGAAGTCGGGTTTAACCGAATTTTCTGTTGAAGAAATAAGTCTTTTTGAAAACTACCTTTTTGTATGGAATGTTTCGGGTTCGGTATTCAAGAATGAATTTGTTCAGAATCCAAAGGGCTATTCTGACAGGTTTTCGGATTATGACAGAGAGGTTCTTGTAAAGGTTGAAAATCTGCGTGAATCAGTTATTGAACCGTTACTTCTATTCAAAGAAAATGCAAAGGATAAAAACGGACTTGAAATTTCAAAACTGTTCTATGCACTCCTTGAAGAACTTAAAGTTCCCGATGCATTACGAAGAATGTATGCCGATTTTGAGAGCTCCGACGATAAAGCAGTCGGTGCGGAACAGATAAGAATCTGGAATATGCTTATGTCTGTTCTCGATAAAACCGCCGCAGTAATCGGCACAAAAGCAATGACTGTAAAGCGTTATTACGAGCTTTTGAGCTTACAGATTAACGCAATGCAATTGTCCGATATTCCGAGAACAATAGATTGCGTAACGATAACAACCGCTCAAAGGGTACGAATTTCTAAGCAGAAAGCGTCATTCCTCATAGGCTGTGTTGACGGCATTTTCCCTGCAATACCGCACACCGCCGGAATATTTTCGCCTTTTGAACTGAAAATGCTTGCAATGAACAAGGTTGAAATCGGTGACGATTTTGCCGCACTCAACAACCTTGAAACATTTATGGCATATTCCTGTATGACTTCTGCGAGCGAGTATTTGTCGGTATCCTTTTATTTGACGGATATATCGGGTGCAAGCTATCAGCCGTCCGAAATCGTACTTCAGTGCAAAAAGGTATTCAAAAACATCGTTGCATACGACAGGTTCGACTTTGACGCCAAAAAAGAGAGTATGTACGCACTTCGTCCTGCTTTTGACGCTGTTGCCGAGATGCTTGGCAGGGGTGAAAAAGTTCCCGAATCTTTGCTTGAAGTCTTTTCTCAAATTACTGAATATTCGGCAAAAATGGATTCGCTTAAAAATGCAAGGGATAAGGTTCCTTTTAAAATAAATGAGAGTCAAAATGCCGAAAGGCTTTTTGGCGGCAATCTTAGTATTTCAGCGTCACAGCTTGAAAAATTTAATCTTTGCAGGTTTTCATATTTCTGTAACTACGGCTTGAATGTTCGGGAAAGACTAAAGGCAGAGATTAACCCGATGCAGTACGGAACGATCGTTCATTATATACTTGAACGCTTTTTCAGAGAGTATTCTAAGGAACAGTATTCCGTGATGGATAAGGATGAGCTTTCAAAAATTTTCAGTACATATATTTCTGAATACGCTGCTGCACATTTTGGAGAGGTGCAAACAAAACAAAATTCATTTATGTACCGTATAAAACTAATTCTCGAAAATGTGCTCCGCCTTGTGAAGCACACAATTGATGAGCTCACTCAAAGCGAATTTTTTGTTACCGATTGCGAACTTAAAATCGGCGAGGATGTTCCGTCCTACACGGTTGTACTTCCCGACGGCCACAAAATCGCAGTCTGCGGAAGTGTTGACCGAGTGGATATTATGCAGAAAAACGGCACAACTTACTTGCGTGTGATTGACTATAAAACAGGATCAAAGGAGTTTAAGCTCTCGGATGTTCTTTACGGAATCAATCTTCAGATGCTCTTGTATCTTCATTCAATTGAGGTGTCGGGCAGTGACAGATATGGGGATATTATTCCTGCCGGGATTTTGTATATGCCTGCAACCGTTCCGTATATTTCGTCAGACAGTCTGAAATCAATTGACAAGCTTCCTGACGAGCTTAATAAAAAGCTCAAGATGAACGGACTTTTGCTCAAAGATACAGAAATAATTCACGGAATGGATAAGACAGACGCAGCAACATATATTCCTGTAAAAATAAAAGCCGGCGAACCGGTTTCGTCAACAAGCCTTGCAACACTTGAAGAGTTTGGAAAAATTTTCCAAAAGGTTGATATGCTTATTGCTGAAATGGGCAAAAATATCTATAACGGCAATATTGAGGCAAGACCGCTCAAAGGCGGTCACGATTCGTGTGAATACTGCCCTTACGACAGCGTATGTGCCTACAGACGAAGTAATCCGATAAACTGCTTTTCAGTTGATAACAAGACCGTTATCGAAGAAATTACAAACGAAATTAACGGAAAGGAGGAAGAGTAATGTCAAGAAATTGGACTTTGCAACAGAAAAATGCAATCTATGCGACAGACGGTTCAGTGCTTGTATCGGCCGCCGCAGGTTCAGGCAAAACTGCCGTGCTTGTAGAACGGGTAATTCAGCTTATTACACGGGAGAAAAATCCCCTTGATGTTGACCGCCTCCTTATCGTAACCTTCACAAGAGCGGCGGCTGCCGAAATGCGTGAAAGAATACAGGCGGCAGTCAACAAACTTCTTGAAGATGATCCGTATAACGCTCATTTGCTTGCGCAGCGACAGCTTTTGTACAGTGCGAACATATCTACAATAGACAGCTTTTGCGGAGATATTGTCCGTGAATATTTTCATACGCTCGATGTTGCAAGAGATTTTCGTATTGCCGATGAGGGAGAGCTTGAAATTCTCCGACAGGAGGCACTCAACATTGTTTTTGAGCATTTTTATGATATTGAGGATAAAGGATTTCTTTGCTTGCTCGATGTTTTTGCGGGAAAACAGGGCGATCAAAAATTGCGTGAAACAGTCCTTAAAATTTCCGAGTTCCTCACCACTCAGCCGTTTCCCGATAAATGGCTTGATGATATGTTGGAAAAATATTCCGAAACACAAATTTCAAAATCCGTGTGGGGAAACATTATAATTGATTATGCCCGAAATGCTGTACTCCACGCAATCAATCTGACGGAAAATTCATTAAAAAGACTCAGCGAGGACGCAAAGCTTTATGAGAAGCTCTCACCGTTGTTTGAGGGTGACAAAGCATATTTTACGCTTGTTCAGAAAAAGTTTGCCAAATCGTCATGGGACGAAATTGTTCGTGTGGTAAGTTCTTTTGAAGTCGGCAGAATGACAGCTCCAAAAGGCTACAAGGATAATCCTATCAAGGTTTTCGTTTCATCAAACAGAGATGAAGTAAAAAATACCGTGAAAAAACTTCAATCTGTATTTGCAATGAAAGAGGAAAGTATAAGAAAAGAATTATCTCAGCTTCATAAATTTATAACGGCATTGTTTGTTCTTACTCGTGAGTATGACAAAAAGCTGTCCGAACTCAAAGTAAAGAAAAATATCCTCTCATTTGCCGATATTGAATCGCTTACCGTAAAACTTCTTGCAAAGCCTGATGATGAAAACGGTTACGCAAAAACCGTTCAGGCTCAGGAAATTTCCAACAGGTTTGACGCCGTTATGGTTGATGAATTTCAGGATGTAAACGATGTTCAGGATCTTATATTTAAATCTGTAAGTAAGGATGAAAGCAATCTCTTTGTGGTCGGCGATGTAAAGCAGAGCATCTACGGGTTCCGTCAGGCAAAGCCTGAAATCTTTATTGAACGGAAAAATGAATATAGGCGATTTAATGAGAATAACACCGAATATCCCGCAACTATAATTCTCGACAGGAATTTTCGCAGCCGTTTTGAAGTATGTGACGCAGTCAACTTCATTTTTGAAAGAATAATGACTAAAGAAACCGCCAAAATGGAATACAATTCCGATGAAAGGCTTGTAAACGGCGCTGAATTTCCTGATTCGAATAATTGCAATTTTGAAATTTCATTGCTTGAAGCCGAAAATTCCGATTCCGATAAAGAAGAAATTGAGGCGAAGTACATAGCTGACAAAATCCACAAAATGATAAACTCGGGATTCAGGGTTAAAGACGGAGATGTAATGCGAGAGGCACGCTACGGCGATTTTGCGATAATTCTTCGCAGTCCGAGCGGAAAGGCCACAACTTATGTCAATACGCTCATTAACAGCGGTATTCCTGCCTACAGCGAGAAAAAATCAAATTTTTTTGAGGCTGTTGAAATCAAAATTATGCTCAATTTTTTGCGTGTAATCGACAATCCGGGAATTGATATTCCGCTTCTGTCGGTTCTCTGCAGTCCTATGTATGCATTCACACCCGACGAACTTGCAGAAATGCGTTGTGACAGCAGAAAAATTTCGCTGTATGCTTCTGTTTGCAAGTATGCCGATACAAACGACAAAGCAAAAAAATTTGTTGATGAACTTAAAATTCTGCGTGACTGTGCCTGCACAAATTCCGTTGACAGCCTCATCTCCAAAGCGTGTGAAATTACCGGCTTTATGTCAATTTCACTTGCCGTCAGCGGTAACGACTCGGCGCTTAGAAACCTTGAGCTGTTGCGAGAATACGCAAGAAGCTTTGAGAAAAACGGCTACAAAACGCTTTCGGATTTTATTTCATATACTGACAAGCTGATTGCCAACAAGACAAATCTTGACGCTTTTTCACAAAATGACGGTGACACAACAAACGCTGTAAGAGTTCTCAGTATTCATGCTTCAAAAGGACTTGAATTTCCGGTATGCTTTTTAGCAGATATAACACACCAATTCAATAAGAACGATCTCAAAAACGATATTCTTCTTGACAGTAAGGCAGGAATAGGAATCAAGGTTCAGCGCAACGGTGTTGTTTATAATACTTTTCCGCGTCTTGCAACAGGGCTAAAAATCGAAGAAAACCTTATTGCCGAGGAAATGCGTGTGCTTTATGTTGCACTCACACGGGCAAAGGAAAAACTGATTTGTGTCGGTGCGGTTAAGAAGTGTTACGATTACCTTGAAAGGCTGTATTCAAAGCTTGTTTTTGAAAGCATAATTGAACCCTATGCCATTACAAGCTGTCAAAGCTACTGCGACTGGATTTGCCTTTGCGCATTGGTTCATCCGTCACTTAACAATTTGCGTAACGATATTATGTCTGGAGCAAAGATTATTCCGTACAACGGAGAATCAGATTGGAAATTGCAGATTATAAAACGGGAACAGTCTTCTGACAACGAGAATGTTTTTGAGGATGACGTAACCTCTGTCGGATTGCTTCAGGCTGTCGGCGTGAGCGATGAATCTTTTGATTATGCAAAGCTTTTGAAAAAGAATCTTGATTTCAAATACAGAAACAGGGATATTCTTTCGCTTCCGCAAAAGGTCAGTGCGTCCGATATTGCACACAGTCAGAACGGTGATTATTTTGAAAAGATTCTTTCAAAGCCGTTATTCATAGCCGAACAAAATTCCGCTCCCGTTGCAAGAGGTACCGCTCATCATAAGTTTTTGCAATACTGCAATTTTGAACAGGCAAGAGCAAGTCTTGACACTGAACTTGACCGCCTTTTAAATGACGGAAAGCTTACACAGGAACATGTTGATATGATTGACAGAAAAACACTTAATGAATTTCTGTCAACCAAACTAATTGACCGTATAATTGCATCACAGCTTGTAATGCGTGAAAAACGATTTACCGCAAGGCTTAAGCCCTCGGAAGTATTTGATGAATATAAAGATGTAAAAACCGATGCAACAGTAATAATTCAGGGCGCGGTTGACCTTGCGTTTGTTGAGGACGGAAAGCTTGTTATTGTCGATTACAAAACCGACAGGGTAAAAGATATAACAAAACTTGCAGAACTTTACAAGAAACAACTTTATTTGTACAAATCGGCGATGGAACAGTCCGAAGAACTTACCGTCAAAGAATGTATTCTTTGCAGTATCCACCTCGGCTCATATATTACCTTATAACCAAAAAGAAAACCGTCCGTAAAATCTGCGGACGGTTTAATCATATTCAGTTTATATTGGTTGCTTCTGCATCAATCATTCTTTGATTGCGGTCGTATTCTTTGTGATAACGGCTGAGCAGAATAATAAGTGAAAATCCCGAAATACCTTCATAAATAAGCGCAATTCCGAGTGCAATCATAAGCAATGCGCCGAAAATGTTTGTAAAGAAAATTGTTGTAAGACTGAACATAATCATTACAATTGCTATAATAAACGGAATCCACCATTTTTTCATACCGAGCGATCTCAGCGTGAGCGAATGTTTCATATCCATAATGCTGTCAACAATAATGATAATGCCAATCGGAATATTGATTATTGCCGCAATTGAAGTGGGTGAAAACAAAGCAAATATACCGAATCCGGTTGAAATAACGCCTATTACAAGCTCAAAGTACATACCGCCTTCTCTGTCAACAAAGAAAGAAATTATGTTGAACAGTCCGTAAACCGTCATTGCACCGCCCAGCGCATAGCACAGAACATCGAGCACCTTTTGCGGAAAGACAACGGTCACAATGCCGAGTACGATATAGGCGAGAGAGGTCATCATCATAGTAGCCGCTGGATTTTTCTTTTTCTTATGTTCACTCATTTAATACTCCTCAGTCCATTCTCTTGTCGCAGTAACCGCACATCACCATACCGAGCTTTTCGTAGCTGAGATTTGGAAGATAAGGCTCCTGCTGTGTGATACATTTCGGATTGTTGCAGTGATGGTTCGACACGACAAACGGTCTGTTTTCAACAAAAAACTCATCATCCTGCAAAAGCAGAAGAATAAGTGCCATTCTGCCGTACATACCGTACTGAGCCTGTTTGAAATACAACGCTCTCGGGTCATCATCAATGTCAACTGTAATTTCGTTTACTCTCGGCAACGGATGAAGAATAATCATATCTTCTTTTGCCTTGTCAAGCTTTTCTTTGTCGAGAACAAAAACATTTTTCTGTGCCTGATAATCTTCTTCGCTTGCAAATCTCTCACGCTGAATCCTTGTCATATAAAGAACATCAAGGTCGGTAATCGCATCTGCAAGGCTATGTGAAATTTCATACTTACAGCCGTTCTTTTCAAGAATGTCAATAACATAAAGCGGAACGCTGAGTTCCTTTGTTGAGATAAGTACAAAGCTGTTGTTCGGATATTTTGCAAGTGTCTTGATAAGCGAATGAACGGTTCTGCCGTTGAGAAGGTCACCGCATACACCTACTCTGAGGTTATCAAGTCTGCCTTTTTCACAGCTGAGAGTGATAATGTCGGCAAGTGTCTGAGTTGGATGAAGGTGACCGCCGTCACCGCAGTTGATAACGGGAACACCTGCATAGAGAGATGCCGCAGCGGCAGTACCCTCAACAGGGTGACGAATTGCAATAATGTCGGCATATTCGCCCACAATTGTAATTGTATCTTTAAGACTTTCACCCTTTGAAACAGAAGAATTCATCGGGTTGTCAAAACCGATTGTTCTTCCGCCGAGTTTGAGCATGGCTGTCTGGAATGACATCTGTGTTCTTGTACTCGGTTCATAAAATAAAGTAGCAAGAATCTTGCCGTCACAGGCATGTCGGTAGTCGGCAGGACTCTGCATAATCTTTTTAGCTTTTCTGATAATTTTGTCAATCTGTTCGGTAGACATAACCGATAAATCAATCAAATTTTTGTCAAACATAAATAACACAGCTTTCTGCAATTTTTTCTATTTTATCAAAATTTTCTGTGTTTATATATACTTAAAAGAAAAATGGGAATAAAGAATAAAACAATTTTGCCGATTTCGGTATTAGTTTTATCAGCGTTAATTTCCAAAGTAACTTTAATTCTATCAGATGAAAAATTTTAAAAATTTAACTTGATTTTTTACGATTTGTATTGTATAATACAAATTGCATTTGCCGGTGTGATGGAATTGGCAGACGTAGCGGACTCAAAATCCGCCGGTAGCGATACCGTACCGGTTCAAGTCCGGTCACCGGCACCAAAAGGACATTAACTCATAGGGTTAGTGTCCTTTTTTAGTATATTTCGGAGGGCGATAATTATGGGCGGAATAAGCGTTATGCTTTTAATAGGAATGCTTTCGGCTATGTATGTGTTCTTTATAGCGGTAATTGCCGTGCTGATTATTTATTTTGCAGTAAGCTATGTTTTTGAGAGCATTGCGGCAATGAGTATGTGCAAGAACTTGTACTATAAGCACAGCGGTACAGCTTGGATTCCGTTTTATAATAAATATCTGCTCGGTAAAATTGCAGGGAATAAGGCTTTAGGCATAATTGAAGGTGTGCTGAACCTTTCAATCGCAACCGTTGCCGTTCTGTTTTTCTGTTTTGAACTGGAAATCGGTATCATCGGCTTGATTGCACTGTTAGCTTGTGTCATTGCCTCATTTGTGATAGATGTAATTATTTCGGATAAAATATTCAAAAATCTTAACATCAGATATTCGGATGTTCTCACAGTAGTAAATGTTCTTACCTTTGGCTTGTCAAGACCGATAATTCTTTTTATTGTAAAAAATGCTAATAGTAAGAATATGATACATATACACTTTTAATTAATAGATGAAATCGTATGGAGAATTTTTTTAATACATATCAAACAGAGATTGTGGCAGCAATTATTTCCTTTATTGTTGCCTTATTAACCACTTTATTAACTCACTTTTTGGGGAATTTTAAATTACGCTATACGGAGAAATTAAAAATCGCAAGCGAATTATCAAAAATAAAGTATGAAGGTATTACTAAGATTAGAAAGGAAATTACTATACTTTCATCTTACCAAAATCTCAGTATAACAGAAAATCAAAATCTCTCGGTTACAGAACTTATTGGTACTAAAATATGCACACCGTCTTGTTGTTATACTTATGAAGCACTTATAGGAATTTCAAAGACTCTCAATGAACTATGCGGGAAATATGGTTCTTGTCTAAATCATACTTCTGCGATATATTTAGTTTACATAAGAAATTTTCTTTTGGATTATACCTTGGTTTGCATTGAAGCTGGGCTCAATAATGAGGATTTACGATTTGTTAGTATTCCACTGTATGAGGGAATATTTAAGTGGTACAAAAGATTTGACAAGAAATTGATATCTTTAATGAATAAACCGAGTATGAAATATTTTGCACACACGGGTTTAAGATATATGCTTCTGTTAAAAGTATATGGGTTTTATTTTAATCACACAAAACCGTATAAACATATGTATCGTATAAATGATAAAAAAGATACATTGAAGTAATTGTTAGCTAATTTTGATGAATTTATTGAAAACTTAAAATAAGCAATGTGCTTGTTACACGTGTTTTTTTAAAAGGAGCAATACACGCCGTATTGTTCCTTTTCCTTTTGCAAAATGCACTGTTTAAGATTATTTTTGTTTCATAATTTTTTGACACAGGCAATTTTTTTGAAAAATTCGTCAATTTTTTTATTTTTAATTCTCATACGGTTGCTTATTTTTGATTTATATATTATAATGTATCTTGTATTGTTTTTTAATTACGGCTCAAAGCCGCATCTTTATGGAGGATTTGATTATGGAAAAGAAAGAATTACTTTACGAAGGAAAAGCTAAAAAGGTATTTTCTACGGAAGATCCCGATCTCTGCATCGTTTCCTACAAGGATGACGCAACTGCATTCAACGGTGAGAAAAAAGGCACAATCGTTGGCAAGGGTGTTGTAAACAACCGTATGTCAAACTTTATGTTCAAGCTTCTCGAAAAGCACGGCATTGCAACAGACTTTGTTGAAGAGCTTAATGACAGAGATACAGTCCTCAAGAAGGTTGAAATTGTTCCTCTCGAGGTAATTTTAAGAAATAAAGCTGCCGGAAGTCTTTCAAAGCGTCTCGGTCTCCCCGAAGGCACACCTATGAAGACTCCTGTTCTTGAGTTCTGCTATAAGAACGATGAACTCGGCGATCCTATGGTAAATGAATATCACATCCTCGCAGCAGGCTTTGCTACAAAGGAAGAAATCGACACAATCACAGAAATGGCTTTCAAGATTAATGAGATTATGATTGAATTCTTCAAGCAGTGCAAGGTTGATCTTATCGACTTCAAGATTGAGTTCGGCAGATATAAGGGCAAGATTCTCCTTGCTGACGAAATTTCTCCCGATACATGCCGTTTCTGGGATATGGATACTCAGGAAAAACTCGACAAAGACCGTTTCCGTCGTGATATGGGCGGCGTTGAAGAGGCTTATGCCGAAATGATGAAGCGTGTAGGTCTTGCATAATAACTACATTGTGAATTTTTGAATTAAGATATGTGAATTAAACTTTGGATAGTTATTTTGATTAATCGGATGGTGGCACCTTGGAATTTTCTTTCGATAATTTTGCAAAAGAAGGTCTGCACGAAGAGTGCGGAGTATTCGGCATATTCAGCGACGGCACAATTAACCCTGCATACGCTTGTTATAACGGCTTGCTTGCTCTCCAACACAGAGGACAGGAAAGCTGCGGCATCGCTGTATCTGACGAAGGTGTAATTGATTATCACAAAGATATGGGCCTTGTTACCGAGGTCTTTAACAACAAAATTCTTGATTCTCTCAACGGACAAATGGCGGTTTCGCATGTCCGTTACTCGACTGCAGGCGGTTCTGTGCTGGAAAATGCACAACCGCTTGTTATGCGTTATGTAAAGGGTACGCTTTCAATTGCCCATAACGGCAACCTTACCAATGCGCTTGAAATCCGCAGAGGCCTTGAACAGCGCGGTGCAATCTTTCAGACAACAATCGACAGCGAGGTTATCTGCTATGTAATTGCCCGTGAAAGACTTAAATGTCATTCTGTTGAAGATGCCGTCGCAAGAACAATGCAGGTAATTGAGGGAGCTTATTCGCTCCTTGTTATGAGTCCGAGAAAGCTTATTGCGGTTCGTGATCCTCACGGATTCAGACCGCTTTGTATGGGCAAGTACAACGATTCCTATGTTTTTGCAAGTGAAAGTGCGGCTCTTGATGCCTGCGGTGCGGAATTTGTCCGTGATGTTGAACCGGGTGAAATCGTAATTGTAGACCAGAACGGTGTCCGCAGTATGAAACCCGACTTTGGCGATAAGAAAAAGGCACTCTGCATTTTTGAGTATATTTACTTTGCCCGTTCAGACTCCTTTATTGACGGAGTAAGCGTTTATGAGGCAAGAAAGCAGGCAGGACGAATCCTTGCAAGAAAATACCCTGTTGAGGCTGATATGGTTGTCGGTGTTCCCGAATCGGGAATTGATGCTGCAATCGGTTACAGCGAAGAATCCGGAATTCCTTATGAAAAGGCTATTGTGAAGAACAGCTACATCGGCAGAACCTTCATAAAGCCAAGTCAGAAGGAACGAATGAAAAGCGTAAAAATTAAACTCAACCCGATTGCCGACAAAATCAAAGGCAAGAGAGTTGTTATTATTGATGATAGCATTGTGCGTGGTACAACTGTTGACCGAATTGTTACAATGCTCAAAGAGGCAGGCGCAAAAGAGGTACATATGCGTATCAGTTCGCCTCCGTTTATGTGGCCGTGTTATTACGGCACAGACATTCCGTCAAGAGGAGAACTTATTGCCTGCAACCATACAATCGAAGAAATCACAAAGCTCAGCAAGGCTGATTCCCTTGGATACCTCCCTGTTGAGTCACTTCGTGAGATGATTCACAACGCTCCCGTAGGCTTTTGTGACGGTTGCTTTACGGGTAATTACCCCGCTCCTATCACAAAAGAAACCTTTAAGGGCAAGGAGCGTGGCGGAATGAACTTCGATGAAAACAATAAAAAGGACAACTAATTGAAAGGATGTAAATAATGGTAAAAGATACTTATGAATCACCCTTGTCAGCCCGTTATGCAAGCAAGGAAATGAAATACATTTTCTCGCCGGATAAAAAATTCAGAACATGGAGAAAACTCTGGATTGCTCTTGCAGAATCGGAAAAAGAACTCGGACTCCCAATTACACAGGAGCAGATTGACGAACTCAAGGCTCATGCTGATGATATCAACTATGAAGTTGCACAGGAAAGAGAGAAAATTGTTCGTCACGATGTAATGTCACATGTATATGCTTACGGTGTTCAGTGTCCGAACGCAAAGGGCATTATTCATCTCGGAGCAACCTCCTGCTATGTCGGTGATAACACAGATATCATCATTATGACAGAAGGACTCAGGCTTATCAGAAATAAGCTTATCACCGTTATCCGCAACCTTTCAAAGTTTGCCGATGAATACAAGGCTCTTCCAACCCTTGCATTCACTCATTTTCAGCCTGCACAGCCTACAACAGTAGGTAAGAGAGCGACTCTCTGGCTTCAGGAGCTCCTTATGGATCTTGAAGATGTTGAGTATCAGCTTTCAAAGGCTAAGCTTCTCGGTTCAAAGGGTACAACAGGTACACAGGCAAGTTTCCTTGAACTCTTTGACGGAGATCACGAAAAGTGCAAAATGCTTGACCGTAAGATTGCAGAAAAAATGGGCTATAAGGCCTGTTTCCCTGTATCAGGTCAGACATATTCAAGAAAGCTTGACTCACAGTTCCTCAATGTTCTTGCAGGAATTGCTCAGTCAGCTGCTAAATTCTCAAATGATATCAGACTTCTTCAGCACCTCAAAGAGGTTGAAGAGCCGTTTGAAAAGAATCAGATCGGTTCATCGGCTATGGCTTATAAGCGTAACCCAATGAGAAGTGAGCGTATCGGTTCACTTTCAAGATATGTTATGGTTGATGTTCTCAACGGTTACTTTACAACTGCCACACAGTGGTTTGAAAGAACACTTGATGACTCAGCCAACAAGCGCCTCAGCGTTCCGGAGGCATTCCTCGCAGTTGACGGTATCCTTTCACTTTATGCAAATGTTGCAGACGGTCTTGTCGTTTATCCAAAGGTAATTGAACAAAGACTCAGAAAAGAACTTCCGTTTATGGCAACAGAGAATATTATGATGGATGCAGTTAAAAAGCGCGGTGCTGACAGACAGCAGCTTCACGAGAAAATCCGTGAGCATTCAATGGCTGCGTCAAGAGTAGTAAAGGTTGAAGGCGGCGAAAATGATCTTCTCGAAAGAATTGCCGCAGATGAGGCATTCGGCGTTACTCTTGAAGAGCTTGAAAAAATTCTCAAGCCTGAAAACTACACAGGCAGAGCAAAAGAGCAGACAGAGGACTTCCTCAACGAGTGCATCAAGCCTGTTCTTGAAAAGTACGCAGATGTTGAGTCTGACAAGCCTGAAATCAATGTTTAATTAAACTGATGTAATCGAACCTTTGGTTCAAGTATATATTTTATTTATAGCAGACCATGAGTCTGCAAAAAGGAGTTTTGTAAAATGGTAAAAGCAATTGTAGGTGCCAACTGGGGCGACGAGGGCAAGGGTAAAATTACCGATGTTCTCGCAAACGACAGCGACATCGTAATTCGTTTTCAAGGCGGTGCAAACGCAGGACATACAATAGTCAACGATTACGGAAAATTTGCTCTTCACCAGCTTCCTTCGGGTGTTTTTCATCAGAATATCACCAATATTATCGGCAACGGTGTTGCTTTCAGCGTTGAAAACTTCGTTAAGGAAATGGCTCACCTCAAAGACCGTGGAGTTCCCGAGCCAAACATTATTATTTCTGACAGAGCACAAATTGTTATGCCTTACCATGTAGCATTTGACTGCTACGAGGAAGAGCGCCTCGGCAAAAATTCTTTCGGTTCAACTAAGAGCGGTATCGCTCCGTTCTATTCGGATAAGTATTCAAAAATCGGTTTTCAGATCAATGAGCTTTATGACGATCCCGATTCACTCAGAGAGAAAATCAGACACGCTCTTGAAATCAAGAATGCAACTCTGAAAAACCTCTACAACAAGCCCGAAATCACAGAACAGGAAGTTTTTGACAAGCTAATGGAATATAAGGAACTTCTTGCTCCTTATGTCGGTGACGCATTCACTTTTGTTCATAATGCGCTCAAAGACGGAAAGAATATTCTTCTTGAGGGACAGCTCGGTTCACTCAAGGACACTGACTTCGGCATTTATCCTATGGTTACTTCATCCAATACAATCGCAGGTTACGGTGCTGTAGGTGCAGGTATTCCTCCGTATGAAATCAAAGAAATCATCACAGTTGTCAAGGCTTATTCAAGTGCAGTAGGCGCAGGTGAATTTGTTTCTGAAATCTTCGGCGATGAGGCTGACGAACTCCGCAGAAGAGGCGGTGACGGCGGAGAATTCGGTGCAACAACAGGCAGACCGAGAAGAATGGGTTGGCTTGACCTCGTTGCAACACGCTACGGTTGTATGGTTCAGGGTGCAACACAGGTTGCGTTCACGGTTCTTGATGTTCTCGGATATCTTGATGAAATTCCTGTTTGTGTAGGTTATGAGCTTGACGGCAAGGAAATTGACTACTTCCCGTCAACAACAAAGCTTAAAAGATGCAAACCTATCCTCAAAAAGCTCAAGGGCTGGAAGTGTTCAATTTCAGGTATTACAGAATATGACAAGCTTCCTAAGGAATGCCGTGAATACATTGAATTTGCCGAAAAGGCTATCGGTGTGCCGATTACAATGGTTTCAAACGGTCCTTCCAGAAACGATATTATTTACAGATAATTAAAATATTAATTGAATACCGCACAAACTCTGTGCGGTATTCTTTAAATTTGAAAGGAATTTTACTATGAGCAATGCTACAAATGAAACTGTCATTGTTCTTGATTTCGGCGGTCAGTACAATCAGCTGATTGCAAGAAGAGTTCGTGAGTGCAATGTGTATTGCGAAATTCTTCCTTACACCGTTGATATTCAGAAAATCAAAGACATTAACCCAAAAGGTATTATCTTCACAGGCGGTCCTAACAGCGTTTATGACGAGTCATCACCGCACTATACTCCTGAAATTTTTGAACTCGGAATCCCGATTCTCGGCATTTGCTACGGTTGTCAGCTTATGGCATACACGCTCGGAGGCAATGTTGTTTCGGCTACAGACAATTCATCAAGTGAGTACGGCAAGACAGTTACAAGATACAATAACAATGATATCCTCTTTAAATCCGTAAAGAGTGAAGGAATTTCATGGATGAGTCACCGTGACTATATCAATGAAGCTCCCGAAGGATTCAGCATTACAGCTACAACAGATGTATGTCCCGTAGCCGCAATGTCATGTCCTGAAAAAAAGTTTTACGGTGTTCAGTTCCATCCCGAAGTTAACCATACAGATAACGGTAAAGATATGCTCCGTTCATTCCTTTACGATGTTTGCGAATGTAAGGGTGAGTGGAAAATGGAAAGCTTTATCGACACAACTGTTGCACAGCTTAAAGAGCAGATTGGCAACAAGGGTGTAGTTCTCGGACTTTCGGGCGGTGTAGATTCATCCGTTGCCGCAGCACTTCTCAGCAAGGCAGTCGGTAAACAACTTACCTGCGTTTTCGTTGATCAGGGACTTATGAGAAAAGACGAGGGCGACTTTGTTGAGCAGACCTTTACAAAGCTTTTTGATATGAACTTTGTCCGCATCAATTGTCAGGAGGAGTTTCTTGCAAAGCTTAAAGGTGTTGAAGAACCCGAAGAAAAGCGCCACATTATAGGTACAGAATTTTATAAGGTGTTCTGGAACAAAATCCGTGAAAGCTACGGCGAGGGTTATTTTGCACAGGGTACAATTTATCCCGACCGTATCGAAAGCGGTAAAGGCGATGCCGCAAAAATCAAAACACATCACAATCAGGTTGGTATCCCGGAAGATATTGACTTTGCAGGTGTAATTGAACCGCTTAAAGACCTTTTCAAGGATGAGGTAAGAGTAGTAGGTGAGAAGCTTGGACTTCCGCATGACCTCGTATGGCGTCAGCCGTTCCCGGGTCCGGGACTCGGTGTGCGCGTAATCGGTGAAGTTACAGCCGAAAAAGTTCGTATTCTTCAGGAAGCCGATGCAATTCTTCGTGATGAAATGGATAAGTGCGGTTACGCAGATAAGATGAGCCAGTTCTTCGCAGTCCTCCCGGGTGTTAAAACCGTAGGCGTTATGGGTGACGCAAGAACATATGACGAACTCATCGCTCTCCGTGCCGTTACAACCGATGATTTTATGACAGCCGACTGGGCAAAAATCCCCTACGAAATCCTAGGCAGAGTCTCCAACCGCATCATCAACGAAGTTGAACATGTAAATAGAGTAGTCTATGATATAACAAGTAAACCCCCCGGAACAGTAGAGTGGGAATAATATCAAGAGTTGCGTAAACCCGCATAAACACTGGGCTTTAGGCTCTAAAATTCCCGATTTGATAGCAAAATGATAGCAAATTGTAAAACGCCATTATTCTAAGCGTTCTATCGGTTTGCAGGTACAATTATCTTAATACTATAAAAGGCATTACTGACTTTTGCAGTCGGTAATGCCTTTTTTGCGTTTATTTGCTTATTTGTTTTGACTTAAAAAGTTTTCTAGTGCTTTGATTTTTTCGTCAATACCCTTCATACGGTCACTTATGCCGTTTTGACAGATGATTTGTTGTGCTTTTAGTATTTCTTTTATCAATTCTTTTTCACATTGTTTTCGTTTTTGTTGCTCATCTATTTGACGGTATAATTCGAATTTTAATGTTATTTTTGGATTAACAATGGATTTCTCGTTAAAACCGAAATAAGCGGGATTTTTCTTAAATTCAAATAAATGAGTTGCGCAACGGACTAACACAAAAACAGATTCGCCAATGTATAAAGGTGCGATATCACCATTTGCATTGATAACACTTACTTTATACACACCTGCTCCAATTGCTTCTATGAAATTGCTTGAAAAGAAATCAATTTTAGTTTGTATTTTCATAAGTAACACCTTTATTCAATATTGATTGCAGGATAGTTATAACGCCAACGGTCGTATTCCTCTTTTGTGATTTCTCCGTTCTTAAGTTTTTCGGCTTGCTCCTGCCAAGCGGAAAACATATCGAACAATTTAAGATAGTTTGTTCCCATACCCTTATCAAGGCGTATGCAAAGCTCGTCATCAAGTTTATCAATACGGAAACCGTATAAATCCTCAAGAGTAAACAGAGTGTGCATTAATCCGTTGTAGCTGTCAATGTCGGGCACAGTTAAGGCACTTGTCGATATGCCAAACACGTTTGCAAGATTGTTTGTTAAATCAGCCTTAGGCGTTCTGCTGCCGGATTCATACTGTGCCATACGGATGTCAGCGGTTTTCTCTTGAAAGCCCACCTGCATACCAAGGTACTTCTGTGTCATACCTTTTAAATTTCTAAAAAATCTTATTCTTTCGCCGATAGCCATAATATAGCCCCTCTCATTTTACTGTTAAATATCATAGCATAACAAGTTAAGCAATGTCAAGTAACATAAAACAAAAAAGTTTAATATTTTTGCGAAAACCACTTGACATAACGGAATATGCTTAGTATAATCGTTAAGCAAATAGCGTTAAGTCTATTTGCAAACAACTGAATAGCCGTCATACATCACGGTAATGGTGTATCCGCTCGGGTAAATCGGAATGCGGTCAGAAAGTTCTCCGACACTAAATAATTATGAAAATTAAGAATGAAAGGATTATGTTAATGTCAAACAAAATGTTTATGCGTGTTGAGGATGTGGCAGAAGAAATGGGCGTTTCCGTTTCTTACGCTTACAAACTTATACGCAAATTAAATAAAGAATTGCAGTCAACCGGGTGTATTACAATTCCCGGCAGAATTGACCGTAAATTCTTTCACGAAAAATTTTACTCAACCAAAACAATTGAAAGGAGCGATTAAAATGGGAGCATTTAAAAATGAAAAAAACGGAACTTGGTATGTGCAGTTCCGTTACACAGACTGGCAAGGCTTGCGACAGCAAAAATTAAAGCGTGGCTTTGCCACCAAACGAGAGGCACAGGAGTGGGAACGAGCATTTCTGACAGAAAAGAAAGCCGATGTCACTATGCCATTTAAGACTTTTACGGAATTGTACGAAAAAGATGTTCGACCGAAGTTAAAGGAAAACACTTGGGTTACCAAAGAGCGTATTATTAAAACTAAAATATTGCCGTATTTTGAGCATAAGCGATTATGCGATATATCATCAAAAGATGTTATTGCTTGGCAAAATGAAATTAGAAAAATGACTAATTCAAGCGGAGAGCCGCTTTCTCAAGGGTATTTAAAGACGATTCACAATCAATTGAGCGCATTGTTTAATCACGCAATCAAGATTTACGGTTTAAGATTAAATCCTGCCTCTACGGTCGGTAATATGGGTAAGGAAGAACGCAAGGAAATGAGTTATTGGACTGTGGAGGAGTACAGTAAGTTCTCTGATGAAATGATGGACAAGCCTATTTCATATTATGCGTTTCAAATGCTTTATTGGACAGGTATTCGTGTAGGCGAGTTGCTTGCATTAACTGCCGGTGATTTTGACTTTAAAAACAATATGCTTACAATCAACAAATCTTATCAAAGATTGCACGGAGAAGATGTTATCACTACCCCGAAAACAGAGAAGAGTAATCGAACAATAAAAATGCCGCAGTTTTTATGTGATGAAATGCAAGAGTATTTGAAAATGTTTTATTCACCGGATGACAGCGACAGGGTATTTCCTATTTCAAAAAGCTATCTTCATCACGAAATGGACCGAGCCTCAAAAGCCGCAGGGGTAAAGCGTATTCGTATTCACGATTTGAGACATTCGCATGTTTCACTTTTAATAAATCAAGGCTACCAAGCCGCCGCTATTGCGGATAGAGTAGGTCACGAAACCGTAGAAATTACCGACAGATATACACATATATATCCGTCAAAACAAAATGAAATGGCAAATACGCTTGATGAATTATGGAAGGAGAGAAAGTAATATGTCACTTAAAAACAAAGATGAACACAACCGTTGGAGAAATAAAACCGTAGCGTTCAGAGTATCGCCGGAGGAGTGGGAACAGATTGAACGCTATGTTCAGCTTTCGGGTTTAACCAAACAGGACTATATTACAAGGCGACTTGTAAACAAAGAGGTTGTAGTTCAAGGCAATCCGAGAGTATATAAGGCTTTGCGTAATAATCTTGCAGATGTACTTATGAAATTACAGAGGATTGAGAACGGCGGTGAAGTCAATGACGAATTACTTGATTTAATCGAAATGATTGCCGATATTCTCGGCGGATTAAAGGAGGCATCGGAATGACAGAAAAAGAAAAGACCGCTCCGGTTGTATCTGTTGGCGCAGATACGGAGCAGTCAATCCGAAAATATACTAACATTAGTATAAACGATAACGATAAAAATATCAAGTGTTTTGAAGAAATGCAAAGAGAGTTGATGTTAAGCTTAGACCCGTTATATCTCAAAACAATTTCAATGAGCGAGCTATACGACACCGTGTACCAGAGCAAACCGCCGCTGATTGACGGCTTACTCTACCCCGGAACATATATATTTGCAGGAGCGCCGAAACTTGGCAAAAGTTTTCTTATGGCACAGCTTGCTTACCATATCAGCACAGGCACACCGCTTTGGAATTTTGATGTAAAAAAAGGAACTGTGCTGTACCTTGCTCTCGAAGACGACTACCATAGATTGCAGGAAAGATTATACAGAATGTTTGGAACGGAGAGTACAGACAATTTGTACTTTTCTGTTTCGGCAGGTCAACTTGGAAATGGACTTGACGAACAGCTTACAAGATTTATGGCAGAACACTCAGATACAAAATTGATTATCGTAGACACACTTCAAAAGGTGCGTGAAGTCGGGGAGACAATTACAGCTATGCAAACGATTATGAGATTATCACAAGGCTTAAAAAGTTTGCGGATAGTTATGGAATATGTTTGCTGCTTGTTCATCATACTCGCAAGCAAAACTCCGATGACAAGTTTGATATGATTTCGGGAACCAACGGATTGCTTGGCGCCGCCGACGGAGGTTTTATTCTTCGGAAAGAAAAGCGTACAAGCAATGCCGCCACGCTTGAAGTATCAGGAAGAGACCAGCCCGACCAAAAGATTTATCTGAACCGCAATCCCGAAACGCTTGTATGGAAACTTGAGGAAACAGAAACGGCACTGTGGAAACAACCGCCTGATCCGTTGCTTGAAAACATCGCTGATAAAATCGCAAGAGGAAACTCAGAATGGCAAGGCACTCCCACAGAGCTTGTAGACTTTCTCGGCGTTGATATAAAAGCAAACGCTTTGACGATGAAGCTTAATATCATTGCAGTGCGCCTTATCGGAAACAAATCGAATAGGATAAAGTCAAGGACTGCATTAAAACTGCAGTCCAAAACCTTTTACACAGTAATAACCGAAGTGAATTTTTTATCTTAATAGTCAGAAATTGATATTTAGTAAATCAAAAGCATATTGTGGTATATTATAAAAATGATCAGCTATGTCCAAAGGAAAATCTACTATCCGTTTGGTTAAAGGTGCTTATTTTATTACGATTATATTATAAATAGATATGATTATCCCTTTTAGTTAGCAGGACTTTGCCTAGCTGACTAAAAGGGATAACCATATAAAATAAAAAGCAACTAAGTTTTTTAGAAAATTATTTCAATTTGTCTTTTATTATAAATTTAATGCTTAAACTCTTACAAAAATCAAATGCTTAAACTCCTTTTTATATTGACTTTTCTAACACTAAGTGCTAAAATTTAGATGTGGTATTGTAATATTTTTAATCGTAAAGTGATATACTTTGCGATAAAATCATTTTAATCTTTGCAGAATATTAAATATTATTTATTATATAGCCAAGAATATACTTTAAATAGAATTTTTAGAGGGAATATATGGGAAAAATAAAAGAATTTTTGTCAGATACATATGCGGCGGAGTGGATTCTGTTGCTTTCGTTGGTATTATCGGGTGGTTTTAACGAGTATGTCGGCTGTGTTTTGTCGGCTATAATTTCGGTTTTGCTGATTGTTAAAATTGCCCAAAACAGGAATTTGGTTGTTAACATAAATATAACGAGTCTTTCTATTGCGGTTATTACGCTGTTATATCTGATTTCCTGTTTCTATGCCATTGATTCCGGAATGGCATTTGTTGGTTTTCTCAAATTTCTGCCGGTGCTGTTGTATATGCTTTTGTTAATGCAAGATAAAGGAATAAAGGAACATCTAATAGCTTTGTTACCTTATGTAGCACTTGCATTGGGAGTACTTTCGCTTGTGCTTATGTATATTCCGATAACAAAGGATTATTTTACGGTTTCCGACAGACTGGCGGGATTTTTTCAGTATCCAAACACATTTGCACTGTTTTTGCTTGTGGGCGAGCTTACTGCATTAAGCAAAGAAAAACTAAAACCTATTGACATAATTTCTGCGCTGCTTCTTATTATACTTCTGTTATTTACTGGTAGTCGTGCAGTATTTATTTTAGCTGTTTTTTCAAATGTTTTAATTATATTTTTCAGAAAGGGGAAAAAGGTTAAAATTCTCCTCGGCATAGTTGTAGCAGTGCTTGCGGTTGCAGTGCTGTTAATGTTGCCTCTGTTTAATAATTCTGAAATTTTCTCAAGATATTTCACGATTTCATTTACCGAGAGCACCTTCGTCGGCAGGCTGCTTTATTATTTCGATGCATTTCCATTAATTTTAAGGCATCCGTTCGGTTTGGGCTATATGGGATATTACTATGTTCAGCAGTCAATTCAGACTGGTGTGTATTCGGTTATGTTCATACATAATGACTTTTTACAGCTTTTGCTTGATGTTGGCTGGATTCCTTGCCTATTATTCGTAGTGGGAATTATAAAATCGTTTTTCCGCAAGGGCAACTCGGCGGGTAAAAGGATTATTTTTCTTACAGTTTTTTTGCATTGTTTGTTTGACTTTGATTTGCAGTTTATATCAATGTTCTTTATACTTTTGCTGTTTCTCAATTATAACGATGGAAAACAGTTTGAACTTAAAAAGGGAGCAGTTTTTGTATTTTCTTTTGTAATCACTGGTCTGTTGTCACTGTATTTTGCCGTTGCGCTGGGACTTGCGCATTTTGGCTTTAATCAAGCCGCCGACTCAATGTTTCCGGGCAACACGCAGAATAAAGTTGATTTGCTAATTGCCGAGGATGATATTGTCGCTCAAAATGAAATTGCGGACAGGATAATTTCGCAGAATGAATATGTGCAGATAGCCTACAGTGCAAAGGCTCGTTATGCATTCTCACAGGGTGATTTTGAAAGCCTGATAAGCTATAAAAATAAGATATTTCAGATTGCTCCGTTCTCGTATGACGAATATGAGGATTATTGCTATATGCTTATTCAGGGTATTCAACTCTATAAACAGGCAGGCGATGAATATAGCACAGAAGTATGTGAACAGCAACTTTTAAAGACTGCTGATAGGCTTGATAGACTTGATGATAAACTCAGTAATCTAGGTAGAAAAATTGTTGATCAGCCTAAAACAGATCTCCCTGATGATATAGTTAAGTATATAGACAGTTTGGAGAGTTAGAATTGATGTACAGAAAAATTATTTTAATATGCCTAATATTCACTGCGTTACTATGGATAATTCCTTTAAGTGGATGTTCAAGCGGAAAAATATCAGTTAAAGATAAAGACGATCAGATAATAGCAGAATTGAATCAAAGTGAAATAAGCAACGATACTTTGTATAAACCATATCTTGAAGTTGTTATTTCGGAAGCAATAAGTGCTATCGCCAAGATCAATAACTGTAATTTAGATAAAGCAAATAAAATATTATTTGAAAAAGACCACATAATTGAAACTTGTTTTGACGCAAAGATTTATGAAGCTATTGAAAAATCATATTTGAATTCTGAACTAGACAGTGCACCATTTGGATGTGCTTTAACCGATTTAAACGGAGGGTTGTGTGCCGTTTACAGTGCCGATTTAAACGAAGATATTAATTACGCTAATACTAAATTATCACCGTATTCATCCCTGAAGCCGTTAAGCGTTTATGCACCTGCCATTGAAAATAATGTTGCAAATTGGTCAAAGGTTTATGAGGATTCGCCTTATAAGCAAATTATGGATGAGAATGGCGAGCTTGTTAATTGGCCTGAAAATGCAACGGGTACATATACAAACAGCAACACAACTGTTTATCAGGCAATTAAGGAATCGATTAACACGGTGGCTGTCAAATGCCTTGATGATTACGGTGTAAATAATTCCATAAGTTTTTTAAAAGAAAATTTTGATATAAATCTTGATTATGAGAGTAAAAAAGCTACAAACGAGGATGAAGACGAGGTAATCGGTAATTTGGCTATGGGGTATCTCTATGATGGTGTTTCAGTGATTGATATGGCAGGATATTATCAGATTTTTGGAAATGGCGGCAAGTATTATAAGCCTGAAGCCATAACTAAAATTATTGATGACCACGGTAAAACAATATACACAAAAAATAATGATTATAAACAGGTGGTTAGTGAGCCAACGGCATTTATTATGAACGAATTGCTTCAAGGTGTAGTGCAGAGTGGCGGAACGGGTGCAGGAGCAAAAATGGATGATATTGAAGTTGGCGGAAAAACAGGTACGGGAATAGCAAATGACTGTCATTGGTTTGTTGGATTTGTTCCGCAGTACAGTTGTGCTGTGTGGCACGGAGGAAGCTTAGTAGATAACTATTCACCACAGATTTTCAAAAGTATTATGCAAGCGTTAAAGCTTGATGAAAGCGTAAAATACCCGAAATGCAGAGAAATAAAACAGGCAATCTATTGTGCGGATAGTGGCTTGTTATGCAACGAGAATTGCAAACGGGTTGATATGGGATATTATTTTGCAGATGAAATTATAGAAAAATGCAAAATTCATCAATAAAGTTTTTAGGAGGCTTTTTTATGAGACAAAAACACAAACTAACAAAGATTTTTAAATTAGTAACAGTAATCGCATTAATGGCGTGTTTGCTGATGAGCAGTATCCCGATAACTAATGCAGCATCACAAACAGATTTCAAGAACTTTAGTATTGACGATATAGAAATTATCCAATTTACAAATGGATATTATACTGAAGACTACGATTATGATAAGGACGAGTATGTTAAATGGTACAATTATTACTATAGTAGCAAAATTGTCGGCACAGCTACATTAACAGACGGTTCGACAGTTGATATAGACTATGCTTGGATATCCGATAATGATGTTAATATTACGGATGATCAAAGCGTAAGTAATCAGTGGGGACTTGGTTCTCATCAGGTTACTGCCGAGCTTGAGGGAATTAAAACAACCTTTAATGTTAATATTGTTAAACCGCCTGTTACTGTTAAAAGTATAGAAATTAATGACATTGACATTGTCGAATGTACAAGTGGATATTATACCAAAGAATACGATTATGATAAGGACGAGTATGTTGAATGGTATAAATATAATGATTTTGATGTTAGTGGAACAATGACATTTAATGATGGAACATCATGCGATATAAGAGACGGCTCCTTTAATTATAAAGATACTTATTATCCTTTTAATTTTGAAAATGACCAAAGCTATGAAAACCAATGGGATATTGGCACTCACAAAGTCGTAGCTAAGGCTTTTGGCTTTGAGACATCTTTTAATTGTAATATCAAAGAAAGTCCCTACGCCTCAATTGAAATACTAAGTGTTGCCCCTGTAAAGGAAAAAGAGAATAGCTGGGATTATGAATACGCTTTAAATTTTATATATAAGGTTACATATAAAGATGGAAGGGTTGAGCAAAGAAATTCAGATGATTATTACGATGATAATCCTACTATTTCAATAATAGGTGACTGGCAGATTGGTAAAGAAAACGAATTTATAGCGCACTTGGGAAAAGCAACCGCAAAGGGTTATGCTGAAGTTATACCTGACTGTGGTTTTGATTTTGTGGCACAAAATGACGGAATTTATATTACCAATTGTACGCTTGAAGATGAAGATATCATAATTCCAGAAGAAATAGCAGGAAAAAAGATTATTGGTATTACTTCATTGGGACATTGTTATGATACTAAGAGCATTACTATTCCTGATTCCGTAAAAACGATTTCCGAGCACGCATTTGAAGACTGTAGTTCATTGCAATCCCTGACAATCGGTAGTGGAGTTGAATATCTCAATTCTAAAATGTTTAAGTATTGTTATAAATTGAATGAAGTCAATGTTTCTGAGGGTAATAAGAACTATAAATCTATCGACGGTGTTGTATATAATAGTGCAGTTGATACTATGGTGGTTTACCCGAATGGAAAATCTAAATCACATACAGTACCTGCATCGGTTAGTAATATTGATGCAATTACCGAAAGTGAATCTGACAATATTAACATAGTTTTTGCAGATGAATCAAAATATTACAAGACAGTTGATGGCGTTACATATACAGTAGATATGACTAAAGTTGTTTTCTGTAATAAAACAAAGGGCGGTAAATACACTATGCCCGATTCTGTTACACAAATTTCCGATAAAGCCTTTGCATCTTGCAAAAATCTTACAGATGTAAATATTTCAAAAAATGTAACAGATATTGTATATAGTGCATTTAGAGATTGTACTTCTCTTAATAATGTTTCTTTGCCGAGCAATGTAACAAAAATCAGTAACGAGGCATTTGCCGAGTGTACTTCTCTAAAAGATATTTCACTTTCTGATAATTTGGAAGCAATTGGTGCATCTGCTTTTTGTGAAAGCGGATTAGCAAAAATTACAATTCCTGACAAGGTTAAATCGGTTGATGACTATGCTTTTGCAAAATCTAAAGTACAAACAATAGCAATTGGAAAAAGCGTTGGAACAATCGGAGAGGGTACATTTCAACAAACGCCCGTAATAAATGTTAGCATCCCTGATAATGTTAAATCAATTGGTGCATCTGCTTTTTATGAATGTCAAAATTTAAAAAGTATAAATTTAGGTTCTGGATTAACTGAAATTAAGGACTGCACATTTGCTAAGACTGCATTAAATAATGTTTTTATACCAAAAAATATTACCAAAATTTGTTATAAAGCTTTTGGAAACTGTAACCATCTAGATGACCTTGAAATTAAAGGCGATAATGTTGAAATCGGTGAAGGTGCTTTTATTGGCTGTCCACTTAAAAATTATTCACCGAGTGAGAATATTTCAAACTATGGCGATAGCAGTTTTAGATACTCCAAGATTAGAAACTTCCACGCAGGAAAAACTGTTACAGAAATAGCATATAATGCGTTCGGTGGTTGTAAAGAATTATCTGATATTAAAATTCCTGATACTGTTCTCAAAATTTCAAGCTGTGCTTTTGACGGCACAAAATGGTATGATGCTCAGCCCGACGGTTCAGTATATCTTGACCATATCTATCTGAGAAACAAAGGCGAGTCGGCTCCGCAAAATCTTACCATAAAAGAAGGTACTAAAACTATTGCTGATGGGGCTTTGTTTAATGTTTTTTGCGGAGCAACTGAGAATATCAAAACTATTTCTTTGCCAAATAGCTTGATAAGAATCGGCGACCTTGCTTTTAATGGCTGCACATCACTCACAGAAATTACAATTCCTGCATCCGTTGAACAAATCGGTGATTATGCTTTCTTGGGTTGTGAATCGCTGACATCAATCAATGTTGATCCTAATAATAAGTTTTATTCAAGCGAAAACGGAGTACTGTTTAATAAAAACAAAACAGAGCTAATCTATTGTCCAAAGCAGAGCAGCGGCGAATATACTGTTCCAAACTCTGTAAAGACAATCAAATCATTTGCTTTTGCCAATAGTGGGACTGAAAGAATTGTAATCAACAGAACAAATGTTAAGCTGGAAGATTTTGCAATTGGGTATACCACTGAACCTAGGAGACCGATTGTTTCTGTTGTTACAAATAAATGGGAATCTAAAAGCCTTGATGCAATTATCTGTTGCGCAAAGGGTTCAACAGCTGATCAATATGTTCAAAATAATAAAGACAATGACAAACTAAAATGTGAATATATTGATCCGACTATAATTATTGATTTTGGCGATGCTAACGGCGATGGCGAAATCAATGCAAAAGACCGTATGATGCTTACTCGTCATCTTGCAAAGTGGTCAGGCTATGAAAACATTGATATGACCGCTGCAGATTTAAATAACGACGGTGCTGTCAACGCAAAGGACAGAATGATATTAACAAGGCATATAGCAAAGTGGAGTGGATATGAAACACTTCCGTATACAAAGTAAAAAACGGAGTCAGTAATGAATAAGGTATATAAAAATATAATTCACATATTTGCTTTTGCGATGGTTTTTTGCAGTTTGATATCAATGAATATGTTTATATGCTTTGCAGTATCTTCTAAAAACCCGAGCATTGTCATAAACAGTGCTCGGGGAGAGGCAGGAGATACCGTGGATGTGACAATAACAATGTCAAATAATCCGGGATTTGTTTCGGCTAATCTCTATGTAAAATATGACGAGAGCGTACTTACTCTAAAAAAGGTAAAAGACGGCGGCTTGCTTTCAGGAGTAACACACAGCGACAATTATACAAGCCCATATGGATTGTGTTGGGTGAATGATTTATCTACTGAGAATTTTAAAGTCAACGGTGTGCTTGCAACACTGACATTTGAAATTTCAAAAAATGCAAAGCCGGGCAAAACAACAATCAGTCTTGAACAGGATATTTTGAATTGTGATATTGAAAATGTTGTTTTTGATTTGGTAAGCGGTAAAGTTGAAATCAATGGTTCATCGCAGTCAAAAGATAGTGATTTGCCGGAAACAACATCTAAGGCATCGAATTCTGATTCAAATGTAAATTCGGTTGATGATTCCGATAAAGCATCAAAAAATAATGAAAGCGTAAATCAGTCTGAAGTCAAAGACTCTGATGCAAGCGACATAAATGAAAAATCAGAGGATTATGATGCAACTGTTTTATCTACAAGCGATTCAGTTGGTAATACTAAAAAATCTTCAACATCTGATTCAGCAACAAATAAAGGGGGAGGAGTAGTTCAAACAGTGTCTATATTAATTGCGGTAATCCTTATTGCTGCAATTATATTAACAGCAGTATTTGTATATTACAAACGCATAAGAAAAAAATGAGGTGATTATTAATGTTTAAAAAGAGAAAAATTGTTTCAGTTTTACTTGCGATAATAACTGTATTCGGTGTATTTACATCTCTGCCTTTTTCAGCAAGTGCAGTAGAAACAAACAGTGAAAGTGTAGGTGAAACTTATACAAGCGGTGATTTTAAGTATGAGATTAGAGAAAAATATAATTATGATACAGAACAATACTATGAAATTGCTGTAATCACTGATTATAACGGAACAGATGAAAGCGTTTCTGTTCCATCACAACTTGGTGGGTGTAATGTTACAGATATTGGTGATGGTGCTTTTTCCGATTGCACAAGTCTTGTAAGCATAACAATCCCTAACGGTGTTACGTCTATTGGTAATAGAGCATTTTCCGGTTGCACAAGTCTTACAAGCATAACAATCCCCGACAGTGTTACATCTATCGGTAATTCTGCATTTTCCGATTGCACAAACCTTAAAGAAATAGTGATCCCCAACAGTGTTACATCTATCGGTGAGTCTGCATTTTACGGTTGCACAAGCCTTACAAGCATAACAATCCCTAACGGTGTTACGTCTATTGGTAATGATGCATTTTTTTATTGCACAAGCCTTGTAAGCATAACAATCCCCGACAGTGTTACATCTATCGATGATTCTACATTTTACGGTTGCACAAGCCTTACAAGCGTAGTGATCCCAGACAGTGTTACATCGATTGGTGCTTATGCATTTTACGGTTGCACAAGCCTTACAAGCATAACAATCCCTGACAGTGTTACGTCTATCGGTCAGAATACATTTTACGGTTGCACAAGCCTTACAAGCGTAGTGATCCCCGACGGTGTTACATCTATCGATGATTCTACATTTTCCGATTGCACAAGCCTTGCAAGCATAACTGTTGCTGACAATAATCAAAGCTATTGCGATGTTGACGGAGTATTGTTTAATAAAGATAAAACAGAATTAGTACAATATCCTGCCGGAAAAACATCTGCAAGTTATTCTATTCCAAACAGTGTTACAGAGATTGGTAGGGATGCATTTTCTTATTGCACAAGCCTTGTAAGCATAACAATCCCCGACAGTGTTACATCTATCGATGATTCTACATTTTACGGTTGCACAAGCCTTACAAGCGTAGTGATCCCAGACAGTGTTACATCGATTGGTGCTTATGCATTTTACGGTTGCACAAGCCTTACAAGCATAACAATCCCTGACAGTGTTACATCGATTTGTGTTTATGCATTTCACGGTTGCACAAGCCTTGTAAGCATAACAATCCCCGACGGTGTTACATCTATCTATGATTGTACATTTTACGGTTGCACAAGCCTTACAAGCATAACAATCCCCGACAGTGTTACAGAGATTGGCTGGTATGCATTTTACGGTTGCACAAGCCTTACAAACGTAGTGATCCCCGAAAGTGTAAAGTCTATCGGAAATCCGTGGGATAGTAATACTTTCTTTAATTGTCCGAATCTGAAAGCAGTTACTATACCAAGCAGCGTTGAAAAAATCGGA